>OCQC01000003.1_pt1 | contig 432142 bp, 282 predicted proteins | sample 1538401 | NCBI WGS metagenome assembly OCQC01 (sample SAMN04571689, study PRJEB22368) | human gut metagenome | biome: human gut; material: stool | host: Homo sapiens | place: Luxembourg | collected 2012-08-03 | reverse complement strand
TGCCTTTGAATTTTTCTACCGCTTCCTTCATCTGAACATCAGACAAAACGGGAGTTAAAATGAAAACGGTTTCGTATTGATTCATACTTGTTTAATTAATGAATTAATAATTCGTTTAAAAATTTGCGGTGCAAAGGTAGGGATTTTATTTTGATCTACAAACATTTAATGTTTTTTTGTGCCTGAAGGTAGGATTTATCATAGAAGTGACTTACCTTTGCAAAGTTGTTTAAACAATAATTTCATGATCGAGCAATTTAACTTTGACATCCGGCTGATTTTTGCCATCCTGAATGGTAAAGTTTCCGCCGCAATCAACCGAAAACTGTCCCGTAACTTCCGCCAGAACGGTTTGGAGATTACTCCGGAACAATGGACTGTCCTCATCTTTTTGTGGGAAAAAGACGGAGTGACGCAACAAGAGTTGTGCAATGCAACTTTTAAAGACAAGCCCAGTATGACACGCCTGATTGATAACATGGAACGTCAACATCTGGTAGTCCGTATCTCGGATAAAAAAGACCGCCGCACCAATCTTATCCACCTCACCAAAGATGGAAAAGAACTGGAAGAACGCGCACGGGTAATCGCTAACCAAACTTTAAAAGAAGCATTACGCGGCATTACCGTAGAAGAACTGAGCATAAGCCAGGAAGTATTGAGAAAAATATTTTTCAATACGAAAGACTGAAATTCAGTGATCAGCGATTAGGGTTTAGTGATTAATAATCTTCGTTTTTCATTCGTCATTCTTCATTCTTTATTAAAATATGGTTTTTTTGCAAAAATAATTTCGCTTGTTAAAGAATTATGCTTTTCTTTGTGACAAGAATACGAAAATAATAATCTATTAAAATACACACACATGAAAGGCTTATTAAAAAATCTGGGATTGATATTAATCTTGGTAGGAGCTGTAATCCTGGTTGCATGTTCTTTTACCGGCAATGTAAACAACAACGCGATTCTGGGCACCAGCGCTGTTTTAATTGTAATAGGATTGATTTCTTACATTCTTATCAACAAGAGAATTGCGGATTAATACCGAGAAAAAGAAATAAAAAAAGGCGATTGCACTGCAACCGCCTTTTTTTTATTTTCCATTGTCCGAAGCCGGATCCCCATCAGGACTCGGCTTCCGGAGTTATCAATTTATATCCCTTTCCGTGAATATTGATAATCTCGATAGATTCATCTTCTTTCAGGTGCTTACGCAATTTGGTGATATATACGTCCATGCTACGCGCATTGAAGTAGTTATCGTCAATCCAGATAGTCTTCAATGCAAAGTCACGTTGCAGGATTTCGTTGGCGTGTGCACAAAGCAAGCCCAGCAATTCGGATTCTTTTGTAGTCAGTTTGGTCTGCTTTTCAGGCGTTGACAAAATCTGTTTCTGGGTATCAAACGTAAACTTACCAATCTTGTAAATGCTGCTTTCTTTGTTCTTCTTGCCACGGACACGTCTCAAGATAGCTTCAATTCTGAAAGTCAGCTCTTCCATACTGAACGGTTTGGTGATATAATCGTCCGCACCGATTTTGAAACCTTCCAGAATATCTTCTTTCAAGGTTTTGGCCGTCAAGAAGATAATAGGAATTTCCGCATTTGCTGCGCGAACCTCCTGTGCCAAAGTAAAGCCATCCTTCTTCGGCATCATCACGTCAAACACACACAGGTCATATTTATTCTTCAGGAAAGCCTTGTATCCTGCTTCTCCATCGGGATATAACTCGGCAGCGTAACCTTTTGCCTGTAAATATTCTCTTAAAAGCATGCCAAGATTTTCATCATCTTCGCACAATAAAATACGCAGTTTCTCGTCCATATCATTAATTTTTAAGTAAAGGTAATGCAATAATAAATTTAGTTCCAACGTTTAGTTCACTCTCTGCCCGGATAGTTCCCTTATGGTCCGTAATAATCTTCTTCACATAAGACAATCCCAATCCAAAGCCTTTCACATCGTGCAGATTACCTGTATGCACGCGGTAGAACTTTTCAAATATCTTTTTCAAATTTTCTTTCTTAATACCTATTCCGTTATCCTGAATAGAAATCATCAGCTTGCCCGGTTCATTCCAGGTCTTCACTTTCAATTCCAAATCGGCATCCGGTCTCTTATACTTCACCGCATTATCCATCAGATTGAAAATCACATTCGTAAGATGCATTTCATCTGCAAAGATATTCGGGTCTGTTGCGTTCAGTTCCGACTCTATATTACCGTTATAACGTTCTACCTTCAGGGTGAATGTATTGATAACACCGGTAATCAACTCATTGGCATCCAGTTCCTTCATTTTTAAGGTAGCTTTCTGTTTGTCGAACATCGACATCTGGAGTACCTTCTCCACCTGGAACCTCAACCGTTTCGTCTCATCATTGATGACCGTCGATATATGCTGGAACATGGCAGGCGACTTACCCACTGCAGGGTCTTTCAACATCTGCGCCGCCAGCGAAATGGTCGATATCGGCGTTTTAAACTCATGCGTCATATTGTTGATAAAGTCATTCTTCATCTCCGTCAGTTTCTTTTGGCGGAACACGATATAAATCGTGAAGATAAACGTAATCAGCAACACAAAGGTGAATATCATCGACGGTATCATAAAGTTGATCGAGTCGAAAATATAATCTCTTTTGCCCGGAAAATGTATCTTTACGATACTCATACGGGCAGGTGGATCATTCAGGAACAAAGGCTGGGAGTAAGAATACTCGCTACCTTCATCGACATAGTCCGAACAACGGTATACTTCCCGTCCATCCCGGTCAATCACCTTAAAGTGATATCCCAGATCAATGCCGTTATCTACCAAGCCCGACTTTAAGTACTGATCCAGGTTCTTAAAGTTGATGCGTTCCTCAATCGGCTTGCTACTTGCCGTATATAACATCTGCAAGGCAACTTCATCCAACAAGCCACGCTGGTACACATAACGTTCTTTCATTAAATCAATTTGTGTACGAGCTGTTTTAGGAATCGTCTTAGCGCCATGCTTACGCGAAATCATCGCTCTCGGCAGCTCTGACGGCTTATTTGTGATCGTCTGAAGTTCCATGGCCGAATACTTGGAACCATCCGGCGACGTCACCGTAAACCGTTGTGTCTGCACCAATGCCTGTCCTTGCTCAGTCAATTCCCACGCTCTCTTTTCTGCCTCAGAGATGTCTTCCCGCAACCAACGGGCAACCTCAGCGGACTCCACTTCTTTAGAAGCAGCCATCAGTCCACGCTTCACAGATTCATCAAATTGCTCGTTACGCATCTTTACCATCTTCTCTATGTAGCTGATTTGCAGATACAAGAGGCTGAGGAAAGATAACCCCATAACGATGCCTAATATCCATATTGTTGACTTCTTCATAGTCACAAAATTAACACTCCCTAATTAACACTCCTAACCTATTAACCTGATTTAACCGCAAGTTCTCGTAAATTAACCGAAAAGAGTTTTTTAAGTTGCATTACGAGCATTATAACAAATCAGCGTGTGTTTGGTTTGCAAATTTAATAAAAAATTAATCATTCCCGTTCACATTTACGCATGTTCTTAATCAGTGTTAATAAAAAAGCCATTACCCCTCGTTCTGAGGGAGTAACGGCTTTAACAAATTATAAAAACAGACGAAGTGAAGTCTTTTATTCTTCAGCTTGCTTAGCTTCGAACTCCTTAACCAACTTATCTTGTACATCACTTGGAACAAGTTCATAGCTGGCAAATTTCATGATGAATGAAGCACGTCCTCCTGTCAAAGAACTCAAGGCTGTGGAGTAAGATGCCATTTCCTTCAAAGGTACTTTAGCACTCAGCTTTTCATAACCGGCTTCACTACTCATACCCATAATCATGGCACGGCGTCCCTGCAAGTCACCCATCACATCACCCATTCTATCCGACGGAACAAATACTTCCACATCATAGATAGGTTCAAGGATCTTCGGTCCTGCATTCTTGAATGCTTCACTAAATGCATTACGGCCAGCCAACATGAAGGAAATTTCATTGGAGTCTACCGGGTGCATCTTACCATCATACACGATAACACGTACATCACGAGCATACGAACCGGTCAACGGACCTTGTTCCATACGAGACATGATACCTTTCAGGATAGCCGGCATGAAACGCGCGTCAATAGAACCACCTACGATACTATTAATAAATACCAATTTACCGCCCCATTCCAATGGAATTTCTTCGGTACCTTTCACGTTCATCTTAAACTCCTGCGCACCAAACTTATAAGTATCAGGCAGCGGCATACCTTCGTAATAGGGTTCTACAATCAGATGCACCTCACCAAACTGGCCTGCACCACCCGATTGTTTCTTATGGCGGTAGTCTGCACGAGCCGCCTTCGTAATGGTTTCACGATACGGAATTCTCGGTTCCTCATATTTGATTTGCAACTTTTCATTATTCTCCAAACGCCATTTCAACGTACGCAAGTGGAATTCACCCTGTCCGTGAACAATAGTCTGGCGCAATTCCTTGGATTGCTCTATCACCCAAGTCGGATCTTCCTCGCGCATACGATTCAATATGGCCATCATCTTTTCTGTATCGGCCTCATTCACGGGTTTGATAGCACGGGAATATTTTGAATTGGGATATTTGACAAAATTGAAACGGTTTTCAGTACCCTTACCATTCAGAGTATTACCTGTATGCACATCTTTTAATTTCACAGTACAACCGATATCACCGGCCACCATTTCTTCCACCTTAATACGGTTGGCACCTGCACAGGCATAAATCTGGGCGATACGTTCTTTTGAACCACGGTCAGCATTCGTAAAGTCTTCACCTTCGTGCACTTTACCGCTCATAACCTTGAAGTACTGAACATCACCGATATGAGGTTCAACAGCGGTCTTGAAGAAATAGAGAGAAGTAGGTCCATTCGGATTCGGTTCCACAACCTCGCCACGAGTATTGTGTACGGGCGGCATCTCGTTTACAAACGGAACCACATTACCCAGGAATTCCATCAAACGACGCACACCCATATCTTTACCTGCACAAACACAGAATACAGGGAACATGCCACGTGAAGCCAGTCCCTTACGGATACCTTCACGCATTTCATCTTCCGTCAGAGATTCTTGTTCAAAGAATTTCTCCATCAGGCTTTCATCGTGTTCAGCAGCTGCTTCCACCAGCGCTTTATGCAGTTCGGTTGCCTTTTCCAATTCCTCTGCAGGAACATCTTCAATGGTGGGTGCACCACCTTCGGGACCCCACGAATATTTTTTCATCAAAAGTACATCAATCAACGAATTGAAGTTCGGTCCGGTAGCCAACGGATATTGCACGGGAACGACCTTCGAACCATAAGCAGACCTCAACTGCTCCAGTACCATATCATAATCACACTTCTCATGGTCAAGCTGATTCACCAGGAAAATCACCGGTTTACCTAACTTTTCTGTATATCGGAAATGATTTTGGGTACCCACTTCAGGACCATATTGGCCATTCAGAAGTAATATTGCAGTATCAGTAACATTGAGTGCTGTCATGGCAGCTCCAACAAAGTCATCACTTCCCGGACAGTCTATAATATTAAGTTTCTTACCGTTCCACTCCACATGGAAAACGGTGGAAAACACAGAATAGCCATATTCTTGCTCCACCGGGAAGTAATCGCTGACTGTATTCTTGGCAGTAATTCTGCCGCGACGTTTTATAATACCACTCTCAAAGAGCAGCGCTTCCGTGAGAGTGGTTTTACCCGAGCCGTCATTGCCAAGGAGGGCAATGTTCTTAATTTCATTCGTCTGATATACTTTCATGATATATAAGATTTAAAATGAATAACTCAGTATGCCTTCGCATACCCTTAATTTTTGTGAGGCGCAAATTATGAATTTATCAAAAGAAAAGCAATAAATCGATAGTGTTACTAAACTATGTTATGTAACACATCACTACTAACAGAAAGATTTTCTTAACTTTACAGCATAAATCACTAATCTTTAAACTTACAATGAAAGCACTGCTATCCGCCACCACACTGTTGATTCTTCTATTGTTCAGCGGATGCCAATCCAATGGTGCCTCGCACAGGCAACGGCCATTGATCGGCATATCCTGCTCCCACCCCAATGATTATTCGACTGCCCGAATGACTTACACAGAATCTGTGATACAAGCCGGTGGCACTCCGATGCTCATCCCTATCACAACGGACAGTACGGTTTTGGCGGATATCGTCAGCCGGCTGGATGCAATTATATTAATAGGAGGGGCTGACATTCACCCTTCTTATTATAATGAAGAACCTATCGAGCAACTGGGGGAGGTTGATTCGCTGCGCGATGTTTACGACATCGCCCTGATTCGTCTTGCAGCACAGCGCAATGTACCGATGTTAGGTATCTGTAGGGGTGAGCAATTGATAAATGTAGCGTTCGGCGGGACACTCTATCAGGACATACCGGCACAATACCCGGACACTACCGTACGACATAATCAAAAAGAACCGAGCAGTGTGCCCACACATACGGTTCATCTCCTGCAAGGCTCCGCAATAGCTCAGATTACGGGGCAAACGGAGCTTTTCACAAATACGCATCATCACCAGGCGGTGAAGCAGGCAGCACCCGGTTTCCGGATTACGGCATGGGCCACGGACAGCATTCCCGAAGCCATTGAAAATATCAATGGAAAGCCCATTTGGGGAGTACAGTTCCACCCGGAAGCATTAACAGTAGCAGGCGACAGTATATCTGCCAGATTCTTCCACTTTCTGGTTGATAAAGCAACGGCATTTCGAAGGAGTAAATAAACCCGGTGCCTACTCATCTCGAAAGGCATAGGCAAGTCACTTTTGTTTCTCAGTTAAGGCACTCTTGTTTCTCAGGCAAGAAACTTTTATTTCAAAGGGAAGAAACTTTTGTTTCTTAGGCAAGACACTCTTGTTTCAGTGGGAAGAAACAAAATGAGACAAACAAGAGCCTGACAAAGCTAAAGTATCTCTCCTCCTAATCACAAGAAAGGGCGCAATCTTACGACTACACCCTTACTTTTATCAATAGACTTATTTTCATAAGATGAGGCTATTATTATAATATAGGTACGCGCGTGTATCACATATAATCCAACTTAATCACGATCACCCTTATATCCTGATCTTCCTTATCCGTAGCTATCTTTGCAATATGCCAGTCGGACGGGAAGAACAAGAAAAACTCACCGGGAACAGAGTCGATAAAGGTAGTTTTTTCCGGATCAAAATCATAGTGAATAACATCTTTCTTCTCACTATATTCGCAATTAGCCTTTGAAGACTCATGATCCAGCAATGCAAAACGTTCCGCTCCTTTCACCACATACTGCAAATCTATATGTTTCCGGTGTGATTCGGATGTCCGCTTCTCTAACGGTTCATTCTTACTATCTTCAACAGAAACCACAAGTGATGTTCCTTCTATCGGATGTTTTCCCTTCTCGATAGTAGTCAGGTCGTGCGACGCCAACCAGCGAAAAGCCGCCTTCCATTGTTCCGGATTCGCTTCGTACTGCGCTTTGAATTCCGCTAAATTCGTAGAAGAATGGGGCTTCGCCTTCAAACCTTCACTCCAGACTTTCGATTTTACCCATTTTTCAGGCGAGATACTTTTTACTTTCTTGCCACTTTGAGCAGAGACAGACAGACAAACCGCAAGCATACAAGCAGTTGCCAATAACCATTGTAAGTGTTTCATGTTAATGTTTTCTATAATTTCGTTTACTGACTACAAAGATATAAATTATAAATCGTATAAAATTGAAACATCTGTCTACCTATATTGAATTATTTGTGGAACATTAAATGATAAGTCGTTCTTATCTTTGCAACAGAAATTAATTCGTAAACTAACAATAAACCATTCAAATCATGAGAAACATTTTCTGGAGTATGACATTAGTTGTTGCCTGTTTGTTTGGAGCTGCTACAGCGCAAGCCCAAAAACAAGTAACCACCAACAATGCCATCGTGCCGGGTGAAGTATGGAACGACACCGACGGTAACCCCATCAATGCACATGGCGGCGGTATCCTCTACCATGAAGGAACGTACTACTGGTACGGTGAGTACAAAAAAGGTAAAACCATCCTGCCCGAATGGGCTACATGGGAGTGTTACCGCACGGATGTAACCGGCGTGAGCTGCTATTCATCCAAAGACCTGCTGAACTGGAAGTTCGAAGGCATCGTACTTCCCGCAGTGAAGGACGACCAAGGCCACGACCTGCACACCAGCAAGGTACTGGAACGTCCGAAGGTGATTTATAACCCCAAAACCAAGAAATTCGTGATGTGGGCACATGTGGAAAGTGCCGACTACAGCAAGGCATGCGCCGGAGTAGCCATCAGTGACTCCCCTACCGGAGAATTCACCTATCTGGGCAGTTTCCGCCCCAACGGTGCCATGAGCCGCGACCAAACCGTATTCGTAGACGATGATGGTCGTGCCTACCACTTTTATTCGTCAGAAAACAATGCAACGCTGTACATCAGCGAATTGACTGACGATTATCAAAGACCGAGCGGACGCTATACCCGTAACTTCGTCAAGGAAAGCCGCGAAGCTCCCGCCGTCTTCAAGCGTAACGGAAAATACTACATGCTCTCTTCCGGCTGTACCGGTTGGGATCCCAACCAGGCTGAACTGGCAGTAGCAGACTCCATTATGGGTGAATGGAAAACAATCGGTGATCCTTGTACCGGAACAGATGCCGACAAGACTTTCTATGCTCAAAGCACTTATGTGCAGAAAGTTATGGGCAAGAAAGACATGTACATCGCCCTATTCGACCGCTGGAATAAGAAAGACCTGGAAAACTCACGTTATGTATGGCTTCCCTTCTCCTTCGAAGGTGATAAAATCACCATTCCCTGGCGTGACAAATGGAACTTCGACAGCTTTGCCGATCAAGGTCGTTTTGAAGCCGGCAAAGGAACTTTCCTGCTAAATGGCAAACCATTTGTAGTTAAAGCTGCCGAACTGCACTACCCACGCATCCCGAAACCATATTGGGACCAACGCATCAAGTTGTGCAAAGCACTGGGTATGAATACCGTCTGCCTCTATGTATTCTGGAACTCTCACGAACCGCAACCCGGCGTATATGACTTTACGGAGCAAAACGACCTGGCCGAGTTCTGCCGTCTGTGCCAGCAAAATGATATGTATGTCATCCTCCGTCCCGGACCGTATGTTTGTGCCGAGTGGGAAATGGGTGGTCTGCCATGGTGGCTGCTTAAGAAAAAGGATGTACGTCTGCGCGAATCCGATCCTTACTTCATTGAGCGTGTAGCTCTGTTCGAAGAAGCCGTAGCCAAGCAAGTGAAAGACCTGACGATTGCCAATGGCGGTCCCATCATCATGGTACAGGTAGAAAACGAATATGGATCTTACGGAGAAGATAAGGGTTATGTATCCCAAATCAGAGACATCGTACGTGCCAACTTCGGAAATGACATCGCCCTATTCCAATGCGACTGGGCCTCTAACTTCACCCTGAACGGACTCGATGATCTGATCTGGACCATGAACTTCGGTACAGGTGCCAACGTCGACCAGCAATTTGCCAAACTGAAACAACTTCGTCCCAACAGCCCGCTGATGTGTTCTGAATTCTGGAGTGGTTGGTTCGACAAATGGGGTGCCAACCACGAAACCCGTCCTGCTGCTGATATGATCAAAGGTATCGACGATATGTTATCGAGAGGCATTTCATTCAGCCTGTATATGACACATGGAGGTACGAACTGGGGACACTGGGCAGGCGCCAACTCTCCCGGCTTTGCACCCGATGTGACGTCTTACGATTATGATGCACCTATCAGTGAATCCGGTCAGACAACTCCTAAGTATTGGGCGTTGAGAGAAGCCATGGCGAAATACATGGATGGTGAGAAACAGGCGAAAGTACCTGCACTGATCAAACCTATCAGCATCCCTGCTTTCAGATTCACAGAAATGGCACCATTGTTCGAGAACCTGCCCGCAGCAAAGAAGGATGAAAACATCCGCACCATGGAAGAATACAACCAGGGCTTCGGAAGCATCCTCTACCGCACTACCCTGCCTGAATTGAAATCGCCCGCTACCCTCACAGTGAACGATGCGCACGACTATGCACAGGTATTCGTAGACGGGAAATACATCGGCAAACTCGACAGAAGAAACGGTGAAAAGCAATTGGTACTCCCCGCCTGCGTCAAAGGTTCCAGACTTGATATTCTGGTAGAAGCCATGGGTCGCATCAACTTCGGTCGTGCCATCAAAGACTTCAAAGGAATCACGAAAAACGTAGAACTTTCTATGGACATCAACGGATATCCTTTCGTTTGCGACCTGAAGAACTGGGAAGTTTTCAACATTGAAGATACCTATGAATTCTATCAGGGCATGAAGTTCCAGCCGATAGAGTCATTGACAGACCGTCTCGGGCAACGTATTCCGGGTGTTTACCGTGCTAAATTCCAGGTGAAGAAACCGAGCGATACTTTCCTGAACTTCGAAACATGGGGCAAAGGACTGGTTTATGTGAACGGTTATGCATTAGGCCGTATCTGGGAGATCGGTCCTCAGCAGACTCTTTATGTACCGGGATGCTGGTTGAAGAAAGGTGAGAATGAAATCGTAGTTTTCGATATCGTAGGCCCTAAAGAAGCTAAGTCCGAAGGTTTAAGTGAACCGCTCCTTGACCAGCTGCTTGTACAGAAACCCTTGACACATCGCAATGAAGGCGAAAACCTGAACTTGTCAGGTGAAAAGCCTGTATTCACGGGAAGTTTCAAACCGGGTAACGGCTGGCAGGAAGTTAAATTCAACAAACCTGTTACCGGACGCTATGTTTGCATTGAAGCATTAAACTCACAGGATGGAAAAGACCTGGCTTGTATTGCCGAAATGTATTTCTTGGACAAGGATGGTAGCCGTCTGTCCCGCGAGCCTTGGATTGTGAAGTATGCCGACAGCGAAGACGTGGCTCACGTCAACCGCTCTGCCGACAAGACTTTCGACCTTCAGGAATCCACCTATTGGAGCACAGAAAAAGGTAGTCCTTATCCGCATACGATTGTAATCGATCTGGGCGCCAGTCATGCCGTGACTGGTTTCCAATGCTTACCCCGAATGGAAAGCGAAGTACCGGGTGGCATCAAAGATTTCAAGATTTATGTGAAGGGGGAAAACTTCAAATACTAATCTGATTTATACAAATAATAAAGAGCGGCTGTCATTTCATAACGATAGCCGCTCTTCTTTATATATTACTTAATCAACTTCTCCTTATTTAATGTCTGGTAGTTTACAGACATTACAGCTTTCAGTCATTATTTTATCTTCAGAAGTTCGACTAATTATCGTACTATTGTCGTTTCAGGTCCAAGATAAGAACGCTTCATTCCTCCCATATCTATCACAACCTTTTGGATAATCATACCCGGGTCAGAACATATCAATTTCAAAGTATGCTTGCCTGGTTTATCAATATTTAGGGTTACAGCGTTTATCGTACTGTTACGATAAACATTTTCCCTCCACTCGCCAGAATATTCTTTTGCATTATTCGAAGCATATTTCAATAAGCCATCATCTATCATTATGCCAAAGCAAGTGCTGCGTTCCGAATTCACCGGAAAAACAGGTAATGCATACGTATAAACCGTTACTGAACCGGCATTAAAAGTATAAAAATCATATTCCACCTTGGCAGCTTTCTTGGAACGACGTGGATTTTGAACAGGTTTTGTAGCCTCTCCTAACTGTATGCACTGGTTCTCATAGCCCAATCCTTTTATAACTTTCATCTTTATATCTTCATTCTCCACTTTTCTATGGTACTTTCCCGGATTAATAGATACACAACCGTTATCTTCCACATACCATCCTTTCAACTCGCCCACTGTAGGATAAGCTGGATTGAAAACAGGTAAGTAAATCTTCTCCTGACGGTCGCCGGATATAACCTCTATTTCACCTGTTACCCTTTCTCCTACCGGAACTCTCGTCCAATCTACAGATACAATAATCCGTTCTTGCAGGAGAGTGGTTCCGCTCTGCCTGCTGAGTTTGATCCAGGAATCCGAAACTTTAGCATTCCACGTAAACGATTGCTTTCCTACATTATACAATTCAATAAAAGATTCTTTCCGGGTATAAGGATTTATGCAAGGAAGTACATTCAATGTAGTCTTTCCCAAAGGAGAATCCTGTCCCGGAAGAAAAACCCGCATTTCTGCTTTTTGAGGTACATCAATGGTCATCACCGGAGGCATTTTCTGATAAGTAGCAGTCCATCCAGGCGCCAAAGCCATCATATGGTTCCATTTACCATTAAGCAGCGAATTATATATACCGGTATAATAATCTATACTATCATGATAAGCCTTTGCCCTATCAGCCAAATAATTGGTTGCTGTACGTCCCTGACGTGCGTACCATCTGTTCTGCTGCGCAGTCAACATTTTCTTATTCATAAGTGCCGCTCCTTTCACAGGATAGAAAACCAGCTCATAAAAAGCCGCCTTATAAGATTCCGGCAATGTGTTCCATATTTTCTCGCTCTTATCAGAAATACGGTCGTACTCTTGCATTCTGCCCTCTGCTTCATTATAATTTGCAAAAGAAAAGTCTGTATCCGTCATTCTCTCCTGAGCATGTTCGTTATTCCACTCATATCCCCATCCCATTGCTTCCGGTTTATGCTGGAAACCTAAATGATAATAACTATTCATTATATCATCAATATCTTCCCTATACTTTTCACCAAATACGGAAACCAGGAAGTCCACCTGATGATTGTTGATATTATCAAAATTGAATTTATCAATATCCCAGGCCATATCCAGAAATGTTTTCATGCCCAATTCACCCGGTTTAATGTCTCCTACATTCAATAACCAATAGCGTTTCGCTCCGGTATCATAAGCCTTGCGCATTTCTTCAAACATCAATGCCGGAGGAGTCGTATTCAACCATAAATAGTCATGTGGCTCGCCTAAATATGAAATATGATAATATACGCCCGATCCACCTTTACGGTTTCTTTCTTCCTTATTATTCAATCGTTTGATATAACCGAAATTATCATCCGGCCAAACCAGCATTATGTCTTCCGGAAGCCTCAACCCTCTTTCATAGATATCAAGTACTTCTTTATAGGGAACAAAAATCTGAGGGATAGAGTCAAGAGGAGAATCTATATATTTCTTCAAAATACCTCTTTGGTCAGCAATGACCTCCTCTACCAGGCTGACTTCCTTATCTTTGGGAACCCCAACGAGTCCGGCGTCATGAATACCACGCATAGCAATCGTATAAATGTTTTCATAGGGGGCATTCTCTGATACCCGTCGGTCAAGTATCTTATTTATCCCTCCTTTGTTAGTCATATAATTCCATTCTCCCATTGTTTTCTTATCCCACTCCGTTACATTATTAAAGAGTAACGGTTCGCAATGAGAAGAGCTCATTATAATTCCATAACTATCTGCAACCAATTTATTTTCAGGATATTTATTAAAAGCACCTGAAGAAGGATGCATTGCAGGAGCCAGCATATTACCCTTCATCCGGAGAATCAGTTCACACACCTTAGCATAAGTTTTTGGCCCGATGTCACCCAGTTCTTTATCAAACGTTTTTCCGGCCCATGGAGTTATTCCCCAGCCTTCATCATTAATAAAGATACCTCTGTACTGAACAGACGGAGCCTGAGAAATGTAGTTTACACTCTCAACATATAGTTGAGACTTTTTTTTCACAGGAACGTCGGCCCACCAATATAAAGGGGATACTCCCATAGCCTCCGACAGTGTGAATACACCATAAGCTGTACCACGTCTGTCACATCCAGCTATCACAAGTACTTTTTTCACTCCTTTGACAGGAACTTCAATTGTTTTAATAACAAACTGTTCCCAGCCTCCACTAATAGCAGAGACATCCAATTGTCCCTCTGCCACCAATTGATCAATAAAAGCGTTATGTCCCACTGTCCCCACAACAACAGCATATTCGGAAGAAACTTTTTTTGAAGAAACGGCTATCTTCTTATTAGTCACTCGCTTTATATCCTCTGCCAGAAGACAAGCTGTTTTTCCTACTACGTTATAATCCCCGGCATCATAATAAATCACCACTTTATGTGAAGCCACTAACGGGAAGGCTGTCCCATCTCCGGTTTCCTTAACATTAATCTGTCCCCAGGATAGTACCGAAAAAAACATCGACATGAATATTAACCAAAATCTCCTCATAACATAAACTTTATTCTAATTACTATTTATTGTGTGTCTGCATTAACAGACACACAATGACTAAAAACAAGATAACTTTTACCCCTAATACCTGATATTATTTTTATCATCTTTATTCATATCCGGGATTTTGTTCTAATACCGCCCCTCTATTAGCTTCAATTTCCTTATAAGGTATTGGCCATAACTCATAATGTTTTTCCATTTCCTTGGCATAGTAAGGATTACATTTCATCACGCGGTCATAGAGTTTTCCCATTCTCATCAACGTTATCCTACGCCTTTCTTCTACACCCAACTCTCTCATTCTCTCATCCAGAATATAATCCAGTGTAACCTGAGATGACAATACAGGTTTAGCGTGAGCTCTGTTGCGAATAACATTAATATCAGCCGCTGCTTTATCTTTATCATTCAAGTCCAGATAGGCCTCAGCACGCAACAAATATGTTTCAGCAAGTCTGAACATATATTGATCCGTATATGTAGCACCGGCTCCACTATTCAGCGCATAGGTCTTGGCATTGGAATACAAACCTTCCGGATGATTATACGGAGTAGTGCACTTTGATTGATAAGCATAAAGTGGACGGGATGGAACCGTAACCCCTACCGGCGGATTCTGCGTGTCAATGGTGTCTCCATAAAGTTTGGCATACTCTTTATTATGAACTGCAAATTTTCTTACAAAATTATGATTTGCGTTTCTCATGTCTCCATAGAAATCATCTTTCCATATCTCATCACTGAAATATCGGGTAGAAATGGCCCAACCAATACCACGGCCTCCGGTATAATCACCAATCGGCCAGCTAAAAGGATTCATTCCATGTGCTTTCACGTCACGAACCATCGGAGCATGATGCCTTTCCAAAGTGTATGTCTGGTCTTTGGCCGTCAAAGAGCCACTTCCACCGGGAGTGTCAGTTTCAATCTGAATAACCCAGATTCCTTCTGTATTTCCGGAACCTCTGTTTTGATTATTTTTCCGGAATAAATCCCAATATACATCTCCCGGTACCTCATTGGCTCTGGAACCAAAACGAGTATACATTAGTCCGGTAGCCGGATCGTCTATAACCGTTGTAGCAGCATCCACCGCTTTCTGATATTGGGCTGTTGCCAGATAAAGTTCTGAGAGTAAATGATATGCCGCCGCATTAGAAACTTCTCCATCCTGCACACTGGACAAGCTGGGTAGATGAGCAGCCGCAAACTCCACATCCGTAAGTGCCTGCTTCAACACCTCTTCTTTGGATGCCCTGACATAATCAAACTTGGGTTCGACGACTTCCGTCAATAAAAGAGGAACTCCACCGTACAGATAGGCTAAAGTCCTGTATGCAAATCCTCTAAAGAAACGGGCTTTGGCTTCGGCAATCGTCTTTTGCTCTTCTGATACTTCAGAAACAGGCAGGCGGTCGATTATAGTATTAGCCGTTGATATGGCATGATAAAGCAATGACCAGTGTACTGATGCAATATTACCGGTTGAATGATAAGCTGAAATCATATTGGAATGTCGCTCCGTACCGTTCGGTTCGCCATCATAGACAATATCCGTACCGTAAAGGTAATCCATCGGACGATTTTCATCCCTGCTATAAAATTCTCTTCTTATCAGGTAATAGAGATTATTTATTGAACAATCAATATCCTCTTGGGTAAGAAAAGAATTGGTTGCACTCATGAAATCCAAAGGCTTTTCATCCAAAAAAGAACTGCTGCACGAACCCAGCACTGCTGAAAGCAACAAGGTAATAGTATATATTTTTATTTTCATAATAAATCAGATTAATAAGTAAGACTAACACCAAAAGAAAAACTTCTCATTACCGGCCTGCCCGAATAAGTACTTCCGGCTTCCGGGTCCCAACCATGCCATTTTGTAAAAGTCAACAGGTTTTTCCCACTGAAAAACAGATCAATTTCACTCAAACCAACTTTGTTCGTAATAGACTTCGGAAAAGCATAAGACAATGAAACATCCTGCAAACGTACAAAACTCCGGTCTTCATATACCGTAGGAGTTATTTTCGGGGTACTTATGGAACGCGCATAGACTGCATCCGGATTGCGCGGTGACCAATAATCCCATGCACTTATACGATTCCAACGCAGATTATTCTGATCTCTGACTAATGAAGAAGAGTTGGCTGCCAGATATCCATCTTTTCCTCCTTGAACAGAATTGATAAAGAAACTCAGCGTAAAATTCTTATACTCCAACGTATTCATAATACCAAATCGGTAAGCCGGATCTCCTTTACCTAAAATGACACGGTCTTCAGGAGTTATTTCTCCCTCTCCGGTCATATCTACAATACGATAATTGCCCGGATGGAAACCAGCAGGTATATCATCACCCAACTGATAAATGCCATCTACTACATACCCATATACCGCAGAAATGGGCTGACCTATAAACAGGTTACTGGATATGTTATCATCTTCTATACCATCTCCGTCATTATCTTCTCCTGTCAGAGTTACGATCTTATTGGAGTTTGTCGAGAAATTGAGTGAGGTAGTCCATTTAAAATCAGAAGTCTGTATATTCTTCGAAGTGAGAATAAATTCGAAACCTTTGTTTTTGATTTTTCCAAGATTAGAAGCAATCTTCGAAAATCCCGTAATATCGGGCATAGCCACATCATACAACAAGTCTTTCGTTGTTGTCGAATAATATTCTACAGAACCGGTGAGCCTCTGACCCAAAATCGTAAAATCAAGTCCTAAGTTTATCCCTGCTGTTTTTTCCCATTTCAGATTATTATTTCCCAAGGCTGAAATTTCCTGTCCAATCACCGGCTTTCCGCCATCACCAAAAATATATCTGATCTCGGAAGCCACTGTAGACAAAGATTTATATCTGCTGGTCTGATTTCCACTGATACCATATCCCCCGCGCAGTTTCAGATAATCAATCCAGGGTATTTTAAAGAAAGACTCTTCTGAAATAATCCACCCTAAAGCTATAGAAGGGAAAGTTGCATATTTATTATTCGCCGCAAATCCCGAAAAGCCATCTCTGCGCACTGTACCCGTTATCAAATACCGATCCATCAAACGATAACTGACTCTGGCCATCTGATAACAAAGAGCTTCTCTCCAGGCATCCGAATATACATAGCGCGTTGTTGCCTGTTCCAGACTATTATAGCCTAATGTCATGCGTGTAAAACCTTGTCCCAAAGCCTTTGTATAATCGTATTTACGCTCTGAAGCTCCATATAATAATGTAGCATCAATATGATGTTCACCAAATGTAGCATTGTAAGCCAGAATATTGTCTATAGTATAATCATAGTAGCCGGTATGTTCTTTATAAGCCTCTCCTTGCAGATTATATCCATACTGACTGGCTTGAAAATGATTGTCTATCCTATAGTTATTTCCAAAATTCAACCGATACACTAACCCTTTAAGAGGCAACTTTATTTCGGATGATATATTACCGAAAAAGTAATTATGACGTTCATAATCATCAATATCCGATCCCATAAAAGGATTGGTATCCAATGTATTGAAAGGATATGGCTTTATCTTACCATTTGCGTCATAAGGTTCAATCAATGGAGACTGGGTTATCAGATTCCATAATCCAGGCTCCGCACCATCCTGATTCACAAACGCACCAAAAGTCTGAATTCCGATCTTCCACCAGGGAGCTACTTCCGCATTCAGATTCAAACGAACACTATTTCTTTTAAAATCATCATTCACGATAAATCCACGTTGATCCGTATTGGAATACGAAAGCATATAGTTGATGGATTTACTGCCACCGGATATATTAAAACGGTTTTCAAACAGATGTCCGCTTTGTGTTCCTTCATCCCACCAGTTATAATTATAAGGACTGACATTTCCATTTTCATCCCTTAACGGAGCATCCGGCAATTTAGACGCAAGATCAAACTCCGGATTAGGGGTAGTATAATCAGGTCCAAGGAAAGCCTCCGTATAATAGAAATCCCTGACATTGTCCAGATACTCTTCACGATTCATCGGACGATAATTGTGGGTCGGGTTAGAAAACGTATAACTACTGGAGAAGCTGATTTTCGGTTTCCCTTCCACACCTTTTTTAGTGGTAATCATAACTACTCCATTGGCCGCCTGTGCACCATATACAGCAGTAGAACTTGCATCTTTCAGGATATCAATAGATTCAATGTCATCAGGATTTATTGAAGATAACGAACTTGTATAAATGATGCCGTCCAGAATGACCAGCACATCCTTGTTTCCTCCCAAAGTATTTGTACCACGGATAGACATCGACGGAGTACCTCCCGAATTGGTGACCTGCCCAATATTAAGCCCCGGAACATTCCCTTGCAAAGATTGCAAAACATTTGAATTGGGAGACCTTTTCAACGTTTTAATATCTGCACGTATAACAGCACCTGTCAAGTCAGCCTTGCGTTGTGTTCCATACCCCACTACTACCACTTCATCCAATGCTTTCACATCTTCTATCAAACGTATATCAACAACCGTTCTATTTTTCACAGACACTTCCTGAGTAATAAAACCTATATAAGAAACAACCAAAATATCATTCGAAGCAGCCTGAAGATGATAATTGCCGTCTATATCTGTTATAGTCCCGGTATCCTTACCTTTCACCTTTACATTCACACCAATAATCGATTCACCGGATGTATCCGTGATTTGCCCTTTGATATTCAAATTTTGCGCAAAACCGGACATTGCGAAAAAAAACAAGAAAATCCAAATAAGAAAATGTTTCATAAAATAATAGTGATTTAAAATTAACTACTTAAACTAATTCATTATGTTTTTCAGCTAATGAAATAAAAAAGAACTGTAACTCTTATGTGCTTCTCATAGGCAATCATTTTTAAAGTTTCACATAGTAGGAGAATTAACTCTCCAAAAGATTTCACCGGACAAAGATAAATTCAGGTCAACACTTCAGGCATCTGTATAATTCAGAATACCGCCGTTATTTTTTCAATGACAGGATTGTGGGCGTTTTTTGGAAGGATTACGACTATCATTGTGCTGATTAATGCTGATTTTTGTATCTGTTTGAGATTAAGTAGTAATTTTGAAGACGAAAATAGTATAAAGATGAAACAGAGCGACCTATTTAAATTAATCTTATTACTCGCGTTAGTAGTTTACTCCATAGGAGGTTTCTGCCAGCAGATTCCGACTATTAATTTAGTCATGAAAGATGGACTATCCAGTAACTACGTAACGGATATTGCCCAGGACAAATATGGCTTCACATGGTTTGCAACCAAATATGGACTTAATAGATTCGACGGAGATAAGTTTACTGTCTACCTAAAAGAGCCCAATAAAGAATTGCTTAATAGCAACGATATTAATAAAATTGCTACAGACACTATTAATAATAAGGTATGGATTGCCAACAGATGGATGGGCGTGAACGTATTTGATTGTGCAACACAGCAATTTTCTTCTTTTTTGCATGATAAGAATAGCCCGGAGACACTAATATCCAATGAAATTAAAGATATTCTGGTCACTTCCAACGGGAATGTATGGATTGCAACAAATCAAGGATTAGATTTATATAATCCCGACAATTCACAGTTCATACATTATAATACATCGACAGTTCCTGATTTCCCCTCAAATGATATCATGACTTTGGCCGAAGGAAGCAATGGTGATTTATACATCGGGCATACTAGCAGCGGACTCACTATCTTCTCTCCGGATAACAACAGTGTGAAGAATTTCACTCATTCGCCTCAAAACAAAAATACACTTCCAGATAATACCATACATTCTATATTTGTTGATACCAATTCTAAAATCTGGATTGCAACCAACAGCGGACTATCGCTTTTTGATCCCTTCAGAGAAACATTCCGCAATTTCAAAGATGTCAGTGGAATTCGCTATACGATGCAAGGAGCCGTTTATAATGTCTATAGCACCAGTGATGACCGAATATGGGTAGGTACAGTCTCTGATCTTTGTTATTTCGATTCCAAAGACACAGACCTGATTTTATCCGGAAAAAAGAATGTTAATCATATGTTTATTCAAGATATTTATTGGGGAATATCAAATCCAACCGTTTATTGTGTCTTTGAAGACTCCTTCAAAAACGTTTGGATAGGTTCAAACGGCGGAGGAGCCAGCTTTATCAGCAGCACTTCATCCTTCTTTCATAGTTGGAGAATTAATAAGATACCGGGAGTCACTAACGGGCTCAATGACAAAGAAGTATTAACAATATGTGTTGCCGACAATGGAAATATATGGATGGGAACCGATGGGGGAGGTATCAATATCAACATTGATGGTAAGAATTGTATGTTTTATTCCCATGATACAGGAGAAATTTCATCAAATGCTTATCATTCTTCTCTTAAAGATTCTAACGGAGATTTATGGTTTGGAAATATGTACAATGAAATGGGGATCGATATTTTTATAAACAAAGAAAACAGGTTCATCCATTATACTCCTCAGGGAAACGGTTCGGTTATCTATTGCCTCTTTGAAGACAACCAGAGAAATGTGTGGATTGGCAGTAACAACGGACTGGAAATTTACAACCTGATAACTAAGAAAAAAGATTTTCTCAATAAGGAGAACAGCCAACTCTTGACAAATGAAATCAAAGCTGTTTCACAAGATAAAAACGGGAACATATGGATCGGCACTCTCAATAAAGGAATTAGTATATATAATCCGGAGAGTAAGACCATGAAACATATAAATGAGCACACTATATTCGAGAATTGTGTAATCAATCAGATATTCAGAGATTCTAAAAATAGAATTTGGATTGCAACAACAGAAGGATTAGTTTTATTCCCCAATGAGCAGTCAGATGTTTACCAATTGTTTAACACCCAAAACGGATTAGCCTGTAATTTCGTCTGTTCTATTGAAGAAGATTCAGAAGGTAATATCTGGCTAAGCACCCATTCAGGTATCAGTTGTTTCTTTGAACCAGAAAAAAGATTTCTAAATTATGACCATAAGGACGGTACCCTATTTGGTACATATATGAACAACTCAGTTGGTAAGGCACAAGACGGGACTATTTATTTCGGCAGTATCAATGGCGTGTGCTACTTTAATCCCAAAGACAAACCTTCAAATATTATTCTTCCTCCGGTAATATTTACCGAATTCAAAGTCTATGGCAGAAACCCTCACGAAGATGCAATTAACATATCCATGCCTATGACAGACAGAAGAGTCACACTCAATCATAATCAGAATATATTCAGCATAACATTCAATGTCATGAACAAATCCTTGCAAGGAAAAGTTGAATATGCCTATAAACTGGAAGGATTGGAGGAAAACTGGATTAACATAGGAGGAGATAATCAAGTCACATTTCGCAATATTCCTTATCATAACTATAAATTGCATATTAAAGCTCGTTATAAAAATCAGGAATGGCAAACTAACTACTCAACACTGTTCATTAGCATCAATCCCCCGTTCTGGCTTAGTTGGTGGGCTAAATTGATATATATAGTAAGTATAGCCACCATTACATTCTTCATAATCAAATCTTATAAAAAACGATTGCAGTTACGTAGTTCTTTATCACTCGAAAAAGAAAAAGCCCAGAAACAGCAGGAATTAAATGAAGAACGATTGAGATTTTATACCAATATCACTCACGAACTGAAAACTCCATTAACGTTAATACTCGGACCACTTGAAGACTTGCAGTGCGATTCAAGAATTCAAGAAGAACACATGAAAAAGATTTCACTTATTCATAAAAGCACAATCCGCCTGCTAAATCTGGTCACGCAAATATTGGAGTTCCGTAAAACAGAAACTCAAAATAAGAAATTGTGTGTAATTGAAGGAAATATTGCCGAAAAGATTCAGGAAATCGGTTTCAAATATAAAGAGCTGAACAGGAATGCCGATATCACATTTGATATTATTATTGATACAGACAAGATACATATCTATTTTGATCAAGAAGTAATATCTATGATTGTTGATAATCTTTTGTCCAATGCATTCAAATATACCTATAAAGGAAATATCACGCTTGCTTTACGGTCAGTAACAGTTAATGATATAGGATATACAGAAATTGAGATAGCTGACACAGGGATCGGAATCTCCCAAGAAGACATCTCACGTATATTCGAACGGTATTATCAAACCAATATCAGAAAAAACATACCCGGATTCGGTATAGGACTCGCTTTAGTGAAGAATCTGGTAGATTTGCATGAGGGCACTATCTTGGTGGATAGCGAACCTAATGTAGGTTCTTCCTTCCGTGTCCGGTTAATAACCAATAACTCCTATCCCGATGCTATACATATTAATACTAATTTCAAAGTACCCTTAGATGAAGAGAAATCAAGCAAACCCATTGTTTTAGTTGTAGAAGACGAGAGAGACATCCGTGATTATATTGCTGAATCGTTGATGGGATTTTACGATGTTCTTGTTGCAGAGAATGGAGAACAAGGATGTCAGGTTGCCTTCACAAGTATTCCCGATATAGTTATCAGTGATATCATGATGCCTGTGAAAGATGGAATCGAGTTATGTAGGGAAATTAAAAACAACATTGCAACCAGCCATATTCCTGTAATACTATTGACCGCGAAAGACACATTACAAGATAAAACAGAAGGGTATGATGCCGGTGCCGATTCCTATGTCACCAAACCTTTCAGCGCATCTTTACTTAAAAGCAGAGTAGCCAATCTATTGGAAGGAAGAAAGAAAATTGCATCTTTAATTTCTTCAAGTACCCATCTCAAGCAATCTATCATCAAAGAGTCATTAAACAAAATAGATAATGAATTCATTGAAAGAATAACAAAAATCATAGAAGAGAACTTGATGGATGAAAAAATAGATGTACCTACAATAGCTCAAGAACTATCCATGAGTTACTCTTCTCTCTACAGGAAGATAAAAGCCCTGACAGGAATGTCCACAGGAGAATTTATCCGTAAACTAAGACTTAGGAAAGCAGAACAGTTATTACTCTCAGGTAAGTACAATATTTCAGAAATAGCTCACCAGGTTGGTCTAAATTCCGTATCTTATTTCAGAGAATGTTTCAAAGAAGAATATGGAATGTCTCCATCAGAATATATAAAGCAGTTGAAATAAATAAGGATCTCCCCTAAGTGCCTTTCCTAGGGGAGATTCCATCTTAAAACATTTGTAATTATTAATAGAGTATCACCTGATCCAGCACCACTCCTTCATCCAAAGCCGTAATAACCAGCTTATGAGAAGCCTGTTTATTGATCGGCAAAGTCACTTTCCGAATAGCCTGATTACGCAATACATTCTCTTTCCATTCTTCACTGCGTCCTTTCGTCTCATAAGATACCGTTTGCGGAACGGCCTCATCTACGGAGATAGCGAAACGAAGCTGTTTCTCATCCAGTGGATGACTTGGCAATAGCCTGATCTCAACTTCAACAGAATCTTTTCCATAATCATCAAAAGCGAAGGTCAGAGAGGAACCTTTACGGATACCTGCCGCTTTTCTTTCATATCCTAAGCCCTCGCACGGAACAGGTTTCCCATACGTACATTCCATAGCATTCCATTTGCAGAGCATTTTCCGGTCTGTCACCATAGGCTCGGTAGCGGTAGTATGCTCTACACGCTTGAATACCGGCAACTTACGGGGTTGAAAATCCATCATACGGTTCCATTTGCCATTCTGCAATGAATTATATTGCTGCGTCAAGGATGCAATGCTGTCAAAGGCAGCATCACTTTGTTTCCAGTCAGCCTTAGAGTGACGGGCAAGCTGGGCAGTCAGAGTTTTCCGGTTCATTTGTGCGGCGGCCTGCACCGGATATTTCACAAGCTGGAAGTAAGCATCCTGCCTGTCCGCCGGGATGTTACTCTCTATTCTCTCGACAACATCGGACAAGACGGTATAAGATCTCAGACGCTCACTAATGGTTTGCTCGCTCCAAGGCAGATCTTTAATCACCTTGTATTTCGGATCGCGCTCTTCTTCACGCGTATTTCCCATAAATTCGGGCTTACGGATGTAGGATAGCTGGTAATGTGCTTCCATGGCAGGCAACAGTTCCTCAGCACAATTACTTCCAAATTCCCGCTCCAACCAGGATTTCAGATGGGCAGTGACTCCAATTTCATTCACTTCATCGATGTTCCACGCCATATCCAGGAAAAGTTCTATCTGATATTCCGCAGGTTTGATATCACCCACATTCAACACCCACATCTTCTGAATGCCACGGTCGTAAGCCAACTTCATTTGCTGATGGAGCAGATAAGGGCTGAAAGTTCCCAACCAAAGATAATCGTGAGGACGGCCCCAGTAAGATACATGGTAATAAATACCGTTGCCTCCTTTGCGGGCACGCCCTTCCGCTGTCGGGAAGTGACGGATATACCCGTAATTATCATCACACCAGATCAACGTTACATCATCAGGCACCTGTAAGCCGGCATTATAAATATCCAACACCTCTTTATAAGGAATAAATGCTTGCGGAATAGCTGTAACATCTTTATTGACATACTTCTGCAAGAGTCCACGCTGGTCTTTAAGCACACGTTCCAATACAGCCTTCTGTTCTGCTACGGTTTTGGCTCCCTGCATCTGTCCGTCGTGCACACCACGCATACCCAAAGTATAGATATTACCTTGTTGAGCAACCTCTTTCACCCGGTCTTCCCAGAATTTATAAACAGACGCACTATTATTCACATAGTCATAATCACCCTGGCCGCGACGGCGCCACTCACCGGCAGCGCTACATACCATCGGTTCACAATGCGATGAACCAATAAAAATACCATATTCTTCCGCAACTTTCCTGTTTCCTTCCGTCAGGAAGAAAGGCAAAGTACATTCGTGCATCGCAGGCCAATAGGTATTAGCACGTAAACGCAGCAACAGTTCAAAGATACGTGCATTCGTCTTCGGACCGATATGTCCTTTTATATCCGACGGTTCATACGTCTGACTACTCCAAGGCATCAATCCCCAGTCTTCGTCATTGATAAATATACCCCGATATTCCACGGAAGGAGATTGCAATGTCTGATACTCTGCCGACAGCACAAAAGAAGTCTTCTTCTCCGGCGTTACATCCGCCCACCATTCCCAGGGAGATACACCTATCAGACGGGATAATTCCATGATACCATAAGCCGTACCATGCGAATCACTACCTGCTACCAGCAATTTTCCATCCGGCAGAACCTGCAAAAGAAAAGCCTGTTTCTTGCCTGCCAAAGCACTTACGTCCGCACTCACAGCTTTCAGCAACGGGCTTTTTCCAACCGTACCTACTATGATATTCCCTTGCCGGGCATCTACGGCGGCAGATGCAGAAAATACCGATTGATAGTCACGTATGAACAGTTTCAATGCAGTCTGCACTACTTCCTCTTCCGCATTATCGCAAGCCAACTTGATCGGTTGATTGGAACGCAGACTAAACTGTGCACAACAAATCTGTGTCACCCAAAGAAAAACTAAACCTATAAATCCCTTCTTCATATATTTCAATTTATTTTTCAAAGCTATATTCTATGCATTTCTTCAAAAACTGATTTTATTATCTTTCTAATCGGCAGCATGCACTTCCAGATCATGCTGCCGTACATACGGAGCCAGTGCCGGAACAATCTTAGCAACAGCTTCCATAGCAATGCCTGCCACTACCTTTCCACCATAAATATTCAGATGCGTATTGTCTATTTTCCCTTTCGGACAAAAATCATAAATCCCCGCAGGTACCCACATAAAGAGGCTTTTTGATTTTTCTACGCCCAGATCGACTACCAGATCATGCGTCAGTTTATTCAGATCGACAAAAGGTACGTCCATTTCTTCAGCTACCCGGCGAGGAGAATTCAGATACTCTCCGTGTGTATCCACAAGCACATTTCCTTCCACCTCATAACTTCCTTTAGGCTCTGTCACTCCTTCGGGAGGGAAATTTCTCCGTACAATGGAATTAAACAGTACAGGATAAGCCCCCTTTTCGCGGGTTTCTCTTACGAAACGACGCAGGTTATCATCAAATGTAGTTCCCGGATCGGTATGCAGTTTTTCGGAAGCTTTCTCATCATTATGTCCGAACTGAATAAATACATAATCTCCCTTTTTCAATTTGGCAAGCACCGCATCCCAACGTCCTTCATTGATGAAACTCAATGAACTCCGTCCATTCATAGCATGATTGTCCACTGCGACATCCTCCGTCAGAAAACAGGGAAGCATCTGCCCCCAACCACGTTCCAGGTTACCGTTCTTCAGGCTTTTGTTAGCCATAGTAGAATCGCCTATCATGAAGATAGTGATAACGTCTTTCTTTTCCGTTATAAAGGCTGAAAAGAGTAATATCGCACAGAGTGCAAACAGTAGTTTTATTTTCAGATTTTTCATACTAAGAAATTTTCAGTAAAAATAAGTAAGTTCATAGATACGGCGTATGGAGCTACGTACAATTAGATGTATTATCGTACATAAAGAAGTACAATCTTTCTATAATCCCCTATTGACCAACAGATAATAGACTAACGCCCAGTCCTGATCATTCGCATAAGGATCGTAAAATTCCGCCTTCACACCGTCAATCTTATAGGGATACATATAAGCACAAGACGCCTTCCCATCTTCGAAGAAAAGACAGAGATTATTCCTCACTACATTTTCCGCACGCTTCTGATAAGAGCTATCACCGGTACATAACGCATAGTAATAATACACCGCACCGGTTATCGTACTCCAATAATGGGGAAAAGTATCACCAAACAGTTCACGTTTGCCAAACCAATGCCCATCCCAATGACGAATCGCAACTTCATTCAGATGGTAGCTGGGTTGGAAACCATTGAATGCTTCCAGTACAGGCATTTGCCGTTTCACTTCATCCAGATATTTCTGACTGCCTGTCTCCAGATAGAGTTGTGCAAGGAACTGGATGGCAGGAGCTACAATGCTTTGCTCATAATTTACTTCATGCGCAGGGTAATTCAAACCATTCTTTACAAACACATCACCTGTCTTTATAAAATCGTTCCGCAAATCCGTGTATTCTTTCTTCATTCCGGCTTCTTTCAGGCTTTGCAGTCCCAACCGAACAGGAATGCCTATTGCATAAAAGCCATAACCAAACTGCTGGAACATAGATTTCAGAGTCTTATAGCCATCAGTCACAAATTGCTTGTCGCCAGTCACTTTATACATCTGAAAATAGAGTTCTGCCACCCACATATAATTATACCCACGGTTGCGATTCTTCTGGTCTACACTCGAATAGGTTACGTAATTATCCGTTTGCAGTTTTCGGCGTACAAAATTAGCATACCTCAAAAGAGATTGCTTTAATTCCGGGTCTTTAGTCAGTAAATACTGTTTTGCCAGTAATACCCCCATGCCCAGACGTTCCGCTCCTTCATCGCGATCCACCGGATTACAGTTTGGCGTATCATTCAGATAAATGCTATCACCTTCATTATCATAAACCATATAAGCCCCATCACGCAAATCAGACGGATTGTTCATCTGTTGACGGGTACGAATAAAATCGACACGTTTTCGGATTAAATCAGCTGTATTGCTGATGACCAGACAGTCTGCATGAGTTTGCTTATTTCCATTGTAATAGAAATCAAAACGTACCTCACCAGCCTGTTCCATCGGTACTTCTACGAAACAAAGATTCCCTTCCTGCTTTACGGAGACAGGTACTCCATTCATTTTAGCGGTACACGCTTCTAAAGGTTCCAGACTCCGACATTCCACACGGGCTGTCTCCCCTTTCTCAAATACATATTTATTGCAAGATACAAGCACACTCCCTTTTTCCAGAAGCTTATGGCGGAAATCATCATTCCCATTGTGAGCAAAAACATGCCACTCCAATGAATAGCTTTCTCCCGGCTTCAACAATAAATCCGGTAGACCCAATGCAATGATACCTCTTGTCTGTGAGTTTGCTTTTTTACGTCCACGCTCCCAGATTTCATAGTTTCTGATAACTCCGTTCGTCACCACCAGTCCCAGATGGGGAGTAAAAGTTCCCATACGGATAGCATTGACATAGGCAGCACTTCCCCCTTTCCAAATATGCGTATGAGCACGGGAATTAATGCATTGTTGTGCATCCGGATAATTATCATTGAAAGGAGTATAAATACCAATGTCATATAAAGAGACCGGTTCTGTCCCCTTATTCGTAAAGGTATATCCTTCTATTAAATCACCTTGAACCAGTTTCCGCCTTACCTGAACACAAATATCATTCTCACGATACATTACATTCATACCGTCAGCACTAATATTAACAGGAGTTTTCCATTCGCTTTTTATGCTTTCCCGTCCTTTAGTTATGGTAAAATAGCCTAATCCCCAGCCATAATTTTCCTTCACCCAAGCATATTGGGTACCATCAACTTTGACGAGCCAATTCATATCACGTTCATCACCTCTTATTTTCAGCTCACTTATTGCTCCGGTTGAAGGATTAACTTTCAACTCAACAGGGAGATTTTCAGCAGATGAAAAAACAGATGTAGTTAAAGGGCAAAAAAGAAAAAAAACACCAAGCAGCACTATACTCATGCTGCTTGATTTTAAGTTAGATGTTTTCATAGATTAATCGTTTTTACTAATTCAACTGATACATTTCTATCTGATCAATCACTACTCCTTCATCAAGTGCTTTTATAGTCAAATTGTGGTTCTTCCTCTTTTTAACCGGAAGAACCACCCGTCTGATAGCCTGATTGCGCAAAACATTCTCTTTCCATTCCTCACTACGTCCCTGAGTTTCGTAAGAAACTGTCTGAGCATTCTTTTTATCTATCGAAACAGAAAAGCGTAACTGTCCTCCATGTATAGGATGGTTTGGTAATAACCGGATTTCAACTTCTACAGAATCACCGGGACATTCGCCAAAATCAAAAGACAATTCTTTGTTCTTTTCAAGCATTACAGCCTTTTCTTCATAACCAAGTCCCTCACAAGACACTGCATCACCTGCCGAATATTCCGCTCCATTCCATTTATATAAACCCGGGGAATCCTCTAACATAGGTGTTTCGACCGATGATCTGTCTACCGGCTCAAATACTGGCAATCTACGCGGCTGATGATCCATCATACGGTGCCACTTACCATTATTACGTATACCTATATTATATATGCGGGTCAGCGAAGCAATACTATCATAAGCAACATCACTTTTATTCCAGTTCATCTCCCCATGACGGGCAAACTGTGCATAAAGCATTTTCTTATTCATTTCAGCAGTAGCCTGTACCGGATATTTTATCAATTGGAAATAAGCATCCTGTCTATCCTGTTGAATTCGTGAAGCCAACTTTTCTACTTTGTCCGAAATGACTTGGTAATCTTCAAGACGCTTATTTATGTACGACCTACTCCAAGGCATATCTTTCACAATCCGGTATGCATTCGTATGGTATTCTTCTTCACGGGTATTTCCCATAAATTCCGGTTTACGGATATAGGACAAACGATAATGTTCCATCATAACCGGCAAGAGGTCTTCACCTATAGCTTCTCCAAACTCACGCTTCAGAAAATTACATAAATGACCAGACACACCTTCTTCGATAACCTGATCGATATTCCATGCCATATCCAAGAATAGCTCTGTCTGATACTCTATCGGCTTGATATCTCCTACATTCAATATCCATATTTTTTGTATACCACGATCATAAGCCTCTTTCATCTGTTGATATAGCAAAGCCGGACTAAACGTTCCTAACCAAAGGTAATCGTGTGGACGCCCCCAATATGAAACATGGTAATAAACTCCATTTCCTCCTTTACGAGTACGCTCTACTTCCGTCGGAAAATGCTTTATATAGCCATAATTATCATCACACCACATGAGTGTCACATCCTCAGGAACTTCCAGCCCGGCACGATAAATATCGAGCACTTCTTTATAAGGGATAAAAACTTGTGGAATAGCCTCAACATCTTTATTCACGTATTTCCGTAATAAATCACGTTGATCTTTCAACACACGTTCCAACACAGCTTTCTGTTCTTCCACTGTTTTAGCACCTTGCATCTGTCCATCATGCACACCACGCATGCCAACCGTATATAAAATTTCCTGCCCCGAAACTTCCTTAAGCCGTTCTTCCCAAAAATGACATACCGAACTACTATTTTTCACATAGTCGTAATCACCTTTTCCTCTTCGGCTCCACTCACCGGCAGTACTACAAGCCATAGGTTCACAATGAGACCCACCTATATAAATACCAAACTTTTCTGCAGCTTCCCTATTTCCGGGAGTAAGGAAAAATGGAACCGAACATTCGTGCATGGCAGGCCAGTATGTATTAGCTCGCAGACGGAGCAACAATTCAAAAATACGTTCATTTGTTTGTGGCCCTATGCGTCCGGGTTTATACCACGGCTCATAATTCAAACTACTCCAAGGCATCAATCCCCAATCTTCATCATTAATAAAGATACCACGGTATTCTACCGAAGGAGACTGCACCATCTTATAATCGGCAGCTAAGTGAAAAGCCTCTTTCTTCTCAGGTGTTACGTCTGCCCACCATTCCCAAGGAGATACTCCTATCAAACGGGACAATTCCATTATACCATAGGCAGTGCCATGTGAATCACTTCCTGCAACCAACAACCTTCCACCCGGCAATACTGATATGAGAAAAGCCTGATTCTTACTCTTTAAGTCTGATATATCCACTCCGGTAGCGGCTATTAAAGGACTTTTATCAACTGTACCTACAATAATTCCGCCATGGTTAACACTAATAGTAGCAGGAGCAGAAAATACAGTTTCATAATCACGTGCAAATAACTGTAAAGCAGTTTGTACCACCTTCTCTTCCGTATTATCACAAGCCACTGTTACCGATTGACCAGAACGGAGACTGAATTGTGCACTACAAATCTGCGTAACCCCAAGAAACAATAAGCCTAAAATACCTATCTTCATATATTGTATTTTTTTCAAAAGTAATAAATATCATCTATAGTCACAAAAGTATTGTCACTTCCATAGATTGTTTTTGATTTATCCGTCCACACAGGTTTTATACCTGTTACTTCAACCAATAATGTATAATTACCTTTCTCCATTTCCGGCGTCATAATACGGATTGCCTTTTCTGAATATTTGCTATAAAAATCCACTAACGAAGAATATACTGTATCCTTCTTCGCATTCAATACACTCACTCGGGCATATCCGCTATGGCAATCAGATTTCCCGACAACTGCTACATGAGTCCCTCTGAAAGGTACAGCTAATACACTGCCTTTTGCATTTGAGACAAAACATCCTCTGTTTTCAGTCCAGCCCACAGCAGGTTTTATGTTTTTCATAGATACCCGCTTTCCTTTACGAAGTATATCCACCGGCTTCAAGGTATTAAAGTCCCAACACTGCCAATATTCAGGAATAGATAACTTTGTCCCATTAACTTGCATCGGCATCCAAACGTATGTAGCGGCTGAAGCTTGATGAGGATATGACCATCTATCTCCCATAAACATAGGTATGGTATCATTCCCCCTCTTCAAGGGAAAAACGAAAGTACTCTGAGAATTATAAGTCAAAGTTCCTTCAGGACAGAACAAGCCTTGCTTTGTCCAAGGGCCTTCTATTTTCGGGGCCGTGAAATAAAAGTTATCATTCTTCTCCCAACTGGTCAGATTAGAATAAAGCATATAATAAATGCCGTCTTTCTTGAACATAGCAGGTGATTCACCTGAGCCTTTCACATGCGCAACTTCCATCTCTATTGATTGGTAATCATCACTCAACCGATATATCGGTCCATGATGAATCAGCAAATATCCTTTGCCATCCGTATCTTGAAAAGTTCCCATATCCCAACGCTGAACAGGCTTTCCCTGATAAAGTAACGGTCCTTGCAACTGATATTCGCCATTAATGGTTTTACAGGTGGCATACCCGATATAAGGGTCTTTGTATCCCATATCATCAGCATGCATAAACATTACAAACTCACCGGTAGAAGGGCATTTCATTACTTTCACACGTTCACCTACACGATTAGGTCCTAATATGCCATCCGGTTGCACGGTCAGGACTACCCGCTCGAACTTCCAGTTAACCAAATCATCCGAAGAGTAGCAGGAAAATCCCGGAAAAGCATTGCTTTCATCTGATTTCCACTCACCAAACAGATAATACCTCCCCTTTTCTTCTACAATGCAAGCACCATGCGCATTGACAATATTGCCATGATCATCAAACCACGGCATGCCATTTCGAATAACCTTCTCCATATTTTGGGCAGAGCAATATATCCCCTCTCCTATTCCTCCAATGAGGAGCCACACTAATAATACATATTTCATATACCTTATCAATTTCTTAAAAAATAAAAACTAATATCTATTCACGCCATTACACAAGTTGAAATCAAACAGAATTTCATCATCAGTCTGCTTTACCAACCAATCTACTTCTGTTACATAAAGAATGTATAAATAAGAGGGAATATAGAAACTCCCTCTTAAATTATATGGAAAAACAATCTTACTTGTCTGTCATTTACTTTTCTGCTGCCATATCCGCAGTGGTAGGCCAATATGGATTCTGATAAATCGGAGAAGTTTCAATATTCTTACCATCAGTAGATGTTATTTGGAACTGATCAATACGAATCGGATCAAGATAATGAGCCATTTTCCAAACAAAACCCTCATAAGCTAACTGGTTAGCAGTTTTACGATATGGAAGCAGATATTCGCTATCGTTGGGTGAAGACACATTTGCTTTGTCAGTGCCATAGACAAGTGTAGTATTACCTTTTGAGTCATCATACCAACGTTCCATAGGTGTATTCCAAAGATGCATACCTCCGGGAACATAAGGCGTAACCGTCATCTGATCCATTGCTCTCCACCGACATAAGTCCATCCAGCGAAGACCTTCGGATATATATTCGCAGCGACGTTCACGGCGAATATTATACAAAGTCTTATCTGTCAAAATCTTCCCTGCCGAATAAGCTCCCCAATCATTCTCAGCTTCCTTATTCAAATCAGTAGCAGCAATAGTAGCATCAATATTATCACTAACTAAAGCACGGCGACGAAGAAGTTGCCAATATTCACGGGCTGTATTATCTAAAGTCTGATTACGTTCATAGCTGGCTTCCATATAATTCAATAAGGCTTCAGAAGCACGATAGATAGGGATACCGAGGAAACACTTGTTCTGAACCAGATATTTACTATCCCAAGCTCCACCTTTACGCAGTGCATAACCGGTAGTATAGGCGTACTGTGAAGCCCCATCTGTAATCTTGGGATACGGTTCATCCAACCAAATATTAGTAAGTCCTGTCACACTTTCAATCAATACATTCTTTTGTCCCGGCTCTTTCAGAAAAACAGTCAAGCGACTATCACGATTAGTACGCACATCGGCAATCGTTTTATCACCCATATAATAACCATCACCATCTGCATAGGTACCATGCGCATAAACTGGCAAGCCATCCTCCATAAGAAAATTCTGCACAAAAGCACGCGTCACACCAACTCCCCAGTTACCTTCATCTGCTGCTAAAGCAATATCATGTCCACTTCCCAGTCCTTGTACATATTGACGCCACATCAACACCTCTTTTACACCCGACAAATCTTCCTGACCAAACATAGCAAAGTAAGGATTCTCTGTAGTTGCTAAATCTTGCTTCACAATACCTGTATTTTCAGTCAAGCTAGATTTATACTTTTCTGCCACTTCTTTAGAAGCACTCATAGCCTCTTCAAAAAACCAATTGATTTCATTATCAATACTTCCACTCGGATACTGATAATTGGCATTATATTCTTTCGTCTTACCCGGCCAACCTTCTCCATTGGGAACAAACGCTGAGCCCTTGAAATATTTCAGCCAGGTAGCCTCGAACAATGCTACACGCGATTTGAGCAACAAAGCTACATCACGATTGATACGTGTAGTTTGAAAATCTTTTCCATCCATCAAAATAGCAGCTTTATCTAGATCAGAAAGAATAAAACGTGCAACCTCATTACGCGGCGAACGCTTAGCAGCATCAGTCAGTATTTCCATATTATCCGTTAAAGGATCAGTTACGATAGGATAGTCACCAAATGCCTGGTAACGCTTAAAGTACTCCAATGCACGCAAAGTATACAACTCACCTATATAATGACGAATACTTTTCAAATCACCCGAGATAGTATTGCCTGATCCGTTTAAATCTTCACCAAAACGTGGCAAAACATTCGCAAAAAAGAAATTTAAATGATAGATATTGGTAAAAGACCAATCACCAGAAGAATTAGGAACTCTCCATTCACCCGTACAAAAATAGCTAGGTGCGCTCTGGGAAATCTGATTATCTGTACCTTTATCATTTGCATAAAAGCCATAAGAATTTCCAGAGTTTCCAGGTAAGATACTGGAATAATACTTATCAGCATATGCTTGTAAGTGTGAGACATCTGTAAAAAAAGTTTCAGGTGCAAGTTCTGAAGTTGGTTCCCTATCAAGGAAATCATCACATGATATCATTGCACTACTCAAAGCTGTAGCTATCAATGCTAAAAATATATTTTTTGTTTTCATGATTTTATTATCAAATTAAAAGGTTACACTTAAACCAAATGACCAAGTGGAAGATAAGGGGTACGCGTTACCACCCCAACCACCAACACAGGTTTCAGGATCAAAGATTGAAGATAAAGAGGTAAATGTCAAAAGATTCTCACCTGACACAAATACGCGACAATTGGAAATACCTACTTTTTCAACTACAGACTTCGGTAATGAATAACCTAATTGTAGATTCTTCAAACGCATATATCCTGCATTTTGCATATAACGACTTTGTTTTTCTTGATTTTTAGCTCCAAAGCTCGTTTTATCAGAATCTTTCGAAGTGATAGGACGTGGATAATATGAATCTAAGTTAACTGGTAATTCATAACCTGCCAACCCTATCGGCTGATCCCGAAAATAATCATTATGCTGTTCCAGACCAATAGTATACCATTTAGAATAGCCACCACGAACACCCCAGAAATAAGATGACTCACCCGGCCAAAAGTCATGTTTCAAAACACCTTGCAGAAAACAACGGAAATCAAATCCCTTATAGTTGGCTGTCAAGTCAATGCCATAAAAGTAGTGAGGATTACTGTCACCCAAAATCTTTAAATCGCCATGATCATCCCATGTACTTGCACCTTTACTTATTTTGCCATCACCATTCAGATCCTTATACATGATGTCACCTGCTGCCCACTGCGAACCAATGGCGTCTTGTCCACCTTTAGGCAATGAAGCAATATGGTTATCCATCTCTTCCTGAGTTTTGGCAATGCCTACTGTTTCAAAACCCCAAATAAGGCCTGTCTTTTTGCCAGCCATGTATGTGCTGATAGAACCAGTCTTGTTACCGGGATAACTGTCAATATAGGTAACCTGATCGGAAAGTGACACAGTTACACCATAATTCAATCCATTATTCAAACGGTCCTTCCAAGAAAGAGCAACTTCCCAACCTCTGGTCTGAAGGTCACAATTGTTTGTATTAGGAACCTCAATACCCAATGTATTAGGCATCTGGTTAGCCGGTCCCACCATATTCTTGGTGTAGCGGACAAAATAATCAGCAGAACCTGTCAAACGATTATTAAGTAATCCCCAATCCAGACCGATGTCCCATGTGCGAACGGTTTCCCACGTCAGAGCCTCACTAATCAAGCCACCCACCGAAGCAGTATTAGGTTGCATACCATTCTGTATCCAGGCACCATTTGCAGCACCTAAAGACATCACACGGTAAGTAGGATAATATGAGCTTGTATTCTGGTTACCCAACTGACCGTAAGAGAAGCGTAACTTCAACTGATCAACAACACTGGTAGCCGGAGCGAAGAACTTCTCTTGTGCAATATTCCAACCTGCCGAGAAAGAAGGGGATAGTTGCCAGCGACTGCCGCGGCGGAAACGGGAAGTACCATCATAACGCATATTAACTTCCAACAGATAGCGGCCCATGAAATCATAATTTAAACGACCGAAGAAACCAGCTGTAGCCCATTCTCTTGAATAACCATTCACCCCTGTAGTTTTCTCTTCACCTTTACCGCTCAACCCGGATGTCAGATCGAACTCCCAGAAGTCTTCATCCTCTACATACAATCCATATTTGGTAACGTCGAAATAATGCAGTTTGAACTCTTCTGCCTGAAAACCACCCATGAACTTGAAGTTATGTTTGTCTGCAAAAGTATGAGTATACGAGCTATAAACATTCAGATTCAGATAATTTTCTTTCTGATCGTTTTCTTTTAAACTTGAATCTTTGTTCGTTACGATTTTATTACCTTGTGGATCATAATTATAAGCAGGTAATGTAGCTGCCTTTGTACTCTCCTCTTTAATACTATAATTGAACTCTATATTTGTAATCCAGTTCTTGACAGGCTCTATGATAAAAGCAGCTTGATGATAGTGACGGTCTGTCTGTTGAGTTCTTTGTCCACCTTCTGCCAATGCACGAGGATTGTCATGATTGATATGACCGTTTTGATCGTAAATAGGCATATTCGGCCAGTTTGAGCGCCCCAACCCATCATAATAGCTATCTGTAAAGCTCGTTGGTCTACAAATATCATTGCGGGTAAAGCGAGTAGAATAGTTGAATTTTAACCATTTTGTCAATGTTCCATTAATTTTTGCTGTCGTATTGAAACGCTGCAAATTTTCTTTTCCGAAGTTGAGAAGTCCTCCCTGATCCAGATAATTGAACGAAGCATAATAAGACATCTTTTCGCTACCACCTGTGACACTGATGTTGTGTTCCTGAGAAAACACATGATCTTTATACATGGCATCCCAGATATCTGTATTAGCATATCCCTGAGTCCAACGGTCTTGCCAGGCAGTCTCACTTTTAGCATCCAACCCTACTTCTCCATTCGTAAACTTTCCATTCTGGAAGTCAATCATCTTCTGCATCGTTTCATCCGAATATGCACCTTTAACACCTTGATTGGCATCCGCATAATTCATCATGACGGCAAACGAATAAGAGTCCATTGACTTCGGCATATTGATAGGACTGGAGACACGGAAGCTATTATTATAGTTAACAGACACTTTACCTTCCTTTCCTCTCTTAGTAGTAACCAAAATTACACCGAACGGTGCACGCGAACCATAAATACTGGAAGCGGCAGCATCTTTCAATACAGAAATATTCTCTATATCCTGCGGGTTGACAGTATTAATATCGCCCACCATACCATCAATTAAAATCAATGGAGAGCTATTGGAACCAGAACCGATAGTGCCTGTACCACGAACAGATATACTCATGTCCTTTTCCAACTGTCCGGAACTGGTGGTAATCTTCAGACCCGGTACTAAACCCTGCAAAGCCTGAGTTGCAGAAGTTACCGGACGCGATTCTATTTCTTTGGCAGTAGCAATACCTACGGAACCGGTCAAGTTCACCTTCTTCTGCGTACCGAAACCTACTACTACAACTTCTTCCAGCATCTCGGTATCTTCTTTCAGGGTAACATCCAGTATTTTCCCTGCCACAACCGGAATTTCCTGAGTTTTAAAACCAATATAAGAGATAACAAGCGTGGCACCCTGATTTACGGAAAGCGAGAAATTACCATTAATATCAGTAATAATTCCGTTTGAGGTTCCTTTCTCCTGAATGCTGGCACCGATAACAGGTTCGCCCATCGCATCTTTCACCACACCTGAAACTTTGATTTGTTGTTGAACCACTTCCAGATTAGTCTCATTGCCCTCAGCCATCACTGCCAGCGGACACCCGGTAATGAAACTACTACAAAGTAGCAAGGCTGCAAGCGCCTTCCGATTGTTTCTAAATGAATCTGATTTCATTGTTTTTCGTTTTAATATGAATATAAGGTTAATAATCCCTGCGTTACTTTTTTGAAAAGATAACGATGCAAATGTAAGATTGACTTGCTGAAAAAGGAGAGACAGACAGATCAAATAGAAGGGTAAATTGTTCATTGACCTATTTCTCTTGTTTCTTTGGCCTATCTGTCCATGGTCTCCTCTTTCATTCTTTCATTGTGATATCTAATATATAAGGTTGGGATACGCCCTCTGTTTCCACTTTCACTCTCAATACTCCGGGAACACGCGCCGATTGTACAATCAAGAGTGCCCGCCCGAAGAAAGTTTTCAGCTTATTGCTTCCGAACGGAATGTTTCTGCGCATATCTCCGTTGTCCAATGCCAACAATCGTCCTTCTCCTTCCAACTGCACTGTTAGGTTACGGTCGTCCATCTGGACAAAACGTCCGTCTTCATCGCATAATTTGATTTCTATATGCGAAAGGTCCTGCCCGTCAGCCTTCAGTATCGTCTTATCGGCTATAAGTTTAAATGCTGAAGTTTTCTTAGTGGTAACAAGACTATCCCGGCAGACTTCCACTCCATTCTTATAGCCGATAGCTAAAACTTTACCCGGACGATAAGGTTGATTCCAGACAATCGTATTATTCGGATAATCCTTTGTACTCCGTACCCCAAAATCCATAGTTCGTTTGGCATGTGGAGCAATCAGCCGTACGGAGTCACAATTAGTCATTGTACGATATTCCAATACCCGGTCATCCGTATACGGCAAGTTCAGGTTATCCACCATCAAAGGATACTGCCAATGATCCTTTCCCGGATCTATATTGAGCGAGTTATCAACAATAGCCAATTTCAAAACAGGTTCATCATTCCAGACTGCTCGATGATAGGCAGCAACCGGTTTCTCCACCATACACATATCGAACGGACAACTTGCCCATCCCTTACTGGGCCAACCTACAGATTCCCCCAGATAGTCTACACCCGCCCAGATAAACGAACCTAAGATGAAATCGTTATCTTTCACATAGTTCCATGAATTATATGGTATATAGTCACGCGAAGAGGTCGGATGTGCAGCCGTATAATAAGGATAAACTTCACTTCCCAACATCAACCGCTTAGGATATGTGAGATGGTCTTGCAGCATTCTGGTCTCCTGATAGTTATACCCGACGATATCAAAGACCTCACAGAACTGGTTCAATGAATTGGGAGCCATAGCTACCATAACCGGACGCGTAGGTTCTAACTGATGAACAAAGTCCTGCATCATCCTGCCTCGCTTTATCCCTTCATCCGTCTTCAGGAAAGCTTCCCGAGTTTCATTACCTATACTCCAGATTATGATGGAAGGATGATTCCGATCCCTTATTATCATGTCCGCCAGGTCGCGCTGCCACCATTCATCAAACAGCTTACCATAATACAAGCTGCCTGTTTTCCAGGCATCGAATGCCTCATCAATAACTAAAAGTCCAAGTGTATCGCATATTTCAAGGAATTCCGGTGCCGGAGGGTTATGGCTGCAACGCACTGCATTACATCCGAATTCTTTCAGAATGCTGAGACGGCGCTCAAAAGCACGATCAGGTATGGCAGTTCCCAGTCCACCGGCATCCTGATGCAAATTCACGCCTTTAAACTTCATAGGCTGCCCATTCAGTTTAAATCCTTCTGTACTGCTAAATTCAAGGGTACGGATGCCGAACGGAGTTTGATAAGTATCTACCGTCTTTCCCTTCTTTTTTATCATAGTACGCACAAAGTAACGATAAGGATCGTCTACCGACCAACAGTGCGGATTATCCACTACCAGATACTGTTCGACATCCATTGTGTCATTAGCTGGAATGTGTAGGGAAGTCGTAGTTTCCAATTTCTTACCTTTCATCTTAATGGGCTGTCCCTGCTTATTCACCAACAGTTGCAATACTTGTACGCTTTCATCCTGAGCGGTCTTGTTAGTTACACTGGTACGTATCCGTACTTTTGCTTCATCCTTGCTTACTTCCGGGGTAGTGACATAAGTTCCCCAAGTCGTTACGTGTAGCGGTTCAGTCACCTGCAACCAGACATGACGGTAAATACCCGATCCGGTATACCACCGCGAAACATCCGTATGATTCACATGTACTGTTATCAGGTTATCCTCACCATACTTCAGATACGAAGAAATATCATATTCAAAGCTGGTATATCCATAAGCATGAAATCCGACTTTCTCTCCATTTACATATACAGTTGACTGATAATATATACCATCAAAAACAATAGAAACCGCTTTTCCCTTATAAGATAAGGGGATATGAAACTCTTTCTTATACAGCCCCACGCCTCCGGGTTTGAAACCATTTTCCGGTTTTGCTTCCCTATCAAAAGGCAAGTGTACACACCAGTCATGTGGCAGCTGGACCGCTTCCCATTTCCATGCGGAAGGTGTAAATCCCGGTTTCATAGCATCCGGTTCGTCCCCCAGATGGAACCACCAGTCAAAATCAAAATTGATACGTTGCCGATTGGCCATAGTGTATGAGCCCGGTAAAAATACAAATACCAAAAGTATTATAATCTCCCTACTGATCATTCTTTGTCTTACCATAAAAGTGTTCTTTAATTATAAAGTTAATAAAGGATGTTCTCATAGGCAAAAATACCCGATTTTACTTTAAATAACAGGAAGTAATCGGGCAGATATCATTGGCAAATAGTTCATCACGGCTAAATAAAGGCAAACCAGTTTCTTCAATTCATGAAATGCCATATTTACCCATGTTAAATGATCAATCTGTCTCTATCGACATACCCTTACCTGCTTTATCTTTGCAACCAGACACTTAATTATAAAAAGTATCATTTACTAATTTAAAATATAACTATTATGAAAAAGCACTGTGCGGTATATCATTTATACCTTGTAAGTTTTGTATGTCTCCTGTTTATTTCCTGTAGCTCTCCAAAGGTATCTTACAATGAGATTAAAGTGGCTGCCCCTTTCCCCATGGAACCAATCAAAGAATGTATCTTCCCTGAAAAAGATTACTCCATTGCGGATTACGGTGCCATCGAAGGAGGGAAACATATTAATACGGAAGCTATCAGTAAAGCCATCGAGGCGTGTAATAAAGCCGGCGGAGGGCGTGTGGTTATTCCTGCCGGCGAATGGCTGACAGGTCCCATACATTTCAAAAGTAATGTAAACCTCCATCTGGAAAAAGATGCAGTAGTCCGCTTCACAGATAATCCGGAAGATTACCTGCCAGCAGTAATGACCTCATGGGAAGGGATGGAATGTTACAACTACTCACCACTCGTCTATGCCTTTGAATGTGAAAACATAGCCATCACCGGAGAAGGAATGCTAAAGCCCCACATGGATTTGTGGAAAGTATGGTTCAAACGTCCTCAACCCCACATGAATGCCTTGAAAGAACTTTATACAATGGCATCTACCGACGTACCGGTAGAACAACGCCAAATGGCTCAGGGAGAAAACCATCTGCGTCCGCACCTTATCCACTTCAACCGTTGCAAGAATATACTGCTCGACAGTTTTATGATTCGTGAAAGCCCCTTCTGGACTATCCACATGTATATGTGTGATGGTGGCATTGCCCGCAACCTGAATGTGAAAGCCCATGGCCACAACAGTGATGGCATCGACTTAGAAATGACCCGCAACTTCCTGATAGAGAATTGTACATTCAACCAAGGAGATGATGCCGTTGTTATAAAAGCCGGAAGAAACCGGGATGCATGGCGCCTGAATACCCCTACCGAGAATATAGTGATACGCAATTGCACCATTCAGGATGGACAAACGTTACTTGGAGTCGGCAGCGAAATATCCGGCGGTATCCGTAATATCTACATGCACGACTGTACTGCCCCTAACTCTGTCCACCGTCTTTTCTTTATAAAGACCAACCATCGCCGGGGCGCCTTTGTAGAAAACATCTATATGGAAAATATAAAGACGGGAGGCACGCTGAGAGTTTTTGAAATAGATACGGATGTTCTGTATCAATGGAGAGATCTGGTTCCCACCTATGAAGAACGCATCACTCGTATCGAAGGTATTCACATGAATAACATCACTTGCGAATCTGCAAAGATGATTTATGAAATGAGAGGAGATAAAAAACTACCGGTAAAAAACATCGAGCTCAAAAACATACATGTAGGTTGCATCGCCGACAGCGTAAACCGGGTAGAAAATATTGAGAATATAATCACAGAAAATATCACCTACAACAGCATAGATACTACCTTACTGAAGGAACTTGACAGATACATTACTAATAAATAATTCTCTCAGAGTTACCCCCCTATTAAAAAGGTGTTACCCGTCTCCAGGTAACACCTTTTTAATTATTTTCTATTCCAATACAACTTTATTCTTCCATAAGCTGAAATTCAGCCACATGTCCGGCGCCATCCCAACTGGACTCCAAACGAATCACATTATCTGTTCCAGGTTTAAGTTCAGCAGCAACTTCCACATACTGATACGTATCCCACGAATCGGTAGAAGGCAATCGGAGGCGTTTCTGCACTCCATTCACTATCAGGCTGGGAGTAGCGACTTGCGACTTTCCATTAGCATAACGCAATCTGATAGTTTTCCGCCCTCCATTTTTTCCATCCACATTTTTCCAGATAGCATATCCACCTGCCAACGGAAAGTTCAGATAACCAGCTCCGGTGAAACCGATGCAATTTTCCGCATCAGCTTCCAGTACCACGCCCCCACCAAACTCCATGTGTTCCGCAGGACAAACCACAGATGGCATCGGTTGCGCAGCACGAACCAAACGAACTGTTTGACAAATTCCCGCATCCAACGTAACAATGCGTTTCCGCTTATCTGTCCGGAAATCAACAGCACCTTCGTCCACCCAATTATTATGAGCGTCAAAGTATCCCTTGCTTGCAGATAGGATATTCAGAGAATCCGGCCAGGAGAAGACTCCGCCCTTAGAGGTAGCCAGCACTATCTCACTGCCGCTACGAAGGATGCTAACCGCCTGTGAATTAATATATCCCGGAGTAAAAGAGATACCTTCGACTCCTACGGTAGGCATCAGCGAATCACCTTTCCAGTTATGTACAAAAAGACCGTATCTGCTGGCATTCACCGCTATATCCGTCATGATACTATTCAACATTTTATTAACCAACTTCACATCTTCCAGATAGATACCACGAGGTGCGAAACCGTTTTTCTCATCCTGTACAAAAATTCCCAAGTCGTCCGAACCGCACAGTTCATAGTAATCAAAAGCATTATTACCGGACAAAGCAGCAAGGTGCAACTGAGCTATATTGGGTACACGGGCCCCTATCTCCATAATCATACGAAAATTCTTTTCCACATAAGGCACATTAGTACGTGTACTTTCCGCAAAACTGTCTTCCGTCTGGAAATGGTGGCGGTACGTATCGATACCTACAAAGTCTATATAAGTACCGGACGTTGAACGCATCTGTTCGTTCGCATAAAGTACGGAGTGGAGATCGACATACGTACAGTTCATTCGTGTCCATACCGAGTAAGGGGATTCTTTTACAGCCCGTCCCAGTTCGCTCATATATTCTACAATGGTAGACGACGGGAAACTGCGTACTTCATTATTTAGTTGTACACCGATCAAGGTATGTCTGGCTCCGTTCTCCGCATCCCAGCGGGCAATATGCTCCATGACTTTTCCTAAAACATAGGCCTCACGGGCACATAGCTTCTTATCATTCAAGTCTAAGGTATAGTCTGAGATATCACGCCGGATCGTAAATTCACTGGTAGTTTCTTTAGAACTACCTGCCGTAGAGAAAGACTGGAAATCACCGGCTTTCGGAGAGTGCATCACATAATCGGGAGTTCGCAATTGGTCGGGCTTCAGCCATTGTACATGTCCACCGCTGTTCTGCCCGAACCAAAGCATTTCTACCCTAAAATTATATTTCTGTGCCAGTCCCATGTAGAGATCCAGGGTGGTCCAGTCAAATTTGTCTTTAGCCGGTTCCACTTCCACCCAATGAATGGGGATGGAGAGGGTATTGAATCCCAGTGCGGCAGTTTCTTTAATTAATCTTTCGCAGGTGGCTATATCCCAATTCCAACGGTAGCGCAATTTGTCGAAACGCACCTGTACATTGGTCATATAGAAAGGTTTGTCGTCCACTCTCAACACATACTTCTGTGAACCGTTGAGTGAAGTGTCTACATAAGAAATTACTTTCTTCTGAGAGTTTTTTCCCTTGCCTGCAATGGCAGAAGGAAGTAAGAGCGCCATACATAATAAAATACCAGACTTCATACAAACTGTAGTTCTGTTTACGAAAAGGTTCGTTTTCATGATACTTTTACTGATTTTAAATGATGAAAAACTTATTAAATTACAATGCTCCCATACCAAAAGGAGACAGACAAAAGTACGGATTTGACTTCGGAACAAGCAGTGAGATATCGGGAGAAGAGAAGGGTGAAAATGGTCAATATACAATCAAATTGTCCCATATTAATGAAAAAGTTCTCTTCTCTTCATCAGAAAGTTCCTAATAATGCAGAGAAAAGTTTGCGGCATCGAATAAAAAGTTATAAATTGCAGCTTCATTTATATATTCGTAATCTACAAATATGAATTCGTAAATTACATTTTTATATTCGCAAACTATGAATATAATTTTTTATTAACTTTGACAGGTTTTGTATAAAGAGAAAATAAGTTTTGTACGAATAGAGAGCAGGTTTCTTCCCTATACGGAGCAAACAGGAAACATATAACTACTAAATAAATCTATTTATGGCTGAATATGAAATGCAGGAGATGAACCTGCCAAACAAAGACGGGAAGCGCATACTCTATCCCCGCCTTGTACAACACGGACAAGCGAGCACGGACTACATTGCAAAGATACTGTCCGAAAAGAGTTCATTTACCAGAGGTGACATCAAAGGTTTGCTACAGGAACTGGCCGATGAACTGGCTTACCAAATGGGACAAGGGAAATCGGTAAAGTTGGATGGAATAGGAACCTTTGTTCCCTCACTGGCTCTGCGCATAGACAAAGAACGGGAAACCGGAGAAGCAGATAGCACCCGACGAAATGCAAGAAGCATCGTAGTAGGCAGCATCAACTTCAGAGCAGAGAAATCGTTGATTCACAATACCAATTATAACTGTGACCTGGAACGTTCGCAACAGAAATTCCGCCGTTCCTCGCAGAAGTATACACCGGAAGAACGCCTGGAACGGGCAAAGCAATATCTTACCGGACATCCTTATATGACGGTCAGGAATTATGTCCAACTAACAGGGTTGCGGCCCACTACCGCCTCTGTAGAGTTAAGGAAATGGGCAGAGAATCCTGAAAGTGGTATTACAACTTCCGGACGAGGCACACATAAGGTATATATACAAAGGTAAATTCGTCAAACAGCAGGGACAGATTGAGCAAAACACCTGTTTAGGATAGCTGTAACGCGAATTTATTGTATTTTTGTTGCAAAGACAAATTCATAAGCCAAATGATTATGCAACGACATTCATCCCTATTGATTCTGTTGGTTTTGCTGCTTTTTACAACAAGCAGCACGGCGCAGCCTTACATACTACAACACCTAAGTATAGAAGATGGGCTATCGAATAATTATGTCCAAGACATTGCACAAGATAAACGGGGATGTATATGGATTGCAACCGTACTGGGGCTGAACCGATTCGACGGACTTAAGTTCACCACTTACAAAAGTACCAATTCTAAATTAGGGAATGATGCGCTGAATACGCTGCTCTACAATGAAGAAGATGATGAATTATGGGTGGGAAGCAATAACGGACTATACATACTTGATTGTTCAACAGAGCAGTTCAGGCAATGTACTCCACCAGAAGATATCTCAATCAACAATATTTCAGACCTGGCTCCTGCTTCTAACGGCGGAATATGGATTGTCAGTCACACTGGCCAGATAGTACATTATAACAAAGAGGATGAAAAGTACACCTCATTATCAAATCAAATCAAAGGAAAACTGAAACAATCGAGCTGGTGCGCTTTCGATGACGGAGAGGGCCATCTGTACATAGGCCATGCACAAGGTGGACTGAGCATCATTAATCTGGAAAATAAAACACTCCGTAACCTCTCCAATATTCCTGAGAATCCCAACAGTCTGCCTGGGAATAGCGTTTATACAATCTATAAAGACCATCTGGAGAATATTTGGGTGGGCACAAACCAAGGGCTCGGACTGCTGAATCCGAAAACGGACGAATTTACCATCTTTAAACACGAGTCCAATAATCCACATTCATTAATAGCTGATCATATATATGACATCAAGGAGATGGAAGACGGCAATTTATGGATAGCCAGTGACATTGGTGGAATCAGCATACTCGACTTGCACAATATTACTTTCAAATCTCCCCAAAACGTACAGTTCTATAACATCACGGCAACGATGGATAAATATGGACTTTCATCAGGAAATATACGAAGCCTGTTGCAAGACAAATTTGGCAATATATGGATAGGCAACTATAGTAGCGGAGTGGACTTTATTAGTCATACCCAACCCATGTTCCATATACTTCCCTATACCACCCAAGGCAAAGAAAAACAGAAAAACAAACCGGTATGGGGACTATTTCAGGACAGTGAAGGAAGAATATGGTTGGGTGGAGAGAATGAGGCAGTCGCATTCAAAAACGAAAAACAACTTGAAAGTTTCGATATCACGGAATATTTGGCCAGACCTTACGGACAAGTATTTTCCTTTGCAGAATATAGTCCCGGCATTTTCCTGCTTGGAATATACGATGACGGCCTGCTGAAACTCGATACTAAAAGCAACCGGATAGAGCGTATTAAGCTCGACATGAGCAACATTGACATTCTTTCATTTTTCAAAGATGATGACGGAACGATATGGGTAGGTGCTGAATATGGTATATACACCTATAAAGGCGGAGTTATAAGAAAGGAAGAAGATATCACCCGGCAATTATCCGATAAATCTATATACGGCATTTTGCGTGATCGGCAGGGAAAGCTATGGATAGGCTCCTATGCTGGAAGAATAACGATATTCGACCGGGACTATAAGGCAGTTACACGGTTGGACCATAACAATGGATTTAAAACCAATGGAATCAATTCTCTCTTTATGGATTCGCAAGGTGGTGTGTGGGCAGCAACCCGTAAAGGTATTGGTTATATAAAGGATACCAGTAAACCGGAAGAGTTTGAACTCTATGGTTACAGCCACGGGCTTGAAGATACTTTCGTACGCAGTATTCAGGAAGATTTGCAAGGAAATATCTGGATCAGTACCAACAATGGCATTTCTTTATGGAACAAGCAAAAACAGCAATTTGAAAACTATGATTACCGGGACGGGATACCGATGGGAAATTTCATAGAAGGTTCAGCCTGCTGCACACCGGACGGTACTCTCTACTTCGCCTCACTGAACGGTGTCTGTTACTTCAATCCGCAAAGCCTGACTACGGACCGCCAAGTAGCCCCTGTACAGATCATGGAATGCAGGCACCTCAATAACCAGATAGAAAGTCGCCGGGCCGAAGCATTGATTCCAATTACAAACGGACACATTGATTTACCGTACGACCAAAATTCTTTCCGGATCACATTTTCCATATCGGACTATTCACAAAGTGGACAGGTAGAGTATGCATATCTGATAGAAGGCTTGGAGAATACATGGACCAATACTTTAGGCGAGAGCCAGATTACATTCCGCAACATTTCTCCCGGAGAATATACCTTTAAGGTAAAAGCGCGTTTGAGAAATCAGGAATGGGACGACAGTCATGTGGCAACTCTGAAAGTATATATTCATCCGCCATTATGGTTGACGTGGTATGCAAAAATTTTCTATATCCTGCTGGTATTGCTGGGTATCTACAGTTGGTTCCGTTTCTACAAACGCAAGTTGCTGTTGGAAAGCTCACTCGAACTGGAAAAGAAGAAGAGCCAGAACGAACAGGAGCTCAATAACGAACGTCTGCGCTTCTATACCAATATCACGCATGAGCTACGCACACCGCTGACATTGATACTCGGTCCGTTGGAGGACCTGATTAATGATCCGAAAATACCGGCTTTCTACGGTAATAAGATTAAAGTCATTCACAGCAGTGCACTACGATTGTTGAACCTTATCAATCAGATACTGGAATTCCGCAAAACAGAAACGCAAAACCGGAAACTGACCGTAGCGAAAGGGAACCTGAGTAGCCTGGTGACAGAAACAGGACTGCGCTATAAAGAACTGAACAGGAATGAGAAAGTGAAGTTCCGCATCAATATTGCAGCAAAAGACGCAAAGATTTATTTCGATACCGATGTCATTTCCACCATATTGAACAATCTGCTGAGTAATGCGATAAAATATACCTCAGAGGGAGAAATCAACCTGATCCTGCGTTCAGCCGATGATGGAGGAAATCAGTATACGGAAATCATCGTAAGCGATACCGGATATGGCATAGATGCTGAGGCACTTCCTCATATCTTCGATCGTTACTATCAGGCAAAGGGGAAGCATCAGGCATCCGGTACGGGCATAGGACTTGCTTTAGTAAAGTCGCTTGCCGACCTGCACGAAGGAACACTCCAAGTGGAAAGTGAAATAGGTAAAGGAACTACTTTCACTTTCCGTCTTCTGACTGAAAACACGTACCCGAATGCGCTGCACAGAGAGGAAAAGGAAACGCTCGCACAGGAAGAGACAGAAATTGCGGAAACGGTGGAAGAAGAAAAAGAAGAGGCTGATACCCGCCCTGTAGTACTGGTAGTGGAAGATAATGACGATATACGCGAATATATTGCCACTTCTTTCAGCAGCAACTACCGCATTTTGACAGCAACGAACGGTAAGGAGGGCTTAGAGCAAGCGCAGAAATATATTCCGGACATCATCATCAGCGACATCATGATGCCGGAAATGGACGGCATCGAACTCTGCAAGCTGGTGAAGGAAGATATACGCACCAGCCATATCCCCGTCATCCTGCTCACAGCCAAAGATTCCATCCAGGATAAAGAAGAAGGATACGAAAGTGGTGCAGACTCCTATCTGACCAAACCCTTTAGTGCCAAACTGTTGAACAGCCGTGTGCACAACCTGCTAGAATCCCGCAAAAAGCTGGCACTTATAGTAGCCAATCGCACCAAAGAGTTAAAACCGGAACAACAGGAAGAAACCATCAAACTAAATAAGCTGGATGAAGAATTCCTGACTAAATTCACCACCATTGTAGAGGAGAATATAGACATGGAAAAGATGGACATGTCCTTCATGATGGAGAAAATGAACATGAGCCATTCCACACTCTACCGGAAGATCAAGAGCCTGACCGGAATGTCAGGCAATGAACTCATCCGGAAAATCAGACTGAAAAACAGTTTGCGGTTACTGATGGAAGAAGGGCATAATATTTCAGAAGCAGCCTATGCAAGCGGCTTCAATGACCTTGGATATTTCCGCTCCTGCTTCAGGGAGGAATATGGAATGGCACCATCGGAATATATCAAACAGACGATACGTACGAAAGAGTAAATTGTCTTCTTGATATGCTGTATTTTCAATCAACCGGAAATGATAAATCTACTATAGAGAAGAAAAATGAAACGGACATCCTCTCTACTTGAAAGAATGTCCGCTCTCTATAAATACTACCTACTGAAAACTGTGACTTAAAAAACTACCCTTTGTTTATTAATACCAATCTTATGTTAATCTATAACCTATTGTCGATGTTGCAAAGATAGGGTGAAATTTCTATTCAGTAGTAGCACAATTGTTTCATAAAAGGTGATAAATCAGTCAATTTTCAGTTTATCCCCCGACAAATCGACTTTAAACAGGTGCGGAATACGAATATATCGCCCGTTCACATCTTTATGACTATGAACCGACATCATCCACTCACCATCCAAAGTACGGAACAACATTCCATGTCCGAAGTTAGGCGGAGTGATCGGTTCTTTCTCTTGTATCCAGGGTCCATCCAGAGTTCCGCTTTCGGAATAGGCAACGCCTTGTGTATAGTCCTGGAATACCCAGCTTGTCCATATCATACCTAACCGGCCCGTACCTGTGCGGAAAAGCCATGGTCCGTCGGTTACACGGTTGGGCAAAACTTTGTCCCCATCTTCTCACGGCTCCAGGGAGAGTCACTGGCACGGAAAAGAATCTTTCCTTTACCGATGGAACCGCTTAAATCGGGCTTTAATTCGATCTTTTCCATTGTACCGTTCCAGTTTTGCAGCCATTCATGGCAATAGATCATATAAGGTTTGCCGTCACTGTCCACCCAGAATGTTCCATCAAGGGTAGGCATATTCTCAGGCAGGTAAGTGGGGTCTTTCATAGGTTTATAAGGGCCATCCGGTTTATCACTGACCAAGATGTGACTGGCACGACGGGGGATGACGTTTCCTTTTACGGTATCAATCTTGATGGCGTTATTCGTAAAAGTGGCGAAATAGTAATATTTTCCGTTGTATTCATGCAGTTCGGCTGCCCATATTTCGGGTTTAGGCCCCATCCAAGAGTCAGGATCAGTTTCAGCTACACGATAAGGGCCTTCCCAACGGGCAAGGTCTTTGCTTTTCCAGAGGAGGCCGCCGGTACCGGTCATGTAATAAGTGGAGGTTTTCTTATCGGCCAGTATGCATGGGTCACTCAGGTGGATGGAATCGAGAGGGATGTTGGTACGGAAGCGGTTTGGGACTTTCTGCTGGGCAGATACAAGGACAGAACACAAGGTAAATATAAACACCAATAATTCTTTTCTCATATTAGTTCTTTTAATATAATGAGGATAGATACGCAGACGACGCAGATAAGGCGGACAAACGCGGATTTATGATTATTCCGCGTTGATCCGCTTCATCCGCGTCGTCCGCGTACCTATAAATTATTCAATTTCTATACCGTGTTGTACCGGAGTAAGAATGAACGTAAATTCATAGTCACCATAAGGCAACTGATATTGTGGCAACGGCCATGCGCCCCAACTGTTCACACATCCTAAGCCCATCTGAGCTTTGTCGATGCAGAGATTTGTCAGGTTAGCTTCTTTCACTTCGGGAGAGTGATTCTGAGCTTTCTCCCAACCATCGTCCAACGACTCGATAGTATAGTGCAGGGCTGATGCAGAGAACGGAGCATCAGCTACAATCTGCAAACCGCGTCCGGCATCGTTCAGTTGCTTCCACCAGCGGATATCAGTCTTCGTACCTGTTTCCTGCGGACGGATATAAGAATAGAATTGTTCATCTACGCTCTGGCGATACAATCCCAGATCTGTACAATGATTGCGGTCACTGTAGTTCTCTATCGGGCCACGGCCATAGTATTCTACAGTTTCAAAAGTCTTGGGCATCTGCATCTGCATACCGAAACGGAACATATGAGATACTTTAGCCTGCGGATCGGCAGTCATCTTCTGAGTCACCTTTACAGCACCCTTGTTATTGATTACATAAGTAAGATCCAGTTTGGCAGAAACATTCTTCATTTCGTATTCTGCACGTACCACAGTCTGATTGTCTACTGTTTCCCATTTGAAGGAAGTCAGCTTCAGACCCGGGTTCTTCCAGGCAGCGAATTTCTGTTGCAAACCTGCACCGAAATCATTGTCTGTAGGTGCACGCCAGAAGTTAGGTGCCAGTTCGGCATCTTCGTTCATCAATTCCGTGCCTGCTACGTTGTAGCGATTCAAGTAACCGGTATGTTTGTTGAATTCCAAACGGAAGTTATCACCGTTGATAATCAGATAACGCCAGTCGTTTTCCTGGATTTGAGGAGCAACGGTAGGAGTATTCACAGCTTCCACATTCTTCAGGTCCATGGCAGGAGCCTTGTAGGGGTTCAGTACAAGTTGATCTTTGGCTACGGCATATCCGGCAGGGAGCAAACCTTCGCGATTCTTCAGGCGATAAGTTACATTCAGCAACCATTCTTTGCATTCGCAGGTTTTGCCGATGTTCAATTTCACTTTGGCAGTCTGCTGCGGAGCTACGTTGAGGTCTTCTACACGACCGGTACGAATTACTTTACCGTTAGCAAGCAATTGCCAATCCAGATAGTAGGCGGAAAGGTCACGGAAGAAGTTTTCGTTGTACACATTCACTTCGCCGTTCTTCAGGTCAGCGGGAGTTGTCCAGATGTTCTGGTAATAGTAACCCACTTCGTACATGTGCGGATTGGGAACACGGTCGGGACTGATCAGACCATTATCACAGAAGTTCTTGTCGGAACCGTCGTAACGGTTGAAGTCACCGCCATAAGCGTAGATAGTTACACCGTCTTTACCTTTCCAACGAACAGACTGGTCTACGAAGTCCCAGATAAAACCGCCTTGCAGGTTGGGATATTTACGGATCAGATCCCAATATTCTTTGAAACCACCCTGTGAGTTACCCATAGCGTGGGCATATTCACACTGGATAAGCGGCTTCTTGGCATCTGTACGTTGGCCATATTTTTCCATGTGCTTGTAATCAGCATACATAGGGCAGTCGATGTCGGTAAATTCGTTTCCGTGTGCCTGTTCGTATTGTACGGCACGGCTGGAATCTTCGTTCTTGATCCAACGGTAGCAAGCTTCAAAATTAGGTCCGAAGCCGGCTTCGTTACCCAATGACCAGAAAATGATGCTGGGATGGTTGAAGCCGCGTTGTACGTTGCGTTGGTTACGTTCCATGTGAGCTTTGGCATAGTCAGTGCGTTTAGCCAGTGTCTTTTCACGATAACCCATACCGTGTGATTCGATATTAGCCTCAGCCACTACATACAAACCGTATTGGTCACAAAGGTCGTACCACAGGTTATCATCAGGATAGTGACAGGTACGCACAGCGTTGATATTGAATTTCTTCATGACCTGAATATCCTGAATCATGCGTTCGGGAGATACGACATAACCACCATCCGGATCAATTTCATGACGGTCGGCACCTTTGAAGAGAACAGCCTGTCCGTTTACTAATATCTGGTCACCTTTCAATTCGATCTTACGGAAGCCTACCTTTACGGGGATTACTTCGTTGCTGCCTTGCAAAGTGGCACGCAGTGTATAGAGGTAAGGAGTTTCGGCTGTCCATTTATGCGGATTTTCCACATTCATCAGAATGGTACCGCTACCTTTGGCTGTTTCCGTAGCTACTGCTTTGCCGGCAGCATCAAGTAATTCCAGGTTCACATTACCGCTGCCTTTCAGGTCGAGTGTCACACGCAGGGAACCATTTTTGTATGCTTCGTCCAGATCCGGAATGATACGGATGTCCTGGATACGTTTCTTGTTGCGGGCATAGAGGTAGCAATCACGTCCCACACCACTGTAACGGAAGAAGTCCTGGTCTTCCAGGTAGGTTCCATCACACCAGCGGAATACCTGGAAAGCGATGAGATTCGTTTGTCCGGGCTTCAAATAAGGAGTCAGGTCGAATTCAGCTTCGAGTTTGCTGTCTTCGCTATAGCCTACATAACGGCCATTTACCCAGAGATACATGTTGGAGGTTACAGAACCGAAATGAGCGATAATGTCTTTCCCTTTCCAGTCGGCGGGAACAATGATTTCACGACGGTAAGAACCTACATGATTGTTCTCTGTAGGAACTTCAGGAGGGTTGTTCTGGAACTGATTACGCCAGGCATAACCGGTGTTTACATAAATAGGATCACCATAACCGTTCAATTCCCACACAGCGGGGACTTGCAGATTATTCCAACCACGGTCATTGAAACCTACTTTCCAGAAGTCGGTAGGACGCTGGTCGGCATTGCGTACCCAAAAAAATTTCCAGGTACCGTTCAAAGTCATGTAATTAGTAGATTGGGCTTTCTTGCCTTGCATGGCGGCATCTGCCGATTCATAGGCAAAGTAATTAGTGTGCATGGGAGCACGGTTCACGGCATTGATTTCCGGATCAAGCCACTCTTTAAAGGACTGTGCATTTGCAGTCAGAGCCAGGGCTGCAAAGAGTCCGGTAATAAGATGTTTCTTCATGGATATAAAATTATTATGTTTGTAGCGGTACGAAGAATATTTTCTGCATACCGCTACAAAGATAGGATGAATGAACTTTTTTTAGGGTGAATAATAGTTCAAAAAAGGGGGAATAGAGTTCAAAGAGCTACAAGCTACTGTAATCTATACACTCCAAACGAACGTGGTTCAAGTTTCAGTTTCAGAGATTGCCCTTCTACCTGCACCGGACGTACACGAGGAACAATCGCTTCCTGGTCCAGCGTATTTACTGTGCGCCAATTGTCATTCTGTAAGTAAGTGCAGGAACCGGCAACCAACTGACGTTTCTTCAAACCATTGAAATCGATCTGAACATCGGCAGGCTTACTACTTGCATTCACCAGTTTCAGAATGATTTCTCCGGTAGGTGCATTCAGTGCAGCTGTTGCATAGAGGCTGTCCTGCCCTGCTACTGCTTTGCCATCCATCTTCAGGCTGAGCACATCGGTACCGGCATTCATGCCGTACATCTGCTGAACGTAATAGTTCGGTGTGCGCATCATGCGCAGGTTATCGAACCAGATCAAGTCCGGATTCCACTGCCAAGCGTCTACGTGAGCAAACAACGGCGCATAAGTAGCCAGATGAACAACATCCGCATTCCGTTCCAATCCCGTCATAAAGGCAGCTTCGGAAAGGGCAGCGAGGAAGTTGTTATCCTTCTTCGTGGAATGATCGTGTGAAGCATATTCTCCGGCGAAAACCTTCGGACCTTTACGGTCGTAATTGTCATAGCGTGACGCATTGCCAAAGAACCAATCAGGATTCATATAGTAGTGTTCGTCCACCAGGTCTACACCGATACGCTTCATTTCGGGCCAGAGATAATCGAATTTATCACCGTTGGCACTCGGACCGGAGCTACCTACAACCTTCACATTAGGGTATTTCGCACGGATGGCTTTTGTGAAAGCTTCGAGGCGTTCTACATAAACCTTGTCCCACTGTTCATTACCGATGCCGATCATCTTCAGATTGAAGGGTTCGGGATGTCCCATATCGGCACGCACCTTTCCCCACTTGGAAGTAACAGGGCCATTGGCAAATTCAATCAGGTCGAGTGCATCCTGTATGTACGGATCGAGTTCATCCATCGGAACTACTTCATTGCTTTCGTACTGGCAGGAGAGTCCGCAGCTGATTACCGGAAGAGGTTCTGCACCGAGGTCTTCGCTCAACAGGAAGTATTCGAAGTAACCAAGTCCCAAAGTCTGGAAATAGTCAGGGAAGGCTTTATGTTTGAAGGTGTAGTTCCAGCGGTTTTCATTCAGAGGGCGGTTTTCAACAGGACCTACGGAATTCTTCCACTGGTAACGGGTTTCAAGACTGTTACCCTCGATGATACAACCACCGGGGAAACGGAATACGCCCGGGTTAAGGTCATAAAGGGCTTGTGCGAGGTCGGCACGCAGGCCATTCTCACGTCCTTTCCAAGTATTCACAGGGAACAGGGAGATATGATCCATATCCACCGTACCCTGTGTTTCGAGAACGATACGCAAGCGGGCATGAGCGTCTGTGAAAGGAGATTTCAGCACCGTCGTCAGCTTTTGCCAGTTATTGCCGCTGACTTCGATTTCTTTCTTCAACAGATTCTGTGCATTGGAGTTGACGAGCTCGATGGAGAGCTTCATCGGCTTCGCATCCGGTGTGCGGGCATAAACGGAGAAACGGTATTCTTCGCCTTGCTTCACACCGATACCGCGATAACCTTCATTATCCAGTCCGGCACGCAGCAAGCGGCCGTCGTTCACTACGCGTACATAGTGAGGATTGCGGTCAAAACAAGGATTTGCATCCTGAACGGTTACATTACCGAAAGGTACCCAACCCACGAAAGGTTGTGGAAACTCAAACGAACGGTTCTTTACCAGTTCGGCATACAGACCGCCATCGGCACCGAAGTTGATATCTTCGAAAAAGATGCCATACATTTCAGGTTGTATCTTTGCCGTCGGTTTAGAAACGTCGACGGTCATCACATGTTGTTGTGCCTGCATGCTCAAAGCAAGAGACAAAGCAAAAAGGGCAGTTAACTTTCTCATTATTATATCTTATTTTTTCTTTTCAATATTCTGATGGATACGTATCACTGTAAACGAATAAGCAGGCATTGAGTAAGAAAAGTCATTTCCTTCTACCTTGAAATCAGAAGAAGCGGGTTTAGCTCCTCTGTCTTTCGGATCACCTGTCAATATCGTTTTTGTAGCCGAAGGATTTACCAAAGTAGCTCCGTCCAACTTCACCTGGGAAGAAACTTCCACCGGCAGCATATTCACTAACTTCACGATATAATCTCCGGTATTAACGTCTTTCACGACTGATACTCCGACACGTTTCTTCACGGCATCCCAGCCATTATTCAGTTTTACCGTAGAAGACAGGTATTCGGTACCAGCGTTCTGACCATACATCTGTTGAGTATAGTAGCCTACTGTGGGTCTCACTTCCGTATTATTGAAATAGATCAAGTCCGGATTCCATTGTGTATGACCATCTTTAGCCAACAACGGAGCATAGGAAGTCATTTCTACCACGTCACCGTTACGTTCTACGGCAGTCAGATAGAGAGCTTCGGCAAGCGCAGTTTCTACATTATTGGGGCGTCCCGGCAAGTGGGCGGCGTATTCTCCCAAGTAAACTTTCGCTTTGCTACGGTCGTAATGATCGTAATATTCTTGGTTATGGATCATCCAACCCGGTTCTACATAGTAATGCTCGTCTACCATTGGTACACCCAATTCGGTAGCAAGGTCCCAACCTACTTCATAATCCGTACCTTCGTAGAACGGACCGGTAGTACCAATCACGGTAACTTCAGGATGTTTTGCTTTTACTGCATCGAATATCATCTTAAAGCGTTCCACGAAGACAGGTGTAATCATGTCCTCATTACCGATACCGATGAACTTCAGATTAAACGGTTTCGGATGTCCGGCTTCCGCACGCTTCTTACCCCACACGGTTTTGCGGGCATCTCCGTTGGCATATTCTATCAGGTCGAGAACATCTTGGATGTATTGATCCATTTCTTCCATCGGCACGCCACCCTGCTGTCCCATGCAAGTCAGTTCACCCTTGGAATGGTGAGCGCAGGTACCAGAGTTCTGACAAGGTACACCGGCTGCAAGCACAGGTACGGGTTCCGCACCCATATCTTCACAGAACAAGAAGTATTCGTGGTATCCCAGACCGCGTGTCTGATGGTATCCCCAAAGATTACGAAGCGGCTTGCGGGTTTCCAACGGACCGATAGAGCCTTTCCAATCATAAATATTATCTATTCCATCGCCATGAGCCACACAACCACCGGGGAAACGTACGAAACGGGGATGCAGGTCGGCAAGCGTTTGTGCCAGATCGGCACGAAGTCCGTTCTTACGACCTTTAAAGGTCTTTTGTGGGAAGAGAGAAATCATATCCAGCGCATACTTGCTGACAGCCTGGGGAACAATGGACAGAGATGCAGCCGCCGCATCGCTTGTGGCTGTCAGGACTGCTTTCTGTTGTTTCCAATCTTTAGATGTTACATTTACGGCAGTTTGTCCTATAATAGTTCCATCTTTATCAACCAAGTTCACAAGTACCTTACCTCCTTTACCCTCAAGTACTTTACCAAAGAGTGAGAAATCATATTTCTCGCCTTTCTTCAAGGCTATGCCATCGAAACCAGCATTCACCAATGCAGTTTGTTCAGCTGCATTCACATCGAAGACGGCATAATGGGGATTATTAGGATGAATAGGATTCTCCGTTGCAATGCTCAATGTAGCATCACTGCCCTGAACACTCCAGGAATGAGTACTATTCCAGTTCTGATCGTTACCACGGTCGGTCGGGGTATATTCAAAGTCACGATTCTGAACCAATTCGGCATACAAGCCACCGTCAGCTCCATAGTTGATATCCTCAAAGAAAATACCAATCAGATGCTTGCTGATTTCTTTCGCCTGACCTGCATTTACCTGAATAGTAGCCTCTACAGGCTTGAGGTTGGCAAAGCGTACAGGGTCTTGCTCGGTACGCTCGGCATTCAGTGACTGACGGTATTTCTTATGTTCGGCATAGCGGATGATCTGCTGCACGGTAGTATAGGGAACTTCCTGCACCCAGCCTTCTTCTTCGGAACCATTCACCAACACCTTCTTCTGAGTGGTGGGATACACATCTTTGGGCTCATACTTGCTACGTTCTTCGGGAGAGAAATAGCTCTGTGCTTCCCACTTCTGCAAGTCGGGAGAGGTTACATAGGCAAGTGCCTTACCGGTATTCGTAGCTTCCCAGATGCAATGCCATTTGCCATCGGCACGGGTTTGCATCAAATGGGGCTTGAACATAGTCTTTGCTCGTCCCCACGGACCGAAGTCGGAATTCACATAGGCAAATCCATCGGCCACGCTAAACCACTTCTCTCCGTCGGGACTCCAGGCAAACTTCAGGCCGCTGCGTCCGTCACGGTTCGAATAGGAAAAGAGGTACACCTGATTCGGTTCATTCGTCACGCCCTCCACCTTTGCCTGCACAGAGAAGACAAAAGACAGAAGTAAACATACACTTAAAAATCTAATCAATCTGTTCATGGTATTATTTATCGGGTTATTTGTTTTTCCAGTACTTTCTCAGCTTCTCAGCCTCTTTCTTTGTGATGTGGATTACTGCTCCATGTTTCGGTGAAGAGAAGTTAGTCGCTTTCATCACGCCCTCATTGAAGTGTCCCAGATCTTTGAAGTTCACAAAGTCAGTGGTTTCACTGAAACCAAAATTATGAGGATTGATACCATAGATGTCATACATTACCACCCATTTGTCTTCGCCAATGCGCTTCCACATGTTAGGAGCTTCGCAGGCTTTCGGTTCCGGGTCTACCCATTCCGGCAGATAAGCATATCCACGGTTGATATATTTCGAAACAGCTTGTTTGATACCCGGTGTTCCGTCGTGAGCTACGTAGAACATGTGATACTTATCACCTACTTTCGTGATATCAGCATCGATAGCTGATTTGGTAGCATCAGGATATTGGAACAATAAGCGGGGTTCTGTTTCCAGACCGTCGAAGTCTTCGTTTACATAAGCATAGTACAGCATATTCCGTGCATTGCCCATACGCATGGTGAAGTAGATCATTATTCTGCCTGCATGTTCATCGTAGACCAGTTCAGGTGCCCAGGCACAACCGATCTCATCATATCCGGGGAAAGTCTTGTCAATACGAACCACATGGTGTGTCCAGTTTACAAGGTCTTTTGATTTCATCAGGACAAAACCACGGTTGTTGCCCCAGCCATATTTGGCTCCATCACGCTCCCACTCGGTGTTGCGCAGACCTTTCTGCTGGGCAAAGATATGCAGGTCGGTCATGGCAATGTAGAAAGTACCATCCGGTGCACGATAAATATGCGGGTCACGGATGCCTTTCTGTTCGGCAATCGTATCACCGGCGATAATGGGCTGACCGTTATTTACATCCGTAAATGTATATCCGTCATCGCTGACTGCGAAATATAAACTATGTGTATCGTCTTTGAAATAGGTAAACAGATAAGCTCCCATTTCCTTCTCATTCGTTTTCCAGTCCTGAACCAGTACGGCGCCACCTTGTGGTTGGAGGGTCAATTGAAGTTTGCCATCAGCTTTCAGTTTCAGAGTTTGCAACTGGGGTTGCAGTTCTTTATCATCATTATAGAATGAGAGAGTCTCTCCTGCCAGCATAGGTAATTCGAGTTTCAACTTCAGTACTTCTTTTGTACCGTTAACGGCAGCCACATACCATTGCTTGCCGTGACGACGTGCAACAACTGCATATTTTCCGGGATAACCATCGATAAAACGTGTTTCATCCCACGTAGTAGGCACTTGTTTCATAAAGTCCAAACAAACCTGCGGGGCATCCGTCAGATTGTTGGGTGCCAAAGCATAATTCTGAATAGGGTTCTGGAACAACACAGCCGTTGACAACTGGAATACATCCGTCGTGCGACGGGTAGTTCCACCATTGTTCCCCCGGTTCAAACGCTTGTTCAGGAAAGTACCGCCAAATTCCATACAGCCTACCGAATTACGGATAAAAGGATGCAGACAGGCATTGAAAGCCTCTTCGTCACAGTAGTGCTGGTTGAAAATCAGATTCTCGGAAGCCAGTACCGCTTCGCTGCCTACATAGTTGGGATACATCCGCTCCCATCCGCGAGGCACTGTACAACCGTGGAAGATTACCATCAAACCATGATCGTCAGCATCACTCAGAATACCTTCGTACAAACGCATGGTTTCCTGTTTGTCTCCACCGAAAAAGTCGACTTTGATACCTTTCACACCCTGCTCCTGAAGCCATTTCATTTCACGCTTGCGGATAATCGGATCATCCATCATGTTGACAGGCCCTTGCTCGATATCATTCCAGTAGCCGCTTGAACTGTACCACAAGAATACATCCACTCCCTTACCTTGTGCATAGTCGATGAGGGATTCCATACGTTTATGGCCGATCTTCGTATCCCACCAGCTATCAATCAATACATATTCATAGCCCATTGCAGCAGCCAGATCAACATAACGCACCTGGTCATCATAATTGATACTACCGTCCTGCCAGAGTATCCAGCTCCAGGTACCACGTCCCATCTGATAATCATGTTCCGTCTCATACAACGGTTCCACAACATCCCAGATAACAGTGGTTTCTACAATAGGTTTCAATGTTTCACCTACCGTAATCGTACGCCAAGGTGTAGAACCCGGTAAAGCGAAAGCGGGGGCAACTGTTCCGTTACCATTATTCTCTTCAGCCATCGGGAAAGCTACCGTATACAGATTTCCTTCTGTTACATCGCTCAGGCGCGAACCGCAATAACGGCTGTCTACTCCCGTCTCACTGACAAGCACCCAGCCATTATCTCCTACGCGGAACAGGCAGGGGAAAGTATATCCGTGGCCGTATTGTGAACGGACATCCATCGGGGCATCCGCCTTATATTCTTCTTCATAACTCGGTTTTGTCCGCTTCCAGCCTATCATGGCGTCACTTTGCGGACACATGAAGGTAGTAGTCTGTTCAGGAAAACGGAAGCCGGTTGCCTCACTGTTCACAACAAGGCTTCCCCGTTCGCCCTGACGGGGCAACGTATAGCGGAAAGCAACGTCATTATTGCTCACACGGAAGATTACGTCCATCTTCTGCCCTTTTGCATTGGCAAAAGCACATACCAATTCATTGGCCTGATAGTGTATCTTGGAAGCTTTGATACGCGATTGCGTGTAAACGGTATCAATTTTCCTTTCTTTATGCCCGGTCAGTTTCATTGCTTTCGCGAAATCTCCCACATTGGTCTCCAGACCCAACGGAGATGATTCCAACATCTGTTTTCCGTTATAAGTGAGAGAATACGATGCTTCCTTCCCTTCCGGGCACGAAACTGTTAGTTGTAATTTACCGTCAGGTCCGCTGACGGTTACATTCTGTGCTGTCAGCGGTAAGGCTACCGCCATACATAAAAAAGCTAATCCCTTCAGTTTGTTTCTCATGATCAAATAATGTTTCTCTGGTATTTTAATAGTCATATAATTAAAGGGTTGGCACTACCGGTTTAATGGTTCCGTCCGCATTGAATTCCATGCGATCAATGCACACCTCGCGATGCACGCCCGGACCATCTTTCAGGAAGTTCTTATTAATACGATGGTAAACGATATACCACTCATCCGTACCCGGAATTTGTAGCACTGCATTGTGTGCAGGACCGTAGATTTGTTTCTCCGGATTCTGAATCAGTACAATCGGATCTTTAGCTACCTCGATAGGTCCCAACGGCGATTTAGATGTACCGTAAGCCACATGATAGTTGGGTGAACCGGTGTCATCTACCGACCACATAAAATAATAAAGTCCGTTACGGTAAAATACATAAGGAGCTTCGCGGAATGCATAATCCTGCAAGGTTCCTCCTTCGGGAGTCATCACCGTAAGTGTTTTCTTCTTGATGGAGATCATATCTTTATTCAGTTCGGCGCCGGCCATGTAGCCATTACCCCAATACAGATAGGGTTTACCGGATACGGGATCGGTAAAGACATCCACGTCTATCTGCTGTCCGTGTCCTACAGGAGAGTCTGTAATGATGGGCTGTCCCAGATCGGTAAACGGTCCGGTGGGTGAGTCGGCCATTGCTACGCCGATTTGCTTTCCTCCGCCTTTGGCAGGATTGCCGCTATAATAAAAGAAGTACTTATATTCTCCTTTGATGAGTTTTTCTTCAATACACGGTGCCCAGGCATTTCCATTCGCCCAAGGTACCTGTTCGGATTTCAAATCCAGCATAACGCCTTCATAGTTCCAGTTCTTCAGGTCGGTTGAAGAGAAAACAGTGAAGTACCATCCGCCCCAGCCGGGTTGTCCGTCTGTTGTGGAATAGATATAATATTTCTTTGTCTTGTTTGAGTATAAGATTTCAGGGTCGGCATGAAATCCGGGCAATACAGGGTTGTTCGGTATTGCACCCAATTCGGCAGGCTTGCCCCATTTATCCGTGATACGGATCAATTCATCGCGCGTGATAGGAATAATCGTTCCGTGGCGGGGATGGAAATTCATCTTCACTTCACTGTCTATCACTTTGAAGTTCTTCAGGTCGGTAGTTTCCGTAAACTGATATTTGCCTTTCATGTATACATCATACATTAATATATACTTATCCTGATTTATCAGTTTAAATGTACCGGCTCCTTCTACAGCGTCCTTTGTCTGCTGCTTGTAGTCCGGTTCTTCTTCCCATTGACCGGAAGTCAGTGAACGGGTGGTTGCCACTTTAATGCCGTTTCCATGTCCCTCTGTCTTATAGAACAGGTGGAAAACACCGTCTTTATAGACAATGTCTCCGTCGATACATGATTTCTTATTCTCCGGAATGAAGAGCGGTTTCGGTTCGCCGATCAGATCTGTAAAGTCATCGTTGGCATATGCATAGTAGATGATATCGGCTCCACCGGCATACTGCATAGACCAGTACACCATATATTTTCCGACTTCAGGATCAAAAACCGTCTGCGGTGCCCAAACACGTTTCAACTTTTCCTGTCCTTTATAACGTTTCTGCATGTTGATGATGGAATGCGTCCAGTTTACAAGGTCATTGGACTTCAGCAGCACCATTGCACGGTTCGAATCCCAACCATTGTCAGATACCATATCTGTCACCACCATATAAAAGGTATGACCGTCCTGGCTTCTCAGGATATGCGGGTCGCGCACACCACCGGTCGAACTGATTACTTTTGAATCAAGAACGGGCTTGCCGTCATTCAGTGCCCAATATGTATATCCGTCCATACTTACGGCATAACATACAGCTTCTTCACTGATGTGGTTACCTGTAAAGTAGGTAAACAAATAAGCCACATAATCTTTTTCAACGATAGGATGTTGTTGGGAAAAAGAAGGCAATGTCATTGCCAACATTAAACTAATAGCAACTGCAAAATGTCTCATAGTGTTCCTCATAAAATTCACGTTAGTTATTGGGTGTCAAAAATACACATAAAAAAGGGAATATACTACCACGAATCATGCAAAAAGGGAATAATTTTGTGTCATTTCATTAAAAAACAAAGATTTACCCACTTATCTATAACAAAAATGGAGTTTGCCGGCAGAACAAACTCCATTTCGTATTTCAATTAAAAACGAATGTTCAATCCAAGAAACGTACCATTTCACAAGCGGCCAATAAGAATGCTCCCACTCCAAAATTGGCAGTCGAATTGGCATCTACTACCTGACCCGGAATTGCCTTTTCTCCGATAGGTTGCACATAACCGATACGTCCATCCGGCTGCAAAGCAACAGTTGTCAGGTACTTCCAGGCTTTTTCTACTACAGGCTGATAAGTAGCCTTATCCAAAAAGCCATTATTCATACCCCACAGCAGACCATAGGTAAAGAAAGCAGTGCCACTGGTTTCCGGTCCGGGTGCATGTTCCGGATCAAGCAAACTCCGTGTCCAGTATCCTTCCGGCTGCTGACAGGCTGCCACAGCTTTTGCCATCGCGCGGTAACGGTCTATATATTCCTGACGGTATTTATCCGTTTCAGGCAAATCTTTCAGGACTTTAGCCAAAGCAGCTAAAACCCATCCATCTCCACGAGCCCAAAAATCTTTCTTACCATTCACACTTTTATGTTTAGGATAGAGATATTTTCCGTCACGATAATAAAGCGCATCTTCCGGATCGTACATCAAACTGTCGGCAAATGCCCAGTACTCATGCAGTTTCTCCAGATAAAGCGGATTGCCGGTAATCTTATATAGTTTAGTCATCACAGGCATCACCATGTAAAGACCGTCAGCCCACCACCAATAATCATTTTTATCCGTACTCATCTGATATTCCATCACTTCGCGGGCACGAGCTATTTTTTGAGTATCCGGTTCTATATTGTATAAATCGGCATACGTCTGGAAACAAATCTGGTAATCACCAAAAAGCACATAATCGTCACTCTCGCCATAGCTATATTTCCATTCAGCTTTATTATCCGACTTAGCACCTTTCCATTGATTATGTTCAGCCCAAGCCTTGGAGTAGTTCATGAAATCGGAATCACCGGTCAGAAAGAACGCTTCCATGTTACCACTATGGTAAGCTGCATTGTCCCAGAAAGAGCGTCCATGCTCAGGATTCTGAGTTTGCCAGTAGTTATTCACTTTATAAATAATATCCACAATCTCTTTGGCCTCATCCTTGGGGGATGCACAAGCGGACATTCCACTCCAGCAAAAAGCCCCAATCAGGATGTTTACTAAATACTTATTCATACTCTTGCTATTCTTTATCTATTTTACTATACTAATTGTCTGAGCGTTTAATATTCCATTCTGTTTCTCTCTATTGAAACAATATCTCCAACATGGCGGAACCAATGTTTCATCGTGCTGAAACGATTGTTTCTCCTTGGTGAAAATAGAGTTTCATCACGTTGAAAACAGAATCATCTTATGTAAGGCTTTCAATCGCCCTTAGGCTTTACAACTTCCAGCACATACACCGGTTGAGGGGCAAACTCTACCCTACGTTCTCCGTCACCTTGTTTGGTGTGCTGCACAAAGAGATGAAGACGACGCTTTTGCTTCCACAATTCCGTATCGTGAGACGGTTCCCAAGCATCTACCGGGAAGTTGGTCAGATCGGTAAACGTCCACTTACCTACTCCTACAGCAGCAGCGTGCGCCAGCGATACCCGGCTTCCCCGTTCCTCATCACGGAAAATATAAAATATCTCGCCACCATCCACTACGATACGCGGGCGGGCGATAGGAATCATCTTCGTACCACCCCCTTTCAGAGAAAAGGGAGTATGACGGTTCGAAACCTGGCGATTGTGCCACATCTGTCCGTCATGCCACACAATACGGTATTGCGGTACTTCGCTATCAGGATCACGCCAATACGTGGCAATGTACGGGTTACCGCTTGCATCAGCACTCATACTGGTCTGATTGATCAGTTCTGAGTTTTGCGGGATGCGGCAGGCATATTCCGCATTATTGTACCGGATAGGTAAATCGTATTTCTTGCCATTTGCTTTGTACCAGGTCACACCATTATCGTAAGAACGGGCATAACAAAGATCATGATTTGTCTCCACGTGCCACGTTTCGCGCCACACCCAAGATAGGTGAATCGTGCCTTGTTCATCCACATAGAGTTGCCAGTAGGCATTCCGTTGGTCTTCACCATCTATCAGCACATCTTGTACACGATTCCACTTCTTCTCCTTTACAGAATAATGATTCATCACCAGATTCCCCCGTCCGGAAGAGCCGGAGCGATAAACAAACAGCAAATCTCCCCCATTCAACGGATAGAACTCCGGATAAGTCACATTACCTTCATCCGCATCGGTCATCGGTTCCTTATCTCCAAGTTCCAGCGTATAAGGGGCGGTGCTACGGCAATAATTCAGTTTATGCCCATGGTGGTCGAATGAGAGATGCAGATACCCCTCGCCATCCAGCATCATACTGATTATGTTATGGGCATCTTTCACATTTCCCTTGTATTGTGTCCGCTTCAGTGTCCATTGGTCAGAGTCCAACTTCCGTTTACCGAGTACCAGATAGCCGTCGCCGTCATAGTAACTGATATACTGTTCGTCTCCCTGCGTCACAAGTGAATTGTTTCTGAAGACAGTAGTGTTGACTGATGTCTGGCTATATCCATTCCCCACTTCCACGAGCCGGGACTGTTGTGCCCGGAGCGTGGTAAGTGTCGAGAGAATCAGAAAGAAAAAGAGAATGTATCTGTTCATGATAACTTATTTCTTAATAGGCGTGATCTTTCGGGAAGTCTTCTCCACCCCACGCCTTCTTTGATGTCCACGGTTGCGGGGCATCCGTCCAGAAAGGAGCGTCAGCGGGCAATCCTAACGGCAGGAAAGCAAGTGAGGCCAAATATAGGCTGCCATTATTGGTATACCAATCCGATATATTAGGTTGGGAACCGTTGAAACCTAATGTCAGATAGCCTTCCGCATTGAAGTTGCGATTATCACCGAACATACGCTGAATGACAGCGGTCATTGCCGCACGTACCTGTCCGGCAGGCAACTCTTTTGGTAACCAACCACGCAATGACAGCAAGGCAAGCGGTTGCAGTACGCCGGTACGGTAAGTAATCGAACGGCCAAATACCGGGAAAGTGCCTTCGGGAGAAACAAAACGTTCCAATATCATGCCGAAACGCTGCATACGCTTCAAGGCATTCGGAAAGTTTCCGCCTTTCACATTCCAGATATTCTGCTTTCCGCCATTTGTCATCACTTCAAGGCATTCCACATACATGGGATGAATCACAAAACTATTGTAATAATCGAAGGCGAAATCCTCTCCGTCACTGTACCAGCCATCTCCTACATACCATTCATCGACTTTACGCAAAGCTGAAGTGATACGGTAATAATCCGTCTGGGCACCCGCCTTTTTCAGGAAGCACTCAACAGTTGAAGAGAATAATAACCAATTCGTATAGGGTGGATCCACCCGACGCAGTTGCTGGAATTCAGCAATATAACGCTGTTTTGTCAAATCATCCAATGGAACCCACAAAGCGTCATATCCGCGCAAAAAACTTTCAGCTATATAGGCGGCATCCACCAAGGGTTGTCCCTCTTTCCGCCACAACAGATAATCTTTACTTTCCGGATCTACGGATTGAGCATAGCTCTTTAATGCCCATTCACGCAATTGTTTGCGTTGTTTTCCTTCTGCCGTATCATCATCGGGCAGTGACAGCCACGGAGCCAGTCCGGCCATCAACCGTCCAAAGCATTCCATATAAGTCACCCGCTTATCACGACCGTCCCATGTAGGGCTCAACTCTACCAGCATATTTTCCTGCAACTTGCCTTCGCTCATATTACTGAGTACAGGCGCTGCCATCTGGTACAGAATTCCCGCCCAGAGTTCACGATCAGACTTAACTTTTTCCGCTTTCTTTTTTGCCGAAACATTGAGGGGAACCAACAACGCTACAATCAACAGTAGCCACAAATATTTCCACGTTTTCATGATATTCAATTATAAGTTGTTTTTCATCGTTGCAAATATATTCGTTTTCAGATAAACCGAACTGCTAAAATTATTTCAAAAAGGGTACATAATCGACCATTCTATAGGAAAATGGCCAATTTTCACTCCACACTCACCACTTATCCACCCACTCTATAAATGGAATTCCTTTCCCATTAAAACGAACAGGCAGCCAAATATACCTAGAATCCGACAAGCTTTTCGGACGCCACACATCTGCCATAAACATGTATCCACCATCCTTTAGTGGCAGTATGTAGGTACTTTGTCCTCCAAAAGTAATTTTCGCATCTTTACCTACACAAGGATTGGGTAATTGCGACCATTCCCCCAGAATTGAAGAAGCAGTCATCAAACGGGCTTCATTCGGCTCCCATCCTGTACATCCCGAAGCTATCATCCAATAAGTTCCATCCTTCTTAAATATAGCCGGCGCTTCATTATGTCCTCCGGGAAATATACGAATGTACTTTCCGGTATGGCTCAGATAATCATCGGACAATTCTGCGATATGGAGTGTCAGGTTCTCTTCCGAGGAATAAATATGGTAGGCTGTGCCGTCATCATCCACAAACAAAGTCATATCACGGGACATCTGTCCGTCACCTTCCAGGTCACGTTTCACAAACATTCCCTTATTGACAGCCTCACGCCACTCCGGAGTCCACCATTCATAATCTTCCGGATTCCAGGTAAGCTTCTGCTCCTCCTGTGTCATATTTAGCGGATAGACACCGGGATTCACGCGCCCTGAACGGATAAACCGATAAGGTCCCGCCGGGGTGTCGCTTACTGCAACTCCGGCACGGGAAGGCCCATATCCTCTTCCTTTAAGTTCCAAATGGAACCACATTACGTATTTTCCTGTTTTCTGATTATAAATAACTTTAGGACGTTCTATGATACATCCTTTCTCTATATCACTTCCTGCTTCGTCAGATACAGCCAAAGCTACACCTTCGTACTTCCAGTTACGCAAATCGGTTGATGAATAACATGTCACTCCCACCTGTGTTGTAAAACCGGAAGAAGGCCGGTGCTCTCCAAACCAGTAGTATTTCCCGTTGTTGAAGAGGATACCGCCGCCATGGGCGTTAATAACATTACCGTCTGTATCTTTCCAGACTTCACCGGAAACAATATCTTTCGTACCAATCGAAGTATTTTGTGCGGAAAGAATGGTTTGAAAGAAAAAAGAAAGGAATAAAAAACATCCTGTTATATTCAAATGCTTACTCATATCTTCATATCTTAAAAAAGAAAAGAGGTTGTGTCAAAATCACTTTGTGTATTCCGAACGAATGACGATTCGCCTCTACAAGCACAGTACTTTAGACCCAACCTCTTTATTTAAGAACTAAACCTATAGAAATCCTCCAACCTGGTTATTCACTCTTATCCTCATCAGCAACAGCTTCTTCCCAAGTTTCCCACATCGGTACACTAGCATCATATCCATCGTAACCGTAATTTTGAGCTAGCTGTCCTTTATTATTCGCAGTAATAGCACTATTCGGAACCGGCCAGAAAAGGTTACGCTTATCCATATAATAATTCAGAGTCTTGCCATTGGAAACGATGTCACCTTTATTATACAAAGAATAATGAATGATACGTTGATACCAGTAGCTTCCGCCAACATTATCCGTACCTTGTTGTTTATCCCAATTGTCTTTACTATAAGTATTTCCCCATTCATCAGGTTTGCCGCTCAACGCCAGACAAAGAGATACGCGGGTCAATTCTACATTGCGCCATTCTTCCAGATAAAGTTCACGAGCGCGTTCGTTCATGATATCACCAATAGTCACGGTTCCAACTGCATAAAGTTGTGAACATTTAGCACGTTTACGTACTTCATTTACATCTGATGTAGCATCCTTACCTTGATAATACTTAGCTTCAGCACGCAGCAGATAAGTTTCAGCCAAACGATACAGATACCAGTTTGCATTAGCACCGGAACCGGCTGCACCTTGAAAGTCATTGGCACCCATATTAGCTTCATTGCGCACATCCTCCAAATAGATCTTGTAGTGAGGGAAATCAAACCAATCACGAATTGTATCATTACAGAGTAAAGCTCCTTTATGAGTTGTGATAACAGGTTTACCATCCTTATCTACCCCCCAAACATCTTCAGGTGAATAGAGCATAAAATTCTGACCATAATATTTAGAATCCTTGTTATTGTAAGTCAAGTCCTCCATATTTACCCAGTTTCCAACTTTTGAGTTATGGCGGAGATCTTCCTTATCTTCCACACCGTTCACTACCCAAAGTCCATGTTGAGCAAAATGAGTAGCACGAACAGTGGCAATGCCACGACCAAAAGCACGTGTAAAGTCAGTAGTAGCTTCATATTTGCCATTATTACGTGCATAACGTTCACCAGCTGTTTTACTATCAGGTGTTTTCAGGTTACCGTCACTCCAGAATGGACCGAAAATACGCATAGATAGAAAGTTCACAAATGATTCGTCCGTACAGTTAGGCATTCCCATGATGACCTCTTTATTCGCAGCGATCATCTTGTTTTCAGGGCGATGCAAGTCCCAGATCACGTTACGGGTAATCTTCCAGGTATTCGGTTCACCACCATCATTTGCATTACCAAAGCTCTCTGTCATCAGTGATAATCCTGACTGATCAATCAAAATGTCAGCTTGCTTCTCAGCCTTTTCAAACTGGCCCGTTGCCAAATAACATTTGATAAGCAGCTGGCGACATGCCTCTTTGTTCACCATACCAATGTAACGGGTATCATTCTGCACAGGCACCCACTCCACAGCTTTCTCCATATCCTGGGTAATCATATCCAGAATTTCTTCTTTCTTGGTAGACCGATAGTTTCGCTTAGGTACTTCCAGTGTCTTTGTTACCAAAGGAATATCACCAAACTGCATCACTAGGTTCAAATAACGGTAAGCACGATGGAAATAAGCACGCCCTTTATAGGCATTTTTTGTTTCCTCACTCAACGCAGTCACTTTATCTATAAAGGACAATATAGTGTTGGCATGCTTAATACCCGTGAAACCTTCATTCCAGAAGTACATGATTCGGTTGTCATCACCGTTGTTCAAACCACTGGTAGGTTGCAGTTGATTGGCAAAATTACCATATACCCCCCCTGTACCATCAGTTTTACCATACAGAGAAAGTTCAGAAAATAGATATTCCGTACCAAGAGGTATGCTTATATTACAGTCACCACTACTATAGTGGAATGCCCAAGTGCGAAGATGACGGTCAGCCATAGCCAATACGGCCTCCAAACCTGATTCAGTAGCAAATGTAGTCTCAGGTTCATAAAACGACAGAGGATCCGGTTTCAAAAAGTTGTCAGTGCATGCACTGAATACTGCTATTCCTGTAAGGAACAATACCCCCTTAGAGAGCTTATTCTTAATATAATTATTCATTGTTTCAACAGTTTAAAGAGTTAAGTTTAATCCGAATGTAAAGGTACGAGTAGCCAAGCCACCGGTTTCCGGGTCTGCATATTCCCAGTCTGCCGCCCAAGTCGCTACGTTACGAACAGTACCAAAGAGTTTTACGCGTTCCAACTGTATCTTCTTCGTCCACGCTTGTGGCAAGGTGTAAGCCACAGAAATATTGTCCAGACGGATGAAGGAACGATTGTGCAACTTCTGTACACCCTTAGCACCATTCGGACCATAGGCATCGAGACGTGCATACTCATTAGTCGGATTTTCAGGTGTCCAGTATCTCTTCTTGAAAGTATTGCTGTTATAAGTAATCAATGAACCGCCATTATCTTGATTCAGATAATAACCTTCCAGACTCTTATGTCCCATATAGGAATACATGCTGAAAGAAATATTAAGGTCCTTCCAGAGAGTGAACTCATTACGGAACGACCAGTGGATAGGCGGATTTTTCTTACCCAGGAACACTTTATCCTTCTCATTGTAAACCGGTGTGCCATCTTCTTTATCGTCAGCAGTATAGTGGTTCACTACTTTCGGATCACCCGGGCGTTGTCCTACCTTAGCAGCTTCTGCTGCCTCATCAGCCTGCCAGATACCATCCATCTCATAATCCCAGATAGTACCAATGGATTGTCCAATAAACCAACCGTTGCTTGTGTCGTCCATCTCTTTGCGACCAATTACTTCTCCAGCTTCATTGAGCACGTCTTCATATTCATAATAAAGATGCTTGATTTCATTCTTATAGATGGAGAAGCTTAAAGTAGAGCGCCATTCGAAATCCCGATTCTGAATATTCAGGGTATTCAATGAAAGTTCGAAACCTCTGTTCTGCACTTCACCCAAATTGGTAGTAATGCTTCCAAATCCGGTAAATCCCGGCAGACGTTGTCCCATAATCATATCATGCGTCTTCATAATATAATATTCAGCACTACCCGTGATCCGATCATTCATGAATCCGAAGTCCAAACCAAAATTTAAAGCTTCCGTTTTCTCCCATTGCAGATTCGGATTAGACAAACGGTCCATACCCAAATACTTAACATCTACTGTACCGCCATTAGCAACCAAATACCCCATTGTAGCCCCTGCTCCGGCCCCCAGATTGGCAAGAGCAATATAAGGGTCTTTCAACGAACGGTTACCATTCTTACCCCAAGAGACACGCAATTTACCGGTACTCATCGGCTCCCAATTAAAGAACTTTTCATTAGTAAAATTCCATGCAGCAGATATAGAAGGGAAGGTAGCCCATGGATTGTTAGCACCGAAAGCGCAATAACCATCACGACGAACCGTACCAGTAATCATATAGCGATCATCGTAAGAATAGAACAGACGTGCCATATAAGCAGCAGCCGTTTCGTGCGTATCATTTGAAGAAAAACTACTCAGCGTCTTGCTACCATTGCTGGTATTATGAAATCCCAAGGCATCCGAGGGTAATATCTTGCGTGCGTTAATCTTATCCTGCCAAAAACGGCGTTCTTCTGCCTCCTGCACCAAAGTAAGAATAAAGTGATGCTTTTGAGCCAATGTATAATCCCATGTAATAGTATTATTCAAAGACCAATCAAAACGTTTACTTTGTTCACGATTTACTCCCTGGCTATCCGGATTAGAATCAGGTTTGGCAGCTGACATAAAGTAGCGATCATAGAAAAATTGATAACGAGGAGCTATATTGAAATCATAAGTGATTCCAAAAGGCAATTTTACTTTGGCATTGAAAATAGTATTCAACACAGTATAGCCCTTCTCCAGATCCAGATACTGACGCTCAAAGTCATAGTTGTAGCCCCACTTCTTATTGGAACCCATCGGATATTGGCAATAGCTACCATCTTCGTTACGATAAGTAGAGTAAGGACTGTTTCGCAACATATTGGCATCCCAGTAATCCGTACCAAGATTTACAGAAATATCACCGTCACTACGATCCTGAAAATTAACGTTCGTTCCTATTTCCAACCAGTCGGTTACTTTGCCATTCACCTTCAAATTGGCACGGATAGCATTGTAATCATTGCCTCTCACGGCTCCCTCATTCTTTAGGTAACCGATAGACATATAATAATTCATCCGATCACCGGCTCCGGAAATACTCGCTGTATAATCCTGATTGATACCTGTCCGGAAAGTACGATCGTACCAGTCGTACGTGTTTCCGGCCAGATAGTTAGCTAAAACACCATCTTCCAGTCCTAAACGCTTTGCATAAATACTGGCGTCCGATTCTCCACTCTCATTTGAAGTGAACGCTCTCCATTGGTCAACGGAGATACCATACCGACCTAAATTCGCAGGATTATCATAATAACCGGCAGCACGGTTATATATATATTCTTGTAAGGGTTTGCCATCAGAGCCTATTATATCTTTACCGTTCTCATCCTTCTTGTTTTTCCATTGTCCGGCTGCATACGCTCCATAAACACCGGTAAAAGGGTCAGTGGCATAAGTATCTTTCTTATACCAATCTTCACGATATCTCATATAGCCGTTGGCATCAAAAACATCACGATATTCACTCTTTGTATTGATACCAAGAGTAGCAGTAAAATTGATAGTCGGCTTACCTGATTTACCTTTTTTAGTCGTAATAATAATAACACCATTGGCAGCTTTAGCACCATAAACAGCAGCAGAAGAGGCGTCTTTCAATACATCAATCTGACCAATGTCATTCGGATTAATTTCAGAAAGTTCACCATAAAACTGCATACCATCAAGGATAATCAACGGATCATTATGTCCACCATCCGTATATACAGAACGCTGACCACGAATCTGCATAGAACCACCGCCCTTAGCAGAAGCATCGTAACCGACATTCAAACCCGGTGTACCACGCAATACATCTTGCACAGTCTTGGGAGCCTCATTCGCTAATTTATCTGGACGAATCTGGATAACAGAACCGGTCAGGTCTTTTTTACGCATTTGACCATAACCCACAACCACAACCTCATCCAGCATTTCACTATCCTCCTGTAGTGTCACTTTCACATTCCTTTGCCCTTTTACAGGAATTTCCACCATTTTATAACCAATAAAACTCACTACCAACGTAGCATTCGGGTTTACTTTAATGGAGAAGTTACCATCAATATCGGTAATTGTTCCATTAGAAGCTACGCCTTTCTCAACAATACTGGCACCAATCACAGGACCCATCGTGTCCTCTACTTTACCCGTTACTGTAACTTGGGAATTTTGAGCGCCCAGATATGGGACGTTCATCATTAGAGTCATACAGACCATTAAGGTAAAAAGTACCTTGCTTAGTCCTGCTCTTGAGGAAATCTTTCGTTTTTCCATCGTATAATTTTTAAGATTAAAAAAATAATATAAGTTCTCTATCTTCAATCCGGAAACTGCATGCCTGGCTCCCGAACTGCATGGCAAATGTATGGAAAGGAAATACATTGCGGCATTACAAAAATGCCAGAGATGTTGAAGAATGGTGCATGAAACATTCTCCCATCAATAATGCACCATTCTTCAACAATCTGACTATTTATCTATTGTCAGTATATCCTCAATCAGTTGTTCCAGGTCACTGACAGAGTTTGAATTTCCTCCGTAGGTTCTTCCCCGGCTACGTCCATAACCAGAACGTGCACCCGGATTTATCTGTCCGCCACCAGTAAAACTGCCAGTCATGACACAACCTTCATTCTCCATCGAAATCAACTCGACAGTTGGCTTCACATAAGTTTCTTTTTTCATATACTTGTTCATTTTAAAATTTACACTTTATTTTATTTGGAATATATCACAGCCTTCTGACCTTCCACAACATAGAAACCGGGAGCAAGACCAGTAACAATATTCACACCTTCCTGTAATTGTACCGTACGTACCAATACTCCATCCACACCATGAATCTGAACTATAGTTACCTTAGGGGAAACAATTTTCAGATTGCCAGCTTCCGAATACACACGTAATTTGCCAGCATGATCCTTAGTCCCATTCTCTAAACCGGTAATTTCGCCATTTCCACCACCTATGCTAAAGCTTTTCGGCATCGACATCGATTCTACATCCGGAAGCAAGTAGCAGCGGAAAGGTTCAACTGTAGCTCCATCATCATATTTAATGAAAGCATTTCCCTCAGCATTTAGTCTATAATGAGCTCTGACAAGTTGAACAACTGCATAAGTTCCATTAAAGCTATAATCATCTGCCGTAACTTTAGCAATGCCCTTAGTGGCTGATACAGTTACATCCGTACCACGAATCTCTATTTCCTTATCTTTAATACTATTTTCCACTCCCCAGCGTTCCCCTGGCAAAGCTATGATATATGGTATATCAGCTTCAATTGAGCTTGCATATTCAAAGTTCATAGCCTCGTTTGTTTTACCGGCAAATCTCTTCAGCCAGTAATTTCCGGATGCGTCATCATCACTAATAAAAGGATTCTTGGCATCTTCACCGGCATACAAGGTTCCTGCAAAAGGCAGTACAAGAGAACTCCAACCATTTGTACCATCGGCATATACATATCCGGTCAGGTCACGTCGATAGACAGCAGATGTAGCCGTAAAACTGACAGGCGAATAAAAAGGCTGTTTATCCGTAAGCAATAAACTGGTACAAGAATAAGTGTTTGCCGCATTCTTTACGACAACGTTGTTCTGTCCCTCCGGAAGGTTAATACCATCCGCATCGTCCACTACGGCAATAGCATTGCCGGTTAGTATGTCAGCCAGACCACTACCATCCTTATATACTTCTACTGTTTCTCCGGTACTATTGCCTTTATAAACAGAAACAGTTACCATAGCATCAGCCAGTTTTGCCACTTCCAAGTCAGACAATGCTTTATTATATATCCTAAAATCATCATAGATATGGTCGCAATACGCATCGCTCGACCACTGAGATTTACCCAAATAGTTTTGTGTAGTTATTCCCATATCCTTAGGAGAAATTTTATCCGCATTTTCGCCTGTACCCACACAGATACCATTCAGATAAAACTTAACCGAAGTACCCGCCTGTGTCATAGCAAAATGTATCCATTCCTTAGTTTTTATCGTACAAGGAATGGTGATATCGAATGTACCAGCTCCGCATGTTATTTTATAGCGTATCTTAGTTGTAGCCGGTGCCAGCATCATAAATGTGCCTGTCCCGGTGCCAAAATCAAACAAGCGCCCTATTCCTCCGTTAAAGTTAATCCAGGTGGTAATGGTGAAATCTTCCAAACTGCTAAGTGCACCATCCTGCAATTGTATATAAGAACTTTTGCTCTTGGTGAGTGCTACTGCGCTTCCTGTTTTACCGGTAGTCCATTCAGCACCATTCACCAGTGTTCCATGATATCCACCCCATGCATCAAAAGCTGTTGTTCCTGCATTTTCATCAAACGAAAGATATACATGTTGCCCGGCAACAGGCATAGCTGACAGTATTTTGCTTTCCGGACCATCACCGGCAGTATTATAGGCTTGCACCTTATAATAATAAGTAGTACCTTCAACAAGTCCATTATCCACATAGCGCGTAGTCTCAATAGCATCTGCTATTTGTTTATATGAGTTAGACTCCCCCTCAGCTCGTAATACTCTATATTTAGCATCATAAGCGAAATCCCAAGTTAAAGTCAAATGTCCGTCCCCTGCTGCTATACGCAGTCCGTTTATCGCCAAAGGAGCAGCCAATGCCTTCGTACTTACGGTTAAAACATCAGAAACCGGTTCAGTGGCTGCTGTACTCAGCGCATAAAGCCTATAATAATAGGGGGTATTCACTGCTAAATTCTCATCCATATAAGTTGTACCAGTGAGTAAGTTTGCAATTTCCGTATATTCTCCGTTTGTACTTTCCGCACGTTCCAATCTGTAAGAACGAGCATTATCCACAGCACTCCAAGTCAATTTTATAATTTTAGAAGAGAGTGCTTCACCTTGCAAGACAGGTTTATCGGGTACGGCATCTCTGGTCACACTTGCTGTACGTGAATAAGAAGACTGTGTATCTTTATAACTCAACGCGATGACACGGTAATCAACCTTCGATGTGCAATCAATTTCTTCGGTATAAGAAATCGTACTTCCATATGTATAGACCAAAGGATTATCAGGATTCATGTCAGTTGCTGCAATAAAGACCTTTACATCTGTCCATTCTCCACCATCCACACTCTTCTGCAATGTGTAATTCTTACCCGTCTCTCCATTGTGATCATACCAACTAATAGTTATCGACTTATAGTCTTTCGACAAAGTATAGCTGGGAAGAGGAGGAGCAATTTTCCAGGTATGGGTATACTCCCGCGCTTTTGAAAAGCCCACTTTCGATTTATATGCTGCAAAGTTTTTCCCCGCAGGAGTCAGTTTATTGTCCAGCACTATAGCTCTTGCATCCTGTACCCAGTTATAGAGTGAATGTCGTTCAAGATATTCACAACGTTCAAGCCCATTCAGCGCATCCAGTATCCACGTAGCTTGTTTTGCCGCATTTTCGGGCGACAACGGTCTGGTCACTGTTTTTTCATTTCCATCCTCATCATAAATGATGTTCAAATCCGCATCTCTTTGAGGTCCCGAATTAGTAGGCCAGTTTTCAGTTGTCCAGTTGGCACCGTTGTTCCATTCAGTTATCCACATCGGACGTCCTCCATACAGGCGAGTGCAAGCATCCACCACTCCATTATACAGGTTTTGTCCCGATTGCCCATTCCAATACATGTGTCCCACCACAAAATCAACACGATAGTTCAAACTATCTGCCAACTCCAGGAATTTGACCAACCAATCTTTTCTAATAGCATCAGGTGTAGGCGATCCAAGCCGTAAACCCGATTTTAACAGCTCAGGCCACTGCCTAATCGCTTGTATCGGCGTACAATTCGCCTGGTCAGTATGATCCGGTTCGTTATAACCCAAAACATGGGATACATTGTTCCTTGTATTGATAGTTTCAAAAGAGTCCCAACCTAAATTATGACGCATAGGAACATATTCAAAATCAGGATTATCCGTAGCACCACCAGCAGCCCAGTCATTGTACCAGGAAGAATTAGTGATTGCAGCAAGTCCGCCGTTACAAATTCCCTTCTTGCTAACCCATTCCCAACGGAATACACGCACAAATGAAACAAATTCTAATCCTTCGGGCATTTCGGGTACTTCAATATCTGCATCGCTGGCAATGTACACTCGTGAAAAGCCCGTACCATCAGGATTATTGGCAAGCGTGCAGGAATAACCTTTCTTCAGTCTGAATGAGCGGATTTTGTTATCGAAAGTAGCTCCAAGTTCGGCTGTCCGATAGTATTTCTCCACTTCAAATTCCATGGATTCACCTCCATAATTATTTTCTGTATAGGCTATCAGAGCATGTTTTGAAACTTGTTTCCCTTGGGGAATAATCACTGTACCACTTCCGTAAATGGCTATACGATCCGTTTCTGCATTGAAAGCTTGTCCATTGATTTTTATAGAACTCAAATAATTGGAAGTAACTTCCGAAGGTTTAACAGATTCAAGATAGAGCCAGGCATTGTCCGAAGCAAGATTAATATTACTGCCCACCAGCGGACTTTCGCTTGAAATGTGTAATTCAGAAGTTCCATTAACTGTAATATTCATATATTTAGCAGATTGAATGGCAATCGTTTCATTGTTTATGGTAAGGCTCGTCATGGTAGGATTTCCATCCGGTACAAACCGTGCATAAATGATTGTATTCTCCAGAACTGGAATATTGAAATTAAAAAGTGATGTATAAGTATTGTCCTTATACCAGCCACTAAATACATAGCCGTTTTTGGTAGGTTCAACAGGAGGATTTACCACATACGATTCTCCTTCTACAAAATATTGTGTAGCAACTTCACTTCCTCCATCAGTATTAAAGGATACATTGAGGGCATTGCCCACTTCTGTAAGTAAGAAATCGGTAGCTATATTTCTATCTGTGCCATTTGTCGTTTGCCATACCATATAGTATGTGCCGGACACTGCTGCCGCAAAGTTGAAGTTAAATGTCGATAGTGAGTTCCACTTCGCAGAAGTCTTACTTTGGGAATTCAACATTCTACCCATTGCATCTTTCGACATATTGATGCCAAACATAGTGGTACAGGTACCGTTTACATTTGAGTTGCGACAAGTGAAATTATAGACTTTACCTCCGGTTAGAGAAACCGGAAAAGAAAAGACATTATTATTAACAGGATGGGTAATCACACGACCAACACCACTGCCAAAATTATCTCTATACCTATATGCATAAGTGTCGTTACTATTATCTGCATTCACCCATGTCACGTCACTACTACACTTCCAACCAAAGTTGCTCGGAATATCTGTAGTTGTCCCCATGCCGTTACCATCCCAAGCAGCCATATAATTTACTCTAAAAGTTACTGTGTAAGTTTGTGTAGAACCGTCACCAGCCGTAACTGTTACCACAGTACTGCCCGGAATGGCAGATGCTTGTTTAATACTGGCCGATGCAACCGAAGCTACAGCCGTAGCCGTAACTGTTGGAATGGAAGCACCCGGAGCAAGATCATAGGTATATATGTAAGTTGTAGCCGAGAAACCGGGAATAATGCTCCTCTCCACCAACAGTTCCTTTAAAGAACAATCACGGTAAATAGCAAGAGCAGTATTTAGGTTACTAATGGCTGTTGTGAAATCACTGATTGTAGAACCGGAATTATCGACAATCGCCTGCGCTTCTCCGATAACAGTTTGCAGATAGTTTATTCCGGCTTCCGTACCACCTTCTTTAGCACTTTCCACTTCAGATATCAACGTTTGTAGCTGAGTTTTTACCACACTCGCATCTTCCCACTTAGCAAAAATGGTTGTTGCAGCAGTAATAGCAACCGAGAAGTCGTAAGGTATAGTAAATTCTTTATCGGCATACCAACCATCAAAAGGAGAACCATCGTCTTTAACAGGATCGGCAGGTTTACTTATCGTATAAGATTCCCCCTCTAAAAAATATTGATTGTCTACTGAACTGCCTCCATTGGTATCAAACTTTACGGAAACAGCATTACCTAATTCAGTAAGTTGCAAAAGCCAGATGCCAGCCTCATTCCAGTTCCCACCATTAACATGAACATCCCAAAGAAAATAACCCGACGTAAAACCCTCCGGTGCAACAAAACGTAAACTATTGAATGTATTTACTACATTGTTTCCCGAAAGAGTCAAGGATTTTTTTGAAACAGGCTTTGTTGCCAACAGATCGTCAGCAAAATAAAAATTGAAGGTTGCACTTCCAGATCCCCCATTTCTTCGCCACGCTTTACCAGAAAGTTGATAGAATTTGTTTTCCACCGGCTTTACCGGATAACCGTACTTGGTATCCACCTCTGTTATATACAACATCTGATCTGTACCATTACTGGCAGGACTACCTACATTTATACGATATCGATTGCCAGAAGAAGCTGCGAGATTTCCCCAAGTAATAGAGATACTTTCATCGACCCGCCAACCGGCGTCATAAGGAGTTCCAGCTGTATCGTCCCAACCGGTAAGTAAATTTTGCGCCTGTATCGGCACACTCATCACCAGAACTATGCAAATTATCCAAGCTGAAATCATCTTGCACAATCCAGTTTTTTGCTTTTGTTTTTCCATACGTAATAACTTTTAAGATTAATATTCTGCGAACGAAACAAGTCTTATTGTTTCAAATTCATAGAAGCAAAGTTATTCCGCATAAGCGTAAGCAATACGTAGAAATGTTTCAAAATGATTTAATTATGATGAATGGCACATACGCCTCTATTTTTTGCACCTTTCCTCAACCGGGTTTTACTCTCCCTCAATCGTTCCTCCCGAAGTGAACCGTTCCATATACTCAGAAGGCTGCATCCCTATTTCCTTTTTAAAGATACTACTAAAATAACGCGGGTCATTATACCCTACTGCATACGCCAATTCCGAAATACGCACATGTTTTTTCTCTTCCATAATATGGCAAGCCGCTTTCATACGGATATTACGGATGAATGAAACATAAGTCAATCCGGTGAGAGACTTCAATTTACGGAAAAAGGTTGATTTTGTCGTATTCATCTCTTCTAAAAATTGAGTTTGATCAAATCCCGGATCATCCAAATGGCGATTTACACAATCAATGGCACGTTGCAAGAAGTCTTCATCCATACTGGTATAGTTCAATTCTTTCGCCTCGAACACCAGTTGTTTCTTAAAATCTTTCATAACCCTTTCACGTGACTTCAATAAATTACCAATACGGGCATGAAGTACACTCAAATTGAACGGTTTTGTTATGAATGCATCCGCTCCCGATTCATAGGCCTCCACACGGTCCTCTTCCTGTTTTTTAGCAGTCAGCAGAATTAATGGAATGTGGGAAGTATCAAAATTTCCTTTAATACTCCTGCAAAACTCAATACCATCCATCACCGGCATCATTACATCAGATACAATCAGGTCGATATCTTCCGATTCTACGATTTCAAGCGCTTCTTTGCCGTTAGTTGCAGTATGAATTTTATAATCAGTACCCAAAAGTTTCACCATCAAGCCTAATAGATCTTCATTATCTTCAACTAATAATAAGGTGTGGCTCTTTTCTGCCACATTCTGTTCTGCCGAAACAACGTTATCTTCTAATGCACTTGTCTGAATATCTTCAATCACCACATCTTCCTGCACAGCATCTATTCCATCCGAATCCAACAGAGTCACGGCATCATCTATCTCTTCCTCCGAATAAGCAAACCGATGAACCGGGAATTCTATTTTAAAAGCAGTTCCTTTCCCCTCTTCGCTCTCTACAGATATGGAACCATGATGCAGAACAACTAAATCGCGTACCAACGATAACCCAATACCTGTGCCGATAGTATTAAATTTACGGTAATCTCCTTCATAAAAACGCTTAAACAAGTTCTTTTGCGACTCTTTCGGGATACCAGGTCCGTTGTCCTTCACGATTATACAAACTACTCCATTCGCTTCATCACAGCTAAGTTCAATTCCCACCTTACCACCAGGTTTATTATACTTGGAAGCATTTGAAAGCAGATTATATAGTATCTTATCCAGTTTATCCGGATCAAAGAAAGCTAAGTATTTATTCATACTGCTTTGAATAGTGAAATGAATATCCTTCTTCTTCATCAACGGACGGAAACCATCCAGACTCCGGCGCACAAACAGTACCAAGTCTCCCTGCAATACCTTCAGTTTCAGATTACCCGTCTCTGCCTTACGAAATTCCAATATCTGTTGCAGCAGACGTATTAATCTATTAATATTATGTGTCATCACATCATATTGTTCCTTATAAGCAGGTGCCGTCTGTTTCAGTTCATCTACAGAAGCCGAAATAATGGTTAGCGGAGTCAATAGTTCATGCGTGATATTTGTAAAGAATTGCAGCTTAGCATGATTTATCTCTTCTGATTTTGCCTGCTCCATCTCACGCAGATGCAATGCATTACGCAAACGAATACGGTTGCGAATAATCCGGTAGATATATCCGGCAATACCTACAAGTATTATTATATATAAGGTGTAAGCCCACCAGGTTTTCCAAGGCGGAGGCAGAATAACAACTTTTACGGTTTGTACATTCTCATCCCAAATACCATTAGAATTGGAAGATTTCACATAAAAAGTATAGGTACCAGACTTCAGATTATTGTAATACGCAAAGCGTTTTGATGCATCTGTATGTTGCCAACCTGCATCAAAACCATCTAATCTGTAAGCATACTGATTCCTTTCGGGATTGGCATACTCCAATGCAGAGAACTCTATGCTAAAGTTGTTACGCTTATAGTTCAGGACTATTTTATCTGTGAATCTTGGTGACAAATTCGATATTTCGGAACGTTCCTCCCCAGAGAGAGCTGTCCAGGACTGATTGAACACTTTAATATCAGTGATTACAACTGGAGAAGAAAAAACCTGTTCATCTTGTTTATTAGGATAGAAGCTATTATACCCCCGATGCCCTCCAAAGAACATCTCGCCGTCAGAAGCAACAAATGACGCTCCCCGATTAAATATATTATCCTGCAAGCCATCAGAAGTAGTATAAAGGCGATAAGTTACATTCTGCAAATCCCGTGGCACAGTGAGGCGCAACAGCCCTACATTGGTTCCCAACCAAAGGTTACCCTTCTTATCGCTCTGAATATTGGTTACTGCATCTCCCGGCAGATTCCACAATTTATGTACCGGCAGGAATACATCTTCCACAGCATCATAAAGACTCAATCCACTTCCACCGGTTCCTACCCAAATACGTCCTTCAATATCCCTATAAATGCAGTTTGCATAATCACTGTTCAGCTTTCCATTGGAAACCGAATAGCCGGAAAAAGTATATCCACTTAAAGAATTCCCACTACCCTGAATGCGAATAACTCCATGTGTATTGGAAGCCAACCACATCTCACCGTCACGTCCTTCAACAAGTTGCATGACCACCATATCCCGCACAGCCACGTCTCCAACCTTCAATGAATCGAAGCGTACCGAAGTTCCATCCGCCGCACGCATCGAAATCCCACTCTTAGTGGCAAACCATAGGTTTTGCTTGGAGTCTTCACAAATATAGTAGATACAGGAATTGCACATCCATGGAGCATTCGAAGAGTTATGTGCTTTCACGCGCTTTCCAACAGGGGCTGATTTATCTATTTCATAAGCTCCTCCGTTGTACACTCCAATCCATATATGTCCGGTAGAGGGAGATTGCATAATGGACATCACTGTAGAAATCCCTCTATATGAGCTGAAGTCGGGCATTTGACCATGATGAGTAAATTTCCCGGTCCTGCGATCTTCCACACCAAAGCCATAAGTGCTGATTCCCATCCAAAGTTGCCCTTCATCATCCAACAAAATACTACGGACAGAATTACTTTTGAGTATCCGTTTTGCTTCAGATAAACGATCAAGGTTGAACTTTGCTTTACGAGTATTCGCCATATTGACACCGCCACCAATCATCCCTATCCACATAATACCTTGCCTGTCACGCAACAAAGAAGCGACCTCACTACTTGTTATAGAGTTTTCCGATTCACCGGAATAGCAGTTTTCAAAATAAAAGCGTGACGTCTCCACATTCCGCATTGGAAGTATGCTTAAACTACTACGAGTCCCCACCCATAAAGAATTCGTATTGAGATCCTCGGAAATAGCATAAATCAGATTATCGGAAATTGTACCCGACCTATTTTCATCATGGGTGAATGTTGTCCAAGTGGTTTTCTCCGGATTATAAGCATCATGCAGCAAATGTAATCCTGCTCCCCAGGTTCCTACCCATATATTTTTATGGCTATCCTGAAAGACAACATGAGCTGAGTTACCAGAGTTCATTTGCGGGTACTTCCGGTATTTACCGGTTCTCTTTTCATAGCGGAACAATCCCTGACTCCATGTACCAATCCATATATCCCCCCGATCATCTTCAAACAAAGACTTTACAGTTGTTTTTGGGAAAACGCCATCGGTATTATCCTGATTAAAAGCTAAAAAACGATTGCTATCTTCCAGATATTCAAGCAATCCCCCTTCTGTAGCAAATAAAATGCGATTGTCACTTGTCACCAATATTTGAGATATGCCAATACCATTTATTTCCGGGTCATCTATTTTCCGAATCTGTCCTGTTTGCTTATCCAGCACATTCAGTCCGCTGTAAGTACCAATCCATAGCCGATGTTGCGCATCCTCTGCCACACAATAAATATTGTTATTCGTTAATAAATCCGGGCAATACAGATTGGATTTATAGGTAGTAATGGAATAGCCATCATACTGAAAAAGTCCGTTGCGGGTAGATATCCAAATATAACCATCCCGGTCCTGATACACCGACTGCACGTCTTTACTTGGTAAGCTATTCAGAACAGATGAAGATTTGAATACCAAAGAATTAGGTCCGGGCGCTACCATAGCTTGACATACTATAGGAAACAATACCCCCAAGATAAAGAAGAAACTCCTGATCTTTTCTTTCATAGTTGTTAGTTAGCAAATATTATTAATCAACTCCGGCAAATATACATAAAAAGTTCTAAAACTATCTTATTTGTTCAATAGGATTATTTTCAGGAGTGCTACACTATCACACCAACCAATCACTGATTCAGACTGTGGCATGTATGTAAATGAATATAGATGAGGAATTAACAAAATGACAAATTGATAATCCTACCCTGTCACATTCTTTTCTTTCCGTACCGACACCATGGCATCATACGGAAAAACGCAAGGATTCTTTATCAGGTAAATTCAAAAGAATACGGACAGAAAGAAATACCAGACAATTAGACAATGATAAGTTCGAAGTTAAAACACTATAGAAGACATTATTGACAATATCTAAAAAAATGCTTCTTTCAGTCCATTTCCTATTTCCACCGAAATAGAGAAAATATTGCCTGTAAAAAGCAAGGCTACACCCTTTATGCCGGATGGTATCGCCCTTCAGTCAACAAGACTACACCCTTTTGGACCTATGGTGTAGCCCTTCGGAAAAAAGAATAAGTCTTTTGGGAAATTACATGGTATGTTTTAGAGTAAAAGACCGCTTGTTGGAAGGTAAAAGACCGTCTGTTTAGGAAAAACAGACGGTCTGAATTGAGGGAAAAGACAGGTAGAATCTTCCAGAAGGCTCTATTCCACGGAAAGACTCGTTGTTAATAACAGACAAAAACACACATTACGTCATTGAAATCAACTATTCAGCATCATAGTGACAATTCAATAAACTTAGATTCACCCGTCTTAAACTATTTCTGATATACCCGAACGTAATCTATTTCATAACGCATAGGAATACCTTTATCATCAATTTCGCCACCATTTATGCCACCAAGAGCCAAGTTCAGCAAAAGATATTGTGGCATGCGGAAGGGGTTCGTTCCTTTTCCGATGGTACCGTTAACAGTTTCGCTCAAAAGAATTTCATTCAGTAATTCATCATCCAGATAGATTTTAATGGCCGTTTCATCCCAATCTATACGCCAGATGTGAAACTTATCCGCCCACGCCGGGTCTTTATCTGTAAAATGAGTAAAAGGAATCGCTTTACTATTCCATCTTGCATTCCACTGCCAGTCAGTTCCCCAGGCAGCATTTGCCAGAATATGCGGTTCACCTTTGATACGATAGTATTCCATTATGTCAATTTCACCACACGAAGGCCATTCCATACCACTGCCCAAAGCCCAAATAGCCGGCCATGCCCCTCCGCTCACGGGAATCTTGGCACGAACCTCGAATCTGCCATACAGGAACTCTTTCTTGCCGGCCGTAGTGATGCATGAGGAAGTGTACTCAATAAACTCCCGCTTCTTCCGCCAGTCATTACTTCCGGCCTCATACCAAGGATTTTTACGTCCTTTTTCTTTCCGTGCTTCAATAATCAGCTTTCCATCTTTGCAGTAAGCGTTGCCTTTCTGATACCACTGGGCTTCCTCATTGCGTGCAAAGCCATTATCATAACTCCAAACAGTCGTATCCGGAAGACCGTCTGTATTAAATTCATCACTCCATACCAATTTCCACTCCGATTGAGCGGACAGATTTACCTCGTCCGTCCACTCAATAAACGGAACACCCTGTTCATCAAACTGTATAGGCAGCCAAATATGCCCGGAATACATCAGACTCTTCGGTTTCCAGACATCAGCCATAAATATAAAGCGGTTCTCCGGCAACTCCAATACGAACGTACTTTGTCCACCAAAGGTTTTCTCACTGTTCTGTCCGCGACATGGATTAGGATGTTGCTTCCACGGTCCCCAAATGGAAGACGCTGAAAACATACGGGCTTCATTAGGATCCCAACCGGTACATCCGGAAGTAATCATCCAATACATATTATCTTTCTTGAATAAGGCCGGTGCTTCGTTATGTCCACCGGGAAAGATACGAATATAGCGCCCTGAATGCTGCAAATAATCATCTGTCAGTTCTGCAATATGCAGAGTCAGGTTCTCTTCTGAAGAATAAATGTGATAAGCTTTACCATCGTCATCCACAAATAAAGTCATATCACGAGACATTTGTCCGCCTTCTATATCGCGTTTCACAAACAGTCCCTGGTTAACGGCCTTGTACCACTCCGGAGTCCACCACTTTTTATATTTCTTCATGTTCCATGTCAGCTTCCGGTCTGCCTCAGGCATATTCTCCGGATAGATTCCGGGGTTCACCCGTCCGGAACGAACAAAGCGATAAGGTCCCTCCGGTTTGTCACTGACGGCCACAGCCGCGCGGGCGGGGCCATAACCTTGACCTTTCAGTTCCAGATGGAACCACATTACAAACTTCCCGGTCTTCTTATTGTATATCACTTTAGGGCGCTCCATGATGCAACCACGTTCAATATCGCTACCGGGTTCTTCGGATACGGCAAGCGCTACACCCTTGTGAGTCCAGTTCTGTAAATCGGAAGATGCGTAACAGTTCACTCCCACTTCGGTAGTGAAGCCGTTTTCAGGGCGATGTTCGCCAAACCAGTAATATAATCCGTTATGAAATAAAACGCCGCCACCATGGGCGTTGATATATTCATTATTAACATCTTTCCACCGTTCTTTAGTCTGCGATAATAGAGGAAGACAAATAATTGTCAATAATAAGAATCCTCCCAAATACTTTATATATTTCATATACTATTACCTATTTTACAAATATTCCGTACTGCCCCAATGTTCTGTTAGGTTCATAGGGACAATACGGAATACAAAATTAAAGATTTTATTTATTTTTTCTGATAAACTCGTACATAGTCTACCCGATATTCAAGTGGGAATGTCGCTTCTATAGGTCTTCCATTAACCCCACCAATAGCCAAATTTAACATCATAAGCTGACCAAAACCTTCCAAATCATTGGAGTAAGGGTTAATATAACCACCCTCTCCGGCACCATGGTCACCTTTATTATAGGTTGTACTCAGGTCGGTTTCATTCAGAAGTACATCGTCCAGATAGATGCGAATGTATTTTTCATCCCAATCCATCATCCAAACATGATATTTTTCCGCCCACTTCGCATCTTTGGACGTGAAATCAGTAATAGGATAATTTGCAGAATTCCATGAACCATCCCAACGTTTATTTCCACCCCAGCAAAGGTTAGCATGAATCTTGTTCTTATAGAATTCCAGAAAATCGATCTCACCACCCAGCGGCCACTCATACCAGTTACCGGTAGACCATATCGCAGGCCATCCACCTTGCTCAATAGGTATCTTAGCGCGTACAACCAGTTTCCCATATTTGAAAGCATACTTATTTTGGGCTACCACGCAAGCGGAAGTATATTCCGCATATTCACGAGTCTGTTTCCAAGAATTACCACCTGTTGCATTCGGATTGTAGTTCGGATTCTTCACGCGTTCCTGCTTGGCTGTAAAAACCAATGCATTCTTTTTCATTTCAACATTCTCCTTTTTATACCACTGATCCTCTTCATTGCGCTGAAACCCTTCTTCATATCGCCACATTTCAGCATTCGGTGCGCCGGTTCCATTAAATTCATCATGCCAAACCAGTTTATATCCGCCTTCCAATTCATGGTCATCAGGTACACCTTCTCCGTCAGCGAAATACTCTTCACCAGGATCTACATAAGTCACATTAAAGAAAAACATCATCGTATTTGTCTTATCATTAATGCTATAAGAAGTAGAATTCTGAATTTGCACAGGCAACACAAAAGTCATATTCTTTTTCCATTCATCCTGTACTAACGCGATCAGTTTAGTGGAGTAAACATTCAGTTCTACTTCTTCCGACTTTTTACTGCCGGCACTCAGTTCCATTTTGCTGGCAGAGAGATTATAGTATTCTTCCGGCAACAGTTCTGCATCGGCATAAACAGTATAAACAGAAGATGTTCCAACCAAAGCAATGGCCTTCTTCAAAGAATCTGAAGCTATAACCAAGTCTACCGTAGCATCTTTCTCCGCTTTCCGATTCTGGTAAAGCGCCAGATTCAAGCGATAATTAAAATTCTTAACTTTCTGCACTTCACCTTCTTGCGGTTCTTTCAAAGCCGTAACTATATTACATTGAGCTCCATCCCATATTTCACTGGCTTGCTTGATGCCCAAATAGTTTAAGCTCAATTTTCCATTGTACCCAAAGTCATTATCTTCATCGCAAGCGGAGAAAGTGATTGAACAGGCAGCTACACAAAGAGCTACCCAGATTTTTATCTTATTTTTCATATTCTTATCCCAATTAAAATTAATCTAAAGGTACAGTTTCAGGATCATAGATTTCTACTTCCACATCATAAAATTTAAATTGAGCCAAATTGAAATACTTCGTATTACCCGAAGTAGCAATTACATTAAAACGGAAAGAAGTAAATGTCTTCCCTGGCACAACGAATTCTGAGGTATACTCAGTACTGTGTGCCGAAGGTAAACCTGACAGTGTCGCCACTGTTTCAAAAGTTTTTCCATCACTGCTTATTTGTAATTCCACCACAGAAGGACGCCCTTCCGAAGTCCATGTATTATCCGTACGATTCTGGTAATAAATAGCGAAATCCTCATGAGCTTCCTTAAAATCAATCTGAATATAATGAGGCAATTCTATCTGAGGACTACTCCATCTCGTATGAAAGAAAGTATTGCCTTTACCGTCTATCAAATTCTTAATCGGCCCTTCAGAAGGTTCCTGTGCATTCGTGCTAAGCTGATCCGCCTCTATTTTCATTTCTGTACGCGACTTTTCTGTCGTAGTAGATGGTGCTGCTCCTGATTTTGCTTTTATTTCCGTAACCTCACTACCTTGATGGGCAGCATTGAAAGTCTGGAAAAAGAAAGAATAATCGCCAAAACGGGCACGCGTATCTTCTATCAACATTTCAGTCGTACCAATAGAAGCTATCTTACAAACATCTTGTTCTGTCAACGGATCATGATATTTAATCTGAAGATATTCAAATGCACCTTCAGACGGAGTATTCCAGGTCAATTTAATTTGTCCGGGTAAGGGATCTGAGTTTACAGCCGATGTTGCGATAGCAGTGGGAGCCGCTGTGCTCCCCCCTATCTCAAAAGTTTCTAAGTTATCATCGCAACCTGTCATGCCAATCAATAACCCGACAACAATCATATATTTAAAGTTCAATTTCATAATATCTCATTTTTATAGTTAAACACGTATGTTTTACCAATCTGTATTTTGAGTCAAATTCGGATTTTTACGAAGTTCAGAGTCCGGTATTGGATAGAAATACATCTTATCATCCCAAACCAAAGATTTAGTATTGCGCGTATAAGTGAACGAGTCATCACTATTTTTCGTGATCACTACCCGATCAAGACTCTTAAAACCGCCTTCTTTCCACCTACGTACATCCCAAAAGCGATGTCCTTCAAATGCAAGTTCCACCATACGTTCATTCTTATAACGCTTCCAGAAATTATCACTACTCATACCTTCTGGAAATTCCGGCATATCCACACCAGTACGCTTACGTATCTTATTTACTGCTTCACGAGCTGACATAGTAAGTTCACCATCTTTATTATCAGCCTCTCCAAAATATTTGAATGTGGCTTCCGCATAATTCAGTAGAAACTCTCCTAAACGGAATGTCACCCAACTATGCACTTTACCTCCACTACCTGTGCTGGCACTGATATCCGTAGAACCATCTACATATTTCTTTAGATAGTAGCCTGTTGGGGTTGCATAAGGAATAGGCGAAGCATTTCTACCTCCCACATAAATTTCCAGCGGATTAGGATTTGTATTCGGCCATTTGTCCCCATTCACAGCAATCGTCATGGCAAAACGCGGATCTCTACCTGTATACGGATCCTTTGAATTTGGTTCACTGCCATTCTTCATTTCATAAGCATCGACCAAAGTCTGTGTTGGACAATTTCCTGATCTCGCATTTTCCAAACCTATCGGAAAATTAGTAACTTCAGGATCAGTAGTTGCACCTACACGGCGCACAAAGATCATCTCAGATGCTTTCCAGTTATTTTCACCCCACAAGTCAGTATACTTACCTAAAGTAATGCCATTCTTGCTACAGTAGTTTATTACATCTAAATTAGCCTTTGCAGCTTCTTTGTAGAACTCTTTGTTTTCACCTTCATTGAAAAGCTTGCTGGCGCGGTAAAGCAAAGCGCGTGCTTTCAGCGCCAATGCCGTACCTTGAGTCACGCGACCGGTTTCCGGTTTCTCCGAATTACCGGCAGCATCATTTTCAAGTTTACTGTAATCTATTGGAAGTTCCGGAGCCACTGCATCACATTCACTCACAATAAAATCAAAAATCTCCGAAGCAGGTGTACGTTTCAGACTATTGGCTTCTGCCTCTGTCAACACGGATGTTGTGAAAGGAACATCACCATACGCACGTACCAGCTGGAAATAATAATAGGCGCGTAACAAGCGCACTTCATACTGGTAACGCTTAAAACGATTCATCTGAGCTTCATAATCTTCTGTAAAACGCAAGTCATAGAAATCCAGATCTTTTGCATTTTTCAGATAATAATTGACCGCACGAATAGGTGTATAATAATTCCACAGCGACTTTGGATTCAGCGCATTCCAGTTTCCATTCGTATAGTCAAGTACGCTTGAATAAGTCAATGCCATTTCTGCCTCATCACAGGCGGATGCCAATGCTCCTGAACCGGGCAAATCAGAGTCCAAATAGGAATAGATGTTATTCACAAATCCGGATGTACGGCCGAAGTCAGAAAATACATACTCCTTATCGTAGCTGGTATATTCATGATAGTCCATCTTGTCTGTACATCCGACTAATACTGCTGTACAAACAATACCGAAACATATATTCTTTAATTTCATATCTTAGTTTTTTTTATTAACTTATTTCATTTAGAGTCCCAGTGATAAACCGATATGTATGGAACGGGTAGCAGGATAAACATCTCCTATAGCTTCCGGATCAGTTAAATCGATTTTGTCAATACTGAACAAGTCTGTACCTCTTACATAAACCTTCGCTGTTTTCATTTTGATCTTATTCAGCCAAGCAGAAGGTATCTTATAGTATACTTCACAGTTACGCAACTTCAGGAAAGAACGGTCTTGTAACCATACAGAACTACTTTGCGTATTGTTTTCCACATTTTCCGTAGTCAAACGAGGAAAGCGGGCATTCGGGTTTTCAGGTGTCCAACGATTCTCATAAGCATACTGTGAAATAGAAGTATTATTGATCAATGGACGATATACGCTGGATGTAAGCCAAGCTGTATAATTACCTACACCTTGAAAATAAGCGTTAAAGCCTAAACCTTTCCATTCTAATCCTACATTGAAACCATAATAAATTTCCGGCCAAACAGAATTATAGCCCATGGGAATCATATCGTTGGAGTTAATGACGCCATCATTATTCACATCCTTGTACTTAATATCACCCGGCTTTACCGGACCAAATTGTTGAGGTGTACTATTATCAATATCTGCCTGATCTACAAAATGGCCGATAGCTTGTAAGCCCCAAATCTGTCCAACCGATTTTCCTTTCGCACTCAAATACTCATAGGCTTTGGGTTCTTCCAAGTTTTCGATAATCTCACTACGGTTAAATGAGAAGGTTCCACCCAAACGTAACTGGAAATCTCCAATACGTTTATTATAATCCAACCCCATTTCGGTACCCCAGCTATCTACTATACCTGCATTCTTATAGGCTCCATCAACGCCCAATACAGCCGAATTTTGTCCTGATGCACTTACCCAGATATCTGAACGCCTCTCATAAAACCCATCAATTGTAAAAGTCAAGCCTTTCAACAGAGACATATCCAAACCCACATTATACTTATAAGCTTTCTCCAACACTCCGTTCAATGAAGGTAACCGACCTTCAGACCATCCACCGTCTCCATCTCCAAAATTGCTACCACCTATTATAGGATAAGATCCTCCGCCTCCCATTTTATTAAGCCAATAGCCGTCAGCCGGAGTGTTATCCGTATTGATAATACCAAATGAAGCACGCAATTTCATGAAATCTATCACATTTTGGTTCTTCATGAAAGCTTCGTTAGAGATAACCCATGACAACCCTACAGTGGGAGCCGGTAACCAACGGCTATTAGGATCCAACTTATTGGAAGCAGAGAACATTAAAGTAAAATCTGCAAAATAACGATTATCATAGCCATAATGAGTATACCAACCTGCATTTTGAGTAAACAAAGTTACATTTACGCCATTTCTATCGTCATACTTATACGTATACAGCAGCATGGAGTAAAGGTCATGTTTGCCAAAGTTACGGTTCCAATCTACATTTGCCTGAAAGTTTAAAGAGCGATACTGCCAATCCAACTTTGAACTTTCGCTAGTACCTACCGAACCTCCCTCAAAATCAGTGAAAGCTGATGGTTCGCCATTAGTCCATTGAGTAACAGATTGCATACCATATTTTTCTCTTCTACGGTGATCTTCCCAATAAGAAGCCAGGTTATCATATCCAATACGTACAGATCCACCTAATCCTTTAGTAATGGATGATAAATCCTGACGTAATAACATATCAGCATACAGAGCACGAGTGTGGCCTTTCGTATAACCATGACCTTGTGCAAGATATACAGGATTATAATCACCATTCCAGGTACTATTGCCACCCCACAAACCCTTTTCCGTCTTAATAGGGAATGCTGCCGACGGCACTGTATATAACTTACCGATCAGATTATCGCCACTTGAGCTTGGACGGCTGAATTCATTCAGTACACCAGATATATTAGCCTGTAATCTTGTTTTGGTTGTCAGGTCAATATCCAAATTTGAGCGGAAATTGGCTCTTGAATACTTGTCTTGCGTAGAATAACCATCATTGGAATTAGCATTCTTGATGAAACCACGATTATTCTGCAAATTCAACATCGTGAAGTAGCGCATCTTAGTAGAACCTCCACGGAATGTTAAGGTTGCTATATCCGTAGTTCCCTGATCACGAAAGACCTCGTCCATCCAATTCACATTAGGATAAAGATAAGGATACTTTCCACTCTTGAAAGCATTCAACTCATTCTGAGAATAACGTGCAGATTTTCCATCATTAGCCAAGGCTTCATTGATAGCATTAGCATAGGTAGAAGCATCTGCCATTTTCGGAATTCGAGTTTGAGAATTAAAACCATGATCATAAGAGAAGTTTATCTCACGACTTTTGTATTTACCACGTTTAGTTACGATATTCACTACACCGTTTACACCACGGAAACCATAAAGGGCTACTGCTGCTGCATCTCGCAAGATACTAACAGACTCTACTTCTTCAGGAGAGATATAATTCAATGCTTGATAGCCATTATCTCGTTCCAGACCATCCACCAACAACAATATACCATTTTTATCATTTAATGTCTTTTGCCCACGGATAGCCATAGAAGAAATCTGGTCCCAAACATTACCCGTCTTCTGCATAGTATAAAGTCCCGTTACATTACCATACAATGCATTACCTACATTAAACGTAGAACGATTATCAATTTGATCGGCATAAACTGTAGAGACCGCACCTGTAGATTCTGCATTGGTCTGATTCAGACCAAAACCGTAGTTAACTTTCTCACTTGAGAAATCCATAACAATCGTCAGGTCTTTCCCATCAGCTACAGGCACAATTTTAGTATCATCCCTACCAGTACGTACCTGCAAGCGTTTAGTATGATCGGCTATAATTTCAAATTTACCATTACGGTCAGTCGTCGCCTGTACCAACGGATTGTTTTCAACGGAAATCAATACACCTTCTATCGGATTGCCTAGTTTATCAACCACTTTGCCGGCTATATTGCCTTCCTCTTGCGCCCAGCTTTTCAGAGAGACACAAGCCAACATTGCTAAAACTATTATTTTATATTTTTTCATGTTGTTCTTTCTTTATTATATGGTTATTTTTACCTTTATTTCCAACCCGGGTTTTGTGTCAGTCCATATCCTTTGTTTACTTCCGAAGGCGGGAAAGCAGCTAAATACCATTTAGGATTAAAATTGCTCCACCACGTGCGAGCTATATTTTTAAGTTCGAACACTTCGTATTTGAAATTAGAAGGTTTATTAGGATATTCAGAAGCATTGCCACTAGTACCTGACCATGGTTTGTTTCCTCCACCATCATTACGATAAACTTTCAGTCCATGAAGTTTTTTCTGGAAAAGATCTGCACGTTTGTAACGAATCATATCAAAGAAACGTACATCTTCCAAACCAAGCTCACAAGCACGTTCACGGAGTATTTCTTCCAATAAAGCATTTTTATCAGTCGTTAGATTCTTAGTAGGATTACATTTTGCCAAACCACCTAAACCAACACGAGCACGTACGATATCTACCTGATCAATAGCTTTTTGCAAATCCCCCTTAGCGTGCAGGATGGCTTCTGCATAAATCAAGTAAACTTCTGCTAAACGTAAATAAGGCCATTGAGGATAGGTTCCGCTTAAGTTACCTGTCTTATAGAATTTATAAAGGCTGAAACCAGTAGCGACCTTTCCTGTTTCCTTTTCCGTATTGTCAATGTTATCACGACCTCCCAACCACAATTCAGCTGCATGGTCACCAAAATTAGCCCCATTCACCAACATCGTCTCATACAAACGTGGATCACGTACCGGCTTGTTATAGTCATTATCAGTAAAGAACGGGAAAGCACCATCAGCCAACAGTGTATTGGAGTCAAAAGGTGTGCCGTCACTCATTGGGAACATCTGCATATATTCCAAGGTTGGAGTATAGTTACCATAGCCTACAAATTCAGTTTGAAATTTGTACCACCAGTCGTTATTGAACTTACCTATTACACGAGTAGAAATAAGTAATTCCGTATTATTCTGACGTTCGAAATAAGCTTTAAAGAAGGCATCACGATAATTTTGTGAACTTGTTCCATCTGCCTCCATCAATGCATAAAAGCCATTAGCTTCTAGCTGTTCAAAAAACTCATAACATGCCTGATAGCATTGTTCCCACCAATCAGCATTATAACCTCCATACCATACTTGCAGATTACTTACAGCATCTTGTGGAGATTCTGTAGAATAAGGTTCACTATCATTAAACAAAGGACTGGCCGCAAACAACAGTATCTTACATTTTAATGCCATTGCTGCCGCTTTTGTAAAACGTCCTTGCCAATTAGAATCATCTGTTCCCAGAGACCAGGGTAATTCCGATTCATTGATAGCAGCATCCAATAAACCAATCATAAATTCAACTGTCGCCGCAGCTGTTGCACGGGGTACTTCGTATACAGCTTGTACACCGTATGTTTTGTCTACCAGCGGCAAACCACCAAAATGACGGAACATATCGAAATAACGAGAAGCTATTAATACTTTTGCTTCTGCAGTCAGACGCGCTTTCTCTGCATTGTCCATATCCGGTACACGCTCAACATTTTCAATAAACATCCATCCAGCGCGAATACCACTCCAGGCTTTATCATCTATATAATTGTAACGAACATCACCTCGGGAACCATCTTCATCTGCTGCCGTATACGCACCACTATAATAGAGACGATTCACTCCATCCCAACTGTTATGACTATGCCAGCAATCAGAAAGAATTTCAAACATACCGGTGTTCATTTTCTTTTCATCATAACCACCCCAGTAATAAGGCAAGCCATAATAAAGTTTTGTATAAGCATTCCATAAAAATGCACGGGCATAATCAGCTTTTCCAAAAATAGAATCCTGATTCAAGTCGTTCGTCGTAGGCGGTTTTTCAAGAAAACTATCACCGAACTTTATTTGATCGACGCAAGAAGCAAAGAGTATGGTAACTCCTGCAAATGCTATTATAAACCATTTAGTTAAATGTCTCATATCTTAAGTATTTAATTCTTAAGTTTCTTATTTTCAATATCAATAAACATTAAAAGCCTAATTTCAGACCAATATTAAATACTCTGGTCAGCGGATAGTTAGGACGATCGCTCTGACGAGACTCCGGATCTCCCCAATCAAAAGCGGTAAATGTCAATAAATTATAGCCATTTACATACATGCGGCAGCTATTCAGCTTCAACTTTCTCATGAAGGGGAAATCAAAATTATAGCCGATCTCAATATTCTTCAAACGGAGGTAGCTTGCATTAATCAAGTACAAATCACTTCCTTTTTCAAAGTTATTTTTACGATTCGTTGCCGTAATACGAGGAAATTTAGCAGTATATGAATCTTCTGAAGACCGCCAGGTATTTTCATATTGGTACAACAACAAGCCTTTGTTTTGAGTATCACCAAGCGGCTGTCTGAATTCAGAGAGCATACGGTCTACATTCCAGGCACCCGTCCATTGCATGGAGAAATCAAAATTCTTCCAAGAAAAGCCTAAATTCAAACCTGCCGTATATTCCGGAAGGTCAGTAAAACCTATATCTCGTGTCGCATCATTGCCGTCCAGTTTTCCATCCTTATTCAAGTCTACATAAACTGCATCACCGGGCTGCAATGTAATTCCATGATCACTAATAGGAATTCCAAATTCTTCCTGATAACGCAAATCGGCTGTCTCATCATAGAATCCCCAGAACTTATACATAGAGCGTGAATTTATACGACGTCCTGTTTGATACATCCAAGGTTCATTTTGCTCAACTTCATTCATGAATACAATCTTGTTACGTGCAAATGATATATTGAAATTAGCCCAATAACGAAAATCAGTTCCTATTCTATCATTCCACTTCGCCTGTATTTCAAAACCCTTATTCTCTACCTTATTCACATTGATTGCCGGAAGAGTCATACCCAAAATACCCGGCAAATAGTCCGGAGTTCTAAGAATATCACGGCGTTTTTCTATAAAATAGTCGGCAGATACGCTCAAATGGTCATTGAGAATGTTAAAGTCAAGACCATAATTCTGCTTGACGGCTGTTTCCCACTTAGCATACGGATTACTCTGAGTAGCCTCCCATGCACCAGGCTTGGCATTTCCAATGTTCTGTCCAAAGAAACCACCCGGGCCATTATGATCATTATTTTGTCCATAACCATAAGAACCAGGTAAATAGAGGAAACGCTGACCTGCATAGTTGTCATTACCTACCATACCCAAAGTTGCACGGACTTTAAAGTAATTCACCACCTTCTTTATAGGAGCGAAGAAAGGTTCCTCACTAACAATCCAACCAATAGAACCGGCAGGAAAAAAGCCGTAACGATTTTCGGGGTTAAAATTCTCAGAGCCATTGTAACCAACATTAAATTCGGCCAAATAACGAGTCTTCCAGTCATACGTCACGCGTCCTACCAATCCTACATAACCTGTAGGAATATAGTCGTAAGTTCCTCCTGGATAATATCTTTTTGACTGATTGTAAAGAAACAATCCAGTAACACTGTGGTTGCCAAACTTACGATTATAGTTTAAGGCTAATTCCATATACCAGTCGCGTCCCTTACCATAATCTCCTTCACGATAGCTCGTCTGGCTATCAGAACCTGATTTTTTGTAAGTAATAGCACCCTTGTCATCTACAACCGGTGTATAGGTAGCTACGGAAGAACTGGCTATTTTAGTGGTTGAGTAAGAAGAGTTATATGACCCTTTCAATTTTATAGAAAGTCCCTTTGTTATGAAATCAAGTTTCTGGTCGAGCACCAAGTCCAGATTCAATACATTCGTTGTCTGATTACGGAAACCTTTGCCATAATAAGATTCCAAACCATCTGCTCCAGGTTTAGTAACATAATCCGCATTCGTTTTGATATATTTACCATCTACTATACCCGCACTGGCAAAAGGTACAGCCCAATAAAGTTTACGGAACAATTGATTCTGATCTTCACCAGACTCAGGAGTACGCTTACTCTCCACGCGTCCGCCAATATTGACTGATAATAATGTTGTTTTGCTGATATCAAAATCCAGATTTGCCCGATAATTATATCGCTTATAGTCAAAGTTAAAATCATCTGTCAGATTGAATTGCTTAAACATACCATCTTGGGTGAACAAGCCCGCAGACACAAAGTAACGCATATTATTTGTTCCACCGGAGATACTAACATTGTGCTGTGACTGGAAAGCAGCTTTGTTCATACAGTAATCAATCCAATTAATATCCGGATAAAGTAACGGATTAGTATGATCCCGAAAAGCAGCCAACTGCTCATCCGAATAAAGAGGCTCATTACCGTCATTAGTCCTCATCATATTAACATAAGAAGCATACTGATAAGAATTTGCAAACTCTAATTCTTTAGTACGCACATTAACACCGGCAGAAGTAGTAAATGAAATCTTGGCTTTTCCTTCAGCACCACGTTTAGTTGTAATCAAGATAACACCATTCGCACCTCGTACACCGAATACAGCAGTTGCAGAAGCATCTTTCAATATAGTTACACTCTCTATCTCATTCGGGTCAATCTGAGAGAAATCACGTTCCACACCATCCACCTGAATCAATGGAGTGGCATTATTAGTGGTAGCTATACCACGTACGTAGATATCAGCAGCATCAGCACCCGGTTCACCAGAATATTGCACAGAAGAAATACCGGTTACCTGCCCAGAAAGGATGTTAGAAATAGATCCTGCGGGAGTCTTTAACAAGTCATCTCCTCTCATTGAAGAAATGGCGCCTGTAACTGATACTTTTTTCTGTACACCGTAAGCTACCACCTCTACTTCACCCAACATCTGGGCATCTTCTTCTAATACTATATTAAGACTAATACCTTTTTTAACAGGAACTACCTGTTCCTTATAACCAATAAAACTAAACTGTAACTTACTCCCTACAGGAACATTAAGTGTGAAATTACCATCGATATCAGTAATAACACCAGTAGCCGACCCCACTACCATTACATTGGCACCAATTATCGGCTCCCCATTTGTATCCTTGACTGTACCAGTCACTTTTACTGTATTTTGTTGCATGCCTTCTGAAGAGAAAGCTTCATTACTATATCCCTTAAGAGGAACAGATAAAAACAAAAACAATAAAATTGCAACTGGAAATAATCGACATAATTTTTGAGCCTGTCGTTTACAGAAATTTTCTTGCTTTTCCATTAGCAATAATTTTAAGATTAAACATATATTTAATTATTAAGTCTCATTATATAGCCCTTACTGGACAGAACGGCTAGGAAAAAAGATAATAGTATCAACTAGCTCTCCTGTTTTTTTACTTACGAATTCAAAAAAGACAGGAACAGGATAAGCAACCTTAAATTCATAAAATCCAGTACTAATTTCTTCATAATAATATGGAGTTGTACCTATTTGAGAGAATTGTACATTAACATTTTTCAACACCTCACTTCCAACAAAGAATAATGTAGTAGCATCCGGATATATATTCTGCGTATAATCAGTATATCCTGATATTTCCGGAGTTACTTTACCATTCGGCAAAGTATAAGCATACTGTTTCCACCACCCATTCCTTATGCGCTCTTTTAACTCTGCATCACTATATTCAGTTGCAGCTAATAAACTAAAGTTACTGATTGAATCTGATTCGATCAACTCATCTGTAACAGCCCTTGTGTCGGATGCCAATTCAGGCAATGCACCTTCATCCAATCCAGTAATTGTAGCATCGTCACTACACCCTGTAAAAAGACTAACAGACATTGCAGCAACAAAAAGTACTGTAATCAATTTGCCTCTTTTGTTTTTCATGTTTCTCATTAATTTTAAGATTAAACATTGGTTTGTTATTTACAACAAGAACTAAAAAAATCTCTATTATTTTCATTCTTGATTGCGACACAAAAGTATGGGGGCAAAAAGCAATATGCCTTCTACAACAGCCCAAACAGATGCTAATTTGTCTCATGACACAATTTTCTACATGAAATGAAACATTATTCTACATAAGTTTTCAAATGTGAGAGAGTTTTAAAAGAAATGTATAAAACGAATAAACGGGTAAGTAACACAATAAGACTGCAAGAACAACATTCCATTTTCCGGAAGTTGTTCTTGCAGTATAAAAGACAAGATGGTTAATAAATATATGCTCTATGTTTCCGGAACATCATCTTCCACTGTGCCATTCGAAGTAAAGCGCTCCATATATTCGGAAGGTTGCATACCAAACTCTTTCTTAAAACTATTACTAAAATAACGCGGATCATTATAACCCACAGCATACGCCAATTCTGAAATACGAATATTCTTCTTCTCTTCCATTATACGACAGGCTGCTTTCATACGAATATTCCGGATAAAGGAAACATAAGTAAGACCGGTCAATGACTTCAACTTCCTGAAGAAAGTCGATTTAGCCATATACATCTCCTCCAACAGCTTCGCCTGATCAAAATCCGGATCATCCAAATGACGATGCACACAATCAATAGCCCGTTGCAGGAAATCCTCATCAACACTGGTGTAATTCAATTCTTTAGCTTCAAATACCAACTGTTTCTTGAAGTCCTTTCCCATACGTTCACGGCTCCGAAGCAAGTTGGAGATACGTGCATGGAGAACACTCAGATTGAAAGGTTTACTGATAAAGCCATCAGCACCGGACTCATAAGCCTCAACCCGGTCTTCCTCCTTATTCTTAGCCGTCAGCAAAACTACAGGAATATGGGATGTTTCAAACTTATTTTTAATATACTGGCAGAATTCAATGCCATCCATCTCAGGCATCATTACGTCAGAAACAATCAGATCGATCTCTTCCTGCTCTACCACATCTATAGCTTCCTTACCGTTATTAGCTGTGTAAACCATATAATCCGCACCCAACAATTTCGTCATTAACTGCAATAACTCTTCATTGTCCTCAACAATCAGTAAAGAGTACGAAGACCGGATAGCAGTCGGCTCGGCTTGTTCCTCACTATCATCATCAGAGACATTTTCGCCAAACTCATCTGATAACAGTTCTTTCTTTGCTTCTTCCGCATCTGTCGGCAGACTTTCTTCTATTTCTTCCTCCGCATACGAATTACGAAGAACCGGGAAGTTTACAATAAACAATGTACCTTTTCCTTCTTCACTTTCTACCGTAATAGTGCCATGATGCAGCACTACCAAATCGCGAACCAATGACAAACCGATGCCGGTTCCAATAGTCTTGAACTTCCGGTAATCTCCTTCATAAAAGCGTTTGAAAAGGTTCTTCTGGGCTTCTGCTGATATACCGGGGCCATTGTCTTTCACCACTAATCGTGCTGTTCGGTCTTCATTTTCAGACAGTTCCACACTGACCAGACCACCGGCACGATTATATTTAGAAGCATTAGACAGTAAATTATAGAGTATCTTATCAAGTTTGTCCGGATCAAAATAAGCGTTGAAAGGATCGGGTGAACATGAAATCTGAAACTGAATATCTTTCTTCTTCATCAACGGGCGGAAGCTATCCAGACTGCGATGTACAAATTGCGTAAGGTCACCTTCGGAAACCCGCAGCTTAAGATTTCCTGTCTCCGACTTACGAAATTCAAGGATTTGTTGCAGCAAACGTATCAGGCGATTGATATTGTTATTCATCACTCTATATTGCTCCTTATACGTGGGTGCGGTCCGTCTCAGCTCATCCACCGAAGCAGAAAGAATGGTTAACGGAGTCAGTAGCTCGTGAGTAATATTAGTAAAGAATTGTAATTTAGCATGATTAACCTCTTCTGCCTTAGCTTGTTCCATCTCACGCAAATGCAGAGCATTTCGCAAACGGATTCGATTACGTATCACCCGGAAAGTATAATAGATAATAACACAAACACATATAATATATAAGGTGTAAGCCCACCATGTTTTCCAGGGAGGCGGTAAAATAACGACTTCCATCCGGAGCATCTCATCATCCCAAATGCCATTGGCATTAGAAGCTTTCAATTGGAAAGTATAAGTTCCGGGCTTCAGGTTATTATAATAAGCAAAACGCTTGGCCCCACCCGTATATTGCCAGTCAGAATCGAAACCTGCCAACTGATAAGCATACTGGTTTCTCTCCGGATTAGCATACTCCAATGCCGAAAATTCGATGCTGAAATTATTATGCCAATGGTCCAGCTGTATCTCATCTGCAAAAGCAGGTGAAAGTTCTGAAATCTCCATTCGCTCTTTAGCTGGCAGATTTCCCCATGACTGATTGAAAATCTTAATGTCAGTCACTATCACAGAAGAAGAAAAAGGCTGTTCCTGCTGATTCTCAGGATAAAAACTATTATATCCCCGGTGTCCGCCGAAGAACATTTCACCGTCAGCTGCAACCGCCTGGGCACTACGAATAAATATATTGTCCTGCAAACCATCTACTGTGGTGTACAAACGGAATGTCGCACTTTCCAAGTTATCCGATAGGGCAAGTTTTATCAATCCGGCATTCGTACCCAACCATAAATCACCCTCTTTATCACTCCTGATACTGACAACTGCATCTCCCGGAAGATTCCATTTCGCATGTACCGGAAGAAAAGTGTCGGTTGCTTCATCATACAGATTCAGTCCACTGCCTCCTGTTCCTACCCAAATGCGTCCTTTGGCATCTGTGTAAAGACAATCGGCATACACACTGTTGAGCTTTCCATTCGTAGCAGAATAACATGAAACGGTATAGCTCCCTTTTTCATCACAATGAAGCCGAAAAACTCCATGTGTATTGGAAGCCACCCACATATCTCCGTCATTTCCTTCGGTCATATACATAGTCGGAACGTTTCTCATCTGGCTATTTCCTACTTGCAAAGTATCCAGCCGCACCGCTTCTCCATCCATTGTACGCATTGAAACTCCATTACGCGTAGCAAACCAAAGGTTGTGCTTTGAGTCTTCATAGATATGAAAAACACAGGAACCTGCCAACCACGGCGCATCCTGAGCATAATAATTCCTCACCCTCTGTGCCACAGGCGCCTTCTTATCTACCTCATAAACTCCTCCGTCATAAGCTGCAATCCAAATATGTCCCGTTACGGAATGTTGCATCATAGACATTACCGTAGAAATACCACGATAACGGTCGAATTCAGGCATTTGAGTATAATAAGTAAATTTCCCGGTTTGACGATTCTTCACCCCTAATCCATAAGTTCCTATTCCCAGCCAAAGTAATCCTTCATCATCCAGCAAAATACTGCGAACCGAAGTAGTCTTTAGCATTCGTTTGACTTCCAACAACTGATCCCAATAGAAATCAGCTTTCCGAGTACTCACTTTGTTTACACCTCCACCAATCATACCTACCCACATCAGTCCCTGACGATCACGCAAAAGGGAAGCCACTTCGTCACTGGCTATAGAACTATCCGATTCACTGGGATAATAATTACTGAAAGTCTCAGCACCCGTGTAATTCCCTGTCAACGGAAGTACACTGAGTCCTTTACGGGTTCCTACCCATAAAGAATGAGTATTAAGATCTTCGGATAACGCATAGATAATATCATCCGAGATACCGGCAAGGTTCTTTTCATCATACCGATAAGTAATCCAAGTGGTCTTATCCGGCTGGTAGGCATCTTTCAACAAAACCAAACCGCCACGCCAAGTACCTACCCAAATATTCTTTTGGCTGTCCTGAAATACATAATGAGCAGAGTTTTGTTCATTCAACCGCGGGTATCTGAAATATTTCCCGGTTTTCTTCTCATAACGATACAACCCTGCATCCCATGTTCCAATCCAAATATCTCCCCGGTCATCTTCAAACAGAGATTTGATGGCAGTCCTGGGCATCACATTCCCTGTATTTTCGCCACCATGGCATAAGAAATCATCTTTATCTTCCTGATACTCATACACTCCCCAATCTGTTGCAAACAGAATACGTTCATCACTGGTTATCAGGACTTGAGGGATACTATTACCATTCATCTCCGGATGATCTATTTTCCGTATCGCACCCGTTTTCTTGTCCAAAACATTCAGACCACTGTAAGTACCAATCCAAAGACGGTGTTTTGCATCCTCTGCCACACAGAAAACATTATTATTGGTCAGCAAATCAGTGCGAAAAAGATTGGATTTATAAGTAGTAAGAGAATAACCATCATATTGGAAAAGTCCATTACGGGTAGATATCCAGATATATCCGTCGCGATCCTGATAGACAGATTGCACATCTTTACTGGGCAAACTGTTCAATATGGATGAAGACTTAAACACCAGAGTATTTGGCTTAGGTGTTGCGATGGCCTGACATACCAAAGGGAAAAATATTCCAAAGCAAAATACAAAACTCCAGATTTTTTCTTTCATTGTAAACATTACCTTCATGGTTAACTCGGTTTAGAATATAATTAATAAAGCCCGACAAATATACGTAAATATATCTAAAAGTATCTTATCCATTGGTAATATTATATTTCAATAATTCTATATCGGGACGTACCCGGGATGTACTTGCTCCGTACCAAGTCCGTAGTTTCTCCGTCCAGAGGTACTTCTGACCGAAGAACGTACGGAGCAAGTACGGTCCAGATACGATTCGGATAAGGAGCTGATAAGCCCCAAAAGACAATATTGATCTAAATTTCACCCTTTTTGGCACTAAAGTAGCCGTTTACATTGCAGAGAATACCTTTTCTTTGCAGAGAAAAATAAATAAGAATATTCTTACCATGTAATACACACGCAATGATGAAAATTGTATTCTCAAAAATGACCGGAGGATTATTACTATTTACTTTATTAGTTTCATTAAAAGTAAATGCCTCCCTGCCACAGGCTAAAAATGATTCCGTATTTCATTTAGTACAACCGGACTACAAGTTGAGTCCTCTCACCGGTATGACTCGCCAACATTGGCTTGATGCTGCAACCTATTTACTGGACGGAGCATTCAGCTACATCCACACACCGGACGATCCGATGCATTTCCCGAAACAGCCGGGAAAGAGTTATCCAACAGATGGAAAACCTAATAAAACGGAGAATTTGGAGGGACTTTGCCGCACTATGTTCGTAGCAATTCCGCTACTAAAAGAAAATCCGGATCTGGTGTTGAATGGAATCAAAGTCGGAGATTATTACCGGCAACAGTTACGCAATATGAGTGATCCGTCGAAGTCCGGATATATTCAGCATCTCAAAGGCGGGCCAAGCCAGACGCTTGTTGAGTTCGGAGCACTTGCCCTGTCACTTACCGTGATGCCTGAAATTATCTGGGAACCATTGACTCAAAAGGAGAAAGATGATCTTGCCGCATTGATGCTTAGTTATGGCAACGGGCCTACAATCGGTTCTAACTGGCGCTTCTTCAATATATTCGTCATGTCTTTCTTCAAAGATCAGGGTTATGAAGTCAAAGACGGTTATATGGATGAATTGCTGCAAAAATCACTGGCACAATATCGTGGATATGGATGGTATAATGATAGTCCGGCCTATGATTATTATAGTATGTGGGCTTTTCAGATGTATGGTATGATTTGGGCGCATTACTACGGTGAGAAGTTCAATCCGGAAGCCGGACGACAGTTTGTCAGCAACTTCCGTGACCTGGTCCCTAATTATCCCTACATGTTTGCCGAAGATGGAAAAATGAATATGTATGGACGCAGTATTACGTACCGTATAGCTGCCGCTGTGCCCTTCCCGCTGATGGGGTGGCTCAATGATCCGTCTATCAACTATGGCTGGATGCGCCGCATTGCCTCTTCCACCTTGCTCCAGTTCCTTGAAAATCCTGCATTAATGGAAGACCGGGTACCAACACTGGGGTTTTATGGGGCTTTTGAGCCTGCCGTACAGATTTATAGCTGCCGTGGCAGCGTTTACTGGATGGGAAAAGCGTTCCTTGGATTATTATTGCCTGCCGATAATCCGTTCTGGACAGCTATTGAGAATAACGGAGCTTGGGAAAAAGAATTTCAATCCGGCAAAGTATACAATAAGTTTATGGAAGGTTCCAATACTTTAGTGACCAACTATCCCAATAGCGGTACTTCGGAAATACGTGCATGGTGCCATGAAAGGGTTGCCAAAGACTGGCAGAAATTCCGTTCTACCGAAAATTATAATAAACTGTCTTATAACACTGCATTCCCCTGGATGGCAGACAGCCCAGATGGTAAAGTGTCCATGAACTATGCTGTACTGAATGACAAACAAGAATGGGAAGTATTGCGCCTCTATACATTCAAAAAGTTTGAAGATGGAATTTATTACCGAGATGCAGAACTTGAAACAAACCCGGAAATCAAATTCCGACTGGCAGATATTCCGCTTCCTAACGGTATTCTGCGTGTAGACAAAGTTTCTTTCCCGCTTACGACAGAATTACGTTACGGACACTATTCATTACCGGAATTAGAAAGTCACATTGTTACAAAGGAACAAAAGGCCGGAGGATACACTGCCTACTGCATGGATAATGGTGCCTATCAAACAGCGCTTATCAATCTCCAGGGTTGGTCGGAAGTGGAATTTGTACAGACTGAAGGACTACATCCGGTAAGTAATAAATGTTCTGTAATCAATGCAGCCACAACTCATTCCGGTGATAAAGTCTTTATCACACTACAATTATGGAAAAAGAGTGGCAAGCCATTTACTAAAAAGGAACTGACACCTGTAAAGTCCTTTAAACAGACCGGAGACACTATAACCATTTATTTCTCTGACGGGACGGTAAAGACGGTTTCTCTCTCCTGATATAAGTTTCGGAAGGAATAGTTATCTTTGCCGCCAAAGTAAGAGCTACGAAAGCTCTTCTACAGAAACAATATAATTATGGCAGGCATCTACATACATATCCCCTTCTGCAAGACACGTTGCATTTATTGCGATTTCTATTCCACTACACGTTCGGAATTGAAATCGCAATATATCCGTGCCCTTTGCCGGGAGTTGACGGAACGCAAGGAATATCTGAAAGGGGAAGCTGTTGAAACCATTTATTTCGGTGGAGGTACACCGTCACAGTTATCGGAGGAAGACTTTAAGGAGGTTTTCAAAACGATTGAACAGGTTTACGGAATGAGGGAAGCAACAGAAATAACGCTTGAAGCAAATCCCGATGACCTTACGGAAGAATATATCGGAATGTTGCACACTCTACCGTTCAACCGCATCAGCATGGGAATACAAACTTTTGATGATGCAACACTGCAATTATTGAACAGACGACACAATGCCACACAAGCCATAGAAGCAGTAAAACGCTGTCGGCAAGCAGGTTTTCAGAATATCAGCATCGATTTAATTTATGGTTTGCCCGGAGAGACTGAACAACGTTGGGCACAGGATTTACAGCAGGCTGTCAGTCTTGATGTAGAGCATATTTCAGCCTACCATCTGATTTACGAAGAAGGTACACCACTTTACAAAATGCTGCAACAGCACTCTGTATCTCAAGTGGATGAGGACAGTAGCCTGAACTTCTTCTCCACATTGATAGACACCCTTTCTGCCGCTGGATACGAACACTACGAAATATCCAATTTCTGTAAACCCGGAATGTACTCCCGACACAATACTTCTTATTGGCAAGGTATCCCTTATCTGGGATGCGGCCCGTCCGCACATTCCTTTGATGGAGGCTCGCGCGAATGGAACGTAGCCTCACTAAATCAGTATCTTTCATCCATAGAACAAGGGCAACGCCAACACGAAACAGAACAACTGGACACACAAACCCGCTACAATGAATACATCATCACAGGTATGCGCACAATGTGGGGAATATCCACTGAAGAGCTGAAAAAGAAGTTTGGCGACCGACTTTGGAAATATTGTTTGGAACAAGCCAGTTCTTATCTGGAAAATGGAAAATTAGAGTTACATAACGATCGGTTAAAGCTAACCAGAGAGGGTATTTTCATCTCAGACGGTATCATGAGCGACCTCTTGGACATAGAATAATTGTGAATTTCAACTACGCTACAAGAAAGTGAAGTTAGGATGTCAATAAAATGATGGATATTTAATTTGAAACTCTTACCTTTGTCCGCTGATTACATGAAACGACAATATGACAGAACAGGAAGTCAGAAGGTATCTACGGAAAATGAGCGAGCAGGATTCGCAAACTGCTTTCCGGGATTTTTATGATATGACGTATGACCGTCTGTTCCGTATTGCTTATTACTACACTCACCACGAAGAATGGTCGCAAGAGATTGTGCTCGATGTTTTCATGAAACTCTGGGAACACCGTAAGCAATTATTAGAAATTACCAATATCGAAGATTACTGTTTCATACTCGTAAAGAATGCCTCTCTCAACTATATAGAAAAAGAGGAGCGCCGCCCCACCCTATCAACAGAAACCCTACATGAACACTCCGATCAAGCAGTATCACCTGAAGATACTCTGATCAGCGAGGAGCTTTTTTCCCGCTATGTAAAAGCTCTCGACCGGCTACCGGAACGTTGCCGTGAAGTCTTCATCCGCATCCGCGAAGAAAAACAAACCTATGCACAAGTAGCAGAAGAGTTGGGCATCAGTACAAAAACGGTGGATGCGCAATTGCAGAAAGCAACCATTCGATTGAAAGAAATACTGCTCTAATAAGTAACACATTCTTTTTATAACTCTCTATGCTCCCCAACCTCGTTTGAATGTTTCCCTATATATTCACTGGGTGTCATTCCGTATAATTCTTTGAAAGACCTGGAGAAAAGAGTAATACTGGAAAAGCCAGTCAATGAAGCAACCTCTGTTACACTATAGCGTTTATAAATCAACAAATTAGCTGCTTGTTTCAATCTTACATTACGTATTAAATCACGTGTACTTTGATTGGTCAATTCTTTCAATTTACGATGTAGATGCACACGGCTGATCCCAATTTCTTTAGCTATCATTTCTACCGTAAGTTCCGGATTGCTAATATTTCGGTTGATAATATTCATTACCTTATCTAATAGTTTATTGTCTGTAGATTGCATATCAACCATCTGATTCTTAACCTCTTGTTTCTGGCTCCCACCAAAACAATTACGCAACATCTCCCTCCCTTTCACTATATTTATAACCGTCTTTCTTAGAATATCAATATTGAATGGCTTGATAATATAGGCATCAGCTCCCATATCCAGTCCTTCCATATTATCTTCTTCACGTGTTTTCGCAGTCAGCAATATGACAGGTATATGATTAATATTAACATTTTGTTTAATCTTATGACACAAAGTCAATCCATCCATTTCCTGCATCATAATATCACTGATAACCAGATCAGGAGTTTGCCTTAATACTATGGATAAGGCTTCTCTGCCATTAGTACTCTCCATCATATGAAAATCCGGAGCAAGTTCCCGACAAATATATTTACGGATTTCCTCATCATCATCCACTATCAAAACCTTATACTTGCTTTTTGATTTTAGCTTTACCTCCTCATCCGTACTTATAGTATCAGACAAAATGAGCATTTCCTTAGAAGGAGATAAAGCAGACTTCTCATTTTCATCTATTTCTTTCGAATTTAGATGCTTATTTCCAAGTGGTAAACGAACAATAAACCTACTACCTTTACCATTTTCATTATTTTCAACCCGTATTGTTCCATGATGCAACTTGACCAATGAATGTACCAAATGCAACCCAATACCAGTGCCTATGTTAGAGTTATTCAGATGATTCCTGATCTGATAAAAACGTTCGAAAATTTGATTCATCTCACTTTCATCAATACCAATGCCTGTGTCCGCCACAACAAACTCAAAATAATGCTGCAATGGAACGGGGGCTTCCATATCTTCTCCCGTTCGCAGGTATATATCAATTTGCCCTTGCTCGGGTGTAAACTTGAAAGCGTTTGACAATAAATTCAGAATGATCTTATCAAAATTCTTAGGATCTACCCATACATTAAGCCTTTCCTGCTGTACATGAAAATTGAGAGAGATATGTTTTGCATTAACCTGATATTCAAAAGTAGATTGAAGGTCTCTGATAAACTCTACAATCTCTATCTCTTGAAATTTCAGAAGCATTTGTCCTTTATCGATCTTCCGGATATCCATCAATTGGTTAACCAGATCAAGAATACGTTTCGAATTTCGGAACATGATACTATAAGACCTCTGCCGATCAGCATCGCTATCTGTCATCATTAGCTTCTGTAGTGGACTGATTATAAGAGACATCGGTGTGCGTATTTCATGAGATATATTGATGAAGAATTGGAGCTTTGCCTCATTAATCTCCTCTGCACGAGCATGTTCAATCATTTGTTGACGGATCTGATAGCGATTACGAATCTGCATAAGAATCAGATAAATGGCTAATGCCAATAAAATGACATAACATAATTTTGCCCAATTCGATGCATACCATGCCGGAGATATCAGGATTGTAATCTCTTTAATATTCGAAAGCATATTATGATCCCCGGCCCGTACTCTAAGATTATAAGTACCAGGAGGAAGATCGTTGAATGAAATACGATTTATATCATTACGCAGCACCACCCAGTCACTATAATTCATGGAATACATATATATAAGCCGTTCGGGACTATTCAATTCCATAGTGGCAAATTCGATGCTGAATGCATTGTCCTTATGAGCCAAATGAAACTTTTGCGCTTCAAATACCGGCCGATCAATAATTTCATATCTACCTGATTTCATCCCTTTTCTCACGGGAGTATTATGAATATAGAAATCAGTAATACGAATATTCCATTTTTTTGCAGGATCAGTAATTTCTTGCGGATTAAAGTAAGTAACCCCATTCACTCCTCCAAACCAGAGAGTACCATCAGCATCTTTGAATGAGGCATTTTTACTGAACTCATTACCTTGTAATCCATCACTTACATAATAGTTAATAAATTTATGATTATGCTTATTGAATTGAGAAATACCGGCATCCGTACTAATCCATAAGAAACCTTGATTATCTTCTTGAACAGCATACACTACATCACTGGGAAGCCCGTCTTGTGCAGTGTAAAGCGTCAGTTTATCGGTTTGTGGAGAATAGTTATATATTCCTTCTGATGTACCCGCCCAGATCACTCCTTCCTTATCCTGATGCAAGCAATGTACTATGACTTTAGGTGATATATAGGAAATATTAAATGGACTTGTATTCAAATCAACACATATCAGCCCATCATAACCTCCGATATAAAGTTTATTGTCTTTGGAATATAATACGCTACTTAACCACAAGTAAGAATCGGGAGGAGTAACCTGTTCTGTTTTTCCACTCTTCAAATCGTGGCATAACAACCCTGCCCCCATTGTAGCTATCCATAATCGTTTCCTATTATCCTCGGCAAATGCATATACACGTTGTACATGTTTACCATTAGCATCAACCAGATTATCAAGATATGTACATCGGCCTGTATTACGGTCTATTTTCCCCATGCCGTTGGTAAAAGAACCGAACCAAAGATTGTGCTCCGAATCTTCATATAACGTAATGATGATGGCAGGAACAGAGCTCGAAGTGTTTTCATGTACAAAATGTTCTTTTTGCTCTAATTCGGGAGTGATTACATAAATGCCGTCATTGTCAGTACTTACCCATAAATCATTATTATGATCACGAAGCAGGCTGGTAACACAATATGATCCTATTATATTACTATTCATATCTTTAGATCCTATATACTTGAACCCATTTTGCACAGTGGGAATCATCACCACTCCTTTTTGATAAATAGCAAGCCAGAAGTTGCCTGCATAGTCTTTAAGAAGAGAGTGTACCTTAGCGTTTGTAACATCAAAACAACTATTGCTGAATTGAGCATCTGTAATCTCGTTGGTTCTACTATTATAGACTTTAACTCCTTCTCCATCTGTTCCCAAATAGAGTATATCCTGAGAACTCTGATATATTGTTTTGATAAACAGATTATATTGTCCTTTATAAGGTATGGGAATAAAACTATCATGAGTGCGGTCATACCTAAAAAGTCCATTGCCCATACTTATCGCATAGATATTACCTTTATAATCTTCACATACATCAATTATTGGAGTTCCTTTTTTTTGTATCAAATATTGTTTTCCCTTTCCAGCAGGAGTCAAACGATAAATACCATTTTCACCCGCAGTCATCCATATCTCTCCTGTAGTAGTTTCTATAACAGCCCCAGTCATGGAAGTCGGAATATCCAGCAATAATGGCTTTACAATCAGTTCATCATCTTCAATAAAGAGTTGACAGAGTTCATTGCCGGACACCCAGATATCTCCATTTTTTCGTTGCAGAAGAGCGGATATATTACTATTAAAGACTTCTCCATTTTCGCGTCGGGCGGGGAGAGTGAAGCTATCACGGGCTGCATCATATATTTGTAACCCGTTACATGTTCCGACAAAAAGCCGTCCTTTGGCATCCTCAAATAAAGTTCGTACGTAATTATGAGACAAAGAATGGGGATCATTGGGATCATGTTTGTATATAGTTACTTTCGCTCCATCATATCGATTAAGGCCGTTTTCTGTGGCAATCCAAATAAATCCGTTTCTATCTTGATATAGTTTATTGATTAAGCTGTTTGAGAGTTCCCCATCTGTGGTAAAAACTTTGCCAGATTGTCCATAACCAACTATGGATATCCACAGGCACAAAATACAGAGTATATTTTTGATCTTCATAGTAGTGCAATAAGATTTGCAAAGATAATAAATATCACCTAAAATTTATATTTACCAAATGTAAAAATAGAATAAGACAACTCTGGCTGCCACTTTACCCACAATACAAATTTATAAAATTCGGGACAGACCTTTTGCCTGCCCCGAACTGATAAAAATACCTATTGAAAACAATTCCAATTCTATAAACTACCTTAGTTCATATTCATTCACAAGAATCAGTTCATATCATTACCTTTCAGATTGGAATTATTACTCAGTTCTTCTTCAGGGAAGGGATAATACATAGCCTTTTCACTCCACCCCAATGCCTTCAATGAGTCAAGCCATTTAGAATCAGCCAGCCCCCAACGAAGAAGATCAAAATAACGGAGATATTCACCACAGAGTTCTACAAAACGTTCATGAACAATGATGTTTTTAATCGTATTCATCGGAACGCCGTTGATAACTTTATCGCTGGCCAACAGTTCATCTACATTGGGAATATATCCCGGTTCATGCTGATACCACAGATGTGGCTGTTCAGAAGGAACAATCTTATTAGCACGGTCGCGAACCTGCTGAATATAATACTTCGGTCCTGTAGGATCAGTTATTGACTTATTATCATTGCCTGCTTCGCTCAGACATTCAGCATACATCAACAGTACATCCGAATAGCGCATCAGGCGGGTATTAATTTCATTATCAGCATCAGCAATCTGATAATCCGGACATTCTTTACGGGTCCCGTACAGGTGTTTATCCGAAGATAGGTGTGCATACATATAATCCCAATCGGCCACAGTACCATCAAGCTGAGTGTAATAAGCACCCCCCGGACACCACATCGTCATAAATTTACGCGGGTCACCCTCTTCAAATTCATCATATGTACGTTGGTTTGGAGCAAGATTCCACCAAGAGCCACCGGTTCCGTCAGGCACACCAATTTCCTGCCATCTCCAGGAATCAGACTTGTCGCCTCCCAGCCAATCAGGGCCATTGAACATCTGTATCTCAAACACAGACTCTATATTATTCTCATAGTCTGTACCCCACATAGAGTTCTCACGATAATTATCCACCAGTTTATATTCCCCGCTGTCTATTACCTTTTTCAACTCAGCTTCCGCTTTTCCAAATTCCGCAGCCTGTCCGCGTTCCAGAATGGGGCGATACAAATAGGCTTTTGCCAAGTAAGCTTGTGCAGTTCCCTTAGTAGCACGCCCTTTATTGGCAGCATCGGCATAAAGCGTACTTCTCAATGGCAGTAATTCGGCTGCCTTTGCAAAATCAGCAATAATCAATGCATAAATCTGTCCTTTTTCCGCATTGCCTGGATAATACTCTGATGCATCGGATACAGGATGATCCCAATAAGGAACCGTTTCGCCAAATAATTGAACCAAATGCATATAATGTAAAGCTCTTAAAAAATAAGCTTCACCTAACAGGCGATCTTTTTGGGCCTCATCTATTGTTCCTTCAAAGTGTGTAATTTTCTCAATAGCTATGTTAGAAGCAAATACGCCATTAAAAAGATCTTGCCAGGAGCTTTTCAGCAGTCCTTCATTAGCCGGAGTTGAGTAAGTATCTTGATACAGGTTAGGCCACTTGAATGTTTTATCAAAATCATCACCAGGAGCCAATAAATTGTAATACAAAGCTCGTGCATAGCCACCTTGATTCTGTCCTATCAAAGCTTCATAAGCCGGGATAATGGATGCTTCAAGTTGAGCTTCGGTAGTATAATAAGTGTCTACTGAAAGCTGTTCCGGATTGTTCAAATCCATGTTGGGCACGCAGCTGCTTACAATGGAGACAGCAGACAGTGCAACGCAAGTACGTAATGTATTTTTAAGTGAAGTCATATCTTTCTATTATTTAAAAAGTCAATTGTAAACCCATGTAAAACTCACGCGTATTAGGGAAAGTCGGATCCCAGAGAGACATACCATCAACACCTCTTGTCAGATTTTTGCCGCTGTATCTATCCTGATCACCTACTTCCGGGTCATATCCCTTATATGAGGTGATAGTAAGCAGATTCTTAGCACCTACGTAAAGTCTCAGATGCTCAATGCCAAATCGACTCAGAAAAACCTTCGGAAAAGTATAACCCAATGTCAAGGCTTTCAAACGAAGATATGAACCGTCTTCTACATAACGATCAGAAAGTTTACGATTCTGATTGGGATCACCGATCACTGCACGAGGAATATCCGTATCCGTATTCTTCGGGTAGAATGTCGTAACACCTGAAATAGGATTGACGAAAGTGAGATCTTCTGCCCGGTAACGGTTCAGAACTTCTTTGGTGTTATTATAATAATGGTGCATACCTTCATTGTCTACACGACTATAGTTAAAGATGTCATTACCTTGTGATCCTTGCCAAATCATGGAGAAATCAACATCACCAAACCCTGTCTTATATCTTGCATCCAAACTTAATCCGTAAGTAAAATCAGGAATAGGATTACCGATGTAGTCCTTATCTTCATCAGTCAACTCACCATCTTTATCCAAATCCTTAAAACGTACATCTCCCAACTGCGCATTCGGAGCAAACTTCTTATCCTCATCCAACTGTGCCTGAGTTCTATACAATCCATCTGTTACATATCCCCAGAATTGCCCGATAGACTTTCCTACAGCCGTCTTCGTCACACTGTTGGCAGCAAAAATAGCATTGTTAGTCCCCAAGTCAAGCACTTTGTTTTTAACGGTAGACAGATTTCCCGTAACCGAATAATCAAAATCTCCGATATGATCACGGTAAGTGAGAGCTAATTCCCAACCCTTGTTTTCAATGCTACCGGCATTCAACGTCGGGAAATTACCCATATATCCGGCAGAGAAAGAAATAGGAACCTGAATCAACATATCCTTTGTTTTCTTATAATAATAATCTACTGTAAACAACAGACGGCTATCCAGAACAGACAAATCGAGTCCCAGGTCAGTAGAATATTGCGTTTCCCATTTTACGTCCGGATTTGCAGGTGTAGTAGGCAATGCTCCCGTCACCTTGCTATCATTCAAATAATACCACATCTGAGCGAAATTCACTGTACTTTGATATTGATACGGACTAATATTGGAATTACCCAACATACCCCAGCTACCACGCAGTTTCAGATCACTGATCCAAGTCAGGTTCTTCATAAATTTCTCTTGACTGATGCGCCATGCAGCAGAGAAAGAAGGGAAATTACCATAACGATTATTTTTGCTAAAGTTAGAAGAACCATCACGACGGAAATTGAAAGTCAGCATATATTTACTATCATAGCTATAGTTTACACGACCCAACAAAGAGAACATAGACGAACGGCTAACGGAAGAGCCAACCACTTTCGACGCATCATCTTGCGTGGAACCCAGAATCAGAATATCAGGACTGGGCATAGCACGTGCCCCACCATTGTGTCCAAGACCTTTTGTCTCTTCTGAAGTGACACCAATCAAAGCGTTGATGCTATGTTTACCAAAAGTTTTATCATACGACAAAGTGTTTTCATATAAGAAACGATTAGTCTTCGTACTGGACATTTTGTACTCGTCCGGTGTATGGTTTTCATAGCCAATAGAATAATCAGCAATATAATTCTGTACCATATAGCGATACATATCCACTCCCATATTGAACTTGTACTTCAACCCCGGGATGATTTCGTAAGTAGCCCAGATATTACCATTGATAGTTGTACCTTCACCCTTATTCCAGTTCATATAAGATTCTGCCACCGGATTTCCGCAGTCTGTACCATTACCGGCACCAGCAAAACCTGTAGGATGACTATCGTCATAAATAGGCAATGTAGAAGACCACTTTTGAGCACCCAATATCTTACAATCGCTCCAATCGTGCAAGTTACGGTTGATCGTTACCGTTTCTCCCAACTTCAGCTTTCCCTTTGTAAAATCAGAGATGAACTGTATACCGTAATTCTTGTAATCTTCACGAATGAACACCGGCTGGTCTGTAGAGTAAGTGGTATTGATACGAAAATTAGCCTTATCCGACCCACCGCTAACAGCAAGATTATGTTTCTGATAAAAAGCCGTACGCTTTAAAATATCCATCATATTGTAACCTTCACCAATCGCGGCCGGATCAGAGAGAGCCGTCAGATAGTCAGTACGGTTAGGATCGGCATTATACATTTCTTCATTAATAAGCTCAGCTAACTCCTGCCCGTTCAACATCTCTACATCGTGTGAAAGTCCTTTCCAACCCACATAACCGTCATAATCTACCTTCACATCACCGCTGGTACCCCGTTTAGTCGTAATCATAATCACACCATTAGCACCACGGGCACCATAAATGGCACAGGATGCAGCATCTTTTAAAACCTGAATACTGGCAATATTACTTTCATCGGGTACAACTCCTCCAATCATACCGTCTACTACATAAAGCGGATCAGTGTTATTAATAGAACCCACACCACGAATACGAACCCTACCATTCGTAACTTGTACACCGGCCACAGAACTCTGGAGTCCTGCAGACAAACCTCCCGGCACTTTGCTCAGTTCTTTGGTATCCAATACAGCAATAGACGATGACAGGTCCGCTTTCTTCTGAGTACCATACCCGATAACAACCACATCATCCAGCATTTGTGTATCTTCTTTCAGCAATACATTAACAGAAGTATTACCACTCAAAGCAATTTCTTGCGTAACATATCCAACAAACGAAATCACCAATGTAGAATTGGCATCTGCCGAAAGAGTAAAATTACCATCAAAATCAGTAATTGTACCATTCGTCGTTCCTTTTACTACAACAGATGCTCCGATAACCGGTTCATTGTCAGTAGTAGACGTGACTTTACCACTAATACTCTTACTTTGCCCCCATGCGGTAGACACACAAAGAAAGAGAAGCAACATAAACAATAATTTTGTTTTCATACACTTTTCATTTAAGATTAAATACATATATAATTTTACTGTATACAACATAATATAAATCAGAGAAAAACATCCTTCAGCCTTCTTTATATATAACCGGGAGTATTTTTCATCACTTTCTCCAGAACTACAAGCAGGCAAAACAATATTGAAACTGCAATTCTCATTTTCGGACACTTTTCTTTTCATTTTCAGCTAACAACTTATGTTTTCACATAGTATTAAATCAATTATTATATCATGATTCTTTGCTGCAAATATAGAAAATAGACTTTTATTGAATCTCACTTTATTGTAACACAAGCTTTATCATTCGTTACATCCTTTTTCAAGCATTTCCCAAGCATTCAACGCCACGTTACCATTAGCAACACAACAGACTATAAAACAAACATTTACCCTCAATAAAATGTAACACAAATCTTCATTTTTAATATCCATTATTCCTTTTTTTGATCTCATTTCATCATCTAAAAAACACTTATTCCATCTCCCCGAAACTCCCCGAAAATACATGTAACGGACAGAAAAATTTATGTAATAAAACAATCTTCCACCTGATTAATTAACACTTTTTATTTCTATCGCCATAGGGAATTTCTTTTTTGCTCCTGTCTTTACTCATGAACTATATAAACTAAACTAAATTAAAACGACATGAAAAGATTTTGCAAACAAATGGCAGGAACCGCAGGGCTTCTCTTTATCCTTGCCGCATGCAGTAACAACAGTTCCAGTTATCCCGAAGAGTATGTAGGTTTTGAGAAAGCCACCAAAAACTATTCGTTCGACAAAAACAAAGACACAGAAGAGTTCGACGTAAAGATTATTGCCGCTGAAAAGAAAAATGAGGATAGGGAAGTTCTCATTAATGGCATAAACATGCCGGGTAAAGCAGCTATTTTCAGTATTGAAAACAAGACGGTCATTATCCCTGCCAAGAAGAAATCAGCCAATCTACGAGTGAAGATCTATCCGAAGAGAGTGACAGACAAAGCTGAATTCCGCATCGTCTGTACCCCGAAGGATAAAGAAGGCAAAAAGACACAGATCACTATCCATCTAAGTCCCCAATAATGGGAACTACAACTCCATTCTGTTTCATCCTATCACTAGCTTTTTCTCACGTGAGCTTGGTACATAAATGCCTTAAGGCCGTATGAAAACTAAGCTTTGCTTTATTGTTTTTGTTCTTTTGCCCGTAACAAAACTTCGTCCCACAGTTGCGGGCTCTACGTTTTCCAATTGAGGGCTGTCGATCCCACAACTGCGGGCTACACAGCCCTCAACTGAAAAACGAGGTTTTGCTTATAGCATAATGACATTAACATTAAGGCTTTAGGAGAAAAAGGAAGGCGCATATCAAGTTTCTCCTCTATCATTCAGCTTTCTATATAATGGGATTATGAAGCCTGACTCCTCAATTCTTACGAAGTGATAACTTTTGCGATGAAAATTCAGTTTAAAAGGAGATATTTGCATGAATACAGGCAAAGTTTGTATAATACATATTAAGGACTTGTGAATTAGTGAATTACAAACATAAAAACGCTCTTTTTTTCTATTTTTCGGTGTAGGATGCAACTTTCCTACACCTTCCTACACCACTTCCCACGCCACCTATCTATTTGATAACCAGATAAAAATGATAGCGGGTGTAGGATGTAGGAAAAAAAAGTAATTTCGGCATAGGGAGTTTTTCCGTTTTACCTGTCTTTATAGAAAAGAAGAAGAACATGGAACAAGAATTTGAAAGAATACTCGATAAACTCGCAACCTCCACCCGTTCGCCGAGAGGAAGATTCTCGAAAGCCAATAGCTGGATACTTCTTGAGAAACGGTTGCCGCATCTGCAACGCCGCATCCTTTCATTGCACACAATGGCTGGTGCAGCCGCTGTCGCCGTGCTTTGCGTACTGGGCTGGTGGGCATATTATATGTTCGCCCCGGTACCATTGCAAACCGTATCCACATTGGCAGAAACACGTACCGTAACACTGCCCGACCAAACAGAAATTGTACTGAACCGCTATTCTTCTCTGACTTATCCCGAACGTTTCAGAGGAAAAGACCGGAAAGTACAGTTACAAGGAGAAGCTTATTTCGAAGTCAGCAAAGATGCAGCACATCCTTTCAAAGTAGAAGCCGGAGCAATTATAGTACAGGTTTTAGGTACACATTTCAATGTCGAAGCCTATCCCGAAGATACACAAGTGAAAACAACCTTGTTGGAAGGTTCCGTTTCTGTCAGCCTCATCGGTAAAGCAGAAGAAAGCCTGATACTTTCACCCAATGAAAGCGCTATATATAATAAGGATAAGAAAAGTCTGACTCTACATACCGAAAATAATGCATCCGAAGAGATTATCTGGAGAAACGGAACACTGCTTTTCAAAAGCATTCCTTTACAAGAGATTGTCCGACAACTTTCTAATGCTTTCCACACAGACATTCGTATTGAAGACGCTGACTTACAGAACTATCGCATGACGGGTACTTTCTCTGATGGCGAAACGCTGGAAGAAATTCTTTCGCTGCTTTGCCGCAATCAAAAGTTTGAATACACAAAAACTAATGACATAATAACAATCACACAAAAATTAAACTAGAATGAAATCCTCTATCTGTTCACCCCGCACCATCAGGAAATTTTTCCTGGTGGGAGCGGTTCTCCTATCAACCTGTACACTACAAAGTACGATTGTATTTGCCACCTGCGTTCTACAGAAGACCAATCCTTCACAAACGCGTTTCAGCATCAAACTGCAAAATGCGACACTGGAGGAGTTTGTGAAACAAGTGGAACAAAAAACCGGGTACAGTTTCATATACGGAGAAGAAGTACGTCTGAATGGACGCATCACACTGGCCGTCCGAGACCTTACTATTAACGAAATTCTCCGGAAAGCTTTTGAAAACCAACCGATAGGTTTCGAAATCTCCGGAAAACATATTTTGCTAAACAAGCGGCCCGTGCCGCAGAAAACCGCAAGCCGTCGGTTCACTATCAGCGGATACGTGACAGACGGGGCGTCTTCCGAGACGCTGATTGGTGCCAATATCCTCGATAGTCGTCAGCGTGTGGGCACTGCCACCAATCCTTTCGGTTTCTATACTCTTACTTTGCCGGAAGGAGATGCGGAATTGATTTTTTCGTATTTAGGGTACGAAACCCGGCACAGTTCGTTCCCGCTAAACAAAGACACCGTGCTCAATATCCGCTTGGACAGCAATAATGAACTGGCGGAAGTGATTGTCCTTTCGGACAAGAAAGAAGCCGGCATCCAAGCCACCGCCATGGGAGCGTATGAAATTCCGATGGCACAAATTCAACATACTCCAGCCGTACTTGGAGAAGCTGATATATTGAAAACCATTCAGTTAATGCCAGGTGTACAAGCCGGAACGGAAGGCTTTTCAGGTTTATATGTACGCGGAGGAGGACCGGACCAGAACCTGATATTGCTAGACGGTATTCCGGTATATAATGCAGATCATCTTCTGGGGGTGTTCTCCGTATTTACTCCCGAAGCTATAAAAAACACTACACTCTACAAGAGTTCCTTTCCCGCCCGTTACGGCGGTCGGCTTTCCTCTATTGTCGATATACGCACCAACGACGGAGATATGCACCATTACCACGGTGCACTCAGTGTAGGTACACTTACCGACAAACTGCATTTTGAAGGACCTATCTGGAAAGGACACACTTCTTTCAGTCTTAGTGCACGTGCCACGCACACCGCCTTCTTCAAAAACCTCATAGTGGATAAAGATGATTATTACGCCGATAAATACAACTACTACTTTTACGACATCAATGCCAAGGTGAACCATAAATTCAATGACCGCAGCCGCCTCTTCATCGGTTTCTATAAAGGAAAGGACCACTACCACTTTGACACCACCGACAGCAACAACTACTATCAGAACAACGACGACACTAAAGTCTATTATAAAGATGACAGCCACCTGAACTGGGGAAACACGATAGCCTATGGCCGCTGGAATTATGTATTCAATAGTAAGTTGTTCTGCAACACCACTATTTCCTACAATAACTATCTGATGAAATTGAATCAGGATGTGGAAGATACACGCACCTACCGGGGGCAAATATTAGATCGCTATAGCTATTTATCCCAATTCCGTTCGGGCATCAGTGACTGGAGTGCGCGCATGGACTTCGATTTTACACCCGCTCCGGAACATCACATCAAGTTTGGAGCAGAATATATCCACCATACTTTCCGCCCGGGCATCTCCACTTCCAAGACTCAGGAAGTGGAAAACGGGGAGCAACAGGAAGAAACAATTTATGCCGCCAGCAATAATCATGTACTACGAGGACAAGAGGTATCACTCTATGCTGAAGATAATTTCAACCTGAACAGTCATCTCAGCCTAAATGCCGGTATAAGGGCATCTCTGTTCTCTACACAAGGAAAGAACTACTGTTCGATTCAACCACGCCTCTCTACACGCTACAACTTCGGACAGGGATTCTCCGCCAAGGCATCCTATACATGCATGGCACAATATGTACACTTGCTTTCATCCACTCCCTTCTCTATGCCTACGGATCTTTGGGTACCAATTACCAAAAACATACGCCCCATGTATGCCAATCAATACTCTCTTGGAGGCTATTATACCGGTCTGGCTGGCTGGGAGTTCTCTATAGAGGGATATTATAAGCAGATGCGTCACATACTGGAATATCAGGATGGCGTTTCCTTTTTCGGCACTTCCACTAATTGGGAGGAAAAGGTAGAAATGGGTGAAGGACGTTCCTTTGGTCTGGAAATGATGGTACAAAAGACTTTGGGAAAGACTACCGGTTGGCTGGCATATACGCTGGCAAAGACCGATCACCGTTTCAAAGATGGTGCCATCAGCCAGGGTAAATGGTTTCCTTATAAATATGACCGCCGCCACACCATCAGTCTGTGTTTGAATCATAAATTCAGTGAACGTATCGATGTCGGAGCTTCGTGGATATTCAATACCGGGGGATGCATCACAGTACCTGAACGGGAGACCATTATCATCCGTCCCGAAGGCAATATAGAATCTGCTCCTTATATTTCCCGGCGCAACAACTACCGCCTGCCAGCCAGTCATCGCCTAAACCTGGGTATCAACTTCAACAAGAAAACCAAGCATGGCATGCGTACCTGGAACATCAGCCTTTATAATGCCTACAATGCTATGAACCCCAACCTGGTTTACAGCAAATGGGAACAAGGTTACAATCTGATTTACAATGACTTTTACAACAGCATATATCAAGGAAACGGTGATCAATACAACTCAGAGAAAAAGTCGAAGACTGTTATCAAGAAACTGACGATATTACCCTGCATACCCTCTGTGACTTATACCTATAAATTTTAAAAGCCATACCAGATTATGAAAACAAGAATTAAATTACACCTTATTATATATATAGCTTTCGCCGGACTCTTTATGGCTTGTGAAAATGAAATTCCATATAATCCCGGACAACAAAATCCGCAGCTTATCATGAATGCCCTGCTCAACGCCGGACAAACAGAGAATCTCGTTTATCTGCATCTTAGTGAAGGAAACAGCATCGGCCGCATCAATGAAGCAACGCTTTCCCTCTACGTAAACGATAAGCAGGTTGAATCCCCTCAAGCCATATCTCCCGAAGAATACTATGGAAATATGCAAAATCAGCTTGACAAAGGGCAATATGAAGCATTACTAAAAAGTATGCGCTTCAAAATATTCCGTCTCACTGCGCGCTTACAACCCGGAGATAACATTCGCCTGGAAGCCACAGCGGAAGGCGGAAAGTATCATGTCAGTTCGCAAGTAACTGTTCCCCGTCCCCTACAAAGCCTGCAAGTGGACACCTGTACCGCTCTCATCCGCCAATGGGGTAGCATGAGAGCCCATCGTCAATACCGCATCACCTTAGAGGATCTCCCTAACGAAAAGAACTATTACCGTCTGGAGATAGTGAATAACAAAGACTTCCGCTGCGTTATCTACACGCCCAACGAAGACGAGAACGGAGACTATATAAAGGATGAAAATGGAGATTACATTTACACCATAACGAAAGACACAGTTGTCAACTATAGATATACCGAACTTATCAACCGTGAAGACGTGATCCTGACCGACGGACATGTCACCAGCTCGGATGATGATGAAAATGCAATGTTTCCCACCAACATTGAAAACAAATACAGTATCTTCACAGATAATCGTTTCACCAATTCATCTGCCACGCTGAAAGTTTACACCCCACTTTACGATGACAACTATGATATTCTCCAATCACTGAATTATACCCGTTGCTACCTGAAACAAAATATCACCGTGCGCGTGCTCAGTTTGCCTGAAACATATTATCGCTACCTGAAAGCTTTAAACTGCATGGATGACGAAGATTATGACGAAGCCCTGATGGAACCTATCAGCCTGCCCAGCAATGTAGAAGGCGGATTGGGCTTTGTAGGTATTTCATCTGAAATTCAATACACCATAGATATGCCGGATAAAAAATGGGGATGGTGGTAAAATCCGGATAAATACTATCATTATGATCACCCGTGTTCGATAACTATATTACATTCATATTACAAATAAGGTCTTAAACAAGCAAAATAATACCATATAATTGATCTATATCAAGAAATGCTCCCTTAAACTGCACTTTCCTTCTTCTTTGTTTTTATGTTATAAAACATATTTCTATATTTGCATAGGTAAAAAGAAAAAGCTAAGCGCTTAGAGCTGTTTTCAATAGGTATTAGATTTTTAGAGTTAGAATTGTTTTTAGGTATAACAAATTAAAAGTAGGTATTATGAAACGTTTAGGATTAACATTAATAACAGCAGTCTGTCTGACTGCTACGACATTTGCAGCAGGAAATCAACCTACAACTGCAAAATGGGATGGTAACATCAACGTAACCAAGTTGAGTAAATATTTAAAATTGTCGGCTGGCCAGCATGAAGAAGTAGCAAACATCTGCGAATACTTCTCTACACAGATGGGACGTGCCACAACTGCAAAGAAGGACCAGGAAAAGAAACTCCACAATGCAGTGTACGGAAACTTGAAGTTGATGAAGAAAACGCTTACTGACAAGCAATACGCTGATTATGCGAAAGTATTGAATGTCACTTTGCAGAATAAAGGTATCGAAGTGAAATAATAAGAGAGGGCACTGAACATCACGTTTTGTGCCCTCTTTCCTTTATCAACACTATTCAAGTGTCGACTCCCTAACCAATATATATATTTCATTTACAAACAATATCTGTCTTGTAGCTCCTTTTTATATTTCTTAGAGACCAGCAGCTCATCTACATTCTCAAATGGCGGATACAACACACATTTACCATCCTTGATAATCATCAGATAATCAATATTGATTATGAAAGACTGATGAATCTGCACAAAACAAGGAGCATATCTCACTATCTGATCGGCCGTGGTACTCTTCTTCAGAGGTAACGGCGTTTGTCCACTCAACACCGCCTCCCACTGTTTCCGTTCAGAGCAATACCGGAAATATCCAATTTCGGCAGGCCGTAATGCCCGCATGTCATTTGTCGGAGTAAACACCATAAATGTCTGACTAGTGTTTGCTAATGCCGCAGGAAAAAATGCAGCTTTCCGTTCTAATTCTATTCTTTCCATAAATCGGGAAATTATAAGTTCCAGATCTTTGTCCTCAAAAGGTTTCAACAAATAATCAAAAGCAGATTGACGAATGGCTGACATCATGTATTTATCGTATGCAGTATAAAAAACGACTTTCATGCCCCAAGTCAGAGATTCGCGAATACTATCCAGCAAATCCATCCCCCTCATATCAGGTAGCTCTACATCTAAAAAGAGCAAATCGGGACGCACTTTAGCTATCAGTTTCTTCCCGGATACTCCATTGCGTGCAGTACCTTCTAAATGAAAGTTTTCAAATTTCTGTAACCCGAATACCAGATTATCCAAGGACAACTCATCGTCATCTACTATTGCAACCTTATACCTGTCCATACCTCTCTTGTTTCTGCGAAATTAAAGAACTGAAAGCAATTTAAAAAATCAGAATGTGTCATTTTCAGGATATTCGATCAAAACAACGGATATCCAATCAAAATTGAGGATTATTCGAAAATCATTAAACTGAATAATCATAATTCAACGGTAAATGAAAACTTACTTCACATCCGGTCTCGCCATCCGGCAAAGGAATATTGTGTACCGTAGTTTCAATCATTTCCTTATTCTTAGCATTCAAAATCTGAATAGTTTGCATGATTACCTTCATTCCGGTCCCTGTCCCTCTGTTAGCACTGTTCAGTTTGAACCCGCCCCCGTTATCCGTAATCCGGACACAAATATAAGTACCGGAACGATGAACATCAATCCAAAGGCGCCGTTCACCTTCTTTACCCTGAAGAGCGTGCTTGATGGCATTCTCCACCGGTATCTGTATTAACATGGAAGGCAGAAGCAACTGATTGGTGTCTACATCTTCACCAACTTCAATAGTCACCTTAAATTCCGGTCCCAAAGAACGGCGTTGAAGATCAATGTAGGTTTGCACAAAACCTAATTCTTCTTTTAAGGTAACACACATTTGCTCAGCTAATTCCAAATTCCGTCGCATTAGTTTCACCAATGAGGAGAGTTCTTTTTTATTCTCCCCTTCCCGACTGCCCATTTCCTGGTTCAGCACATTAAAAATAAAATGCGGTGACATTCTGTTACGTATATTCTCCAAACGTAAAGAAGATATGGTACGCTGACTTTGCGCGAGCAGAAGAGCCCGTCTTTTCTTTTCATACAGATAGATGAAACAAGCAATAACCAATACCAAAACGCAAACTCCAATCCAGAAGAAACGTCCCTCGTGCAACTTTAACATCTCTACCTTCTGCTGCTCAATCAATATGTTCTTTGCCAACAGTGTAGAGTCCTGTTGATATCTCAATGACATATCGGCTGTACGCATTCTTACATGTTCATTACGGATAGAATCGTCCAGCCGGCTGTTTTCTTTCTGATAAAAGAAAGCATTTTTATAATCTGCCGTCTTCTCGTAAAACTCCTGCAAATACTTATTACGAATATGCAGCATGTCCGGCTCTATATGATTCGGATTGGTAGCCTTACTTAGCAGATTCCTTACGGTTGCCATATCATTTCGCTCCAGAGCCAGACCGATGCGTTGGGTATCAATATAATAAAGCGCTCCTGCCGCCCCTATTTTCCGAAAAAAGGGTTGGCATTCATTGATATATTTAGCCGCTGAGTCAGGTTCATTCATTTGCAGATAGACATCCCCCAGATTCACCATGCACAGGTTTTTCTCAAAGCCCATATCGGGATGAGAAACCGCCAGCGAGAAACCTTTCTTGAAATATTTTAAAGCTTCCGGATAATCCTCACGATAATAATATGAATTACCACGATTATTCAAATAGATATATTTCTCGTAAGGAAGCATTTTATCATAAAACATCCCTGCCAGATTATAGTAATAGTCGCACTGATCAAAATCGTGTAAAGCCATATACACCTGAGCCAGCCCATAATAAACAGGATGACGACGCCCCTCCGATATTCCTAAAGAATCTCCGATTTGCAGCGCTTTACGATACCAAAATGCACTTACGTCATATTTTCCCTGCCGGCTGCATGCATCAGCCAGATTGATAAGAATATCCGGGACTGATTCTGTCTTCATTCCCTGCAAACGTTGTTTGTAAGAATCTGTAAAGCAGACAATAGCCGAATCCATAGCGCCTACACGCACATAAATATTACCTTTTGTATTCAGATATTCCGAGCGTAAATCAGCAAGATAGGGTGAAGATTGTTCACGGGCACAAAAGTCTTCTATCCGTTTTATTAAATAGCGGGCTGAGTCCACATCCGAAGTGAACATATACGTTTTTAATACTATAGCAGAGTAATAATACCATTCCAGACTATCAGTCGACATCTCCATCTTTTGCTTTGCCAGCGCACGTATCTGTTGTGGATGAGTGGTCAACGAGTCTGTAACCGAACGATAAAAAGAGTCGTATTTTTTTTCCCAAGAGGAATGTTGCTCAGACTGTTTACACGAAACAGCTAAGAATAGTAGTAAGAGAACCGGAAGAGAAGTTCTCCACAGAATTTTGCCATATATCGTGTTCATAGCTATTGACATTTATATAAAGAATAAAGATATCCTTCATGCATTGCTACAAATATAATAGTTTTTCCCATTTAGTACAATTTTAAGACCACTTATCCGCTAAGATATTTATTTATCCTGTTTTTACTTATTATATAATTTGGGTATCACAAATACTTATTTTAACTTTGCATAAACAAATTGAAGTAATCATTAACAGTAACCCACAAATTACGAGACACAATGAGAAAGCTTATACTTTTGGGGATTTGTATCTCCTTTCTTCTCCCCACCGCTATGCAGGCGCAATACTTGCGTTCATCCTATTTTATGGAAGGTAGCAGTACACGCATTCAGTTAAATCCGGCGTTGCAACCCAAACGTGGTTATGTCAATCTCCCCGGCATCGGTTCCGTGAATGCCGAAGTAGCCACTAACTCACTTGGTATACAAGATGTCATCGACGTTTTCGATTCCGACGGTGAATTTTATAACAACGACAAGTTCTACAATCGCCTGAAAGGAATGAATGAAGTGAATATCAGTGCAAATACAGATGTTATATCTTTCGGATTCTATAAAGGAAAAGGTTTCTGGTCATTCAATGTAGGGGCACGGGCTGATGTGGACGCCACTATTCCTAAAACCATGTTCGACTACCTGCGCGCAACAGACGCTGATAATTTCAGCTGGAGCGGTGAGAGTTTTGATATCCGCAATGAAAAACTACGTTTGAACGCTTACATAGAAGTCGGAGCAGGATATTCACGTGCTATCAACGAGCGCTTAACCGTAGGCGGTAAAGCCAAATTACTATTAGGTGCAGGAAACATAAACCTGAATATCAACCAGCTCTACATGTATGGAAAGGATGCTGGCATCGACTCGGAATTCCAACTAAAAACGGATGCATATCTGGAAGCTTCTGCAAAAGGACTTGATCTGGAAGAAGAAAACGGATACATCACTGACCTGGATTACAATAGTTTTGGCATCAGTGGTTATGGAGCAGGTATCGATTTAGGAGCAAGCTATCAGGTGATGAAGAATCTGACTGTTTCTGCCGCCATTCTTGACTTGGGATTCATTTCCTGGGGCAAATCAAGTACTCAAATAGCTGAATCAGATAAGAATACTACTATTGATAAAAATAACTATAGCGAATCATCCGATGTGCTGGACTTTGATTTATTCGGTTTGAAGAAGAAGGAAAACAAATCGCGCACCACCTCCTTATCACCGACTATGGTTATCGGAGGTGAATACGGATTACTGAACAACAAACTGGGATTAGGATTATTATCAACAACCCGTTTCGGCCAGTTAAAAACGTATTCTGAATTGACATTCTCCGCCAATTATCGTCCCAATACTTTGATTAATACTACGTTGAGCTATTCCATGTTACAAGGTGGCGAAACATTCGGTATTGCTTTCAAGATAGGTCCTTTGATGCTGGGTACTGACTATATGTATTTTGGAAATAACTCCAAACATGTGAATGCCTTTATCGGACTTTCTATTCCTTTGGGAAAGAAAATATAATAGCTAGGAGTTACAGGCTACAAGCTACGAGTGCTATGCAGAATAATAGCGCAGCAACTTGTAGCTTGTAGTTTTTGTGGCTTGTAACTATTTAATCGTTATCATCGTTGCCCCGAAACCATATTCCTGGAAAGAGGCATCCTGATGCCGGAAAGTAGGATATTTACGTTTCAGTTCATCCAGCAACGCTTTACGAAGTACACCGTCACCTTTTCCGTGGATAAAGACAATACGCTGTTCACGTTTATTCTTATACTGTTCCAGCACTTCACGGAATTTATCCAGCTGATAATTCAGTATCTCACTGTTGCTCATTCCATGAGTATCATCCAGCAACTCACCAATATGAAGGTCTATCTCAATAATGCCACTTTGTCCGCCACGTTTCACAATCGGCTGAGATTTGGGTTTGTCTACCACTGTTTTCTTAAGCAAAGCTGATTGCAATTCTTCAGCAGAAACATACACTTGTTTAGTGGGAACATCATCCTTTACTATATCGTAAATCAATGCAGGCGTTTCAAAGAACTCCGACTCCTGGAATGTATGCAATTTATAGAACTTCACCGTATCAATACGGAGTTCCACGCTTACTGCCGGCTTCATAGCAAACGAACGCCCTTCCTTAAAAGCAATAAATTGCACAGCTACGTGTTCACGATCATTCAATTCTGCTTTTTCAAATTCTTCCAGCAAGAATTTTGTATTCGGCTCTACTACTCCATTGGAACGGACTTCCCATGCTTTTCCTTCGGCACAGAGATAGGTATAATACAAATAATAGTTACTGTCATTCACCAGATAAGCTTCAAAAGGAGTCGTGCTGACTGCTTTGATATCTTCCGGAACGAAAGCCAGAAAAACATTCAGCACATCCCCACCACGCATTTCCGGCTGACGAAAAGCAGAAACTTGAGGCTTAGACAAATGTCCCATTTCTTTTTCTTCATGTACAGGATGGGAAATAGAAGATCGCACCGGCTTCTCTTCTACTTTCTTCGGAGTAGCTTTCGGCACCGGTCTCGTCATATTATAATCATCCGTATCAATCACCACACACTCACGTATGGGCATCGGGATATCAAATCCATCGGCATCTTCTACCAGCACAATATCCTTTCCCCGAAATCCCGTCACAATACCACCCCCGATCTCATTCAGGAAGCGTACTTTATCACCTATTTTCATCTTCTTTCTATTTAAGTATTTGACGAATTAGAATTTACGATTGAAGTTCGAAAGCCCAATCGCTCTACAAAGATACGGCAACTCAATAAAAAAAGATAGAAAAAAGAGAATAAATATCCGTACCTTTGCAGCCCGTAAAGAAGTTTATCATGAAAGAAGATCCAAAACATATCCGTATCAGTGAATTTAACTATCCGTTACCGGATGAACGTATCGCAAAATTCCCTCTACCAGTGCGCGATCAGTCCAAACTCCTGGTCTACCGCCATGGTGAAGTATCCGAAGACCGCTTTACTTCACTTCCATCCTATCTCCCGACGGGAAGTCTGATGATATTCAATAATACAAAAGTGATACAGGCACGCCTGCACTTCCGTAAAGAAACCGGCGCTCTCATTGAAGTCTTTTGCCTGGAACCGATTGAGCCGAACGATTATGTGCTTAATTTCCAGCAAACCGAACATGCCGCCTGGCTTTGTATGATCGGTAATCTGAAGAAATGGAAAGAAGGTACGCTGAAACGGGAAATGACTGTAAAAGAGCAACCGATTACTTTGACTGCTACCCGTGGTGAATGCCACGGCACCAGCCATTGGGTAGATTTCCGTTGGGATAATCCGGAGATAACTTTTGCTGATATCCTTGAAGTATTCGGTGAACTTCCCATTCCGCCTTATCTGAATCGGGATACACAAGAAAGTGATAAGGAAACTTATCAGACTGTCTATTCTAAAATAAAAGGTTCAGTAGCCGCTCCGACCGCTGGGTTGCACTTTACTCCCCGTGTATTGAACGCATTAAAAGAAAAAGGAGTAGATTTGGAGGAATTGACATTGCACGTAGGCGCAGGAACTTTCAAACCTGTAAAGAGCGCAGAAATCGAAGGACATGAGATGCATACCGAATATATATCTGTTTCTCGCGGGACAATTGAAAATCTGATTGCCCACAACGGAAAAGCAATTGCCGTAGGTACTACCTCCGTACGAACACTGGAAAGTCTCTATCATATCGGTGTCACCCTTCTGAAAAATCCGAATGCAACAGAAAAAGAACTTCATGTTCATCAATGGCAGCCTTATGAGACAGCTGAAGAGACTGCAAGTATCACATCTGTAAAAGCGTTGCAGGCCATTCTCGATTACTTGAACCGCCATGATATGGAAGCGTTGCACACCAGTACGCAAATTATTATTGCACCGGGCTACGACTACAAGATTGTAAATACCATGGTCACTAATTTCCATCAACCACAAAGTACCTTACTATTACTCGTCTCCGCCTTTGTAAAAGGCAATTGGCGAAACATATATGACTTTGCATTAAACCATGATTTCCGTTTTCTAAGTTATGGGGATTCTTCATTATTAATACCGTAACCTGTATATACAAATTAAAATACCTAATCATGAACGACGAACTAATATTAATTGAAAATAAGATATACGAAGTGCGTGGCACCAAAGTCATGTTGGACTTTGACTTAGCAGAACTCTATGGAATAGAAACAAGAACATTAAAACAGGCAGTAAGACGAAATATTGAAAGATTTCCTGAGGATTTTATGTTTATGCTCACCAAAGAAGAAGCTAACAATCTGATACACATAGGGGTATCACAAAATGTGATATCCCCTGAATATAATGTTGGCTCTACAAACATATTTGCTTTTACAGAAAATGGTGTATCAATGCTTTCATCTGTTCTGCGTAGCCCGCTTGCCATTCAAATCAATATCAATATAATGCGAACATTTACGCGGATGCGCCAACTTGTTTTTGCATACAAAGAAGAGAGTCTTTCCACAAAAGATGAACTAAAACAAATAAAACAACAGCTCGCCGAAATAGCTGAAGATTTGGAAAGCAACGAACAAGATCATGAGAGCCTTTTCAACGCCATTGCCGAGATATCCCTCAAACTACAGCTTAATCAATCCAATCCCGGGCGTGTTACTGTGAAAGGATTTACCAAAAAGATTTATAACAATGAACAGCGATAACAACCAAGAAATGTTTCCTATCGTCGACGAACAGGGAAACATCACAGGCGCCGCTACCCGTGGCGAATGCCACAGTGGCAGCAAACTATTGCATCCGGTAATTCACCTTCATGTTTTCAATTCCAAAGGCGAACTGTATATGCAGAAACGTCCCGAATGGAAAGATATACAGCCGGGAAAGTGGGATACTTCCGTAGGAGGACATGTAGACCTGGGTGAAAGTGTAGAAATGGCATTGAAGCGCGAAGTACGGGAAGAGTTAGGCATCACCGACTTTACTCCCGAAACCATTACAAGTTACATCTTTGAATCCGCACGCGAGAAAGAGCTTGTCTTTGTACACAAAACGGTTTACGACGGCGAGATACAACCAAGCGATGAATTGGACGGTGGTCGTTTCTGGACCATAGAGGAGATTAAAGAGAATATGGGGAAAGGTGTGTTTACACCGAACTTTGAGGGGGAGATAGAGAAAGTAATCGAACAGAAAGCACTATGAAGAATATAGAGCTAACCAACCAACAGCGTATCTACTTAGGATTGGAACCGGTAGAAGATAATTGGATAAAAAAACAAATAAGAGACAATCTTTGGATATACATAAACGGAACAACCATCTGCAAAAGGATTTCCATCTCCGATGTCTCCTATACAGAAGAACAACTGGACGCACCGGTCGATGCCTCTTTCACCACATTACAGCCCAAAACAACAAAAGGTAAAGCAAAGAAGCTGACGCCCTCGTCTGTATCGGGCATTCAGCCCACAGGCGTCTATTTCTACTATAACAGCGGGAAAATGCTCATTGCCAGTTATACTACTCAGACAACTTTCTACAATAATGAGAAGGATTCATTCGAATACCATCCGATAGAAGAACTACCCGCACTATTGGAACAATGGATTGCAGATAGCACAGAAGAAGATCTGGCCGCATTAGAAGCCTTTCGCACCGCCAAACGCAAACATTGCATTTTCAAAGAAGGTGATTTCTTCCGCTTCAAGATGGGAAGGCGAATGTATGGATATGGACGCATACTGATGAACATCGACAAGTTCAGAAAGACACAGAAGTACAAGGAGAAGGACTATACCTGGTTCCGCAGTCTGATGGGCAAGCCGTTGCTTATCAAAGTCTATCACAAACTTAGTTCATCCGCAGAAGTCCCGGTAGAGGAACTGACCGCATGCACTGCCTTTCCGTCTCAAACCATCATGGATAACATATTCTATTATGGTGAGTGCGAAATCATCGGCCATAAAGAGCTGGAACTTACTGAACTCGACATGCCTATATCTTACGGAAGAAGCATCGACAGCCGAGAGCCGGAACTTGTTTATCTACAATACGGACTTATCTATCAAAAGACAAGCACATGCCGGTTCAAAAAGTACCTGAAAGACGAACATGCCGCCGATCCAGGAAGATGTGAGACTAATCCTTATAGTGGAAACGGCATAGGTTTCCATATTGACATAGCCAGATACCCTGAACTAATGCAGAGGTGTATTGAGGTACAATCCAACTTGCCTTATTGGAACAGTGACATATATCGGGTGAACTACGATTTGCGCAACCCAAAGAACGAAGCTATTAAACGAGAAATATTCAACCACTTTAACCTTGATACTAACTGTAATTATGCAGAACTTTATCAAAGCATCTATTTAAAATAATCCCATTAATCTGCAACTTCTAATACAAAAAATCTCCTAAACACTTGACATCGCCTCCTCGATGTCGTATATTTGTACCGGTAAATCTATTTAAGATTCAATTTTAAATTAGCATAAACGGAGGGGCATCGCTTCTCCGTTCTTTTTTTATCTCTACTGTTCCCATTTGAAATGCCACATGTCAGTTCCCCGAATGCCACACCTCAACAACCTAAATGCCAGCCATTTCACCTATTGAGGTGTGGCATTTCGGTTATTCAGCCCTGCGAAACGGATGATGCAATTGAGGTAAACGGATGATGCGTTTGAGGCAAACAGATGATGCGTTCGGGGCAAACAGATGATGCGTTTGAGGTAAACAGACGGTCTGTTCCGAAAGCAAAAACGGGAGGTTTGAGCCTCCCGTCTGTTAATCTTATATAAATCTGCTCTTGACAAAAAAGTAAAGTTACCCCGTCATTCCTTGAACAAATCGTCCAAAAGCACCTGGCTCTGAACACAACCGGAATACATATTCTCTTTTAACCCGTAAGTGGTGACAAAAGTCAGCATCAACGATTTTCGTGTATTTGTTTCTTCTCGAAAAGCGGCAATCTTGTTTCTTAACTTTTCTTCATAGCCTTTGTCTATCGCAAACACCGTAGAGTAATATTTCATCTCACAGAGATTTGCAGTTTCATCCTTACGATCAATTACCAAGTCTATCTGTGCCCCTTTATCTACAGTAGAACTACTCCATGAACAAACCAACGTCTGCACACCGGCTATTCCGAGTGCCGCCTTTATCTGCCGCACATGGTCCAGACAAAGCATCTCGAAAGCATAACCGCTCCACGAGGCATGTAGTGGAGTGTTCTGCGAAGTAGTCCAGAAATGTTCATCGCGGTAACGATTGGTACGTATGAAGCGAAAGTAAAATAAAGTGTAGAAGTCCACCAATTGAAACAAAGCATCCCGCTGCAACCTTCCTGTCGGGTTCATCCTCGGCTTTCCGAAAGGTTCATAACGGCGAATAAAACCACAACTCTCCAATTCTTCAAGGGCTATGCTGAAAGCCCCGTTATTGGTCAGTCCTGTGATCCTGAGCAATTCTTTACGATTCAGCCCTTTAGCCTTCGTGGCAAGTGCAGTTACTATCTGTATATGCAAACCGGCATTCTTGAACAAGGCACGATAGAGGTTTTCAAATTCATCGGACAGCTCTGCTCCACTTTCAAAAAACAACCGGTCAATGTTCTGCGCCAAACTGCGGTCTTTCCGCATAAAAGAAAGATAATAAGGAATGCCGCCCATCACCATATAACACTCTGCAATGTCTCGATGGGAATAAGAGAAACCATTCGCCATGAAGTACTGCTCACATTCATTAAGCACAAAAGGTTCAATAATCATCCGGTGCGTAATGCGGTTGTGCAAACCACCGCGATTCTTTATCAACTTGTTTATCATCCATGAAGTGGCAGAACCGCAAACAATCAGCTTCACATCCGTGCGAACAGCTGCCCAGCTATTCCAGAAATTCTCGAGTGCACTGACAAACCCCGATTTAGGCGTATCCATCCACGGCAGTTCATCTATAAAGATCACCTTCGGCCCATCGGGTAATGTCTCCAGATAACGGGCAAGTTTATAAAAAGCCAAGATCCAGTTTTCGGGTACAGACAAGGTAGACGATTTTTTATGCCTTTGAAGAGCAATGCCGAAGTTCGTCAACTGCTCTTTCATATTTGCATTATCCATCCCTGTTACATAAAAAGCAAAGTTGTCCGCTGCCATCTGACGGATAAGAAATGTTTTCCCTACACGACGACGACCATAGACCGCTACAAACTCCGACCTATTGGAACTGATGTATTCCCTTAAGGCTTCCAATTCCTTTTTACGTCCTATCAACTTTATGTTCATCGGTCTTTCCTCCATTTATAACTTGCGCAAACATAATAAAAAACACTCGTTTGCGCAAATTATAAACTTATAATCTGCGCAAATACCAATTTTTACCCCCGTTTGCGCAAATTATGATTCCATCGGCTACGTTAATCAAAAAAAGTCCCGCCTTTCTCTTCTGGAAAAGCGGGACTTGTCATTATCGTTTAATTCAGCTTACTTCGCCAAATCTTCAATCACTTTCATTATCTTCTGACCGATTTCTTCAGCCGCTTCCACTGTGGAAGCTTCGCTATACACGCGAATAATCGGTTCGGTGTTACTCTTGCGCAAGTGTACCCACTTATCAGCAAAATCTATTTTCACTCCATCGATGTCATTGATTTCTTCATCCTTATAAAGCTCTTTCACTTTAGCCAGAATAGCATCCACATCCGTTTCAGGAGTCAGGTCTACACGGTTCTTTGCCATGAAGTAAGACGGGTAAGTTGCACGAAGTTCACTCACTTTCTTACCCTCATGTGCCAGATGGCTCAGGAACAAAGCAATACCCACCAATGCATCGCGACCGTAATGACTTTCCGGATAAATAACTCCACCATTGCCTTCACCACCGATTACAGCGCCTACTTCCTTCATTTTAGTGGTTACGTTCACTTCGCCCACAGCAGAAGCAAAGTATTCCTTACCATACTTACGGGTCACATCGCGCAACGCACGTGTAGAACTCAAGTTAGAAACCGTATTGCCCGGAGTATGCTTCAACACATAGTCAGCCACACTTACCAGCGTATATTCTTCACCATACATCTTTCCATCTTCGCAAATCATTGCCAGACGGTCCACGTCAGGGTCAACAACAAAAGCCACATCCGCTTTACCACCCTTCATCAGGTTCATTATGTCACCCAGGTTCTTTTCAAGCGGTTCAGGATTGTGTTGGAAGTCACCTGTCGGCTCACAGTAGAGCTTCTCTATATGCTGCACACCCAGTTGTTTCAACAATTCCGGCAGAATAATACCACCCACCGAGTTTACACAGTCAATAGCCACGCGGAAATTCGCTTTTCTGATAGCTTCTACATCTACCAGGTTGAGCGCCAGCACACTATCTATATGTTTTTGATTATAAGTCAGATCCTTGCGATACGAGCCCAGATGGTCTACATCAGCAAATTCAAATTCTTCTGCCTCAGCAATACGAAGTACTTCATTGCCTTCGGCTGCATTCAGAAATTCGCCACGTTCATTCAGCAATTTCAGAGCGTTCCATTGTTTGGGGTTGTGCGATGCTGTCAGGATAATACCGCCACTGGCACCTTCCATGGTTACAGCCAATTCAGTAGTCGGAGTGGAAGCCAAATCAATGTCGATTACATCCCAGCCCATACCCATCAGAGTACCTACTACTACATTCTTCACCATTTCACCCGAAATACGGGCGTCGCGTCCTACTACAATTTTGTTGCTTTTTACCGTGCACGTTTTGCGAATAAGTGTGGCATACGCTGATGTGAATTTCACAATGTCAAGCGGATTCAAGCCCACACCCGCTCCTCCGCCAATGGTTCCGCGGATTCCAGAGATAGATTTGATTAGAGTCATTAGGTTAATGATTTAAAGATTGTTGGTTATACTATAATTATTTATAGATTTGATATTTCTGAATATAGTAATAATAAGGGTATACAGATTGCATAGCCGAGCTATGTCCCATTTTAGAAGGAACAATCAGTTTAACGCATGCGCCATCACGCACATACGCCAACGGCACCAACCAACCGGCAGGCACAGAAGTTCCATAATAAGAGAGCATAAATCCTTGTGTAAACTGACCGGCAATAGAAGAACTTGTTACTCTATAGTTAAATTCATCGACTACTTCTGCATAATCCAGATTGGACACAGTTACCACTTTATCCATAAGGCTATATTCTGAGAAGCGAACCAGAATCTGATCATTCGCCTTTACCGTATCGGCCAAATTAGTGGAACCCTTATTTATGATCTGCATATATACACCACTGGCAAGCTGTACATATTCATTCTTGTTCACATCCGTAGTCGAGTCGTTTCTGTAAAATTCAGTCTGAGATATAACAGTGATACTACTGTCCCGTATAAATGCCTTTATAGCATCTTTTTCGTCCTCCAGCATTTCTGCATAAGTCTTGGTATTATCACAAGCCTGGAAAGCCAATCCACATGCCAGCAAGGACAAAAAGAATAATGTAAGTTTCTTCATTATCTGTTATTTAGTAATTCCGTACAAAAGTATTCGATTTCGTTGAAAGTTGAAAGCTCTACGAGGAAAGTTCGTATCTTTTAACCTTTGTGCCCCTCTTTTTTTATCCTTTCGCATTCAGTAAAGGCTTAAACTTCTCTAAAGCACGCTCCAAAACTTTCTTTGCTTCATCCATTGTACCATAGAATTCACCACCGGAAGCATTCAAGTGTCCACCTCCATTGAAGAATTCGGCAGCCAATTGATTACAGGGAAATGTACCTACCGAACGCAACGAAACTTTAATCATTGGCTTCTCCGTATCTTCACGTAAGAAACAGGAAAATACCACATCCTTTATACTCAGAGGAATATTTACAAATCCTTCACTGTCACCCCGGATATAATCAAAGCGTCCCTGTTCGTTTCTGGTCAACGAAATCAAGGCTGCATGATAATCAGGATACACCTTCATTTGCGAAAGCACATATCCCATCAACCGTAAACGACTCTCAGAGTAAGTATTATAGACTTTCCTGTAAATATCATCTTTATCGATGCCCTTGGAAAGCAACTCGCTGATGATAAAATAGATTTCCCGGTTATTGGAATTATAGGTAAAGCCACCCGTATCGGTCATCATACCGGTATAAATACACTCTGCTCCCGCTTTGGTAATTTCATTGAAATAACCCATACGGCATATCAGACGGAACACCAGTTCGGAAGTGGAAGATATATTCGGATGTGAAATTGTAATATCACAAAATTCTTCGGGATACAGATGATGGTCTATCAATATTTTTTTCCCTTTTGCAGCCTTTACGGCATCTGCCATTGCATCAATACGACTCAAAGCGTTGAAATCCAGACAACAGATTATTTCGGCCTCAGATATCAGCTTATCGGCAAATTCTTTGTAGTGATCGTAAAGTAACACATCTTTGCTGCCCGGCATCCATCTCAGAAAATCGGGGAAGGCATTCGGCACAATGACATTTACCGTTTTATCTTGTGAATTCAGGAAGTGCCACAATCCCAATGAAGAGCCTATGGCATCGCCATCCGGCGCTACATGGGCTACAATTACTATTCTCTCCGCATGCCCCATCCACCTGGCAAAACGGTCTATCTTAGCTTGTTCGATTACTTTAGTCAACATACGCTTAATCTATGATTTACAAACAGACGGCTGGAGTGCCCCCATTCATCTATAACAATTTGAAGCGACAAAAGTACGAAAAAGTTCGAGAGTTGAGGGAAAGTAGTGCAGGTTTTATTTAATCCTTGCCCACAGCCTTATTTCCCGGAGCTTTTTTCATGCTCTTCGTAACCGGCAAGATTGTATAGAACAGGGATAGTACTGTTTCCAACACGATAGATACCGAATTTAAAGTAATAACCTTCTTCGTCATTGCGCCCTATTAATATCTCTTCCTTATTTACAATATGCCTCTTAACTTCTTTTCCAGCCTGCTGATAGGACATGATCACATCCAGAAGACCGGGCTTCAGAATGGTTTCTTTCTCTTTCCCGTACAGAGTCCAGTCAATATCCACCCGGAAGGTTATCCAACAATCTTTCGGAAAGGAATCAAACGGCATTTTGTAGGCTATTGTCGAAGCTTTATAAGTGGAGGTTACGGGCTTCATAATCTCTGCCTTGTCCGGGTTTACATTACAACGGTCGGTTTTATCGGTCAGCCATTTGCGGTCCGAGTTAGCTTTAATATAGAAATAGCCTTGTGAAAAGCCGAAAGCAAGAGGTGGATAGCCACCTTGCTCAATCAGCCAGCCATTAGGTTTTCCGGCTTTATAGATTGTATCTCCTTTGGAATTGATTTTAGTTATTTTGTCATGAGCTATATTCTTCTTGAAAATCATCCTCTTTTCCAACTCAAGGAATTCTTCAACGCTAAGTCTCATCACTTTACCGTCAGGGTCGGAAACAAGTGTACGACTCGGCATACCATGCCATTGTGCAAAGATGGTAGACACTTCCTTATCCAAAGTCCGCGGAATGTAAACAGAGAATGTATAACTCATGGATGAGCCTTGCGGACAACTTCCTTTACCGTAATGGTATACAGTCTTCATTTTCTGTGCATTAAGGTATTCAGTTGCCGGATAGTTACGGAAATCATTGGCAACAGCATAACAATAACACAATTCGGCACGACCTTTGGTTTCTCCCTGGGCATAGCCTTCCAAAGTATTGTCTTCCTGTTTCAGCTCGAAGCGATAAGAAGGTTTGCCTTGGAAAGGACGGGAATAATCCAACTGAATGGTATGGGGTTTATTTGTACCGACAGCCACCCAACGCCCGTCAATAATCTGATTTGTACGGGCTGAATCAGCCTGCACATTTACGCGTTCTTTCAGGGGTGTTAAGTTATCTGACTGTGCACGGACCGGACTTACTGTTACCAAAGACAAAAGACAAAGGGGGATTAATACTGCGGTTCTCATTCTTTAATTGATATTTAATAATGTATACGAATCAAGAGTTAGATGGAGCTTATTTGAAGGAGTTATCAGTCTGCAAGCTGACTGATAACTCCTTCAACTCCTAATTAGGTAGAGGTACCATTGCCCTGCGGCCATAGTTTAATTTCAAACCTTTGTTGTAGGCTTCGGGGCCATGCAGATCTTTAATATCCATTTCACCCAGGTTTACAAGGATACCACGCGCCATAAGTCCGGCATCTTCATTTTCAAGACGCGGTAAATTTTCAGCGGCTTCTTTCAGTTCAGACAAAAACGGACGGATATAGTCGCGCATTTCAGGGTCTAAAGATAAACATTCCAAAGAGGAGTAACCTATTTTCCTGTCCTTTTCTTGAGCCGGAGTAATAAGGCGGGCAATACCTTCCTGTGCTTTACCTAGATAAACAACCGCATAAGCTGCCTCGGAAGCTATATAAGGATTCTCGTCTTGCAAGAGTGCCAATAATGCTTGCGGACAAGTATTAATTTGATTCTCTCTGGCAAGATTTGCATATCCTACTACTCCCCAGAATCTCATCTCCGGCAGAGGGCTGGCAAGAGCTTTCTCCAACATGGGAAGAGAAGCTACAGTTGCCGTTCCCGCAATTTCGACAAGCCCATAAAGTTCATCCAAGGGATATTTCTCTTTGCGTACTTTCTCATAAAGTATATGTCCGGTACGTGAATTTGGGAGGAAAAAGCCCAAATCATGGGTAGTACGAATGTGGTCGGATAATGCTTGACGCATTTTATATAAGGTTTCCGCATACTCAGGAATAGCGGATAAATCATGCAATTCATCCGGATCTTTTTCAAGGTCAAACAGCATTTCCGCCGGATGAGGCTCAAAAGTCTGCTTCCAGTCCGGATTGGTATTGTGACCTCCCAGCACCAGTTTGTCCCAAGCTTTATTGGATGGCATTCCCCATTGATAATAATTACGCAGAGCAAACTGACGGTAAGGAATATAACTACGGATATACTTGAAGCGGCCATCCGTAACAGCGCGTACCGGCATGAAATGGTGCAGTTGGTTGGCTGCCAATGCAAACTGTACTTCACGCTTTTCTTTACTGGCGAACTTGCCGTAAAGCGCCTTTCCTTGCATGTTCTTGGGAGGCTTTACACCTGCTAAACTAAGTACAGTAGGTCCCAGATCGGTGAAGTTCACCAAACCATTTTCTTTACCTTTTGCTCCATTTACCAGGTGCCGCCATTTAGGAGGAAAGTAGGCTATCATAGGAACTTTCAGTCCGCTTTCGTACAGATAACCTTTACCACGCGCCACGCAACCGCCATGGTCACTGAAAAAGAAAATGATGGTATTGTCTTCCAATCCTCTAGTCTCTAAATCTTTCAGGAAGATTCCCAACCAAGTATCCACATCCTGTACCGCTTCCAGATGACCTGCATAATCCGACCGTACTTCCGGCAAATCGGGCACATAGGAAGGTAAAGTAAGTTGTTGTGGGAAAATACCTTCTTGAGTATAATCCCTGCGTCCATCAGTGTGGAAAGTACGGATACGTCCCATGTGTGAAGTTACTGTGTTATATACAGCGAAGAAAGGCTGATCCTTTCCACGTTTGGTACTATTGTAAGAAGCTTTATTGTCACATTCGTCCCAACAGCTTTTGTTATCTGTAGTAGAGTTATAATGTGTTTTGCTATTGTTTGTGCAGTAATACCCGGCTTCACGCAATCTTTGAGGAAAGAATATATCAGCCGGAGTATCATAAGGAACCGGGTGTATATCCATTCCGTAAGTTGATGAATAACATCCGGTGATAAGAGATGAACGAGCTGCCGAACTTTGTGGTGCCACAGACCATGCATTCATAAATTGTATGCCACGAGCTGCCAAGCTATCTGCATTGGGCGTATGTACATCGCCATTGCCATAGCAACCAAATTCATAAGCACTGGTATCTTCGAAGGTTAGCCAAAGGATATTGGGTCTTTCGTTTTTTTTGTCAGCTGCCTCGGTTTGTGAGGAATATAAACCACAAAAAGCAGTACACATAAATAAAGGTAAGTGTCTCATAAAATAGTATGTATTAAGGATAATAAATTCTTGAGGCTAAAGTAGGGCGTTTATGAATAACAAGCGTTTTCTTATGTCGAAAAGAGTGCTAATATTGTTTCAATAAGCTATATTTCGACAATATTAGCAGTGATTCAACAAAATTACGGTTAGTCATAGACGAATGTGGATAAGATATTATATAAAAGAGGTGAAAAGACTGGAGGCGAAACTTTACTTTTGAAATAATAATCTAATCAAAAAAAACATGAGAAGCTTAATCTTAGTACTATTACTGTTAAATGCATTATTCTTATCTGCCCAAGAGGCTACCAACAACAATCTGTCATTCGATAATTCTTTACGCACTGAATCAGAAAAGTTATTAACGGAGTGGATGGACACATTCCTGACTTATCAATGCGACAATTTACATCCGTCTCTTGATGGTGGTGTGCTGTGCCCTGCCTGTGCCCGCATGCATGGGCGCATCGGAGATGCCGTACTCCCCTTAATGTATCTGGCTGATAAAACACACAAAGAGAAATACCTTCTTGCTGCCAAACGCCTGATGGCCTGGATGGAAAACGTGCATCTTCCCAATGGCTCGTGGATGAACGATGTACATGTCTCCGACTGGAACGGTACAACAGTCTTCGCTTCCATAGCTCTTTATGAAGCATTACATTACCATGGGCATTTATTAGACGATTCTACCCGGAACCATTGGAAGCAAAGACTGATAGAAGCCGGTGAGTTCATGCTGGCAACTCCTTTTATATACAGCCGCAAACGGGAAGGTATGCGGAATATGAATGTGAATTATTCAGCCTCAGCCACCTATGCATTGTATGCCATTGGAGAAATGTGCAACCGGCCTGATTTTCAAAAAGAAGCCCGTCAGATAGCTGCCGATCTAAAAAACTTTTTCACTGAAAACGATACTTTTCTATATGGTGAAGGTCCCAATATAAGTTCAAAGACAAAAAACGGCTGTCTTCCGGTAGACCTGCTTTATAATGTAGAAGAATCCTTGCCGAATATGGTATATTACGCCCTTATGGCAAAGGACACTGATTTACTGACTCTCGTTGACCGTTCAATGGCTACTCACCTGGAGTTTATGTTACCCGATGGTGCCTGGGACAATAGTTGGGGAACCCGTAGTTTTAAATGGACTTATTGGGGCGGACGCACCAGTGATGGTTTTATGGGAGGCTATTATGCAATGGCTGCCCAACACCCGGAATATTTAGAAGCAATCCATCGTAATATACAATTACTGAAAAAGGCTACTTCCGAAGGTCTGCTTTATGGTGGCATGCATTATCGGGTTTCCGGGATTTCCCCATGCATTCACCATACATTCGGTCACGCCAAGGCAATCACTTCTTTTTTAGAACTTCCTCCCTTGAATATCACTTCTTCCCAAGAACTTCCGCGTGATAAAACCTATGGTCTGAAATATTTCAAGGATATCCATACCTGGCTTATCTCTCAAGGCCCCTGGCGTGCTACATTCACCGGATATGATGCAGAATATAAAATTAAAGGTACTCATCCGATGGGAGGCGCACTCGCTATGCTATGGCATACAGAGGCAGGACCTGTTTTTGCCGCTACAATGAACCAATACCAGTTGATTGAAGCGCCTAATATGCAGAGTAATAACCGTAAGTATATCATGGGAGGTACGCCACGGATCGAGTTTATGCAAAATGGGACCATATATAGCAATTTGGATGACCTGAATACAGATATCATCTGTGATACAGAAAAGAACGGCTATCGGTTTACCGTGAATACTCATTTGGTCGATATAAATCAAAACGCACCTGTCCAAGGAGAGATTCCTGTCACAATTTACTATACCTACACCCGGCAAGGTCTTGAAATAAACGTAGACAACTGCTATGACGCTACATATCTGATGCTACCAGTCATCGCATCACCCGCAGAAGAGGTAAAAGTAACTCCCCAAAAAGCATCTATAAACAAGGATGGAGGCACTTTATCCATCACCTGTACAGCCGGACATATAGAAGTAGCGCCAACCGATAAAGATGGACGAATATTCAATCCGGTTCCTGGATTTTCTTTTGTACCTTTGCGAATAATTCCTAATAGTTCGGAAAAGAAAATTCGTATAAATATTCTTTTTTGCTAATCTATTTTGTTAATTTGTCTCGTAATAGGATACGACTATGAAAATAATACAAACTTTGTTAGTACTTTTAGGAGGGTTATTTCCATTTATGCTGAATGCCGGAACAACGGAGGATATTTACTTCTCTCACATCGGTATGGAAGATGGATTATCACACAGTACCATATTCGCAATTAATCAGGATAAAGAAGGAAATTTATGGTTTGCCACGTACGACGGTGTGAATAAGTACGATGGTTACAATTTCACTGTATACCGCCATGAATATACAAACCCCAATAGTATTGCCAGTGACATAACCCGGTGCATAGCCATCGATGATTCGGATCAGATATGGGTGGGTACCCGTGAAGGCCTATCCTTTTATAATCGTCGTAAAAACTCGTTCTCCAATTACTACTATAAGAAGAATGGCATCAATGTCCCCATCAACAGCATTGCTCCCATTAAAGAGAACTGGCTGATGCTGGGTACGGCAGAAGGTATTTTACTTTTCGATATCAAGAAAGAATGCTTCTTAAACGATACTTTACCTTCCCTGCATTTGTTGAAACCAACCGTTTTAGTACGCCAGGGCGAATACATTTATATAGGTGCCGAAGATGGAGTATATACTTACACATTATCGGGAGGTAAATTGGAAAGATTAGTAAGTATGCCCGCAGGGATACGCATACATGCCATTTTGTGTCAGATGTTCAGCCGGATATGGATGGCAACCGAAGGGGATGGACTATTTATGTACGATGCCAAAACCAAGGAGTTGAAAAACTATCGTTATGAAAGTGAGCAGTCCGGTTTAAATTCCAATTATGTACGCTCATTGGAGCTGGATACGGAAAATCGTTTATGGGTAGGGACTTATAGCGGACTGAATATCTATAAAGAAGCTACCGACAATTTCTCTTCTATAAAAAGTTCCGAGATACAGGAAGGAAGTCTGTCACAAAATTCTGTCAGAAGTATTTTTAAAGATTCTCAAGGCGGCATGTGGTTAGGAACTTATTGGGGCGGGTTGAACTATTACCATCCTCTTTGTAATCGCTTCCAGCGTATCAAGCATGTTCCTTTTCTGAATTCACTTAGTAATAATGTGGTCAGTTGTATTGTAGAAGACAGTGAACATAACCTGTGGATTGGAACAAGTGATGGCGGATTGAACTTCTATGATTCCACCTCAAAATTATACAAGAACTACCTGTTTAAATCAGGATCATTGGATGTACCTTTCAAGGATATTAAAACAGTGTATGTAGACGAGGAACATGATAAAGTATATGTGGGAGCCCATGCCGGAGGCATGATGGCCCTCCAACGCAAATCGGGACGGGTAGAATACTTCAATCGCCAGAACAGTAACTTACCCAGTAATAATATCTATTCTATCATCTCCGATGAGAACGGAGGATTATGGGTTGCTTCACTGGAACATCTCCTGCATTTCGATATAGACAAGCGCAATTTTACAATTGTAGACAAAGATCAGAATGGGCGTAAATTACAACAATATAACCGTTTGTTGTTTCGCGATTCCAGGAGACGTATATGGGTAGGAGGTGAAATGGGGGTATCTGTTTATAATCAGATAGGAACAGATTTCCTGGCCAATACAGATTTCCATATAGACCCGATACTACAACAGGCATTTGTGAATTGCTTTTATGAATCTACATCGGGATATATCTGGATCGGGACACGTAGCGGACTTTTCGCTATGAAAGAAGGAAGTAAGGAGCTATTGCAATATACCACGACAGATGGTTTGCCGAGTAATGTTATTTATGGCATCATGGAAGATGCTTACGCTCGTTTGTGGATAAGTACCAATCAAGGTTTGAGTTGCCTGAATCCGGAAAATGGAAAGTTCCGTAACTTTACTATATTGGACGGTTTACAGGGAAATCAGTTTAATGCCGGATCTTATTGTCGTCAAGATAACGGTTACATGTTGTTCGGGGGTGTCAACGGCATTACATTATTCCGTCCGGAAACACTGATTGACAATCCTTATGCTCCTAAACCGGTAATCAACAAGCTGTTTGTTTACAATAAGGAAGTCCTTCCCAACGACGAAACGGGAATATTGAGTGAAACGATTGAATATGCAGATCATATCACCCTATCCTCTTCTCAGAATTCATTCGCCATATCTTTTGTAGTGTCCAACTATATCGCCGGCAAACACAACACTTTTGCTTATAAACTGGAAGGGTATAATGACGAGTGGTACAGACAGAACGATACCAGTCCGGTTTCGTACTCTAATTTGCCGGCAGGTGACTATACTTTTTATATAAAAGCAGCGAACAATGACGGTAAATGGAATGAAGAACCGACTGTACTTCATATTCGCGTCCTGCCTGTTTGGTACTGTACCTGGTGGGCACTTTCATTGTTTGCTCTGTCTTTCATGCTAGTGGTATTTGGCATTGTCCGCTATTTCTGGTTGCGTAAAAGTATGCAGGCTGAAATTCTTATGGAAAGACTGGACAAGGAGAAACAGGAAGAAATCAGCCAGATGAAAATCCGTTTTTACGTTAATATATCGCACGAATTACGTACTCCGCTCACCCTGATTGTAGCACCACTGCAAGAATTGCTAAGTCGCATATCCGGACATTGGGAACATGAACAGTTACTGTATATACAAAGAAATACCAACCGCTTGCTGCATCTCGTCAATCAGTTAATGGATTATCGACGGGCAGAGTTGGGAATCTTTGAACTAAGACTGGTAAGTGCCAATGCCTACAAAAGAGTTTTGAATAGCTTCATGAACTATGAAAGTTTGTCGAAGAAAAAAGATATAGACTATAATTTCTATACGGAATTGCAGGACAAAGAACTGTTATTCGATGAAAACTATCTGGATCTTATTGTTAACAACTTACTGTCGAACGCTTTTAAATATACCGAAGAAGGTGAAAGTATTACGGTAAAACTGTATCAGGAAGCAGGTGATCTTGTACTGCAAGTTACAGATACAGGTATCGGTATTCCCAAAGAAAAACAGGAGAAGATTTTTGAGCGGTTCTATCAAGTGGAAAGCGGACGTGAAGGAAGCGGTATTGGTCTTTCCCTGGTACAACGGCTGGTTGAATTGCACCATGGAAGAATTGAGTTGGAGAGTGAACCCGGAAAAGGTTCTACTTTCTCCATTTACCTTCCGCAAGATAAATCTGTATATAGCCGTGAAGAACTGCTTGGAGGAGAAGAGAACGCAGACAATCAACGGGTATACTCTACGAATGCGCACGACGTATATATCGGTGATGAAGAAGAAGCCGATACAGAAAGCGAAGAAGATGAGAATACAAATAAACGAGGAACACTCCTTGTGGTGGAAGACAATAAAGAATTAAGGCAATATCTGGTCAATGGATTGTCCGGCTTATTCAATATGCTGGAAGCTGAAAATGGGCAAAAGGCATTAGACATTCTGAAAGAGAAGGAAGTTGACCTGATTGTAACGGATGTCATGATGCCCGTAATGGATGGTGCCAAATTATGTAAGTTGGTAAAACAAAACTTACGCACCTGTCATATTCCAATATATATGCTGTCTGCCAAAGCAGATATTAAATATCAATTGGAAGGTTTACAGGTAGGAGCAGATGATTACATAGCCAAACCTTTCTCGATGGCAATATTGAAAGCAAAGATTATGAACATGCTGCGTACACGCCACCGCATCTTCGAACACTATTCCAATACCACCGAAATAGAACCGGAGAAACTTACCAATAACACGATGGATGAAGAACTGCTCAGAAAAGCGATTGCAGTGATTGAAAGAAACATGGACAATGTAGAATTTTCTACAGAGCAATTTGCGCGTGAGATGAATATGAGCCGTTCTAATCTACATCTGAAATTAAAAGCAATAACAGGAAAGTCAGCTATCGACTTTATCCACAAGATACGCTTTAACCGCGCATGTCAGCTTTTGCAGGAAGGAAAATACAATGTTTCAGAAATCAGTTTTATGGTAGGCTACAATACTCCTTCTTATTTTGCAGCACGCTTCAAGAAGTATATAGGTTGTCTGCCTACCGAATATGGAAAGAAATAAGATATGAGAAAATATAAGATGTGGACACTACTCATTGTTCTGTCCTTGTTAGCAGCATGTAAACAACCCCAATCATTAACCCCTTCTGTCAGTGAAGTCGCACAAATTAAGGCAAATGGTACATCCATCCGGCTTTTCTGTTTGACAAACAGGAATGGAATGACAATCAAAGTCACCAACTTTGCCGCCTCGCTAACGTCCGTTTCCGTACCCGACAAAAAGGGGAACTTCGAACAAGTAGTACTGGGCTTCGATAGTTTAGAAAGTTACTTGGGAAAGCATCCTAAATTTGGTGCCACTGTAGGCAGATTTGCCAATAGAATCAAGCATGGCGAGTTTTGCCTGGATAACCAGATCTTTCAACTTGAAAAGAACAGTAAAGGAAATTCTGTTCATGGCGGAAGCCGGGGATTCAATACTCAAGTATTCGAAACGGATACCTTTTATGTAGTGAAAGACACGGCAATAGTTGTCTTTTCTTATAAAAGCGCTCACCTTGAAGGAGGATTTCCCGGCAATCTGAATCTGTCAATCGCTTATAAACTGACTGATCGCAATGAAGTAATCCTGGATTATACGGCCACCACGGATCAGCCTACTGTTGTAAATTTCACCAATCACAGCTACTTCAATCTGACCGGCTGTAAAGAGCCTGTACTGAACCATCTTTATACATTGCATGCGGACTCAATTACCCCGGTAGATTCAACAGGAGTCCCTACCGGAGAGCTGAAGGCAGTTACAGGAACGGAGTATGACTTCAGAACTCCACGAACAGCCGAAAAACAAATCCGACGGATGATGGGAAAAACTTATGATATCAATTATAAACTAAATAAACACCCGGATTCTTTGGAATTAGTAGCTACAGTCACCGAACCTGTATCTGGAAGAATACTAAAAGCATACACCACTGAACCCGGGATGCAATTTTATATTCCAAGTTCCAACATGGATTATCTGAATGGGCATGGCAATAGAAAGTACGGTAAATACTATGGATTCTGCCTCGAAATGCAGCATTTCCCAGACTCCCCCAATAAGCCCCAATTTCCTTCTACAGTATTGCGACCTGGCGAAATCTACCGGCAGACAACAATCTATAAATTTGAAAATTCACCAGCAACGAAATGCCACCTCCGTATCAAGTCAGTACCTCCTCCGTACTGAGTCCGTATCTATGAGTATGGAGATACTACGGAGAAGATACGGAGATACCTCAATGGTCTTTCAGCAATCAATCCTGCATATTATTTCTTTATTGAATAAAGGCACCCCCTTCCATAGGGCTCTGTGGCGCACATTTTACACAAAAACATTCTAAGGTGAACAATATTAGCATGCAAAAAGCATAAAATTGGGAGTATCAAAAACAATACTTTCTCACTTTTTTTTGCGCTTGCAGTAAGTTTGCCGTCACAAAATGATCTCTAAAGTTAAACCTTAGATTTATTTATTATGTTCAAATTAAAAGAATCTATTTTATTGTTTTTCCTCGCTTTCGTCAGTACGATTGCATACGCGCAAAGTCTGACAGTTACTGGTAAGGTAGTCGATAGCGAAGGTTATGAAGTTATTGGAGGTAGCGTTATTATTAAGGGTGCTGCCGGTATTGGAACTGTTACTGACATAGATGGTCACTATTCGCTGAAAGTGAATGATGCATCTAAAGATGTATTAGTTTTTTCGTATGTGGGAATGACTCCCCAGGAAGTGAAAGTCAACAATCAGAGTGTTATTAATGTAACGTTGCAGGCAGATGCCGTACTGCTGGACGAAGTTGTAGCCATCGGTTATGCAACTGTAAAACGTAAAGACCTGACCGGTTCTGTTGCTTCGGTTAATAGCAAAGAACTTTCGAAAGTTCCTACCAGTGATATCACACAAGCCCTTGCCGGCCGCATGGCAGGTGTGCAGGTTATGCAGAGTGAAGGTGCTCCCGGAGCTTCCATTTCTGTTCGGGTTCGTGGTGGTATTTCCATTACTCAAAGTAACGAACCTTTGTATATCATCGACGGTTTCCCCAGCGAAGACGGTATGTCTACCCTTGACCCGGCGGAAATTGAAACAATCGACATCCTGAAAGATGCTTCTGCTACAGCTATCTACGGTGCCCGTGGTGCTAATGGTGTAGTCGTTATTACTACCAAGAGCGGTGGTAAAGACGGAAAAGCGACTGTTACATTTGACAGTTATGTAGGTTTCAAGAAAATAGCCAAGAAGCTGGATGTACTTTCTACTTATGAATTTACGATGTTGGATTATGAACGTCGCGTTTACGACGCTACCACTCCGGACGACTGGGAGAAAGATATCAAAAAGTTCACCGAAATCTACGGCAACTACAGTGACCTTGAAAAAAACTATGGCAATCGTAAAGGGTTGGACTGGCAAGATGAAACATTGGGACGCACGGCAATTACACAAAATTATCGTGTAGGCGTTTCCGGTGGTACTGATAAATTAAATTATAACCTGGCATATTCTTATTATGACGAAGAGGGTGCCATGGTATATAGCGGCAACAACAAGCACAACATTTCATTCAACATGAATCATAAAGTGAATGACCGCTTGGACATCACCGCCCGTATCAGCTACGACCAAATGAAAATTACCGGTATGGGTACTTCTGAAGGAGGCGACCGTTTCAATAAGATGCAGCACATTTTGCAGTACCGCCCCACAGTAGGTATCAACGGAACCGATGACCTGTTATTGGGAGATGAAGACCCTATCTTCCTGGATGATTCGGGTAACGTAATGCAGAACCCCTTACTTTCTGCGGCAGAAGAGACGAATGATCGTGAATATCGTACATTCCAGGCTAACGGTGGCTTTACTTTGAAACTTTTCAAAGGTCTCTCTTTCCGTAATACCACAGGTATGCGTTACCAGACACGACGCAATGATGTTTTCTACGGAGACAAGTCAATCACAGCAAAACGTTCAAGCATCAATGGTAGTATTCAAAATCTGGAGACCGGTAGCTTCCAGACTTCAAACGTATTGAACTATAACTGGTCGGGTAAAGGTCATGACGTGACTGCCATGGTAGGTCAGGAATATGTAGACCGTTGGAACCGTAATTTCAAAGCAGCAGCATCTAACTTCCCGAATGACGATATAGGTTTGGCTGACCTCTCACTGGGTCTTCCGACAGCAGTTCAATCTGCCGAAAACTATGATGATAAATTGCTCTCTTTCTTCGCCCGTTTCAACTACGGCTTCAAAGATAAATACTTGTTTACCGCTTCGGTTCGTGCCGATGGTTCTTCCAAATTCGGTAAGAATAACAAATGGGGCTATTTCCCTGCATTTTCAGCAGCTTGGCGCCTGGGAGAAGAAGAGTTTATCAAGAACTTGAATATCTTCTCTGACTTAAAAGTTCGTTTGGGCTATGGTATGGCGGGTAACAACCGTATCGACAGTTACCTTAGTCTGGCTGTATTGGGATCTGTTACTTATCCCAATGGAGACTCCACCCAGCCCGGTTATGTTTCCAAGCAGATTCCTAACCCTGACTTGAAGTGGGAAGCTAACAAAACCTTCAACTTTGGTCTTGACTTCGGTTTCTTCAATCAGCGTTTAACCATTTCTCCTGAATTTTACATAAACCGCAGTAGCAATTTGTTGCTAAACGCCAAACTGCCTACTTCATCCGGTTACAACAGCATGGTTATCAATGCCGGTGAAACAGAAAACAAAGGTATTGACTTAACCATCAACTCAACCAATATCACGAATAAGAATTTTACCTGGAACACATCCATCACTCTGTCACACAATAAGAATTCTGTAAAGAAACTGACGGGAGAAGATGTGCAGTTATGGGAGGCTAACTTCGGTTACAGCCAGAATACGCACATTATCGGTGTGAACCAACCTTTGGGACAGATGTACGGATACGTAACAGATGGTCTGTACCAAGTATCTGACTTTGATTACGATGCAGCAACTAAAACTTACACACTGAAAGACGGTGTTCCGTATGCAGGTGAAAAAGGTAATGTAAAACCGGGTATGTGGAAGTTTAAGAATATAGATGGCAGCAAAGACAATAAAATTACAGAAGCTGACAAAACAGTCATTGGTAACGCTTATCCGAAAATTTACGGTGGTATCAATAACACTTTCACTTACAAAGATTTCGATTTGAGTATATTCCTTACCTATAGCATCGGTAACGATGTATTCAATGCAACCAAACTGACCAATACCAAAACTGCTTTGCAGAACAAAAACGTTTTGGCAGTAGCTGACTCTAAGCACCGTTGGGTATTGGTTAATAAGGCAGGTGACTTGATTACAGATCCCCAGGAGATGGCAGACATCAACAAGGGCAAGACTGTAGCCGCCATTTATGATAACGAAGCAGGTGATACTTACATTCACTCTTGGGCTGTAGAAGACGGTTCTTTCCTGAAACTGAGTAACATTACTTTAGGTTACACATTCCCGAAGAAGATGATCAGAAAAGTCGGATTGAGCAAATTACGTCTTTATGCCACAGGCTCTAACCTGCTGACCTGGACCAAATATTCCGGCTTCGATCCTGAAGTTTCTACCATGGGAAATGGTCTGACACCGGGCGTTGACTTTGGTGCTTATCCCAGAAGCCGCGCGTTTGTTTTCGGTATTAATTTAGCTTTCTAATGAACTTCAAATGGAGAATACAATGAAAAAATATAAAGTGATTGCGCTAAGCGCACTGATTGCAGCAGGATTCACCTCTTGCGACCTGACAGAAAAACCTACTTCTTACTACGAGAAGGACACTTATTTTGAAACTATGGACCAGGCAAAAATGTCAGTAGTAGGTATTTACGATTGTCTGGCTATAGACAAGCATTACGGACAATATGAAATGGCGATGCCTGCTTCGGATGATACCTATTATATTCAAGGAACAGGTACGGATAACACACGTCGTGATATTGCCCACTACATGGTGAAACCGACCAATACTTGGATTGCATCCATATGGGAATACAAATACCTGGGTATTGACCGCGCTAATTTTTCCATTGCCGGTATTGAGCAGATGACAGGTTACGAAGAAGATTCCAATTTAAAGGAGTTAGTGGCTCAGGCACGTTTCCTCCGCGCATTTCTGGCTTTCGATTTAATTAAATACTGGGGAGATGTTCCGTTCAAAACCACTTATACTGCCGGATATGAAGAAGCTTTCAAAGGTCGTGTAAGTCGTGAAGAAATTTATGACCAGATTATAGTTGACCTGAATTTCGCTAAAGAGAACCTGCAAAAAGACAATGCTTCACTTTCACCGGAAGTTCCTTCACAAGGTGCTGCCCACGCATTGCTGATGCGTGTTTATCTGCAACGTGCCGGGTACAGCTTGCAGCAAGACGGTACATTGACCCGCCCGGACGAAACTAAAAGAAAAGAATACTTTAACGCTGTAATTGCCGAATGGACCGCCTTCCAGAACAAAGGCAACCATGGTTTTTATACAGGTGGTTTTGAACAGTTATTCAGAGGTTATTCAGAAGGCATCTTGAATTCCCAAGAGAGTTTGTGGGAAATTGCTTTCAATCCTACAGGAGCCGGCTACAAGGACAATGCAGGTACTTGGGCTACTTATAACGGACCAGCGGTAGAGGCACCGGGCAAAAATGCTCCAGCTGATGCATGGGGACGTGCCAATGCTTTCTTCCGTGTACTGCCGGCCTGGAAAAACTTCTTTGAAGAAGGCGATGAACGCAGAGATGTAATGGTATGTACCTATCAGTACAAATGGAATGCAAATGCCGGCAAACATGATAAGGTTGAAAACGCAAAACTGACTGACTGGTATCCCGGCAAATGGCGCAGAGAGTGGATGCCCGGAGGTTTTGTAGATCCCAACAACACAGGAGTGAACTATTGTCCGCTTCGCTTCGCCGACGTTGTATTGATGGCAGCCGAAGCTTATAATGAAACAGGCAACACCCCGGAAGCCTGGAAACTGTTGAATATGGTACGTGAACGCGCAAAAGCTACTCCGATAACCGATGCCAACTACAGCAGCCTGATGAAAGCTCCACAAGTTTATGATCTCCCATATATTCAGGATGGAGACGCTGCCGGCAAGTTCCGCACAGCTCTTTATTGGGAACGTGGTTTCGAGTTAGCTTTCGAAGGTCAGCGCAAATACGACCTGTTGCGCTGGGGTATCTTGGGCGACGCACTGAAGTTCTTCCAAGGAAATATGGACAAAACACTGAAAGGCAAGTATGTAGCCGGTGATAAATTCGTCAAAGGCCAGCATGAACTTTTCCCGATACCACTGGGAGAATTACAGGCTAATCCGGCTTTGAATAACCAGAATAATCCGGGTTACGAATAAATCCGGGAAATATAAAATTGGCAATTGTGATGGAGAGAGAATCTGTTTCATACTCTCTCCATCTGCTTTACTTATAAAATGTATTGTATGAAAAGATTTTTATTATTTTGTTGTGCGGTTGCTACATTACAAGGTTTCTCCAGCTGTTCATCCAGTCAGCCTAATACAGAGTATGGCTGGTTGAAAAATGCAATAGACACCTCTGTACAGCAATTGGAAGAAACAGTGGCCGATGTAGGTGATTCAGTCTTATTACCCCGTTCCATCTGGACAGGATATGATATGGATTTTCTCTGTCGGCAATTGCAAAGAGATCCTGCAACCTTTAAGGATTCTTTGCGGATTAAGCCAGTGAAGGATGCCATAGGAACCCGTCGCTATTGCTCTTCCATCTATGATTGGACAAGTGGTTTTTTCCCCGGAAACTTGTGGTATGCGTATCAGCTGACCGGCATTGAAGGTTTAAAGAACGATGCCGTGAAATTCACGAATTATTTGTATCCCGTAAAAGACTATAAAGGCACACACGACATCGGATTTATGATGAATTGCAGTTATGGCAATGCATATCGCTTGGCTCCCGCCGACAGCGTTCGTCAGGCATTGGTGCAAACAGCTGATAACTTATGCAGCCGTTTTGATCCGACCATAGGTTCTATTCGTTCCTGGGATTTCGGGAAGTGGAATTTCCCTGTAATCATTGATAACATGATGAACCTGGACCTGCTGTTTTACGTAAGCCATCTTACCAATGATTCCAAGTATAAGGACATCGCATTGAAACATGCCGAGACAACATTGAAGAATCATTTCAGAACAGATCATTCATCCTATCATGTAGTCAGTTACAATAATGATGGCAGCGTAGAAATGAAATGTACCCATCAGGGAAAAAATGACGATTCGTCATGGGCACGCGGACAAGCCTGGGGAGTATATGGATATACCTCTTGCTACCGTGAATCCAAAGATACGGCCTTCTTGCAGCAAGCCAAAGATATTGCAACGTTGATTATGACCCGTGTAAAGACTGAAGATGCGATACCCTTGTGGGATTATGATGCACCGGATAGCCCGGAAACACCCCGTGATGCATCTGCCGCCTCTGTTACAGCTTCTGCTTTGATAGAACTCAGCACGTTGGTAGAAGACGGACAAGTATATTTTGATTATGCAGAAAAGCTACTAAAATCTCTTTCTTCCGATGCTTATTTGGCAAAGGTTGGTACGAATCAGGGATTTATCCTGATGCACTCTACAGGTTCGTTGCCCAATGGCTCCGAAATTGATACTCCTATCAATTATGCCGATTATTATTACCTGGAAGCATTGGCCCGGTATATGCAGGTAAAAGGACTCGATTATAAATCGCTTTAAACGAAATTAATATACCATGAAAATAGCAAAGTATTTTTTATGTCTGGCTCTTTTGCTGGTCGCCATAAGTGCGGAAGCGCAACAATTGCGGAAGGAAGCTTTTGATTTACTGAACCTGGATTATCCGGGTTTGGAGAAAGTAAAGGCCGCATGCGCCCAACAACAATGGGATAAAGCGGCTCAGGCTTTATTGGACTATTACCGCCAACGCACCGGCATAGGACATCCTGATATTAATCTGAAGAATATCAAGATATCAAAGGAAGAACAAAAATGGGCGGATGATGCCTTGGAACATACATTTTTTGTGCACAAAGGATATCAGCCTTCCTATAATTACGGTAAAGACATCAACTGGCAATATTGGCCGGTACAGGACAATGAGTTGCGCTGGCAGTTGCATCGCCATAAATGGTTCACCCCGATGGGAAAAGCATATAGAATCTCAGGGGATGAGAAATATGCCAAAGAATGGGCATACCAATATATGGACTGGATTAAGAAGAATCCTCTGACAACCGTAGAGAAAGAAGAATACGAACTTGTCAGTGCAGGTGAAGTAAAAGGAAATGCTGAGAATGTACGCTTTGCATGGCGTCCGCTGGAAGTGAGTAACCGTTTGCAGGATCAGACACTGCAATTTCTATTGTTTATTCCCTCACAGGCTTTTACTCCGGAGTTCCTGACCGAGTTCCTCATTAATTACCATCGGCATGCCTTACACATTCTGGGCAATTACTCTGATCAAGGCAACCATCTGTTGTTCGAAGCACAGCGTATGGTCTATGCAGGTGCATTTTTCCCTGAATTTAAAGAGGCAACCGGATGGAGAGAGAGTGGGATAAGCATTTTGAACCGTGAAATAAAAAAACAGGTTTACCCGGACGGCGGTCAATATGAACTGGACCCGCACTATCATTTGGCGGCAATCAATATCTTCTGCAAGGCCCTGCGTATGGCAGACGTCAATGGTTTCCGTCAGGAATTTCCTGTCGAATACGTGAATACTGTGAAAAATATGATTGAGTTCTACTCTAATATCTGTTTCCCGGATTACAGTAATCCTTGTTTCAGTGATGCGAAACTGGGAGACCGCCCGGCAGAAGTCCGCAATTATCAAGACTGGCTCAAACTGTTTCCGGATTGCGACTGGATTCGTTATTATGCTACTGAAGGTCGTGAAGGTTCCCCCCTACCCAACCTTTCTCACGGAGCCTTGACTTCCGGTTTCTTTACTTTCAGAAATGGCTGGAAACAAGATGCTACTGTAATGGTAGTAAAGGCCGGTCCCAAAGGTGAGTGGCACTGTCAACCGGATAACGGAACTTTTGAGCTTTGGTTCAATGGTCGGAATCTCTTTCCGGATAGCGGTTCATACGTCTATGCCGGTGATGATGAAGTGATGAAACTTCGCAACTGGTTCCGCCGGACAAGTTCACATAATACCCTGACACTGGATGAGAAAAACTTGCAGACCACACAATCCGTTACTAAACTTTGGCAACCCGAAGGTAATGAACAAATCCTGGTAACAGAGAATCCTCATTATGAGGGTTTGAAGCACAGACGTTCTGTCTTCTTTGTAGACCAATCTTATTTTGTCATTGTCGATGAGGCTGTGGGAGATGCAAAAGGAACAGTGAATCTGAACTATCATTTATGTGAAGGTACTGTAAATGTGGATGGAAAGAACCATATTCTGACCACCGCTTATGACGGGCCAAGCAATATGAAGCTACAATGTTTTGCCGAAAAGAAAGCTTCGATAAGAGAAAAAGAAGGATGGCGTTCAACTGCTTATCGCGTACGTGTACCCCGTACTTCGGTTTCTTTTGATGTGGACAAAAAGGATTCGGAAGCTATACGCTACATAACCATTATCTATCCTTCGAAAAATGCAGCTTCTTTTCCTGCATTCAAGGCTAAATTCCTGAATAAGAAGTTTGATGAGAATGGAGTGAAGATAGAAATATCTGTTGATGGAAAGAAACGTCAATTGGAGTATAAACTATAAGAAGACTTTTATTATGAATCGCTTATCATACTTATTTTTGCCTCTCACTGCCATCGGAGTCTCCGCTTGCAGCTCCAATAAGGCCAAAGAAGAGGTGAAACGTCCGAACATTATCTTTATGATGACAGACGACCATACTACGCAGGCTATGTCATGCTACGGTGGACGCCTCTTGCAAACTCCCAATATGGATCGGATTGCCAATGAAGGTATTCGTATGGACAATTGCTATGCGGTCAATGCTTTATCCGGTCCGTCAAGAGCTTGTATCTTGACGGGCAAATTCAGCCACATCAATGGATTCACTGATAATGCCAGTACTTTCGACGGCAACCAACAGACCTTTCCCAAATTATTACAGTCGGCAGGCTACCAAACTTCGATTATCGGTAAATGGCATCTGATTACTGAACCTCAGGGATTTGATTATTGGTGCATCTTGACCGGACAACATGAACAAGGGGATTATTATAATCCCGATTTCAATGAGAACGGAAAGCAGATTGTAGAACAGGGCTATGCTACCGATATTATCACGGATAAGGCCATCGAGTATCTGGAACACAGAGATAAAAGTAAGCCTTTCTGCATGATGTACCATCAGAAAGCTCCGCATCGTAACTGGATGCCTGCCCCCCGCCACTTGGGTATGTTCAATAATACCGTTTTTCCTGAACCGGCCACACTCTTCGATACGTATGAAGGAAGAGGTTCCGCTGCCAGGGAACAGGATATGTCTATTGAACATACATTGACCAATGATTGGGACCTGAAACTGCTGACTCGTGAAGAAATGTTGAAAGATACGACCAATCGCCTCTATCAGGTCTACAAACGTATGCCGGCTGATGTGCAGAATAAATGGGATTCAGTATATGCCCAGCGCATTGCCGAGTATCGCAGTGGTAAACTGGAAGGTAAAGAGTTGATCAGCTGGAAGTATCAGCAATATATGCGGGATTACCTGGCTACAATTGTTGCTGTGGATGAAAATATAGGGCGGTTACTCAGTTATCTGGAAAAAATCGGTGAGTTGGACAATACAATCATTATCTACACTTCGGACCAGGGTTTCTTCCTGGGCGAACACGGTTGGTTCGATAAACGCTTCATGTATGAGGAATGTCAGCGTATGCCACTGGTCATCCGCTACCCGAAGGCTATCAAGAGCGGAAGTGTTTCGAATGCCATTGCCATGAATGTAGATTTTGCTCCCACTTTGTTGGATTTTGCCGGAGTAGACATACCCGCCGATATTCAAGGCCAGTCGCTCAAACCGATTTTGGATAATGAGGGAAAAGTACCGGCAGACTGGAGAAAAGCCGCCTATTACCACTATTATGAGTATCCGGCGGAACATTCGGTTAAAAGACATTATGGTATTCGTACAGCTGATTTTAAACTGATTCACTTCTATAATGATGTGGACGAGTGGGAAATGTACGATTTGAAGAATGATCCGAATGAATTGAATAATGTGTTTGACAAACCAGAGTATGCCGACAAGCGGACAGAACTGATGTCACTGCTGAAAGAAACCCAAAAGCAGTATAAGGATGATGATCCGGATGAAAAGGTAAATGAGCTGTTCAAAGGTGACAGACGATTGATGAAAAATAGATAATCTAAATGAATACCATGAATAGAAGAAGTTTTTTAAAAAATACAAGCTGGTCCTTCCTCGGATTAGCAGTTTCCGGTAGCTTATTGTCCGCATGCCAACGCGGAACTGCCGCAGGAAAGAAAATTATGCCCTCTGCCAGTAATCTGAAATATTTCTGGGGAGACTTGCATAACCACTGCAACATAACCTACGGTCATGGCGACATGCGTTCTGCGTTCGAAGCCGCCAAGGGGCAATTGGATTTTGTATCTGTCACTCCACATGCCATGTGGCCTGACATACCCGGGGCAGATGATCCTCGCCTGAAGTGGGTGATTGATTATCATACCGGTGCTTTCAAGCGTTTGCGCGAGGGAGGCTATGAGAAATACGTAGCCATGACCAATGAGTACAATAAGGAAGGAGAATTTCTTGCCTTTGTAGGTTATGAGGCACACAGCATGGAACATGGAGATCATGTGGCCCTGAACTATGACCTGGATGCGCCGTTGGTGGAATGTACCTCCATTGAAGACTGGAAACAAAAAGCCCGCGGACATAAAGTATTTATAACTCCGCATCACATGGGTTACCAGACGGGCTATCGCGGATATAACTGGAACTTCTTTACGGAAGGAGACCAGACTCCGTTCGTAGAGATGTATTCCCGCCACGGATTGGCTGAGAGCGATCAGGGTGATTATAATTATCTGCACGATATGGGACCTCGCCAATGGGAAGGTACAATTCAGTGTGGATTGGAGCAAGGCAAGAAATTCGGTATTATGGGCTCTACAGATCAGCACGCCGGATATCCGGGCAGTTATGGCGATGGGCGTATAGGTGTACTGGCAGAGTCATTGACCCGTGATAAGATCTGGGATGCAATGAAGAACCGTCACGTTTGTTGCGCTACCGGTGATAAGATCAATATAGATTTTCGTCTGAACGACGCTTTTCCGGGCGATGTGGTACGGGGTAACAGTCGCCGTATTTATTTGAATGTGGAAGGCGGCAGTTGCATCGATTACATAGACATTGTCAAGAATCGGAAATGCATAGCCCGTTTAAGTGGTCCTTTGTTGCCCGAAATGCCGGAAGGAGACATGGTACGTTGTAAGGTAAAGATTGATTTTGGATGGAACCGTGAAGAGCAGTATGTACATTGGCAAGGTAAACTATCTATCAGCAAAGGAACTATCAATGCTGTGGAACCTTGCTTCCGTGGCGCTGCCTTCACTTCTCCGCAACCGGGAGAACCCGAGTTTGAGACAAAGGTGAACCGTATTGTGTCTGTTACGGACAAGGATACGGAGTTGGACATGTACAGTTCCAAGAATCCGAATACCACCACTCCCGCCATGCAGGCCGTCATTCTGGATGTCACTATGCCTAAAGACGGTATGATTACGGCAGAGTTCAACGGCAAGAAGTTTGAACATTCACTGGGCGAACTTCTGGAAGGTTCCCGCTCCCATTTCATGATCGGATGGCTTAGTGAAGCTATCCTATTCAACCGTGCAATGCCGGAAAGTTGCTTTATGGTTGAACATTATATGGAAGACACTGAACCCGAAAGAGATACGGATTATTACTATATCAGAGTTCGCCAGCGTGACCAGCAATGGGCATGGAGCTCTCCTATATGGGTGGAAAGAACATAATGTTTCCTTATTTGATGTAATAAATTATGGAATACGCAATTGGCATTGATTTAGGTGGTACATCTATAAAATATGCTTTGGTAGATAAAGCGGGTAATTCTTTCTTTGAGGGAAAATTACCCTCTTTTGCTTCTGTCTCAGCTGCAAAAGTGATGGAACAACTGATAAAGGCTGCCACCTTGCTGAAAGATGAAGCCGCAAAACAGAACTGGACCGTACTGGGCATAGGGCTCGGTACACCGGGAATTGTAGATGAAACAAATCGTATCGTACTGGGAGGTGCGGAAAATATTGTCGGCTGGGAAAACATAGATGTAGCCTCCCTTATGGAGAAACAGATGAGTTTACCGGTAGTTGTTGGAAATGATGCCAATCTGATGGGACTGGGAGAAACGAAATATGGTGCAGGAAGAGGTTGCACTCATGTGGTGTTTCTGACTATAGGAACCGGTATCGGCGGAGCTGTCATCATTGATGGTAAATTGTTCAATGGATATGCTAACCGGGGTACGGAGTTGGGGCATGTACCGTTGATTGCCAACGGTGAACGTTGTGCCTGCGGGGCAATCGGCTGCCTGGAACATTATGCTTCGACTGCCGCCTTGACAAGACGCTTTAGTGCATTGGCGAAAGAGCAGAATTTAAGTTTTGATACGGAGATAAACGGGGAATTGATTGTTCGCCTGTATCATGAAAATTTTCCGCTCGCTGTCGAGTGCATGAACGAACACTTTTACTATTTGGGCAGAGGAATTGCCGGCTTTGTCAATATCTTCAGTCCCCAACGGATTGTGATAGGAGGAGGTGTTGCAGAATCCGGCAGTTTCTATTTAGAGAAAATAAGGGCGGTAGTCAAAAAGCACGTAATAGCAGACTGTGCCCTGAATACCAAGATTGTAGCAGCCGAATTGGGCAATAAAGCCGGTCTTATCGGTGCAGCATCACTAATTCTATAAACAAACGAATTATTATGAAAAATAACAAGAAATGGGGTATGCTGGCATTGATCATGATGTTCTGGTTTACCATTTCATTCATTACAAACATTCTCGGACCGTTAATTCCTGACATTATCCATAACTTTGAGCTGAAGGATCTGGCAATGGCGGGATTTATCCCGACTTCCTTCTTCCTGGCTTATGCCATCATGTCGATACCGGCAGGCATATTGATAGATAAATATGGAGAAAAGCCAGTGCTGTTTACCGGTTTCCTTATGCCATTTATCGGAACCGTCTTGTTTGCATGTTTCCCATTCTATTTGATATTACTGGTGTCTTCCTTTATTATCGGCTTGGGAATGGCCATGTTACAGACCGTAATTAACCCTTTGCAGCGTGTTGTCGGTGGAGAAGAGAACTATGCATTCATAGCCGAATTGGCACAGTTTGTGTTTGGAGTAGCATCGTTTATCAGTCCTTTGGTTTATACTTGGTTAATACATGCGCTGGCACCAGGAGTCTATCAGCCGGGAAAGAATTTCCTGCTTGATATTTTGGCGGACATCACTCCGGTCACTCTTCCCTGGGTTTCCCTTTATTGGGTATTCACAGTGTTATTGCTGATTATGCTGCTCATTGTGTCGTTGGTCCACTTCCCGCGCATTGAACTGAAAGATGATGAACGCAGCGGTTCTTCGGCTTCCTACAAGAAATTGTTCCGTCAAAGATACGTATGGCTTTTCTTCCTGGGAATCTTTTGTTATGTCAGTACGGAACAGGGAGTTTCTATTTTTATGAGTACTTTTCTGGAGCAGTATCATGGCATTGATCCGAAGACCGTGGGTGCGCAAAGCATCAGTTATTTCTGGGGTTCAATGACTGTCGGATGTTTGTTTGGCATGTTCCTGCTGAAGTTGATAGACAGTAAGCGTTTGCTGCAAATATCGGGCATACTTTCCATGAGTTTGCTGTTAATTGCATTATTCGGCTCCGCGGAAATAGCGGTGTGGGCTTTTCCTGCAATAGGCTTTTGTATCTCCATGATGTACTCCATAGTATTTTCACTTGCCCTGAATACAGTAACCCAGAATCACGGTTCTTTTGCAGGCATCCTTTGTTCCGGAATAGTGGGAGGTGCAGGTGGTCCGCTGCTCGTCAGCCTGGTATCCGACGCCACTTCGTTGCGAACGGGAATGTTACTTATTCTGATTTTCATGGGATACATTACGTTTATCGGCTTCTGGGCACATCCTTTGGTTAATAATAAGACAGTTAGCTTGAAAGAGCTGGTTACCTTCAAAAAACAAAAATAAGATTCTGAGATGAAAAAGATAGTATTGGGCTTATCGGCCCTCTGCCTGTTAATGGCATGTGGCAGTTCCGAGCAACCTGCCGTGATAAAGGTTTCCGAAGAAACATTGATGCATGAAGTCCGCGCAACTCCCTCTCCTGCCGATGGCACATACGTCAAGGTGAATCCACCTCGTTTCATGTGGCCGGACAAATTCCCTCATTTAGGTCCGGTGCTGGATGGAGTTCCGGGACAAGTAGATGAAAAGCCAAAAGTAGTTTACCGGATTCGTATCTCCCAAGACAAGAATTTTCGGAAAGATGTCCTTACCGGTGAACGTGCCTGGGCTTTCTTCAATCCTTTCCAGTGTCTGGCACAAGGGAAATGGTATTGGCAACATGCTTATGTTACCCCCGAAGGTACCGAAGAATGGTCGCCGGTTTACCAATTCTATATAGATAAAGATACACCGGAATTCAATCCGCCGACTTTGGAAAAAGTCCTGGCAGAATATCCTTCCCATCACCCGCGTGTGTTGCTGGATGCAGCTGACTGGGAAAAGATTATAGCGAAAAATAAAAATAATCCGGAAGCCCGGGCTTATATGGACAAGGCTTCCCAATGCATTTCCCGTCCGTTGAAGCATCTTCAGGAAGAGATAGATACAACGAATGTAGTTACGTTGACCAACATTGTGCAACGTAAATCAGCCCTCATCCGCGAGAGCCGTAAGATTGTAGACAGAGAAGAGGCCAACGTGGAAGCATTGGTCCGTGCTTATTTGCTGACAAAAGACGAGAAGTATTATCGGGAAGGCATTAACCGCCTGAGTGAAATTCTTTCCTGGCAAAAAAGCAAATACTTTGCAGGCGACTTTAACCTGTCCACCCTATTATCGATGAGTACCTCCGCGTATGACGGATTTTACAATTTACTGTCACCGGAAGAGAAACAACTGCTGTTGGATAACATCCGCAAAATTGGAGACAAGTTCTATAATGAATACGTGAACCATCTGGAGAACCGTATTGCAGACAACCATGTGTGGCAGATGACTTTCCGTATCCTGACGATGGCGGCATTCGCTACGGTCGGTGAAATACCGGAAGCGTCCGTATGGACAGATTACTGTTATAATGAATGGATTTCACGCCTTCCGGGCCTGCATAAGGATGGTGGCTGGCACAATGGAGATGCCTATTTCCATGTAAATATACGTACCTTGATAGAAGTGCCGGCCTTTTTCTCACGCATATCCGGCTTCAACTTCTTTGCAGATCCGTGGTATAACAACAATGCCTTATATGTTATCTATCAGCAACCTCCCTTCTCCAAATCCGGAGGTCATGGCAACTCACATGAAGGACAACGCAGCCCGAACGGAGGGCGCGTAGGATATGCCGATGCCCTGGCACGCGAATGTAACAATCCGTGGGCAGCTGCTTATGTACACGAAATTATGCAGGAAGACCCTGACATCCTGTCGAAGGCTTTCGAAGCCAAACCGGCAGATTTGACCTGGTATCGCTGCACAACCCCGAAGGAAAGGCCTGCTTATAGCAAACATCTGTCGGAACTACCGGAAGCCAAAGTCTTCAAACAAGCAGGTACTGCCCTGATGAATACCGATATAGGGCATCATGCCAACAATGCCATGCTTTCTTTCCGAAGCAGCCCTTATGGTTCCACATCCCATGCCCTGGCCAATCAAAATGCTTTCAACACCTTCTTTGGGGGTAAGGCTATCTTTTATAGCAGCGGACATCGTACAGGATTTACAGATGATCATTGTATGTATGCCTACCGGAATACCCGTGCCCATAACTCCATATTAGTAAACGGTATGGGTCAGAAGATAGGAACAGAAGGCTATGGTTGGATTCCCCGCTACTATGAAGGTGAAGAAATCTCTTACGTTGTAGGCGATGCCTCCAACGCCTATGGGAAAGTAGTTTCTCCGTTGTGGCTGGAACGCGGACGTTTATCCGGTACTCAATTTACACCGGAGAAAGGTTGGGATGAAAATAAGTTGGAATTCTTCCGAAGACATATCGTTCAGCTCGGACGCTCGGGTTTGTTTGTTGTTTACGATGAACTGGCCGGTAAAGAACCGGTAGAATGGAACTATCTGCTACATACGGTGGAACAGCCTATGGAGGTGGGTAAGGAAGAAGGAGGATTACGCATCTTGGGTAAGAATAAAGCGGATGGAATATCGATAGCTCATTTATATTCTTCACAGGAGATGACTTATGCACAAACGGATACATTCTTTGTAGCCGCCCTTGACTGGAAAAAGCGTCTTGGCAAGGCTCTTGCTAATCATTATCATTTTACGGCAACGACAACTCCTTGTAATAAAGTGTTTTTTCTCAATATAATCGATGTACATGGAAACAACCGTGCAGATGCCGTGATAAATCATCAGGGAAATCGCATTACAGTAGAAGGATGGGTTATTGAATGTAATCTGGATAGTGAAGGCAAAGCGTTCCTGCACATAGAGAATACGCAGAACGGTGCTTCACTGGACTTCAACTATAATTCGAATAAGGGTGCTACGACTATCGTCGATCAGGTAGGCGGAAAGAGAATAGAGAAAAGACTGGTTGATTCCTTACCGAAACCTGAAATATAAAACCGAATATTAAATCATGAAAGTTACTAATATGGTTAAACAAATTCCAATGAAGCATCTGGCATTTTTTTCTTTGCTATGCTCTTCTGCGGCTTCTGCGGCCGAACGTCCCAATATCATCTATATATTCACGGATCAACAGACAGCCAGCGCCATGAGTTGTGCCGGAAATCCGGACCTGCACACTCCTAATCTCGACCGATTGGCAGCCGCCGGTGTAATGTTCAATAATGCTTATTGCACCGCTCCGCTCAGCGGTCCTTCACGTGGAGCCATGTTTACGGGGCATTATCCGGATGCAGTAGGACTGTCAGTCAATGGTTCACCGATACCCGACTCGCTCAGGACACAGACATTAGGCACCTTGATAAAGAATGCCGGATATGATTGTGCTTATGGCGGTAAATGGCATCTTCCTCTTCTTGATGTCCCCGACAAAGAATACGGCTTCGACAACATTTACAAACATAGTGACGACGGACTGGCGGAAGCTTGCGCCGAATACCTCTCACGCAAACATAAAAAGCCTTTTTTCCTGGTAGCTTCTTATGACAATCCACACAATATCTGCGAATACGCACGGAGTCAAAACTTCCCTTATGGAAATATCGATACGCCTGATATACGGGACTGCCCGGGAGTACCTGCCAATTTCGCCAAGAATCCTTACGATGCCGATGTCATTGAAAGCGAAAGGGCAAACAATTATAATGTATATCCGACTGCCGGTTTTACTCCCGAAGACTGGCGTATGTACCGTTATACCTATTATCGTTTGGTAGAAAAAGTAGATAAGGAGATCGGAAAAATTATTGATGCCATTGATAAGAACGATCTTTGGAAGAATACAGTAGTGATCTTTTCCAGTGACCACGGAGATGGTATAGGAGCTCACCATTGGAACCAGAAATCTGCTTTATATGAAGAAGTTATCAACATTCCTCTTATCGTAACCCTGCCCGGCAAGAAGAATGCAGGCAAAGTATTGCCTCAACTTATCAGCAACGGTATAGATTTCTTTGCTTCCGTATGCGACTGGGCAGGTGCCAAGATGCCGGAAGGGGCAGCCGGAAAGTCTTTCCGGAAAGTTGTGGAAGAAGGTAATCCACAGGCCTTGCATCAGGAATACATCATCACCGAAACACGGTTTGACGGCAGCAAGACAAGAGGCTGGGTAGTACGCACTGAGCGCTACAAATATGTGCTTTATGATAAAGGAAAATATCGTGAGCAACTGTTTGATATGCAGAATGACAGAGGAGAAATGAGAAACCTGATCATGGAAAATGCCTATAGCCAGGAACTGCAAAAACTTCGTGATGTCCTTGAAAAGTGGATGAATACCTATAATATACGTCCAACCCGTCCGAAGCTGCACGATGTTCCCGGAAAGAAACTCAAAAGCACAACCCGATATCAGACAGCTTATAAATAGATTAAGAAATGATAGCCCGCCTTATTATCTTTAAAGTGCAATAGGCGGCAATTAGTTTCCCGGCGTGAAACTGACAGTTTCATTACTTGAAACCAGTAGTTTCACACCGAGAAACTGACGGTTTCATCCCTTGAAACTAATAGTTCCTCCGCAGGAAACTTTTTCTTCCTTTATAGTACTAAAAGAGTACGGTGCAGGATGATTTACCTACACCCTTTCATACACCTTCCGAAACGCCCATCAACAAAGCGTTTGAGTCCCATTGGTGTAGGATGTAGGATGATTTCACAAAACACGTCTTTTAGGGTATTTGCAAACCTCTTTCCTCTTCAAACTAAATACCGGTAGGAAGAAGAAAATACCGATAATAGACATCACCAATCTTCTGACGCACCTTTTTCCCAAGAATGTATTATACAATCGCCTTGCGGAACTTGAAAAAAAGTTCTGTAGTCTCTGGTAATCTTCATCAAGCATGTATGGAGCATGTACCGGAATCAATTTTGTAGAATCCACTCCATTACGTGTCGTCACAATCAGTGTATCTTAATTCATAAGACTTTTGAAGGTAATTGATTAAAAGCGAATTAATTGGTTATAATATCAAAATTTACAAATAGACATACTCATAAGAGAACAAAACGAACCGGACATCAGCAAAGAGTGAATGATGCATCATCAACGTAAACATTCTTTTTTATATTCCGAAGGCAAATAGCCGAATTCTTCTTTAAAAAACTTGGCAAACTGTTTAGGTGAAAGTCCAACCTGATAGGCTATTTGAGAAACACTTAACTGACTGCTATCCAAAAGTTTTTTCCCTCTCTTTAAACGTAAAATTCGGATGAATTCCAAAGGTGATTTACCTGTAATCTGCATTAACTTCTTATACAATCCACTACGACTCATGCCTACTGCTGCACTAAACTCCTCAACAGAAAAATCCGAGTTATCCATATTATCTTCCACAATTCGGATAGACTTCTCTATCAGCTGTTCATCCAATGTGCTGATTGTTATCTCCGAGGGAGAGATGTCCACTGTATTGAATTTTTCATAATTACACTTTGCCCACTCCAACAATTTGCGTATACGCAACAACAGTATCTCAAGATTGAAAGGTTTCGTAATGTATTCATCCGCTCCTTCCTTCAAACCGCCGAGAATGTTGTCTTCGGCTGTACGGGCAGTAAGCAGAATAACCGGAATATGCGAATAGCGTATATCGGACTTGACTTTACGACACAATTCAATTCCATCCATTACAGGCATCATCACATCACTGATAATGATAGAAACCGACTGACAAGCGAGAATAGAGAGAGCTTCTTTTCCATTGGAGGCTTCGAATACCTGATAGTGCTCTTTCAGACAATTCATAAGAAAAGAACGAAAATCATCATTATCCTCTACAATCAGTAGCGATACCTCCGATTGTCCGACAGAAATTTTCAAAGACTCGTTTTCCACCACTTCTATCGCTTCATCTTTTGTTAAAGAAAAATCATCCGATTGAACAATAGGGAGAAGAACGGTAAATACAGAGCCTTGAGGCTTGTTATCCACCACCGTAATTTCTCCACCGTGAAGAGTGACATATTCTTTAACAATATGCAGCCCAATGCCACTACCCATATAAGTAGTAGTCACGTGCCGTTCCTGAAAGAAACGGTCGAATATCTTCTCTTTATTTTCATCTTTGATGCCAATACCACTGTCAGCAACCTTTATCCGCACACATTCTCCCTGGCTGGTCGAATGTTTATCCACAGAAACCATTACGCTACCATTTTCATGATTATACTTGATGGCATTGGATAGTAGATTAAAAAGAATCCGCTGCATTTTGTTGCGGTCAAAATTCATTTCTATTTTAGGAGTATTGACGTGAACTTGCAAAATAATTCCATACTTCTGAGACAGAGATTCAAAAGGCACACATGTCTCTGCAATGAAATCAGTCAAATCGCCATAAGACAAGGACAGTTGTACCTTCTGTTGGTCAAGTTTACGGAAATCAAGCAGTTGGTTCACTTCATTCAGCAAGGTCGTAGCGTTGCGATACATCAAACGTAAATCGTCTTGAAGCGCTTCATCTTTTTCCGAATACAACAATTTCTCCAAAGGAGTAATAATAAGAGATAAGGGAGTGCGAAGGTCATGACTCACATTGGTAAAGAAACGCATCTTAGCCTCATCCATTTCAAGTTGTTGCCTGATTTCCAGTTCTCGCTTTTGCTGTACTAATATCCGCCTATGCTTGGCACGTATGCGTCCAAACACAAAAACTATTATAATTAATGCCAGTAATACATATACAGCATAAGCAATGCCGGAAAGCCAAAAAGGCGGGCATACCCGAATAGTAAGGTTGGAAATCGGGCTGTTGGTGCCATGTACTTCATTCACCCTGACTTGCAATTGATAGGTACCGGGAGAAAGTTTATTGAAATAAATTTTGTTTCCTTCCAGCTTAATCCATTCTTCACCTGCTCCCAGTCTGTAGGTAAACTGAATTTTATGTTGAGTACCATAATCCATTGCAGAAACTTCCAAAGCAAAATTATGGTCCGAATAGTTTACTGTTATTTCATTTAACTGTTGGATATTCTTCTGGAGCAATATCCTGCCATCACATGTCATTGTTCCTACATCAATGCGTTGATTGGCTAAATATAGTCCGGTAAAAATAACTTTATGGCTATTTGCATGATATTTGTTCCAAACAGGATGGATTTTCAGGTATTTTCCAGTACCACCCATTAATATTTCCCCTTTACTGTTACAATAAATGGAATAGTTGCAAAAATGAATATTGCCAATACCATCCTCTTCAAAATAAGGATAGCAATAATATTGCAGGTCTCGTTCAACGGAATCTCTACCGACAACAATATGAGTAATGCCATAATCAGTAGTAGCCCATATATTCTTATCAAAATCCTCCACTATACCACGAACATAAGAATGAGACAGACCATTGTCAGTAGAGAGCCGAACGAGCGTCCCTTTTTTCTCATCATAAATTCTGATACCAGTTTGAGTACCTATCCACAACAGTCCCCGACTGTCACGATATAGGCAATTAACATGAATCTTATCCAAAAAGCGGCATTCTTCGCTATTTCCGTTTACAAAGCTGATTTGTTTAGTCTGTACATCAACCACATACAAGCCCGTACTGGTACCTACATAGAGTATGGAAAGCTCTTCAGAATAAGCTAAGTCTGTGATACTATTGGTACGCAAGCAAGAATTTTTCATAGTATAACCTATAAATTTCTCCCGCCTATTCAGACAATACAAACCGTGCATGAATGTACCTATCCACAAATTCCCATGCTGATCCTTTGTAAAATGACGTACATATCTCATGGGATTCTCCTCTCCTTCAACAAACTGATTGAGGGAGCAGAATGTTGCACCTTTTTTATAGAAAATTCCATTACCGTAGCTACCAAACCAAAGCTTTCCGTCAGCATCCAAATACGAGCCTATAATTAGATCGGAAGGAATACAGCTGTTACTTGTATTAAAAGACTTGTACGTTTTTCGTGCACTGTCATAACAGAGAAGTCCCTTACCGTCGAGCCCCAACCACAAATAACCATTTCGGTCCTCCTGAAAGCAACTAATATCCTCCAATTCCGGTACTTGATGCACTTCAAAAGAAGTATTATCCAAACAAGTGAAAGCAATTCCCTGCTTCGTCGTCCCTATCCACATTATCTCCTGATTGTCCTTATACAAACAATTAATATGATTGCTAGGCAATGAAAATGGATTCTCTATGCTCCGGTCTATTTGCATAAAGTTGTTCTGCCCTTTATCCAAAATATAAATGCCCTGGCTATTGGTTCCCATCCATATATTCCCAGCTCCATCATCTACTATCGCCTTTATAAAATCGGTCTTCAGGATATCTGCTTCCCAAAAATGGACGAAAGTTCGGTTGCCGGTATCATAGCACTGCATGTAGGATGAATAGATGGTATAAATCCATAATCGCCATTGCGTATCCATATACATGCGGTGCTCTCCGGATAAAGGAAGTGCCAACTGGAGTATTTTCTGTAGTTGCCCAGTCTGCCAATTAACTTGCATTACCTCCCCATCATCGAACAGCAGGAACGAGCGCTGTTGTCTGGAAACGACCTGCAGCAGCTTTTTTTCTGGTAAAAGCAATTGGCGAAGCCATCCGTCCTTGAATATATAATAGTACAGTTTTCCATCGGCAACACACCAAAGATTCTGTTCGCAATCAACATTCAGCAGGTCAAGGTGTGTCACGTTTATACCCAGTCGGGATAGTCGTCCGAATATATCCTTGTCTATTTCATCAAGTTCACGGTTGTAACACAGATAGGGTCCAGGCGTTTTAATCCAGATGCAACCAGAAGCATCTTCAACTACAGAATTAATACAATTATTATAGGTTCCCAGCTGGGTCGTGGTGTATTGTTTGCATTGGTAGCCGTCATAGCGATTTAGACCATTAATAGTGCCAAACCACATAAATCCATATTGGTCACGCAAAATAGACAACACATAATTATCGGAAATACCGGATTTGACATCAAATGTACGGAAAACCAGTCCGGCTTTCATCTGAATATGAGAAGCCGTCAGGCAGCATAAAAGTATCAGCAGGTTTTTCATCTCACGATTATAAGGTATGATTTTGATGACAAAGATAGGTATTCTTCATTAATAAAAGACGTGTAAGGATTTCCCATTTGGGTAAAATCACTTCCCATTTGGGTAAATACACAAAAAGGATAGTCACGTAATCAATAGAGGAAGTCTCCTACGCATCTTCTTTCTATATTTGTCGACTGAAAAGCATAACACCGAACTTGTATTTTCTTAGAACCAGATGAAAGGTAGGCACAAAAGCCGGCGGTGCCTACCTCCTTGTTCGGTAAAGAAAGAAATTCTTGCTTTTCGAACAAATATATTTAACTTTATAACTAATAGCATGAAGAAAGTTTTTATAACCGGAATTTACGCCATCCTTTTATTGGGAGGAGCCTCGCTTCAGGCAATGGACATATCTCCGATAGATGTGGAAGTAACATTACAGAACCGGAAAATCACCGGTACGATAGTCGATCAGAACGGAGAACCCATCATCGGTGCCAATGTATTACAAAAAGGCACAACAAATGGTACGATAACCAACATTGACGGATGTTTTACACTGAATTGTCCGGCCGGTGCTTTACTCTCTATCTCTTTTATCGGATACCTGCAACAACAGGTCAAAGCAACAGATAACATGAAAGTGGTGCTGAAAGAAGATAGTAAAACACTGGACGAAGTGGTAGTGGTAGGTTACGGTTTTGTGAAGAAAAGTGATCTGACCGGTTCTGTGGCACAAGTGAAAAGCGAAGAATTGCTAAAAAGTTCTCCGATAAGCTTGGAAAAGGGGTTACAAGGACGATTGACCGGTGTAAATGTAGTCTCCAATGACGGTGCACCAGGTGGCGGTATCAGTATCCAGATTCGTGGAACCAACTCCTTTCAAGGTTCTACAGAACCTTTGTATGTGATTGATGGAGTACCTATATCCGACAGCAATGATGACACCATCAATTTTGATTCAAGTTCTCCGAACTACAGCAATGCACTTTCGTCATTGAATCCCAACGATATAGCTTCCATCGAAATTCTAAAGGATGCTTCGGCTACTGCCATTTACGGTTCGCGGGGTGCCAATGGTGTAGTTCTGATTACAACAAAAAGCGGCAGTGGAATAGACGTAAAAGACCAAATCACATTGTCTTACAAACTGACAAGTAGCCACACTGCCAAAAAGATAAAAGTATTGGGCGCTAGAGACTATGCGGAATATCGGAACCTCTCTTACATCAATACCCAAGAGGTTTCTAATTTTGAATGGGAACAGATTGATCTTCCTTTTCCCGGTACAACAAATAGCGAAGGAGCCTATCTGAAAGGACCTGATGATTTTGACAATGATCCCTATTACTGGCAAAACCAAATCTTCAGGTCAGGATTAACACATGACTTAAACCTAAATATATCTGGCCAATCCAAAGGATTTGACTATTCCGTCAGCGGAGGCTATTTAAATCAGGAAGGTATTATAAACGGTTCCGACTATTCCCGCTATACAGTGAAAGCCAATTTGAACAGACAAGTGAAACCGTGGCTGAAGTTCGGAACATCCGTATCAGGAACATTTGCCAAATCAAATGTATTGAAAACAGCAACCAACAATAAGAATAATGGTACAGAAGGAGTGGTACGCTCGGCCATCACTTATCCGGCTTCACAAACCCAAGAAGATTTAGATAACGAGTACAGCATGGTAGCCGTACCAACCCGCTACATCAATGCATTGAACGAAAATCAAAATATGGTATTCAGAACATCAAACTATCTGAATATAACACTGCTGGATGGCCTGATTTTCAGATCTGTGTTAGGATATAACTATACACGCAACGATGCTAACAAGTATTGGCCCAGCTATCTGGCCGAAGGGAAAGGCATAGGAGGAAAATCCAATGCGGGTGACAATTGGCGTTCTTCTTTGTTGTTTGACAACTTGCTGATGTACAACAAAACATTCAATCGAAAGCACAACATCAATGCAACGGTAGGTACATCGTGGGAAGAATCGAACTATTACAACAAGACAATCACCGTACAAGGATTCGGTACCGACGATACACAGGGATGGCTTTTGCAAGATGCAGGTACAATGACCGCCGTCAGTTCCGGCAAAGGAGACTCCCAACTTTTTTCACTCATCGGCCGATTTGCCTACAATTATGCCGGTAAATACTACCTCACCTTTACTGCGCGTAATGACGTATCAAGCAAGTTTGCCAAAGGGAAACGGGCAGCCTTCTTCCCCTCCATCGGCCTTTCCTACCGTTTGTCCGAAGAAAAATTCATGAAAGGATTGTCTAATGTACTAAGTAACATTAAATTCCGCTACAGCTATGGAGCATCCGGTAACCAAGCTATCGGCTCCTATCAAACTTTTGCCATCATGGCAGCAGCCAATTATCCTTTCGGTTCAAACATTGAGAATGGTTATGCCACAAACACCTACAATCCAGGCAACAAAGAACTGACTTGGGAAACCACTTGGCAGCATGATTTAGGTTTGGAACTGATGCTTTTCAAGCGCGTATCTCTGGAATTCGATTATTACCACAAGAAGACAACGAATCTACTGCAATATAAACAGACACCTCCCAGTACCGGTATCGAGCAGATACTTTCCAACAGCGGTGCGGTTGTCAACAAAGGATTCGAGGCCAGTATGAAAGTATTTGCCATCCAAGGGAAAGACTTCTCACTATCATTCGGAGGAAACATCTCATTTAACAAGAACGAAATTTGCGATTTCGGAAAGGACCCGATGTTCCCCAATTCCATCTACAACAGCATGCGCCCTTATGCTCTTGCCGACAACCACCCTATTGGAGCCTTCTATGGCTGGGTACACGATGGTATCTGGCAGTCTAAAGAAGAGGTTGTCAACAGTCATCAATTCAAAACTCAATATCCAGACTATCAAGCAAACAATTCGGATGCAGCCACAGAAGAAATCATACGCCGTGACTGGATAGGAGAAATCAAATATAAAGATTTGGACGAAGACGGATTCATCACAGACAAAGACCAAGATTGGATAGGTGATGCCAATCCAGACTTCTACTATGGATTCAATTTTGATTTGAATTGGAAAAATCTGGATCTTAGTATCCTATTCCAGGGAGTAGAAGGTAATGACATTTTCAACATGAATGCACTTCGCTTTTATGACTTGGGCAACACGCGCAATGTACCCTATTATGTTTACGAACAATCATGGAGTGTTAATCCTCAGACAGCAGTGGCACCCAAAATCTTTTATTATTCCGGAAGAGACGTCCGCTTTTCCAGACTATATCTGGATGACGGTTCTTACCTGAAACTACGTTCTTTATCTATCGGCTATACCATCAAGAAGCCATTGCCATACATCAACAGTATCCGGCTCAGCGCTACAGGGAACAACCTGCTGACCTTTACGAAATACAAAGGGTACGACCCTGAAGTCAACTCTTTCGGCTCTACTCCTTCGTTAAGAGGTATCGATTCCGGTGCTTATCCTCAACAACGAAGTTTTACATTCGGACTTAATGTTGTTTTCTAATAATAAAAAAGAATTTGAAATATGAAAAAGATACAAACAATCATGATAGCCCTTGCAGCAATACTTGCTACAAGTTGTTCTTTGGACGAACATCCCTACTCCATTACCTCCGAACAATTAGCACAAAGCGAAAAGGGAGCACAGCAGTTGGTAACCGGAATCTATGCCATATTTTGGGATAACTGGTGTATGGAGCAAACTTATGAAGCATGGGTGGACCAAGATCACGACCACTGTGCCGCACCGGGCTGGGTACTTAGCTCAGCCGGTAGTGGAGACATAACGGGACATTATGCATATAACACCAACAATGATCTATGGAGCGTGTTCTACCGAATGATTAACCGGGCCAATAAAGCAAAAGAATCTTTAGAAAAAAGCAATGCCTACATAGAAGAATCCGGTGTCCGACAGCTCTACGGAGAAACACTTTTCCTCAGAGCGTATGCCTATTTCCATCTAGTAAGAATGTATGGAGCAGTGCCTTTGAGACTTACAGCAGAAACAGAACTCAACTGTCCACGTTCTTCTGTTGAGGATGTCTATAAACAAGTGACAGAAGATCTGGAAACCGCCCTTGAATATATGTACTTCAATTCCGAAGGAAATGTCGGGGCGTGGGGACATGCCGACAAGACTGCCGCTGCTTTGCTTTTGGCACGCGTTTACTGCACAATGGGTTCAACCGCATTGTCCAATAATGGCACAGAAATAATTGTAGACATCAAAGGGGAGCAAAAAAGATTCAGCTGTACTGCGGTCGACGGCACTGCAAACATCAATGCTGAACAATGTTACAGCAGAGCTAAAGAGCTATGCGACATGGTAATTGCCCGGAAAGGAGTAGATTATGATTTAGCCACAGACTATCTAAGTCTGTGGGGAAGCAACAACCGCAGAAACAAAGAGTTTGTATGGGGTGCATCCGCCAATGGTGGTGATACAGATTTTCAAAACTCCTATCTGCACTATTATCATAACCCAGCTCCATACGGAGGTGCCGGTGCATGGATATACATGGCTCCCAATCTATACGAACAATACGATATAGTCGACGAGCGTATTGTCCACGGAGTATGGCACTATTACCAAACCGCTTACGGAGCTACCCAGAAATGGGTTTCTTTCCCTTCGAACTCCGATGTCTATAATGCAGAAAACCTTCCGGAGAATTTGAAGGCTTTCCGTCCCGACTTCAACAGTTCCTATCAATATGGAGTAGCCTGCCTCACCAAACACTATAATGGCGACATAGCCAATCCGTCGTTCTTCTCCGCACGGCAGGCAACAGCACAAGATCAAGATGTGATATTGATTCGGTTTGCAGAAGCTTATCTGCTTCGTGCAGAAGCGGAAGTAGAGCTGGGAAATATTCAAGCTGCAATGGAAGATGTGGATGTTATCAGGAAACGCGCTAAAGCGGAGACACTGTATGCAGGCAAAGTAACGGACAAAATGGAAGCTCGCAGTCTGGTTCTGAAAGAACGAGGACTGGAATTTTGCCAAGAGTTCAACCGAAAATTTGACTTACTACGCTGGGGATTATACCTGGATGTTATGAATGCTACACAATCCATCGTTTGTGGTAACGCAAACCGCTCCACCATTCGTTCTAAGAAAAATCTGCTCTATGCCATTCCTGCTTCTGAAGTAGCAGAAAATAAATTGCTAGGAGGGAATAATTATGGATATTAACCACTACTTAGAAAAATAAGACAAAAACATTATGAGAAAAATTTATTTAGCATTAACTTTATTATTGACCGTCCTGACCGCCATTGCTCAAGAAGTCACATACAAAGTAATTAAAGACGTACCCTATTCATCTTCAAAAGATACCTATGCACAAGAGCGCTGCAAACTGGACATCTATTATCCTGAAAATTTAAAAGATTGTCCTACCGTTATATGGTTCCACGGCGGAGGATTGACCAGTGGAAACAAATCTATTCCCGGAAAACTAAAAAATGCTGGTATGGTGGTAGTGGCAGCCAACTATCGTCTGTTACCAAACGTAACCATTGATGAGTGTCTGACTGATGCAGCTGATGCTGTAGCATGGACTTTTCGTAAAATAGAGAAATACGGCGGTTCACGAAGCAAGATTTTCATCTCCGGCCATTCGGCAGGCGGTTATCTGACTACAATGTTGGGATTAGACAAAAGTTGGTTAGCCAAACAAGGTATAGATGCCAATTCCATTGCCGGACTAATACCTTTCAGCGGACAAGCCATCAGTCATTTCTCTTATCGAAAGATGAATGGAATAGACAATTTACAACCTACGATTGATAAATATGCCCCTCTGTTCCATGTCAGAAAAGACGCCTCTCCCCTCATTCTTATCACGGGTGATCGTGAGTTAGAACTTTTCGGAAGATATGAAGAGAACGCCTATCTGTGGCGCATGATGAAATTGAGCGGGCACCAAAGCACCTGGTTATACGAGATAGACGGACATGGACATGGTCCGATGGGAGAACCTGCCTTCCATATTCTGCATCAATGGATAAAGAAACTATTGGGAGAAAAGTCTGAATATGAATAGAATTTATTACTCATAACGATAGTCCGTAGATGAAGAAAAGATTCATTGAATAAATAATTGCGATTGAAGGCCGGTTATAAGCTGGCGTACACATCCTGTTACTTTAAATATCGTGAAGGATCTCCTTAGAATAAAGGAAGGGATCCTTCACGATTTTATCTTATGCGGCAAACTAATTTAGTTCACCACTGTTTGCAAATTTTCTTTCTTGGTAAACAGAACACCGGCAGGAAGAAGAAAATGCCGATAATAGACATCACCAATCCGCCAATAGTACCCGCAGCCAACGGAAACCAGAAAGCTTCCTTATCCGTCCCCACCATAAACGGGATAAAACCCAGAATGGTGGAAACTACCGTAAGAAAAATAGGCAGTATCTTTGCATTCCATGCCTTTGTATATGCCCGGAGCATAGAAAGCCGGGGAAAGCGGCTACGGATGCTGTTATACTCATTCAGAATATAGATGCTGGCATTTACCGTAATACCACAAAGCAGCACAAACGAAGCAAAGCCTCCCTGGTCGAAATTCAAGCGGAACCAATAGAATGTAAGGAACACTCCTATATAAGATACCGGAATAACAAAGATAATAGCCAAAGGCTGTTTCAGAGAATTAAACAGAATACTCGTTGTAAAGAAGATAATGGCAATCACAACCAGCAACAATAGGTATTGCTTGTTATCTTTCTTACCCCATGACCACGATTGGCTATCCGATTCAGCAGTATACCCCATCGGAAGCAATTTATTAAACTCTTCCAAATCCCGCTTCTGTATTTTATTGCCTTGCTCGTACGAACCGATATACTCATATTGCAGACAAAGACGATATTGCTGATTCTCTTTGGCTATCTGTTGCGGCATCTGCCCCTTCTCTACCGTAGCCAATTCGGAAAGTTTATAATGCTTTCCGCCATCCACCCCGTAAGGAAAAAACTGCATAGCCCATACATCATAGTCGTGAGACTGTCGGGAAGAAAGTCGAATACTTTCCGTACCGCTTTCCGTCACCACCGAACCCACCTGCATATTCTTGCCGAATATCGGCTGGATAGCGGAGAACAAATGCTGGGCATTAATCCCCTCCTGAGCCATACGCTCCTTATTCAGATTGAAGTAAAACTCTTGATAATCGTCTTTCCACCAGGAAAATTCCGACTTGATAAACACTTCCTTGATGCGACGGTGCGAAAGCAATACCTCCTTCAGCTTTTCGGCCCATGCATAGAGCTCGTCATAATTGTAGCCATACATCTTGATGCGATAAGAACCTGCGCTCTCACGAACATCATTACTGAAACCCTGATCTTGCAAGCCATATACATCCCAGCTACCACCTCCTAACTCAGATACTTTACCAATCAGATTCGCCTTTAACGTATAAGGGAAACCACTATGCTGATACTCTTTCTTGAAATAAATCTGAAGATTGGCCCTGCGTGCATTATAGACAGAAGCATGAAACTGCTTAATCTCCTTGAAGCCGCTAAGATAAGTTTCCACACGTTTCACCAGCGTATTCATCTGTTCCAGCGTACTTCCATTCGGTAAGTTCGCATTCGCATAGAGCACCACTTCTTCATTGCGACTAAAATAACTGCCTTCGTACACTTTCTGCACAAACAAACGAAGACTACCACCTAAAGCCTTATCCACCACAGGTTTCACTTTCTCTTTATAAGTAGAGGAGCCCAACGTCTTGTTATACCGTTCTATCCATTTGCCTTCACCCTCCAACTTCTCAGGAAGAAGGAAAACGGGCAACCCGAAACCAAGCAGGAGCAAAATGCACACCGCCACCCTCCAGCGCAGAAGAAAGCGGATGAGCAACTGATAGAAATGCGTGAAGTAAACAGTCAGCCTGCGAATACGTATATGACTCCGCACCCAGCGTTTCACGCTCTGCCTCTTGACAAGCTTTATTCTATCAATCATGGCCGGAACAAAAAAGAGAGCCACGAAAAGAGATACCGCCAGATTAATAATCACCACAGCTGCGAAGTCTTGCAGGTTCAGGCGGATTTTCTCATCCAGAAAGAAGATAATAACCAAAGCCCCCATTGTGGTCAAGGTAGCCGCCAGTACGGACATAAAAGCTTTCAGATTACGCCTGTGCAAAATGTGGTCCGTCATCACAATGGTACTGTCTATCACAAGATTCAAGGACACAGTAATCCCTGCCAATGAATACAGTTGCATCTCCAGCCCGAAAAGATAATAGAAAATAACCGCCACGGAAATGTTGATAGCCAAGCTGGTAACAATCAGCAACAGATACTTCAGATTCAACGTAATAATCCAGACGAATACCAGCAGGATCAGTACTGTCAGCCCCGTACGGAAATAAATTTTATTCAGTTCCTCGCGAATATACTCCGTGGCATCATAACTGGTATGCACCTCGTAGCCGGGCGGCAAAGTCAGACGTATTGCTTCCATTTCCCGCATCACTTCATTGCTCAGTTGCAATTGGTTAGCAGTCTCTACGGCCGTGACAGACATATAAATGGAATTCAGACCATTGATACGGTAATAGCTTTGGGGAGCTTCTTCCATACGCGCTACAGTCACCAACTCGTCCAAGCGGATAATCTTACCGTCCGAAGCAGTCACCGTGATGTCCGAAGGAATAAATTGCCCGCTGACTCCATCCGGTATCAAGACCAGACGTATCCACTGCTTACCACCGGCCGTATCCATGTTGTGTGTTCCCAGAAACTCTTTATTATAATGTAACTGGATGGCACGTTGAATATCAGAAATGCTGATTCCCAGCGTCCGCAATTGTTCACTGTCGTATTCCAACCGCCATTCCATCGGGGTAGCACCACTTAAATCTATCTTATAAATGCCTTGCAACTTAGCCAGACGCGGCTTGATATGTTCTTCTGCATACTGCTGTATCAGTATAGGCGTGGACGGTGCATTCAGTGTGAATGATAAAAACGGACGGGCTGTATTCGCATCGGGCACCTTCATGTCAATATACGGATAACTGACTCCGGAAGGCAGTTGCGACCATGTCTGCCGGATAATAGTAGAAGCCTCAAAACGTACCGCATCCACATCAGCGTGTTTATCCAGATCTACCGTAATGGAACCGTAGCCATTGCTTGAAGTAGAGTACATTCCCTTTACCCCTTTGATGCGGGCCAGCATGGACTCCAGTTTGCTTGTCGCCTCCATCTCTACCACCCGCGACGAAGTGCCCGGCATGCTAAAGCGCACCGTAAAGCCCGGCAATGTGCGCGACGGATTCAGCTTGACCGGAAGCATCGGAACCAAGGCCAAACCCACCAGTGCCAGACAGACAAAGGTGACGATGAGGGTAAAAGGGGAAAGGCGATTCATAGTGATTGACTATTAGTGATTAGTGACTATAATCGAATTTGTCAGAAAGAGAGAAGCCGCTGGCAAAATCGTGCAGGGTCAGCTTGCGGATTTTATAATAGTTCAGCCAATAGTTTTTCAGGGCTGAGATATAGTTGCGCTGGGCTTCTTGCTGACGGTTCAATGACAAGGTAAGGCTACTGATATCCGCCTTACCGATGATGAAGCGTTGGCGGGTTTCATTGTATGCCAGGATGGAAAGGTCGAGGGCTTCTTCGGCACTTGTCACCAAGTCTTGCTGGACATTGAAATCACTTACGGTCATAATGACTTCTTCTTCAATGCTGATTTCGTTCTGACGGGAAGAGGTTTTTACTACATTCAGATTGTTACGGGCCATATTATATTTTCCCTTACGCACTCCCCAGTCCACTAAAGGAATGGAGACGCTGACAGATACCATTTCCTGCTGCATAGGACGGTTGTAGGCTTCGCCAAATTTCTCCGCCACCTGGTTGAAACCGACACTGGCGTTGATACTGGCGTTGAAGCGGGATTCTTTCTTGGTTTTGTCTACATTCCGTTCTGCTTCCAATATGTCCTGGCGTAATCCAAGGAAGTTCGGATTGTTGGAACGGGCGGCATCCAAGGCAGCATCTACAGGGATGTTTAGTTCTCCGGGACGACTGGGGAGAAGAAGCCGTATCTCTGTATTCTTTTCCAGATTGAGGAAAGAAGCCAGCGAGAACATGGCACGTTTCAATGAACTTTCAGCATTCTGCAAAGTGTTACGGGCATTCACCACGTCCAGCTTCAGCGTCAGAAGATCGGCACGACTGATAGAGGCTATCTTCAGACGTTGCATACCAATACGATAAAGTGTATCGGAAGAAACGACATTCTCCTTTGCCAAGTCATACTCAGCCTGCGCCATGGCAAGTGCAAAGAAATAGGTAGTGGCCTGCTCGGATACCTGCTCAGCATTGTAGATATATTCTTTCTTTACTTTCTCGTATTTCAACGGTTCAATCTTTCGTTCCCAGCGGAAAGGATTATAACCTACCAGACTTTGCGAATAACCTAAACGAACGGGAACACTGGTATACTGCGTGTAGGGATTGGAACCGAAACTACGCATATAGCCCAACTCGGTATCCAGATAAAAAGTACCACCCGTCAGGTCAAAGTTTTGCCTGACTGCCAAGTTGCCATAGGCATAGAAAGACTGTTGGCTACGGTAAATATCCAAATCCTGTTCGGAGTCATAACGCTTCGTAATGTCACGGTTATACTGTGCAGGAGTCATATTCAGCGTCAGGCTCGGCAAGCGATTTGCCTTATAGGTACGATATTCCCAATAGCCTGAAAGATACATATTTTTAGTACGGAAAGCTTCCAGCGAACTGTCGTTCGCCATCTTAATCGTCTGCTGCAAGTCCAGCGTAACCTGCTGTTGCTGCGCGACGGACGGAAACGCCTGAGAAAGTCCTAAAAGAATAATTAAACCAAGTTTCTTCATTATATCAAGCTTTTTTATCCCGGTAAATAAACCAATATATCAACGGAATGATGAACAGACTGACCAATGTGCCGATGAACATCGCCCCAATCATGGCAATGGAAAGCGGCTTCTGCAATTCCGATCCCATATCGAAAGAGAACAATAACGGTACCATGGCAAAAATAGTAGTGAGCGAAGTCATGATGATGGGACGCAGCCTGCGCCGTCCCGCCTCATGGATAGCTTCCAGAAGCGGCATCCCCGTCTTACGTAATTCATTAATCGCATCCAGTTTCAGGATGGAGTCATTGATGATAATACCACACGTAACGATCAGACCGATGGCAGACATCAGATTCAGCGTATGTCCGCATATCCACAACAGTACCAAGGCAAATGCTACGTCTATCGGTATCTCCAACAACACTACAAGCGGTTGCACAAAACTCTCGAACTGTGCCGCCAGAATGAAGTACATCAACAGAATGGAAATAAACAGAATAACCACCAGTTCATCCAGCATCTTCCGGTTAGAGAAGAAACTTCCTGAAAAAGCGGTATCCCAGTCACCGGTAGCATCCACCACTTCCTTCACTTGCTCCATAAGCGGTTCCGCCTCTTTTACTTCATAAAAACGGAACGGCACATATTCTCCGTTACGTCCTGCGGTAATCGCTTTCAGATCTTCCGCCGGCGCCACTGATACCAGCTCACGCAAAGGCAGATATTCAACACCATATTGATCCGCCCGTGTCGGAACGAGTGTTTCCTGTAAGATACTGTTTACCGTTTGTTCCTCTCCCACAATGCTGATAGGCAGATATTGCTGGTAAGAATGAAGAGTAGCTATGCTGTTTTCTTTGAAAGCTGTTTTCAGTATGCGATACAACTCGTCATACGAAACATTATAAAGTAGCAATTTTTCTTTATTGATACGAATATTCAGTTGATTTTCAAAGGCAATACCCGTGGGAGCATATCCTGTACGGGTAGCAAACTCAGCTTCCAGATTACGTAATTCATCCGCTGTCGGCACTTTTTCCTTGTTGCGGGAATAGAGTTCAGCCACAACATCGGCTTCTCCCGTCACAAACAGTTTCTCAAATACCGTCTCGGGTGGCGAAAAAGAAATCACGGCCAACGGATACTCCGTTTTGAGGGTACGGTAAACCTTTTCCTGCAAAGGGACTATCTCAGAGGGATTCTTTGTCTTGAAATAAAGTTCTGCTTCCGAAGAAGAAAGAGCCTGCTCCCGGTTCAGGAGATAGTCTTGTTGTCCGACGGCGGCAGTCTGTTCGATAGTCTCTGTCTTAAACAACTCAAATAAATTGTCTACCCTGCGACGATTCTCGTCCACATGGATATTCTCATTCCATTCCACACGGGCTATCAGCTCATTCTGATCTATTTCCGGCATACGCTCTTTTCCTATGAAATAGAACATGAATACACACAATGGCACGGAAACTATGCAGAACAATACGCTTGCCGTTTTATGAGCAAATATAAAATCAATCCCGGCATCATAGAAACGATCAAGTGTATGATCCTTTATAGGATTATTGATTCGGATACGCGAGAACCATGATTTGCGCAGTCCCGTCCGGTAAACCAGCATATAGAGCACCGGCAGCAACATGATACCCGTGAAGTAAGAAACCATCAATCCAACGGTTACCGAGAAAGCCTGATCGTAGAAAATGGCTCCGGCAATACCACTCATAAAAATCAGTGGTACAAACACCGCAATGGTAGTCAACGAGGAACTGAGCATCGGAGTAACCACCTCACTGGTACCCGTAATACAGGCACGTTTCAACGAGTATCCTCTTTCCCGATATTGAGAAATATTTTCAGTTACGATGATGGAACTGTCAATCATCATACCCAGTGCAAGAATCAATCCGGACAGGGATATGATGTTCAGTGACATCTTGAACAAATAGAAAAAGAGAAAACAGATCACAATGGAAACGACCATACTCAGTCCGATGATGAAAGGAGATTTGACATCCCCCAGAAAGAGTACGGCTACGATACAGATAAATAGAAAGCCCAACGAAAGGTTTTGTTGCAAGTTGGAGATAGTATAATCCAAAAGCTCTGTCTGGTTTCGGCTAACGCTGAATTCAATGTCAGGATATACACTCTGAAAATAATTCATGGTGCCGCCAATGGCTTGCTTCATGTCATCCATATTCTCGTCCGCCTGCTTGATAATGGCCAATGTCACTGCCCGTTTACCATTGCTCATGGATACGCCTTTTTCCCTGACGGGAACAATACCTATCCGGCAGAACTCTTCCAGACGGATGATGCGTCCGTTTTTGTTAATAAGAATATTCTTCACATCTTCTTCCGTACGCAACAGAGTGGAAAACTTGATATTGTATTCATAATATCCATCACGTACGGTCATACTTCCCGGTTCCACATTATTTTGGGCAAGAGCAGATTCTACATCCTGTATGGAAAGTCCCAGTACGGCAAGCTTATTTTCATCGGGAACAATCTGCAACTGGCGCTCCACCAATCCTGTGATATCCACCATGGCTACCTCTGTCAGCTGCTCGATACGCCGCTTGATAACGCTTTCGGCAAATTCACACAGATCGAGGAAAGCACGTTCGTCCGTTTGTCCGTAAGCGCTGTCATTCTTCAGGGTGAGGCTGAGATAGAATACCGGAATATCGGTAGCACTTGCTTTTACTACTTTAGGACGGTCTGTATCCTTAGGCAGGTAGTTCATGGCGGCGTCAATCTTCTCATTCACTTCGATAAAAGCAAGATCCGTATTGGTGCCGAAGTCGAAATTCAGCCGGATAAGACCTGCCCCATCATGCGCCTCGCTATCCATATCTTTCAGACGAGCCACCTGGATAAGTTGTTGGCGCAATGGTTTCACCACCGTATTCTCCAACTCACGCGCAGAAGTATTCTGTGCCGAGATTTGTACTGTAATCTCCGGGATGGCAATATCCGGCAGCAGAGATACCGGCAACGTGAAATACGTTACCATACCGACAATAAAACATGCGGTAAACGCCATCAATACGGCAATGGGCCGCTGTATCAAGAACTTAACCACCCCTTTTATTTTTTATTTTCAATAACTTTCACCGGTGCCTCATGAGCCAGGTTCACATTGCCTGTCACAATCACCACATCTCCTTCTTGCACTTCATCTTCCACAATCGTGTATTCATCGGAATTTTCCAGTACGGTCTGCACATAGTTCCATTTCGCTTTATTATCTTTCAGTGTAAAAATCACCTGCTTACCGGAACGCAACACCACTGAACTCTTCGGAACAACCAACTGTTCACCTAGCGAACGATGTACATTAACCCGTATGTTCATGCCATTAAAGAGCTTGCCCTGTCCGTTGACAACGGCCTTCACTTTCACCATGCCTTTATCGTCCACCAGCGGATTGATTTCGGAGATACGTCCTTCGTATTTGGCAGAAGGATCTGCATAAGGGGTAACAACCACTTTATCGCCACCTTTAATAAGGGGGAGTTCACTCTCCAATACAGTAAAGTCAGCTTCCATGCCCTGTGAACCGATAATTGTACAGAAAGCATCTGAACTGCTGGGAGCATTATAGGGTTTGGAAAAGAGATTAGCCACCACCCCGTCAAAAGGAGCAATCAGAGTGGCATGTTCTTCTTCATATTTAGCCAGTTCATATTGAGAAAGGGTCTGATCATAGCCGCTTTTCACCCGTGCCAGTTGCATGATATCATCGGGTACATTGGCAGTATCATCCGCTGCATACCCCTGCCCTATCAATACATCCTGCAATTCCAACTTAGCTTTCTCCAAAGCATCTTTGGACTGTGCGGTCTTATTTTTTAAACGAAATTTATCCAGCTCTGCCAGTTTTTGTCCTTTGTGTACCCGGTCACCGTTCTTCACATAAATCTGCGCCACGATACCCGAACTTTCAAAACGCAAATCTGCCATTCCTCCGGCCACTATCTTGCCATTACTTACCAACTCGTGATTGAATATCTGCCGCTTCAAAGGCAACACGGTCACTTCATTCTTCTCATCCGGCAATACGGTAGCTACTCCTTCATCGGCGGCTTCTTCTTTTTTCGCACCGGAACATGCTGCCAACGCAAATAGTGCCAGACAGATCAAAAACCGGTAGTTCTGTGTCTTTATCATTCTATATTAGTTTTTCCGTTTACACTTAGTGTATGCAAAAATAGTCGTTTTCCCTTTACGAGCCGCCATATATATATGGACAAAACGAGACTGGATACAAACTGTTATTTTTCTAATTATCAAACAAGTATATTCTTGTCCATTCCCAAACAGGTGGACAAGAACATACCTCCTTCCTTATTTAGGGACTGTAATAATCACTACCGGATTAGAATCATCCGTCAATTCTTTCAGTGCCGAAAGTTTTTCATTTTCTGCCGCTTCAGGATTTTCTTCCAACCAGGTCATCACTTCTCCGGCATCAATAATCATTCCATATTCTCCCTGTGCACTGCATGCCTTGGGATGGAAAGCCATAAAGCCGGTCAGGTCATCTTTTATACCTTCCTTTTCGGCATACATCCGGGTAGTATTTGCCTTCCGGTCGTAGATTCCGTTAAACGTTTCCGGTTCATCTGTATAAAGTCCCCGGATACACTGAAAGAAAACAGTATGATCCGTCTCAAAAATACATCCCACCAACAAACGTTTTTCATTATCTTTGGATTCAGTACGTGCCTCGGCGCCCCAATGCCATTTACCGGTGGAGAATGCGATATAAGGTGTCAGCTCATTTCCACTCACTGTATAAATGGTATCATTGAAATTCTCTTTGTAACGTATCTTATTATCACTCTTCCACAGGAAAGGAATACCCGCTACACTTGCCGAGGCATCTCCACTTTTAAATGTAGTCAGAATAATACCTGCATTTCCCTGCTTTTTGACGCTGATACTGTTTATGTCATCTACTCCTCTATTAGGCAAAACCGGAAGTAGACTGGGCACCGTATCTATCTGTTCTCCCGCTTCATTAAATAACAGCAAAGCGCGCCCGTTATCACCTACAATATTACCGTAACGACCTATTATCACGGAATCCGTAAAACTGAAATCACTCGGTGAATCCGGAGGGGTAGGTATCGTTACACCACCCCGGTAATTACCTTGCAAATCATATTTCTGTAACTTACCGGGTCTGCGCATAAAATAAAGCAGACCGTTTACATCATTATAAGTAGGCGCCGCAGTTGAATAAGCTTCCGGATCATCGCCCAAATGTCCCACTTTGCTTAAAAACTTACCGCTCTCTTTATCAAAGACAAAACAGGTTTGACGTGAAAAGACAACAATCTCTTTATCCAGCAATAGAATATTCGGACTTCCACCTACCAGACACGAATCGGTTGTTTCTAATGGAACATAGCGTACATCGCTTCCTAATTCCGAAAGTTTCAATTCGGCAGGCTTTTCCATAGCTCCCGCCACATCAATAGAACATAGTTCATCGTCAGCCGACGATTGCGGAGTACCGGTACAAGCCGACACCAGGCAAACCAGACCTACTGCATACAACCATTCTTTTTTCATAACTTCTTGTGTGTTTTTAGATTTAATATTCATAACATCTCCGCAAATAAACTAATATTTTTAGTTTTAGAACTATATTTTATCGTTAAAGAAGTAAAAAGGGGTATTTAAAGACGCGACTTTATATATAATAGAAAGCTAACCATCATTCAATTCTTCGAAATATTCTATTCCAACTAATCCTATTCGTCACTTCATCTTTCGAGAACCAAATCATCTGTCCTACACCCAAAATAAAATCATCTGGTAATATCCCCCAACCACGTGAATCATACGAATGGTTAAAATTGTCACCACGCATAAAGTAATACTTATGATTGAAACGAAAGCTTTCCAGCAAAGAGTCCTCCAAATAGACTTGCCCCATTTTCAAGCTCATCTTTTTCCCCGTTTCATATTCTATACACTTATAATAATGTTCATAATTGCACGAATCAATACGCAATACATCTCCAATCTTAGGTAAATACACCTCTCGCATACCTGTAGCTTCGCACCATCGACAAGTATCACCTGGAACTCCTACACAACGTTTACAATAAAATGTATTCATACTGATTATCATCTTTTCTTTATCTTCAGCATAAGGAAAATTAAAAACAACTACATCATTCCTCTGTACTTCACGTTGTCCCTTCAATCTATGCACTAGCAGCCTTCCTGAATCCGAATTCATTATTCTACGCCCTGGTATTTGCATAGAAACAATAATATAATCTCCTCCCAATAAAGTTGGCGCCATAGAATACGTGGGAATGAAACAAGATACAATCCAGTAAAACCTAATAAATAGATAAACTTGAAATATAACAAATAAGCTTAAAGCCATATACATCAATTTCTTTCCTATTCGCTTCATTTTCCGTACTTCCATTGCAGACAACGATTACTCAATAAGGTTATTTTTATTAATTAGATAAATTCAATCCATGTTCTTTTAAAATCACTTTAACTTCCCCTCTCATCTCTTCAATGGCTTTTGAATAAACTTTCGGACGTTTAGTTAATACGATTTTTGCCATTTGTTTCAGTTTATCCGGTTGATAAAATTCGGGCTGCGCATAAAGCAGAAACAGCCGATAATATGAATAAATTCTATTAGGTAACAGATAAATAGCATCATAATAATATTTCTCTGCCTGTTCATAGTTTTGTTGTTGTTGGCTATTACCCCCCAAAGCATTATAGCACTGATAATTACATCTCAACAACATAGAGCGTCTTAATAATTCATTCGATTCAAGATATTTTTTCTGTTGAGATAAGCACAAACCATATTCATATACGAAATCGGCATTATGCTTCAAATCAGGATAGAGCATAGCATATCCCTTCTCCGCAACTTCCAATGCATCGGTTGACCTTAGATAACGGCATTTGTCCAATTTTTCTATCACGCCTTTGGGTGCATCCTGCAAAAAGAGCAAAAAGATAGAAGCAGCTACCAAAAATACCAAAACACAGTGCCCATATACATTATTCCCAACGCCAATAGTCCTTTTAGTGCTCAAGCTTGCCACTATAATAACTGCAACAACACAAAAGGCCGGATATTGGAAAGGATAAGAAGAAAATGCGAATATCAATAATGAAATAAGCCCGCCACATAATCCATAATCTCGTCTCTTAATTCCACCACTCAGCGCATATGCCACAATCACCACAACCCCGAATAGCAAAAGGCATCCTCTTTCTACCAGAATCTGCAAATACTCATTGAAAGCATATTCAGGATTTCCCGCTACTCTTTCTTCTGTTGCCGTGTATTTGCCCGAACGAAATCTATCAGTCTGTTCTTGGGCATAAGCAACCGGAAACATACAACTTCTGTACCCGAAAACCGGCTTTTTCCATATAGCACAAACCGTATTTTTCCAAATAAACAAACGCCCATATGCAGAATCTTTTTTCAGATTAAACATTAGGTAACTTCCTACTGCTATTCCAACAACACCCACTACAAGACAAAGAACAGACAACTTTCTTTTCAAATACCAATACTTTATCCAATTATTTTGCCAAAATAGAACAATAACAGAAGAGACTATTGCTCCAATCCATGCCGATCTGCTCATCCCGGCAGGTAGTATGCACAACAAGACTGCTAAAAAGAATAATGCAACATATCGTTTCATGCATTTAGTTGATAGAAACAGATAAAGAGATACGGGTACCATTATAGCGATGTAGCCGGAATAAGGACCCGGATTAAAAAAAGAACCTGTTATATCAAATTTGCTGTGATTAGACTCACAGAAACCATACAATTGCAGGATTCCCCATACTGACTGAATTATACCGGTACTCAACAATACCCAAGAAATTTTCTCCACAGAAATGAGATTGCATTCAAGCAACATTCTGATTGAAAACCAAAGGATACAGAGCTCCCCAAAAAGGAAAAGCTTCCAGTTTGCCAATTGGAGATCAAAATCATATCTTAAAAACCAATAGCCCAATAGGATAATAACCAACAAGTCGGCAACAACAAACTGAAAGCATTTTTTCCTTCTAATAAAGAATTTCAGGAAACTTAATACTACTGTCAGACAAAGAATAGCCCAAGATAAAGGATATATGAAGAAAGATAAATCGTGAGTTGAGAATGATATAAATGTAGTGTTAATCACTCCCAATAACAGCAGACTTATCCCTATTGAACATATCATTTTCCCAATGGACAATATCTTTATTTGTCGAAATACTTTTTCCATATAATTCGGTAATATAAATCAGAGAGATCAGGTAATTCTTTCATTGGAATAAATAAATCTTTCATTCGCATATCTTCTCCAATTACAAAAAAGAAAGGTACATTTTCTTTTTCCAAAATATAATGAAACACTGTATCTTCTGTCAAATAAACAGGAAGACTTAGCGACAAGCTATTTACCAATGCCTGTAATTCTCTACGATTAGAGTTATCTGCTATTATAATTAGTTTATCCTTCGCTAGCTTTCCCATTAGTTTCCTAACAGATGAAAAACTATGTTGAATGCATGAGCTACAATTGGTTGATGAAAATTTAAAAACAACCTTATCCTCTCCATTCAACAAAGCGGACAATTTGATAGCGTTTCTATCTTTGTCTAACAATGTCATATCTGGCAACTGGGATTCCGAATATACATAATGCATCTTCATATTTCCAGATAACAATGTAAGCATTTGCTTTTGGACTTCCAGGGTTTCAGATTGTTTCGCTATTTGAACATCCTTATGCATAGCATCACGTATAGAGTAAATAAGTCCTACGCTCAATAATCCTATCAATATTACTAAAAGAAATGTCATTCTTTTCATTGTAAATCCATCATTTCAACTCAAATTTAACGATAATCGGATTGTCATCTAATTCCACTTGCTTTCCGAAAGCTTTGGATTCGATAAATCGTCCCGGAGATATACAACTGTACACAGCATTCTTATAAGTCGTCAACGGAATAAAAACAGCCATATCATCCATATCATTTACCACTGCATTTTGTTTATATCCTACTGCTTCCATATAGGTATCCGATTCCTTATGGTTAATAATTCCCACATAATAATAATCTCTCCAGCTATATCTCAAGAAGGAATAAGAGGGAGTCTCAAGAAACATATACATACAAGGGATTTCTTTCATCAGTTTATCACCCTGATACGCGTCAATTTTTTCTGTTTTCAACCTTTCTACATATTCCTTTTGAGTCTTCTCCAATTCCTCTCCAAACCGCATGGTATATTTCCTCTTCAAAATTGAAGGTGACAAAGCTTGATAAACAGTATCATTCAAAGAGAACACCAGATTACCATTACTTATGAAATTGAAATCAGATCCAACTATTCCTGTCGTACAGATGCGAGAATCATAATATAAATCGGGACTCGTCTGTCCAGTATTAATATTAACAAACAACAGATTGGGGTATGAATTGTCTTTTAGATACGCTTTGTTAGTTGTATAACCACTGCAAAAAGCCACCCATGAATCGTCCAACACATAGAAAGTAGTAGCCCAATAGTCTTCTTTCACTTCCTGTTCCAAATGTCCATTAGCAGAATAAACAAACAATTTTCCCATTGAACAATCCCATAAATACACCCTATCCTTATACACATTAACATCGGTTATTTCTACATATTGCCCTGGTGCGACGCCCCTTTCACCGATTTTCCGAACAAATTTTCCTAATTTATCGAAACATAGTACAGAACTTGTTTTCTGTTTATCAACCACATAATAATAATCATTCGTCGCCACAATCTTGTCAACAAAACCTATCAAACATTCGTCTTTTGTTTCAAGAGGAATATACGAAATTGAATCCACAAATGAAGACATCCTTATTTCATGATTGCTACTTCGCAAAGGAACATCAATTACTTTCAAGTTCTGACCATCCCTTTCTACCGAAGTTGAACATCCGACCAATATCACTAATAACAACAGTAAATATTTTCGCATAGCTAAATTACTAAAATACATTTCTTCATTCTATTTTCATTTCTGTTATCATTATTATAGGATTATCATCACCAGATACTTTTTCTTTCAAATCAGCAAGTTCTGAAACCTTTGGTTCCACACTGCTTAAGTTATAAGATTCAATGATAGTGTACAAATCATGTCCTTTGATTGCAATAGGATTAATATAGAAACCACTATCTATATCATTTTTGATAGGGAAACGCTCCATAGCATATCCACCTATATAATTTTGACTTTGAAAATTATAAAATCCCACTCCTATTTTCATTTCAGATAGATTATTATACAAAATACAAAAAAAATCATCACTACATAAGACAGTAAGTAAATTAGGAAAATTTGTTTTTCTATTTTGAAAAATCTCCTCAATGGTCACCTCTTCTTCTTTTAACATCTCTACATAACGCTCTCTTTTCTTACAAAAGTCTTCTCCCCAATTCACATAAATTTTTTGTTGAATGCCTAAAGAGTCTATTAAATAAATGTTAGGATCTAAAGGATAAGCTAAAGAAGCACCATTGGCAGCTTTATACATAGACTGATTAGCATGGACTATTTCTTGAGGACTGATTCTGCTATCTGCAGATAACAATATTTGCTTATCACCTGTTCTCAGGTCATATAATATCAAAATAGGTACCTGACCATCCTGCTCCTTTCTTTCCATATAATCACAATAACATGCCATTTTGTTACTACCAACATAAACAATATCTTTCACCGAAAAATCAACACTTATTTTGTCTAAATATTCACCTCTCATATCATAAACCAATATATTTCCAGTACCCATATCAGCAATAAAAACGCGTTCCTCTTCTTCATCTACAGCTACACTGGTAATCGTCACATATTCTCCGGGAGCCACCCCCACACGAGAAATACGAGTAATGAAACGCCCTGTAGCATCAAACAAAAGGACTTGTTTAGATGCTGAATTATCAACGACCAAATACTTATTTTTTAAGGGTATCAATTGACTAACAGTACCAATCAGATTATCAGAAGTAGTTTCCAGCTTTACATAGCGTATATTCTTTACCAACTCAGACATTTTTAGCACCTTCTCGCCTGACTGAGCAATATATATTTCATCAGTCTGCACTCTACGAGACTGAGTATTCGTACAAGCACTTATAATTATAAGTAACAAGTATAACAAACAAGCATTCTTTTTCATATTACAAATTGTTTGATCTTAAGCAGATGAAACTACAGACAGTAGTCCCATCTGCAAAAGAGCAGAAATATCAACTATTTTTTATCATAGACAAACGGTCTGTTCAGCAGGATTGCAACAAACCTTTATAGCAAATTCAGGTTTAGAACATCCTTTATATGTACGCACCATATTGGGGCAATTCATAATTATTAACATACTATAGGGAATGTAGGTTGGATTACCTCCACATCCCCATTCTGTTTCACCGCCGCCACCTTCATTACCATCTGACAAAGCCATAAGATTTGCCAGATACAAATTACCAGTAGAAGCACTCGTCCTTAAGTTAAGAACATTAACGGAAGCTACAGCCACAATGGCAACCATAGCCAAAACATAAAACACTTTTCTTTTCATGTTCATACATTTTTAATTAATAATTAATTGATTTATATTGCATTTCCATACAATTTCAAGACTAAAGGACTGTCTGATACATTACAGTACACCGTAATTGTTTCATTGAAATACCCTTCTTTCTCTTTTTTCACAAAAACTTTCACTAAACCAGAATCACCCGGATTTATAGGTTGTTTTGTATACTCTACCGAAGTACATCCACAACTCACATTTACTGCATTAATAAGCAACTTTTTATTACCCACATTCTTTAATGGGAAAGAATATAGTATACTATCCTTTACTATTTTAGGAAAGTTTACTTCACGTTGTGATATTTCCACATCAGTTCGCATCATTGAAACCGTATCAGGAGCTAATAGTATATCTCGATAAAGTTCCGCTATATTTTCATTATTAACCGGGCTTCCAACAAGCACCACTTTATTATCTCTGTCAAGTAGAAATGTATGAAACTTTCCACCCGCAGGAAATTTATTCAATTGATTAAGACGGTCTGTTTCATCTATACAGACTGGCACAGAAAAGTCATAGAATCTCAATAAATCAACAAGTTCTTCAGTATTCTTAGGATAAAAATCAAATAAATAGGATACAGAGTAAGAAGATTTATTCTTCAAGCAATCAACCCAATCCAGCCATCTTTCAAGTTGAAGTTGGCAACTTGTACATCCTACGGTATCCACATAAACCAAAATTTTATAATCCGTATAAGCCTGTGAATATTCCACTGTATCCGTACCATACTTAGTATAAACCAAATCATTCGGAATAATAACTTGCCGTCCTATCCATTCTTCCAAAACACGATTTGCCTTATGTTGTCCACTTCTTCCACACGAAAAAAGAATAAGTATACTACAGGTTACCCCAAATAGCCCTAAAATCATTCTAATAATTACTTTCATATCATTAATATAAAAATATGATTATTTTCACTCATACCCAACAAACTTCTGCTCCCCATCTTCCACATAGAATACCTGCTCTTCCTTCCCGCGTGTCAAATTGCGCAGCCACAACAAGGCACCTTCAGGAATATTCCGATAGATTAATTCATTAGTAGTAGCAGTCTGTACTCCCAAAGAAATCCATCCCTTCACGCCAGACTGATAGAATAATTCATACACATTGCCCGGAGTGATAAAATTATCATCATTGCGAGGAACGAATAATATCTTTTTTATGGCGCGAGCACGTTGCAGGTCAAATACGATGGAATCCTGCGGCCCTGATGAGTAATAGAATGTCAGCCAATCATCATCACACGCCTTGTCTATGTCGTGCGCGGGATTCTCATCCACCGGACCACCACCGTATATGGCTTTCGAAGGAAGATGTTCTTCACTGTCCACACTATCAAAGAATGCCAGTTCTGCAATTTCCGCCCTACAATCTGCTGTGGGATAGGCAGGAGGCGGTGGAGTGAAACGCACATAACGATAAGGGCGTGAAATCTTCGGATAATAATAATTGAGGTTGGTACGGGGAGTATCGGTCAAGCAACAAAGCAGCTCACTCGTACGGAAATACCGGTCATTACTCACTTCAATCTCAGCACCTGTCATGGTAGCCATATAACCATAAAGGTATTGTCTTAACGGGTATTTTCTCCTTATATGGGCAGTGACCGCCTTCGACATATCCGGTTCAAAATAGCGTAGATTTCCGTCTACTACCATAAAAGGATATCCGGCAGGAGAACGCGTTCCGTTCTCAGAGGTCAAAGGTTGGAAAATGACGCCCGGTTCTATATTGTTCACCCGTGCTTTGCCGCGTCGTAATGGAACTGCATCCACTGTGACATATCCGGAAGGACTGAACATTCCCAGCAGAATAGTATTTCCTTCTATATTGTCATCAACCTTTACCTTGAACTCATTCTCACCAAAGTATTCTGCCGTCACATCCTGATAAAAAGGTCCAAACAATGAAGCTGTCTTACTATCGTGCGCTTCAAAAGTATTCCTGTAGACTTTACCTTTCTTTCTGCCGTCCGTAGACCCACGTTTCACCACAAAGTCGGACGAATCCATATACCAGAATGGGATAAATCCTCCGTCCGAATCCTTCAGTACGTTCCACATATGGTCGTGTTGATTAGAAGGAGAATACCAATATTTATCTATATTTATCGGAAAGCCCAATGCCCGGAAAACGTATACAGCATGATCAGTTATTTCGCGACATGTACCTACCAGATATTCCGATAAGAAACGGGCACCTAAATGTGGCATGCGATATTCGGTAGTGAGGACAAATAAGTTAGTTCGCTTGAAGTGGCGTGCCAGTACATTCACAGCTTCCACCATATCATTACCGGTATACAACGAATCAAGAAGAGGTTTATAACGGTCATAATACATTTTCCGCCAATTGTCCAATGGCTCATCTCCTATACGATAGGGCAATACCCATTCACAAAAGTCGTCAAATGAATAATTCTTTGCCCACGGACATTCTTCCCAGACCTTAAAGGATTGTTCGATATTTTCTATCAGATAATCGGCAGACATGTATTCAATATCCGGACGTTTCGGCAATGTTCTGTAGTTAAAGCCAATCCACTTGCGTTTCCATTCGCTATCAGGCAGATAACCTCCTATATTCAGTTTCACCGCGGCCTTCATTACCGCTTTCACACTATCCAGACGGTCATCTTCATAACCGCCATGCCCAGGCATATTTCTTATGAGAAAGCGGGCGGCTTCTAACTTCAAACTATCATTTTGGTAGTAGTTCAGCACTTTTTCCAGTTCTATCCTGTTTTTTCCGGCCTGTTCGAGTGCAAAATCCAAACGTTTATCTCCCGCACTTTCGCATGATACAAAAAATACAATTGACAGAGACCATATTATTGTCATCTGTACTCTATTCATAGTATTATAATTAAATTATTATAGTAGTTCTTCTCTTAATAATCCTTTTACTTGGAGACCTAATGCTACCATTAGACAGATGCAAATGTAGAGAGCTGAGGTTAATTAATAGCGGCATACAGACTTAATTGAGGATTAATAAACGGTTAATTCCATGTAAATACAGAATTCAAACTAATTTAACTGAAGTTTTACATGCAAAGTGATAAAGAATCCTCCTTCTTTCTTCATCCTCCGTGTCTCCGTATTCAATCCTGTCATTTAAAAAAAGACTCTTACTCTTTCTTTTCAAAAGCATTGCCCTTTCTTTACTTTTACATAGCACTTTGGTTATATGCATATTCTTTATTTTGCTATGACCACAAATGTGAAGCACGTACTTCACAATCGTGAAGCAGTAGTACCACAATTGTGGAGCACGTAATCAACAATTGTAGAAAGCGCTATAACATTGGTTATCAACAGAATAAATATAGGACATCAACATAAAAAACATAGGCAATTAATATAAGCAAACCATACTCTGAGCATCATCGCAAGGCGGGAATTCTCCCATCGAAATGGTACGAACGATTGTTATCCTCCATATTCGACGTATTTATGATGAAAAAAAGTCGAAAAGCGGGGGGTACTGAAACCGTTTATTCATGTACAAAAAACATGTAATAAACAGATTTACAACAGCATACCCCATTTTGTGTTAGTGTAGGCAACTCTACCTACACGCTAATTCTACTTGCTTCCACCACTGCTTATTGCCGATGAATAGGGCGATACAGAGCATAAGTGCAAGCGTGTAGGTAAAAGCGATCATAAACTTTCAGTAAAACCTGAGCTTGAGCAGGAAGTCTATAGGTACATTTCCCTAATTTCTTTCTCCAAAGAAGTAAAAACATAAATTATTTTCCGTTTACCGTCTGATAAAAAGCAAAGGCAGACACCCAACAGCATAGCAAACAATATCCCACCATGAAAATGACGTACCCAATACTACCCTTGCCAGCGTACAATTTTGCAACCCCAATAAAGTAACCAATTGCAAATACTGTAACGTTTCAATACAACAAGCAAACAGGAATATCCATAGTGGCAGCCATCGCAATGGGCGGGTAATAAACATACGCACAAAGCAATATATGAGTATTACCACCAATACATCTCCCATATAGGGACGTATGAATGCGTCACGCACAAAAAGGGCTATTAATGTTTCGACCACAAACAACCCTGCAAAACAAATTGCATAAAACCAACGGCTACCAATAAATGTATCATTCCTATTATCCATAAATCGCTTTTATTACATATTTGGAAAATTAAAATCTATTATAAATGGGAAACTTCAAAACTTCAGCAACAACAATATCGGATTATCATCTTCTGATAAATTACTTAATGCCTCCCTATCTTCAGGAAGTATATTGGAATCATGTTCCAAAATATGAGATATATTTTCCGTCTCAGGAGACGTAAAAGCTATAAAACAAGAATCAGTAGCTGCATCCCCGGAACTGGATCGGTAACTACGGATCTGTCCGCTAAAAAATATGGGTTTCATCAATTCTCCGGTAACCTTATTCACTAATAGCTCTATTGAGAGTGGCATTCTATAAATACTTATGTAAACATATTCCGCCGTCTCACAGTACGCATTTATCCCACGAAGTAGTTCCCTCCCTTCCGAATAGGATGCTTTTCTATCTTTAGACCATCTCCTCAAGACATCTTTAGTAACCCAATTATCAGAAGGAAAATTCAAAGAACAATCAAGACCTCTTTCCGTTACTTCCGATAACTCTGAAGAGAACAACTTATAGTAGTATAATGAATTACCAGCCCTATAAAAGGATGTGCCATAACGGTATATACTACCATTTTCAAATAATCCATCATAAGTTGACAAAGCAACAAGTTCCTTAGAAACTGGAGAATACTTAGCCAAAGCAATATCCATTTGCCCATCTTTAAATACATTAGCTAAATAGAATACACTATCATTCAACACTGCAAAATTCAAGAATTGCTCTCCAGTCATATATTCTTCATATCGAGAGCCTTGCGACATATACTTAATTATTTTACCGGATGTGCCATCTGCTATATAAACATCTCCTTGTTGAGTAATATCTATATCCCATATAGAAGTATATTCACCAGGTCCTTGACCTACCTTGTCAATGCCATAAACAAATTTCCCTTTTTTATCAAAAACCAAGACTTTCTGAGAGGTAGATATATACAGCTGATTATTGACATAATGAGCTGTATAAGAATCACCAAACAGGATATCATCATTAGTTTCCAACGGAATATAACGTATTTGTTTAATCTTCTGCTCCGGTAAATCAGTTAATGAATCAACTGCTATTGTACGGCAATTTATTTTCTCTATCTTATTCTCTTGTTTGTGTTGGCAAGCAAGCAAACAGAATAAACTTGCTATAATGAGTATCTTTTTCATAAGTTACAATGTATTCAAATGGTTTATTAAAAACATCATAATTGACAAACTTTATTTCCTTCAGAAAAAGTCATCATCTCTTAAACTCATAATATATAATAATCGGATTTGAATCTTCCGTCAAGGTCTGCAATTTATCGGCCCCTTCTATACGAGGATTTATTCCGCCTTTCTTCATATTTTCAAAAAAGATATCCTTGGTGAAACCGTCATTCATGCCGATGCAATATACCCGGTTCTCATCAAATGAATAAAGATTGGGAATTAACAATGTACCTGCTTTATCCGTATAAAGCAAATCGTCAGTTATACCTGACATAACATAAGCTTTATTCTCTTCTTTCTTATAAAGAATAGAGTAAAGATAAAAGCCTATATGATAGCCGAAATGAATATATTTAGCGGTTTCCCAATAATCAAATACATTATATATCTTATCGGTTTTCATCAATCTATCGCATATTTTTGACACTCTTGCAGATTTCGACATATCATTCTCTGCTATCAAAGTTTCCAAATATTCCTTTGTCACAAGCTTTTTACTTTGCAAAGTAATATACGGTTTTATTCCTTTGGGAGTTATTTCAAATATTGTATCCATGAAGATCTGCATAAATTTGGGATTTCCGGTAGGACCGGAGATAAAAGTATGTTGATTAGTACTGAATAGTTCATTCCAACCCTTGTTGTACTGAGAAGCCTCAAATTGAAATGAGATTCTTTTTCCATTAGTAACGTCTACTTTACTCAAGAGAAATCGTTTCCCGGATTCATCAAATGTATACAGATTCGTATACAGCGCATTCTTAAAAGGTTGAATAAAAGTAGATCTTGTTCCTTTATTTTCCAATTTAAACGAACTTTCAAAAGTTCCATTACTACTATACTTCAATACATTCTGAGTTTGGGAGTCCAGTACATATATTTTTTTATTTTCCCTGTCGATACTTATATCATCCGGATCAATGTATTCACCGGGTCCTTTCCCCTTACGCCCTATCATCTTTATAAATTTGCCTTGCTTATTAAACAGAAAAAGACCTCTGCCTTTTTCCAATACATACAAATTATTATCACAGACTTCTAACTTATCAACTTTTCCTAATAATGATTCATCCGTATCTTCCAATACAATGATTCCCGCCTTGCTGAATAAAGAAGAATAAGTCATCTTCTCCAACTTCTCAGCACGATCTAAATTAATCACATAGCCATTTTCCTTTGCTAAGCTGCTATTCTTTCCACCAGGAACAGTCAATAATCCCAGCATTAATGCCATTAACATTGTCAGTGTGTTCATAGTATAAATATATAATTTCAATAAAACATTTGTTATCACAAAAGTAGAAGATACAATAAGAAAAAGAAAAGAAATATGTTACATTTTCTTTCTCTTACATTACCAATTACAAAAATAATCATCAAAACAAGATAGTGAAAGGAATAGTCACTATACTTAGTAAACTTCAATAATATATTTTCTACAGATGGATACAAAACGCTCCTCTCTCCTTCAAAGCTATACAAGGAATAGCTAAACGGTAACAATCATTTTTAAGGATATCGCTACGATAGTCTGAGAGAGAAACATCCAAAACAACGGTTCGGATGCGGAACAAAGAAGTCAATTCTTCAATACGACCATTGTAGCCTTTGGAAATGTATAAATAATCGATCTGTAAAGGGTGCTTTGAAATCTTATTTTTCCAGCGGGCATCATGGAGCAGGCAAACCCGCCTGCCCGCATAGGAAACAATGTGATTATGAAAAGCCAGACCGGAAGCAGAATAATCAGCAGGCAAAGCATTGGGAATAGAGAGATGCTGACGATTCCAATAAGGTACGAGTGCACGGTGCAAACGGAAAGTATCCGGCACACTATCAGCATAAGCCAACCAGGATTCTCCACTATTAGCAACGCAATGGACGGCAGGACAGCCACGGACATTATAAAAAGCAATGCCGCGCTGAGGAGAAGACAGGCTGACGGAAATCGTATGATAAGTGATCAGCAACAACAGGCAGCAAAGCGGAAAGGATATGCTGCGAGCAGTTCGGATAGCCAAACTCCGAAACAGAAACAATAGAAAAAGATAAAACAGCATAATCTCCCAATGATCTATCCAAAGCCGATCTATAGAGGACATTGGCAGTTCTTCTATCCAGCAGAGAACTTTGTTCTGAGCACTTAACAGAGCATCGACTACTAAAGCACAGCCAGATTGAAGGAAAGAAAAAGGAGTCAGGACAAGCATAAGAACCGCAGAATACAAAATCAACGTCACCATAGGAATCACCCACAGATTTGTCAGCAGAAAATGAGTAGAGAAACGGGAGAAATAGAATATAACTAAAGGAGCCGTACCAATTTGCGCAGCAACGGAAACCGTCAGCAATCCCCAAACATAACGAGGAATGCAACGCCTGACAGAGAGCAGGCTGTAAAGTTTGGGCTGTATCAACAAAATAGAAACTACCGCTACAAAAGACAATTGAAACCCCACATCAAAAAGCCAAAGTGGATTATAAAGTAACATTAAAAAGGCAGTAGCCGCCAATGTATTCAACGATAACAATTTCTCAGATTGTAAACGGGATATAGCCAGCAGAGAGAACATGATTACGGATCGTACCACAGAAGAAGATAATCCCGTAAGAAAAGCGAATGCCCACAAAAAGAGAATAACCAGAAAAAATCCCAAGGGTTTAAAAGCCGCCCACCGCTTCCACAAAAAGGAGAAGAAAAACAAAAATAAAGTAGAAAGCAAGCCTATATGAAGTCCTGAAAGTGCCAGTACATGACTGGCGCCGGCAATTGAATAAGTTTCCCGCATATCCTCGCTCAAATTCTCCTTATCTCCCACCGTAAGAGCCGAAAGTACTGCAAGATTATCTCCCTGAAAACCCAAACGGTGATATAGTTCCACCACTTTTTCCCGATAGTCCAAAGCTATTTGCTGAAGAGAACGAGAAGCATCATGACCCATTATCCGCCAATGTCCGGCAGAGATATACGCTGTGCCGGTACCAGCTTTACGAGTAAGATAACGTACATAATCAAATTCGTCAGGATTCCCATTATTGACAGGAGGGGCAATACGAGTATGTACCCATAATCTATCTCCACGCTTTAATGCAACAGTAGCGGAATTTCTCGGAAAATAGAATAAAAATGTACGTCCATATTCACTTTTCTGCAAATCCTCATCATTCACTTTTCCCTCTAATTGGACATGACATAACACGCTTCGTTCTTTCATTTCCGGTTTTTCCAGAAGAATCACCTGATAGACTGCCGCCTCATCGGAAAAAGGAAAATCCGTACGATGCAAATATTCTTCCGTCATACCGGCGCCTAATCCGAAACAACAGAGAAAGACGGAAACTCCATACAGCCAATGAATACGATATTTATCAGAAAGGAAATAAGTCAGAAACAGTAACATGAAACCTGCCAGACAAATCCAAACAGGAAAAAGATTGGAAACCGGACAGGATGCCTCTGCCGGAATATTTAAGGAAAGTTCCGCCCGCTGCCGGAAGAAATGCGCATCTCCACATACAATACCGCCTGCAAACGGCATCAGAAGTCGTAGAAACGGATGTCGTTGCAGGCTGTTAATTATCAATGGAGGAAGAATTAGAGATCCTTCAGCGAATGTATCATACCTTCAGGATCAGGAGCTGCAAACACGGCACTACCTGCAACCAATGCATCTGCACCGGCAGCTATCAGGCGGGCACCTGTCTCCAAATTCACACCACCATCCACTTCTATCAATGCTTTCGAACCGGTACTGTCTATCAAAGCACGCAATTCCCGTACTTTTTCAACTGTATGTTCGATAAATTTTTGTCCGCCAAAACCAGGATTCACACTCATCAGCAACACCATATATACATCCTGAATAATATCTTTCAACATTGCCACAGGGGTAGCCGGATTCAGTGTAACGGCGGGCTGCATACCCGCTTCACGTATTTGTTGAACCACCCGATGCAAATGCGGGCAAGCTTCGAAATGCACATTCATGGTGTGCGCACCCAATGCTTTCACCTCATTAATGAATTTCTCGGGTTGCACAATCATCAGATGTACATCCAAAGGCTTCTTTGACAGTTTTGCCACATACTTCAATACCGGGAAACCGAAAGATATATTAGGAACGAACACACCGTCCATAACGTCAATGTGGACCCAGTCGGCTTCACTGCGGTTCACCATTTCCAAGTCCTTTGCCAGATAAGCGAAATCTGCGGACAGGATAGAGGGAGCTATGATTGGTTTCATAATACACTACATTTTACAGATTATATACAGATATAACGTACAAATGTAGACAAAAGATTTCATTCATCCTAATATTATACCCTGCAAGCCTTGCGGAAGCTGAGGCACTGTACGATAATTACGGGCAAGGTTACGAAGAAAATCCAAAGTTTTCCCGGAAGGCTGCGGATGTCCATCCGGCAATGCATTATCAGCACTTCCCGGTTTCACGGATGAAGAAGAAAAAGAAGGAGTAGTTTTTTTATCCATAGGCTTATTGAACTGAGAATTAATAATTAATTAGTTAAAGCTACGGGCTGCAAAAAAGAAGCAGGAGGTACTTTATATACTAAGAACGGAAGAAGAAGAGATATAGTATACAAGAAGTTATAAAAAACATGAGAGATGTAAATAAATCAGCCCAGGTTAGTGCCAACACACCATACCTGGGCCAACATCTGGTTGAGATGAAAATATTTATTTCGCTTTGGCTAAGTCAAATGAGAAAGTAGTCACGGGAAGTTCGAAAGGTTCATTATTCACTTTCACACTAGTTACCTGAAGCTTGAAAGCTAATTTATCACCAGCATAGGCAAAACTACCTGCTTCAGGTGCTGCAATTGTCACCTCCACTTTCAAGTCCGGGGTTTCACCTTCTCTTTCACCCTCACCTTCAGTAGGTTCTGTCGGGAAATTGATTTCAAGAATTAGTGGTTCAGGAGTGAACGCCATGCTAATAACTGTCTTATCGTCATTGAAAGTAGGTGTATACTTCACTTTATAACTTACATCACCTACGGCTTCAATAATTCCGGGAGCTGCCTCCCCCATAATGGCTGTAATCAAATCCGCTACCGGGAACTTTTCAAAAGACACATTTTCATTGGTTACTTCTGCGCTCACATCCGTACCTTGAGGTTCTTCACCCTCTTCTGCAAGAGGAGACACAGATGTAGTTTGCATTTTTCCGGCATAATTACCTACCACGTCAGTCAATGCGGGAACATTAGGTTTAGGTTCATCGTCATCATCACAAGATGTGAAAGTAGTTACCAGGCCCAAGGCCATTACAAGAAACACGAAACGCTTTAAACAATGTACTTTTTCCATTACTTTAATAAGTTTAGTCTAGTAAATAATAAAATTAATAAAATCACATAATTAAGGTTGTACGTACATTAGGTTAAATGGCCTTATTTGTGAAATACTGCATTTGGAAAAAGAAAAAATTTATTAAAGGATGTATCATTTAGTCCATCGTCAGCACGATTCCATGCTTCTCCGCCATCCGGCGCAGGTTCAAAATAGCATAACGCATCCGCCCTAAAGAGGTATTGATGCTGACTCCTGTCATTTCTGCTATCTCCTTGAAACTGAGGTCTTGATAAAAGCGCATATGTACTACTTCCCGTTGTTCGTCCGGCAGATGTTTCATCAGGCGACGTACATCCGAAAGAATCTGGTGGTTCACTATTTCAGTTTCAACCGTTCCTTCAGACAGACGGATATTATTCAGTAAATTCCGTTCTTCTTCATCACAAGACACCAGGTTTTCTTGCTTTTCCTGACGGAAACAGTCGATAATAAGATTATGTGCGATACGAGTCAACCAAGCCGAGAACTTACCGTTTTCATTGTAGCGTCCCTGCTGAATGGTGACAATGGCTTTTGTGAAAGTTTCCTGAAAGATGTCTTCCGCCAGTTCTTCATTGCGCACCGTATAATAGATGTACGCATAAAGACGATCTTTATAACGGTTCAACAGAATATCGAATGCCTCGTTATTGCCTTGTGCATAAAGGGCCACCAACGTTTCGTCAGCAGCATTTGTTTGTACTTTCATTACGTGTGTTTTTAGATTTCAGCGTAATGTATTCCGATAGGCATTCTATATTTGGTAGTTAATAATATGCAAAGAAAAGAAATTTTCAGGAAAGAAACAATATTAGAAGCAATTATTAAGTTACAAGCTACAAGTTGCTACGCTATCACTCTGCATAGTACTTGTAGCTTGTAGCTCGTTACTATTTCACTCTGAATTCTTCCGTCAACCGGAATCCACGCAAAAGTTCATCTGTCTTCAAGCGTTTCTTACCGGGAAGTTGCAAAGCACGTATACCGATAATTCCATCAGCAGCGGCTACATGGATATAAGTCTTACCATCCGTCAGCAAAGTTCCGGGGGTCAACTGGTGAGATTGGATTATTTTTTCTGTCTCAAATATTTTCATAACTACCGTCTCTCCATCAGGTTGAACTAATTCCGACCAGGCAGCAGGATAAGGAGACAGACCGCGAATAAAATCATAAATACGTTTCACTGGCTGATTCCAATCGATACGACAGGTATCTTTAAAAATCTTCGGTGCAGGACGCAATTCGCCTACAACTGCCATTTCTTCCTGTGGAATAGGTTTCACTGCATCATTCAGGATCGCATCTACCGTTTCAGTCACCAGTTTTCCACCAAGCATCATCAGCTTATCATGCACAATACCCACATCATCCGTATCTGCGATAGGAATACGAACTTGCTGAATCACTTCCCCCGTATCGATTTCATGACGCAGGAAGAAAGTTGTGATACCTGTTTCCGTATCACCATTAATTACTGCCCAGTTAATAGGAGCGGCTCCCCGGTATTGAGGCAAAAGAGAAGCATGAAGATTAAAGGTTCCCAAACGTGGCATATTCCATACCACTTCGGGCAGCATACGAAAAGCAACTACTATCTGCAAATCGGCCTTCCACTCACGCAGAGCCTCAACAAAAGCCTCATCTTTCAACTTTTCCGGTTGCAACAAAGGAAGACTATGTTCCAGCGCATACTGTTTCACTGGAGAAAACTGAAGTTTATGTCCCCGCCCTGCCGGTTTATCAGGCATGGTGATGACACCTACTACATTATATCCACCTTCTACTAAACACCGCAAAGACTCCACAGCAAAATCCGGAGTCCCCATATAAACTATTCGCAAATCTTCTTTCTTCATCATATAACAACTTTATTAATCTTCAGAGAAATGCACCAGTACCTGACGGTATGAATTGAATATCTTCGACTTGGAAACAAATCCCAGATAGTGCCCTTCTTCATCTACCACAGGAAGGTTCCATGCTTTCGTATCATCAAACGTGCGCATCACCTGTTCCATACTATCCGTGTCATAGAGGCGTGCCGGAATAGCCGTCATCAGCTTGCCTACCGTAAAACGATGATACAACTCCTGCCGGAACATGATATTCCGGATATCGTCTAAGGTAACAATACCAATCAGTATTCTGCTCTTATCTGTCACCGGGAATATATTACGCCGTGAGGCTGAAATCGCTTTCACCAATTCACCCAAGTCCATCTCCGGATGAACCACTACAAAATCTTTCTCCACCACATTTTCCACCTTCATCAGAGTAAGTACTGCTTTATCTTTATGGTGAGTCAGCAATTCTCCCTTTTTAGCCAAACGCATGGAGTAAATACTATGAGGTTCGAAAACAATAATTGTCAGATAAGAGCTGGCTGCTACAATCATCAGCGGGAGGAAAAGGTCATATCCACCCGTCAGTTCGGCTATCAGAAAGACTCCGGTCAATGGGGCATGCATGACACCACTCATCACACCCGCCATCCCCATCAGGGCAAAATTCTTTTCGGGTAGATAATAAGAGAAATCAAACTTATTACTAAAAAAAGCGAAGACAAAACCGGCTATACATCCCAAATACAAAGAAGGCGCAAAGATACCACCACAACCGCCACCACCATTTGTCGCGCTAGATGCAAATACCTTGAACAAGATAATGAGCATCAAATAGAGTAATAGCAAATTCCCATGTCCGTAGAAAAAAGAGTTGTTCATCACTGTATCCCAATCGGCATTGGAAGTACCGTTCAGCAACAGTTCAATAGTATCGTAGCCTTCACCGTAAAGCGGTGGAAAAAGAAATATCAAGATACTCAACATGACACCACCCAAAGCCAACTTCTGGTAAGGGCCTTTCAACTTGCCAAACAAACCTTCCACAGAGTTCATTGCACGGGTAAAATAAAGCGAAACCAGTCCGCAAAAAATACCCAGCATGATAACGTAAGGAATACGTTCCATCTCAAATGCCTGGTCAAGGTGGAATTTAAACATTGCTTCTGTTCCGGTAGTAATATAGGAAACTGTAGCAGCCGTCACTGCAGAAATCAACAACGGAAGCAGAGAAGTCATAGTCAGGTCTATCATCAGTACTTCCAGTGTGAACACCAGTCCTGCAATAGGCGCCTTGAAGATACCAGCAATAGCACCGGCAGCACCACAGCCTACTAAAAGCATCAGTGTGCGGTGCTCCATCTTAAAAACACTTCCCAGATTGGAACCAATAGCGGAACCTGTCAATACGATAGGCGCCTCTGCTCCTACCGAGCCACCGAAACCAATGGTTATGGAACTGGCAATCACAGACGACCATGTATTGTGCCGCTTAATCCGTCCTTGTCGGCGGGAAATCGCATAGAGAATTTTAGTAACCCCATGACTGATATCATCCTTCACCACATAGCGTACAAACAATCCAGCCAGAAAAATACCCACTACCGGATAAACCAGATAAAGGTAGTTGGCTTCCGTTGTATTGAAATTATTCGTCAGGAAATTCTGTATCCAGTGTATCAGCATCTTCAGTATCAAAGCCGTAATAGCCGTAAAGATACCTACCAGAAAACTGAGTATCAAGATAAACTGTTTTTCCTTAATATTCTTTTCACGCCATAAAAGGAAACGCTGAAACAAACTTCTCTTCTCTTTTTCCATATACCTATATTTACCAATCTAAACGAAATAAAGAATTTACTCTCGTATCCATATAAATAAGAGAGAAAATCCTTCGACAAACTCAGGGCATACCCGAGCTTACAGAGATTAAAAATAACGATACCTTTTTTAGTCCGTTATTTTATTCCCGGATAATTTTTATAACACCACCCTTATCCAGTTTTATGATGCTGGATGGTTTCGGATGTCCCATTTCTTCCCGTCGATAGCCCACTACGTAATCGACCATGGACTTAAGTTCTTCTGTGATCTCACTGTAATTTGCCGGCGAAGGTTGCCCGCTGATATTGGCCGACGTAGAAACAATCGCCTTACGGAACTGTTGACAAAGCCGTTTTGAGAACCCTTCATTCGTTACCCGGATGCCCACGCTACCATCTTCGGCAATCAGATTAGGTGCCAGGTTTCGCGCACCGGAGTAGATGATTGTCAACGGTTTGTCCGCCACTTCAATCAAGTCCCATGCCACTTCAGGCACATCCTGCACATAGAAGTCTACCTTTACAGGAGAATCCACCAACACAAGCATCGCCTTACTGTCCGAGCGCTGCTTAATCTCATACACACGCCGCACAGCTTCTTCGTTGGTGGCGTCACAACCTATTCCCCAAATGGTGTCGGTGGGGTACAGAATGACTCCGCCTTCGTTCATCACTTGACAGGCTTTTTTAATATCTTCTATCATTTCTTGGTGTATAAATACAGTGATTAACACGCAAAAGTACTATTTTTGCACGGATTAATAGAAAAGTTTAAGAGAAAACAATGGAAGAAATTCAATTTAACCACACCCTGCCCATACAACTACGATTTAATGATGTCGATAAGTTCGGCCACGTGAATAATACGGTTTATTTCTCTTTCTATGATTTGGGAAAAACCGAGTACTTTGCTTCCGTATGCCCGGACGTCGATTGGGAGAAAGACGGCATTGTCGTCGTACATATAGAAGCGAACTTTCTTGCACAGATTTATGGTTCGGATCATATCGCTGTACAAACAGCCGTTACTGAAATCGGCACCAAAAGTTTTCATCTCGCACAGCGGGTGATTGATACGGAAACACAGGAGGTCAAGTGCATATGCACCTCCATTATGGTAGCTTTCAATCTTGAGAAGCATGAATCTAAACCTCTGGAGGAAGAATGGATTCGGGCAATCTGTAAATACGAAGGAAAGGATTTGAGAAAGAAAAAATAAAAAATATAATTAAAATACAATAAGTCCCCTTACACTGTACTATTCCATATATCTATGAGAATTGTATGTGGAGGGGATTTTTCATAGACAGCAACCAGTTTCTTTCCACCATCAAAGCACTATTACTCAATTCAATACGTTACACCGATTTGGATAATACAAATATATTGCATAGTTTTGTTACTGTCATACTGTATACAACATATAAAGTTACTACTATTATGAAAAAACAAAGGATTTCCTTTCCCGCATTGCTTCAAGCCATCTGTTCTGCTATCTTATTTGCCAGTTGCCTACTGCCCTGGTTGAACATCACATTACCACAAGAATCATTAAGAGGACAATTCAATCTTATCAATATGCCTGTCCAAATGGTGAGTGATACAGGCGTTACAACTAATATACTCCCGCCGGCAGGTTCATTTTTCGACGATACCCAAATAGTGCTCTATGTTATCCTTTTCTTTATCTTCATCAATATATTTATCCAGCTCCTAAAGAAAATTCCCCTACTCACATGTTACTCATGTCTACTTCCCACATGTTTCAGTTACCTCTTTTGGACAAGAGTGGCAGACTGTGGAAATTATCTTGAATGTGCAGGAATCGGTCTTTATCTGACCAACATATTTGGTACAATCGCCATTGCAGCCGCATGGACGGACCTTGGACGAAATTACAAAGCCCATAGAAAGTTATTCCGTTTCTGTTGGAGATGGAGCATTGCATGCCTTGTGCTTCCCATCGTTCTAATTCCCCTTTCCGGTTTTCTCAGAATTCAAACTTCCGATATTCATATAATCCATCAAATAGTATTCATGTTTACGACGATTTGCTTTATTATCTGGGTAATAGGAATTGTACAAATACCATTTTTAGTATATGCCAAAATAGTAAATCAAATATCAGAGCAAAAGGATCGTCACGCAAGACGCTTTTTATCAAAAAGACATCAAATTGCTCGCTTTACATAACACAGAGACGCTTTTTCCTGCTTATTACAAATAAGTACGTTAAACAAATGAGTTGTTCCAGAAAAAGATATCTTTCTATTTTAACATTTAGATCATCTGTTTTAAGCAAACAGATGATCTATTCATCCCAAACAGACCATCTATTCACCCCAAACGCATGATTTCTTTTTCTGAAAAAGAACTATTTTTACTATTATGGCTACACCCTTTGCCCCAAAAGGTGACACCCTTTAATCAAAAGGGTAATGCCATCTTCCATTAATGGTGTAGCCTCACCGAAAAACAGATGAATTTCTTTCTATCTTGAAGCTAATCGCTGAGCATACAAAAAAATCACTTTTCAACCATATCCAAAAAAAATATTTCCTTAATGCAATATAACACCTTCATTACCTCTACAAAACATCTCCATTCAGAAGGTATTCGCATCATTCCGCATTTCACAAATTGCATATCCTTGCGTTTTTTCCAAACCATCAGGCATTGTCCACAAAGAAAGGAATGTCAGAAAATAGAATTATCATTTTGCCATTTTGTTACTCCCCGTTTCCTCTCCGACAGATTTATACTTTACACGATTATTTTGTGTATTTCTTTTCGGTTTTGAGGGAAAGTTGACCAGTTAACAAGTTGACAAGGGGACAAGGTGCCATGCGGCACAGAAGCATTGCGCAGCCCCTTGTTTCCTTGTCAACTGGTCAACTGGTTCCCTTCCTTTCTTTTCCGATATGAATACACAAAAAATAGCCAACCTATTACAACAGAAAGTTTAATACTCAATATACAGCCTTAATCTGCCTCTTTTTTCATAAATTTGCCCCCATTATGGAACAACAACAATCATCTTTCAAAGAAAAGGAACGTACAGATCTACGCGAACCGCAGCACTTCAAGGTGATCATCTATAACGATGACTTCACTACGATGGAGTTTGTCGTCAAGATACTTACTACCATATTCTTTAAATCGGCAGCAGAAGCAGAAACGCTGATGTTACAGGTACACAAGAGTCAATCGGCAGTGGTAGGCATCTATACATACGACATTGCACAATCGAAAGTACAGAAAGCCACCCGCATGGCACGCGAAGAGAATTTTCCACTCCGGCTCACCGTTGCACCGGAAGAAGAATAAGAATTAGGAGAAGATTATGGATATACAAAATACAGTGCATGTGAACAGCGCATTCACCTATGCACAAAAAAAGGCAATATCTTATCGCCATGAATTTATCACACCTGAGCATTTGCTGAGTGCATTTCTGGAACAGAGTCCCTTTGCCAATGCTTTAAATATGTGTTTCTGTGATGCCCAAGAACTTGCTTTCTCTTTAGAGAATTATTTCACGGAAGAACTGGAAAGCGTTCCCGCAGACATGGATTATGAACTGGAAGTTTCAACCCAGCTCAACGAACTGATACAACATGCCTATCTGATGATAGACTATTCAAGTGCTGAAGCATTGAACGTCCCCCATTTAGTGCAAAGCATGCTCCAGCTCAAGGACTCCTGGGCATGCCATATCCTGAAAGAAACTCTTGAAGAAGATCTACCCGAATTTATCAGCCAACTCATCTCCCGATATGAAGAAGTGGAGGAAGAAGACAATCTGCAAACCTCTCCACAGGAAAAAAGCGAGCCTTGGCGAAGCTTTGTAACTTGTCTGAATGACTGTCTGCAAGACCATAATCCACTCATCGGACGGGAAGCTGAACTGGAACGAACCATTCAGGTGCTCTGTCGCAAAGAGAAAAACAATCCGTTGCATGTAGGCGAACCGGGCGTTGGCAAAACCTCCCTCGCTTACGGACTCGCTGCCCGCATCGAAGCACGTGAGGTCCCCGAACGACTCCTCGACTGCCGTATCTACGAACTGGATTTAGGTACTCTACTGGCAGGTACGCAATACCGGGGTGACTTTGAAAAACGCCTGAAAACCATTATGGAAGGTGTTCGTAATGAAGGACATGCCATCATCTATATCGACGAGATACACAATCTGATAGGTGCCGGACGTACAGGAGACGGTTCCATGGATGCATCCAACATGCTGAAACCTTATCTGGAAAGCGGAGACATCCGTTTCATCGGCTCTACTACTTACGAGGAATACAACCGTTACTTTGCCCGCAGCAAGGGATTGGTGCGTCGCTTCCAACAAATAGATATACTTGAACCAAGCATTGAGGAAACCATCCATATTGTAGAAGGACTGAAAGAAAAATATGAAAAATTTCATGGAGTAACCTATCAACCTGATGTAATCCCTTACGCCGTCAAAGCAAGTGTCCGCTATATCAGCGACCGCTTTCTGCCCGACAAGGCTATCGACCTGGTGGATGAAGCAGGAGCTTACCGCGAAATTCATCCTATACCTTCCGGAGAGCAAATTGTAGACAAGACATTGATAACCGATGTACTCGCCCGTATCTGCAAAGTAGATGCACTCGCCATGAAAGAAGAAGATACCACCTCACTGGAAACTTTGCATGCACGTATCAGTGCCAAAATTTACGGCCAGGAAGAGGCAGTGCGCCAAGTGGTGGAAGCCGTACAAATGTCCAAAGCCGGACTGCTGGATGAAAACAAACCGCTGGCAAGCCTGCTCTTCGTCGGTCCTACCGGAGTAGGTAAAACCGAAGTAGCCAAAGTGCTGGCCTCCGAACTGGGTATTTCCCTGCAACGTTTCGATATGAGCGAATATACCGAAAAGCATACCGTAGCCAAATTAATCGGTTCACCCGCCGGATATGTAGGCTATGAAGACGGTGGTTTATTAACCGATGCCATTCGCAAAACTCCCAACTGCGTACTGCTGCTTGATGAAATTGAGAAAGCCCATCCCGATGTATTCAATATTCTGCTACAAGTAATGGACTATGCTGTTCTTACGGATAATAAGGGACGAAAAGCCGACTGCCGCCACGTTGTACTTATCATGACTTCAAATGCCGGTGCACAATTTGCCCGTCAGGCATCTATCGGATTCAGCAGTCAGATTACAGCCGGGGAAGCCATGTTGAAACAGGTCAAGAAGACCTTCAAACCGGAGTTTATCAACCGTCTGTCCGCTACTGTCGTTTTCCACGATATGAGTCGGGAAATGGCCTCACTTATCCTCGACAAGAAGCTTGGGGAACTGAGCAGCAAGCTTGCCGCACGCCAGATAGAGATGGAACTGAGCCCGGAAGCCCGCAACTGGTTATTGCAACGTGGATTCCTGCCCGAATATGGCGCCCGCGAAATGGACCGTGTGATAGCTTCGCATCTGAAACCACTCCTGATGCGCGAAATCTTATTCGGTTCCTTAAAATCCGGTGGTAAAACTTGCATACAGGTAGACAAAGATCAGTTAGTCTTACAACTTTCAACAAAGTGATACTATGGTCTTTGCACTAACTGACGAAATTACATTTCCCGATCCACACTACGGCGATCCGGACGGATTGCTGGCAGTAGGTGGTGACCTGTCGACCGACCGCCTCATCCTAGCTTACTCCAACGGGATATTCCCCTGGTACACTTTTCAGGAGGGAATGATACAATGGTGGTGCCCGCTGGAACGCTTCGTCATTTTCCCCGACGAAATCCATATCTCCCACTCCATGCGGACGCTCATAAACAAAGGGAAGTACGATGTCACTATCAATCAGGCTTTCGATGAAGTCATCCGTAAGTGCGGAGAACTGAGGATGGATATGGAAGGCGCCTGGCTCGGTCCGGAGATGATAGAGGCTTACACACTTCTACATGAACAGGGCTTTGCCGCCAGCGTGGAAATATGGGAAGGGGAACAATTAGTAGGCGGACTCTATGGAGTCACCTTGGGGCGCTGCTTTTTCGGTGAAAGTATGTTTTCACTGGTTCCCAGTGCATCCAAGTTAGCCCTCATCCACTTGGCACAATTCTTCGGAGAGCATGGCGGAGTACTGATAGACTGCCAGTTCGAAACTCCCCATCTGAAATCGATGGGAGGAAGATATATCAGCTACGAAGAATACATGGAGTTTCTGCAATCATAACTACCTTCGCTGGTCACACCAGCGTAAATTGCAAATGTTCATCCGTACTGCGTCCTTCATCGTATGCGAAGCCCTCCCACGTAAACGCTTTCAAGTCTTCGGGATTTTCAATGCGATTTTTAATAATATAGCGTAGCATTTCTCCGCGGCACATCTTGGCATATATCACAATTGTCTTTAGCTGCCCGCCTTTCCATACCTGGAATTCGGGAGTAATGACACGGACTTCTTCTTCTACTCGCTTCCAATCGAACAGATCTCTCATCTCACCACTGGCAAGATTAACGAGTATGCCACCCTGACGTTTGATATCCGCTATAAAATAATCCGTCAGCAAAGGTTTCCAGTAATCAAACATAGTCATCCCTCCCCTTTCAGGCAGGCGTATATCTCCTTCCATACGATAAGGCTTTATCCCGTCCAACGGACGAAGCAGTCCGTACAGAAAGGAAGTAATACGCATGTGTTCTTGAGCGTAACGAAAATCATCTTCGGAAAAATCTTTCGGTACTATACGTTTGAACACCGCACCGGTATAGGCACAGATAGCGGGCATTGCAGAATTTGCCTCCGAAAAGAAATCCTGATAGCGCAGATAATTCTCAGCGGCAATCTTGGAATTTATACGTAACAGACGTTCCAGGTCAGCAGCTGAAAATTGCCCCATATCCAAGGCATTCTGTACTGCTTCCGCCTGAAAGTACGGAACAGTTATTTCAGGGACTCCTACAGATGTGCGTGCCGTCATCGTTTTGGCACAAGAGATGAATGTCAACATATCACGTTCAAAGTTTTTTGGGAAACAAAGATAATACAAATCGAATGTAGAACTTTCATGCTCGCATGAAAAAGTTTTGCGCAAAGTTTTTCCGCATAACCTTCCTCTGTTTCCATACTTTTTCGTACTTTTACGCCTTGTTGGAAAAATACAGGCTTTTCCCGAGAGAAACGAAACCTCTTCCAACCACGAGACTGAAAAAAGGAAAAAACAATATATAAAATGACTCACAAATGGAATTATCAACCCATTACACCCGAACAGGCAGAGACAAGCCAAAAGTTGGCCCAAGAATTAGGGATTAGCCCGATTCTTGGCGGATTATTGGTGCAGCGGGGAATAACGAAGGCACAGGATGCCAAGAAGTTTTTCCGCCCGCAGTTGCCCGACTTGCACGACCCATTCCTGATGAAAGACATGGATGTGGCCGTGGAGCGCCTTAATAAGGCAATGGGAAAGAAAGAGCGTATTCTGATTTATGGTGATTATGATGTAGACGGCACTACCGCAGTGGCACTGGTCTACAAGTTTATTCAACAGTTCTATTCGAACATTGACTATTACATCCCCGACCGCTACAACGAAGGTTACGGGGTATCTACCAAAGGGGTAGACTATGCCGCAGAAACCGGTGTAGGATTGATTATCGTACTGGATTGCGGCATCAAAGCTGTAGAGGAGATAACCTATGCCAAAGAAAAAGGCATTGACTTTATCATCTGCGACCACCATGTGCCCGACGATGTACTTCCACCTGCCGCCGCTATCCTGAACGCCAAGCGTTTAGATAATACGTATCCTTACGAGCACCTTTCCGGTTGCGGCGTAGGCTTCAAATTCATGCAGGCATTTGCCATCAGTAATGGCATCGAGTTCCATCACCTCATTCCACTGCTCGACCTGGTTGCCGTAAGTATCGCTTCGGACATTGTTCCCATCATGGGAGAAAACCGGATACTTGCTTTCCACGGATTGAAACAGTTGAACAGTAATCCCAGCGTAGGTTTGAAAGCGATTATCGACGTATGCGGATTGACTGAAAAGGATATTACCGTCAGCGACATCGTGTTCAAGATAGGCCCGCGCATCAATGCCTCCGGACGTATTCAGAACGGAAAAGAAGCCGTCGACCTGCTGACTGAGAAGGATTTCTCCATGGCTTTGGAAAAAGCCAATCAAATCAATCAATACAACGAAACCCGGAAAGATCTCGATAAGACCATGACCGAGGAAGCCAACCAGATTGTAGCTGATCTGGAAGGACTCGCCGAACGCCGTTCTATCGTGTTATACAACGAAGATTGGCACAAAGGTGTTATCGGTATCGTTGCCTCCCGCCTGACGGAAATTTATTATCGCCCCGCAGTAGTGCTGACCCGTACGGACGATATGGCAACAGGTTCCGCCCGTTCCGTATCCGGCTTTGACGTGTATAAGGCGATTGAATATTGCCGTGATCTGCTGGAAAATTTCGGTGGTCATACCTATGCAGCCGGTCTTTCGATGAAAGTGGAGAATGTTCCCGCCTTTACCAAACGCTTCGAGGAATTCGTTTCACAGAACATCCTACCGGAACAGACAAGTGCGGTCATAAATATCGATGCAGAGATAGATTTCAGGGATATTTCTCCGAAATTCTTTAATGACCTGAAGAAATTCAATCCTTATGGTCCGGATAATCCGAAACCGATATTCTGTACGCATAATGTCTATGATTACGGTACCAGTAAAGTAGTGGGGCGTGATCAGGAGCATATCAAGCTGGAACTGGTAGACAACAAATCGAATAATGTAATGAACGGCATCGCCTTCGGACAAAGTTCGCATGTACGTTTCATCAAAACCAAGCGTTCGTTTGATATCTGCTACACCATTGAAGAGAATACCCATAAACGGGGCGAGGTACAGTTGCAGATAGAGGATATTCAACCTAATTAGTTGGAGAAGTTGAGAGTTGAGAATGGAGAGTTGAGAGTTACCATACGGTTTGACTACTCACTTTCCACCTTCAACTCTCAACTTCCCATAATACCACACCCTATGACTGCGCAGCCTAACTCTCAACTCTCCATTCTCAACTCTCAAATTCTCAAAGAGTACTGGGGATATGATAACTTCCGGGGCATACAGGAAGATATCATCAATAGCATAGGCGAAGGCAAAGACACCCTGGGGCTGATGCCTACGGGCGGCGGAAAGTCCATCACATTTCAGGTGCCTGCACTTGCCAAAGAGGGGCTTTGCATAGTTATTACTCCCCTGATTTCTCTGATGAAAGACCAAGTACAGAACTTGAAAAAAAGAGGAATCAAAGCACTTGCCATCTACTCCGGAATGTCCCGGCAAGAGATTATCATCACACTGGAAAACTGTATTTTCGGCAATTATAAATTCCTGTATATATCGCCCGAACGGTTGGATACGGAAATCTTCCGCACCAAGCTACGGAAAATGAACGTCAGCATGATAACCGTTGACGAAAGCCATTGCATTTCACAATGGGGATATGATTTCCGTCCTGCCTATCTGAAGATAGCCGAAATACGTGATCTCCTACCCGGTGTCCCTGTGCTGGCACTGACTGCAACCGCTACTCCGGAAGTCGTGAAGGACATCCAGGCGCGGCTGTGCTTCCGGCAGGAAAATGTTTTCCGCATGAGTTTTGAACGGAAGAACCTTGCCTACATAGTCCGCAAAACAGAAAATAAGACCGGAGAACTTCTTCACATCCTACGCCGTATGCCGGGTAGTGCCATTATTTACGTACGCAATCGTCGGCGAACCAAAGAAATCACCGAACTTTTAATTAACGAAGAGATTACCGCCGACTTCTACCATGCCGGTCTGGATGATGCCACCAAGGATATACGTCAGCATCGCTGGCAGACAGGAGAAAGCCGTGTAATGGTTGCCACCAATGCTTTCGGCATGGGTATCGACAAACCCGATGTACGTATCGTAATCCACCTCGATTTGCCGGACTCTCCCGAAGCTTATTTCCAGGAAGCAGGACGTGCAGGACGTGACGGCAACAAAGCGTATGCCGTAATACTCTATGCCAAATCGGACAAAGTCACCCTTCATAAACGTATCCCGGACACCTTTCCGGAGAAAGACTACATCAAACAGGTGTACGAACATCTGCAATATTATTACCAGATGGCAATGGGAGACGGTTTGGGATGTGTCAGAGAGTTCAATCTGGAAGACTTTTGCCGGAAGTTCAAATACTTCCCTGTACCTGCCGACAGTGCATTGAAGATTCTGACGCAAGCAGGATATCTGGAATATACCGACGAACAGGACAATGCCTCCCGTCTTTACTTCACCGTCCGCCGTGATGAACTGTATAAATTACGCGAACTGGGAGAGGACATGGACAAACTTATTCAAATCGTTCTGCGCTCTTACACCGGAGTATTCACGGATTACACCTTTATCAACGAGAATTCGCTTGCGGTACGTAGCGGATTAACGCGGCAACGGGTGTACGACTTGCTGATACGTCTATCCAAGATGCGCGTCATCGACTATATTCCACATAAAAAGACACCTTATATCATATACACACGCGAACGCGTAGACAGGCAACATCTGCAAATCTCCCGCAGCATATACGAGGAGCGTAAGGAACGTTATGAAGCCCGCATTCAGGCAATGGTAGATTATGTAACGACCGAAACCGTTTGCCGCAGCCGTATGCTTCTACGCTATTTCGGAGAGAAGAATGAACATAACTGTGGAATATGCGATGTTTGCCTCAGCCACCGTGCCGAGACTCCCGAGCTTTCCTCCCAACAAATAAAAGAAGAAATTAAAGAATTGCTTCGCAAGCAACCTCTGACACCTGCCGATATTGCCTCACAGATAGAAGCAGATAAAGAAATCATCTCTCAATGTATCCGCGAATTGCTGGAAGATGAAGATCTGAAGGCGGAGAACGGCATCATAAGCCTGAAGGCATAAGAAAGGGCGTACAGTGAATGCACGCCCTTCTCCTTATTATATCAATAAGAATTATTCCGTTACTGCCGGCTTCTCAATACCTTCGCTGGTTGCACGTTCTTCCATACGCTGGATACGGGCATCCAAATCAGGATGAGTAGAGAACAGTTGATTCAGCTTACTACTTTTCTGTGCACCGGCTTCTTCCTGCAATTTCTTCAGCTTTTGGAAAGATAAAGCCATTGCCCAGGGATTCTTACCATGACTTTTCAGGAATTCATATCCATAGTCATCAGCACTTCTCTCCTGCTTCTGTGAATATGTAGAGTTTACCAGAGCCTCACCCAGATCACCCAACTGAGAATCAGACAACTTAGCAGCCGTACCACCTTGTGAAGAAATACCATCCTTCAAAGCTGAAGTCAGCAATGCCGTACGGAACCCATTCTTAGAGTCCTTGTGTGCCACGTGACCTACTTCATGTCCGATTACACCCAGCAATTCATCATCCGTCATGATATCCATCAAAGACGAGAAAATGCGCACACTACCGTCAGCACAAGCAAATGCATTGACATCTATCACATAATAAACTTTGAAGTTCAAAGGAATTCCCTCTACATCCGTCAAGCCTTCAGTCAGCTTTTTCAGACGAATTGTATACTCATTATCGTCGGCACATACCTGATTATGTGTATCCATCCAGTCGATATACTCTTTTACATATTCTGCCATCTGAGCGTCAGTCAGAGTAACAGCTTTAACAGCTTTAGCCGCACCTTTCAGTGCTTTTACATTAAACTGAGCCATTGCAGGCATTGTCACGGCCATACATAACATAAAGAAGGCCCACTTCATGAAAATCTTTTTCATTCTTGTGTTTTTAATTTAGAAACGATGATTAATTAATATAATTGGTAAATGTATCGCAAAAGAACAAATTTTAAATGATACCATCAATAATAACACGAATGTTTTTTCTTTTTAGACCGAGTTCTTGGTATGGAAACAAGATTTTTATGTAAGTTTGCAAAAAGAATAAAAACAAAACACCTAAGAAATACAGATTATGGGATTCTTTAAATCTTTCTTCTCCGGCAAACAAGAGAAACCGGAAACTGAAAAACAGAAAAACGATCAAAAGAACTTCGAGATATTCAAGTATGACGGCATGCGTGCACAACGCATGGGGCGTCCCGATTATGCAATCAAATGCTTCACGGAAGCCCTCGCCCTTCAGGAAGACTTTGAAACCATGAGCTATCTGAGCCAGGTTTACATTCAAACCAATGCCCTCAGCGAAGCACATGAACTGCTGGAACGCATGGCAAAACAGGAACCGGACCACACCTCCACTTTCCTCACCCTTGCCAACGTATGCTACCTGCAAGAAGACTATCAGGCAATGGCAGACGCCGCACAAAAAGCTATTGAAATAGAAGAAGGAAATGCCATGGCATACTATCTTCTGGGCAGAGCCAAGCAAGGTATGGACGACGGTATCATGAGCATCGCCCATCTCACCAAAGCCATTGTACTGAAAGACGACTTCACCGAAGCCCGCCTGCTGCGTGCCGAAGCCTTAATCAAGATGCAGCAATACAAGGAAGCTACCGAAGATATCGACGCTATACTCTCCCAAGATCCCGATGAAGAAGCTGCATTACTGCTCCGCGGTAAAGTGAAAGAAGCAGCAGGACAGCAGGAAGAAGCCGAAACCGATTATCGCTATGTAACAGAATTGAATCCATTCAACGAACAGGCTTTTCTTTGCCTGGGACAACTTTATATCGTCCAGAAGAAGTATCCCGAAGCTATCGCACTCTTTGACGAAGCCATCGAACTGAACCCTAATTTCGCACAAGCCTATCATGAACGCGGTCGCGCCAAGTTGCTGAATGGTGACACGGCAGGCTCTGCAGAAGATATGAAGAAAGGATTGGAGTTGAACCCCAAAGAAATCCAAGGAATCAGTGGACAATACGATAATCAGCCAAGACAAACGGACGTTTTAGGATTGTAGTGCCATGAAAAGCGGCCTCTTTATACTCATTGTATGCCTTCTTTTTCCTGCCTATGTCTGTGCGGACACTTCTAAACATGCTTTAGAAGAAAACAGGAAATTGCTTCACTCTTTAGATAGCCTGCTGGAACAGCAGGATCTATTTGTCAGAGTAAAAGAGGAGCGCATCAAGCAATTGAAAATGCAGTATAGCCGGGTCAAAGATGTAAAGGAACTCTATGCCATGAATAGAATGGTCTATTTGGAGTATCGGGTTTATGATGCGGATTCCGCCCTGCATTACATCAACAAGAACATACAACTGGCACAACAGACCAACAATCGTACCTGGGAAGTGGTCTCTTTGCTCGAACAATCATTTGTCCTCACCTCCTCCGGGCTACTGACCGAAGCCTTGAAAGCCGTCAGTGACATTCAACCGGAAGAATTACCCCAAAATCTCCGTTCCGAGTATTTTGGCAGGTTATGTACACTCTATTCCCGCCTGCGGGATTACTCCAGTGAGAACTCCCAACTGTCGGAACATTACAATAATCTCCAAAAGGCTTTCCGGGACTCGGTATACCTCACAGCCACTCCTGACGAATTGCGCTACTGGAACTGCCGGGCATGGCTCTACCTGGGAACCCCGGAAATAGAACCCGTCAAACAGGCATTTGAGGAAAACAAGCAAACATTGTCTAACGACAGCCGCAAGTATTCCATAGCTACCTATAATCTCTCCGCCATTTACCGGAGTGAAAACAACGAGAGCAAATATCTGGAGAACCTCATTCTTTCGGCTATGGCAGACATCCGGTCTGTCAACGGAGATATCGGCTCTTTGCAGGAAATAGCGGAATACCTATTTAAGCATGGAGAAATAGACCGCGCCTATAACTACATCCTCTATTGTTCCCAAAAAGCCATGCTTTTCCACAACCGGGTACGAATAGTCAAAATGTCTCATTTGCAAAACCAAATCTACAAAGCGTACCAGGAACAGAACCGCACACAGCAAAAGCGCCTTCAAGCCTCCCTGATTGCCGTCAGTTTCTTATTCCTCGTACTGATCGGCGCTTTCCTGTTCATCCGCAAGCAAATGCATCGGCTAAAAGAGGCCAACTTGAAGTTAGACAGTACAAACCAGAAGTTGTCCGTCAATATGGATGCCCTCTCTACAGCACATCAACGCCTGGAAGAAGTAAACATGCAACTGAAAGACTTGAATACGCAATTACAGGAAGTCAACGACCAGTTGCGGGAATCTAATTACGTAAAGGAAGAATATATCGGCTATGTATTCAACATCTGCTCCACCTATATCAGTAAGCTGGAAGAGTTTCGCAAGAACATCAACCGGAAACTGAAAGTAGGCCAGATAGAAGATGTAAAAGCAATGACGGACTCTTCCGCAACAGCCTCCAACGAACTGAAAGAGTTCTACCAGAATTTCGATACCATCTTTCTGCATCTCTATCCCGATTTTGTAGGTGACTTCAACGCCTTACTGCTACCCGAAGAGCGCATCGAACTGAAAGAAGGCGAACTACTTAATACCGAACTGCGCATACATGCCTTGATAAGACTCGGCATCACAGACAGCGTGAAGATAGCGGACTTCCTCCATTGTTCCGCACAAACGGTTTATAACAACCGGCTTCGCACCCGGAATAAATCCATTATCCCGAAAGAAGATTTTATAAATGCAGTGAAAAAGCTCGGAAAATACAAAGCGTAAGCTCTGCTCTCTACTACCGATTCCACTTAAAGAGTTTACTTCCGAGCCTCTCATTTTCATAAAACAACACTAATAATCAAGCACTTATCAGTTTTAACAGTTTACTTCGCCTGTTTACCTCGCAGAGTAAGCAACCCTTATTGCGCATACCTTTGCCACAGAGATCCAAACTAAAAACTTATGTTAACTATTAAACGAATCATGAAGAACAAAAGAAAAGAAAAACGCTCATGCAGACTCATTCTTGCCTGCTGCGCTTTGTTACTGTTCATTTCGGTAAATGCATTTGCACAACAGCAAGTCACAGTCACCGGAAACGTGAAAGATGAAAAGGGAGAACCCATCATCGGAGCTAATGTCATTGTGAAAGGCACTGGTACAGGAAGTGTCACCAATGTAGAAGGAGACTTTTCATTGGCGAATGTACAGAATGGCGCCACTCTTGAAATCTCTTTTATCGGCTATCTGAACCAGGATGTGAAAGTCAACGGCACGAAACCCGTCAGCATTATCCTGAAGGAAGACACTAAGATGCTGGATGAGGTAGTAGTGGTAGGTTATGGTGTGCAGCGCAAGTCGGATATGACAGGTGCAGTTGCTTCCGTAAATACCAAAACACTGGAGAATCGCCCGCAGACCAACATCATCCAATCTTTGCAAGGTGCTGTACCGGGCCTGAATATCTCAGTGACCGGAACCAATGCGGAAGGCTCTTCCACCAAGACCCGCATCCGCGGCGAGAACTCCATCACGGCAGACAACAAACCACTGGTTATTCTGGACGGTATCCCCTTTGATGGTCCCTGGTCCGAAATCAATCCGAACGACATCGAATCCATTGAAGTATTGAAAGATGCTTCTTCGGCTGCCATCTATGGTGCCCGCGGTTCGAACGGTGTCATCCTCATCAGCTCCAAGAGAGGTGAAAAAGGCAAACTGACCGTATCCTACGACACCTACATCACCATTGACAATCCCATCAACTTCCCCAACCTCATGAATGGAGCTGAATTCTGGAAGTATAAGACGGAAGCATTGAAAGATGCCAATACCACCCCGCCCACTGAAAGCAATCCCGAACCGTGGATGGGATCTATGACCGCCACAGAATTGCGTATGCACGAGGCCGGCATGGATACCGACTGGCTGGACCTGGCAACCCGCACCGGTTTCAAGCAGCAGCACAACATCTCTTTCCGTGGTGGCGTCAATAAGACCAACTATTTTGTCTCACTGAACTATACCGATGTAAAAGGTACTGCCGTAGGCAACCAATTCAAACGCTACAACATCCGTTTCAACCTCGATCAGGAGTTCACTTCCTGGTTTAAGTTCTCTACCAGCACCCAGTTGGGACGCTACGACCGAAGTGGCAGCAGTGCTTCTTTCTCCAGAGCATTCCGCATGAATCCCCTGGCAGAAGCTTATGACGAAGAAGGCAACATCCGTTCCGCCGCCTGGGAAGATTCCAGCGAAGCTTTCTCTGTAAACCCTTTAAGTAGCCTCAACAACAAGAGCAACGACATACGCTCTAAAGTCATCACCAACAACGTGGTAGAAATAAAGTTGCCGTTCGTCCCCGGACTCAGCTATAAGCTCAATACCGGCTATACGTACCAGAACAGTAGCTGGAAACAGTATCAGGGAATGGATACTTACTACGGCGCACGCTCCAACGGTATTCTGAACACCGACGACTGGCATTCACAAGAGTGGATTCTGGAAAACATCATCACTTATACCCGTGAATTCGGCAAGCACCGCATCTTCTTCACCGGTCTGTATTCTGCACAAAGCTACGAGAAGGAAGGCAACGGAATGGAAGGCAAAGACTTTCCGAACGATGTGATGTACTATTACCAGATATCCAAAGCCGCCACCATGTCCGGCAGTTCCAGCTATACCAAGCAAAACCACATCTCTCAGATGGCACGTCTGAACTACTCATACGACAGCCGTTACTTGTTGACACTGACTGCACGCCGTGACGGTTACTCCGCATTCGGCAGCCAATCCAAGTTCGGTGTATTCCCCTCCATGGCTATCGGCTGGAACATTTCCAATGAGCATTTCTTCCAGGCAAGCCCGTTGGCAAAAGTGGTGAGCAACCTGAAATATCGCTTGTCATGGGGTAAGAACGGTAACGAAGCGGTAGGTGCCTACACTACATTGCCTGACCTTTCCACCTTCAATTACCTGAAAGACGACCATACCCCAAACTACGGTTTCTATCCTTCCAAGCTGGCTTCTCCTTCGCTGGGATGGGAAACTACACAATCCATCAATACCGGTATCGACTTCCAACTGTGGAACGGACGTATCCAGGGAACATTCGACATGTACTGGTCGAAAACAAGCGACCTGTTGCTGAATCGCTCCATCCCCACCATCAACGGTACGGGAAACATTACCGAGAATATCGGTGAGACCAAGAACCGCGGTTTAGAGTTGCAGATTACTTCCAACAACATTGCCAAGAAAGATTTCGACTGGTCCACTACCTTCAACCTGTCGCACTACAAAACAAAGATCGTGAATGTAGGTCTCTACGATGCCAACGGCAATCCCGTGGATGACATTGGTTCCAGATGGTTCATCGGTCAGCCCATCAGCGTGAACTACGACTACCGCTTCATCGGTATCTGGCAGATCACCGACCCGTCCAATCCGAACGGACAGCAAGACCCGAACTATCGCTACTCCATCCCCGGATATATGAAGTACCATGACAAGGACGGTGTGAACGACATCACCCCGGCAGACAAGGAAATCATCGGCTCGGCAATTCCTAAAGTAACAATGGGTATGACGAATACTTTCCGCTACAAGAATGTCAGTCTGAGCGTATTCCTCAATGCCCAACTGGGACAGACAGCCAACAACTGGCTTTACGACGTATCTCACAACTCCTATCGCCAGAACCGCCTCATGGTAGACTTCTGGACACCGGAGAACCCTACCAACAAGTACCCGAAAAACTCACTGGATACTTCTGTAAACCCAATGAGCGCAGGTTTCTACGAAAAGACCGATTTCCTCCGTGTGCAGGATGTCACGCTGGCCTACCGTGTTCCTCAACGTTGGTTAAAGAAGATTTCCCTGAACCGCCTCGAAGTATATATGAACATCAAGAACCTGGCAACCTGGACAAGCTGGACCGGCCTCGACCCGGAATTTATCAGCGACCAACAGTCCACTCCGCAGGTACGTTCATTCACATTCGGTCTGAAACTTGATTTATAAACCGCTAAAACAAAGAGAAACAGTATGAAAAAGCTAAAATATACACTGATAGCACTACTCGTGCTCTGCATGACCGGATGCAATGAATCCAGCTTTCTGAAAGAAGATCCGCGTGCTTCACTCTACCCTGAAAATCTGTTAGTAGATTACAGCGGGTTCCAATCCATGGTAACCAGCCTCTACGGAATGATGCGTAACGAATACCGCCGTGCCGATGCACTCGGTGGTGGTCTGCCGCTCGTTCTGCACTCTGCATGGGGTTGCGGTGTGGACAATTCATGGAGTAATAACTCACACAGCGACTTTAAATACATGTACTATCCGTCGCAAATCAACCAGACGGACTTGCAGATATTCCAGAACATTTTCCAATGGTGTTACCGCATCATCAACACAGCAAACATGGTGATTTCACGTGCCGAAGGCAGTGGCATCGACTGGAAAGGAACCGAAACCGAAGCTGCCGCCCACAAGAATAAGATCATCGCACAGGCCCGCTTCTTCCGCGCATGGGCTTACCGCCATCTGACGTATTCATTCGGTGCCGTACCTTTGTCCACCGAAGAAATTACAGGTATGAACTACCGTAACGACTGGGAACGCAACTCCGTAGAATCCATCCGTGAAGTCATGGAGCAGGACTTTGCTTTCGCCATGAACAATTTACCGTTGCGTGAAGAAAGCAACAGCAAGATTTCAGGAGCCATGGCACGCCACTATCTGGGTGAACTATATCTGGCAATGGACCAGCCCTCCAAAGCAGTCGAAGTTTTGAAGCCACTGGCAGAAGGTTCCGAATACAGTTTGATAACCAACCGTTTCGGCAAGAACTCCGCCAATCCGGGCTGTCCGTTCATCGACGTATTCCGCACACCGATGTATGCGGACGGAAACACGGAGGTTTTATACGCTTTTGTCAACACGGAACCGGAAAACAGTGCTTTCGGTACAGCCGAGGTTTATATGAAGAGTACATATAAGAACTATTACTCCAACGACGGTGTCATCAACAAGAGCAACAAGTACGATCCCGACTATACAAGCGGTGCAGCCACTTGGCCTCAGGTGTTCTGGATAAACAACGGTGGTAAAGGTGCCGGACGTTGCGTGCCTTCAAGAGGTGCTTTCCGTCTCTACAACTATAAAGATCAGGGAACTCAGGACGACCGTGTATCCGATTATGCAGTGGTATGGACTATTAACGAGAAGGGTGCCGACGGCAAGATTACGGAATTCCTTAACAACGGTAAGATGGTGGTAGACACCACTGTAACCGCCGCTATGCTGGATGATAATAAGACAACCATCAAGAAGTATAACTGGCCCACTACCCGCAAATGGGATTACGTGGCACCATTGCTGGCAAATGGTGACAAGGATGGATGTTATCAGGATATTGTTTATCTCCGCCTCGCCGACACGTACTTGCTTTATGCGGAAGCCCTGCTGAAAAACAACCAGGCAGGTGAAGCCATCAAATGGATTAACAAGGTACGCAATCGTTCCAATGCAGTCAGCATCACAGAAGCTGAACTCACCGCAGGCGGCGTAGATTTCATTCTGGACGAACGTAGCCGTGAACTTCTTTCCGAAGAAGAACGCCGCCACACCCTGATTCGCGTAAGTCAGGAGAAAGGTGGAGATGAACGTGATGTGAACAATTACTTCAAACGCCGTATGCGACAGTTGAATGAGATTGCAGGACGCGAGGCACGAGGCATGAATTCGTATGATACACCTGTGTTGTTCCCGATTCCACAAGAGTTCATAGATTCCAATACAGGTCGCCAGTTGGAGAATAATCCGGGGTACTTATAAGACAGTAGAACAATGATTAAATAGTGCTATCCCAATTCTCCTCCTTTTGAGAGGAGGAGAATTGAGACACTTCATTTAATGCATTCCTATCCCATCCCCGATCACTCCCCAAAAAACAATTTATAATCCAGAACCAATCAGATTATGTCAATCATAGCCTTCCTCCTCTGTATATTGGTGACCACCGTCACCGCTATTTACCTCTACCGGAAACTGAACCCGCAAGGAGTTTTGATGCTGGCCGGACTTGTGATGTTGACATTCGCCCTCATTCTCAATGTCCAACCCATCATTCCGGATAAATCCACCGGCAGCGTTGTTTTCGATTTGGTGAAAGTGGTGGAAGAAACATTCATCGGCAACCTGTCCCGCGCAGGACTGATGATTATGACCATCGGCGGCTATGTAGCCTTTATGAATCACATAAAAGCCACCAATGCCCTGGTGCACATCTCCATGAAACCGTTGGGTTTCTTTCGCCGTTATCCCTACCTGGCAGCTACTGTCACCATTCCCATCGGCCAGTTGCTCTTTATCACTACCCCCTCGGCAGCCGGATTAGGACTCTTGCTTGTCGCTTCCGTTTACCCCGTCCTCATCGGATTGGGAGTAAGCCGCCTCACCGCATTATCCGTCATTGCCGCCGCAACGCTGTTCGACCAGGGCCCCGGCTCGGCAAACACAGCCCTTGCCGCCGAACTTATCGACCAGACCAACGTAGCTTATTTCATTACCCACCAACTCCCATTGGTTATCCCTACCACCTTGGTAGTCATGACCCTGTTTTACTTCAACAATAGGTATTTCGATAAAAAAGAAGCCGCCAGGCAGAGTGTGGAAAATAGTGAAACAACAGAAGTCCCGCAGACCTCTGCCAAACCGGATATTCCATTGATATTCGCCTTGCTCCCCATACTTCCGCTTGCGCTTCTCATTGTATTTTCGCCCTATGTGGGCCTGTTCCAGCCTCCCATAACGCTCAATACAACGACCGCCATGCTATTTTCCCTCTTTGTCTCACTCGTATTCGTAGGTTGCCACACACGCAATATACGAAAAACCTTTGACGCCTTCTCCAGCTTCTGGAAAGGAATGGGAAATGTCTTCGGAAGTGTCGTGACACTGATTGTTGCCTCCGAGATATTCTCCAAAGGACTGATTAGCCTTGGCTTCATCGACTCACTGGTAGATTACTCCACGCATATAGGACTTTCCGGCATTGCCATCGCAGCAGTCTTCGCCCTGATAATCTTCTGTGCGGCCATGCTGATGGGAAGCGGAAATGCGGCTTTCTTCTCGTTCGGTCCGTTGCTGCCCGGAATTGCCGGACAGTTGGGTATGCCTGCCTATTCCCTCGTGCTTCCCTTGCAGTTATCCGCCAGCATGGGGCGTGCCGCATCTCCTATAGCGGGAATCATTGTCGCCATTGCCGGTGTGGCGGGTGTATCGCCCATTGAACTGGCAAAGAGAAACACCCTGCCCCTTATAGGCAGCATCCTGTTCCTGATAGCTTATCATTTCATAACACTATAAAACAACTCCGAATCATGTTCACACTCATTAAAAATGCAAACTTATACTCTCCGGAGCATCTCGGCATGAACGACGTTCTACTGGCAGATGACAAAATAGCCCTCATAGACCGGAAGATAGAATTGACCGGTATTCCGTTGAATACCATAGACGCCGGCGGGTGTGCCGTCACCCCCGGCTTTATCGACCAGCACGTCCACATCACCGGTGGCGGCGGACAAACCGGCTATGCTTCCTTAGTTCCCGACGTCTCCATGAGCGAACTGGTGGCTTGTGGAACCACCACCGTGGTAGGGCTACTCGGCACGGACGGTTTCGTAAAAGAACTGACCACCCTTTACGCCAAAACCAAAGCCCTGGAAGACGACGGCCTCAGTTCCTACATGCTTACCAGTTTCTACGGATTACCTCCCAAAACACTGATGTCCTGCGTAGCCGACGATCTCATCTTCATCGACAAAGTGATCGGTTGCAAACTTGCCATGAGTGACGACCGCAGCGCTTTCCCCACCGAACTGGAGATACTGCGCCTCATCAACCAGGTACGCCTCGGCGGTTTCACTTCCGGCAAAGGAGGTATTCTGCATATTCATCTGGGAGCCTTGCCCGACGGTATCGCCCCGTTGCTGGATATCGCCCGCAAGTATCCCACGCTGATTTCCTACCTCTCGCCCACCCACCTGATACGCACGGAAGCCTTATTCCGGCAAGCCGTAGAATTTGCCTGCATGGGTGGTATGGTAGATTTCTCCACCGGAGGAACCAAATTCGACGCTCCCCATCGCTGCGTCATGAAAGCCCTCGAAGCCCACGTGCCCCTCGACCGCATCACCTTCTCCAGTGACGGCCGTGGCGGAGTGCGCCGCACCAATCCCGAAACAGGAGAAACGACCTATCGCTCCGCCCCCCTGCACCTCAACTTGCAGGAGATGACATTGCTCGTAAAAGAAGGCCTTCTGCCTCTGAAACAGGCACTGACCCTTATCACCAGCAATCCGGCACGCAACCTCAAACTGCGCACCAAAGGCAGAATAGCCGCCGGTTTCGATGCCGACCTTTGTTTCCTTGATTCCGAACTTCAACTGACGCACGTCATAGCACGCGGCAAACTCGTCCTAAAAGACAAGGAAGTCATTAAAAAAGGGAGGTATGAAGAATGAAAAGATTAATTCTACTTCTTACCATTGTCTTTCTGGCCGCCGGACTCCGTGCCGCCTCCGTGCTTCCCGTAGGTGAGGGCAAGTTCACCTACAAAGACTATCCCCCCTTTGCCGACCGTCCGGTAGATGTGCACTACTACATTCCGGCTTCGGGCGATGTGCGCCGTATGCCCATTGTTTTTGTCTTCGAAGGTGCCGACCGTGGTTACACTTATCTACTCAAAGCCTGGAAGCAGGAGGCAGAGAAGCATAAATTCATGGTCTTCATTCCCCACTTCGATTTGGAAAGGTTTCCTTTACCCGATTATCAGGAAATCGGTGTCATGGACGACAAGGATCATACGATACGTCCGGCTGAAAAGCGAACTCCGGCACTGGTTGATAAAATCTTCGAGTACGTCCGCCAATCTTCAGGTAGTGAACGGAAAGGATATATGATTTACGGTCACTCAGCCGGAGGGCAGTTTGTGCAGCGTTTCATGCTTTTCCATGACAGCCCGTATGTGGAGAAAGCTGTTATCGGCAGTCCGGGATGGTACACTTTCCCCGATGCTTCGCAAGATTTTCCCTACGGAGTACGCAACATTCCGTATGTCACCCCCGAAACAATCAGGAAGTATCTTGCCAAACCGATTATCCTCCAACTGGCTACGGGAGATACCATCCGTGAATCATATTTAAGGAAGACTCCCGAAGCCGAAGCACAGGGATGCAACCGTTATGAGCGCGGCAATCAGTTCTACCAATACCTCCACCGGATAGCAGCCGAACACAACTGGCCTTGCAACTGGCAGAAAATAGAAGAACAAGGCATCGGACACCACTCCACCGGAATGGGCAGACGTGCCGTTCCTGTCATGTTGGGAGACTCTCTCCGTGCGCTGTTCATAGGTAACAGCTACACACAATACAACCGTTTAGTCCGACAAGTGCAGGCCCTTGCCGCCTCCACCGGCCACAAGCTTTCTGTAAAATTAGTGGAACACGGCGGCTGGACATTGAAGAAACATGCTGCCAACCCTGAAACCCTGGATGCCATTCGTGAAGGAAACTGGGATTTCGTCATCCTACAAGACCAAAGTAAAGCGCCTGCCCGCGAAAAGGAATGGGTGCGGGAAAATGTGTACAAGCCTGCCCATTCCCTCGACAGCCTGCGCCGCCTCTACAATCCGAAAGGAAAAACCGTCTTCTACATGACCTGGGGACACGACATCGACACGTATGCCGAAATGCAACAACGACTGGCTGAAAGTTATTTGGAGATGACCGCACAACTGAATGCTTGGTGTGCCCCCATCGGCATAGCCTGGAAGCGTGTCCGCACGGAAAATCCAAGCATCACGCTTTACAATAACGATCACAGCCACCCTTCCCGACAGGGTTCTTATCTTGTCGCCAATGTATTCTGTAGCGTATTTTTTCAGAAACCCTATACAGGTACTTATTATGCCGGACTGCCCGAAGAGGAAGCACTCTATCTGCAACGCATTGCGCAAGAAACCGTATTCAGCAACCCTTCTCTCTGGAATATCCAGCCCACGGTGCAGCCGGAAGAGGTAACCCGCCGTTTCTATCCCGAACCGGAACAGCAATATTCCACTCCCACCCTCGGCAAGCCGCTTGAAGAAGGTCTGGCTTCCTTGTTCGAGATAAACAGATATTTGAAGGATTTAGCCGACAAGCATCCCGGTAAGGTTACGCTGTCCGATATAGGAAAGACTCCACAGGGCAGGGATATCCCCGTGCTCTATTTCGGAACTCCCAACGATAAAAAGAAAATAAGAGTCTGGATACAAGCAGGACTGCACGGCAACGAACCTGCCGGGCCGGAAGCAACCTGTATGCTTGCCGATTATTTATTGAATACGCCCGAAGGTACTGAACTACTGAAAAAGGTGTCTCTTGCACTTGTACCTGTAGCCAATACGGATGGTTATGCCATGCAAAGCCGTAAATCAGGCAGTGGGTATGATTTGAACCGGGATCAAAGTAAACTTGCCGATCCGGTGACTCTTCTTCTTAAAAAAGCGTACAAGGAATGGAACCCCGAAATAGCGCTGGACATCCACGAATTCAATCCTTTTCGCAAGGAGTTTGAATTGCTGCGGGGTACTAAAGCAGCTACGGCCGCCGATGTCCTTTTCCTACCCAGCGGGCATTTGAATATCCCTGCCGGAATACGTACACTTTCCAACGGCTTATTCCATGAAGAAGCAGAGAAGACATTGGAGGCTAACGGTTATCATTCAGGCTTTTACTTTACACCCAGTGTCAGGAATGATAGTTTGTATGCAATGAAAGATGCTAAGAGTCCACAATCTAGTTCCACGTTTCAGGGACTCACCAATGCGGTATCTCTATTCATAGAAATCCGTGGAATAGGATTGGGAAGAGCGTGTTTTGCCCGTCGTGCAGAATGTGGTTTTCTGGTATCCCGCAGTCTTTTGGAAACGGCGGCTCTTCATTCAAAAGAAGTAAGAAGTGAGATACGAAAGGCCGTAAAAGAGACTTGCAGCGGAAAGAGTGATATATCCATCACTTTTCAATCTGCACGGACAGAGTTTCCCGTTACATTTATAGATCTTACTAAGAACGAGCGCTTTACGGAGTCTCTGCCTACTTTCAATGCGCTTCAACTGAAAGCTGAGTTAGTACGTAAACGTCCCAAAGCATATATTCTGCCGGATACCTGCCGGATGCAAGCAGAGAAATTGCGGGCTTTAGGAATAGAGGTAGAAGAGATAAGAAAACCCTTCACAGCCACCGTAGAGAAGTATATGGTTACCGGATACAAGAAAGCTACCAAAGAATGGGAAAAGATTTATCCGGTCACAGTATCTACACGGACGGTAAAGGAAAAGAAGAACTTCCCGGCAGGTTGTTTCATCATTCGTCTTTCACAGAAGAATGCGAACCTTGCGGCAACACTGTTAGAGCCGGAGTCCGTAAATGGCTTTGTCAATTTCGAGGTGATTCATACGGAGTTGGGGAAAGAGCTGCCGATATACAGGAAAAACTAAAGAGTTACTGATAGACAGGGAAAGCTCCTGACCCCGTATTCTTTTATAAGACCGGAAAAATCCGGCATACCCGCTCCCCGATTTCCAGGAACTTTTCCTATCTTTGTAGTGTTGTTGCATTTATCCCGACAATTATGATGTATATGGAAGAAGTTAAACGAATACCTTACGGTGTGTCCAACTTTGTGGATGTCATTGAACAGAACCAGTATTATGTGGACAAGACGATGTACCTGCCTTTGTTGGAGGATCAGCCCAGTAACTTGTTCCTCATCCGTCCCCGGCGCTTCGGCAAGAGTATCTTCTTGAGCATGATGAGTGCATACTATGACATTGCGAGGAAGGATGATTTCGAACGTCTTTTCGGCAACCTCTGGATAGGTAGTCATCCCACCCGCCTGCAAGGTACATTCCAGATTATGTCGTTCGACTTCTCACGGGTAGGAGGTAGCAGGGAACAATTGGAAGTGAATTTTCAGATTTACTGCACCGGAGAGCTGAACATCTTTATGAACAAATACCATGACTTCTATTCCGATCACATCCGGACTCAGTTCGAAGCAGCTCCCACCTTCGAGGCCAAGTTGCAAGTGATACTGGGAGAAGCCCACCTACGCAACTATCCCCTCTATCTCATCGTCGATGAGTACGACAACTTCACTAATGTGGTACTGAACGAGCATGGCGAAAACGTTTATCACACCCTCACCCATGCCGACGGTTTTTACCGTAATGCTTTCAAAAAGTTCAAGGGTACTTTCGACCGCATCCTTATGATGGGCGTCAGCCCCGTCACACTGGACGACCTGACAAGCGGCTTCAATATTGGCTGGAACATTAGTACCAAACAGCAATTCAACACCATGCTGGGATTCTCTGAGACGGATGTACGCCAGATGTTCCAATATTACAAGGATTGCGAACAACTAAAGGGTGACATCGACGAAATGATAACTGAGATAAAACCGTGGTATGACAATTATTGCTTCTCTGAAGAAAGCCTGAACCGTGACCCGAAGATGTTCAACTGCGACATGGTGCTTTATTATCTGAGACAGAAAATAGACTTGGGATACTCTCCCAAGCAGATGATTGATCCCAATACCCGCACGGACTACAGCAAGATGAAGAAACTCCTCAACCTCGACCATCTGGACGGTGACCGTAAAGGCGTCATCCGCCGTATCGCGGAAGAAGGACAGATTGTAGCAGACTTAGCCCTCTCCTTTCCCGCCAAGGACCTGGTTAACCCGGAACTGTTCACCAGCCTACTGTTCTACTACGGTATGCTTACCATCATCGGTACCCGTGGCGACCGTCTTATTCTGGGCATCCCTAATAATAATGTACGTAAACAATACTACGATTATATGCTGGAGCAATATCAGAATAAGGAGCGCATCAGCCTGAACGACCTGAAGAACCTGTACGATAACATGGCCTTCGATGGTGACTGGCGTCCTGCCATGGAGAAGATTGCCTACGATTACAAAGAGAATTCCTCCGTACGCAGTCTGATTGAAGGCGAGCGTAACATTCAGGGCTTCTTCCAAGCCTATCTCAGCATCAATTCCTATTACCTCACTGCGCCCGAAGTAGAGTTGAACCACGGCTTTTGTGATTTGTTCCTGATGCCTGACCTACAACGCTATCCCGAAGTGGAACACAGCTACATTCTGGAGTTAAAATATCTTCCTGCCAAGGACTATGACGCCAAAGGCGAAGCCCAGTGGAAGGATGCCGTAGCACAAATTCACCGCTATGCCGAAGGCCCTAAGGTACAGTTGATGTGCCAAAGGACAACGCTGCATTGCATCGTGATGCAGTTCTCCGGCTGGGAGTTGGCACGAGTAGAAGAGGTGTGACTATGTAGTGAATTATTTCAGTCCTTCCAATGTCTCACCAACCACACCAAATCCCTTGTTGTCTCTTGAATCCTCCACCACAGTACTTTCAGCCTTGGAGGTCGGTGCATTGGCAAATACAGTCTCCACAAACCACTTTCCAGATCAAGGATAAAATACACTTTCCCGCGGCACATCACATAAAGAAAATCACCTTTCACAAAGGCACTGTACACGGAATCAAGCGGTAATTTACATCCGCATTTTTCTTCTGGAAAGTCTTTACAGGGAGGTTCCAGCTTGATGCTGGCATAGTCGGAGTCGAGCGTAAAACCATATTTTATACTTAATGGGTAGAGCACTTCCCATATCTCGTGTTTCCTCTGTTCTATCATGCAGTGGAGAGCCTCTGTTATCATCTCATCCTTCGGGGTATTCATGTCTTCTTTGGATTTTAAATATTTAAAATCGCCCTCATCCCCCTTTATACAAAAAGAAGTCGGACGTATAGTTCATATTTATCCAAGGAGAGGTACTGGTATACCCACAGAACCAATAAATACGCTTGCACGCCCGACCCTATATGGTCTGCGTGAAACATCTTTATTGAAGTTCTGTTTCTTGACTTAAATAAAATTACCAGTTTTCTCCTTGTCAAAAATAGCTTCATCACGCCGCATTTCTCTTCGGCTAATGCAAAGATAGATGAATTGCAGGGAATAGCCAAAAGGAAGAATGCTTTTTTATGGGATCAGAAAAAGAATAATACATTAACAGAATTCTTCCCTTGTTTAAATTCGTAATAACCACTCTGCATTTGCAACAATATCTCAAACTTTTGAGACAGAACTAATAAAGCCCTTTCCATCTAACAGCTAATTTTGTACATAATAACCAAGTAAAATCAAACCCCAAACATCATATCATGAAAAACCTCACCTATCTCGGATTATTATCCGTTCCCTTCTGCCTTGGACAGCATGTGTCTGCACAAACCGCAGAACAAGCAAAGTCAGCATCCCAGCAAAAGCCGAACATCATTTTCATCCTCGCCGACGACATGGGCTATGGAGATGTCTCCGCTTACAACAAAGACTCGCATATCCAAACCCGCCACATCGACCAGATGGCCGCCAACGGCGTAATGTTCACCGATGCTCATTCCTGTTCAGCCGTCAGCACCCCCACCCGCTATGGCATCCTCACAGGACGCTACAACTGGCGTTCCAGCCTCAAAAGCGGTGTACTCTACGGCTACTCCCGCCCTATCATCCCCACTACCCGCAGCACCATGGCATCCATGCTGAAAGCAAACGGATATACCACCGCCTGCATCGGCAAATGGCATTTAGGCTGGAACTGGGGCACAAAACCGGGACATGAGAAACCCGACGCCAACGCCCTCAACGACGAAGACGTGGACTACTCCAAACCCATCACCAACGGTCCTGGCGACTTAGGCTTCGACTACTTCTACGGCTTCTGCGGCTCCCTCGACATGGCTCCTTATGTATACATAGAAAACCGCCAGCCCACCACCACCCAAATAGGCACCGTACCCGCAGGAAAGAAACCGGGCTTCTGGCGTGCAGGCGCCATAGGCAACGACTTCAACCACCAGGACTGTCTGCCCAACCTGACCCACCGCGCAGTAGACTATATCAACCGCCACGCACAAGACGAACGCCCCTTCTTCCTCTATCTGCCCCTGCCCGCCCCGCATACCCCCATCCTGCCCACCGAAGCCTTCAAAGGAAAAACCGGACTGGGTGATTACGGTGACTTCGTCCTGATGGTGGACAATGTAGTGGGACAAGTGCGCGAAGCCCTGCGACGCAACGGCATAGACTCCAATACCATCGTAGTTTTCACCACCGACAACGGTTGCTCTCCCGCCGGAGGTATCCCCGAAATGGCAGCTAAAGGGCATCATGCCAACTACATCTGGCGAGGCATGAAAGCCGATCTCTTCGACGGCGGTCACCGCGTACCCACCATCGTAGAATGGGCCAACGGTGCAGGCCGAGGCACCTGTGCGCAAACCATCTGCCTCAACGACTTCTACGCTTCTTTTGCCGCCCTCAACCATTATCCCCTGAAAGATAACGAAGCGGAAGACAGTTACAACATTCTTCCCCTCATCCGGAATCCGCACCACATGCCAACCATCCGTGAAGCCACCGTGCACCACTCCATCCGCGGAGAGTTTGCCATCCGTAAAGGAGACTGGAAACTGTTGTGTTCCCCCAGTTCCGGCGGTTGGAGCTATCCCAAGCCAGGCGTGGACAAGGAAGCCATTGCCCAGCTCCCACCGATACAACTCTATAATATGAAAGACGATCCCACCGAAAGCAAAAATGTCTATCAGGAACATCCCGAAATAGTCAGCGAACTGAAAGACCTGTTGCAAAAGTACATCCGCGAAGGCCGGAGCACTCCGGGAAAAGCACAGTCCAACGATGCCGTGAACAAATGGGAGCAAATCAAGGGAATCATGCACGACGATTGATGGATTTCCGGCAGAAAAAGACAACCGGAAGCACTCGTCTGAAAGCTAATTTTGAAGAAGAAATAAAAAAAATATCATTTTTTGCTTGCATATAAGAGAAAAGTATTACTTTTGCCACGAAATTAAAAACAAAAAGAAAACGAAAGTATGAATTTGTTTACTTATACATATTACTTCTTTTTTTACTTTTACTTTAGCCAGAAAGTAGAGCGGGAGTTTGTATGTGTCAAGTGACAGTGATGCTTAAGAACTGAATAGAGAACTAAAGTAATATACTTAATCCCGCTCCATTGTATGGAAGCGGGATTTTTTATTTTAAAGAAACAGTATGAAAAGAATAGCCATTCAAGGAACATTAGGGTCGTATCACGACATTGCCGCACACAAGTACTTCGAAGGAGAAGAAATAGAGTTAATCTGTTGCGCTACTTTTGAGGACGTGTTTGCAGCCGTGAAGAAGGACAGCAAGACCATAGGAATGTTGGCAATAGAGAATACCATTGCAGGTAGCCTGTTGCACAACAACGAGTTGCTGCGGCAGAGCGGAACACAAATCATAGGCGAATACAAACTACGCATTTCACACAGCTTTGTCTGCCTGCCCGATGAGGACTGGAACGATCTGACGGAAGTCAACTCCCACCCCATCGCACTGATGCAATGCCGCGAGTTCCTTGCCCAACACCCGAAAATGAAAGTAGTGGAAGCGGAAGACACCGCCCTCAGCGCCGAAATCATCAAGCGGGAGAACCTGAAAGGACACGCCGCCATCTGTTCCAAGGCCGCTGCCGAGCGTTACGGCATGAAGGTGTTGCAGGAAGGCATCGAAACAAACAAGCACAACTTCACCCGTTTTCTGGTAGTTGCCGATCCCTGGCAAGTAGACGAAATACGCCGCCATCCACACCCGGAAACCAACAAGGCAAGCATGGTATTCACACTGCCCCACACGGAAGGGAGCCTCTCACAAGTACTGTCCATTCTTTCGTTCTACAGCATCAACCTGACCAAAATACAGTCACTGCCCATCATCGGGCGGGAATGGGAATACCAATTTTACGTAGACGTTGTTTTCGACAACCTACTGAGATATAAACAATCCATCGCGGCCATCACACCGCTAACCAAAGAACTTAAAATATTAGGCGAATATGCAGACGGAAAATCAAACATCTAAGATCAAGCCCGCCGACCGGTTGGCCAGCGTGAGCGAATACTACTTCTCCAAGAAGTTGAAAGAGGTGGCACAAATGAATGCCGAAGGAAAAGACGTAATCAGCCTCGGAATCGGCAGCCCCGACATGCCTCCCTCGGAAGCAACCATACAGACCCTGTGCCGCGAAGCACAAAATCCTGACGGACACGGTTATATGCCTTATGTCGGTATCCCCGAACTTCGCCACAGCTTTGCCGCTTGGTATAAGAAATGGTACGGCGTGGAGCTGAATCCTAATACTGAGATACAGCCGCTCATCGGCTCGAAAGAAGGTATCCTGCACGTCACACTGGCCTTCGTCAATCCGGGCGAACAGGTATTGGTTCCCAATCCGGGCTACCCCACTTATACCTCATTGAGCAAGATACTGGGCGCGGAAGTCATCAACTACAACCTGAAAGAGGAAAACGGCTGGATGCCCGACTTCGACGAACTGGAAAAGATGGACATGAGCCGCGTAAAGCTGATGTGGACCAACTATCCGAACATGCCGACCGGAGCTAACGCCACCCCGGAACTTTATGCAAAACTGGTGGACTTTGCACGCCGCAAGGACATCGTGATTGTAAACGATAACCCGTACAGCTTCATCCTGAACGACCATCCCCTCAGCATCCTCAGTGTGCCGGGCGCCAAAGAGTGTTGCATCGAGTTCAACTCCATGAGCAAGAGCCACAATATGCCGGGCTGGCGTATCGGTATGCTGGCAAGCAACGCCGACTTTGTGCAATGGATCCTGAAAGTGAAGAGCAACATCGACAGCGGTATGTTCCGCGCCATGCAACTGGCAGCCGCCAACGCTCTGGAAGCCGAACAGGAATGGTACGACGGAAATAACAAGAACTACCGCAACCGCCGCCATCTGGCAGGGGAAATCATGCACGCACTGGGATGTACATACGATGAAAAACAGGTAGGTATGTTCCTCTGGGGAAAAATTCCCGATAGCTGTGCCGACGTTGAAGAACTGACTGAAAAGGTGTTGCACAACGCACGCGTATTTATCACGCCTGGATTTATCTTCGGAAGTAACGGAAAACGGTATATCCGCATCTCGCTTTGCTGCAAAGACCATAAATTGGAAGAGGCATTGAAGCGCATCAGGGAGATGAAGTAATATATTTACAAAAAAGAAGTCCTGTAACACAAGCCACTCACCGTTTTAAAGAACGTGCCCGACGTTTTTAAAGAATAAGGGCAACGTTTTTAAAAAACGAGGCCTGTATTTATTAACACGTTCGAAAGGCTTTATCGACGGGGGTTGCAGAGGGGTCAGAAGGCACTAGGAAATATCTATACAATAAAAATATAATTGAACAAAAATAAAAGAATATGGAACTTGAATTAGAATCGATTTTGCTGCCGGGTATTGAGGACAAACGTCCTATGGTAATTGCAGGTCCTTGCAGCGCCGAGACAGAAGAGCAAGTAATGTGCACCGCCAAGCAACTGGCCGAAAAGGGAATGAAGATATTCCGTGCCGGAATCTGGAAACCGCGTACCAAACCGGGTGGTTTCGAAGGTGTAGGCGTAGACGGTCTGGCATGGCTGAAAGAGGTGAAGAAAGAAACCGGAATGTACGTTTCTACCGAAGTAGCCACCTCGAAGCATGTATACGAGTGTCTGAAAGCAGGTATCGATATCCTTTGGATTGGCGCACGCACCACTGCCAACCCGTTTGCCATGCAGGAAATAGCCGATGCACTGAAGGGTGTGGATATTCCTGTGTTTGTGAAGAACCCGGTAAACCCGGATCTGGAACTTTGGATCGGTGCCTTGGAACGTATCAACAATGCCGGTCTGAAACGTCTGGCAGCCATCCACCGCGGTTTCAGCAGTTACGACAAGAAGTTGTACCGCAATCTGCCGCAATGGCATATCCCCATCGAGTTGCGTCGTCGCATCCCGAACCTGCCGATCATCTGCGATCCCAGCCACATCGGTGGTAAGCGCGAACTCATCGCACCGCTTTGCCAGCAGGCTATGGACCTCGGTTTCAACGGTCTGATTATCGAAAGTCACTGCAACCCCGACTGTGCATGGAGTGATGCTTCGCAGCAAGTGACTCCGGACGTACTGGATTACATCCTGAATCTACTCGTCATCCGTAAAGAGACACAGACCACGGAAAACCTCAGCGAACTGCGCAAGCAGATTGACGAGTGCGACAACAACCTGATGCAGGAACTTGCCAAACGTATGCGTGTGGCACGTGAAATCGGTACGTTCAAGAAAGAACACGATATGACGATTCTGCAAACGGGACGTTACAATGAAATTCTGGACAAACGCGGTTCTCAAGGTGTACTTCTGGGCGTGGATTCGGAATTTATCAAGAAGGTATTCGAGCTGATACACGAGGAGAGTGTGAGGCAACAAATGGAAATTATAAACAAGTGATTAGCGACTGGTGATAAGTGATTAATGGCTACGCTATCTTTCACTTATCACTAATCATTAATACCTAAACACTAAATTTATGCGTATTTTAATACTCGGAGCCGGCAAGATGGGCTCTTTCTTTACAGATATTCTAAGTTTCCAACATGAAACGGCAGTGTTCGACGTGAATCCGCACCAGTTGCGTTTTGTCTATAACACGTATCGTTTCACCACGTTGGAAGAGATAAAGGACTTCGAACCGGAGTTGGTAATCAATGCCGCCACGGTGAGATATACGCTGGATGCATTCCGCAAGGTGCTGCCTGTGCTGCCCAAGGATTGTATCATCAGTGATATCGCCTCGGTGAAGACGGGATTGAAGAAATTCTATGAGGAAAGTGGCTTTCGTTATGTATCGTCGCATCCGATGTTTGGCCCTACGTTTGCCAGCCTCAGCAATCTGAGCAGCGAGAATGCTATCATCATCAGTGAAGGTGACCACCTGGGAAAAATTTTCTTCAAGGACCTTTACCAGACGCTCCGCCTCAATATCTTCGAATATACTTTCGACGAACATGATGAGACGGTAGCTTATTCTCTGTCTATTCCTTTTGTCTCTACGTTTGTTTTTGCAGCGGTGATGAAGCATCAGGAGGCTCCGGGTACTACATTCAAGAAGCATATGGCTATTGCCAAGGGTTTGCTGAGTGAGGATGATTACTTGCTTCAGGAAATTCTCTTTAATCCGCGCACTCCCTCGCAAGTGGAAAATATTCGTCTGGAGCTGAAGAATTTGCTGGAAATTATCAGTACGAAGGATGCGGAAGGGATGAAGCAGTATCTGACGAAGATTAGGGAGAAGATAAAATAGATCAGAATTCCATCAGCAATTAATGAGTTCTTTGGCTCGTTTCCGCTATTGTTTTTATCTGGGGATAGTTTGTCCCCAGATAAAAATAATAATATTCCTCCCCACTATTCCTTCCTTTCACACTACATAAGAAATCCAAGAGTTGCGATTCGCTATCATTTTAGTATCTTTGCATTCGCAAAAACAATTATCCAATGATAGACCAACCTACCATAGACAGAATTCTGGATGCCGCACAGATTGTAGACATTGTATCGGACTTCGTTACGTTGCGCAAGCGAGGTGTGAATTATGTAGGCTTGTGTCCGTTCCATGATGACAAGACGCCATCTTTTTATGTATCGCCTTCCAAAGGGTTGTGCAAATGCTTTTCCTGCGGTAAGGGTGGCAATGCGGTGCACTTCATTATGGAGCACGAGCAGATGAGCTACCCTGAAGCTCTGAAATATCTGGCAAAGAAATACGGTATCGAAATCAAGGAGCGCGAACTGTCCAGCGAAGAGAAGCTGATGCAGAGCGAACGTGAAAGTTTGTTCATTGTGAATAACTTTGCACGTGATTACTTCCAAAATATACTTAAAAACCATGTGGACGGACGTAGCATTGGTATGGCATACTTCCGCAATCGTGGTTTCCGGGATGACATCATCGAAAAGTTCCAGTTAGGCTATTGCACCGAAAGTCACGATGCCATGGCTCAGGAAGCCATCAAGAAGGGATTCAAGAAAGAATATCTTGTCAAGACAGGGCTTTGTTACGAAACGGACGATCACCGCTTGCGTGACCGCTTTTGGGGACGTGTTATTTTTCCGGTGCACACACTTTCCGGTAAGGTGGTCGCTTTCGGCGGGCGCGTGCTTAGCAGTGCGACGAAGGGAGTCAAGGTTAAATATGTCAATTCTCCCGAATCGGAAATCTATCATAAGAGTAGTGAGCTGTATGGCATTTATTTTGCCAAACAAGCGATTGTGAAACAAGACCGTTGCTTCCTGGTGGAAGGATACACGGACGTTATTTCCATGCACCAGTCAGGTGTGGAGAATGTGGTAGCTTCTTCGGGTACGGCACTGACTCCGGGGCAAATTAAGCTCATTCACCGCTTCACCAATAACATTACGGTACTCTATGACGGTGACGTGGCAGGTATCAAGGCTTCTCTCCGTGGTATCGACATGCTGCTGGAAGAAGGAATGAATATCAAGGTTTGCCTACTTCCCGACGGGGAAGACCCGGACTCCTTCGCCCGCAAGCACAACGCCACGGAATTCCAGAAATTCATACAAGATAATGAAACTGACTTTATACGTTTCAAAACCAATCTTCTACTGGAAGATGCAGGAAAAGATCCTATCAAGCGTGCTGAATTAATCGGTAATCTTGTACAAAGTATATCTATTATTCCTGAAGCAATTGTCCGCGATGTATATATTAAAGAATGTAGCCAGCTGCTTCGTATAGAAGACAAACTGTTGGTTTCGGAAGTTGCCAAACGACGCGAAACGCAGGCTGAGAAGCAGGCGGAACAAAGAAACCGGGAAACAAGAAAGAATAATGCAGCCCGCGACGCTGCACAAGCACCGCTTCCCGACGGAATGCAACCACCCTACCCTGAAGACATGCCTCCTTATCCCATGGATGGAGAAATGCCTGACGGTGGTACACCGCTTCCACCGGAAGCTGCCGAATACGTATCTTATATCCCGCAGGAAGGAAAAGAAGGACAGGAATTCTACAAATACGAGCGCCTTATCCTGCAAATGGTAGTACGCTATGGAGAGAAAGTATTGTGCAACGTTCCCGATGAGGAAGGGAAAGAAATTCCCATCACGGTAACGGAATACGTAGTCAATGACTTGAAGGAGGATGAACTGGCTTTCCACAATCCGCTACACAGGCAGATGTTGACGGAAGCGGCAGAGCACATACATAATGAAGGATTCACCGCAGAACGGTATTTCCTAGCACATCCCGACCCAATTATCAGTAAGCTAAGTACAGAGTTGATTGCCGACCGCTATCAACTGAGTAAGTATCATTCCAAAGCCCAAAGGTTGGTGACCGATGAGGAACGCCTATTCGAATTGGTGCCTACGCTCATGATTAATTTCAAGTTCGCCATCATCAGTGAAGAAATGAAACACATGATGTATGCCTTGCAAGATCCTGCCGTAGCCAATGATGAAGAACAATGCACCTCTATCATGAAACGCTACTCAGAACTGCGTGAGATCAAAAGTATTATGGCCAAACGGTTGGGAGACAGAGTTGTACTCGGTTAAATCACCTTACTCCTAATGAGAACGATAGTTCCCTCATGCAGAAACGACAGTTTCCCCTAATGAGAACGACGATTTCTCCTAAAGGGAATGCGCGTTTCCTTTAATGGGAACAACAGTTTTCCTTCATGGAACTGTAGTTTCCTTTCATGAAATAACGTACGGGACTGTTATGTAAATGAATTCTGGCGAATGAGGTTCATAAACTCTTCACGAGTCTTTGCCTGATTGAAAGCACCTGTAAAATCGGAAGTGGTCGTTATGGAATTTTGCTTTTCAACCCCACGCATCTGCATACACATGTGCTTGGCTTCCACAACCACCATTACACCCAGAGGATTCAGTGTTTCCTGGATACATTCTTTAATCTGTAGCGTCATGCGTTCCTGCACCTGAAGGCGATGGGAGAAGATATCCACTACACGGGCAATCTTGCTCAGCCCTGTAATGTAACCGTTGGGGATATAAGCCACGTGTGCTTTTCCGTAGAACGGAAGCATGTGATGTTCGCAAAGTGAGAAGAAATCAATGTCTTTCACAATCACCATCTGACTGTATTCTTCCTTAAACTTGGCAGAGCGGAGCACTTCGTGCGGGTCCATGAAATAGCCTTTTGTCAAACTCAGCATAGCCTTTGCTACACGTTCGGGGGTTTTCAGTAGTCCTTCGCGTTCGGCATCTTCGCCCAATAAAGTTATAATACGCTGATAGTGTTCTTTCAGTTCATCCAGTGCAGGAGATACGATTTCTTCTTTTCCTAACATGAGTAAGTTTTTATAAGGGGATGTTTATCTGCTCTTTCACAATAGAAACTTCTTTGAATACGCCTGTAGCACGCAACTGGCGCATCATGGCATCTGCTTCTTCAATACTGCGGAAGTCTCCTACACGGCACAGCCAGCGGGGAGAGTTGAAAGAGGTATAAACAGAAAGTTCCGGGAAATATTCTTTGATTCGTGAGCCCACAGCGTGAGCTTCGTTCTTGGCTCTACTGGTATTGTTTCCGGCATACACCTGTACACGGAAACCCTGACTTTTAAGCACTCTGTTCTCCGTTCCGTTGGGGATATATTCCTGACCTATCAAGGCCTCGATGCGGGCATCCTGATGGATGGTTACCTTACCCTGTCCCGGCACATTGCGTTCCAAACTCTTCACAATGTTATTCTGCGCCGAAGCAAAAGTGGCGAAAGCAAAGCATGCAATTAAAAGTAAACCAAGCTTCTTCATAATGAATAATATAATAATAGACGATTGATAATATGATTATAGAGACTGATAACCGACAACCGGCACTTCACCGGTTATCAATTATCAATCTTCCATTATCTATTAATTAAAAGCATCAATGATACCTTTGAAGTCTGCTACCTTCAGAGCTGCACCACCGATCAAGCCACCATCAACGTCAGGATTAGCGAACAATTCCTTAGCGTTAGACGGTTTAGCGCTACCACCGTAAAGGATAGAGCAGTTGTCAGCAACTTCCTTACCGTACTTGTCAGCAACTAATGAACGGATGAAAGCGTGGATTTCCTGAGCCTGGTCGGGAGTAGCAGTTTTACCTGTACCGATAGCCCAAACCGGTTCGTAAGCCAATACGATCTTAGAGAAATCTTCAGCAGACAGGGAGAATACAGAAGCCAACTGAGCGGCAACTACTTCATTCTGCTTGTTAGCTTCGCGTTCTTCCAACACTTCACCGATACAGAAGATCGGAGTCAGGCCGTTAGCCAAAGCCAATTTAACTTTTTCTTCCAGGATGGCAACTGTTTCGCCATAGTAAGCACGACGTTCTGAGTGACCCAGGATTACATATTTAGCGCCTGTAGAAGCAACCATAGCAGCTGAAACTTCACCAGTGTAAGCACCTGATTCTTTATCAGCACAGTTTTCAGCACCTACGCCAATCTTAGCGGGGTCTACCAGCGGAGTAACCGATGCCAGGTGGATAAAAGGAGTACAGATGATTACATCACAGTTAGGCTTTTCGTTAGCCAATACTTCATTCAGTTCTTTTGCAAGAGCAATACCCTCCTGAAGGGTTTTGTTCATTTTCCAGTTTCCTGCAACAATGTTTTTTCTCATTTTGTTTTTTATTTATTAAAAGGGTTAATGTATTTTTGATTTATAATTTGTGGTTTATGGCTGAGGAAGCTCTTGCTTATCACTCATCACTCCATCGCTAATCACTTTATTTTTCGCTCTCTTCCTTTCCCTGCGCTTCACAACCAGAATATCCACGCCGATAACCATCAGCAACGGAATAATAAACCACAAAAAAACGTAACCAATCGTGCGCAAATCACTTTCTTGTTTCTGCTGACCGAGTTCCAGTTTATCCAGACTATCCGTCAGCACGTATTCATCCGGCAAACTGTTATCACTCCACTTATTCAGAATGACACCATCCTTTATCAGCATCAGTCCGGGATTAGAACGAATAATGGTCTTTAAAGTGATGTCGTCCATCTGGCAGAAAGGATATTCTGCACCGGTCTTGTCACGCCACAACTCTATTTGTTCCTCCGGCGAAGAAGTCAGGGCATAAAAGCCGTACCCATGTTCCCCACTATAATCATAGATCTCGTTAATAAGGTCTATATTGCTATCGTCAGCATTTTCAATACGATGAGCTACTAACAGGAATGTATATCCCTTATCTGATAAAATACTATCGGTCAGATCCTCTCCGGTTTCCAGACTTACAATAGAAAAGTCGTGAATCGGAGGCTCGTATCCTTTTTCCTTCAACACCGTACGTGTTTCAACAAACGTCCATGTGCTATCCGGGTAATTATCCAGTGTAAATTCCTGCTTTTTTCCATCTTTCTCCAGAATGAACTTGCTCTCAAACACACTGGGTTTTGCTCCTTCGGGTATTTCCATACCTTCTTTGATATTCTTTCCGATCTTGTAAGGACGGAAATCCAGAATGGGCAGATTGTCCAGGCAATAGAACGAAAGCACAAATACGAAAAAGAACGTATACATAGAAACCATCCATGCCATCTTTGCCGTAATAAAGCGGATGATTTGTTTTCCACCTTTGAAGACAGATACGGCAGCAATAAACAATACTACATTCTTGCCGAACGTTTCCCAGTTTGTCAACACCCATGCATCACCGAAACAACCGCAATCGGACACCGGATTCGCTAATGCCAGATACAGCGTCAGCGGTGTCATCACGATCATCAGCAACAATGCCAGAGTCGTAGCAAACCGCCGCCGTATACCGAAGAACAGGAATACTCCCACGGAAAATTCCAACGCCGACAATACGATGGCAAACAGTAGCTGCAAATATGTAGGAAACCACGCGGCCATTCCGAAAGCCGTCAGATAATCCTGAATCTTATAAAAAGAGCCTAACGGATCGACTGCCTTCACAAAGCCGGAAAAGATGAATACCGCCGCCAATAAAAAACGGCAAACATTCACCCAGCTCTTCCAGATTATATGTTTCTGTTTAGTCTCCAAATTCAATCTTAATCAAACCGAATACGGAATAATTAATCATGTCCATATAATTAGCATCCACTCCTTCCGAAACCAAAGTCTGTCCTGACAGGCTTTCAATCTGTTTCGTACGGTAGATTTTCATCAATATCAGATCAGTGTATGAACTGACACGCATGCTGCGCCATGCCTCATCGTAATCATGATTCTTAGCAAGCATCAGATCCAATGAAGTTTTAGCATATTTGTCATACAACGCCATTGCTTCTTCATTCGTGATATCGGCTGATTCCGCATATCCCAGTTCCAGCTGTATCAATCCGACAATGCCATAGTTGACTATCGCAATGAACTCGGAACGTATTCCTTCGTCCACCAACGTCACTCCTTTGGTTTCAATACTCCTGATACGATTGGCTTTAATGAATATCTGGTCAGTCACGGAAGCCGGACGGAGAATACGCCATGCCGGACCGTAATCATGTAGTTTCTTGGAGAACAAATCACGACAGATGGCAATGACATGCTCAAATTGTTGTTTGGTATCTTTCATTTCCTTACAAATTGGTTGCAAAGGTAGGAATAATTAAAGAAAAAAGAAAAGAGGGCACTCTAAATTATATTAAAGTGCCCTCTTCTTTATGGGTTTATTGATATCTTACGAACAACGTAATACCTGTCCCGGACGTAAGATTGTTTTCCGTGTAATGCGATTCAACTGACAGAGCTTGTCAATAGATACTCCCTGACGGGATGCAATCTTAGACAATGTATCACCACTCTTCACTTTATAGAACAAACCTTCACCGGAAGCCATGCTGCGAGCAGTTCCTTTTGAAGTCTTGGTCTTAGTGAAAGTATAATGATCAGCAACAACGTCTTGCTTTTCAAAGTCGAACATTAAAGCGGGGTCGATAGGAATTCCCAGGAAACGGGTTTCAAAGTGAAGATGCGAACCGGTAGAACGTCCCGTATTTCCACCTAAAGCGATAGGTTCTCCGGCTTTAACCAATTGATTAATTTCTACGATCTGTTTGGACAAGTGTCCGTAAACAGTTTCCAGTCCATTGTCATGACGAATAACGATATACTTACCATAGCCACGGCGTCCCTGATTCTTTACTACGCGTACTTTACCATCGAAAGCAGCTCGAATCGTATCACCGATGAATACTTTAACATCCAAGCCATAGTGCATTCTGCGTCTTCTGGGACGATAACCGAATACATCGGTAATCTTCGTATGCGTGGTAGGCATACAGAAACCTGTCAGGTCCACTTTATAGCTTTCAGGAACGATAGCATCGCCATAAGCTTGTACATACTCATTGTTCCAAGTCGGATATAGACTTAGACCTGGATAAGCAGATTGTTCAGCACGTATCTGTTTCTGTAAAGCCAACGAGTCAACGCTCTTTAGTTTCCTGTCGATGGGGGCTTGTCGGGCAATCAAATCCTGAGAAAAAGAATTCAGGCTGACCATTGCCGTCGCAGCTATTAGGATCGTTTTAATGCAATTGAAATTCATTCCGTTTCGTCATTCTTTTAAAAAATTCTCCCAAAGGTAGTATTTCTTCTCTAAATGAAAAGGCTGTTCTTAACTATTTTTTCGGTAAGGGACTAAAAGGTACATATTAAATCACCTCCTAACTCCCTGTATATCGGCAAGATAAGGACTTATATGTTTTACAACATAAAAGTGTAAATAAAGTGTATGTTTAACCGTTATTCAACTAATGGAAGCCCAGTTAACGTTAGTTTTCCGAAGTGCCTTTAGCTGACGCCACAGAATTTCATTCTCCGGACGAATACCGGTAGGATCAGCATCCACCACTTCTTCAGCAACATTGCGCACATATTGCAGCAGTTGTCCATCGCGCGCTATATCGGCAATTTTCAGGTCGAAGGCAATACCACTTTGCTGTGTGCCTTCCAAATCACCGGGACCTCGTAGCTTCAGATCGGCTTCCGCTATTTCAAAGCCGTCATTTGTCCGTACCATAATTTCCAGGCGCTTGCGGGTTTCCTCAACCAACTTGTATCCGGTCACTAAAATACAATAAGACTGTTCTGCCCCACGACCTACACGACCACGCAACTGATGGAGCTGTGACAAACCGAAGCGCTCTGCATTCTCAATAATCATCACGGAAGCATTCGGCACATTTACTCCTACTTCAATCACAGTGGTCGCTACCATTATCTGTGCTTCGCCCGAAACAAAAAGCTGCATCTGCGCATCCTTCTCAGCCGCTTTCATCTTGCCATGCACTTTGCAGACTTTACAATCCGGAAATTCCTCACAAATATGAAGGTAGCCTTCTTCCAGGTTCTTCAAATCGATTTTCTCACTTTCCTTAATCAAAGGATATACAATATATACCTGTCTGCCCTCTGCAATTTGCCTATGGACGGATTGGTACAAGCTTACACGGTGCGCATCATATTTATGAATGGTCACAATAGGTTTACGTCCCGGCGGCAGTTCATCAATGACGGAAACATCGAGATCACCGTATAATGTCATGGCCAGCGTACGCGGAATAGGGGTAGCTGTCATGACTAACACATGGGGGGGCTGTGCATTCTTAGTCCATAAACGTGCGCGTTGTGCCACACCGAAACGGTGCTGTTCATCTATCACGACCAGCCCCAGTGAAGAGAAATTCACGGTATCCTCTATCACGGCATGCGTACCGATCAGTATTCGTACATCTCCTGTCAACAGACCGGTGAGAATGGCTTCCCGCTTTTTTCCTTTCACAGAACCGGTTAGCAATTCCACGCGTATATCCATTCCGTACAACAACTCGCGGATTGTTTCAAAATGCTGGTTAGCCAGAATCTCGGTAGGCGCCATCATACAAGCCTGGTAACCGTTATCCAACGCTATCAGCATACTCATCAGTGCCACCAGCGTTTTTCCACTGCCTACATCCCCCTGCAACAGACGGTTCATTTGCTTACCGCTCCCCACATCCCGGCGTATTTCTTTCAGTACACGCTTCTGGGCACCTGTCAGTTCGAAAGGCAAATTCTTGGCATAAAAAGTATTAAATATCTCTCCTACCGTTTCAAATACATATCCACGGTATTTCCGTTGCCTGTCTTTGGCATAGCGGAGAATATTCAGCTGTACATAAAAAAGTTCTTCAAATTTCAAGCGATATTGCGCTTTACGAAGCAATTCCGGATTTGCCGGAAAATGAATATTCATCAAAGCTTCCGTCAGTGGCATCAAATGATGTTCTGCCAATATAGCGGGAGAAAGCGTTTCGGGCAGCGGTTCGCGGAGTTGCTGCACTACGGCGCTCATCATCTTCTCAATTGCATGAGAATTGAGGGAACTCCGCTTCATTTTCTCCGTTGTATTATAATAAGGTTGCAATCCCATTGTCGAGAGCTTCAGTTCCGAAGCATTATCGATATCCGGATGAGCAATGTTGATCCGTCCGTTGAAGACGCTGGGTTTACCAAATACAATATATTCCTGATGTACCTTATACTTACCGACGAGAAATTTAATTCCCTGAAACCAGACTAAATCCACAATCCCCGTACCATCCGAGAAATGGGCAATCAGACGGCGCTGCCTACCTTCTCCAATCGTCTCAAAGCCCAGGATTTCGCCTTTCAACTGGATATAAGGCATCGTACCGTCTATCTCATGGATATAATAGATACGGCTACGGTCTACATATTTATAGGGGAAATAATACAATAAGTCGTGAAGGGAATAGATATTCAATTCCTTATTGAGTACTGAGGCACGTTGCGGCCCTACACCCGACAGGTATTTTATGTCACGAGAAGCTAAATCAAACATGAATCCAACAAAGCAGCGGCTATTTTCAAATCAAAGGGAGTCGTAATTTTAATGTTTTCCCGATTACCTGCCGCGAGGTATACAGATACTCCCATCGCTTCCACTACCGAAGCGTCGTCCGTAAAGAAAGAAGTATAAGGTTGTTCATAGGCCTGTTTCAGTAAATCGGCATCAAACACCTGGGGGGTCTGTACCAATTTATACTCATCCCGGCTGACGGTCACACTTTCTTCTCCTTTAAGATGGCGTACAGTCTCCACCACATCTATCACGGGAATCACCGCCTTTTTTTCGGCAGCCAATTCATAACAACGGGCTATGACTTCCTGGGAAACAAACGGGCGTACCCCATCATGAACACCAACCAATCCCGGAGTAGTAACATAAGCCAATCCATTCTTTACCGAATGGAAGCGAGTTTCACCTCCGTCCGCCACTGTATGCGGCAAAGAAAAAGAATGCTCCGCACATAGCTCTGTCCAATAAGACTGCTGGCTATGCGGGAGCACTAATATTATATGTATCTCCGGATTGTAGGCATAAAAGGCTTCCAAAGTACGCATCAAAACAGGTTTTCCACCTATAGGCAGAAACTGTTTGGGAAGTTCGCCTCCCATGCGCAACCCTTTACCACCGGCAACTATCAGAGCATACTCCATCAATTAAAAATTAAAAATGAAAGTTAGATGACGCACATTGCCTCTTTCAATTCCTGTACCTTCTCTTTTCCGAGCATCATATCTACAACCGTCAGAGCAAATTCCATCGCAGCACCCGGTCCTTTTCCGGTAATGATGTTACCGTCTCTTTCCACCGGAGCACCTGTACATTCAGCACCTTCCAGGTATTGCTCGAAGCCGGGATAGCAAGTTGCCTTGCGGCCTTTCAGCAAGCCAAGCTTACCCAATATCATAGGAGCGGCACAAATGGCAGCAATCGGTTTATTCTTTTCAGCAAAATCCAAGACCAGTTTCCGAAGTTCCGGGCACTTCTCCAAAGTAGCAGCTCCGGGCATTCCACCGGGTAAAAGAACTAAATCTGCGTCATAGAAATCACAGTTCACTACATTCTTATCGCAAAGCACCGGTACATCATGTGCACCTGTTACTATCTCATCGGGAGTCACCGTTATCATTTCCACGTTCAGCCCTGCACGTCTCATTACATCCACAGAGGTGAAAGCTTCCACTTCTTCAAATCCGTCTGCAAAAAAAACATAAACTGTACCCATAATTGTTCTCCTTATTATTTTAGTTTAAAGTAATATGTTATCGTTCCTGTCTGGTTATTCAAACCGCTTACAGCATTGAAACGCGCTTTCTTAGCAGCATCTTCAGCCGCCTTCCGCAAGGCAGAATTTATAGTATTGGTCTTCCGGTCAATACTGGTAGCAATAACATGTCCTGCCGGATTTACAGTAATAGAAACCACCACAATCCCTTCATCCTGCACATTATATGCCGGACGCGGCAAACCACCTTGTCCTATAGAACGTCCGCCGAGGTCAAAAGTTCCATAACCTCCCGTTCCGCTCGACGCACCTTCCGGCGCATTTCCGGTGGGACTTCCCTGGATACCTGTTCCCTCAGTCGTACCTTTGCTTCCCATTTGTGCTCCTTTTCCGAAGGCACCTGCCACCCTCTTACGGGCAGCCTCTTCCGCCTCCCTGCGTTCCCGCTCGGCTTTAGCTTCCGCCAACTTCCGGGCTTCTTCCGCTTTCTCGGCTTCCGTCTTCTCCGGCTTTTCCGGCTTCTTCTTTACCTCTTCCTTTTTAGGTTCCGCTTTGGGCTTGATAACAACGGTTTCTTCATCCTCCTGGGTAAGCATCTCCTGTTCTACCGTCTCCTGCACTTTAGGGGCAACGGTCTCAGGCATCACATCCACTTTCACCAAAGAGGGATCAGCACTTCCAAATGCATTGGGCACTTCACCCAGCATTACCGGCATACCGTCTTCATCCTGCTGCTCCGGCAAAGCGAAGCCAACCAGTATCAACAGGAGAATGAACGCTACATGTACCAGCAGCGCACCTACCATTCCTATATATTTGCCTTTCTTCTTCGGATCCACCATTGCCATTTACTATTTAACCATTTACAATGTACAATTTACCCATCGTACATTTATTTCCCTTCAGGCGGGCGTGTAGCCAGCACCATCTTGAACTTATTCTCATTGGCAATATTCAGCACTTTCACGATTTCCCGGTAAGGCACAGCTTCATCAGCATAAAGCGCCACATACATTTCCGGTTCTTTCGCAGCGCACGATTGCAGGAAAGGAGTCAATTCTTCCAAAGAAATCGCCTGCTCCTTATCATTTCCAAACGCCGCGTAAAAATTCAGGTCCTTATCGATAATCACTCGCGTCAAGGGCTTAGCCGACGTCTGCTGTTTTCCCTGCGGAAGCAACACCTTGATAGCGTTCGGCGAAACAACCGTAGACGTGATCATAAAAAAGATCAGCAACAGAAAGATGACGTCCGTCATGGATGCCATACTGAAATTGGGCGATATTTTAGCTCTACGTTGTAGCACGCTTTAATTTTTAATTATTAGTTATTAATTGATTATGCGGGTTCATTCAAGAGGTCCATGAATGCCATGGTTTTAGCCTCCATCTTATTCACCACGCCGTCTACCAGAGTCACGAGGTAGTTATAGGCAAACATCGCAATAATACCCACGATCAAACCACCTACCGTAGTGATCATAGCCTCGTAGATACCGCCCGAAAGCAATGTGATATCGATGTTGTTACCTGCATTAGCCATTTCGTAGAAAGCACGCACCATACCGGTCACCGTACCGAGGAAACCAATCATCGGCGCACCTCCGGAGATGGTTGCCATAATCGTCAATCCTTTTTCCAGTTTCGCTACCTCAATGTTTCCCACATTCTCAATCGCAGCCTGCACATCATTCACCGGACGTCCCAAACGGCTGATACCTTTTTCAATCATACGGGCAGCCGGAGTATTTACGCTGCGGCAATAAGCTATGGCAGCTTTTATTTCTCCATCCAGGATATAATCCTTTATCTTATCCATGAACATCGGATCCTCTTTGCCGGCCTTCCTGATCACATAGTTGCGTTCGAACAAGATGTAGAAGCAAAGAATGGACAGCAGTCCAAGAACGATCATAATCCAACCACCCTTGATAGCCATGCTCCATAAATTCATCTCTTCAGGACCAGCTACCGGAGTTAATACCGGATTGGCGCCCGCAATAGAATCGGTCAGCGCCGGAGCCACTTGGGCTAATAACAACATTGCATTCATCAACGAAGACAGTTTTTATATTCCTGAATGGTACGTTCCAACCCCAGATACAGAGCATCGCTTATTAGCGAGTGTCCGATAGAGACTTCATCCATCCATGGAATGTTTTGATATAAATAATTCAGATTCACCAAACTCAGGTCATGTCCGGCATTCAGACCCAGCCCCAGACTACGTGCCACTTTGGCTGCCTCTACAAAAGGAGCAACGGCAGCTTCCTTATTCTGCGGATAAGCGGTCGCATAGGGTTCGGTATAGAGTTCCACCCGGTCGGCACCAGCTTTGGCAGCATACTCTATCATCTCCGCATCCGCCGATACAAATACGGAAGTACGGATGCCTGCATCATTAAATGTTTCGAGTACTTCGGTCAGAAATTCCAGATTCTGCTTGGTATCCCAGCCTGCATTAGAAGTCAGCTGAGTCGGACTATCCGGAACCAGAGTCACCTGATGCGGCTTCACTTTCAATACCAGATCAATAAATTCGGGGGCAGGATATCCTTCGATATTAAATTCAGTACGAAGCAACGGGCGAAGATCATACACATCCCTTTGGCGTATATGACGTTCATCAGGGCGTGGATGTACGGTAATTCCTTCCGCACCAAAGCTTTCACAATCCAGTGCTACTTTCACCACATTAGGGACATCCCCTCCACGCGCATTACGCAACGTCGCAATCTTGTTTATGTTTACACTTAATCTAGTCATAATTCGGATCATAGTTTGCCGCAAATGTACAAATAATAGCGATACATTGGCAGCGTTCTGAGAAAAAAACACCATATTTGCATTTCATTAAGAAAGTACAGACGATGAAATTTGCCATATTTGGAAATACTTACCAAGCAAAAAAATCAACACATGCGGAAACTTTATTCCGTTTGTTGGAGCGGCGTAATGCCCAGCTTTGCATTTGCAGGGAGTTCTATAACTTCCTGACTTCCGACCTGCACATGACTATCGCTTCCGCCGAACTCTTTGACGGAGACGATTTTACAGCAGATATGGTCATCAGTATCGGGGGCGACGGTACGTTCCTGAAAGCAGCCAGCCGGGTAGGCAAAAAGAATATCCCCATTCTGGGTATCAATACCGGTCGCCTCGGTTTCCTGGCAGACATTTCTCCGGAAGAGATGGAAGAGACTTTCGATGAGATTTATAATAACCACTACAAGGTGGAAGAACGTAGCGTGTTGCAATTACATTGTGATGACAAAAAATTGATGGAATCGCCTTATGCACTCAATGAAATTGCTGTATTGAAACGCGATAGTTCTTCAATGATCAGCATTCATACTGCTATCAACGGTGCCCATCTCACCACTTATCAGGCTGACGGGTTGGTGGTATCCACCCCTACCGGTTCCACGGCTTATTCGCTGAGTGTCGGTGGTCCGGTTATCGTGCCCCATAGCAAAACGATTGCTATCACTCCGGTGGCTCCGCATAGTCTGAATGTCCGACCTATCGTTATTTGTGATGATTGGGAAATCACTCTTGACGTAGAAAGCCGCAGCCATAGTTTTCTGGTTGCTATCGACGGGCGGAGTGAATCCTGCAAAGAAACAACCCGTCTGCGAATCTCACGGGCTGATTACAGCATTAAGGTAATCAAACGCTTCAATCATGTTTTCTTTGATACCCTTCGCAATAAATTGATGTGGGGAGCGGATGTAAGATAAAAAAGAGCCGCTATCCGAACTTCAACTTCTCGGATAACGGCTTCTCTTCGTCTATCAACTATACTTAAAATGTCATAGCCTGCCCTCCAATCACACCTGCGATGGCAGTAGCAACGGCAATAATCACTTTAAAAATCACCTTCCAATTCGTTTTCTTCATAGCGATTCTTTTGATTTTCATTCTCAACTTTTACTTTTCAGCTCTCCTTATCCGAGTGGATTCTCATCCAGTCCTCCATCGCCCGAGTTATCTCCCGATCCACCGTCCGAGCCGCCTCCCGCAGGAACGTTTGATAGACCTTTCAGATAATCGTCCAAACTGACCAAATCCAACTTTTCACCGGCACGCGTAGCAGTCTTGGTTATCTTCAACTCTTTATTGGCTTGAAAGAATATGCGAACGCTGTCCACGCTCTTGGCAGTCACATCTTCTGCCTTTTCCTCTCCTTTCGACTTAGCAGCCAGCAAAAACACACCCAACCCGGCAATATTCACTGTCTTACCTTCCAACAACTGCTCTTTCAATTTCTCCACAAAGTTCTGCATGGTACTCTTGATATCACCAATAGAGAGTGAAGAACGATCCTGCATCTTCTGCGCAATAAATGCCAAATCTACAGTCTGTCCTAAAGTTATTAACTGCGGAAAATACTTTTTGGGAGAATTCTCAACCCGAGGGTCGGACGGTCTCTCCACCGTTCTAAAAATTACACTCATACTTTTTTCATTTAGAGATTTAAATTCTGTTTTAATTCACTCGTTGTGTTGATCAACGATACAAAGGTGAGGATAAAATCTCAAATGAGAAGAAGAAAAAAGCATGTCAGCGACGGTTTTTCTGAGAAAAGTTATAAACACATATAGAACAACGACTTATACGTTCATTCATTTTCCTATTCCATTCACTAATACATCCGGCGCCAGATACATAACGTAACTTAATTTTTCATCATCAGCAAAATTAATCAACGAAGGATAAGCCTAATGAAAGTGAAAGAACTTCTATCACACGTACCCGTCCCATCAAAGATTCTTCGATATTTTGAAGGATATCCAGACTTGAACTACCGGAACAAAGAATACGCAAATTACCAAATTTATCAGTCAACAGTTTCAACATAGTAGAAATTCCCTGTATAAACTGAAATTCATCAAGCAGTAGCAAGCCATTTAATTCTGCATTCAGACAAATTTTCAGAATTCTCTCTTTATAACTACCTCTTGCTATCATAACAGATTCTTTTCCTGTGAAAAATAGTGTTTTTTTGCGCATTGCCCAAAAATCCATTAATAAACTTTTCTATAGCTGTCGGACTTAAATCTATACATTCCCGTTTCTTTAGAAATTCTTCCAAGCACAATCCATTTATTAATATTATTGTCAATCGCCCATTTCGTATAATCACGCTGTATCAAAAACGGATTTATCCTAACCTTGGGAGTTGTATTCCATAATTTATCGGGTATCAGCGCATTTGCAGCATATTGATTTGCTTCCTTTTCTTCCGGAGATTCCTCATACCCTTCTATACTAATTCTTGAATCGTCACCACCGTTTAAGTGCAAGTCAATATGTCCTAATTCATGCAACGCATCAAAAGCTAAATGGTCAATCATATTATACCGCATTGTGAGAACAATAGATGGAATACCATTATCCATAAAAGAAAAGCCGTCAACAGATGCTTTTTCAACTTTCTGAACGATATTGAATTTTATGCCATAATTTGAAAATATCCCCTGTACCCTTTTTACAGTATCCTTGTTTTCATTAAATACAGACTTCAACTCAGAAATCAATTCCTCGGTTTTATTCTTATCATAAGTCCCTTTGACCTCAGTCTTACCCGACTGATATTTTGCAAGTAAAACCCATGTCATAAGCATCCTATCATCCAGTCCTGTTTTTAACGACTTTTTAAACCTACACGCCGCCAATTGTAATTCCGCCGGTTCCGGTAAGTCCAACATAGCTTTTAATTCATTTAGAAAATCCACAAAAGGTCTCTCAAGATTAATCAACAGCCTTTCCGCTATAGTTTTAACATCAAAAGAAAGGTTGTAATCATCTATCATATTTTTTGCTTCTATTGCCTTCAATTCACGCTTTTCTATAGCTTTGGTGTCATAATCATACTGCGTCTGAAGATTCACCCATGAAATAGAAGGTATTCCTAGTACAGCTTCAAATTTATCGGCAATCATCATCGTCACACTTCTTTTCCCTTTAATAATTTCACTAATATGGGAGGGTTGCATATCAACAGACTTTGCGAAGTTCTTTTGAGAAATCCCTCGTTCTATCAATTCATTCTTTAAAATTCGCCCCGGATGAGTTGCCATAAACGGCACTCTCCTTTCATTTTTTTCTTCCATAATGCGTTTCATTTAATTCAATTATGGTTATTCTGATTCCATTTTCATATTCTGCAAATAATAGACGCTCAACCCTTCCATTCATTATTCTAACAGAACTTAGACCTATATGTTTCAGCACTTCATAATGCAAGAAGCTATAGGGTTGCAAATCCTTGACACAACTTACTGCATTCATATAGTTGTACACATCAACCAAGGCTTTCATAAATACCTTATCCTTAGAGAGCTTTTTATATTTACGATTCTTTCCTGTAAAAATAAGTTCCTCTAAGTCTTTATCATCGAAAGATATTTCCATCGGTTTATTCTTTATTTCTAGCACAAAAATACAGAAATAATTCCCAAAAACATGGAATTATTTCTACTTTATCTTATTTTTAACATTTAATAAATTACCGCTAAGTTAAAGACTTAGAGACTTTTCAAACTTTACTATATACTTCTTATGGACTTAACTATAACCGCACACAACGGGAACTTGAACGGATGCTTACATTTCTATAGTCCATTATTATCAAAACAGCCGGAACCACTCCTTTTATAGAGCAATCCCGGCTGCCGCCTAAAACAAAGTAACCGCTGTTACCTGTCATTTTTCTTCTCTTCAACCTTCTTCTTACGGACCATTGAGGGAGCTCCTAGTTCTTCTCTTTCCAACACTTCCAGCCATCCGCTTTGCTCCAACTCAAACAGAGCAGGATATACCCTTAATTTATCGGCACCGGAGTGCAAAATGATATCATCCACCGAAACTCCATTAGCAAACGTCCCTATATAGTCAATGATACGCTGCGTATCTATTTCTTTATAATTCATATCAATAAGCATTCTTTTCTCCACGGAACATATTCACCACTGTCATCACCATAATACGAAGGTCCAGCAAGAAAGTCCAATTCTCAATGTACCAAAGATCACGTTTCACACGTCCTTCCATCTGAGATACCTTTTTAGTCTCTCCGCGAAAGCCTGTCACTTGTGCCCAGCCCGTAATGCCGGGTTTCACCAAATGACGCATCATATATTTATCCACCAGCTGGGAATATTCTTCTGTATGCTTCAACATATGGGGACGAGGACCTACAAGAGACATTTCCCCTTTAAAGACATTGATAAATTGGGGCATCTCATCCAGATTACTCTTTCTTAAGAAGTTACCGAATTTTGTCTTGCGCGGATCATTCTTCGTAGCCTGAATCTTATCAGAATCCTTGTTCACTTTCATCGAGCGGAACTTATAACACTGAAAGATCTCCCCATTTTCACCGTTACGGTCCTGCTTGAAAAAGATAGGTCCCGGAGAAGTGATTTTAATGATCGTTCCCACAACAATATATAATATCGGAAAGACAGTTATCAGAAACAAAGAAGAACATAGTAAATCAAAACACCGTTTCATCCAACGGTTCATAGGTTTCTGCAAAGGCTCACATCGAATAGACAGCACAGGCACATCCCCCAGTAAAGTCAACTGCAACTGCCGTTTCACATAATTGCGAAGAGAAGGTACACTATAAAAGCGGATCAGATTATTTTCACAATAACGAATAATGGATAAAATATCATCCTTGTACACAGCAGAAAGACCACAATATAATTCCTGAACTTCATTCTCAGAAAGCCATTCCTTCAACCTTTGCATTTCTGCTCGACAGAAAGATTCAGACAATGTATCTCCCTCTACCCCATCCTTCGCAAAAAAGACTTTCTTTACTCTATACCCATAAGTCACATCACTTAGTACCTGATAAAGTTCGGCCATATTATCACCTCCACCTACCAATACAACCGTGCGTACATTTTTTCCATGTTTGCGAACAAGTTTCACTATATGTCTTAGAGTCAATCTCCAGCCGACGAGTAAAGGCAGGAACAACAGATAAAAAGACAAAAGATAAATACGGGAAAAATTTCCAACTTTTATTAAAGCCAGCGCTGTTAAAAACACTACGATATGCAAAGTCACAGTTCCTAGCAAACGACCTACAATTTGTTCAGGACGAACAATCCGATAATGCAAAATCACTTTAAAAATTGAAATACAAGGCACGTAACACAGATTTGACATTACCAGATAGGTTTTAAATGGAAAAGCAACAGCCGGCACATTTACCATTTTCAATAGAAAATATACTGCCAGCATCGAGAAGTTTAACAGCAGAAAGTCACCAAGTATGGCGACGTCGCGGATAGATTCTGCCCGATCAGAAGTCAGCGGTTTCATAGTAAGTACGTTTTTATTAAGAAAGTGAGGATATTATCCTACGTTAGTTTTATACGGTCTTTACGTGTTGCTTAATTGCCTGATGATTATTCATCATTTGTATAAATTTGTATTGTAATCAAAGGGAGAATCATATTCAGCCAACAGAGGATGCTTCAAATCTTTTTCACTCAGAATAACCTTGTTGGTCGGTATTCGCCAATCAATGCCCAAACTTCCATCAATCAGCTGAATACCACCATCCGCCTGAGGAGCATAAAAATTATCACACTTGTACTGGAAAACGGCTATTTCCGTGAGTACAGAAAAGCCATGTGCAAAGCCACGAGGTATAAAAAACTGACGATGATTATCCTCAGATAATTCCACAGCCACATGCTGCCCGTAGGTCGGACTTCCTTTGCGGATATCCACTGCTACATCCAAAACTGCGCCTTTTACACATCGTACCAATTTACTCTGAGTGTAAGGCATCTTCTGAAAATGAAGCCCGCGCATCACACCATAACTGGACATACTCTCATTATCTTGTACAAAGTTTATGGGCATAACTTTCTCATCAAATTCTAGTTGTGAGAATGATTCGAAAAAATAGCCTCTCTCGTCACAAAAAATACGGGGTTCAATAATCACCACACCGTCTATCTCTGTTTTTATTATTTCCATTCTTCTATATTCATTTCAAGAGTTCACCTTTTTTCTGGCATATTCAAACTCTGCAATCCCTCCAGATACCACTGATACAACCGATGAATACCTTCATCAATCTCTACCTTGTGATGCCATCCCAAATTATGTAACTTCGTTACGTCTGTCAATTTCCGTAATGTTCCATCAGGCTTCGAAGTATCCCAGCAAAGCTCTCCCTTGAAACCAATCTCACGTATGACTTTACCGGCAACATCTTTTATACTCAATTCCTTTCCAGTCCCCACATTGATATGGCAATTACGAATGTCCTTCAGTGTGGAAGCATATGTATCTTTAAAATCCACATTCAAAAGCACATATACACTAGCATCCGCCATATCCTCACTCCAAAGAAATTCACGCATAGGAGTACCACTCCCCCAAAGGGTTACAGCATCAGGAGTTATACCAAACTTAGCTAGTCGAACAAGAATATCCTCGTCACTATTATCACCATTAATGCCTTCAACTGGTCGAAAGTTGATATCATTACGAACTGCATTCCAGTCACCTTCACTCAAACACTTAGCCAGATAAATCTTACGAATTATAGCAGGAAGCACATGGCTATTTTCCAGATGGAAGTTATCATTCGGTCCATAGAGATTAGTCGGCATGACAGCTATATAGTTTGTACCATACTGAATATTGAAACTCTCGCACATTTTCAATCCGGCAATCTTTGCAATGGCATAAGGTTCATTAGTATATTCTAGTGGAGACGAGAGTAAACTATCCTCACACATGGGTTGTCGAGTTTCACAAGGATAAATACAAGTAGAACCGAGAAAAAGGAGTTTCTTCACCCCATGGCGGAAACTCTCCCCTATCACATTCTGTTGTATCTGCAAATTCTTATAAATAAAATCTGCACGATATTGCAGATTAGCCATAATTCCACCTACATGAGCAGCAGCCAGCACAACAACATCCGGTCGTTCCTCATCAAAAAAGCGTTTCACGGCTACACTATCTAAAAGGTCCAATTCTTCATGACTATAGCCTACCAGATTGTCATAGCCACGTTGTTTTAAGTTATTCCAAATGGCCGAACCTACAAGCCCTCGATGCCCGGCCACATATATTTTCACAGTCCTGTCAAGCATTACCAACTTTTTATTCTTTGTCGAGTCGCGCTTTCAGGTGAAGCTTCTTCACAAAGTTCATGTCGTGATTCACCATTATCTGAACCAGCTGTTCAAACGATGTTTTCGTCGGATTCCAACCTAACAAAGCCTTAGCCTTAGTCGGATCACCCAAAAGTTGTTCTACTTCGCAAGGACGAAAATATTTAGGATCGACCTCCACCAGAATCTTACCGGTAGAAACATCAACACCTTTTTCATTAACGCCTGTCCCCTCCCATTTTAATTCTATATCCAAATGCCGGAAGGCCAGGGTTGCAAATTCACGAACTGTATGCATTTCACCTGTAGCAATTACAAAATCCTCTGGTGTATCATGCTGAAGGATAAGCCACATACATTCCACATAATCCTTTGCATACCCCCAGTCGCGCAATGAGTCCAGATTGCCCAAATAAAGCTTATCTTGAAAACCTTGTTTGATACGGGCAGCAGCCAATGTTATCTTACGAGTCACAAAAGTCTCGCCACGACGTTCACTCTCATGATTAAACAAGATGCCGTTCACGGCAAACATATCATAGCTTTCGCGATAGTTCTTAGTTATCCAAAAACCATATTGTTTGGCAACACCGTAAGGACTACGCGGATAAAATGGGGTCGTTTCTTTTTGCGGTACTTCCTGCACTTTACCGAATAACTCCGAAGTAGAAGCTTGATAAATACGACAGGTACGTTCCAAGCCACATATGCGTACGGCTTCCAACAGTCGAAGCGTACCTACTGCATCAGCTTCTGCTGTATATTCCGGTACATCAAAAGACACCTTTACATGGCTCTGCGCAGCAAGATTATAGATTTCTGTCGGATGGACATCGCTAATAATACGTATCAACGAACTACTATCTGTCATATCCCCCCAATGAAGATTTACCAAACGATTTTTTTTCATGTCTCGGACCCATTCATCCAAGTAGAGATGTTCTATTCGGGATGTATTAAATGATGAAGAACGACGAAGAATGCCGTGAACCTCATATCCTTTTTCTATTAGAAACTCGGCCAGATAGGAGCCATCTTGACCGGTAATGCCGGTAATTAATGCTACTTTTCTCATAATAATCAATGATGTTATATAAAACTTTGATTTATTTCAAACAGATTTTAAAATTCAACCCCACAGATGGATGTATACACTTATACAACTCTCCATAAATATTAATGCGGTCTTTCCAAAAAGAGTAACAACCTCCTATATTCACCTGCTTTGAATCATATTCAATCATAAGATTAACTCCATTTAAAATCTTATTCAAGAAAGATATTTCAGGTAGACAAAAACGATAATTAGCACCTAGAGCAGGACCGTTCAAATGATTTATTTCTTTCCTATTATAAACATAGGCAGCATGACCTCCCAAAGTACCATAACCTGCAAACTCTATATGTTTCGTCAATGCAACATAATAACGACAGAAAAAACCATTATATCGTTGGTCATCGCTGGATGAGCCCCCCTCCCAACTACCCGTAGTCGGGTCATTGGCGCCTATCACAATTTGTGGTGTCCAATCTTTCCACCATCCTTCTTTCCAAACCCTCAACCTCCCATGAAATGAACGATCCTGGTTAACAAACTTCCCATAAGTCTGCTCCGGCCAATGATAGATTCCAGGTTTTCCCTTTACTAAAACACAATTATACCCAACTTCCAACCAAGGAAATATTGTAATATTCAGATAATAATTAAAAGTATAGTAATTTCCCCACCATTCTTTAGAAGGCAATGTTTCAGGATTTAAGACACTGCCACCAAACATAAAAGTCTTATCTTTCTGCATTTCAGCAGTAGGCATATGCAAAAGTCCAGTCGTACCATAAGCAAACTGTCCATACACATCAATTTTGAAAAACAGGATTAGAAATAACAGAAATAAGAACTTTCTCATTTTAGATTATTATATATTTGTCGTATTTTTGCCACAAATAAAATTATATGACACATAAAACATCTTTTTTTGAACGCTTCTTTTTATTCTTTCTTGCGTGGTTAGCATCCGCCTTCTTTTTTATACTACGGATTAACAATAGGAAAAAATATTAATCCCTTCTATTCATAAATTTTGCCTGAATAAATTGTGGTATTTTACTTGCTATTTTTAATCCTAATGCCCAATAAGGATTAAAACCATGAGAACGGTACAACTTAAAATCTTCCCTCCATTTTTGTTTCATTCTTTTGCGATCTGTAGAGAGACCACCCATACGCATACGCACAATATATTCATTCAAATAAGCTACTTTTATATTTGTTTCATACAAATAACGAACTAGAAAATCAGAATCTGCCGCAATCTTAAAACTTTCATCATAGAGTCCCCATTTACCAAAACATTCACGGCGAATGTATACCGTGGGATGTAATGGTAACCATCCCCTTCGCACCTTAGATTTTGTATAGATTCCACTAATCCAATTACGCACAATAAGAGATGTATTATTAAAATCGACAAAAAGACCATTCCCATAAATAAGATCAGCATTGGTCTTTTCATATTCAGCTACTATTTGACTAATTGTATCCTTCGCATAGAAGAAATCATCTGAATGTAGCAAACCGATAATATCGCCAGTTGCAACCCTTATACCTTTATTTATAGCTTCATACATTCCTCTATCAGGCTCGCAAATAATTGTTGCTATACGATCGCTATATTTATTTATAATTGACATTGAGCCATCCTTCGAAGCCCCATCTACAATTATATACTCAATATAAGGATAGTCTTGGCTTAAAACACTTTCAATGGCACTTTGGATAGTAATTTCCCGATTGTAACAGGAGGTGATAATAGATACTTTTAAAGACATTATTCTATTTTTGCGAGTTAATCCACTCTATAGTTTTTTTATTACCTTCTTGGCGGCTTGTAGGTAATTCAGGAGCAATTTTCCGAATCGGTTCCAGATTATGTACATTATCTGTAGTCATATTTTTTAGGCGAAAACTAGTCATTGGAAATGCTATTCCAAATAACTTCAGAACATCACCTAACCAACCTGCCAATACAAATAAAAAGTAGGGAATTCTTGGTATCTTAATACCTATACAAGTAGCTATTTCATTTGCCCACTCTGTGATATCATAACTCTCATAGTCACCTAAATAAAACACTTTACGCATTACCTTTTCTTCTGGTGCTTTTAATATAGACAAAATCTGATATATTGCATTATCAATATAGCCATACGTTTTTTCACATGCCCGTTTACCCATATGAAAATACATACGATTTAGTACAATACGAAAGAACTTATCATAAGGTTCTCCAAACCATGGTCCCCAAATAGACGTAGGACGTATAATAGACCAAGTATATTTAGGATTCTTCTCTTTAATACGTTTTTCAGTTTCCACTTTACTTTCACCATAAAGTGTATGCGGAGCATAATCTTCAAAGCTCTTCGGCATATAACCAGGAATACATACATACATAGAAGAAGCAAATATAACCCGCTTCAAATTTGGAATTAACTCCAATACATCAAGCAAATTGGATACTCCCAACATATTTGTATCGTAATCTTTTAACTCTTTTCCTCGTAAGTCCGTGCGAGCTGCTAAATGAATAACATATTCTGGTGAAAAATCGATCACAATCTTCTTAAGTGCATCCTTATCACATAAATCAACTTGTTTCCAAATAGACTGATGTTCAGTTATTTTAGGCATTTCTCTATCCAGATTTAAAAGACAGTATGTATTCTTTATTAGAAGATAAGCTATCAGATTGGTACCTATAAAGCCACTGCCGCCTGTTATTAAAATCTTTTCCATAAACAGCAATTACAGATTATTATTCAAAAAATTAGGAATCGTTTCCGACTGATAACCATTCAAAAACTTTTTTTTCATTTCAACTCTATCAGCAAGCGAAATATTCACTTCTTTCATTGTCTTTAAAAAGACATCCGGAGTATTAGAGGCAATCATAAACGACTTATAATCAGAGCTTATTCCTTCAAATGCTATATCTGTACCTATTACTGGTACTCCGCAAGCCAAGGCTTCAACCACTTTCACTTTTATCCCAGCCCCTGTAAATAACGGCGATAAAACCGCTTTACAGTTAGCTATTCTTGGATATGGATTATCCACAAAACCTAATATGTTTACTTTAACCTTATGGTTTTTATTCTCAATCCGTTCTTTAGGGAACTCTTTTCCTATAATCGAAATTTCAACAGTTTCTGTGATATGAGGAACCACAGTTTTAAAAAACCACAATACACCATCTAAATTATCCGCACGGCTCCATTTTCCTATAAAAATAAATTCATTAGTAATGCAAGTGGGAATAGCTGAAACAACCTTCTCGTCAATATAATCAAGGCATAAATTTGCATCTTTATGATACAAGTCAGATATAAGATTACAATCTTTTTGACTGAAGGAAAATATGTGTGCATTCTTTACATTTAAACAATAGCTTTCAGATTTAGCACATAAAAATTTAACAAATGAATTTGAGGTTCTACCTACACGCTGAGCTATAATATCATGAGAAAGGAGAATCTTAGGAATAGATTTTTCAAGAAACTTCGCATAAAGAAACATCTGACTGTGATCACAAATAATTGCTGAATAATTATCTTCTTTAATTCGTTTTTTTACCCATTTAAAAATGCTCCAATTAAATCTAACTGAAAACATGGGATGAATAAATGGGAATAGAAGTACATTCAAAAATTTGACCAAAACAGAATTTTTACAAACTCGAAGAACTCGTACATTTTTGTGTGTTGGAATGTAAGATTCATCTATATCATACTTGAAATATACTAAATCAACTAGATAAAAACGTCCTAAATCATCTAACATAATTTTCGTATTTTTCTCGGCAGCAGCAGCTTCATTCGGAACAAAAGCTGTTAGAAATAATATTTTCTTCATCCTCAATATTATTGTATTTATTACACTACCTTCACTCCATCGATTCCACAATTACGAGCAAACATCATATCAGTATCACTATCTCCTATCATAAGGCAGTTCTCCTTCTTTATATTTGGATAATCTTTCAAAATTTGTAGAAACATTCCAATACCAGGTTTACGATTAATGTCTGCTTCTGTTAAGGCCGTACAATAATATATCTTATCCACCCTTCCGCCTTGTCGCTCAATTTCTTCCACCATCCGGTCATGAATATTGCTTAGATCTTCATCAGTCATTACCCCCTTACCTATTCCACGTTGATTAGTAACAATGATAATGTACCTAAATTGCATATTCCATTTCACTAATGCTTCAAATACACCAGGTAAGAATTCAAATTCTTCCCAACATTTTACATAGTCACCTGGGCGCAGTTTATTGATCACACCATCTCTATCCAAAAGTAATGTATCATACCCCGAAACGTCAATATCCAATAAATTCATAACTCATAATTAAAATAGTGAAAGAAGTTCTTTATTTGCCGTTGCATAGTCTTCTGGTATTCCTATATCAATAAAATAATCATCAAAATCAAAACCATAAATATTGCGATTTTGCACTCCAAGCTCCAACACTTCTTTCTCAAATGAGAACTTAGCAGGTAAAACCTCATAATCAGACTTATGCTTATTAATAAGATAAACACCTCCATTAATCAAGCCTGCCTTACAATATTGCTTTTCGTGAAAAGCCTTTATTACACAATTTTCATCTACTTCTACCGCACCATAACGGTCAAATACTGCCATCGGCTTCAGTGCCAATGATACAGCAGCCGAATGCGAATGATGTTCTTCATAAAAAACATTCAAATCCACATTAAAATAAGTGTCTCCATTCAAAACCAATACATCATCAGCCAATGTCTTTGATAAAGCAAGTTTTATCCCCCCACCTGTACCCAGTGGTTCTTCCTCCACCGCATAATCAAAACCAAAAGAGAAGTCATCTCTCACTTCATCAATCCATTTGTAAATCACTTCACGCAAATAACCTACGGACAACACAACTTTTGAAACATCGTACCGAGCAAGATATTTCAACAAATACCAAAGAAAGGGCTTACCCGCGACAGGAGCCATGCACTTTGGCACTTCACTCACGACAGAACGCAGGCGGGTTCCTAGACCGCCTGCTAATATGATTATTTCCATTATTATGTTTTTTGCTAATTCCTATATATTCAAATAGAACGTTTTACTATTCACACGTTATTATATGCTACCATCCTCACTCTTTAACATCATTCTTCAAAAGATATAATTATCATGTTTAAATTTCGATCATAAATATTTATATATATTTTCATTAAATAATCATATCATCCTTATCGTCGTTATAATCTCGATAAACATTCTCTCTTAAAATTTTTATAGGAGAACCGCCATACAAACAAAAAGATTTCCATTCTATGTTTCTAGGAACAATTGTTCCAAGGCCACATATTATTCTCTCAGGAGTTTGCACCCCGGGCAATATGATGCAATTAGTACCAAACCAATTATAATCTCCAATTTTAATATTAGCCCCGCAACGACCTTTCTCATTTGTAATAGAATTCTTTAAAGGATGCATATTGGTGTCTAAAACAAAAGAGTTCCAACCAAGTCTTGCGCTTTGTCCAAATTCAATAGTTCGTGAAGCTATTATTTTCAACCCAGCTGTATTTAAAAAATCATCTCCAAAAATCAATGTAGCATGAGCATTTATACTAAGAGCTGACCCTGCTCCAATACAACAAGCCCCCTTAAAAACAACTGTTCCACCATGATTTTGCCAAACAAATCCAGTATTAGGAAAAATACACACTCCCCAATAACCGAATGATATCATCCCCATTCTAATATTATCACACTCAATTCTAATATTACCTTTCATATCCACAAATTTAATATTATGAACAAAAATTGGTAATTTACAAGCTTGTCTATATGGCAAATATTTAAAATTAAAATATATAGTACAAATTAAATCCTTAATTTTAGCGAATATGTGAACAGGCATCAGAGTCATGGTTTTAAATTACCAAATATATTTTCTTCTACAATACAACAGATAATATGCCCTACCAAAGTCTGGCACTCTTGAATACGTGGTGTTTCATGACTAGGCATTTTTATTACGATATCAAATTCATCCATTTTGCATGGGTTAGCACCAGTCAATGCTATAGTAACAATTCCAATTTCTCTACATACAGGCAATGCTTTTACTATATTTTCAGAATTACCAGAAGTAGAAATACCTATGAAAACATCTCCTTTCACCCCTTGAGCCTGTACTTGACGAGCAAATAATTTATCATAACCATAATCATTACCAATAGCAGTAAGAATAGAAGTATCTGTTGTCAATGCTATGGAAGGAATACCCGGACGGTCAAAACAAAATTTACTAACAAACTCCCCCGCAAAATGCTGAGCATCAGCAGCACTACCACCATTACCAGCCAATAGAGTTTTATTTCCTCTTTTATAAGCATCTGTACATATTTCCGCTGCCTTTGAAATTTGTACCATGGCATTTTCATCTTTCAGCAATTCTTCTTTTACTAAAGCAGAATTTGCAATTTGCCTTCTAATAATTTTTATTGTATCCATAATTTCATCTTTGTTTTACACTTTATCTGTTGGATATATTTTCCATCCATGTGCTCCGCCATCGCTAAATTGAAAGGGCATTACAAAGCCATCTAACTTAGCCAACGCATTAATCACATCCTTTTTTTTCGTAGGTTCAACAACAAACATAATAAAGCCTCCACCTCCAGCACCAGACACCTTACCAGCAATAGCTCCTGCTGATATAGCAACATCGAAAGCTTTTTGAATCGTAGAGTTAGTAATAGCATTTGCCATTCTTTTCTTGTTTTCCCATCCTTCACCAAGAATACGAGCAAACTCATGCATATCTCCTTTTAATAATGCTAATTTCATATCAATTGCACTTTGCTTTATTTTATGCATAGCAACTATAGCAACAGAATTTCCTAACGATGTATTCTTCTTTTGCTCATCAATAATAGCAGCACTACTACGAGATGCTCCAGTAAAGTAAAGTACTATTGAGGCCTCTAATTCATCTATAATCCATCGCTTTATTTTCAACGGGTTCACTATTACGATATCATCTTTTTTAAATTCCATATAGTTAAATCCTCCAAAAGCCGCAGCATATTGGTCCTGTTTACCACCAGACAAACCTAAATCTTTACGTTCTATCTCATAAGCCAAACGTGATGTTTCATAATCACCCAAAGGCAAACTCAACCACTCAATAAATGCTTTCAAAATACATACAACCATTGTAGAAGACGTTCCTAATCCAGAACCCGCTGGAGCATCATTATAAGTTACTATTTTAAAGCTCTTAGGTTCTAATTGAAAATCTTTAATAATACGATTATAAACTCCTTTAATAAGACTAGCCTCCCCATCAATATTCAAATATTTAGCAGAAGGGTAACTCTTAAAACAATGAGAATCATAACTATTAATAGTTATAAACCCATTATTTATCTCTTCAATCGTACAATATGCATACAAATTTATTGTTGCATTTAATATTAGTCCCCCATAAAGATCACTATAAGGAGAAACATCACTACCACCACCAGCCAGCCCAAGGCGGAGAGGAGCCTTACTTCGAATTATCATATATATTTACTTTAATTAATTTTAAGAATGAAATGACAGGATAAGTATGTTTCAAACAATAATACAATAGCTGAGTGATAACATTTCTATCCCTTGCTTTAATAATAATTTTAGCCACTTGTTCTTGATCAAGTATAAGCGAGTAATAAAATAATAATCGAAAAAAAATGTACCGATTAAATCTAGCAATTCTAGTTCTTCCAAAAAAAGCATTGACCCATGATAAAAAATCAACATCAATATTAAATTTTTGAAAAACGATATCATTTCGATGATTCGGAGTAATATTTTTCTGACTTTGCCTCCAATACACATAATCACCTTGAATTGTCTTTATGCCATTCCGCCCCATTTTTATCCAAGTTGCAATATCACTTCCCCAAGCTAAATCAAAAACCTCAAAACCATCTACTTTTGCATAAATACTCCTTGAAAAAATATATTCAACAACAAAACTATCCAATTGAGCAGATGCTTTTTTCCGATAAAAATGTTCATTAGATAAGACTATTGGATAACTACGAGGAGTCCTTACCTGTTTATTTTTATCATCTACAATTCTTACATCGAAATGATATACTTCATAATAAGATTGAGCACATTCTATTTCTTTAAAAAATAATTCAACGCACTTTCTCCCTAATACATCATCATCTGAAAAGAGCCAAATCCATCGTTCTCCTTGTGACAAGTCTATGCATCTTTTCCATTGGGCGACCAAGTTTTTACCACCTATATTTTCTGAAAATCTATAATATACAATATCTATTTTATCTTTATATTCCTCAATCAATTTTCTGAAATCATCAGAACTACAATCATCACCAATGTAAACCGTAAAATTTTTACACGTTTGATTTACAAAGGAATCTAATGTATACCTAAAATAATCACTTTTATAGGCAGGAATAATAATAGCTAAGTCTGACATAAATTATTTAAGTTTGAACCAAATCAATATTACTTATAAAGTTCTTCATATATACACAATCGTCGTTGTGAAGATGTTTCCGAAGAGTATTTATCCAATAATTTTTTATGAGCATTCTCCGCTAACATTTGCTGTAAATCTACATTTTTAGTTAGTTCTAAAATGCTTTTTGCAAATTCCCTAGGATCATCTGTAACAATACATTCTTCTCCTGACTTAAAATCTAATCCTTCTACTCCAATCTTTGTCGTAACAAAAGGCGTATAACAGTTTACCGATTCAAATATTTTCATTCTAATACCACTACCTATTAAAATTGGCACCACCATAATAGTGCCTGTAATCGCATCACACAAACGAGGTACAAAACCCAAAAAATTAACGTTGCTATACTTACGTTGAATATTTTTTTTAGCTTGCTTTGTCCACCGGCCTATAATATTAAGCTTCATATCACCATTTTCTTCTAAAATAAGAGGCCATACTTCCTTTAAAAACCAACAAATACCATTCAGATTTGGATAATGTACAGAACCTCCAATAAACGTAAGGTTATTTTCCGTACATGCCTTAAATGAAGCTCCTTTATGTAATGGAATAAAAGAAGGAGATGAATAAATAGGAGTCCTAACCCCATCATTTACAAGTATTTCTTTATCAGCTTCAGTCATTGTAACTATAAAATCATATTGATTCATCGCAGATATTTCATCCTGCTTTATTTTATTAAAAAGATACTGTAATTCAGAAGATACAAAATCACGGGTTTGAATATTACGCTTTTTATTAATATATTGTATTTCATGCTGAACAAATATTCTTTTTACATGTTGAGGAAGAGTATATACCAAATAAAGTAACTCAACATACTCATTTTGCACAACATCTATTTTTTCTTTTAATATAACATCATTTACAAAATTAATATAAGTTTCTTCATAAACAGGAGTTGCCAAATAAGGTTGTTTCAATATTTTTTTTGTAAGTAATCGATGTAGCCTAAACAAAAAAAACTGTGAGAAGACATTGCCTTTATGATGATAATATTCAAATGGATATATCTTTATATTCAACAAACGTTCTTGAAGTTCCATCTGATACTTCAACTGATTTACAGACTCAACAGGATATATTAAAACAATATCTAATTTATATTGAAGTTGTTCCAACATATTAAAAGACCCTTGTTTTCCTCCATCATTTAAAGGATAAGGCATCCAAGGCAAAACGACAAGTAATTTCATAAATAATTACGCTATATATATATTATAATCGCTACACAGTAATTCAATACTACTTCCCGATCATTGGTTGATTATTAGCAGGAATATAATTACGACCATGGGCATCCCAAATAAACAACATATAGTTGTCTTTTTTCCTTGCATTAAGTCCACTTATTGACGGCCAAAATCCTCCAATAATAGCCAACAAACATGCTATATAAACATATTTTCGAACCTTTATTTTCCTTCTGACAACTTCATACCACAGTAGCCCATTAACAATACAACTCAATATAATAAAATTACTATTAATGCGATCTAAAAGTTCAACTAAAGTAAACACAGTAAAAGTCAAACATCCAAAAACATACACATTATAAATAAATATACCACTCTTGTACTTTTTAAGAACTCTATTTCCCCACAGAATACCTGGCAGATAACAGAATATAACGCGTATATTATTTGAAAAGCTTCTTAACATACCAGTTCCACCAGCATTATAACCAAAATTTCCCGATACTATATCTTCAGCTTGATTAGCATAAAAATCAAACCGGTCGTATCCAATAAGTTGATTTGCTGCCGTCAACCAATCTGACAAGAAAGACAACATCCCCACAGATGAAATAAATGTAAAGACAACGAAAATTATGCCAGCGATAAAAGGAGGAATAATTTCTTTCTTATCTAACGGCTTTATAAGAAAAAATAATGGAAACATGACCCAGAAACCTGAATGTACATTACAAGATAGCAAGAAAAAGATTAATGGTTTCCACCATTGTTTATTATTAATCAATAGTGATAATCCTATAAAATAGAAGCTAAAGGCTAAATACCAACGTATAAGATTATCACATTGCCTTAATTCATAAAACATAAACAAAAAAATAAAGGGAAGAGCCTTCCTATAATCTTTAAAAAAATACATTAATGAATAAATAAGAAATGTAGATGTTGCCAATATAAATCCCCAATACTCTACTTTCCAAGCATTAAGTATATTACAGATATGAAAAAAAACTAATTCATATCCATTTTCATTACGCCCATTTGATAAAGAAGTAAAAATATGATAATAACCATTATAATCTTGATCACGTCCAAATCTCAATCCATGTACAAAAGCAAACAACAAAATAGGTATTAAAGCTCTTTTCCAATAGCTCCTATCAGAACTTGCGTTAGAAATCCATACTGCTGACCAAAGCATAAAAACCAAGAATAATGCATTTATAACAATATAGATTATGCGTATATCACTCATAACAATTATTTATTTAATAATTATACTGGGCCAACTTTAAAACATTTTGTAAATGATTATACATAAAGAAAGTATAACGAGGAAGGGCTTTCATAAATTCTGTCACATGCTCCAACTCATTTTTCACATTTTCATAATTAATAAGTGAAATCATAGGATCTATACCAAACATTTTTTGCAAACCCTCAAACTTATTGAAATAGCAAACACCAAACATTGGTTTTTGAAGAGTATAGCCGGATATACCAAAATGCATCCGTCCGGTTACTGTAAATTCCGCAACTTCAATATATTTTTTAAGCTCAACGCCATTTTTAACAGAATCTATAAAAAATCCATTGACTTGAAAATAATTATAAATCATATAGCTTAATTGCTTATCATTTATACCCAATGCATATTTCCTTAAATCATGATACAAGAAAGCAATACAACAATTTTCTTCTTCAAATTTCCGCAACAAAAGAATCTGCGTCTCTACATATTGCTTTAAACCTATAATTTCGGCCTGTATTGTATTTGGGCAATATGCAATAATTCTTTTAGATTGTGCTTTAGTTTTTTCTACCCATCTAAGGAATTCCATGTCATAAGAAGTCATCGATTTTCCGCATAGAAAAGCAATATCTGCGGTTTGCTGCAAATACTCCACATCTACATATTTTCTCATCCGATTATAGGAATCAAGATCGCGCACCTTTATTTTCATATATTTCGAAACTTTCCGTATCTGATGCTTGAAATAGTCAGATGGTTCTTTACGAATACTGAAACCTGTTATATGAGCCTCAACTCCCATATTATGTGCCATCTGCAAAGCAGCAAATCGCAAACGGTTGTTTGTATAAATGCCATCCATAATGTCAGCTCCAATCACATAAAGATCTGAGTAACGTTTAATTTCATTAAGCATTGACAAACAAGGGAAATACCCTATTAGTCCTAATTTACAAACGACATTTTTCCTTTCTGTTATATAGTCATAAGGTTCAATTTTATTTTCTAATATTGTCACAGGAAAATGACAACCTTTTAGAAAGCCCGCCACCATAATATCTTCTCCGAATCCTCCCGAAAGACTGTCAGCAGGTATTAACAATATATGTTTACCATTACACCTACATCGAAATAAATGGCTCAAAATAATAGCCAGATTTAGATCAAACAATGCTATAATATCACTAACAATTCTCTTTATATTCTTTAGTAGAATAATAGTATATGGATAAGATTTTAGTATTTTCCTAATTCTTGATTTTAGTGACAACTTGTCCGAGTATTCTTTCAAAATAGAAAGAATCGATTCTCCTTTTTTATATTTATTAAAAAAAATAGTTCTGTAAGGACTAGGATCACATGATGTAACTAGAGCTTTATTATTTTCAATAATATCCTGTAGTTTACACCTATATGATTCTAGTGGAACTATTTCAAATAATTTCTGTCCATGAGTTGTATTAACAATTAAAGCACTTACCCCTTTATCATCATCCAATAATGGATATATATTCTCAATGCCCCAAAAGTCTGAAATAGTCAAATCACTACCAGAAGACAACGATTTAAAACTACATTGATGGCATGAAGGTCGCAAAAATAAATTTTGCACAAATGGCTTTCCCCAAGAGGAGTAATTAAACTCGCTACGTTCCTCATTATCAACAACATTACCATCTAAATTATAATTGAGTACGAAACTATATTTTCTCCATCCTGTTTCTATTTTTTCACGAAACTGAATACTCTGAATTTTACATTTTCCGAATTTTCTATATTCTTTTTGCTTAGCTTCAACGAAAGTTCTCCAAACCCCAGGACTAGGAACACCATGACAAACGATATCAATAGTATAAAGATTATCAAATCTTTTATTCAAAAACTTGTAGAGACCTGCCACCTGACAAGGAGTACCTACAAAAAGAACTTTACGCCCTTCTTTCAAGAACTCTTGTGCTATTTTATAACTACGACCTATTTTACTCTGTACGTATTTACTTTTCATGAAAGCTAGAAGCTGATCAAAATTATCCGTCCAATCATGTACAAGCTCAAAATTTTCAGTAAATCGAGCTCCGAACACTATACCATTTTGACGAATAATTTCTTTAGCGAAAGCAATGAACAATCCTCCAGACGAACTTTGCATGCGCTCACTTTCTATTGGATTCCTTACAGCAAATGAAACCAGCGCATCCATCTCTGACCGTTTTTTATTAAATATAGGACAAACTTTTTGACATAATTCACAATTTACACAAACACTTTCATCTACAGACGGATAAAGAAACCCCTCATCATCCTCAACAAGTTGAATACATTTCAAAGGACATTTCTGTTCACAAGCACCACATCCACAACAAAGATATTTAGCCTCTATTTTTATCATTGTTAATATTTAAAAATCTTTTCTTTGAATTGAAGTAATTTACAAGCAACAAATTCTCGTTCTACCGAATTAAGACCTACGAAATAAGTCGATAATATTGTCATCAATACACATACAACACAAATTAGGAATAAAGCCCCAAAATTATCGGATAGGTAATAATTGATCAATAGAGGCAGAGGCACAGACAATAATACAACATAAAACATACGGAGCAAGACCTCTCGGGAATAGTTACTCAAAGATAGCTTGATCATTGGTTTTACAATAAACAAACGTACAACAAATGCACATATACAAATACAGAGATGAACAAAAAAAACGGAAATAGGATCCCCACCTGATTTTAAGACTAAATACGATAAAGGAACAATTGAAAGCAAAATTCCACCTACTATGGATTGATATCGACGCACTCTGCCTGTAGCAGCTGCTGAAATCATCAATGGGTTAGCCATACAATCAAGTATCGTAACACAAAGCATCAAGCGTAAGAATGATACAGTATAGTCAGGAACCGTTTTAAGCCAAAAATGTAGAATCATGGGTGTTTTAATCATCACAGGTAATGACAAAAAGAATAATAGAAGAAATGTATACTTACTACTACGGAATATCAAACTATGCATATACTGCATATCATTAACAGCATAAGACTTCGTAATCTGCGGATTTAATGCCATTTGAAAATTAGCTGAAAACATTTGTATTGCATTCTGTACCTGTACTGCAATTGCACGAGCAGCATTTATTACCGGGCCAAAGAACATATTAAGCAAAATATTCAATCCTTGCGTTGAAAGAATTCCAGCGATATTACCACATAAGTTCCATCCCGCAAAAGCAAGCATCTCTTGAAATAGAGATTTATCGAATATGAAGCGATATTTAGTCTCCTTGAAATGGTGATTGCAATAATTGCTATAAACGATACGAGTCAGTAACTGAATAATAAAAAGAAGTATTGCATAAATTATTAATCTATCCCATACAGTAATTGCCAATAAATATACTATTAACAATTTTGATATAACTTCAAACACAGAAATATAAGCGAATGCTGACATTTTCTCATGCGCAATAATAGCCGCGTTATAAGGTACACTTACAACCAGCATCATCGTCGACAAAATAGACATTTGATAAACCCACATAGCAGCTTGCATTCTAGATTCAGGGATTACCATTTTGTTGTATAGAAACCATAATCCAATAGTTTCTCCTAGTATAAAAATGCAAATAGCTATAAATACATGAATATTGATACTTGTACAAAATATACGCTGCAATCTTTCAAAATCTCCGTTTTCAAGCTCAAATGTTAAGTATCGCTGTGTAACACTAGACATAGCCGAGTTCAAGAATCCAAACATGGCAACGACTCCACCTACAACATTATATATACCATAATCTTCTACACCTAGCGTAGCAAGTACAATACGAGATGTATATAATGCAACTCCCATTGTAAAGAGCATACGAAAATAGAGAAGTAATGTATTTTTCGCAATACGTTTATTATTATATGATATATCCATATTTATCAATATAAATTTCTTATTCCCCTTCCTATCATATAATCTATATAATATTACTAAACATCAGGAAAACAGATTATGTTATAAACAGAAAGAAAGACAAGGAAAATGTACCATTCAACCCAAAAGCAAATCGACAATAAAGAACACTACAAGTATATCAAACCACGCTTACATAAATATTAGTTACCACTCCATAAATACTATTCATCTTATAAATAAAAAAAGATATATGTAGAATTAGCAATCCCAAAGAAGCTAGCTATATTACATAAAGAATCAGTTACCACATAGTATAGCGGCCTAATATTCATTAACAAACACATTCGCAACATTAGTAAATTGCAGAATTAACGATTTGCAGACAAGAACACAACTTAGAAGAGCAATTTGTTAATTAACAACGATATATTACTAAAATCATATCGAAAACATTTCTAACAAGTAATAGAAACATTCTGTATAAATACAGTTCACATACTACTTCCACTCACATATCATCATACACAACATTCAAGAAACAAAAAAGTCCATTTTATCTCTTAAACGTTAAGCTATTTCTTCTTAGCATCTGTTTCGTATCCATAGCCATAACCATAGCCATAGCCATATTTTTTACCGTAGCCATAGCCGTATTTCTTGCCATAACCATAGCCATAACTATTCTTACGCTTGCTCATATCAATACTATTGATAACAGTAGCAAGCTTTGAAAATTTCTTCTCATCACGGAGTGTATTAATATAACCAAAAGCAGCCTTTGGAGTTACATCAGCTCGACAAACGTAAACACATAAATCAGCAACACGACCAATAATGGCAGTATCCGTTACCAAACCAATAGGAGCAGTATCCAAAATGACATAGTCATAACACTCTTTTAACTGTTCAATAGCTTTGTCAAGAGCATCACTCGCCACCAGTTCCGTTGGATTAGGAGGAATAAGTCCCCCCGGAAGAATATCCAAATTACGACTGATATCACTATGTTGAATCAATTCAAGCAAGTTTGTATGCTTAGGATCACTCAGATAATTAGTGATACCTTCCGCACGACGGGACATATTAAAGACTTTATTCAGACCGGGTTTACGAATATCCATACCAACAATAATTACTTTTTTACCCATATAGGCAAGACTGACTGCGGTATTACCAGCAATAAACGACTTACCTTCACCTGGCTGGCTGGAACTGAAAAGGATAACTTTCTCATCACTTCTCAGCATGAAAAGCATGTTAGTACGAAGAGCACGGAAGGTTTCTTCCATCATGTCATTCCTATTCTCATGAACTACAATGGCTCCTTCTTCTGGTTTGGCTCCTAAAGGAATTTCCCCCAAAACTGTAACATCAGTAATTCTTTCAACATCTTCACGATTTTCGATCTTATATTTCAACAAATCATTTAGAAAAATAATCCCCACAGGAATACCTAAACCCAATATTAAAGCAGCCAACATAAAGATCTTTTTTCGAGGTGATACAGGATATTTACTGGGTAACGGTTCTTCAATGATACGCCCGTTGTTAGCGGTAGCAGCAAGGGTAATAGCATTCTCCTCACGCTTCTGCAAAAGCATGATATAAAGAGTTGCCTTAATTTCTTGTTGGCGGGAGATGGTCATAAACTCTTTCTCTTGTAAAGGAGCATTACTAATGCGACCTTCAAATTTACGAGCCTGACGATCAATATCATCGCGAGTTATCTGAAGACCTCGCAAAACACTATTAACAGTAGTCTGAACATTATGACGCATGGCCTCAATCCCTGTGTTCATATTAATCACAGCAGGATTATTCTCTGAAGACGTACGAAGTAAACGTTTGCGCTCAATCAACATTGTGTTATATTGTTCAATGATTGATGCTAGATTTGCATCCTGCAACCCTACATTAGCTGGAATTACCTCATCAATATTCTTGGGATTATTGATGTAATCACGTAGGTAAGTCACTAAACTAGTTTGAGTAGCATTTTCAGTACGTTGTTGTTCGTATTTGGAATTTTCCTGTAAAGCAAGCTGGGCATCGCTCGTCAAATCAGTCAAACCCGAACGTTGTTTGAAATCAGCAAGTTCACTTTCAGTTGTTCCCAACTCACGATTAATGATACCAATACGTTCCTCAATGAATTCTGCACTTTTCTGAGCTACTTCATTCTTTTCATCATTAGTGTCCTGATTATAGAAAGCTATAAGTCGATTGATAAAATCAATTCCACGCTGCTTAACAGTACTTTGCAGACTCATTAGGGCTATTGTAGTGGTCTTAGAAGCAGGTTCTACGCTCAGGCTTTCTGCATAATTCTCTGCTATAACTGTAGGACTACCAACATAAGCAGCCAAATAGACATCTTCTTCTATAGACTGAATAGTATCATTCACAATAAATTCATTCACTGTAAAACTAAGTACTCCCACAGGAGTAGGAAGGACAGCAGGAAGTTTATCAAAACGATGTTCAAAGTCTTGCTCCACTTCATCAAGAGTATACTCTCCTTTAACAGATAATTCACCATCCTTAGTATAAGTCATTCGCAACTTAATACCCGCTTCTAGTTTTTCAGCCTCTTCCGGAGTCATGTAGACATTGACAGGGGAACTCTTATATAAAGGAGTATTATAACCGAAAGTACGTTCCTCGGAAATATTAATATAAAGTCCCAAATCATTCACGACTTTCTTTATCAAAGTACGAGATTTCAGAATTTCAACCTCATTATCAAAATTGTTAGTCATGGAAAACATACCTAAGTCTTGCATAGCAGCAAGAGGATTATTGACCGAATTACCGCCCCTCTTATCATTCTCTTTAATCAGTACAGAAGAACTCACATTATAAACAGGAGCTTGATAACGAAGATAAATATAGCAGCCTACTAAACAGATCAACACACTGGCTACAAACCAGGGCCAATAGACAAAGTATTTAAAGAAGATGGCATACAGATTGATAGATTCGTCACTCTTTGATTGATCACTATCTAAATTTTGGTCGTCTCGCAACATGGGAATATTTACAATTTAACAATTTACGATTGAAATAACAATAAGGTTGATTACCGGACTATATTAACTATCAGACTGGCAATGGATACCAATATGGAAGTAGCACTGAACCAAAGGGTAGTACTACTGCCGATATCAGAATTCTTGGCTTTCGTCTTATTAGGAGTGACATACAGGATATCGTTCTGACGCAAGTAATAATAGGGTGAAAGCACCAAATCGGCATTATTCAGATTCAAAGTGATTATCTCACGTTTTCCTGTGGCATCCTCGCGAATCAGCTTCACATTATCACGAATACCATAAACAGTCATATCACCGGCCATAGCAAGGGCTTCCAGAATATTTACCTTTTCATTACCAACAGTAAACGTTCCCGGACGAGCAACTTCACCCAAAACCGATATCTTGTAATTAGCCATACGTACGGTCACAATCGGACTCTCTTTCAAATAAGGTTGCAACTTCTCCCGAATAAGGTCTTCAGCCTGATTCTTAGTCAAACCACCAACTTGAAGACGCCCAATAACAGGAAAATCTATTTCACCCTTATTATTCACAAGATATTGCTGCAAAGTGGGCTGCGTAGTAGTATTGATATTGGTCAAGGCAGCATTCAACGGTGTCTGTACTGTCAAATTGAATGGAGCAGCAGCCTGAGGGTCAGTAGTATTCACGGTGATACTCAGCAAATCTTTCGGCATGATTTCAGCATCATAAAGAGGAAGAGAATTACTGCCACTATTCACAACTTCAGGGTTCTGCATGTAAGGAACACTCTTATAAGAAGTACAGCCTGCCAGTGCCAAAGGAATAGCCAATACTAAGAGAAATTTTCTGATTTTCATATTTGTTACTTGTTTTTTTAGCAAGAGTAATTGATGTTATAAAAATAAGTCTCTATTTCCCGAATAAGCGTGCAAAGAAACTTTTCGGTTTTTCCGGTTCAGAACCATACTCATATTTGCGCATGAGATCTTCATAGGTAAGTTTACGGTTAATCATCTCGTAGATCATTCCCCAGTCGGGAAGACCGCCAAGATTACGATCGTCAATAAATACATCCGCTTTCAGTTTGCGGGAAAAATGGTTATTCAAGTTCTTCTCCTCTTCCGGATAGTCACGGTTGACGGCATAAAACTCAAGACCACGCTCACGACAAAAAGCAACCGCCTCGTCCAAAAGCTTACCCTCACGGACACTCCAGAGGATAAGCTTATGGCGTTCGGAACTCAGTTTTTTTAGGGTATCGATGGCGAAAGGAATCTCACGACCGATAGAGGGATAACGATGCTCGACTATGGTACCATCAAAATCTACTGCTATAACCAAAATAAAACAGATTGTGTTAAATTAAATATCAAAGTATACTTGACAACAAGTCAGAAAAGTAAAAGGAAAAGCATATAAATCAGCCCGAACATCATCAAAAGCCAAAAAAGAAACAGAATTCTCATGCCATTCTTCTTACTCATTCGCATACACTTGTTCATCATTATTATATATCATCCGCTGACAAAAGTTCTGACAGCAAGCCTATATTGCAATAGAAACCGGGGACGGGAACGCCTGAGGTGATTTATTGATTTATATTTATGCGTAGAGTCCAGACGCTCCAAACAAAATCCCCGGTTATTTTTTACTCATCGACATATTCCCATGGATAGGGATTCTCTTCTATATTACGAAGTTCTTCAACAGCCTCAATCTGTTCGGATGTAAGGGAAGTCTGTCCCCACCCATCCACAATCTTACGGGCAGACTGCAACAACGCTTCTTCATAAGTCTCACCATAACAATAGGTCAACAGCCTGACTTTGAGCAAGGAGTCCGGAAGCCGTTCCAAAACATCACAAGCACGTACAAGAATCTCTTGCTTTTTCTGCTCCTTATCACCATAATTGTATATAGTGGCATTGTAACCCATCAAAAGAGCCAGACACAAGTTGGCCTCTTCTTCGATATCGGAACTTTTTGCAGCAAAAAGAGAATCGGATTTTAAGAGAACATCTTTATTCTGACGGCAAAAGTCATCAGAATAAAGAGGCTCACCATCCATGCCGAGATACATTAAAGTATGGGCGGCATGCTGAAGCTCAACAGCACGAGAAAGTAAAGAATTCATTTTATAATTGAGATGATATTATTTTATAAACTTTAGATAGGATTTGGGCACTTTGACGCTTGCGACCAAAACGCCCTTGATACGGATAACCACATAAGTTTTATTAGCTTCCGTAGCAACCTCACCTTCAATTCCACTGAAATCCCCCTTGACAACTTTCACTTTATCTCCAATAGCAAAAGGTTCGTTATCAAAGTTAACCCCATCAGGATTCAAATCCATCACAAACATGAAGTCTTCCATCTGCTTATCAGGAACAACCAACATGGAATGAGTAAATAGATCCTTCATGTAGAAAAGCTGGACATTATAAACATTGGATATGTCGCAAGCTGTTTGTTTAGTAGCACAGATGAAGATTAAATTTCGAATAACAGGAACCTCACTACGTTTACGGCGATACTTCAGCTGTGATATCACAATTCGCGTGGGAAGATAATAGTCAAGATCCAGCTTCTCTTCGGACTTAAGCTTATCTAAGGATTTTCGGACAGCAAACTCTTGCTTATCACGAGTGCGGGCAGCAAACCAATGTTTTTGATTTTCAATCACTTGCAAAAAGAGAATCGAGGATTTTACTATAGTTTCGGGTGCGCTTCGCGGTTTGAACGAGACATATTCTCTTTCAAACCGTAGCAAATAGATATTTCAACTTAATGCGTTATAAACGAAGATATTAAATTCAAAAAAGCGTTTTTTAATCGTTCGTTTAATGGGCAACATTATCATGCCTTTAAAATAAAGTTTGAAGGTATAAAAATGAAAGGATATTAAATATATATATCATTAGTATTATCGTATTGATTATTAGCAATATAAGTAACAAAATTCGAAATAATAGAAATATTTTTATTAAACATCTTGCACGTTCAAAAAATACCTCTTATCTTTGCGCCCATTAAACGAACGTTTTCTGGACACCCCCTATTTTTCGCTATACCATTCTAATTTACTGCATATTACATCTGTTCGAAAAGTATTTATTTCATTTTATTGTCTCTCCTCTATTCTGCACATCAACAATCCTTTTATCTTTGCGCCCCTATTTACAAATTAACTGTTTTTAATTAAATAATTTTTCAAAATGAGTAATTCAAAAAAAACGCTGCTAAAAGCGAAGAAACAGGGTTAGTAAAACCAAGTGAACAAAGCAGACAATCCTCTGAACAAGCGGAAAATAAACCACACAGAGGCCGTCCTAAGGGTAAAAAAGTTAAAGGAATTAACAATAACCAGGAAAGCATGCTGGGAAATCTTTTGGATGAATACATCGAGGGTAATTTCTACGTTGGAAACAATGAAAAGATTCCACCCGAAAAACTCGAATTGGCCCCGCTTATAGAGCGCATAGCGGAAACCAAACTCTTCCTAAATAATGACGGAATCCCTATGTCAAAGAGTACTTTAACCAAAATGGCAGAAAAAATGTGGCAAAAGGATAAAAGAGTACGACACAATGAAAAGCATAAGGAGAAATCACCCTACAGAAAAGACAGAAATTAAAAAGATACTGTCAAAACAGCAAGACCTACCTTTGCCCTCACGTTAACAAGACCAAGTCAGACCTCAATGAGATGCCGCTTCCTCTTATGCGAAGCGACATCTTTTTTTATGCTATGGCATGAGCTCGAAAACGTAACCAACATTATTATTAATTAAATATATCGTAAGATGAAAAGACACGAGTTCAAAAATCCGGTTCCAGTCCGTGAAAGAATGGCAGAAAAATGGAAAAAACGGTTCATGTTCGAAAAGGGGTATTCTGAGGAATGTGCAGAATACATGGCACAAAGATTGATCGACCTCATTGACCACATGCAGTATGGCTATGCCCTTATTGCCTTTCACAAACAAGGCACAATCTTCAAAATGGTGAAAGCAACCCTCATACCCTATGAAAGTTTCTTTCACCGATTCTATGAAATGGAGCGCATAGAAAGTACTGTAGTTTACTGGGATGTAGAGTCACAGGCTTGGAGAAGTTTCCAGTTGGAGAATTTACTAGACTGGAGCCCCGTCTGCTAATCATTAATCACTTATCGTTTAATCACTAAAGAAATGGCAATGAATTGTACAGGGGTACTGTATTTCCCCATAACTATAAGTCTGCTCGAAGGAGTAGCAACAGAATTGATAGAAGCCCGGTTCGGGCTGAAAGGTGTAGCGGCATTCATAAAGCTACTCGGAAAAATTTATAAAGAAGAGGGATATTACCTGGTGTGGAACAAAGAGCAATGCATGCTCTTTGCCCACAAATTAGGAAACGAATTATCGGATGAGGAAATGCAGGAAATCGTAGAACTTCTGATAGCGAAAGACATATTTGACCGGAAAATGTATGAGGAACACCAGGTATTGACATCCGTACACATACAGAAAGTATGGCTGGAAGCTACCAAACGCAGAAAACGGGACTTGACTCCCCTCCCTTACTTCCTTATGGAAACCAAAATTCCTAAAAACGGGAAAGAAGAAAATGAGGTACAGGATGTATTATTTCCACCCGAAAATGCATGCAATTCCGAACAAAGTAAAGAAAAGCAAAGTAAAGAAAAGGAAAACACTCCCCCTCTAACTCCCCAAGGGGAGAACGGAGGAGAAGGAACGGAGGGCTCTTCTTTCGGCATCCCGGGATATGCCTACAACAAGAAGACACACAATCTGGAAGGTTTGATGTTGGAGCTGCAACAACTTCATATCGTAGACCGAAATGAAATCAATGCCATTCTACGGCTATCCGACTACGGAAGACTAGGAGGGTATGTGTTTAAAATAATCAGTAGTACACGATGGAGTACTGTACTGGCAAAAGGAAAATACGTCATCGCCGCACTAAGAAAAGAGAAAACCGGAAACGGCTGATAATCAATATTAATATCAGCATTTGCCAAGGCTACACCCTTTGCCTCCTATAGCTACACCCTTTATGACAAAGGGCTACACCATACGGGCGAAAGGGTGTAGCCATCCTAAAGTACCCGTCAAGGCTTACAAAATATACATCAATGTATATTTTTGAAATAATCATATACAGATAGTACACGAACCGTTTTATCCCCAATAATAAACTTGTCATGCTGATTAAATGACAGCAATAATCCCTCAGGCAGATTAAAAAAGTTCAAGTGCAAATATAGGTATTCCATTCTAAATGGATACTCCTTTCCATTCTGAATGGACAAAAAAATAGCGGCTGACTCACAAAAGGAGTCAACCGCGAATATTAATATAAAAACGCTTTCTTGATTAGAGAGCACCTACTTCTTTCAATGCAGCGTTAGTTCCGTGAACAGCCTTAGCACTGGCAGCGAATTTTTCTTTTTCATCAGCAGTCAGTTCCAGTTCAACGATCTTTTCGATACCATTCTTGCCCAAGATAACGGGAACACCGATACAAAGATCAGATTCGCCATATTCGCCTTCCAGCAATACAGAGCAAGGAATCATCTTCTTCTGGTTGTGAATGATAGACTCAACTACATAAGCTCCTGCTGCACCCGGTGCATACCATGCAGAAGTACCCAGCAACTTAGTCAGAGTGGCACCACCTACCATAGTAGAAGCTACAACTTCGTTCAGTTTTTCTTCGCTCAACAGTGTGCTAACCGGTTGTCCTTTGTATGTAGCCAAACGAGCCAACGGAATCATAGTAGTATCACCATGACCGCCGATTACCATACCTTCTACTTCGTTTGCATTGCAACCCAAAGCTTGAGACAGGAAATATTTAAAACGAGAGCTGTCCAAAGCACCACCCATACCGATAACACGGTTCTTAGGCAGACCCAAAGATTTCAATGCCAGATAAGTCATTGTATCCATCGGATTAGAAATAACTACAAGGATAGCGTTGGGAGAATATTTCAATGCATTTTCAGCAACTGTTTTCACGATACCGGCATTCACACCGATCAACTCTTCACGAGTCATGCCCGGCTTACGGGGAATACCTGATGTGATAACAATAACGTCAGAATTTGCAGTCTTCTCATAATCGTTGGTGCAGCCTACAATAGTGGTATCAAAACCCAACAATTGAGCTGTCTGCATCATATCCATTGCCTTACCTTCTGAAACGCCTTCCTTAACATCCAGCATTACCACTTCGTCAGCCACTTCATTAAAGGCCAACACATTAGCGCATGTAGCACCTACGTTACCTGCACCTACTACGGTTACTTTTGACATAATCTTCAATTTTTTGTTTATATGTGTAATAAAGTTGCGACAAAAGTACAACGACATTCGTAATTAAGGAAATTTTTCCGTAATAATTTTAGTTAAATGATTATTAAGTTAAGGGTTGGTGATTAGCGATTGACGATTAATGCTTATTTTTGCGGCGGAATAGACCTAACCCTATTTTACACACCTATTATATTAATGAAACAATATGGCAAATAACAAAAATAAGCTGGTGATTATTGCAGGTACTGTATTAGTATTAGCCTTAGTGGGCGTCACTGTATTATTACTCACCGAAAAGCAGACCAACAAAGAACTGGTACAGGAATTTCAACTGGAAAAGGAAGACCTGGAAAACGAATATACACGCTTTGCACAACAGTATGACGAACTGAAATTAACAGTCTCCAACGATTCCCTGTCCGTACTATTAGAACAGGAGCAACTGAAAACCCAACGTCTGTTAGAAGAACTGCGTACCGTAAAAAGCAGTAACGCCGCTGAAATACGCCGTCTGAAGAATGAACTTGCCACCTTGCGTAAAGTTATGATAGGTTATATCAACCAAATAGATTCACTGAATAGGCTTACCGCTCATCAGAAAGAGGTGATCGCACAGGTCACGCAAAAATACAACGATGCTTCCCGCCAAATCAGCAATCTGGCGGAAGAGAAAAAGAATCTGAATAAAAAAGTAACTCTTGCTGCCCAACTGGATGCGACCAACATCAACATTCAAGCCGTGAACAAACGGGATAAAGTAGCCAAGAAAGTAAAAGACGTGGTGAAATTCAAGATAGGATTTACTATCGTCAAAAACATCACAGCTGAAACAGGCGAACGTACTATCTATGTCCGCATCACCAAACCGGATAATGACGTGCTGACTAAAAACCCTTCCAATACATTCCCGTATGAAAACCGCGAGTTGGGGTATTCCATCAAAAAGTACATTGAATACAACGGTGAAGAGCAAAATATAACCGTGTACTGGAACGTAGAAGAGTATCTATATGCAGGTACCTATCGGGTAGATCTTTTCGCAGACGGAACACTTATCGGCTCGCAATCCTTTACATTGGACTAAAAAAGATTAAATTATTTTGAGGTCTCACTGAAAGCCTATACATTTGCATCGTTGTTTATGCAATTATTGTTGCATCACAAAACAACGTTTTAATCACCTTAATAATGTATAGACACGATGAGAAAGTTCTTCTGTTTCATTTGGTTGGTATGTCTGACCTTCTCTGTCGGTGCACAAGAGGTTTTGAGCCTCGATAGTTGCCGTGCATTGGCCATTGCCAATAACAAAGAACTACTGATAAGCCAGGAGAAAATTAACTCTGCACATTATCAGAGAAAAGCGGCGTTTACCAACTACCTTCCCGATATTTCCGCCACCGGTGGATATATGCGTACCCAAAAAGAGATTTCACTATTGAGCGATGCACAGAAAGGTGCATTAGGTTCAATGGGAACTCAAGTAAGCGGTGCCATGCAAAATGGTATACAAGGTATACTGACACAGCACCCTGAGTTGACACAGAATCCGCAATTCATGGCGTTGATCCAAGCGTTAGGAAGTGTGGACGTTGCCTCTCCGCTCAACGGCCTCGGAAATTCCCTCGTTGACGCATTTCGTACAGATACCCGCAACATGTATGCCGGCGCCCTGACGCTGACACAGCCCTTATATATGGGCGGCAAAATCCGTGCTTACAACAAAATCACCAAATATGCAGAAGAACTGGCACGTCAGCAACATGACAGTGGTCTGCAAGATGTAATACTTAGTACCGACCAGGCTTACTGGCAGGTAGTATCACTAGCCAGTAAAAAGAAGTTAGCCGAAGGTTACCTCAAGTTACTGCAAAAGTTGGAAAGCGATGTGGACAAGATGATCGCCGAAGGTGTTGCCACCAAAGCGGACGGTCTATCTGTAAAGGTAAGAGTGAACGAAGCGGAAATGACACTGACTAAAGTCGAAGATGGCTTGAGCCTATCCAGAATGTTATTATGCCAGTTATGCGGTTTGGACTTGTCCTCTCCTATCACGCTGAAAGATGAACGGGAAGACGATCTCTCTCCTGATCCGGTAGCAGCAAATGGAATTGATCTGAATACGGTTTATGCTACACGGCCGGAAGTACGCAGTCTGGAACTTGCCACAGAAATCTACAAGCAGAAGGTAAACGTCACTCGCTCCGAATATCTGCCGTCACTGGCTCTGATGGGAAGCTATATGATGACCAACCCCTCCGTTTTCAATGGTTTTGAAAAGAAGTTCAAAGGTATGTGGAATGTGGGTGTGGTATTACAAGTTCCTATCTGGCATTGGGGTGAAGGCATGTACAAGGTGAAGGCAGCCAAAGCGGAAGCCCGTATCGCCCAATACCAATTGGACGATGCTAAAGAAAAGATAGAACTTCAAGTCAATCAGTCCGTCTTCAAGGTTAATGAAGCCGCTAAAAAGCTGATTATGGCAGAAAAGAATCTGGAAAAAGCAGATGAAAACCTTCGATATGCCACACTCGGATTTGAAGAAGGAGTGATAGCTGCCAGCAACGTACTCGAAGCACACACAGCCTGGCTTTCAGCCCAGTCCGAAAAGATAGATGCACAAATTGATGTGAAATTGACTGACATCTATCTGAAGAAGGCGTTGGGAGAATTAAAAATTAATAATTAAAAATTAAAAGGGTGAGAATTCATAATTCATAATTCATAATTCATAATTCATAATTACCTAAATGGATACCAAATCACAAAACAGTAACATGCTATTAGCGTTTTTAACGCTGACAGGCGTCATTGCCATTGTAGCCGTAGTAGGTTTCTTCATGTTGCGTAAAGGACCGGAAATCGTACAGGGTCAGGCAGAGGTCACAGAATACCGGGTATCGAGTAAAGTACCGGGACGTATTCTGGAATTCCGTGTGAAAGAGGGACAAAGCGTGCAGGCCGGAGATACACTCGCCATACTGGAAGCTCCGGATGTATTAGCTAAACTGGAACAGGCTCGTGCGGCGGAAGCCGCTGCTCAGGCACAGAATGAGAAAGCACTGAAAGGCGCCCGTCACGAACAGGTACAGGCTGCCTTTGAGATGTGGCAAAAAGCTAAAGCAGGACTTGAAATAGCCGAGAAATCTTATAAACGTGTGAAGAATCTTGCTGATCAGGGCGTGATGTCAGCCCAAAAGCTGGATGAGGTGACTGCACAGCGAGACGCTGCCATCGCAACAGAAAAAGCCGCCAAAGCTCAATACGACATGGCAAAGAACGGTGCGGAACGAGAAGATAAAGCCGCTGCCGCCGCCTTGGTAGACCGTGCCAAAGGAGCTGTTGCAGAAGTAGAATCTTATATCAAAGAAACTTATCTTATAGCCCAAACAGCCGGAGAAGTTTCGGAAATCTTCCCCAAAGTAGGTGAATTGGTAGGAACCGGTGCACCGATCATGAACATAGCCATACTGGATGATATGTGGGTAACATTCAATGTCCGGGAAGATTTGCTGCAAGGCCTGACAATGGGAACTGAATTCGAAGCTTTCGTTCCGGCATTGGATAAAAATATCCGCCTGAAAGTGAACTACATGAAGGATCTTGGTACTTATGCAGCCTGGAAGGCTACGAAAACAACCGGGCAATTTGATCTGAAGACTTTTGAGGTAAAAGCTTTGCCACAGGAGAAAGTGGAAGGCTTGCGTCCCGGAATGTCGGTGATACTGAAAAAGTAATTAACGGTTAGTGATTAGTGATAAGTAAAGGAATGGCACGAGATAAGAAATATATAGCTTTGTGGAACGTCATGAAACGGGAAGGCCGACGGCTCGTTTCCCGTCCGCTGTACCTGTTCTGCATGGTGATAGCGCCGTTGTTCTGCTACGTGTTCTTCACAACACTGATGGATTCGGGGTTACCGGTCAATATGCCTGTAGGGGTGGTGGATCAGGATATGACATCCACTTCGCGCCAATTGATGCGAAACCTGGATGCATTTGAGCAGACCGCCATCGTAGCCCATTATCCTACTATCAACGAAGCACGTGCCGCCATGCAGAAAGGAGAAATCTACGGATTCTACTACATTCCGAAAGGTACTACCGCCAAGGCGCAATCTCAACGACAGCCTACCGTATCGTTCTATACCAACAATACGTTGCTTATCGCCGGTTCTCTGCTCTACAAAGATATGAAGATGATGAGCGAGTTGGCATCGGGAGCTGCCGCACGCACCAGTTTGTATGCTAAAGGTGCTACGGAAGACCAAGCTATGGCATTCCTGCAACCCATCGTCATCGATACACATCCGCTGAACAATCCGTGGCTGAATTACTCCGTATATCTGTGTAACACATTTGCACCGGGTGTATTGATGCTGCTTATATTTATGATAACGGTTTACTCCATCGGTGTGGAAATAAAAGACCGTACCGCACGCGAATGGCTGCGCATGGGAAATAATTCCATCTACATCTCCCTTGCCGGAAAGCTATTGCCGCATACGGCTATTTTCTTCCTGATGGGGATATTATATAACGTATATTTATATGGCTTCCTGCACTTCCCCTGCAACAGTGGCATCATGCCGATGCTTCTTGCCACCCTCTGCCTTGTACTGGCTTCGCAAGGGATGGGTGTATTGATGATAGGTACATTGCCTACCCTGCGTCTGGGACTGAGTTTTGCATCCTTATGGGGAGTGCTTTCATTCTCTATGTGCGGACTATCATTCCCTGCTATGGCAATGCATCCGGTTCTGCAAGGATTAGCCAATCTGTTCCCGCTGCGTCACTATTTCCTGATCTATGTAGATCAGGCCCTGAACGGTTATCCGATGATTTATTCATGGATAAACTATGTGGCGTTACTTATTTTTATGATGCTTCCTTTCTTTGTCGTACACCGGCTCAAAGAAGCGTTGATTTATTATAAATACGTGCCCTAATGAAACATCTGACGTTCAAACAGAAAGTAGTACAAGGTATCCACGACCTATTCTATATCTGGATACGGGAATTCCGCACGACCTTTCGCGATCAGGGTGTGCTCATCTTCTTTGTGCTTGTCCCGTTGGTGTATCCACTGATTTATGCTTTCATTTATACCAATGAAACCATACGGGAAGTACCTGCTGTGGTAGTGGATAACTCACGCAGTTCGTTAAGCCGCAAATACCTGCGCAAAGTGGACTCCAGTCCGGAAGTGAAGATTGTATCTTATTGCGCTGACATGGAAGAAGCCAAACTGATGCTGAAAGATCGTCTGGCTTATGGCATCATCTATATACCTGCTGAATTCAGTGAAGATATTGCACGGGGAAAGCAAACACAGGTCAGTCTGTATTGCGATATGAGCGGATTGCTTTATTATAAATCTCTGCTGAACACCAATACCAGCGTGTCACTGGATATGAATGCAGATATCAAAATGCAACGTGCCGGCAATACCACCAACCGCCAGGATGAGATTACCGCCTATCCGATAAAATATGAAGATGTTACCTTATTCAACCCCGCAAACGGTTTTGCGGCTTTCCTGATACCTGCGGTATTGATACTGATTATTCAGCAAACCTTACTGCTGGGTATCGGACTTTCTGCCGGAACAGCCCGCGAACAGAATCGTTTCAAAGATTTGGTTCCTATCAACCGCCACTACAACGGCACATTACGTATCGTACTGGGTAAAGGCTTAAGTTATTTCATGGTGTATGCACTTGTATCCGTATATGTGCTCTGTGTAGTGCCACGCCTGTTCAGTCTCATCCAGATAGCTCAACCGGGTGTACTGACTCTCTTTATGTTGCCTTATCTGGCAGCATGTATTTTCTTTGCCATGACAGCTTCTATTGCCATACGCAACCGTGAAACCTGCATGTTAATATTCGTCTTCACATCCGTACCCTTATTGTTCCTTTCAGGTGTTTCCTGGCCGGGAGCCGCCATGCCGGATTTCTGGAGATACTTCTCTTATATCTTCCCGTCCACTTTCGGCATCAATGGCTACGTACGCATCAATAGCATGGGAGCTACACTCAACGAAGTAGCCTTTGAATACCGTGCATTATGGATACAGGCAGGCCTCTACTTCCTGACTACTTGCTGGGTATATCGTTGGCAGATTATCCAGAGCAGGAAGCATGTAATTGAGAAATATAAAGAGTACAAGAATAAATAATAATTTCAGGAGATTATTATCCATTCTGCAGGACATCTTCTTTCTCCGGAGCAGTAGGCTCCGACCTCCTTTCAGGGGCAAACGGGTCAAAATAATAAATATCTTTGGTATCCAGCCAATGCAGGAAGAAAGGTAAACGTCGCATAAAACGACTATAATCTTTCCGTCCGGCAGGTGTCCAGGCAGCCTCGGCAAGTGCAATAAGACGTGGAAAGACCATAAAATCCAATCGTTTGACATCAGCCACACGTTCCGTCCAAAGTGAATACTGCATACCCATAATCTGGCTTTCGTACCCCTTAAACAGATGTTCTATCGAGCGAGGGAATGAGAAGACATCTTCTATCTGATTATATCCATCCCAGTAACGCCCAACATTGTGTGTGGAATACTGCACAAAGTCGCCATACATCGGACGACGCGGAGTCATAATAACACGATATCCACTTTCGAGAGCTTTCAATAACTGATACCTACGATCATGACGCCACCACATCACTACTGCCTTATCCGGCGATACACCGGCATCCACAATCTCATCCCACCCGATCATCGTTTTACCTTTGGCAGCAATAATATCTGCCACACGGCGTACAAAATATTGCTCCAATCCGGTTTCGTTCATTAATTGTTTATCTTTGATGAACTGCTGTATTTGTGGATCTGTAAACCATTCCTGATTACCGAAATGTACTTCATCACCTCCAATATGAATATAAGGAGAGGGAAACAAAGTGATCAGTTCATCCAGCACATCACTTATGAAACGGAACGTTTCTTCTTTGCACGGGTGAAAAGTAAAATCTTTCCATCGTCCTTCACCCCCACCAGACAATTCCGGATAAGCACGGCAAGCAGCAGTGGCATGTCCGGGCATATCAAATTCCGGCACAATCATTATGTGTCGTGCAGCTGCATAAGCAACAATATCTTTAATATCCTCCTGCGTATAGAAAGTAGCAGGTGCCGATGGATCATGATAATTCCCTTTGGATCCAACCTTTGTCAACAGAGGATACTTCTTTATTTCAATACGCCATCCCGGTTCATCCGTCAGATGCCAATGAAAAACATTCAGACGAAGAGAAGCCATTATATCAAGCAATTGCTTGACTTTCTCCTTGCCAAAGAAATGACGGCTCTCGTCGAGCATAAAACCCCGCCACGAATAACGGGGAGCATCATTGATTACACAAGCGCTCGTAGTGCCTTTCCCGGAACGCAAAAGTTGCTTCAAAGTTTCTTCTCCCCGGAATGCTCCGGTTACAGTAGCCGATTGAATAAAAACAGAATCGGGAGTTATCTCCAAACGATAAGCCTCATCAGCCCCCGTAGTGCAATCCGGTGTAATGCGTTGTATGACTCGTGACGGAAGTACATTATTTGTCTCAAGTGCCTTATTTTCGGCAATAGACAGTACGAACTCTCCTTTTGCCGGGCGATATTGTGCCGGTTCAGGAATCACATTTTGTGCAAAGATAAAGACTGGCAGAAAAAGACTTACTGCCAACAGGTTAATTTTAGTTGTCATCATTGATATATCTTAAAACAATTTCCCCACATCGAAAGATAACGAAGTGGCAGAATATAATTTCATAGAATAATAAAATAGAAAAATTTACCGGATATGTTTTTTAATTAACGGATATAATACTTCCGCATAGCGCATAAAGCCCAGATCTGTAAAATGAATACCATCAACAGTAGCCTCACCATCGTGCCCGATGATATCCTTTGAAGAAAGAAGATAGATATTCTTCTCACCCGTTTTCTTCATTGACTGGAAAATAGCCGCAATCGTTTCATTTTTAGCTTTCACTTCCCGAGCAACCCTTTTATCAAAACGGGAATGAGTGAAAATAGGATCTTCTACAAAAAGTATGGGAGTATCGGGATGTTTGCTGCGAACGATAGAGTAAAATTTCTCCGCCCGTTCTTTCATCTGTTCCACTGTGGCGTTAGGAAGGAAATCAAGCACAAACATGGAAGCATCGACCGTAGCTATAAGTTCCGCAATCTCCAGATCGAGCAAAGCATTACCGCTAAACCCTAAATTGATACATTCACGATTGAGCCAACGTTCCAGAATATTTGTATGGGCCATTCCGGGACGGGAAGCACAACCACCCTGCAAAATACTGGTCCCATAAAAAACAACGGGCTTCTCACGTACCGGCAAATCAACAGTAGGCTGGTCAAGCGTAGAAAGGCTATCCACACCGATTGCCAATGAGGTGACCCCGTCATACAAAGAGAGATATAAAAGATATTCCCGTTCTTCAGGATCCATATTCTTCACGATAGTAGCTTCATTTACTTTTCCCTGAGGACGCCCGCTACCGGCAAAAACCCACTTACCATCTTGCAGACAATAAAGATCCAATCCCTTGATTCCGGTAGGAGTCATGTGGTTCATGCTTCTGTTATCCCTCACTTCCCACTTTGCCCCAATGCATGTAGAGTTGGAACGGAAGCGCAAAGCAAGTCCGGCACTATTGCGTCCTAAATCCCAAAGCGGTTTGCGGGAAACCGATTCCAAAGAAGCCGGAAGGCGTTCGTAACGGGTAAGAGTAGCATCCGTTGCCTTGCCCAACAAGGGGAAAACGGAAGCATCGCGATAAAGAAGTTGGGCCTGAGTGGATGCAGCCAGCAACAATCCCAAAATAAAAACTCTGATTCTCATGATTAGTAGATATTAAGATGATTCAAAGGTACACTGAAAAACTGCATTTATAAACAGTTTTACATCAATTAACAGGTAATAGACCTCCTATTATGGCTCCACAGCTCTTTTGAGTGCATTCACACTTATTAACCGTCTGAAGTTTGCTTTATTACGAAATATTCGTAGTTTTGTATCGAATTCATTTTAATACTTTATTTCCATGGAAAAGTTGACTATACAAGAAGAAGAAGCAATGATTTACATTTGGGAACTGGGCAGTTGTTTCGTAAAAGACATTGTTGCCAAATATCCCCAACCGGCACCTCCCTACACTACCGTGGCTTCCATCATTAAAAACCTGGAACGCAAACAGTATGTTACAGCCGCTCGCGTAGGGAATACATATCAATACACACCTGCCATTCGTGAAAGCGAATACAAGCGTACCTTCATGAGCGGCTTCGTGCGTAACTACTTTGAAAATTCTTATAAGGAAATGGTTTCTTTCTTTGCCAAAGAGCAAAAGATTTCAACTAAAGACCTGAAAGATATAATAGATATGATTGAAAAAAGATAAACATAAAAAAGAATCGCATGAAATACTATTTTTCTTTATTAGCTTGTCTGGTAAGTTTCATTGCTCATGCACAGACTACTTACTCCTATAGAGTAGAAGGCGAATTGACAGATAATTCGTTTAATGGAAAAATGTTATACATCATGCGATATGATGACAATCGCTATATTGATAGTACCCGAGTTGAAAATCAGAAGTTTGTATTTGAGGGACGGACTGCAATCCCCTCGTTTTGTCGAATCGATGCAGGACGCAACTATGGCAACTTTATTTTGGACGAAGGAACTATAAAAGTCAATCTATATACTCATGTCCCTACGGGTACAAAACTAAATGAAGCTTTCAACAAGACAATAGCTACAGTCGACAGTATCCGAAAAAAAGGACTCGCACATCTGGCAGAACTTAAAAAAGAAAAGCCGAATGCAGAAGACTGGCAACCGGTATGGGCAGAATATTATGAGCAGAAAATCCGCCCATCACTCCTTGGATATCTAAAACAACAAATTATATCCAACAAGGATAATGGTGTGGGAGAATATGCTTTCAGAGATTATAGTATGGCATGTAATACCGATGAAATGGATGCCCTTCAGACAGAAATAGGCAATTGGCTGAATTCCTTAAAAACAGTACAGGCAATAAAAGCACGTTTCGAAGCACTAAAGAGCACTGCAGTAGGCAAACCGTTTGTCGATATAGCCGGTGAAAACACAGAAGGTAAAGAAACACGATTGTCTGATTTTGTAGGCAAAGGTAATTATGTTCTTGTTGATATGTGGGCAAGCTGGTGTGCTCCATGCCGGGAAGAAATACCCAATTTAGCAGAAACCTACAATACATATAAAGACAAAGGCCTGGTTATATTAGGTATTGCAACCTGGGATAAAAAAGACAGAATTATTAAAGCGATAGAAGATCTGAATATGACATGGCCACAGCTACTGGATACCCGACAAAAAGTAATGGAACTTTATGGCGTTAATGGTATCCCGCATATCATTTTATTTGCCCCGGATGGCACTATTGTTGCGCGCAATCTCAGGGGAGATGAAATGAAACAAAAAGTGGCTGAGATTATGAAAGACAAATAATAACAAAACAAATCAAGATGTTAGCTTATTTTCTAAAAATCAATGTAGCCATTGCGCTATTTTATGCGTTCTACCGGCTATTTTTCTATAAAGACACGTTCTTCACGTGGCGCAGAGCCGCTTTGCTCTGTTTCTTTGCCATTTCTGCCGTCTATCCGCTACTGAATATACAGACATGGATCACGGAACAGGAGCCTATGGTAGCCATGGCAGATTTATACGCTGACATCGTTTTACCGGAATTTACGATAACACCGGAACAGGCAACTTCCGACTGGAAAACCCTCCTGCTCCAAACGGTCGGTTTTGCTTATTGGGGAATGGTAATTGTATTAGCGATCCGCTTTTTCATACAGTTGGCTGGAATTATCCGTTTAGCTTTCCGTTGCCAAAAAGCAAAGATAGGAAATACGAATGTACATCTGCTCAGACAAGCAAGCGGACCTTTTTCCTTCTTCCACTGGATTTTTATCCATCCGACTTCACATACAGAAGATGAGCTAAGCGAAATATTAACCCACGAACAAACTCATGCCAACCAATGGCATTCCATTGATGTACTTGTCAGTGAGATTGTATGTATATTTTGCTGGTTCAATCCTTTTGCCTGGCTCATGAAACGGGAAATCCGCACTAATCTGGAATATCTGGCGGACAACCGCGTACTGGAAACCGGACATGACTCTAAAGCCTATCAGTATCACCTGTTAGGATTATCACACCATAAGGCTGCAGCAACTATCTATAACAGTTTTAATGTATTACCTTTAAAAAAACGCATCAAAATGATGAACAAAAAGAGAACCCGAGAAATAGGGAGAACTAAATATCTTATGTTTCTCCCCTTGGCAGCCTTACTTATGATAATCAGCAATATCGAAGCCGTGGCCCGTACCACGAAAGAGATGGCAAAAGATGTCATAGAAGCTGTAGAAGAGAATCTGGCGTCCAATTCAACAACACCAGAGATGGAAGTTGCTACTGAAGCAATACCGGTGGAAACGCCCATATCACAACAGGATAAGGACAAACTCGTGACCTACAAAGGAAAAGTAGTGGATAAAGACGGAAAGCCGGTGGAAGGCGCCGAACTTCTCATTGATGGTAGCCACAAACTCCCTCAAGACCAATCATTTGTTACAGACAAAAATGGGAATTTCTCTTTCATGGCTTTTGAGAATGCCCACATAGGAGTCATATGGAATAAAAACGATAAATATATGCTGAAAGGAATCCGATACGATCAAAAAGAGAGAACCAATCTAAAGATCGTCATGGATGACCAATGGCAGAATCCGCCTTCCAATGATCCTAACAACCCGGTGTTTGAAGTAGTAGAAATAATGCCTGAATTCCCTGATGGCGGCATGTCAGGACTGATGCAATTCCTGTCGAAAAACATTCAATATCCCATTAATGCACAGAAAAACCATACGCAAGGTCGAGTTACAGTGCAATTTGTCGTCAATAAAGATGGCTCAATTTCTGAACCCAAAATCATTCGTGGAGTCGATCCGGATTTGGATGGTGAAGCTATACGTGTTATCAGTTTAATGCCTAAATGGAAACCCGGCATGCAAAAAGGCCAACCTGTCCGAGTTAAATATACGGTACCTGTTATGTTCCGCTTATCGGATAATGGTCAAAAAGAGGAGTATAAGCCTATACCTAAAATTGATGAAACCGTTGTTGTGGGGTATGCCTCCAAACAAGCTCCTGCAGAGGAAGACCCAGTTTTTGAAGTGGTTGAAAACATGCCTGAATTTGCCGATGGCATGGGAGGACTGATGCAATATCTGTCTAAGAATATCAAATATCCGGTAGAGGCACAAAAAGCCGGAATCCAAGGACGAGTCATAATGCAAGTCATCATTGATAAGAACGGTAATGTAACCAATCCCAAAGTTACCCAGCCCGTAGACCCCTTATTGGATACAGAAGCAATTCGCGTCACCGCAAGTATGCCTAAATGGAAACCTGGTACACAAAGAGGAATGCCGGTCAACGTAAAATATACATTCCCTATCGTATTCAGATTGCAATAAAACAATCTCTTTTCAACATTAATTCTCTCTCACATAAAGATTATCTGCAATGTCCTACTCCTGATTTTTAACAGCACAATCAAGAGTAGGATGCAGATAACCATTTATTTATGCATCTTCACGACTTCTGTCGGTGCCATCTCCACATTCCGCTTATCTACCTGGCGAACCACGCTTGCCGCTAATTGCAGGAAAGCGCGTCCGGTCACGGTATTCTCGTCAAGTGCTACCGGAGTACCCTTATCGCCACTTTCGCAAATGCTTTGTACAATAGGAATTTGCCCCAACAAAGGCACATTCATTTCTTCCGCCAGCTTCTTGGCACCTTCCTTTCCAAAGATATAGTATTTATTCTCCGGAAGTTCGGCAGGTGTAAACCAGGCCATATTCTCTACCAAACCGAGAATAGGCACATTCACCTTATCATTGATAAACATGTTGATACCTTTGCGGGCATCTGCCAATGCCACAGCCTGCGGTGTACTGACTACGATAGCTCCTGTCAGTGCCAATGTCTGAACCACTGTCAGGTGAATATCACTCGTTCCGGGAGGAAGGTCGATTAAGAAATAGTCAAGCTCTCCCCAATTCGCATCCCCTATCAGCTGTTTCAAGGCATTGCTTGCCATGCCGCCACGCCACAACGTAGCCTGATCAGGATCAACGAAGAAACCAATAGAAAGCAATTTGATACCATACTTCTCAACCGGTACAATCAGGTCACGACCGTCTACGTGTTCAGCATAAGGACGCGCATCCTCCACCTGAAACATCTTCGGCATGGATGGTCCGAAAATATCGGCATCCAACAAACCAACCTTGTAACCCAACTTCGCCAAAGATACTGCGAGGTTAGCAGCTACCGTTGATTTACCTACGCCACCCTTACCGGAAGAAACACCGATAATATTCTTTACTTGAGGCAATAATTTGCCTGGTTCGGGACGTGCTGCCTGTTTGCTTTCCGTAGTAATGGTTATTTCTACCTCATCAGATACATACGTATGAATAGCCGCCTCCGCTGCCTTTATTACAGATTTCATGAAAGGATCGGTCGGTTTCTCAAATATCAGTGAGAAACTAACTTTCATCCCGTCAATACGTAAATTATCGGCAATCATTTCCGCCTCAACCAGATTCTTTCCGGTACCGGGATATCGCACTGTGGCCAGTGCATCTAAAATTAGTTTAGGATAAAGTGTCATTACTCTTTTTTTATTTTGAAGTTTGCAGCCCACTCCGCTTACTGCGGTTATAACTGCGATACTCATCTAACTCTATTTCCACATCGGGTTCGTGCAGTTCGCCTTCCTTCGGCAGATGGAACTTGATATACTTGATGTTCAATCCACGGTCCAACCACTGTTGCTCGTAATAGGTTTTGATGCTGAGAATTTCATCAGCCATGCCGGAGTGATACAGATCTTCTGTCAGCACATCCATCGGAAGATGATTTTCCTCGATCATACAACGGGTATAAGTGAACATAAAGTTACTGTCTGTCTTGAGATGAACAATACCATCCGGTTTTAGGAATTTACGATAACGTTCCATGAAATAAGTGGAAGTAAGGCGCTTGGTAGCTTTCTTCATTTGCGGATCAGAGAACGTCAACCAGATTTCACTCACTTCATTTTCCGAGAAAAAGCGGTCGATTATTTCAATGTTCGTACGCAAAAAGGCAACATTCTTCATGCCTGCCTGTAATGACTCCGTAGCACCGGACCACATACGGGAACCTTTAATATCCACTCCGATAAAATTCTTATCAGGAAACAATCGTCCCAGCCCGACGGTATATTCACCACGTCCGCAACCTAATTCCAAAACAATGGGACGATCATTCCCGAAGAATGACTCGTTCCATTTTCCTTTCATCTCAAAGGGCACGTTATCTACTGCTGAATAAGGATATTCGAACACATGCGGATAACTTGCCATATCGGCAAACTTCGCTAACTTACCTTTACTCATGCGTTATTCCACAATGGTTACCCAGCCATGCGTGTCAGGTTCGTCACCATATTGAATACCACGCAATTTGTTGTACAACTTCGTGCAGACAGATCCCGGTTTGCCGTCCTTGGCTATTACATAAGAATGTCCGTTTTCAGGATCATCTATGCGCTCAATCGGGCTAATCACCGCAGCCGTACCACATGCACCGGCTTCCTCGAACGTAGTAAGTTCTTCTTCAGCCACCGGACGACGTTCCACCTTCATGCCCATATCTTCGGCCAACTGCATCAAGCTCTTATTGGTAATGGATGGCAGAATGGAAGTAGACAGAGGAGTAATATAAGTATTATCTTTTATTCCGAAGAAGTTGGCAGCGCCGCACTCATCGATGTACTTCTTCTCCTTTGCATCCAGATAAAACTCTGCGGAATACCCTGCCGCATGTGCTTCGTGGCTGGCACGCAAGCTAGCTGCATAGTTACCACCGATTTTATAAATACCAGTTCCAAGCGGAGCAGCACGGTCATACTTACGTGTAATGACATAAGGAGTAGCTGCAAAACCGCCTTTAAAGTACGGACCTACCGGAGTAACAAATATCAGGAACATATATTCATTGGAAGGACGCACCCCCACCTGTGCCCCGGTTCCAATCAGCAACGGACGGATATAAAGGGAAGCACCGCTCTCGTAAGGCGGTATAAAGCGTTCGTTCATTTTCACCGCTGTCAGCACAGCTTCTTTGAAACGTTCTGTCGGCAATTCTGCCATCATGATACCACGACACGTAGACTGCAAGCGGGCAGCATTCTCTTCCAAACGGAAAATACGCACCTTACCATCTTTGCCACGGAATGCCTTTAAGCCTTCAAACGCTTCCTGTCCATAATGCAGACAGGTAGCTGCCATGTGCAGATTGATAAGTTCGCTACTGCTGATTTCAAGTTTTCCCCACTCACCTTCGCGGAAATTAATTCTCACATTGTAATCTGTCTTCATGTATCCGAATGACAGATTAGACCAATCTATTTCTTTCATATCTCAAAGTATTAGTAATCTCATTACGTACATTCTGCAACAAATTTAGTCTTTATTCTTCACTTTCCCGCTTCTCCGACAGTAATTTTTCGATTTCCTTGTCAGCTTTGGTCAATTTATCGCTGCAAAACGCAATAATCTCATTCGCTTCCTTTATTTTTTCGGCAAGCGCATCAATTTCCAATTCATTATTGTCTATTTGACGGACAATCTTCTCCAAGCGCTCCATGGCTTGGGAATAGGTTTCTTTTTTCTTTGAAGTAGACATAGGAATATTTTATGATTTATGATTTACGACGGAGGTCACTTCACCCCGGTAAAAACGGGTGAGTATTTCATCTTTTTCATTCAAGAGGGTGGCATCTTTCACTACTTTTCCATCTTTCAAAGTAATGCTATAGCCACGGGCAAGCATTTTCTCTGGCGAAGCATCTACAAGACGCTGCCGCAACAAATCCAGGCGATGCTGCTGGCGCGCGAGAGAGGTTGTAACAGCCTGTGAGATATCCTTCCGGGCGGTAAGCAATGCAAGCTTGGCATCAGATACGCGACGGACAACAGCAGAAGGAATACGGTTTCTATACAAGGCCAGCCTTCGATGTTCCTCCGTCAAACGGGAAATCACGCTGTTGTGCAATTGGGTGATAAGCACTTCCAGTTCATCAGCAGCAAGATCCATGCAATTTATAAGATACTCTGCAGCAGCAGTCGGGGTTTTCACACGGGTGTGCGCCACAGAATCGAGTACCGTATCATCTCTTTCATGCCCTATTCCGGTAATTATAGGCAACGGAAATTGGGCACAAGCGGCAGCAAGCAAATACGTATCAAAACCGGAAAGATCGGAAGTTGCTCCACCGCCACGGATGATGACTACGGCATCAAAATCATTCTGACGACTTAAGATTAGATCCAAAGCTGCTAATACAGATTCTTCTACCCTATCGCCTTGCATCAGGGCGGGAAACAATTCTGTATAAAAGAAAAAGTTTCTGGGATTATTCTTTAACTGATGGCAGAAATCACCATAGCCTGCGGCTGTTGGAGAGGATATCACAGCAATGCGTTGCGGCAGAGTTGGCATTTCCAACTCTTTATTCAGCGTCAAGACACCTTCTTCTTCCAGTTGCTTCAGTATTTCCCGACGACGACGTGCCATATCTCCTAATGTATAAGTAGGATCGATATCCTGTACGGTCAGACTATAGCCATAAAGCTCGTGAAAGCTGACAGTAACCTGAACCAGTACCTTAATACCGGAAACAAAAGCCTGCCCTGTCGCTTCTTCAAAATAAGGTTTCAGCAGCCGATAGACATTCGACCAGATAGTACCCCGCGCCTTTGCAACCAGACCATTGCTACGGGGGTCTTTCTGAATAAATTCCAGATAGCAATGCCCGGTACTGTTCGTTCGCACATCACTCAACTCTGCCTGTACCCAATATTCATCAGGCAGGCATTGTTCAAGACTGCGGCGCACCAAGGCATTGAGTTCCAGTAAAGATAATGCTTCCATATTGTTCAGCTACGAGTGACAAGCTACCAGCTACAAGTGACGAACTACGAGTAACAGCTTGTAATCAGTTATTTATTATTTGATTTATAATCATTGTATGCCTTCCACATATCAGGTACTCCATATCCGTAGATATTATCCGGGAAACCGGCACGGTCACCGGATCGGCGCACCAACTCAATCACTTCTTTTGCCGTCAACGTCGGGCAAGCCTGCCACAAACATGTCACCATACCGCACATGATAGGTGAAGAAAAAGAAGTACCGTTAGCCCGTCCCTGGTTACCATCCGTACGGATCACATCCGATCCAACCCCTACCGCAACCACATCCGGCTTCACACGATGATCCGCTGTATTACCTACGGAAGAAAAAGTAGCCAGTACAGCTCTCTTGTCAATCGCTCCTACCGTCAATACATTATCAGCATCTCCCGGAGGAGTGATCTTTTTCCAGGAACCCGCACCGGAGTTGCCGGCACTGCATACCAGTATCATTCCTTTATCTGCAATATGGGAAGCCTGGCGCGACATCAATGCATGACGTCCATCCAGATCGCGATATTTATAATTCTTCGATTTATCATCAAATGAGTAGTATCCCAAAGATGTATTGATTACATCCACTCCCACACTATCGGCAAATTCAACCGCAGCCGACCAATAATCCTGTTCTACCAGGTGTTCCGAATATTCATCCTCACTGCGAAGCAACCAAAAAGAAGCTTCGGGAGCCGTCCCCGTCATTATATCAGGTCGGTTCATACCTATACAGGACAGTACACTCATCCCATGGCTGCTTTCTGCAAAGATATCAGCCTGTTGATTTACAAAATCCTTTGTACCGAGAATACGGATATTCTGCATAGCAGTAATCTTATCGACATTATGGAATCCGGCATCAATAACCGCAATTGTCATACCCTGCCCTTTGAAGCCCGCTTCGTGTAATTTGTCACCGTTGCTCATCTGAATCTGAGTGATAGCACGCCCATAAATGCTATCCGGATGTATCGTCGGTTGGTTCAACACAGAATCACGTTCCGTCGCCATCGATGGTTTGCCGGCACCGGGAGAAATCCAGACTTTCTCTGTTGAAAGCACAAAAGGCAGTGCCGCAATACGATCAATCAGAGTCGTATCGTTGCAGGACACCGTTACAAAATTATCCCATTTCCCCGTTACCACAATCTTCACTCCCTGTTTGCGGATTTCATCTATATATTTACGGCATACCGGGAGATCTGTAGAATCAATCGGAAGGTTCTGCTTCCGGCGGCGCTCAATCGCTTTTGCCGACAAGTATTTCTCCGGTTTTTTTAAAGAATATTCTGTAGCAGCTTTATCTTTTAAACTAATGCGATACTTCAATGTATCTTGTTGCGCCGATGCCCCTGTTGCAAGCAGGGCAATGGCTAAAAAGGATATTAATTTTCTCATTCTATTATTTTATTACTTATTCATTTTCTGAAATAACCAGCCCGATACCCCGTTGGGAAGCAATGAAAGAACCACCTACTACCCGCCTTCCAATATAGAATACAGCCGACTGACCGGGTGCAATAGCCGATGCCTCTGACAGGAAATGTACAAACAACCGCCCATCTTCCAGCCTTTTCACCGTACAGGGAATCGGCTTGCTTCGGTAACGGATGCGTACCGTCAAATCGGAAGCCGAAAAGAATTCCTGCTCATCAATAAGATTATCCTGTTCGGTTAACATATATTCTGTCCGCAATTGTTCGGCATCACCCAGCATCACCGTATTTTTCTGCGGATTTATCTTCAACACATAAGCCGGTTTCCCTAAAGCTATTTCCAGCCCTTTCCGTTGTCCAATGGTATAATAAGGAAAACCTTTATGCTCTCCCAACTTCACTCCTTCGGAACTGACGAACCATCCAGGACCAATTGCACTATCTATTTCAGGAGAATGTTCGCGCAGAAAGTCCCGATAATCACCTTTGATGAAACAAACCTCCATGCTCTCTCCCTCTTCCGCCTTCAGTTGATAACCTTTCTCACGCAGATATTCCCTCACTTGCAACTTCGTATAGGTGCCCAGCGGAAAAATGCAACGCCTCAGCACATCCTGCCCCAGTCTCCAGAGGAAATAAGACTGATCTTTCTTATCGTCATCTCCGGCCACTATATATATCTTTCCATTCTTTTCTTCCAGACGGCTATAATGCCCGGTAGAGATAAATGCGCAACCTAGTTTGTCTGCCCACTCTGTTAGTATGCGGAATTTAAAGGTAGGATTACACATCACGCAAGGATTTGGAGTCCGCCCCTGACAATATTCATCAATAAAGTTCTGCACAATTACTTTGCGAAAAGCCTCACGTTCATCAGCCACATGGTGTTCGATACCCATACTGCCGGCAAGTTGCCGAGCTTCCACAGGTTCGTCTCCCCACACCCACATGGTCAATCCGACTATCTCATACCCCTGTTCTTTCAACATCAGGCAAGTGGCAGTACTGTCTATACCGCCGCTCATACCCACCAATACTCGCTTATCAGGACTGTTCATTTTTAGATATTCATTCTATTAGCTTACAAAAATAGATGATTTCGGGGAGAAGAAACAGAAAAGGCATACCTTTTTCACATGACTTCACATCATTCTCTTTGTTTCTCCCTACCTTTCCGTGCCTTTGCAGCTATGGAGAACTTACGAGTTGTACAACTCGCAAGTTCTCCGTAGTAAACAAAAATAAGAATAGTAATAAGTTCACAGCTTAGAAGTCAGCGTATCTAAAGTCTATTTCATGGCAGACCGCAACTTGCTCAAACGCCCCAAGAAATTACACACATCAGTATTACGGATAGCATCTTACCCATAGTATAAAGTCGACTTTTATGTAAAAAAAACAGCATTGCTGAAGAACCAGAACAGGATAAGACTATGTTGGAACTGACGGTGAGATTCTAACTATATCGAACAAAATTCCGAGGTATTATCATAGCACCTCTTTCTTCAGAAAGTCCGACAAATGCAGGTGTTGTATGCCTTGCACATCTCCTCCACGATTAAACTCATCCAGACTGACAACATACTTTGGATAATTGTCCGTATCCACACCTTCCTGAAACTTATCGCGCAGATATTCGAATAAATCCGTATCATTCCGAATTCCCCTGAATTCTTCGTATTCCATATTGATATAAAGAATATTTGCCTGAGGATTCTCTTTAAGAATATCAATTTGAAGCTGCTTTAAAATACAACTCTTCCCTACCCGCCGTTGTCCGGTCAGCACTTTAATGATACCTTTCCCTATAAAAGGACGTATTCTATACTGTATACAAAGGGCGATTTATCAGCTTCATACTTTTATAATTTATGATTAACAAACAATGCACATATAGCAATTTTATTAAATATAAATTATAAACCTCGTAAGAATGCTACATTTATTAAGTATAAATATCAGTTGGGTTGCCTACAAACTCTCCTATGCATCTTCAAACAGAAACGCTTCGTACAGATTACGCGGAATTTCACGGAATAAGCAAAAGAAAAATCCGTGAAATTCCACGCCTGTTTATTCCTTATTTGAAAAGTAACTGTGCCATGTGATACAAACTCCTGCGCCAAGTCAGGAATTCATGGGCCGTATCGGGAGAAACGAAAGACGTTGCCTTAAAACCGGCCGCCTTGAGGTCATTCACGGCTTTAGTCACACCATCCGGATTCTCCTTGCTTCCGCAACTGATGAAAATGGATGCTACCTGATTCTTATCCTTGATATCGCCCGGTGCATAGGTACCACCGCTCAGTAACCCGTAATAATTGAATACTTCCGGACGACGCAAGGTTATCAGTTTCGTTTCAAAACCACCCATAGAAAGTCCTGCCATTGCACGATGCTTCTTGTCGGCCTGTGTACGGAAGTTACTATCAATATAAGGGATCAGTTCGTCCACTAGCACCTTTTCAAACTCCTTAGCCGTGAACTCTTTGATATGTCCAAATTTCACATCATTCGTCATACCATACGTCATTACAATGATGAACGGTTCAATCTTGCCTTCAGCAATCAGATTGTCCATAATCAGATTCGCATGTCCCTGGTTGGACCATGCCGTTTCATCTTCTCCCCATCCGTGCTGCAAATAGAGAACCGGATATTTCTTCTTATCCTTTCCGTAAGTGGGCGGTGTATAAACAAATGCACGACGATGGGTATCTGTGCTCTTGGAATAAAAATAAACCTGTTGAACATTTCCATGAGGCACTTGCTTCATAGCATAGAAATCCTCATCATGAGCCGGAATTTCAATACCACTTTCCCATCGGCAAGAACCGTAATAATTCTTAGTACCCGGATCATTAAACACACCACCATCGATAGCCAGGTGATAATAATGGAATCCCTCATCCATGGGGCCATCTGTAGTACCTACCCATACACCTTCTTTATCTTTGCGGAGAACTGTGCCACCACGACCGCCTAATCCAAGACTGACAATGACTGATTTGGCATCAGGAGCAACTACACGGAAGCGGGCGTATCCTTGCGAATTGACCATAGGATATTGCTGTCCGGGCTGATTAAGTACAGAAGGACGGAAATCCTCTTTCACTACAGCAGTATCGCTTGCCGGATCAAAATCCTTAATGATACTATAGACACGTTTCGCCTTATAATTTTCATCATAAGGCAACGGATAGTTACGTGCACCGAGCCATGAATCGCGGTCGGAAAGATTCCAGAAAGTAACATTGTCTACCACATCCTTATGTTTGCGAAGTACTTTAAACAAGCGAGCATACTGATCTTCCTGAAGCGTTTTTACTACCTGACTGATGTTGCCGCCGTCACGACTGAAATTGAGCTGTCCTCCCATCTCCTGATTGGCACGAATATCCAACTCAGTAATATGGATATGTTTCACTATCGTAGAATATTTCGTCAGGGCAGCATCTACATCTTCCATGCTCGGACCATAGACATTGTAATGTCCCTGCATGCCAATACCATCAATGGGCACACCTTCTTCCTTCATGGATTTCACCATATTATAGATGCGATCGCGTTTTCCAGGATCAGCAGCATTATAGTCATTGTAGAAAAGGAGTACATTAGGATCGGCCTCACGGGCATAAATAAAGGCTTTCTTAATAAACTCGTCACCAGCAATCTGATAAAGAGGGGAATTGCGATACGGACTTGGGTGTTCTCCCATGCCTCGTCGGCCACCCTGCCAGCCACCATCGGAGATTGCTTCATTCACAACGTCCCACGCATATATCACGTCTTTGTAGCGTTCCACGATAGCTGTAATGTGATGTTTCATATTTTGAAAAAGTTTCTCTTTCGACACTAAATCCCCTTTTTCATCTTTATACATCCATTCTCCTATCTGGGCATGCCACATCAGACAGTGCCCGCGTAACTTGATTCCGTTGCTACGGCAAAAATTGGCAATTTTGTCGGCATTCTCCCAATTGAACTGTCCGTAGGCAGGCTCGGTGGGTTGCGGCTTCATGTCGTTTTCTGCCGTAATACTGTTGAAGTCTTTTTTGATAATGGCAATCTGTTCGGGATTCGAGATGTTACGCATATTAACAGCTACGCCGATAGAGAAGTAATCTTTATAGGCATCCTTCAGCCCCGTTTCTCCGTTTTGTGCGAATCCGGTATTTGCGCCCATGGTAAATGCCAATGCGCAAAGGGAAATTTTGAATAAATGTTTCATCTGATAATTATTTAAAAGGTTTTCATTGCATATCTATTTATCTACAATTTCATGTATTTGTCCATGCATATCACTCACTAATTGGAAACGGTTACAAAAGAATGCTTTTTTCAGAAAAATTCTCCATATTTGTGTAACACGTTTTTTCGCTTATGTTACCTCCTTTAGTAAAAGTGAAAGAAAATGGATTCTCAAGGTCGGTATCGCCACTGAAATGAAGAGAAAAAGATGATTGTAACCAAAACGAAACATACATGACACAAAAATATAACACACATGTCTGAACTTTGCCGCCATAAATTAATCGACTACAACTAATGATTATGAAGAAAAGCGCATTCATGCTGCTCATCATCCTGCTGTCGCTGACAGCAAACGCTCAGACTCCGTACCGCAACGAGGACGGAAAGAAGATTGATAAAGAAGAGTTGGAAACAAAAGATTACCTGCCGGAAATACACGGTACTATCCGTACTAAGTTTGAGTATCAGACAGAAATGGCTGCCAGTCGTTTCGAAGTACGCAATGCACGCATCAGCATTACCGGAAATGTATTACCTATCGTAGCTTATAAGGCGGAAATTGATCTCTCCGATGAAGGACAAATCAAAATGCTGGATGCCTACGCCCGCCTTTTCCCTATAAAAGACCTGACCGTCACCACAGGACAAATGCGAGTACCATTTACAATCGACGCCCACCGCTCTCCACATCAGCAATATTTCGCTAACCGTTCGTTTATTGCGAAACAAGTTGGTAATGTGCGTGACGTTGGTGTTACATTGGGATATAAATTCGGCACTGGAATACCTGTAACCTTAGAAGGCGGACTCTACAATGGTTCGGGACTGACCAATCAAAAAGAATGGCACAAAGAGGTAAACTATTCCGCCAAAGCACAATTCCTTTTCGCCAAAAAGCTGAATCTGGCTTTAAGCATACAGAGCATCCAGCCACAAGAGGTAAGGATAAACTCGTATGACATCGGTGCTTTCTATGAATTCGGGCGCTTCCATATTGAAGGAGAGTATTTGTACAAAACTTATGCAGACAATGCCTATGACAACGTGCATGCCGTAAATAGTTTTATCAATTACGACCTCCCCTTACAAAAAGTATTCAGCAAGATGTCCTTTCTGGCACGCTATGATATGATGACCAGTCAAAGCGATGGTAAAGCCATCAACGAAGAAACCGGAGCCTTGACTACCACCGACTACAAACGCCACCGTATAACCGGAGGTATTACTTTCAGTCTCAGCAAGGCATTCCGCACAGATCTCCGGCTGAACTACGAAAAGTATTTCTATGCCAAAAACAGTATTGCCAAAGAGTCTGAACAAGATAAGATTGTATTGGAACTGATGGTTCGGTTCTAACACCTCACATGCACCTGCCAACAACAGGTGCATCATCCGGTAAGTACTCTTTGACTCTCTCATTCATCCTACTTAAACCGTTTCAAATCCTTCTTCTCAAACACCCATTCCGGAGTGTAGAGCTTACCTTCATCATTGTCAGACAACTCATACCAAGGCGATAATCCACGGTTAGCTGGATTCACCAATATGTGAATCTGTTGAGCCGGCATATAGCTCTGTGCCAGCAGGAACACTTTCTTTCCTGTTTGAGGGTAAATCGCCACATCCACTACAATGACTGCGTGCCCCGGTGATCCGCCTTTGATAAACACATCTCCGGGTTGTAAAGATGTATAAGGAACATAAACACTAGGTTTTAAATACCTCTAGAAGCATCTGTGACGTATCAAAGCCGTACCTGCTCCGTACCCGCTCCGTACTTTCTTCGTGTAGAAGTACCTTTGACCGAAGAATGTACGGAGCAAGTACAGCCCTGATACGGTTCGGGTACGGTGCAGATACAAAAAAGACACATCATAACGAAAGTATGAATTGTATAAAAAAGAGATTAACAGTCATCCTTTTCATGACCAACAAATAATACAAATTCAATTATTTTATTGAATATACATTATCTCTTCCTAAACTTTTCCATACAAAACTTGATTATTTACACGAAAAATCGTATATTTGAGTAAATAACTCAGAGCTTATGGCAAATCCGATTCTTCCTGGTATATCAGAAGCTGAACAAGAACTGTTGTACAAGAAACTAAATGAATACAATCAGGGAAGAACCTCTTACAAAGAGGCAGGTGCTTATCTGGTTGTACTGCCCCGTCCGGAATCTCCCCGTTACTCCTTATGGGTGTATTCTCCTCTTCCCGAACGCCAGTCCATTTTTTACGTCCAGGACCTTTCTACAGACATCCATGAAAGTCTGCGAGCGGCAAGTAGCCTATGTTATTATTCTCCACGTTGCATTCTGTTGGTAGAATATAATGCCAAACGCATGCAGAGTAAGGGAGACGACATTATCTCTTTCGGAAAGTATCATGGACATTTCCTGCACGAAATCTTCCGTATCGATCCGGCATATGTGAGTTGGATTGCTTATAAGTTTACTCCACGTATACCTAAACAGGAACGCTTCGTACAAATAGCACAGGTGTATCATTCCGTCCATCTGGATATTCAGAAGCGGCAGGCGCATCAGAAATATTCTACCAGCCGTTTTCTGGGGAAAGAAGGAGATAAAGTGAAAGAACTGACACTGAAAGTACTCCGTGTCCGGCTGGAAGACGATCCTTACAAAACCACCGTGAAAGGAACGACTCCTTATTTCTATGTCCGGCAGATACTGACTTTGGAAGATCCTATCGGCAACCTCGTCACTTTCCGGACCAACTCGCGTACGGCAAGCCGGGAATCGTGCCAGGTGCCCGCTACGGAACATGCCTTCGAGCCCGGAGAATCGGTATATATTGCCTCGGCACGCATCTCTTGTACCTTTACTTCGGGAAACAAACAATACACCCGCCTCAATTATGTCAAGTTTAAATAAACTTAAAAGATAGAGCGGTATTATTCCTATTAAAAACATTCGTCCTTTCTTTGTCGGCAGAAAAGGGGGTGCTATAAAAATAGCTGAGATTATACCCAATGAACCTGATACGGTTAGTACCGTCGAAGGGAATTTTCTTTCTATATTCTACTATTCGTTTATACTACTATCCCTTTCTGTAAGTATAATTTCTAAATTCAGAGTTTGAATGTTTGACGTACAATTCATTACGCATTTTACGGCATCCATTTCTTATTCGGACTCCGCACGCATAGCCCTTGAAGGGGGATGCCGCTGGGTTCAGCTTCGGATGAAGGATGCTTCTTCAGAAGAGCTGAAAGCCACAGCCATGCAAGTGCAGGAACTCTGCCGTCAATACGGAGCCACGTTCATCATTGATGACCACGTGGAACTGGTGAAACAGATTGGCGCGGACGGTGTCCACTTAGGAAAACTGGATATGCCGATAAAAGAAGCAAGGGAAAGGCTGGGCAAAGATTTCATTATTGGCGGAACAGCCAACACGTTCGAGGACATCCGGCAACATGCCGCTGATGGCGCCGACTACATCGGTTGCGGTCCTTTCCGCTTCACAACTACCAAACAAAAGTTATCACCCATTCTGGGACTGGACGGTTATCATTCCATCCTGACGCAAATGCGCGAAAAAGGAATAACAATTCCTGTCGTTGCCATCGGTGGAATCACACGTGAGGACATCCCATCCCTGAAAGTATCAGGACTGAGCGGAATAGCATTGAGCGGCGGTATTCTAAAAGCTGAGAATCCGGTACGTGAAATGGAAACAATTATACGACTGACCCAATAGAAATCAATTAGTGAACCATGGAAGATAAAACAAAAATTACTTATCCCGAATCCGAGAAAGTCTATATGCAGGGGCAACTCCATCCTTATCTGAAAGTTGGGATGCGAAAAGTGAATCTTACCCCTACCGTAGTAGTGGAAAACGGGAAAAAAGTTATGACGGAGAATGCGCCCGTCTACATATATGATACAAGCGGCGCATACAGTGATCCGGAACAGAAGGTAGATTTAAAGAAAGGTTTGCCACGCCTCCGCGAACCGTGGATACAGGAACGGGATGTAGAACGGTTGACGGAAATCAGCTCCGAATATGGAAAGATGCGTCTGGCAGACAAAAGCCTTGACTCCCTGCGTTTTGATCATATCACTTTGCCTTATCGTGCCAAAGCAGGCAAGCAGATTACGCAGATGTACTATGCCAAACAGGGTATCGTAACACCGGAAATGGAGTATGTAGCCATCCGTGAGAATATGAACTGCCAACAGTTGGGTATAGAAACTTACATCACACCGGAGTTTGTGCGTGATGAAATTGCGGCAGGACGTGCCGCCTTACCCGCCAACATCAACCATCCCGAAGCTGAACCTATGATTATCGGTTCAAAGTTCCTCGTAAAGATTAATACGAATATCGGAAATTCAGCTACCTCTTCCACGATTGAAGAAGAAGTGGAAAAGGCCGTCTGGAGTTGTAAATGGGGTGGAGATACGCTGATGGACTTATCTACAGGAGAAAATATTCACGAGACACGGGAATGGATTATCCGAAATTGTCCTGTTCCGGTAGGTACTGTTCCCATGTATCAGGCAATGGAGAAAGTACACGGAAAGGCGGAAAACCTTACCTGGGAACTATTTAAAGATACACTGATCGAACAATGTGAGCAAGGGGTAGATTATTTTACAATCCACTGTGGTATCCGCCTGAAGAATATTCATTATGCCAATGACCGCCTTTGCGGAATGGTGAGCCGGGGAGGAAGCATTATCTCCCAATGGTGTAAAATCCATCAGAAAGAGAGTTTCCTGTATGAGCATTTCGATGATATATGCGATATATGCGCACAATATGATGTGGCACTTTCATTAGGTGATGGTTTGCGTCCGGGAGCTATCCGTGATGCGAACGACCGGGCACAGTTTGCGGAACTGGATACGATGGGAGAACTGGTAGAACGCGCCTGGGCAAAAAATGTACAGGCATTCATCGAAGGTCCGGGACACGTACCCATGCATAAGATCAGGGAAAATATGGACCGGCAGATTGAGAAATGCCACGGAGCACCGTTCTATACTCTCGGTCCGCTGGTTACAGATATTGCACCGGGATATGATCACATCACAAGTGCCATTGGCGCAGCACAAATCGGTTGGTACGGAACAGCGATGCTTTGCTATGTGACACCCAAAGAACATCTTGCATTACCGCAGAAAGAAGATGTACGCATAGGAGTGGTAACTTACAAAATTGCCGCACACGCCGCAGACCTTGCCAAAGGCCATCCGGGTGCCGAAGTACGTGACGATGCCTTAAGCAAAGCCCGCTATGAATTCCGCTGGAAAGACCAGTTCAATCTGAGTCTCGATCCGGAACGCGCCTTGCAATATTACAAGGAAGCCAACCACCTGAACGGGAAGTATTGCACCATGTGCGGGCCCAACTTCTGTGCCATGCGCATCAGCCAACGACTGAAAGATTGTGATTATGATGCAGAAATAGAAAATACAGAGAACGAATAACTTTTTAAACTTATAAGAAAATGATTGAAACAAAAGTATCCAAAGGTATCATCAGTACCTATTTTGAAAAATTAGAGAGAAATCTTGATCTGGACGTTGCCATTGTAGGTGGTGGTCCGTCGGGCATAGTAGCCGCTTATTATCTGGCAAAGGCCGGATTGAAAGTAGCGCAGTTCGACCGTAAGCTTGCTCCCGGCGGCGGTATGTGGGGCGGTGCCATGATGTTCAACCAGATTGTGATTCAGGAAGAAGCGATTGACATTGTAAAGGAATTCAATATCAACCACGAGAAATATGAGGACGGCTTATATGTGATGGACTCTGTAGAGAGTACCTCTGCATTGCTTTATCATGCCGTACATGCCGGAGCCACCGTATTCAACTGCTATTCCGTAGAAGATGTTATCTTCAAGAATAATACGGTAAGCGGAGTAGTGGTAAACTGGACTCCTGTATTGCGCGAAGGTATGCACGTGGACCCGCTGAACATCCTTGCAAAGATAGTAATAGACGGAACAGGCCATGACAGCGAAATAGCCGCTACCGTAGCCCGCAAGAATGGCAGTCGCCTGGCTACCGAAACCGGTGGTGTAATTGGCGAACGTTCACTGGATGTAATTGCAGGAGAGGAAGAGGTTGTAAACGGTACGAAGGAAATCTATCCGGGACTTTACGTTTGCGGTATGGCTGCTTCCGCCGTTTCGGGCACTCCGCGTATGGGACCGATCTTTGGAGGAATGTTGATGTCCGGTAAAAAGGTAGCTGAGGAAATTATTGCGAAGCTGAAGAAATAATTTCTCAGAAGCCACTATTTATCAAGGTGGACAACTTTTTCACCACAGATTACACAGATTTTCACAGATTATAAATGTTGAGAATCAATTCCTTTTTCTTTTTATCTGTGAAAATCTGTGTAATCTGTGGTGATCTTCGGCATACTCTTGTATAGACTTATCCTGCAATCTTTTTCAGCCTCCTGAAATGAGCAAGCAACTCTTCGGCATCTTTCCACGTATGGTAACGGTTCCAGATATCTCCTAATAAAGCTGCACCGCCAAAGCCAAGAGACTTTATTTCCGCAAGGTTCACCTCACTTATTCCGCCTAAGGCTACTACCTTTTCATGGATGACTCCGCTTTCCTGTGCTTGTTTCAACTCATCCTTTGAATATCCCGAGCGATATCCCTGTTTGGAAATGCTATCGTAAACAGGACTCATAAGCACATAATTGAACAGGGAGACTGTAGTTTCCACTTCTTCCAAGCTATGGCAGGCACGACTCAGTATTCCCTCATAATTTGCTGGTGCCTCCGGATGACGGGAATTCAAGTGAATTCCGCCTAAAAGATACTTACCTTTTAAAGAGAAGAAATCATGAATGACAATCCGGGTTCTATATTCCGGAGCAATACCTTGCAGCAGATTTTCTACCGCATGAACATCCGCATCCGGTTTGCGTACATGCAGCAAGTCCAGTCCGGCTTTAAATAATTCAGTGACGATGCGTGCTTCATCCGGAATAAAATCCGGAGAGGTGATAATAATTAGTTTCATTTTTCTATCCTTCATTTACCGGAGGCGTCGGAAACGGGAAATGCCACAAAGGACCATTCCCCTGCCCTATACGTAAATTCTTCCCGGCTTCAATAGCACAGGAAATGTATTCTTTGGCCTGTTCCACTGCTTCATACAAGGATGATCCTTGCGCCAGAAAAGTGGCAATGGCGGATGAAAGCGTACATCCCGTACCGTGCAGGTTGGCGGAATGAATACGCCTGCCACCAAAAATATTCAGTTCTTTTCCGTCATAAAGTACATCGCACATTTCATGACCGGTCAGATGACCTCCTTTAATAAGAAAAGCACAGTTATATTTTTCGAATAACCGGCATGCGGCATCCTCCATTTCATCAATCGTCTGAACCGGTTGTTGCAACAATACTTCTGTTTCGTGCAGATTAGGAGTTACGAGAGTTACTTTCGGAATCAACTTAGTACGAATGGCTTCCAATGCCTCATCCGTCATCAGACTATGCCCGCTGGTAGAAACCATCACCGGATCGAAAACCACTTTCCGGGGAGAATAGCGACGTAGTATCCGTACTATTTCATAGATAATCTCTACGTTTCCAGTCATACCTATTTTAATGGCATCCGGTTGCAAGTCTTCCATCACCGCCTGCATCTGTTGGCCTACCAGCTCTGCCGCAACAGGATGAACAGCTTGCACGCCCAATGTATTCTGCACTGTAATGGCTGTGATAGCAGTAGCTGCATAACCTCCAAGTGCCGAGATAGCTTTTATATCTGCCTGTATGCCCGCGCCACCGGAACTGTCGGAACCGGCAACGGAAAGGACAATTGCTTTCTTATCCATAAGCCAAATTACAACTTTATAACATTCCCTGTACGGCTACTCTCCCATGCCGCCTCAATCAGGCGGATAACGCCAAGCACTCCGCACGCATCACTTTGCAACACCGCTCCATTCCGGATATGCTGATAAATATTCTCATAAAAAGCAGCGTAGTTTCCGGGAAGGGTCGGATAAGGTTTCCGCACCACATTACCATCTTTTTCCGTATGGAGTATTCCCCATTGGGATTCATCCTCTTCTCCCCAATGCGGAGTATCCGGCAACACACCTTTAGTCAGATCCGCCTCTTGAGGATCAAGACCATACTTCACATAAGAGCCTTCCGTTCCATGAAGAATAAAGCGAGGCTCATTCTCACACATCAGATAGCTGGCTTTCAAGGTGATTTTCACTTCCGGCATCCGGGCAGGTTTCATCAGATGGATGATAAAATAATCATCTACTTTACCACCGGTACGTAAAGTTGCAATATCAGCAAATACAGCTTCGGGCATACCAAATAGTTGAACAGCCTGGTCGATGACATGAGCACCCAGATTATAAGTCAGACCACCACCATTCTCGCCGGTTTCTTTCCAGGTATTCGGCTTGATGAAATTCCGGTAGCGGGGAAAAGTTGATTCAAATTCGACCAGACGGCCCAACAATCCCTGAGCCAATATTTCTTTCACGGTCAGGAAATCACAATCCCAACGACGATTCTGGTAAACACTTAAGGTCAGTTCTTTTTCCGCAGCAAGGGCTACGAGTTCTTCACCTTCCTCTACAGTAGTGGTGAAAGGTTTTTCAACGATAACATGTTTTCCGGCTTCGAGAGCACGACGGGCATATTCGTAATGGGAACTGTCAGGGGTATTCACTACCACTAACTCCAGTTCTTCCATCCCTATCAACTCATCAAAACTACGCACAATACGGGATTGCGGATACTTCGCCCGTGACAATTCTTTACTACGCTCAGTGACAGCAGTCAACTCAAAATGAGGATTTGTGGAAATAAAAGGAGCATGAAATACTTGTCCCGACATTCCAAAGGCAGCCAATCCGGTTCTTATCTTATCCATATCTTTCATTTTTTCTTTCGGCAAAACTAATGAATTTATCGCTGATGTACCACATCGAGCAACGATAATGTCAAAATCTCCAATCTAAAAATCAATTCTACCTATATACTTCAACCAGAAACAGGTATTTTTGCCACACACATTATTTATATTGAATACCATGAAGAAATTAGCTTTTTTAGCCTGTCTACTCCCCATTCTATGGGCGGCATGTAGCAGCACTGCAACTACCCGCAAAGAATCCGGTGAATGGGCAAAAGTTCCCGAAATCCTGAAGAACATTGTTCCGCCTACTTTTCCGGACAGTATATATGACGTAACTGCCTACGGGGCAAAAAGCGATACGAGTTTTGACAGCCGACCTGCCATATTGGAGGCCATCAATCAATGTAATACAAATGGTGGCGGCACCGTTCTCATCCCTGCCGGAAACTATTTCAGCAAAGGCGCCATCCTGCTGAAAAGTAATGTAAACCTGCACGTTGCAGATGGCGCACGTCTGGAATTCTCGACCGTGGCCTCTGACTATCTCCCCATGGTATTGACCAAATGGGAAGGAACGGAATGTTTCAACTACTCCCCTTTCATCTATGCCTACCAGTGCACCAATGTCGCCCTGACCGGCAAAGGCACGATTGACGGCAACGGAGCTGTAACTTTCAATGGTTGGCACGCCCTGCAAGGTCCCGCCCTGGATCGCTTGCGCCAGATGGGTATCGATTCCATCCCGGTATACGAACGCGTATTCGGAGAGGGATATTACCTGCGCCCATGCATGATACAATTCTACGGCTGCAAGAATGTACTTGTAGAAGATGTACAGATCTACGATTCTCCGTTCTGGATTATCCATCCTGTATTCTGCGACAATGTCACCGTACGCAATGTATATATAGACAGTAACAACTACAACAACGATGGTTGTGATCCGGAATCAAGCACGAACGTACTGATTGAGAACATGGACTTCAATGTGGGAGATGATGGTATCGCCATAAAATCAGGACGCGACCAGGATGGCTGGCGCATCGGCCAAGCCACGGAAAATGTGATTATCCGTAACTGCCACTTCGCCCGGTGGGCCATTACCATCGGTAGTGAAATGTCCGGTGGCGTACGGAACATCTTTATCGAGGATTGCAAGATAGACAGTTGCCGCAACGGTATTTACTTCAAATCAAATCTGGACCGTGGCGGTTACTTTGAAAATCTAAACATGCGCCGGATAGAAGCGGACGTCTGCCTGTGGGGAGTGATTAATTTCCGTACGAACTACCACGGATACCGCGGTGGAAATCATCCGACACTCTTCCGCAATATCTGCATAGAAGATGTAACTTGCAACCGCGTGGACAGCGTAGCACTCATGGCAAACGGATTACCAGAAGCTAAACTTTATAATATCACCCTGCGGAACATAAAGGTAAAACAGGCACCGAAAGCCATACAGATGGACAATGTAGTGAACTTAACGCTCGACAACGTAGAGGTGAACGGTAAGCGGATTACTTCCGCAGAACAAACTGATTAACAGCAGAAAGGATTATATCCCCATGTCCGGAACATGGGGATATTTCATTTATTCTTATTCAACTTAATAAACTCACTCGGAGTAATTCCAAACTGCTTCATGAAACATGAGGTAAAATATGAAGTGGTAGAAAATCCTAAACTCTCAGCAACTTCATTGATCCGAAGATCACCTTTAGCCAACATTTCAGCAGCTTTCTTTAATCGGCATAAACGGATAAAGTCATTAGGCGCCAAAGAAGTGATAGCTTTCACTTTTCTATAAAGTGTCGATACGCTCATATTCATATATTCAGCCAGGCTTTCAACCGATAAACAGGAATCAGACAAATTATTCATCACATAATCATTCATCTTTCCGATAAATTTCTCATCTATACTGTTAGACGCAACACTTATAAGATGCGCATGAGGTGAACGGACAAATGTAGAACGGATAAGCTCTCTGTTAGCTAAAAGATTTGAAACCTGAGCCAGTAAATGCTCTGTAGAGAACGGCTTCTCTATATAAGCATCAGCTTTCGATTCCAATACATCAATATGCGCCTGTAAAGAAACTTTAGCTGTTAATACAATAATAGGAATATGACAATATTTTATATTTGTTTTGACAGACTTACACAATTCAATTCCATCCATCACCGGCATCATCAAATCACTAATAATCAGCGATACTACATGACTTTCCAATATTTCCAATGCTTGTTTCCCATTATCGGCAACCAACACATTATATTGTGGGGTTAGTTCTTCACAAACAAACTGACGCAATTCCACTTCATCATCAACCACCAGTACATTATACATACTCTTATGCATATAGTCTTTATTTCCTTCTACAGAAGAGGTTTCCTTATAAAAAGGAGAATGTTCCGGCTCTGCAACATCATGCTGTTCCAAGGGTAAATCAAGCACAAAGGAATTCATCTCAGTAATGGAATTATCAAGATAAAAAGCGCCATTATGCATCTCGGCCAGTGATTTAGCTAAAGGTAACCCTAATCCGGAACCTTTTGCCGGTACTCTTGCATCTTCTCCAAAATACTGGAAAAAAGGTTTAAAGATGTCTGTTGTCACATCTTTAGGGATTCTTTCTCCATCATTGTTCACCCTAATCCGAACAATAGAATTGTCTTCTTTCTGTATACTCACTAAAGATACCTCAACAATATGGTCACAGAATTTAATCGCATTGTTCAACATATTACTTAATATCTTTATCAAAGCCTCTTTATCAGCTATTATTTCACATCCCTCATCAGGCATGGAAAAATGAAAATCAATGCATCTGGTTTGAGCTATCGGAGTAAAACGGCTATAAGTCTCTTCAAGTAGTTGTTTGATATCCAGTTTTACAAAACTCATCAAGAAGGTAGAAGATTCTATCTTTCTGAAATCAAGTAGCTGATTTACCAGATCGAGCAAACGCTGAGTATTCTTACTCATAACAGCTATATTTTCATTCTCAGCAAGTTTCTTTTCTCCCGACTTTATTATACGGTTCAGTGACCCCATTATCAATGTCAAAGGGGTTCTTATTTCATGAGTAATATTTGTAAAGAAACTAATCTTAGCCTGAAGTATTTCCTTATACTTCTCGTTCTGTAACATTTCTATCTGATGTCGTTCCTTCTCTTTGAGTTTTCTCCTGTATCTGATGAAAAACCAAGTAAATGTAGTAAAGATAATAAGAACATACAAGAAATACGCAAACGGCATACTCCAGAAGGGAGGTCTTACAATGATAGCCAATGAAGAAGCTTCGCCAGTCCATGTTCCGCTTTCTCTTGAAGCTTGTACACGAAGGGTGTATTTCCCCGGTGGTAACTTTGTATAATACAATTTCTTAGGCCCTTGACTAGCAATCCATTCATGATCTAACCCTTCAAGCTTATATCTATACCATACATCCTGAGAAATAGAATAAGTAGGTATAGCAAAATCAATACTAAAAGTAGACTGATCATAACGCAATGTTATTTTATCTGTAAAAATAATCGATTGTTTCAAAGGAGAATCCGGTTGATAGGTCTCTATTTCTTTATTAAATAACTGAAAACCTGTAAAGAATACTTTTAATGGTTCTGATGCTTTTATAAAATTCTCAGGTGAGAAAGCTATCATTCCTTTCAATGAGCCAAAATAAATATTACCGATTCGATCCTGATAGCCGGAATTATAATTAAATTGATCTATCGGTAATCCATTCAACGTTGTAAACCTGCTTAAAGCTTTCTGCTCAGGATCATAATGCAATAAACCATTCGAAGTAGTTACCCATAACATTCCTGTGGCATCCTCTATAATCTGATAAATAATTTGTCCGGAATAATCCAGTTTAGATAAAGTCTGAGTAAATGTCCCATCTGTCCTGTCATAAAGAAAAAGCCCGTTTCCTTCAGTACCAATCCATAAACGCTTCCGGGAATCTTCGAAGATAGTAGTGATATAGTTACTTATGAATGGCATTGTCTTAACCGTTATCTTCTCATGTATCCCATTATATTTGAATGTAAACAATCCTCTCCCCATTGTAACAACCCATAAAGTATGATCTAAATCCTCATAAATGGAATGTACAAGTCCCCAGTCCAGTTGCGGAACAATTTCAAATCTATTCTTTGACTCTACATAGCGGTATAACCCTCCCATTGTACCAACCAATATTTCATTAAAAGAAGTCTTCCTGAAACAAACGATTCCATTAACCAATAATCCGGAAGCAGTATTCTCACTACAGAAATGATTGATTATATTTTGCGACTTCAAATCAAACAGGTAGATACCACTATCAAAAGTTCCAATCCATATCATATTCTTATCAACCAGCAAGCATTGTATATTTTTGGATATGGGACGTCCATCCCATTTCAGATTAGTCAACGCCCTGAATACTTTTGTCTTGGTATCAAAATAGCATAACCCTCCATCTTCAGTTCCTACCCATAAATTTCCTTCCACATCCGGATGAATTTCACGAATAACATTTGCCTTTATACTTCCTTTTTCATCTTTCGGCAGATACTTATCAAACAATGTATTATTATTCGACAAGTAATTCACACCACCAAAAAAAGTCCCTACCCAAATACCTTCTTCACGGTCTTTCAACAACATATGAACAGCATTATCAGAAAGCGAATAAGCATCATTATACGACTTCTGTAAATGATCAATAAATCCCAAGTCCAATTGATAGATATGAATGCCTGACTCTGTACCAAACCAGAATTCATCTTTATTCCGTTGAATAGCCGTATGGATATAAATAGGATTATTCTGAGAATCATTGCTAAACAAGACTTTAACTTCACCATTGTTAGGGGAAAAACGTCTGGCCCCAATACGATCTGTAGTCACAACCAAGTCTCCATTACTACATTCCAGAATCCGATAAAGTAGAATATGTTTTGTTTTCTCTTCTTTTGTCAATATAGGATAAAACGAAAACTCCATACGTTGAGGGTTAAACAAATAGATATTACCATCCAGACCTAATACCCATACACTACCGGACTGAGTCACTGTTATCCCTGTAGGCACAAAGAAATCAGATGCAGAAAAAAACTTATGATTTCCATTTTTTACATCCAAGCAATATATGCCCTTGGAATTTATAACCCAAAGGTTTCCCTGCTTGTCAAAAACTAAATTATCTATTAAACCTTCAATTGTCAGGTCAGCACTGACAAACGGAGCAAAAGTATCCTTCTCCGGATTGTAAATACATAAACCATCTGAAGTTCCTAACCAAAGAGAACCATCCGGTGCTTCCGCCAGAGCAAGAACTGTATTGTTGGGAAGAGAATTGGGCTGTTCCGGATCGGCCACATAGTTCTTAAACTTTGTACCATCGAACCGATTCAGACCAACTTTCGTGCCAAACCACAGGAAACCTCTACGATCCTGAACTGCACAGAAAACAGTTTGCTGAGAAAGCCCATTCTCTTTGTCATATCGCTTAAAATAATAGTTTTCGGCAAAAAGGTTAGTTACTACCAAAGAGAGAAAAATTAGTAATAACGCTATTTCTTTTTTCTTTATGAGCATAACTATACAATATGATTCATTGAAAGTGATCTACAAATATAATAAAAACAAGCTACTCCCTCAGCAACAGATGGTTCTTTTCCGATCATATATCAAACCAAAGCCATTCTATCTATGGAGAGGTTTTCCACCTACTCCATAGATTGTCAATCTACTACGAAGTTCAGGTAAACTCATATCAATCTGAGATAGATCTTTTTTTCCGAAAGCTTCTTCCAGATTAACAATCGGCTCAATGTTCGCAATGCTTGCCCATGGAAGCCACAAGGATACAGACCTGAAAGCTAAATCAGCAACATTAGTTGCTTCCGGCATAAATGCACGATATTTATAATTCATTCTACCGTCAAAGTCTGTATTCAGTTTCGTATTATTCTGTAAGAGTTTTGCCATATGTAAATAGAGTTCATTTCCGGTTTTGATATACAATTTATACATTTCATAAAACATATAAGCTATAAAATTATCAGCACCCGAATGTCCTGTAGCAATAATAGAAAACCCTGTAATGCCTCCTTTAACAAAAGGATTCTTTTTGGCATCCATTGCATCTCGGTTAGGAATGGCAAAATCATAACAATATGTCCAGCTCATAGCACAATTTGCAGCATGTTCTGCCGCTTTCAGATATTTCAGATCCCCTGTCAGTTCATGCATGGCATTGAATCCGTAGAGAGCAAATATAGCTGCCTCTTTATCAACAGTATTAGGATTGTCCGGAGTTCCACCTACATATTTCCCTAATTTCAAATACAGTTCATTATAAGAGAAATCAGCAGCTTTGATTGCAGCTTCTTTATATTTAGTCTCTCCGGTATGTTCAAACATCTTCACCAGGAATCTAATAGCCACCGGAGTATTCAATTTAGAAGTACCATGAGTATTCCTATCTCCTCCCGTCTCAACATCACCATTCGTCTTATATGCCCTATAAAAAGAGCCGTCTTCATTTTGTTTCTTCACCAAATTAGAAGCAACCCTTTTAAGAGCTTGATTCCACGCTTCCTGAGGCTCATTGTGAGCCACAGAAATACGATAGGCATCCAGTAATCCCTCCATGCCATCCACAAAACATCGAAGAAAACTTGGATATTCCCGCCTTTGTCCGGCTGTGGCATTATCAGCAGGATCCCACCATACAGTGGGGAAATAAGTTTTCATGATGGCATCAGAAACCCAGAAATCAACCATTGATTTACCCTTTTCCCTAGTCTCTGAATCATGATGATCCAGACCATAACGATACATGTGATATCCAACGGCTATTTGTTGTCCCACAAAACCCATTTGAAAAGATATCCCTTCAGTGTTTGTACCATCAGGTAAATCAAGTGACCATGGTAAACCTGCCGCTTTTATGTTTCCCTTTCCAAACATCCGATATTCAGCTTTAAAAAGTTCTATATTCTGCCGGTAAATTTCATCCATATTCATATCCACGATTGTCGGTTCTTCCGTTTTATAGCCCATACCAAACGCATACATCATAGCTTCATTATAATTATCCTTTTTATCAGGAATCAAGGCTACAGAATAGCTATGTATATTACCCTCTTTCACCGAATGGTATCTTTTGGACCATATAGTCTTTGCATCCCTTTTTCTTCCGGCAACTTCATACGTTCTGGGCCCTTCTGCACACGGATAATGAAAATCCACCGACAATGAAGGATATATAGAGTAACCTATTGAACCATATTGTAACGCATCATTCACCTCATAGAATGTTCCACCACCAGGATTTTGTCCGACATCTATCCTAGGATTATAATGCATGAGGGTTAAAGTAGTTCCTGTTATCTTTTCCCGAAGCATAGCCAGCGGCAGTCCCGTACGCGTTTCTTTTACATACATCCGATCAGTATTCAGGTCAGCAGCAACCGCATCCTCTCTTACTTCAGAGGTATTTCTATATAAAACAGAAGGAATAAAATACTCGAAATCATTGTTATCAGACGAACGAAGCCCGGTTTGAAATGAAATTGTACTGGCAAATCCGACATCCTCTGCCCGCGCTTCTTTCACCTTCACATCTCTATATATCCCAAATACTCCATCCTTTAATAAAGTATACTTATCTTCTACAATAAATACAGACCCTTTTTCCGTGTTGACACTGGCTGTAGCACAAAAGCCATATTTCTTTCTTATGACCTGATGATAAGGTTGCTTATAATCAGTTTCGATATATTCCCCCGTTGGTAAAGTATCACTTCCCCGGACAGTGATCCATGCAGGCAGTTCTTGGCTTCCTACTATCTCTTTACCATTCTGTAAAAATACAGCAAAACCTTCATCCCCTTCTCTTAGTATAAGGGAATAATCACCATTTTTAATGATTTTCTCTGTATCACTTTCTTCTATACATTCCTGAGAAATAGTTTTCAAATCACTTTTCCCGATAATCGCATGATAATGGCAGGATATGCCCAATAGACAAAATCCTGATATCACCAGTATCCGGAATACAACCTTTCTTATTCTTCTATCTTTTTCCATAAGCTCCTGAATTAATATATTATTCCCTGATGTGCAGCATATACCGCATCTTTCTGTCTCAATGTAGATAAAGATTCTGTTCCTATACGTTCTATATCCATATCTCCATAAGCATCCCGTATCTTGAACAATGGATCTAAAGCAGATGCAGTAACCCAGGGTAACCACAAATTAACCCCATCTCCCCAACGGGTGACCAATCTTAAGGCTTCCGTCTGCAATCCTCGATAAGCATACCCCAACGTACCATCATAATCCATAGTCTGTTTCGTATTTTTCTCCAATAGCCGGGCAATATGCAAGAAATACTCATCGCCTGTCAAAACATAGAGTCTCAAGTATTCAAAAGAATTATATGAAAGCCCACAATCTGCTCCGGAATGTCCGGTGGAAATGATTGTAATTCCAACAGTAGTCTTTTTGCTATCCCAAGCCATGAGGTTATTTCCTCCGGCCGCCGGAATATTCCAAGCATACATATAGGTTACAGTGTAATAAGCCGCTTGGGATGCTCCTTCAAGCCATTTTTCATCTTCGGTTAAATCGTACAAACAAAGGAAAGCCTCAATAATCTTTTGCCCGGACTCACGGTCTTTTACATACGGATTATCAATTACACTTCCCACATATTTATAGGGTTCATGAATCTCGCGATAGCAAAATTCTCCGGCTTTAACAGCAGCTGTCTTATAGCATTCTTCCTTAGTAACTATATACATGTAAGTAAGAAAACGGATCAGATTGGAAGTAAGTAGTTTACCCGAATCTATAGAAGTTCCGCCATTGTCAAAAGCTTTGTCCCAGCTACCGTCGGCATTTTGTCGGCTCACCATCCAGTCAGCTGACCGCCGGCAATAATCCAACCAATTAGTTTTACTTCCGGGAAAATGTTTTTCTGCATGGGACCATGCTAAAATCATAGCCTCCAATCCACCTTGCATATTACGTAAGTCATTATGATTACGAAAGAAATTCCAAGGAGATATATCCCACCATATCCGTGGCATCCCATTAGGCGCCGAACTGTTCTCCGCCCAGAAATCAAGTATCTGCTCTCCCTTATCCGTATAGATGGAATTATTGGTTTCCAAACCTTTCCGGTAAAGATAATATGCGCAAGGAATCTGCATCCCCACAAATCCCATAGAATAGGAAATCTCATTCACTTCTCCACTTGGAAGATGTACGGAGAAAGGGAAACCGGGGGCATCATTATCCTTCAGCCAATAATGATCTAAAACCTCCAGACTGTAATTCATTACATCTTCGTTATCCACCTCCAATACTTCAGGATTGTACAGATTGAACGTCGCTTTCCAGTGTTCCTCAAGCGCTTTTGGAAAAGCTGCTTCTTTTTTAAATTGCAATTCCAGCATATAGGCATGCTCTACACCAACCCGTACAGGATGACTCCGACGCGCCCACCGTCTTTCACGACTTCCACCTCCATCTGCATAAGTATGCTCACCTTCAGAACCAGGAAAACAATATACTAATGCAGGACTTTGGCTTGCCAAATAAAAACCCAATGAGCCGAAATGCATATCCGCATTTACCAGATGATCCATTCCCACCTCTTCCTTAAAAGTAACCGGATTGAGATTATAGTCTGCCAAAGCAACAGATACCTCCGAACTTTTATTTCTGAACATGGCCAGAGGTAATCCCATACGTTCCTCACGAGCCAGTATCCAATCATGAGTAAAATCTGCTCCTATGGAGGATTCACTTAAATTAGATTCATCTTTATATATGAGAGAAGGTATGAAATATTCGCATCCGGTAATAGCTTGCTGTACTTCATTCCGCACCATAAAGTAAGAGTTGAACGCATGATCCTTACCGGAAGCTTTCATGACATCTACTACTCTCGACAAGCGTAATCTATCTTCATTCTCCGCCACGGTATATATATCCGTCACTTCAAAATCAGAACCGGAGTCTGTGATTATCCTGGCTTTACAAACCAATCGATCATTTTGTTTTTCTGCTTCCTGATACGCTGCCCTGTACCATTTAGACGACTGTACACCTACTGGGAATACCTCTAAACACACAATCGCTTCATCGACAGGTATATATTTCTGCCCCCATCCTGCTATTGTTACTGCATAACCTGTATTCTCTTTCCAGGCGAGTATAAGTTCCGGATTACCGGAACCTATACTAATATTTTCATTATGAACCGGGCCTGGAGGCTCCTCTGTTAAATCATCATTATCTGAACATCCTGCATTCAGCATCAGGCAAAAAACAACTGCTATAATTTTCATTATTTTATTGTCCATATTCTAAATTGCATAGATAGTAAATGCTGTAAATGATAATGCATTCGTTTCTCCACCCGGGAAATTGACTACATATCCCATACTAACTTCCGTTTCTTGTTCCAAAGTTATATTAAGTGGCATGGAAACACGACTTGCAGGATCTCCACAATCACTCTGGGCTATAATACTCGGACTTTTCCATTCAATTCCTTTACCTTTTGCTACAACAAAGAAAGCACGGTCTTTTCCACCTTCATTTTCAATATCCCACCAATTGAAACCACGGGTAGCTATAAACAGGTATTTTCCTGCAGGCAAAGTGAATGTCTGATAAACAGCTCCCTGTAAGGCAGTAGGATTCCCCCAGTTCTCAGCACACATAAACAAGCGGTCACTCCAACCGTCATACATTGTATACTGTACGGCTGCGTTAGATGTTAACCAGTCTGAAAGGATGCCACGACGAGAATCCGGGAAATAGGAAACAACATTAAACGGCTGTTTATAATTCTTTAAATATTGATTCGTAATATCATCAAACTCTTCCGGAATTCCAGTAATTTCTTTCGTTTCTGAGAAAAGATAATAATCAGGAATGTTCTCCAACTCAAGTGCCACACGATAAAAAGCATTGTCCCTGTAATTCTCTTTATAGCCGGTACGATATTTTATCGCATCTATAGACACCGTCAGTTCTCCGTCACCGCTAAAATTAGCATCCACTTCCTGTTCGGCAACAACCGGACTTTTACTGTTTACAAAGTGGTTAATACCTAAATAAATACGAGCTTTCACTATACGTGGAGCAGGCTTACTTGTTCCGGAAACTTTCTTCACCTTAAACTTGGCAACAATGTTAATGCCTTCTAATTTTGCATCCAAATCAGATATCTCATAATAAGGTGTGATGTGAAAATCCTGACGTACATCCTTTTTCAGATCATAATAAATAGAATCATATCCTACTGTCCCAGCTGGAAACTCATTTATTTCGAACGGATACTTTACATTCCCTAAAGTTAGTTTATATTCTCCGGAATGTAGCAATTGCTGGTATGAACCATCAGCCAAAGTGTGCATTTTCGTTCCCCAGTCTACCTTACCAAACCCTTCCTGGAAAAAGAGAAATATATCACGCGCATCATTACCATCATATAGAAATGGTTTATCATTATAGAGTAATTGCCCAGAGAAAGTTACGCTCGGCGCATCATAATTATCATACTCACAAGCAGTAAACAATATCGTAGCCAATAATAATATAATAATCTTCTTCATAATCAATTTACTATTAATAGGTTTTAGTGTTTCGGATTCTTCTCAATATACGGATTACCTTCTGTCATCGGATATTCTGCATAATACATATCTTGTCCGAATCGGATAGGTAATCCCTTCTCATTATCATTACCACGATGCTCAATATACACCCTTCGGAAAAGCCACTTTCCATCTTCCGGCTGTCCCGGAGCATACACTTTATAAGGCCACAAGCCAGTCATCCGGGCTGTCGAAGTATTCCAGTCACCCGACCATATCTGATCAGCAATACGCCACCTCTTCAGATCATAAAAACGATGATCCTCAAAAGCCAACTCTATCTTACGCTCATTCTGCAAAAGCGCAAGTGTCAAATCCGAACTTTCAATACGGAAAGCAGTACCTCCGGCACGTTCTCTTACTTCATTCAGACAATCAGAAGACAACTGTAATGTATTGCTGCCTTTATAATTAGCAACACCAAGTTGATTAAGATAATAAGCAGCCTCAGCCGCATTAAGCAGAATTTCTCCATATCGGAAAATGATATACGGTACTGCGCTCTTTCCTGATGCTTCGGAACCAGTAACCGGATCTATATATTTACGCAACAAGAAACCTGTATGGCTGGTATAATAACTATTACGGATAGGACCGTCAATGCTGGTCAGTTGCTGCCCATTATAAAAGTTTTTGTCCGGATCGTATACATTCTCGATTAAATCCAGCATTTTCAAATCATAACCGGAAGCAGTTTTCACAGCCAGCCCTGCCTGTAATTGAATCTCTTTTCCTCTGAAATCCGCACCAGGCAGAATTACGGTTCCCCACAAACGCGGATCACGTCCTTCGAAAATACCCATCGGAGAATCATAAAGAACATAGTTATAAGCGGAAGTTTCATTTCCCATTGATTCGATAATCTCATTACCCACATAAGCATTCAACTGTGATGAACCGGAATTTATAGTTTCAAAACTCTCGACCAAGTTTAATGTCGGGTTCACATGGCCACCAAAATTAGCAGTTGAACGTTGAGAACGAGGAATATTCCACACTGTAAAATTGTTTGGGAAATCAGTACTTCCATCATAATCACGAATGAGAATAAGTTCCGGATTATTCGTCTTGGATACAAACACATTATTAAAGTTCTCACCCAGACTGCTTCCAGTACCTTTTAGCAAAGAATACCGTCCTATTTCCTTTAGTTCCAGATAGGCATCAATACAACTTTGCAGATATTCTGTTGCTTTATTCTTAGAGATTCCGACTGCTCCGCTTGTCAAGGTCAATCCCATTATTTTACTTTTATCCTCATTGTAGGCTAAAGTACCTGCATATAACATTGCACGTGACTTGAGTGCCAATGCAGAAGCCTTAGTGGCACGTGTGAGTAAGCTACTTCCCTGCGGAGCAATATCAAGCGCCTCTTTCACTTCATCCATTTCTGTCGCAACAAACTCATATACGGCTGCCTCTGTATCACGGGGTTTAGCATATTCTATCGGAGTAGTACTATAATCGTACACTTCTGTAATTAAAGGTACACCTCCCAGATTTTTCACCATATTGAAGTAAGTAAATGCTCTTAGAAAACGTGCTTCACCAAGAAAATAAGCACGTTGATTTTCAGGCAAATGTGAGGTTTTCTCTGACAAATTCCTGATATGAATATTGATATCCCTTATCAGATTATAATCATAGTAATTACGGTAGGTACGACCAACATTACTCGAAAATTGCCAATAATAACTATTACTGGTAGCCTCATCCCACCTGCATATATCATAAGATTCATTATCCGAAGCGAAGTTCTGGTCCAACTTGATGCGCTCGTATAAATTTGCAGCAATACTACTGATACTGGCAACAGATGAATATGCTTGATCCTCGGATAATTCTTTGGGATCATTCTGACTCAACCAGTCTTCACACGAGGTAAAGCTCAACAAAGCGACACATGCATATACTAATATTTTTGTTTTCATATTTATGCTCTTCTTTTAAAATTTAACGTTAACACCTAATGTCAATACCTTATGTTGCGGATAGTCCTGACCATTCACTGTTGAAATTTCAGGATCAAAACCATAATCATGCAACGAACTCAGACAGAAAAGATTGGTTCCTTGGAAATATATGCGGCATTGTTCCATACCTACCTTTCTTATCCAGTTTTTGGGTAAAGAATAGCCAACTACAAGATTACGGAGACGCAGGTAATTAACTTCTCTCGTATAAAAACTGTTCCACCAACGCCCCGAATGACTTTCCTGTCCACGCAAGGCCGGGAATTTCCCTGGAATCCAAGGAGACTTCGGATCAAAAATATCTTCATGTCTCCATACGTCAATATTGTTATAGTAATATCCATTCACGCTGCGCGTTACACCCCACTTCAAATCCCAGTCAGCAACAAATGTATTTTTAAAACCACCGGCAAAGTCAGCAGCCACATCAAATCCTTTCCATTCAAAGCCTAAATTAATGCCCATTGAAATCAACGGATTCTTATTGGATGTGCTTGAATCCCAGGGCCAGTCAGCCGATGCATAGGCTTGAGGACGTTCGTCAAAATCATTGATAATTCCATCACCATTGACGTCACGAAGTATTACGTCACCTGGACGAACAGTAGCATTATTTTGACCGTCCTGATCAACCGGATAACTATCAATCTGTTCCTGTGTTTCAAAACGACCGATAACTTCCCACATCCATACACCTCCGGCATTACCCTGATCTGTATTGAGCACTACATTGGACCAGCGATTGGATTGTGCCCAACGATATTTATCCCATGCATTACCGAATATTTCTCCATGACGTTTACCATTTTTCTGTCGGGCAAATGTTATATTAGCCCCAACACTATACTTTAAATCTCCAACTTTATCATTCCATTTCACAAATGCATCGAATCCTACCGTCATATCTGAATTCATATTCTCAGGTAAAGCACTCAAACCTGTCTCCAACGGAAACATAATATCACTCGGTGTACCCGGAATACCATCACGCATACGTTTAAAGAGGTCAAACTCTCCTGTAAGCCGATTATCAAAGAAGCCAAAATCAATACCGACATTCATCAATTTAATTTTCATCCATGAAATGGTGGTTACAGGAATTCCCTTAGGTGCCGAGCCTATTACTTTTTTACTTTTCACAGAACTGAACGGGTCATCAGGCATAAGTGACTGACCTTTGTAATAAGTATACCCAGAAAGGTATGCAAAGTCAGGATACAAACCGCCCAGATTATCATCTCCCATCATACCATACGACGCTCTCAACTTCAGATTCGAAAACCAGCTACTTATAGATGAATTCTTAAAAAAATTCTCTTCCGAAATACGCCATGCCGCACTAACTGAGGGGAAAAAGCCCCATCGGTTGCCTTTCGGGAATTTCCATGAACCATCATAACGGGCCGATAAATCAAGAATATAACGGTTTTCATAATCATAACCTGCACGGAATACCCAGCTGGCTGTAGAAGTTATAGCTTTATTCTCGCTTACCAAGTTGTTATCATTAGTTGATATAAGATCTATAAATTCATTTTCAACTGGATGTTGCTGTACATTCAGCGAATGATAATCCCGTTTGGTAAACTCAAAACCACCTACACCAGTTACATGATGTTTACCAAACATATTGTCATAGTTTAGCAGAAACTGTCCGGAAAACTCTTTGATAGTCGTATCAAATCTTTCCATCCAAGTTTCATTAGCAGCTGATTTATCATAGGCTACAATGTATTCATCCGCAGCCCTGTCATAAGTATACTCTTTCCAACCTTTCTCCAGATTATTCACCTTATTCTGAGAGGTCCAATAGGAGAAAATGCCTTTCCCCGTCAGCCCTTTAATGGGTGTTTTCCACTCCATATCCCAATCAATCTGTACCACGGTAGTATTGTTATCTGATTTACCTGCATTATCAGTAGTTAGTGCAGCCAGGTTAAGACCAGAAGCACCGGGTACATTATTCAAATAGTTGGGGTTATCATTTGCATAAGGACGATAAATGGGCGGAAGATTAAAAACCGCCTGACGGGCATTTGCATAATCATCACTACCCGGAAGAGCTGGATTAGTACGATTCTCCAAACGTCCGTTCAACCGGAAACCCAACTTCAGTTTCTCACTGATATCAATATTGAAATTAGACTGAATATTAGTACGTTGAAAATTATAATCCTTGAAAACCGCATCCTGGTCAATATTACTGATTGATAAATAATAGGTGGTCTTATTTCCACCACCACTCAGGTTTGCATGTATGTATGATTGAGGTGCTGCATTACTAACATAGTTATCTCCCCAATCAAATCCACGATAGTCTTCACCAGTTTCTGGATTATAATATCCCGTACGCCATTTTTCCAATTCAGCTCTAGCCACATCCGGAGAAACTGACAGGGTACCCAGATTAGCCTCCTTCATATAATTAGCATATTGCCATTCATACGCATTCAACATTCTGGGATAAGAAGTCCATGATTGCCAACTGTAATTGAAGTCCAAAGTTACGGCTGCCTTTTGGTTCTTAGAACCATTTTTTGTAGTAACCAGTACGACTCCATTCGCTGCTTTTACTCCATAGATGGCAGCTGCTCCATCTTTCAGTATAGAAATGTTCTCAATATCATTTACATCCAGATTATTAAACTGTGCCTCATCTTTTATAATACCATCTATCACAAAGAGAGGAGTACCCATATTTCTGATCTGAATAGAAGTACCGCTACCCGGCTGTCCCGACTTCTGTCGGGTAGTGATACCGGCTATTTTACCAACCAATGCTCCAGAAACAGTCGAAGAAGTAGTACGGGCGATATCTTCTGTACCAATAGTAGTGACTGCCGCAGCAATACTCCCTTTACGTTTAGTTCCATATCCCACCACAACAATCTCATCCAGAATTTCCTGATCTTCTTTCAATATAACAGAAAGAAATGGTTTATTTCCAGCTATAACTTTTACAGTTTTATAGCCTACGTAAGAAAATTCCAAAACGTCGGTACCAGCAACATTCAACTGAAACATTCCATCAGAGTCAGTAACAGTACCTGCACTCGTACCGGCAACCCGCACTGACACCCCTATCAAAGGTTCATCATTGTCATCGGTAACTTTCCCTTTTACTGTTTTCTCTTGCTGAGTAATAACAACAGACTTTGTCGTTGCATAGCCTTCTGATATGAAGAAATTTCCTAAGGCTATTGATAAGAGAATAAATTTCAACAAGCGGAGCTTGTTACTAAAGAAATCGTTCATCATCTTATTAGTTTTAAAGATTAATAAAACAGGTTCAATAAAAACATTAACGAGGGTTAACAACATCGTAATGCAAAGATATCCCCCTCATTCAAATACCAGTGAAAATAAGCCGTCATTAAGTATCAATAATCTGTTATTTCAGGCGTTTGAATGATTTCTAGTATTTTTTGAATGATTACTTTTGAGTGTTATATGTATGTTTGCAGCGGTTAACAACACTCCCGTATTATTATAAATCTATTAATTCAACCATTATGAAAAAGTATAATTTATTATTTGCTTCTCTCTTATTCCTATTTCCCAATGAGACGATTGCTCAAGAAAGAGCAATTATAAAAATAGACACAGATCGCGTAATTGACCAGATCAATCCTCATCTATACGGAAACTTTTCGGAACATCTGGGACAAGGTATATATGGAGGTATTTATGACCCGAAGTCTATTCAGGCAGATGAAGATGGCTTTCGCAAAGACGTCATCGAACAGACAAAAGAGTTAAAAGTTTCCATCTTACGATGGCCCGGAGGGAATTTCGTTTCAGGTTACCATTGGGAAGATGGTATTGGAGATCGTAGCAAACGCCCTACTCGGATTGACCTGGCTTGGGGAGGTAAAGAAAGTAATATGATAGGAACAGATGAATTCATTCAATTTGCCCGCAAAGCAAAAGTGGAACCTTATTTCTGTGTCAATCTGGGAACCGGTTCATTGGATGAAGCACGAAATTGGGTGGAATACTGCAATGTGGAGAAAGGAACATACTACTCAGACCTTCGCCGTAAAAATGGATTTGAAAAACCGCATAAAGTAACGTATTGGGGGTTAGGCAATGAAGTAGACGGTCCGTGGCAAATGGGACACAAATCACCCGAAGATTATTCTAAAATGGCAATAGAAACAGCAAAATTAATGCGCTGGATTGATAAAGACATCAAGCTCATTGCCAGCGGTTCAAGCAATTACGATGCCGACTGGAATAAATGGAACCGGACAATACTGGACGAAATGTATAACTACATCGATTACATCTCTCTTCATCATTATTCGCACAACACCTCAGATTACTACACATATCTGACAAATACTATTGAAGTAGAGAACTACATCCGTATTGTAGAACAACAGATAAAGGAAGCGAAAATGAAGAATCGTTCTTCCAAAGATGTTTTTATAGCTTTCGACGAATGGAATGCATGGACTCGGACATTCGGAGGTACTGACAATACCCTATCGGAAATATATGATTTACAGGACGCTCTTATTGTAGCGCAATACCTTAATATATTCTTACGTACTTGCGACATTGTCAAGATGGCCAATATGGCGCAATTAGTAAATGTCATTGCTCCGATGCGTGTTGACAATGATAAATTATGGAAGCAAACCACTTATTACCCACTCTATCTTTTTGCCAATAATTGCCGTGGAAAAGCACTGGACATATACATAAAAAGTCCGGCATATTCTACTGATAAATATAAAGAAGTTCCTTATCTGGACGTTTCATCCACTTATGAACCTTCACGGAACGAAGTAGTGATCAATGTCGTTAACCGTAATAAAGACAAAGCTATTACAGCTGATATCCTTTCTCAAACCGGCTCTTTCGATAAAAAAGCGACAGCCAATATTGTATCAGGAGCAAATACAAATATTACAAACTCTGTAAACGAACAGAACGTTGATATAAAGAAAGAAGAAATAAAAACTTCCGGTGAGAAAATAACATATTCATTTGCTCCGCGATCATTCACACAGATTATTGTAAAAGTAAAGTAATCCTCTTTCACAAAATGACATCATTCTTTATAAGATTGTCATAAACAAAGGCTGAATCAAACTAGGATTTTTGATTCAGCCTCAACTATTTGAATATATACTTTCCTTGCTGTATTACTCCGTAACCAGCGGACGTTTACGCCAGTCATCCTTCACATAGCTGTCGGGATAGACTGTTTTATCTTTTAACTCACCACCTTTCAGGCGTATCCAGGAAGTAAAGGTACGTTCCCCCTCCTTCAACACAATTACACGTGCACCGTTAGATAGATGATTATATTCCGTATTACCACCCGTGAAACGTCCATAAGCCAGTACGATACCTTTCCACATGACTGAATAGTCATTATCATGGTCATGTCCGACAAAAGTACCCATTACATCACCTGCTTCCTTCATAGCGGCAAACATACCGGTATTAATAGCAGCTGAACAAGCTTTTTCCATACGCGTACCATAAAGGATGGCGTTCTCATCAGAAGCTGCTTCGTTGTATTCGGACAGCGGGATGTGGAAGAATGCCAAAGCAGGCAAAGGCTTTCCGTTATTCTTAGCGGTAAAAGCTGCACTTTGTTGACGATACCAGTTCACCTGATCAAAGGTAAGCCAGTCATACCCTTTCACATCCGGTAATTTGGAGTACGAGTGAGAATCCAGGCAATAGAGCACTGAAGCATCTTTCTTACCATCCGAAGATTTCACGGTGAGGACGTAGTCGGGAGACTCAACACTACCACGGTCGGGCTGGATGTTGTAAGGCATGGAACGGATTATATCGTATAATTCGGCACGCGTTTTGCCTTGTTCGTTATCATGGTTACCAAAAGTCACGACAAAAGGTATCTTACGGGAGGAAGCACAATCAAGTACGGCTCGCATGGCTGTATCAGCAGGTGGTGCATAAACTACATCTCCGGTAAAAACAATCAAATCGGGACGTTCGGCATCCAGAACTTCATTGATACGCTTCAAGGCAATGGCTGAAGCTGGATTGTGATACTGAAAATGGATGTCGGTAAACTGGACGATTTTAAACTCTCCGTTCTTGTTAAACTTTAAGGGGGCAACCTGTGCCTGGCAGAACAGAACTGTCAGAAAAGCCAGACAAAGGATTAAAGAAATTCTCTTCATGTTGTTAGTAATTAGTTTTTAGGTAGTTTATTAGGTTGAAATCAGTATTATTCTTTGGTTATCAAAACTGTTGCATAAGCTGAGATACCTTCTTCGCGACCGGTAAAACCAAGCCTTTCCGTAGTAGTAGCTTTGATGGAGATGTCGTCTTCATCTATTCCCATTACTTTGGCAAGCGTCTGCTGCATGGCGGGAATATGGGATTTCAGTTTAGGGCGTTCCGCACAGATGGTTGCATCAATGTTGCCCACGGAATAGCCTTTGGTTGCAATCAGTTCTACGGTTTTCTTCAGTAATATTTTGCTGTCTATGTCCTTGAACTCTCCTGCGGTATCGGGAAAATGATAACCGATATCACGCATATTGGCGGCTCCCAGCAAGGCATCGCAAATGGTATGAATCAGCACGTCGGCATCCGAATGTCCGAGTAATCCTTTCTCATGCTCCAGGCGGATACCGCCTAACCAGAGTTCACGTCCTGCCACCAACTGGTGTACATCGAAGCCAAAGCCTACACGTATTTTCATATCGTTCTTCTTTTATTTTATTGGATGAATGCACGAAAGTACGGAAAAAAAATCAAGTGGGGAATAAAGACAGAACGCAAATTACACAAATTACGCAATTTTTCGTCTTATATAAGGCAACCGATAGGGGCCTGAAAGAAATTGCGTAACCTGTGTAATTTGCGTTCTATTCCGTATTCCTTATGATTTACGGTCTATCCGGCAGTTGGGACAGCAGGTCTTTGTAGAATGCCCTGACGTCCTTCCAGTGATAGAAAGGAGCGATGTCGGTCTTCACCGGGATACTCACTTCTTTCTCGTTCAGCATGAACTTCACGATGATATCGTCTGCACTGCCTTTCTTACGGAAGAAAACAATCTGCACATTGGCAGCCATAGGCACCATTTTGAAGTTACACCATGCCTGATAGAATTTGGCCGGATCGGACTCTTCATTATAACAGTTCTCCAGTCTCAGCAAGCCTACCAGAGGAATAACATTACCGTCGTGTCCGAAGCGGAAAGTGGCCGAGTTTGTACCGGAGGCAATCGCCGCGTCTGCCGAGTCCATGATATTCTCAACCAGAGATTTAGCATTTGCCAGCATCAGTCCGTTCGTCATGGGCGAAGGGCCGTCGCATACATAGTTCTTATAGTTATGTATCTGCCAGATATCAAACAATTCCTGCTTCTCAAAGATATCATAAAAACAAACCTCCGGTTCCACGTTCTGCATATCAGAAGCAACCCAATACAGACCGCGCATCAGTTCTTCAGGATTCACATTCTTACGAATATACTCTTTGCTATTGAACAGTGTATTCATCAGACGTTCCGGACGGACATGTTCTTCTTCGAACTTACGGAATTCCTCATACCAAGGCCCTTTGCGTGAAGTAAACTTCATAGCTTCCTGTGTATGGAAATTTAGGTAATCCATATATTTATTGCTGGATTCACGCTCAATCCGCATCTTCGGGTTGAATTCCTTCAGGCGTTCGCAGAATGCATCCATGCTGAGCACGCAACGGATAACTACGGTAGAGCGGGCAGACATTTGCGGTTCGCCTTTAAATACTTCAGGGAATGCCTGATACATACGTTCGGCAATGCCTCGTTGTTGCTTCACTCCTACCGGACTGAGGTCGCCGCCGTGTCCTTTGGCATCTGCCCAGACAATGTCCAGACGTTTACGGACATCTTCGCCCAAATCGGTTAATGCTCCGGCTGCATGGGCTTTCTCAAAGACTTCCATCACGCGGACGTAGTCTTCATCCGCAATCAGCCAGCGGGAACCATGACGGCCATAGTGACTGATATAGAACGGTTCATAACCTTTCGGAGCCTTGGTCTGGACGCCCGAAGGACCGGGGTAAGCGTAATATACACCACCTGTCGTTGCAATATCATTGAAGATTTCTTCGCGTGTGGCTTGTGCATATAAGCCTTGCACAGCAAAAGCGGCTAACAGGACGATTGAAAAAAGAGTTCGTTTCATTCTCATAAACAAGTTGTTATTTTTAATGTATTTATTATTGTATTAGTAAAAACGGAAAAGAAAAGAACAAAAGTGATTAGTGTTTGGTGATAAGTGATTAGCGCCATTCGGTATATTATTTTTTAGACGCGGATGACACGGATAACGCGGATTTAAAAGGCTGCGCTATAAACGTGGATAAAAAAAAAATCCGCGTCATCCGCGTCTAAAAGATTATTTATCATTTAGCTCATAACCCTATTGTAATGAATCAACCTTCATCCTTATTTCTGATAATCCGGATTCTGTGTCAGATACGGGTTCGTGGTAAACTCATCCTGCGGAATGGGATACAATTTGTACTTATCGTTCACATCTTTACCCACATACGTACCAACTTCACCGTCACTGCTACCTTTCCAATCCCAGTTATATCCTTTTGTGAATTTGCCAAAGCGGATCAGGTCTGTGCGACGCACCAACTCCATATTCATCTCACGGGCTCTTTCATCCAGAATGAAGTCCAGATTCAACTGGCCGTCGGTAATACGACCGGATACCCCGTCACCATAGTTACCAGACATATAAGCACGGTCTCTGATTTCATTCACATAACCCAGCGCTTCAGCACGCGTGCCTTCCGCAGCCCCGCGAAGAATAGCCTCAGCAGCCATCAGGTAAGCATCTGCCGTACGGAACATCGGGAGGTCTACAGACGAATACTTAGTACCGCCATCTACCAATTCCTTACGGTCCTTGGTTACATTTCTCCATTTGATGCACGCATAACCATTCTCAAAAGTCTTCTGGAAAGCCTTACCTTCTACCCACGTTTCCTTTGTATGACCGATAGTAAAGAACTGTGCACGCTTATCTTTCTTATTATCTCCCCAGGGATCATTTTCATAGAAGGTCTGGTCAGCCTCATCAAACTTATCTACAAGCGCCACCTTCACACGGGCATTACCCCAACCACGGCTACCTACTCCGGTTTTTACATAGCTATCCATCGGACCATTCATCAATGCTTTAATCAGAAAGTTGGTTCCGGCACTGCTCTGTGCATAGTCAGCATCCTGCACCAAAGGCCAGATAATTTCGGAGCAAGTATTGTTATCTGCCAGGAAGATGTGACGGTAATCAGAAGCCAACGGATAATTACCTTCCGTAATCACTTTCTTGGCATATTTATAAGCATTGGTATATTCATTCTTGCCTACCCATGTTTCGGCATTCAGATAGACACGTGCCAAGAGAAACCAAGCCGATACACGATCCACACGGCCATATTCATTCCGCTTCGGTTCTTTCAGCAAGGTTGTCAGTTCTTCCGTTTCGGAAACCACATAGTCGTAGATTTCCTGGCGGGTCTTCTGATGAGGAATCGTACCTACATCCATCGTTTCATCAATGAAAGGACCCGAACCGTACAAGTCGCAAATCATGCTGTAGCAATAAGCACGGATGAAGCGTGCTTCGGCACGGTAATAAGGCATTTCAGCCTGCAAAGCATCGTATACGCCACGGTCTTTCAATTTTCCTTCCGTACTTTCGCGCAAGAACTCATTACAGTAGTTAATGGCCATATACAGACGATAATATGAATAGCAAATAATCTTTGTCGAAGGGTCCCAGTTCATATACAACAGTGACAAACTTCCATGACTGCCACCGGAATGGAAAACGATCTCATCCGTACAAGCCTCTTGCAAATAGAACAGGGCACGTGTATAACCACTATAACCTTCATCAATACCCGGCACGTCACCGTTTCCGCCATCACCACCCTTTTGTCCGGTCTGGATAAGGCTGGCGTAACACTTTGCCAATACTCCGATGTATCCCTCAGGCGTAGAATAAACCTTCTCGCCCACCAATTCATTGTCGTCCAAAGGCAATGTATCCAAATCTCCCAGACAAGAAGAAAGAAGGAAGAGAGATACCAGACATATACTTGCTAACTTGAAATATTTCGTTTTCATTGTTTTCTGATTTTTCATGAATTAAAAATTAAGATTTACTCCCAGCATGAACATACGCGGGCGCTGATAGATGTTCTTATCGATGCCGCTATAAATTTCCGGGTCAAGACCGCTATAGCCTGTCAGTGTACATACATTCTGCACGGTGAAAGAGAGACGAAGAGAGGTCTTTTCGTTCCACAACTTATCGAATGTATGTCCTAACGTAATGTTGTCGATACGGAAGAAGTCGCCTTTCTCCAGGAAGTAATCGGTATAGATGCGATCCTGCGTAAATCCGGTTTCAAGGGTAGAACGCAGAATATTGCTGGAAACGCCGGTTCCGCCATAAAGTCCGTCCAAAGAATCGGAGGCTTTCACATAGTTATAAACATAAGCACCGAAGCTTCCATGTCCGTTGATACCCAAATCCCAGTTCTTGTATGTCAGACGGGTAGAAAGACCGCAGTAGTAAGGAGCTTTGGAGCTTTTGCCGGTCACGTACTTGTTGGCATCTTCTTCGCTGCTGGTGACGGAACCATCTTTTGCGATATATTTGCCATCCAGCGGCTTACCATTATCGTCATAAGCCTGTTGCAACAGGTAGAAAGTATTCGGAGTTTCGCCTACCATGTGGACTTGCAGATATTTACCCGTACCGCCGGCATTACCTGTCTTCACATAGTTGTCTTCACGGTCAATGGTGTTCAGCTTTGTAATTTCAGAAGTATTCCAGGTAAAATTACCGCTGACAGTCCATTCCCAATCCTTATTCTTCACGGGAATCACGTTGATACCGATTTCCAGACCTTTACTCTTCATATTACCGATATTGGTCTCAATCATATTGGTAAAGTTGCTTCCGGCAGGAACGAATATCTTATTCAGCAGGTCTTTGGTAGTACGCCAGTAGTAATCAATCGTACCGGAGATGCGGTTGTTCAGGAAACCATAGTCGATACCGATATTATAAGTTTCGGTAGTCTCCCACTTGATGTTGGCATCGTAGCCATTGGGACGGTAAGTAGTGTACCATTGATCACCGAAGTAATAGCGGGATTCGTCATAAGATGCCGTATAAGTCGGCAGGTGCTGATAGTATGAACCGATGGATTGCTGACCGGTCTGGCCGTAGCTCAAACGGAGTTTCAAATCGGACAGGGCTTTGAAGTTAGAGAGGAAAGCCTCTTCGTTCACACGCCAGGCTGCCGCAACTGAAGGGAAATACCCCCAACGGTTATCGGGAGAAAAACGTGAAGAAGCATCTGCACGCAGAGTAGCCGTCAACATGTAGCGTTGTTTCCAGGAGTAGTTTACACGTCCATAGAAAGAAAGTAGGTAAAGTTCAGCTTCGGCATGCTGGGGGGTAGCCAGTTCTTTGCCTTCGGTGTCGGTGGTTACACTATTATTCTTATACCAGAAACGTTGCCAGCCATAACCACCCATGACATTGATGTGATGATCTTTCAGTTCCTTATCGTAATTGGCATAGAAATCGAGCAAGGTGTTGCGCTTGGTCTGATGGTATTTATAGCGTTTGCCCGTACCGTCATTCTGATTTCCAGTGTACATGGAGGGAGCAAGATCGGGCACATTTTCACGATTGTCATTCTTCTGGATGTCATAGCCCATATTCAGATTGAAGCGCAGGTCTTCCAATCCGTGCACCTTGTAGTCGAGGGCAATGTTACCGATAGAACGTTTTGTTTTTTCGAGTTTGTCAGCCAGTTCCAGATCGGCAACCGGATTCGCAGCGGCCAGCGTGATGGGTTTACCGCCATTCATCCATGTATAATATCCCAGACCTACATTACCTTCATAGTCTTCGTAAACAGGACGGGTAGGATCAAAAGAGATGGCACTGCCAATCACGCCTGTTGAAACCGGTTGATTATTCTCAATACTTCCCTTGACGTTGATATCTACAGAAAGATGTTTATCAAAGAACTTCGGAGACAGACCTACACTGGCGTTGATACGCTCGTAGTTATTATTCTTCAATGTACCATTCTGGTTAGTATATCCTACGGATACACGGTAAGGCATATTCTTCAAAGCTCCGGTCATGGACAAGTTATGATCCGTACCCAGTGCCACGCGGTAGATTTCTTTCTGCCAGTCTACATCTGCATTGCCCAGCTTGAAAGTCTCCGGAGCATTGGCATGCTCGGCAAAAGCCTGACGGAATTCTTCAGTAGACAGTACATCCATATACTGATATACATTGCTTACTGTCATGTTTCCGTTATAGTTGAAGGAGGGACGGGAGGTACCGTCAGCACTTCCCTTCTTGGTAGTGATGATGATGACACCATTGGAAGCACGCGAACCGTAAATAGCTGTGGCAGAAGCATCCTTCAATACTGTAAAGGAAGCAATGTCGTTCGGATTGATGGCACTGATAGAAGTATTGCTTACGGGTACTCCATCGATAACAATCAGCGGATCATTATCTGCCGACAAAGAGGCTCCCATACGGATACGGATGGTACCGCCGCTACCCGGTGCACCATTGCCCGGCACGATATTCACACCGGCAACTTTACCCACCAGAGCATCTTCAGCAGTCAATTGCTTACCTTTGTTCAGCTCATCCGGTTTCACAGTCAGCAAAGATCCGGTCACGTCGCCTTTCTTCACCTGTCCGTAGCCGATGACTACAACTTCGTCCAGTAACTCACTGTCTTCCTGCATAGTAACTACAATGAGAGGTTTGTCTGTCACGGTGATTTCCTGTCCTTTATAACCGATACAGGTGACGGTAAGTACATTTCCGGTAGCCGCCTTCAGTGTAAAATTGCCGTCCACATCGGAAATAGTACCTATAGAAGTACCTTTAATAAGAATGTTAGCTCCGATAACCGATTCACCGGTAGCATCCTTCACATGCCCTTTCACCACGATGTCTTGTGCTGAAAGCGACAGGGATAGTAGTAATCCCAACAAAGGGAGAAGTCCCTTGACAAGTCTAAAAATGTTTTTCATAAGGTTATTATTATAATTAATAAAAAAATAATTTTCTCTTACCTCTGTACCTGTAGGGGCGAATCTCTGTTCGCCCGCACACGGCACAGACTTTTTTCTATAATCCTCGTGTAACCTGTTTACCCGATAAAAACCAATACCTAAAGAAAATCTATTGTTAACTTTAATTTCTACGGCAAAGGTAGAGCATAACTTTCCGGGTAAGAGAGCTGAGTAGATACGTAAAGTAGATATAAGTAGACGCTTTAAAATGATAAGTAATTGAAATACAATACAAAGCCACTTCCCTACATGAGTCAGGAAAGTAGATTTAAGTAGACATTTGAGGAAAAAAGAAAGAGGTTTTATTAGCCTATTTGCTGCACAGCTTCCATAAATTCATCCTTGGAAAGCAAAGATTTGTTCCGCACTTTCAGACGATAGTTGTACACCGTCTGGGCAGAATAATGAAGGAAGTTCGCAATCTTCCCACTATCTGTAATACCCAATCTGATCAGAGCAAAGACACGCAACTCGGGGGTCAGCAGTTCACCTTCCTTCGGACAGATGCGTTCATCTTCCTGAAGTAAAGTATTGAACTGTTCTATGAACTTAGGATAGAGTTTCAGGAACACACTATCGAACGTGTAGAAGAATTCTTTCAACTCATTGGCAACAAAAGAAGAGGAATTGACAGTCTTATACAAATCATCCAATTGCCCGGTCTTGATTTTACGGGCAAGCATTTTCCGTTGTTCTTCCTGCTTGTTGATATATAGAGAGCACATATTGAATACATAGCCGATATATTCTTCCTTCACCTGATTGGATTCCTGCAACTTATCATTCAGTGTATGCAGATCAGAATTGATATGTTTAAGTTCCTCATTCATAGTGTTCACCGCTTTCCGGGCTACATTCAGCCGCTTCATCTGATAGAAAATGAACATCAGAGCAATCAGCAATATGATCAGCAAGACAGATGTCAGAATGACCAGGGCAACCATTTGTGTTTTCTCCTCCTTCAACTTGTTTTCGTACGTCCGGCTGATAACGGGAAGCAGTTCCGAAATCTCCTGCGTACGATAGCGTGCATTGCAGAAGGTGGCATCTTGCATAGAACATTCTATATAAGTATAAGCACGTTTTATATCTCCTTCCTGAAACAGAATGTTCGCTAACTTCCACAAGGAGATGTATTCCTTCGTTGCCGCCTGAATATCGGCAATAGCCGAAATAGCCAGATATTTCTTCTGCAATTCAGTATTGCCCATAAAGGCATAAGCATTGGCGAGACCGATAGAAGGAATGGCAACACTGTACCCCTTCTCTTCATGTGTCTTGTAGCAACTTTTCAGTATCTCTATGGCCTCATCATACTTTTCTTCATACAGCAATTTCTCACTCATCATCAACAGATAACCCTGTGAACCGGGACGGCGCATACTGATAATAGAATCTTTATATTGGTATGCCAACCCCCGGTAATGTTCTTTCATCTGATCAGAGAAAGCATAATCCGCCATCAGCGTATAAACCTGATGATACTGATAATAATAATAGGAAACGCCGGAAGCGTCCAGATCAGCGGACTTGATTCCATCCAGTATTTCCAACCCTTCCTTATACATGGCCACTCCTATCATTACTTCGGCTATATTCAGTTCAGCCGAACGAATGTAAAGGGGATTCTTCATGCGCTTGGCAAGTTCTACGCGCTGATTGGCCACCCATAGAGCCGAGTCCATACGGTAAGAGCGATATTTGCCAAATAATTCGCGGTAAAGATCATAACGCTCCTGATCGGAATGAGACAGCCGGAGTTTTCGTTGCAAGGCATCTATTTGTTCCTGGCGTTTCAGGGTATATTGAGGACGGTTTCTGATAGACATATCAAGTTCACGAAGCAAAGAATCAATTTCACTGGGATGGACATGCAGGGATAGGGATGCTAACAAGACTGCCAAAAACACCTTTAGTTTCCTCATACGGATTTCTTTCTCGGTTTAACAATAGATCTTCACGGACAAAAATACGGAATAAATATCTGAAATGGAAAGTTTCATGAGGCTTTTGGCAGGAATTCACCGGAAACGTTGACGTACGGTTCATTCATAAAGGGAAAAATAAGCTTTGCTGAAAAGATAAAAAATTCTGTACTATATGATTCGATTATTTATTAGGCAGTGACTACTAAAGTTACACCACCGTTTTTCCTATAACTTTTATTATAATAAGTGCGCCCACTAAGGCTTAATTTAGTGGGCGCACATGTTTGCTTTTGAGACTGTAAAGATAGTGATTTATTTCATTACATCAAAAAGTTTAATTAGAAGTATTGAAAGTATTCATAAATAACCCTATTTCTTTTGAAAGGTTGATGTTTTTGCTACATTGATTGACTTCTAATATGTCTAATGTTTTATCAGATATAGATTTCGTATCTTTTACAGAAGCATACATAATAAGTATAGCTCCGGTTTTATCGTTTATTTGTACCATTACACCAATTTCCATATCTATACTTGCAAGTAATATCTTATTCTGATTCTCATCAATAGAGACGACAATATACCTTTCTGCTAAAAATTTAGAAGTCTCTGCTCCTTTAAATATATCGGTAGCAAGTATAACGGCATATAATCCATTATTTTTAAACATATAATCATAGTAATCAATGACATTCTTGCCAATATATACTAAGTTATTAGCATCTGTTTTTGATGATAACGTATATCCTGACATTGCATTTTTTACCTCATTCATAGAAGCACCAAATTTTAGATACGGTTCTTCGTATGTAGTATAGTTAGGATTTACAGTCACTTTGCATATATCTCCATTAGCTTTAATATTAGTAATTCCAACTCTATTTGCTGTAACATTGCCATTGTTATCTACTTCGGCTATTAATGGCTGGTCAGAACTCCAAGTACATTCACCACCTCCATAAGACAGCGTCATTGACTGCCCAACTTTTAAAATAATTTCTTTTTGAGATAATCCGCTATCATCATCGTCACTTGAACAAGATGATAAACTGAAAGCTGATGCTATTATTAGCATCCACATGAAAAGACTCTGTTTCATAACTGTAATTTTTATTGGTTAATACTAAAAAACTCTGTTTATTCAGCAATAACCGTACAGCTATAAAAAAGCGTAGACTATCGCCATACGCCTTCTTGGCTCACCACAAGCCACAATACATTATGGGGAAGTCTACGCCTATAAGGTGCAACTCACCCAACATGTATTGGTTCTTTAATAGCTCATTTTCTTTTCCGAGGTGGTGATTCAGAAGGCGGTTGAGCTATAATATTTCTCACGAAAAATTAGATTTCTCTCCTATTTTTCGTATCTTTAATGCAAAGATAAGCAAAAATTGACTATTTCAATTAACAAGAGTCAATTTATTATTGTTATTCAAATTAATTGCTTTATTCTGCAAAATATAATAATAGATATGGAAGATATGATTTTAGAGTTCATAAAAGAACATTTTGGGATAGCTTTTATTATATTTGTGTAGTCGTAAACACGACTATGATTTTACATATTAAAGAAAAAGCGTTTAGCTGATTTTTGTGTCAGAGAAAAGTCGAAAATCATCTATACGCACATAGAACAGACTATACGCCTCACCGTTATATGCGGTAGGCATTTCCTGTTTGTGCGTAAGGGCTTCGACTCCCTCTCCGGCGGATAGGCAAATGCCTTACCGCTTTTTTATGCTTACCAGATTACAACATTGGGCAGAAGCTGTAAGAACTCTTTTAACCTCAAAGGCAAGTCAAATCGAGCAAATGTGGAAGCCGGACGGCTGAAACTTCCAGCTTTATAGCTGTTTCAGGTATATTTCAGCCGGAATGCCGATGAACAGGGAGTTTGAGATAAGCTGAAAGGCTGAAAGAAGAAAAAACACTCAATGTATTGAATAACATCTGAAAACAAGCAGTCTTATGATCCAGAATAAGCAATGTTATGAATGATTAGATTGCTTATTATCATCCACAACAAGCAATCTAATTTCAGGCAAGTCCGATTCCTCTTTTCGCATCTATATATCGGTAACGTTGGATATATAGATACTACACATCCGATATATAGGTGCAACGCATCCGGTATATAGATGCTGCGCGTCCGATATATACAGCTAATAATACACTACACACCACTCCCCCCCTTCTGCCGCAAGGCACTTGTAGCCCGTAACGCGTAGCTCGTAGCTGATTCATCTTCTGCGACGTCCGAACAAGTCCTTTATCCCATCCAGATCAAAACCTAACGTAAAACGAAGTGTCTGGTCGAGCGGATTACTTTGTGCCGTAGATACCAGATAAGCAGCATCCAACGAGAATACGCTCATCTTGAATCCTGCACCAAAAGAAAAATATTTGCGGTTTCCTTTGTTCTCATGTTCCCAGTGATAGCCACCACGAATGGAAAACTGTTCGTGATAAGTATATTCCAATCCCAAAGACCACTGTATCTCCTGCAATTCTTCCTTGAAGCCGCCGGGAGCATCACTGAAAGATTTGAAAATACCCTTAATGGGAGAAATATCATTATAATCACGGTCCAAACGCTCTTCATACTCTTCCTGCGACTCATCTTCTCCACGAACAGGACGGGTAGGAACCATATACTTATTGGCATCAAAACTAACTCCGATTGTATTATAATCATCTATCGGAAATAACAGGGAAGCACCCAAACGTAAGTTGGTAGGCAAGAACTGGCTGGTATTACCACTATCATAAGAAATCTTCGTACCGATATTGGAAGCATTCAGTCCGAAAGAAAGCATACACTCCCGTTGGGCAAGTATGACGTAATTCGTATAATAGAAGGCAATATCGGCAGCAAAAGCAGAGCCGGCGGAAACTTCTTCATCTTCCCTGTACGCCAGGTCGGAATAAATGTATCGCAAGGCAACCGCAGCAGAGAAATGTTCGGAAAGCATGCGGGAGTACGCCACATCCACCGCCATTTCATAAGGTTTAATGGTATATCCGGGAGAATTTTCATCCTGATATGCTACGGGCACTTCACCCAAAGAGAAATAACGCAAAGAACCGCTGACAGCCTGATAATCTCCGATACGGTAGTAGCCTGCCAGATATGCCAGATCAATATCATTCACCAACTTGCGCAACCAAGGTGTATAGGAAACCGCTACTCCGGCACGGCTGATCGTAAACGGATACTTAGCCGGATTCCAGTATTGAGAGTTTACGTCCGGATCTGTAGCCGCACCCACATCTCCCATACCACCGCCACGGGAGTCAGGGGCAATACCCAAAGAGTTAACACCGGTATTAACGGGATTAAACTGATTCTTGTCCTGGGCAAGAAGGTGTACGGACAAGAAAGCTATGAGTAATAGCAAGATGTATTTCTTCATACGATATTATTTATAATACGATCTCAAATATAAAAAACAAAATCTAACTTAATTTCCCTCCTTTTGGGAGGAGGAGAATTTAGTTACTTCTTTCAATTGAGATACTTATGATTTCTAATAACAATACTAATAAAACAGAGAATCCCCCTGTTTATTGTGACAGGATAATGATTTTCTGTGATTTCGTACTTTCGCGACTACCGTCGGAGACAATAGATGCACGATACAGATAAGCACCCGGTGCCAGACGTTGCCCGCCATTACTGCACAAGTCCCATTCCACATAATAAGTTTGTCCTTCGGATACTCCCTTCTCCAGATGTGTCCACATTTCCCGTCCGGCAAAATCGTATACGGACATACGGACCGCAAGCGTGGAACCGGGGCGATTGTGAGAAAGAACGAATGTAGTACTTTCACGGGCAGGGCTTTGTGTACAAATAACAGAGAACAGACCGGGACGCAATCCGCGAACCACCTCAAACTCCAAAGTCTTTGTAGAGGAATTATTCAGCAAATCCCAGGCACGGAACGACAACGTATGTTTGCCCTCAGTGAGTTCGGGCACAGAAAAGTATACCGTTCCCCGGGTATAGTCTCCCGCTACCGGAGTATAATAATCATTCAGATTATAAGTCAGCACCGCACTGCCGTCGATACAAAGCGAAAGATCATGTCCGATACCATTGCCAACCGTATTGATACCATCCGCATCTTCCAATTCCGCCACAAACAACGGGGTGGTATTGGTTTGTCCACCAGGACTAAAGTCCGGCGTATTCAGATAAACGGTTATCTTAGGTCCTAATGTGTCCGTCAGAGAAACACCATCATCCGTTCCACCCACCAGGAAGCGGTCGAAAGCTCCGCCGGCTTCATGAGAATGAACGGCATCCAGAGCATAAAGGCTCAATAAACCTTCCTCATCGGAATAGTTGATATCCAACGGCACGGGGAAAGTAAATTCAAACCGTCCCTGACGAACCGAGTCACTGCCGGAGAAAAGAGTTTTACTACGCTCGGTATAAGTGAAAGCTCCCTCATCACGATTATCAAGAGTTGTCACTTCTTCCTTACTATCCAGCACAGTAGGGTGCACTGTACCGGTAAAGTCTTCAGCCAAAGCTCCTTCGGGAGTCAGGATACGTCCTTTTACTGTAATCTTGCTACCGGCTTTCACCTGCGGATAGACGCTCGTTTCTTCTGCCACATTCACCCCCGCAAATTCGTCTACCTGCACCTGGTAATCGGGATATGCCAAAGTCAGGGCAGGATCGCCAATCAGAGAGAAGTTCAGTTTATTCCTATCGTTAGCCAAAGATTCATCGCACTTGGAAAGCCGCATGATGTCTCCAAGGCGCAAACGTTTACCTTCGGGACGCGAAAAAATATGACGGAGGAAAGCCTGATTCAACGTGGAGTTTTGCGAAGCATACACCACCCGCGATGTAGTGAGTAAAGCTATAGCACCACCTTTAGTATTCAGGAAAGCCTGCTCTCCGGCAGAAGTTTGTATATCATCAAAACGGGTAAAGTCACAGGTGGCGGTAATCCATAGAGGAAGGCGGGGAGACGTCATTTTAGTGATGTCAGCCATCGTCAGCAGATTCTCTGCCGCCCATGCAGAAGTACTTCCATGACCTGTATAGTTGACTACCAACATTCCCCTGTTAAATAACTGCAAGAGGCGTTTCGTAGCATCAGGATAAGTTTCTCCGGTAGCGGAAGATTCACGATGGAAAGCATCGGCATAGATCCGGTTGACAAGCAGGGAAGGATAGTTTCTCTCGGTGTAACTTGCCAATAATTCAGATTGAGAAGCATGCAGATTCTTATCTCCGTCATCAGCTACATAGCAAACTGTATGTTTCCACGGACCCGCCTGTTTATTTTCCATATAAGCAATTGTCTTATCTACAGCAGCTTTTGCCTCAGCCGCTGTACGAACGGGGAAACGTCCGATGCCAATATCCAACATACCGGCTGTAAGATCATCCCCTTCTTCATCATCAAGAAAACCGAAATAATCGTCAGTTACATAGGAGGAAGTCTCTTCCAGAGAAGCTTCCGATTGGTAAGACAGCAGAAAGCTTTCAGGCAGGTAACTCTTCCAGGAAGAAGTCAACATACGATTATCGTAACTGCAATCTCCGAAGAATAACAAGTATTTGGGACGTTCAGCTTCATTCGGGAAGCGATCATACAACATCTTCATCAGACGACGATAAGCCGTTCCATCTGGTGTACCGGAGGAAAACTCATTGTAGATTTGCGGAGCGGTAAGGACAAGGACGGACAATCCGTCTTTCTCACGATGGGCTTGTGCCAGTCGTTCCGCCTGTGCCAGCAGGTCTTTCCGGTCGGGAGCAATGATAATCATATCCGTAGCTTCCAGAGAATGCAGATTCTGGTTCGCAACCCCACCTACGTTTTCCACTGTATCAAAGCCTCCCGCTTCGGGAGTGATGGCAACAAACTCACGCAACTCTCCTGCGGGAATAGTAAATGTATAGGTGCCATCGGCAAAACTGCCTTCTATTCTACCAATGTTTGCAGGATTGGTGACATCCCACACAACAGTAGAAGCTGTGGCACCGGAAAGAACGAACGTTGTCTCCTTATGAATGGAAGCCAAAGAGCGAAAAGTAAGATAAGGAGTGTTCAACGTAAGTGCACGCATGTAGTTTAAGGCAATGTAATCCAGACGCCCCGATGTACCCGAAGGGCGGGTATGGGTGATGGTTACAACCGTATTTTCCGACTTAGTCCCTTGCCAGGAAGCATTTATCGTTGCAGAAGTAGCTCTGGTATAATATTGATTATCGGAATCAATGGATACCAGTGTGATATTGCCTTTCGGTTCACCATTCACTGAAACAGAGTAGCTGGTAGACGCATCAATGGAGCGGGCGGCAAAGACAGTAGTCAACCATCCGGCAGCTTCCGGCACAATGCCCGGCAAGTTCAATGTATAACTTTTCGTATTTCCGGCCACATAGTCATAATCTTCATAAAGCTGCCTACCGGTACCTGCCCAACTATATGCATCTTTTTCATAGATAGCAAAGGAATTAAAAGTCGTCAGTCTGTTGGCCGAAGTCTCTTCCAACGAAGAAAAAATTTCAGTTTCCATTTCCGGAATATCCTCCCGATCAGTCAGGAAGTAATACCCTTCATCAGAGTAAAAGTTGCGCTCGCGAACAAAGTAAGTATTTTGGCTGTCCGGTGTCCAGGATACAGTGCCACGACCATAAAACAACACACCATCTGACAAACGCAACAAAGGAACTTCGGGTAAGTCAGCTGCCGGATGTTCATTGAAACGTTGGGACAGCAAATAACCGCCATAACCAAATACGCGGACTTTTTCGGGTATTGAGAATCCCATCTTTTTTAATTCGGCATTCGTGATTTTAAAGACTCCGGTATTTCTCACACTTATCTTCGTCCAACGGCCGGAAGCAAGAAGTGATGTTGTACAATCCTTTAGAGATACTTCGGATAAAGTTGTTTTCAGATTTCGGGTAGTTGTCTCCTCCCCTATTCTATCTTTCTTAAGAAAAGAATTCACGGATAGTTTGAAAGAATTCAGCCGTTGATAACTTCCTTCACGAAAAACAACAGGAACAAAGCTTATGGAGAGAAAACCACGATGTGCGGAAACTTTAATGAAAGAGTTTATCTGTGGAGATGCCGGCAAGCCTTCCCGGAAAGCCACATTCTCATTGGGTAGCTGACGTAAACTGTCGAGTCGCATCTCTAATGCCGCCACTTCACTCCGGTTTAACTTCTGATATTCCGGAAACTCTATTTCCACCTGATAGGTGAAGGAACGGAAGTCTTTCCCCAAAGGGAGTTCACGCGTCACTACGGGAAGCGCCTGTGCAGAAGACAATTCCTGCCAGTTCAGCGTAATGAATTCCTGCGCTGAAACCGGAAGAAGAAAAGCGATAAAGCAACAAAGCAACCAGCAACGTTTGATAAACATATCGTAATAAATTGACTCAACGAATATAAAAGTCGAGCAACTTATCTTCTCCGAGGTATCCTTCCAAATGCTGTCCTATCTGTACCGGACCTACGCCTGCGGGAGTTCCCGTAAACAACAGGTCGCCTATTTTCAGCGTCATAAAGCGGCTGACGTATGCAATGATCTCATCCACTTTGAAAAGCATATCCGAGGTATTGCCATGCTGCACTTCCTTGCCGTCTATTTCCAGACGGAAATCAAGCCGCTGCAAATCGCCTCCTGCCTGCTCCAAAGGAACAAAAGTTCCGATAGCTGCCGAATGATCGAACCCTTTGCAAAGTTCCCAGGGATTACCCGCTTCACGGAACTTACGTTGCAAGTCGCGTGCCGTAAAGTCGATGCCTACAGTCACTGCGTCATAATAACGATTGGCAAAGCGCGGCGCAATGTTTTTTCCCAAACGGCAAATACGTACCACCACCTCAGTTTCGTAATGAACCTCATCCGAAAAATCGGGAATAAAGAAAGGCTTTCCGTCTTTCAATATAGCCGAGTCGGGCTTCATGAAGATAACCGGCTCTTTATTAACTAACGTATGCCCCAGCTCTTTATTGTGCAGTGCATAGTTCATTCCGACAGCAATAATCTTCATTATTCGATTTCGTTAAAATTCAGGCGGTTGAACATCACCGCCAAATGAGCATATAGAGAAGTATTCTGAACAACGATATTTTCCGGCACACGGATACGGAACGGGGTAAAGTTCCATACAGCTTTGATGCCACCCGCTATCATGGTATCCGTAATGCATTGGGCTATCTCGATAGGTACAGTCAGCACACCGATGTTCACATCATATTCGCGCATCTTCTGCTCGAATTCACTGGAATGGAAGATCGGTATTCCGTTCAATGTAGTGCCTACCAATTCCGGGGTCACATCAAATGCTGCTACAATTTCCAGCCCGAAGTGCTTCAAACCGGAGTCGCGCAACAATGCACCACCCAGACTACCTACTCCAAACAGAAATGCTTTATGCATATCGGTAAATCCGAGGAAGTCTTCCAGTACGGCTATCAGCGTATCGACTTCGTAGCCTACACGCGTACGCCCGGAGATGTTGACATACGACAAATCCTTGGCTATCTGTGAAGCATCTATATTGATTTCTTTGGATATCTGTGTAGAAGAGACGTACCGCTCGCCCCGCTGCTTGAGCAGCTTAACATTCGACAAGTACCACGGCAACCTGCGCAAAGTAGGCTCCGGCACTTTCATGCTATCCTTATATTGAATTGCCTGGTTCGTGGTCATTTTCTTCATTTCTTTCGGTTACGGGTGGACAAAAATACGCTTTTTTTGGAAAAGAATACTCCAACAGAAGAAAGTTAACATAATTTCCACAAAAGTTTTACTTGTCAGCAAAGAGGGATAACGGCAAACTAAGGGAAACTCCCACCGAATGGAACTTCAGGCAATCGAAACCGGCAAAGACTCCTATCCGTGCCATATCGGAAAACCCGATCGAATATCCAATCTCCGTATAGGGGCGCCCACCATATATCACGATGGAACGAAGATGCAAAGCTTCATCAAATGCTTTTCTTGACAGAAAAGGAAGATGTTTCAAAAGCAGATATGGAGTATACCAGGATACATTAGCCTGTGCCCAGCGGGTATTAGTGGACAAAACGTAGTTGTCCAGTAAACTAAACCCGGTATCGAAAGAACGTTCCGTAACCAATATGCGGGTAGAAGCGAAATGTTTAAAGTCGGGGAACTGAAGATTCTTTGCATCAAAGAATGAACCTGCATTCACTGACCAATGCAGGCGATTGAACATTCCGAATTCAATTTTCTGTTTAGCTGAGAACTGCATCAGGTGGTATGAGGTAAAATAACGGCTTCCGCTCATAGGGAAAGCTCTGTCATATTTCAAGGCAAATGTAGGATAACGGGAAGCTTCATACACTTTTTTACCTTGCGACATGTGATAGTAGTGAGCCGGAGTGTACTCCAACTCAAAAGAAGCTTTCAGGATATCATTCTCCGGCATTGGTCGGAAAGCAGTGTTTTCCGGAATATTCGGTTCGGCATCTCTTTTGAACCAACTTTTATGGATATGGTTATCCAGCATCTTCCTGCGTTGCCAGGAAAGTGAGGAAGAAAAAAGTAATCCGTTAGCCGGCTCTATCGCATGGTCAACTGTGAAGAAGGTATTCTCGTAAAGCTTCAGATGGTTATGACCGAACAGCGAGCTGGACATACTGTTAATCAAACGGGATTCTCCACTTTCCGAATTATAATCAGCGGACAGAAGACCTCCGGAAAGAGATAAATAACCACGGTTTCGGGGAGCATAATCTAATGTCAGTTCTCCTTGTCCAATCCAGTTTTTGCGGGCAGTGGTATAATAGAAAGAAGGCACAAAACGAAGTGTAGAAGATTCTGACAACTTCACTCCTGTCTTTAGCTTAACTCCTAACCAGAAGCCATCCACAAAATTATATTCGGGAATATAAGCGGAAAGACCAGGTAAAGTTAACCATGCATTTTTATTGGAAGTTCTGAAAGTCTTTCCCCACATAATGGTATTCAGTACTTGCCCGACCGCTGTTTTCTTCTCGGATTTTTCTCCGGGTGACAAATCTTTCAGCGCAAGCTTTTCTTCTTTATATTGATAACTCTGCACTTCTTCCAATCGCAACGGCACGCTACGGATAGTGGTCCAATAAAGAGAATCCCGCTTATCGGCAAGCGAATCAACCTGAGTATCTTTGCGTCCGATCCGTGCCGGACGTTCAAATTTATGTTTCTTTGGCTGCGCTACTGCATTGGCAGTTACAGGTTTTGTCGTTTTATCCGTACTGGTCTCCGGCTGGATATCCGTTTTTACCTCTCTATAGTGTATTGCTGCCAGATAAGAAGCCTCTGCCTTGAAACCCATTATATCAATGGTAGAAGAGGTCGTAATAGAAACCGGCAGAAAAACAGAAGACTGTACTTCCTTGCAAGTGATCTTAATCTTTGCTTTCAACCCGGTAGCGCGAACATTGACATCAGCAGCTGATATACACCATAAATCTTCTACAATGAACAGGTCTCCTTCCAGCAAACGGTTATCGTCTTTCTTGGGAATCACACGGATCTTATTTATCATTTGTCCTTCTTCCACAAAGCAAGCGTCAAGTTTGAAACGATAGTACGAGAAAGCATTTTTATTTAACGGGGAAACTTTACCGAAAAGCTCGGGGGTATAGAGATTAATCGTAGTTATACCCATGTCCACCCCTATTTCTTCTGGAAAAGAGTTCTTATTGGCTAATACCTTATTATTCCAGACATTGGGGGCAGTAAAGTTCACGATCTGCTGTTGCTCCAAGACAAACAGCTTTCCAAGCCATTCTTTTGCATCTTTCCGCACCTCTTTGGATAGTTTCAGGACAGCGGGAATAGCGGTCCCTTTACCGGTTCCCTTCAGATACGTGCCGGCAGTGTAGCTTTTTATCTGAGTGCGATAGTAAGGAGCACGTGCTATCGCTTTACGCATCACTGCATAGGCCGGATCTTCATTTCCCTTGGTGATGTTTACTTCCGGCAGGCTATAGGTACGTTCGGCAAGCACTATATCCTTCTCATAATCACGATTCAGCATTTGAAAAGTAAAGGTCTGGGATATGAATCCTAAAGAAGAAACCTCACAGGTATATTGTCCGGCAGATAATTTCGTTTGAAACCGCCCATGCTCATCGGTAGTTAAACCGGACTTCATTTCTCTCAGATAGAGAGCGGCATAAGGAACCGGCTTTCCGTCAGTATCTGTAACAGTACCCTTGAAAGATTGTGCAAAAGACAGTATAGTAACCAAAGACAATAGGAATAGCCAGATGATTCTTTTCATATTTCGTATATTTGAAGCTAAATAGCGTTTTCTATTAGACGATAAAAGTCCAAAAAGATTGCAAAGTTCCACGCAAAATATTACTTTTGGTTCTTAAAACAGAACGAATATGAAGAATAATGATTGGAAAGAACGGTTGAATGTTGTTTATTCTACCAATCCGGACTATAGTTATGAAATGGAAGATGATGGGGAACAGGTTACCCCGGAAGCTTCCAGACAGAAGTTGCGTGTTCAGTTGGATCGCAAGAATCGAGGAGGAAAAGTAGTCACACTTGTCACGGGTTTCGTAGGTACGGAAAATGACCTGAAGGAGTTAGGTAAATTACTGAAGTCTAAATGTGGCGTAGGTGGAAGTGCCAAAGACGGAGAAATCATCGTACAGGGAGATTTCAAACAGAAAGTACTGGAACTACTTAAGAAAGAGGGATATACGCAGACTAAACCGGTCGGATAATCCAGTCCTTCTGTTTTCAGTAGGTATATCACTTCTTTCAAAAACAGCAAATATGCATAAAAAAACGACCGCTACGGAAACTCCGTGCGGTCGTTTTTTTATATATATTGAGTTGAATTATTCAGCTTTCAAAGTGAAACGCTTGAAGTCTACAATCTTCAATTCAGGGTCAGCTGCTGCCAACACTTCTCTTACGGTCTTCTTAGAGTCCATGATATTTTCTTGGTTCAGCAAGCAAACTTCTTTCAAGAACTTAGCCAAACGACCTTTAGCAATGTTCTGAATCATTTGTTCGGGCAGATGTGCAGCCTTCTCAGCAGAAACAGTAGCAATGATTTCTTTTGCTTTTGCTATATCTTCAGCTGTAATCCAACCTTTAGCCATGTTGCTCTCCATGTGATCTTCGCTGTCCACGTGAGTCGGGTTGATACCTGCTTTCTTCAAAGCAGCCTCAACAGCCTTCTGTACCTGTTCTGCTTTGGTCTTCTCGATAGCAACTTCAATTTCTTTCTGCTTCACTTCTTCAGAAACACCATCCTCGTCAATTGCAATCGGGTTCATGGCAGCAATCTGCATAGCCACTTCCTTAGCCAACTGCTCGTCAACTTCTTTATTGAAAGCAACGATAGTGCAGAGACCATTTCTATTCATATGATTGTAAACAACAGTACTTGCACCCTCTACAGTCATGTAGCCGTCAAGTTCCATTTTCTCGCCTGTAATACCGCTACGGTCAGTCACTGCATCCTGTACAGTACCGTTACCCATCGGCAATGCTTTCACTTCATCCAAAGTTTTGCAGTTGTTAGCTACAGCAAGATCAAGAATATCCTGAGTCAATTTTATGAAATCAGCATTCTGAGCTACGAAGTCAGTTTCACACTTCAACGCAATGATTACGGCAAAGTTACCGGTAGTTTTAGCCAAAACACAACCTTCAGAAGCTTCACGGTCTGAACGCTTAGCGGCAACAGCCTGTCCCTTCTTGCGGATTATTTCTATTGCCTTGTCGAAATCGCCTTCAGCTTCCGTCAATGCATTCTTACAGTCCATCATACCTGCTCCGGTCATTTTACGGAGTTTGGTAATATCAGCCATTGTTACAGCCATAATATATTTTCTTTTTATAATTAATATTCTAAATGATAAAATGGTAAGATGATAGGATGGTAAGACGATATTATCATCTTATCATTTTACCATCTTACCATTCAATTATGATTAAGCCTCTTCGTCTTCCTTCAGGAAAGCAGCAGCTTTAGCTGCATTGATTGCTTCCTCGTCAGATTTGTCGAGTCTTGCTTTTGTAGCTTTCTTCTTGCCTTTATTGGCAGGAGCTTCACCAGCTGCTTCCATGTCTACTTTTTCAGCTTTTCTTTCTTCTAAACCTTCCTGCATAGCAGCGCAGCAAGCATCCAGAATTACTTCTATTGATTTAGTAGCATCGTCATTAGCCGGGATAACGAAATCAATGTTAGAAGGATCAGAGTTCGTATCAACGATACCGAATACGGGAATACCCAAACGGTTAGCTTCGCGAACTGCAATATTTTCTTTCATAACATCAATAACGAACAGTGCAGACGGCAGACGAGTCAGGTCAGCAATAGAACCCAAAGTCTTGTCCAACTTAGCACGTTGACGTGAAATCTGCAGTACTTCTCTCTTAGACAGATTAGAATACGTACCGTCATTCGTCAATTTATCGATGGTAGCCATCTTCTTAACAGCCTTGCGGATTGTGGGGAAATTAGTTAACATACCGCCCGGCCAGCGCTCGATTACATAAGGCATATTTACAGCAGAAGCTTTGTCAGCAACCACTTGTTTAGCTTGTTTTTTAGTAGCAACGAACAGGACTTTCTTTCCTGATTTAGCAATTTGCTTCAAAGCTTCAGCAGCTTCGTCTACTTTAGCAACTGTTTTGTGGAGGTCAATGATGTGGATACCATTGCGTTCCATGAAAATATAAGGAGCCATTGCAGGATTCCACTTTCTTTTGAGGTGACCAAAGTGGCAACCGGCTTCCAATAATGTATCAAAATTTGTTCTTGACATCTTGTTTTTTCTTTAAATCGTTTACTTTCTTTTTTGTTTTTTCTAAACCAACCGCCGGGTAGTCTATCAATCCAGAGTCCCGGTAGTTTAGATACTAAACGCTCTTTCAGTTGAGAGTTGAGAGATAAAAGTTGAGAATTAAGCAACTTGTCCGCCCCAACATTTCTGCAACTCTTAACGTTTACTGAACTGGAATCTTCTACGAGCTTTCGGTTGTCCCGGTTTCTTACGTTCAACAGAACGCGGGTCACGAGTCATGAAGCCTTCAGCACGAAGAGCAGCTTTGTCTTCAGCATTCATCTTCACCAATGCGCGGGCAATAGCCAAACGCAAAGCCTGAGACTGACCGGTGAAACCACCACCGCAAAGATTTACTTTAATATCATATTTTTCAGCAACACCCAGCTTGCTCAGCGGTTGTTTTACTACATACTGAAGAATAGTTGATGGAAAGTACTCTGCAAGGTCTCTCTTGTTAATAGTAATCTTTCCTGTACCTTCGGTTACGAAAATGCGTGCAATTGCACTTTTACGTCTGCCTAATGCATTTACTACTTCCATATCTATTATTTAAGTAAGTTTATATCAATTGTTTTCGGGTTCTGAGCATCATGTTTATGCTCGCTGCCAGCATATACGTACATATTGCTCAGCAATTTAGCGCCCAATTTGTTCTTAGGCAACATACCCTTTACTACTTTTCTCAACAGTCTGTCATCACCGTTCGGTTTAGCCTGCAGACGAGCAGGAGTCATTTCTCTCTGACCACCGGGATAACCTGTGTATGACAAATACACTTTGTCAGTCCACTTATTACCTGTCATTTTAACTTTGTCGGCATTGATAATGATTACATTATCACCGCAATCTACGTGAGGAGTAAAGTTTGGTTTATACTTCCCTCTCAACAGTTTCGCAACTTTTGCGCCCAGACGACCCAATACTTGGTCTGTAGCGTCAACAATAACCCATTCTTTGGTTACCGTAGCTTTGTTTGCAGAAATGGTCTTGTAACTTAAAGTATCCACTCTTGATTTGTTTTTTAAATGTTACTACTAAAAAAATCTTCATTACGGATTAGCCACCCCGGACAAAGGTGGATTAACTCGCTCTGAATTAATTGCTTATCCTTATTAGATAATAATCGGCTTGCAAAGGTACGGATTTTCCCAAAACTGGCAAACGTTTTCTTCTTTTTTTTAAAGAAGCTGACTATCAATCACAAGCAATGTTAGGACACAAAACAAGCAATGTTCCCATGCAAAAGATTGCTTGCTTTGCATCGGAACATTGCTTATTATATCCGGATAGCCCGTTTTAACGAACAATATCTTCAGGGAATACAGGCGGCATCGTTACCCGCTTCCAGGTTTCATGATACCAACAGTTCAATTCATTGCCATTCAAATCTTTAGAAATAAAATATTTCAGATGCATAAGCCCGCCTTCTCCCATCTCAAACTCCAGGACATTATCTTTATTATCCAGCATGGGCAGATGAATATTCTTCTCAATACTTTCCCGATAGCTATTGTCCGTCAGCTGGATATAGGTACCATATCCGGTGATTATGGCATCTTTGCCGGGAATAAGAGTGAAATTGACGATACGCCCGTCATCGCTCAATACCTTGAATGTGTTACTGGGCTTCAAAGCACCGGGAACATCCGGAATTTCGGATACATAGTGACACAGCTGCCAGATACCTTTCAAATCCGCTGGTTTGAAACTCGCCTTCTTCTGCGCTGCCGCTCCTGTTACCGCCAACAGCACTGCTGCCAACATGGTAATGAAATACTTCTTCTTCATGTTCGTATATATTTGGTTAACGTATAGGCATCTGACTGTCACAAATATAAGTAATTATTTTAATATTATAACAGTTTATTAGTAAAAAAAGAGCCCGCACAACAAGATTGTGCGGGCTACTTCACTTATTTATTTTAAGAGTTAGAACTCTGCATTACGCGGCGTACGCGGGAAAGGTATTACGTCACGAATATTTGCCATACCCGTCACGAACAGAAGCAAGCGTTCAAAACCCAGACCAAAACCGGAGTGAGGGCACGTACCGAATCTGCGGGTATCAAGATACCACCACATATCCTTCATCGGAATATGCATTTCGTCAATACGCGTCATCAGCTTGTCATAATCAGACTCACGCTCAGAGCCACCGATAATCTCACCAATCTTCGGAAATAATACGTCCATTGCACGTACTGTTTTACCATCTTCGTTCTGCTTCATGTAGAACGCTTTGATTTCCTTCGGATAGTCGGTCAGGATAACCGGACGCTTGAAGTGTTCTTCCACGAGATAACGTTCGTGCTCAGAAGCCAAGTCCACACCCCAGTATACCGGAAATTCGAACTTATGACCTTTAGCAACAGCCTCTTCCAGTATCTTGATGCCGTCCGTATAAGGCAAACGTACGAAAGATTCTTTCAATACACCTTGCAGACGTTCAATCAAGCCTTTGTCAAACATATCGTTCAGGAACTTCACGTCGTCAGCACAGTTATCCAAAGCCCACTTCACACAGAATTTGATAAACTCTTCCGCCAGATCCATATTGTCCGTAATGTCGTTGAACGCTACTTCCGGTTCCACCATCCAGAACTCAGCCAAATGGCGTGGAGTATTGGAGTTTTCTGCACGAAATGTAGGGCCAAAAGTATAAATAGCGCCCAGTGCCGTAGCAGCAAGTTCACCTTCCAACTGTCCGGAAACCGTCAGACTGGTTTGCTTACCAAAGAAGTCGTCATCATAAATGATGGAACCGGCTTCATCTTTCTTCAAATCATAGAGGTTCTTCGTCGTTACCTGAAACATCTGTCCGGCACCTTCACAGTCAGATGCCGTAATGATAGGTGTATGGAAATAAACGAAGCCTTTCTGATGAAAGAAAGTATGGATAGCTATCGCCATGTTATGACGGATGCGGAACACCGCACCGAAAGTATTCGTACGGGGACGCAGGTGAGCAATCTCACGCAGGAATTCCAGCGTATGACCTTTCTTCTGCAAAGGATATGTATTATCACAAGTACCCAGCACTTCAATCTCACGAGCTTGAATCTCAGCCTTCTGACCGGAACCTACTGACTCCGTCAATTCACCGTTCACACTCAGACAGGCACCGGTGGTAATATCTTTCAGCATCTCCTCATCAAAGTTTGCCAAATCTACTACAACCTGCACATTATTTATTGTAGAACCGTCATTCAGGGCGATAAAATTAACTTGTTTACTACCTCTGCGGGTACGAACCCAGCCTTTCACGTTGACCATAGCGCCGAAATCTTCGCGCTTCAACACGTCAACAATCTTTGTTCTACTAATCTTTTCCATAAATTTGTGTTAAACCTCTATATTATATAATTACTCAAAAGAGCCCATGCGCAGGTAGTTTACTTCCTGTTCGCTCAAATAGCGCCATTCACCACGACGTAAGCCTTTCTTAGTCAGTCCGGCAAAGAATACGCGGTCGAGTTTGACTACCTTGTAACCCAGTGACTCAAATATACGACGAACAATACGGTTCTTACCTGAGTGAATTTCAATACCCACTTCATCCCGTCTAACATCATCCGTATAACTGATAGCATCTGCATGGATTTCACCGTCATCCAACTGAATACCGGCTGCAATCTGATCCATATCAGCTTTCGTCACATTTTTATCTGTATGTACGTGATAAATCTTCTTCTTCAGAAACTTCGGATGTGTCAGTTTGGAAGCCAGGTCACCGTCGTTCGTCAGCAATAACACACCTGTAGTGTTACGGTCCAGACGACCTACCGGATAAATACGCTCATCGCAAGCACCCTTCACCAAATCCATTACTGTACGACGTGCCTGCGGATCATCCGAGGTAGTCACAGTGTCTTTCGGCTTATTCAGCAAGATATAAATCTTACGTTCAATGCTCACCATCTGATCATGGAACTTCACTTCGTCAGCACGTTTGATCTTAGTTCCGAGTTCTGTAACCACTACTCCATTTACTGAAACCACACCTGCCGTGATGAATTCATCCGCCTCACGACGAGAGCAGACACCTGCATTAGCCAGGAACTTGTTCAAACGGATCGGTTCATTAGGATCCGTAAACTGTTCCTTATATTCTATCTGTTTCTTACGGCTGTACTTTGCATTCGGATCATAATCCGGCGTACGACGCTGCTGGGGACGACCATATCCGCCTCTTCCGCCATCCGGATTGAAGCGTGGACGCTGCGGGCGGTCGCCATAAGAAGAACCTCCATAAGAAGAGCCACCATAAGAACGTTGTGGACGATCACCACCATCACCGCTATTATAGCGAGGACGATAAGGACGGTCGTTGTTATAAGAACGCTGTCCTTCACCACTATTGAAACGCGGGCGTTGGGGACGGTCACCATAAGAAGAGCCTCCATAAGAAGGACGCTGTGGACGATCACCACCATCACCGCTATTATAGCGAGGACGATAAGGACGGTCACCACCACTGTTGTTTCCATAAGAAGGACGTTGCGGACGATCGCCGCCTTCACGATTATAGGACGGACGATCACCATACGAGCGTTGCGGACGATCGCCACCCTCGCGATTGTAAGACGGGCGGTCACCATAAGAACGTTGTGGACGTTCACCACCTTCAGCATTAGGGTTAAAGCGCGGGCGATACGGGCGATCACTGCTGTAAGCACGCTGTGGGCGTTCGCCACTCTCGCTGTTAAAACGCGGACGATAGGGTCGGTCACCACCTTCACGGTTGTAAGACGGACGGCTGTAATTGTTTTCTCTTTCAAATCTGTTGCCTGAATTCTCCTCACTGGAAGAATCGTCACGCCAATTTTCGTTTTCTGTACTCATTGTTTTATTCGAATAAAATTAAACGTTGGCCTCACGGCCATTCTATTATCACTCTTATACCTTATATTATATATGTATACTATATTAACAATCGCCGGATTTAAAATGTTGGCTTCATTATACAGCTAAATTTAATATTTCCAGCTTAGATTCCTGTATATGTATGAGGAGTAATCGCACGCAATTCTTTCTTTATTTCCTCATCTACATTCAAACCTTCAATAAATTCCTTTATAGAAGCTTCCGTAATAGCCTGATTAGTGCGGGTTAAGGCCTTCAACGCCTCGTACGGATGCGGATATGCTTCACGGCGCAGAATTGTCTGAATAGCCTCAGCTACCACACTCCAGCAATTATCCAGATCGCGATAGATAGCCGTTTCGTTCAGCAACAATTTACGCAAGCCTTTCAATGAACTCTGAATGGCAATTACGATATGCCCGAACGGAACGCCTACGTTACGCAATACGGTAGAATCCGTCAGGTCACGTTGTAAGCGGGACACAGGCAGTTTCACCGACAAATGTTCCAGAATGGCACTTGCCACACCCAGATTACCTTCCGCATTTTCAAAGTCAATCGGATTCACTTTGTGCGGCATGGCGCTGGAACCTACTTCACCGGCTTTAATCTTCTGCTTGAAATATTCCATGGAAATATATTGCCAGAAGTCACGGTTCATATCGATCATTACCGTATTTATGCGCTTCATAGCATCGAATACAGCAGACAGATTATCATAATTAGAAATCTGCGTAGTATATTCTTCACGTTCCAAACCCAGTTTTTCAGCAACAAACCGGTTACCAAATGCTTTCCAGTCGAACTCCGGATAAGCCACATGATGCGCATTGTAATTTCCGGTAGCACCACCGAACTTGGCAGTAAGCGGACAAGACTTCAAAGTAGCCAGCTGTCGTTCAAGACGATATACAAATACCATCACCTCTTTTCCCAAACGAGTAGGCGAAGCCGGCTGACCGTGTGTCTTGGCAAGCATAGGAATAGCCGTCCATTCTTCCGCATACGTACGAAGTTGCGCAATCAGTTCCTCTATTTGTGGATAATAAACCTGTTCCAAAGCCTCTTTGATAGACAAAGGAACGGAAGTATTATTGATATCCTGTGAAGTCAGTCCAAAATGAATAAACTCTTTGTAGTCATCCATTCCACCCATTTTATCAAACTCTTCTTTCAGGAAATATTCTACGGCTTTTACATCATGGTTCGTTACGCTCTCAATATCTTTGATACGCTGCGCGTCAGCTTCAGAGAAGTTACGATAGATATTTCTTAATGTTTCAAATACGTTTTTGTCTACGCCTTTTAATTGCGGCAAAGGCAATTCGCACAAGGTGATGAAGTATTCCACTTCCACTTGCACACGGTATTTTATCAAGGCAAATTCCGAGAAGTAAGCTGCCAAAGCATCTGTTTTTCCTCTGTATCGACCATCAATCGGAGAGATAGCAGTAAGTAAATCAAGTTCCATACGTGTATATTAGATAATTATCGAGCCGCAAAATTAGCTTTTTTTTCTGAGTAATAAGCCATAAAGGGGAAAGAAAGTTTAGTAAGGAAGTTAACAGATAAAAAAAATAGCCTTACAACAGCTTGTAAGACCACTCATTATAGAAATCGGATGTGGGCGCTGAGGGATTCGAACCCCCGACCCTCTGGGTGTAAACCAGATGCTCTGAACCAGCTGAGCTAAGCGCCCTTTTGTTCGAAAGTGTGCGGTTTTTAGTGTGGGCGCTGAGGGATTCGAACCCCCGACCCTCTGGGTGTAAACCAGATGCTCTGAACCAGCTGAGCTAAGCGCCCGTACACTTTCGTTTCAAAAGCGATGCAAAGGTACAGCTTATTTTGAGATTACCAAAATAATTGCGAACTATTTTCTAAGAAAAACATACAGAAAGATATATACTTATTGAAATTCAGCAATTTAACAAAAAACTTTTTTTTCATCAAAGAATCATCCGTATAACTCATGTTTTCTCTTCCCGGTTTACGGGAGGATATAACTTCCCGGTGGAAGTACCTTTTCTTTGCCAGCAGGCAATACCACTACAGCAGTAGTACCCGGAGGAACGATTACATGTATATTCACGATACGGTCTTGTTTCTTTATATCTACCCGTATATCGCCGTAAAGAGTAGGTACCACTGCCGATGCCTCGTTTAACATACCAAGCTGCGGAGCTACCCGAAAATGCTTGAAGCCAGGCTTCAGAGGTTCTATTCCGCATAACTTTTGACTCAATATAGTCAACGGACCACCGCTCCACGCATGGTTGATAGTACCACCCCCGAAACCTTCGGCACCTATTCCCCACCCCTCGAATAAGGTAGTATAAGGATATGCCATCATTTTAGTATACCGGCTACGCATACGCTCCAATGCAAAGTTCGGTTCCCCCATCACAAAGAGAGCTTCCATGATATATTTTTCCATATAGGGACTGGCATGATATTCCTTCTTGAAAACCTTCAGCAAAGCCTTATATCTTCCCACCGGAGCTAATCCACTCACAACGGCCATAGCCTGAGAGCGGTCATCAGTTTCACCTTTATACGATCTGGAACGATAAGCGGTACCCGTCCAATAACGATTATCAAAAGCAGCGGCAATACGCTTCATCATTTCGTCTACCCGATTGGCATCGTTTTGTTTATATAAATAAAGTGCGAATTCTTTCTCAGCCTTAAGAGCCAAATAATACCAACAAGTAGTAAGAACTTCCAGGTCAACGTCAGTCCCCCAGTCGCCCCAATTCCAGTCACCGGGACGGGGAATAGGAAATCCCTGCACATCCACCTCCCACACTTCATGCAGGTATTTTTTCATTCCCTCATAAATGTGAGGAACAAATGAATAATCACCACTATAAAATGCCTGTGTATAAAATCCATACCATCCGACAGAGGCAAGCATTTGCAGAGGCAACTCTTTACACCAGTTAGCCGATGGAACCGGAGAGGCAATAATCCCATCCGGCCGTTGCCAATTCATCAGTTCATAAATGCCTTTGACAGCCAATTGCCAGCCACGCGGGTCGAGCGCATAGAAAGCTTCACCCAGCTCGTTCACTTCATCTCCCCACCACTGCGCACGTTCGCGATCAGGGCAATCCATATAATTGTCGCGCATGGTAATATATAAGGTACGGGCACTCCGTTTCCAGAGCTCGGTAAAGAAAGCATCATCACAGGTGAAAGTCCCCTTTATGTCTGCATTATAACCCGCTTCCCGATATTTAAGTCCCAATACTTCCACTTCGGCAGGAATCACATACAGCATTTCATGTCCGTTCATCCATCCAAAACTTTCATAGTTCTGTTCACCTTCGCGAGTAATATATTCCGCCCGCACATTGTTTGCACTGCCACCTGTATAATTATCAGTCAGCATACCAATCTTCAATCCGGCAGGAGCTTTCACATGCAAGTAAGGAGTAATCTGGCAATTATATGGCAGACGGCAACGAATAGTATCCCCGGTTTCATTCTTCACCACCTCCGGGTATTCCCTTAATCCGCTATCCTTCCACATCGGAATGGGACGAGGCACCAATTTTCCAAACGGCATTTCATTCGGAAAGCCAATTTCAATGGCCGGGCCTAACTTACCCTCAAAAGAAGGTTGATTCCAGCCTGCCAACTCTTTGCGTGCATCGAAGCGGATATTACTTTCGGACAAACGATAATTAGGGAATGGCGCTTCTGTATTCTGATAAGCCTGATACACACTGCACTGCCAATTCTTATCACTGACAATAGTCACCCCCGATGCCCGGGCACTAAAAAGCAGAGCAGCAGTCCCACTGTTTACATGACTGAACCCATTCTTTCCAAAATGCCACACTAACAAGGCAATAACATTGTTTCCTTTCTTCAGATAAGGAGCCATATCCACCCGGTCATAATAAGTAGCTCCGGGAGCCGGACCACGCTTCAGCCCACCTTCAAAAACTACCAGTTCTCCATTAATCCACAACCAGTATTTAGAGTCCACGGCAATGTTGGCAATCATCTCACCGGGAACACTGGGAAGCTCGATTGTTTTACGGAAACAAAGCCAAGTGTTCGGAGTACTTTGAGAATGTTCACTGCCAATCCATCTGGATTGGGGAAGAAAATCGTCTGCTGCTTTTAATTGTCCAGCCAACATACAAACTAAAACAATAAAGAAAAGGGGGATTTTTTTCATGGTTCAAGATCGTATTTTGATTTAACAGATAACTGAATTCACATCACTTCATCGTTCCGGCATTACCTTTCTGATCACCTTCGCCGGATTTCCTACCGCCACACTATCATCGGGTATGTTTTTCGTCACCACACTTCCGGCGCCAATAATACAGCGATCACCAATTGTTACGCCGGGACAAATAACAGCACCACCGCCAATCCAGCAATCCTCTCCTATCGTCACCGGATAGGCATATTCCTTCGGAGTACGACGTTCTACATAATCCATCGGATGTTGTGGAGTATAAATCTGCACACAAGGTCCCACCAATGTATGGGCACCAATCGTGATATAACCTCCGTCCAGAAAAGTACAATTTGCATTCACAAATACGTGTTCACCCAGACGTATACCATCCCCATGATCGCAATGGAAAGGCGGGCACACAACGGATGTCTCCGGTATTCCCGGTATCAGGTCTTCCAACAATCCTCTGTAAGCCTCATCGTAAGTACTCAATTGCCGCATCCTTGCCAGCAACTTCTTGGCATATTCAAACTTTACCTGTACTTCCGGGGCAGACATATCCGCCAGTTGCGAACTACGCATTTTCTCTACTTCATTCATACTCCTGTTGATAAAGATTATAGTTTCAAAAAGTCCATCTACCCACAAAGATAGCCATAAAAAAAAGAGATGCCAATTTAGCATCTCTTTTTTAACTTCAGACAGATATCTTATTACTTATATTCCTGCCAGTTCTTGATAGCAATATCTTCCAACTTCAGTTCGCAGAATGCTTCGATGAAAGCACTTGCCAGACGAGCATTCGTAATCAACGGAATGTTATGGTCGATAGCACCACGACGGATACGGTAACCGTTTGTCAGTTCACGCTTCGTATGATTCTTCGGAATGTTGACAATCAAATCGAATTTGTGTTCGGCAATCATCTTCATCACGTTGTTCTCTGCGTCAGGACGTTCATCGGGCCAGTAAACAGCTTCAGTGCCCACTCCATGAGCATTCAGGAAAGCTGCTGTACCTGCCGTTGCATAAATCTTATATCCTTTATTGAAGAGCATGCGGCTGGACTCCAGCAAATCTACTTTCGATTTCATGGCACCGGAAGAGAACATCACTCCCTTTTGAGGAATCTGGAAGCCGGTAGCAATCATGGCGCTCAGCAATGCTTCGGAGAAATCATCACCGATACAGCCTACTTCACCGGTAGAAGACATATCCACACCCAGTACCGGGTCTGCCTTGTGCAGACGGGAGAAAGAGAACTGAGAAGCTTTCACACCAATCCAGTCGATATCGAATGCCGACTTGTCAGGACGAGTATAAGGAGCATCCAGCATGATGCGGGTAGCAGTTTCAATAAAGTTACGCTTCAGCACCTTAGACACGAACGGGAAACTACGTGAAGCACGAAGGTTACATTCGATTACCTTCACCTCATTGTTACGTGCCAGGAACTGAATATTGAACGGACCGGAGATATTGAGTTCCTTTGCAATCTGACGGCTGATTTTCTTGATACGACGTGCCGTAGCAAAGTAAATCTTCTGTGCAGGGAATACCAATGTAGCGTCACCGGAGTGTACACCGGCAAACTCCACATGCTCGGAAATAGCATATTCCACTACTTCACCATTCTGGGCAACAGCATCAAATTCTATTTCTTTTGTATTCTGCAAGAACTGAGAAATTACCACCGGATATTCTTTAGATACTTCAGCGGCCATTTTCAGGAAGTTCTCCAATTCTTCTTCATCGTAGCATACGTTCATCGCAGCACCCGAAAGTACATAAGACGGACGAACCAGTACCGGATAACCCACTTTCTCTACGAAACCTTTCACATCTTCCAGACTGGTAAGCTCTTGCCAAGCCGGCTGGTCGATACCCAGTTGGTCGAGCATAGCAGAGAACTTATTACGGTTTTCAGCACGGTCGATAGAAAGAGGAGAAGTTCCCAGGATGGGCACTGACTGACGATGCAGTTTCATTGCCAGATTGTTCGGGATCTGTCCGCCTACAGATACGATTACGCCGCGCGGCTGTTCCAGGTCAATAACATCGAGTACACGCTCAAAAGACAGCTCATCGAAGTAAAGACGATCACACATATCATAGTCAGTAGATACGGTTTCAGGGTTATAGTTAATCATGATGGACTTGTAACCCAGCTTACGTGCAGTCTGCACGGCATTTACCGAACACCAGTCGAACTCTACGGAAGACCCGATACGGTAAGCACCGGAACCCAGTACAACCACTGACTTTTCATTCTTGTAATAGTTTACGTCATAACCCTCAACGGCGTACGTCATGTACAGGTAATTAGTCAGTTCAGGATGCTCGGAAGCAATCGTATTGATACGTTTTACAGCCGGCAGGATGCCCAACTCTTTACGACGTGCACGCACCATCAGATTTTCTTTCTCCATATTGCCTTGCGGTTCGAGTACGAAACGCGCAATCTGGAAGTCAGAGAAGCCCAGCACTTTTGCCTGACGCAATACGTCGGCCGGAATATCTTCCACCTTATTATATTGGGAAAGCTTCAACTTATAGTCAACAATGTTCTTCAACTTGCCAAGGAACCAGGGATCAATCTTGGTCAGGTCAAAGATGCGGTCTATCGTATAGCCATTCTCCAAAGCTTCAGCAATAGCAAATACACGCAAGTCGGTAGGACGTGAAAGCTCACGATCCAGATCATCGAAGTGCAGGTCGTTGCCTACAAATCCGTGCATACCCTGACCGATCATACGCAAACCTTTCTGGATGATTTCTTCGAAAGAACGTCCGATAGACATGATTTCACCTACAGACTTCATGCTGGAACCGATTTCACGGGATACACCTACGAACTTCGTCAAGTCCCAACGAGGAATCTTACAAATCAGATAATCCAGTTGCGGAGCTACATACGCTGAATACGGAGTACCCATTTCGCCAATCTGATCGAGCGTATAGCCCAATGCGATCTTAGCGGCCACGAATGCCAACGGATAACCCGTAGCCTTAGAAGCCAAAGCAGAAGAACGCGACAGACGGGCATTCACCTCAATCACACGGTAGTCGTTAGTTTCCGCATTAAATGCATACTGAATGTTACATTCGCCCACAATGCCCAGATGACGGATACACTTCGTAGAAAGATCTTGCAACATCTTCACCTGCTCGTCAGTCAGCGAACAAGTCGGAGCCACTACAATAGACTCTCCCGTATGGATACCCAGCGGGTCGAAATTTTCCATGCTTGCCACCGTGAAGCAGTGGTCGTTAGCATCGCGGATTACTTCGAACTCAATTTCTTTCCAACCTTTCAGAGACTCTTCTACAAGAATTTGTTTAGAGAAAGCGAAAGAGCTTTCGGCCAACTTCAGGAACTCTTCTTTATCCTGGCAGATGCCGCTACCCAAACCGCCCAGTGCATAAGCGGAACGAACCATAACCGGAAAACCGATGCGTTCAGCAGCAGCAATTGCATCTTCCATACTTTCTACAGCCTGGCTGACGGGAGTTTTCATATTGATCTCGTCCAGCTTCTTCACGAAGAGGTCACGGTCTTCCGTATACATGATAGCTTCCACCGAAGTTCCTAATACGCGCACACCGTACTTAGCCAGCACACCGCTTGTGTACAACTCGGCACCGCAGTTCAGAGCCGTCTGACCACCGAAGGCCAACAGAATACCATCGGGACGTTCTTTCTTGATGATTTCTTCTACGAAATAAGTGGTTACAGGCAAGAAATAAACCTGATCTGCAATACCTTCCGATGTTTGAATAGTAGCAATATTCGGGTTCACCAACACTGAACTGATACCTTCTTCACGCAGAGCCTTCAATGCCTGCGAACCGGAATAGTCGAACTCCCCGGCCTGACCGATCTTGAGTGCACCTGAGCCCAAGACCAACACTTTCTTCAAATTCTTTTCCATATATTCTCTTGTTGTCTATTAAGTTTCTTCCTATACATTCGGGCACAAAAAAAATGCGTTACCCAACAAAGGATTAACGCATTACCAAAGAACTAACAATATCTTCTCAGAGAAAGAGAAATCATCGACTAACGAATGAAATTCATTCGAATACAGATTATATGTATCTCTTTTTCCGTGTTGTTGCATCGTTGTTTTAAAATTTGTGCAAAGTAACGACTTATTTCGATAATAAACAAATTATCGTCCACAATATTCTTACAAGTATTGCAACTACACGAGAAAAGAGAAACAATAGCTATTCGGGATCAATGATGCCACCTTTTCTCCCATCATATCCTATGGCATTGGCTTCCGTTCCGGCAACGCCATTCACCGTTCCACCATTCGTATTGTTTTCATAAGTACCAAAACCATCCAGCCAACCGCAAACACCACCGGTAGATGAAGCATCTGTACCCATAATATCGCCTATATTCTGACTATTCTTCAAAATGGCATTTTCCAGAACAGCCCCAACAATTCCTCCAACCGAACTTTCACCACTCACTTTTCCGTGATTTTTGCAGTTATCAATTGTTCCTCCCAAGTGTGAAACAACTCCTCCTACGGTAGAGGAGCCTATTATTTCACCATAGTTCGTACAATTCACAACCTTAGACTCCGGTTGAAAGGAAATAGCGATACCCGCAGCCCAACTGTTACTAATCACAGCACCGTAATTATCACAATCTTCAATCAAGCCTGCATAGTTATTACCGGCGATGCCATGACAATGCGCTCCTTGCGTACCTGTGACGGTACCACGATTCACACAACGTTTTATCACTCCGTTCAAAGCATTGAACCCGCAGATAGCACCTACATATACGTTGGATTTTACTTCGCCCGCATCTATATTCACTTCTACAGAACAATCTTCTATGACACCATGATTTACTCCACATAAAGCCGCACAACAACTTATTTCCGTATCGTAATCATCAATTATGACACTACCTTTCAGATGAAGATTTCGGATCGTCCCTTGATTGGACTCAATAAAGCCATAATGCGCTTCAGAAGGCGAATACCTCATTTTCAGTCCGGAAATCGTATGACCATGTCCATTTAGTGATTCTCTGTTATCCGAACTAACAATAGCGCCAATATGCTTAATAGGTTCCCAATTATCAATAGAGCCCAAATCTATGTCCGCATAAATATTGACAACATTCTCACTATCAGTCCATTTAGACATATCTCCATACGACTTCTTCGCATCACGAAACGCTATCAAATCCTCCAACGTATAAATACCTTTCGCTCCGGTTCTGACTTCCATAATATCACCATACACCCATTGCGACGTTTCCGCATCCATAAACCAAGCACGTACATAATAAGTAGCGTTAGCCTCCAGTACGCCCAACTCACCATGAAAAGTTCCATCCGCCTGGTTATAGGACAGATTAGTATGTACATCCACTGAACGTACATTTCCCGTTTGATTCAGCAAATCATCGCGATTAGTGGCAAACTCAAAACCATGATGGTTGTTTTCCGTACCGGGAGTCACTACCCCGTAAACGACAACCATAGTACCGGTGACTTCGGCATGCAAGGTAGTTACGGTTAAACCTTTTCTTGTGGTATATTTAAGCACGTCTCCATATCCGTTTCCTTGTCCGTTTATAGCATAAGCACGGATGTAATAAGTCGTTTCCGGTCGCAAGTCCGCAATATTCAGACTGAAAACATTATTGTTGTCCTTTTCCGTCACTACTTGCTTCATGTGTGCCGTGGTAGGCGTTTGGCTTTCAGCGCTCCAACAGAAACCATATTCAGAAATTTCCGTCTCACCACTACTCAATATAGACGCTTTCACCATAATACTTAGCGCAGTGGAATCTACCGGAGTAATACTGGACAAAGCAGGTACCGTAGCATTCTGTGTCTTCACAACTATCGTTTTACCATACCCTACCCCCTTGGCATTCACACCGTAAGCACAAACCGCATATTCCTTATCGGCTTTCAAATCTTTCATACGGGCGGTGATTTTACCACCTTCCAGCGTAGCGTTAACTACGTTGTCCTTGGTCGTAGGATTACCCTTGCCTTCATCCGCCTCCTTCCAGCAGAAGCCGCTAAGTATCAGTTCACTTCCTCCTTCATCCAGTAGCGCGGTGGAAACAGTAAAACTTTTCTCATCCCGCTCCGACACCTCTAACTCTCCAAACACCGGCGCATTGCTTTCCGTTGTCGTAAATGTCTTTATTTCACCCCGTGCCATACTGTAACCACTACTGGCATACGTACAATAATAATAAGTCTTGCCCGGTTGCAAGTCCTTTACCTGCACACTCAGCAACGTCACATCCGAAGCCGTGACTTTAAGTTCCGTATACTCTGCCATACTTTGAAGTTCGGACAGCAGAATACCACAGTCCTTCACAACCACACCTTCCGACTTCTGTATGCTACCCGAAAGTGTAGCCCCCATTCGATAAATCTCCGTAGCCTCTCCCGTCTTCAATGCCGGAGAGAAATTCATCGGCAATGTATCTTTCTCACAAGCTGTCCACAGCACCAACAAGCTGCACAGCAATATATATTCTATTCTTTTCATTTTATATACTTATGAATTATGAAATTTCCGTCAACCGGCTTTTAGAAAAAGAAACCTACACCCGCACTCAGTTCCAGATATTTGAAGTTCACCGTCTGGCACCCCACTGACACGGCAAACTTACCTAAACGGGCTATAGCACCGATTTCAGCAGCAATACCCGTGGCAGAATGGTCGGTATTCTTTACCAATTCTTCTTCTACAGTCTCCCAAGCCAATGCACGATTACCATATCCCGCACCAATATAAGCATACAGCGGCTTCGCAATGCGGCGCATATATCCGGCGGTTATAGACATACGGGCTTTCTTCGACACACCCTCTTTATAATAAGGTGTGCCCGAACCACCGGCAGTCAATGCTCCGGTATCATCACATTCGAGGTCAGCGGATACCGAACCAAAATCACTGCGAAAACGAACATAAGCACCATTATTGGCAACCATAGCCACCATAGCTCCAAAAGATGTTTGAGAAGGATGCCAGCCGGCCTCCAGCATCACCAACGTACGGCGGGGTTCTTTAGGCTTAATGGTAGAAACGAGTTTAAAAGTATAGCCGGTCGTTGCACCGGGAGACACGGTAAGCAATGTATCCTGAGGAAAAAACAAATCTTTCTCCACCTTCACACGGTAATCGCGTAGCGGCAAGCGATCACTCTTATACGGAGTTTTCCCGACAAGTTCATTATCAATGTATACATTAGCGTCCTCCTCTGGCAAAGAAAAGATTTCCATATAGCCAAAACGGGGTTTCAGCGTGACACTCATTATTTTCTGTTCACTACCCAAATCTATAATTCCGGCATCCGGAGCATACATCGGTGCCTCTACCCGATAGGTATGTGTGCCTTTTTTCATAGTAGCAGTGAACAGGCCTTTTTCAGTCGGCATCTTTTCATCATCAATATAGATATCTGCCGTAGCGGGCTCTGGACGCATCACGAGAAGCTGCATATTGGTATCGGCAGCAACAGGTTCAGTCCCGTCACCCGCAGAAAGTTCCATTTCGTAGGCCACGGCCTTTTCGATAATGTCCGGATAGAAATAATTTCGCAGCACACCATACTTCTCGTGCATGATGGAGATGCGCCTCGCTCCACGCGGAACGTACAGCCAGATTTCACCCGGCTTGTTCTCGCGTGCCACAATACCCAATGCATCCGGCTCAAACATGAAATTTTTATCAGTGGTAACAATGCGTATCAGTGCACAGACTTCTCCATTCTGATCCTTGAGGGGAGCGGTGATACGCGCCGTAACATCCGTCTCCATCCGCTGAAAAGAAGTAATTTGAATTTTGTTTTGTGCTGACGCACGCTGTGTGACAAATAACAGGAGCAGTAATTGCATCGCTGTAAACAGCAAAAGCTTGAATGTTTTGTTTACCATGTGTTTTTCTCAGTTTCTTCCGTCTGCCCTCTAAGGCGGGTTTATATATAAAGAAAGCGCGAGGACCGTTATTTTCCATTCATTTCTGAGGCTCTGGTAAACCCAACACCTGAATAGACAACAGTCCTCACGCCTAAGTATATATAACATAGACGTGAAGAAACAGTTGCTATCATCCCCAGGTGTTTAGAAATTTACCAGATTTCAGAAATAGGGATAATAACTTTCGCTTCTTGCGTATTAACTCAATTTTGACGAATCTCTCGCTCTATTGCTACAATATCAAGATTCGCTACAAATATAAGATATTTTTCTTAAAAAAACATTATTGTCCATAAAATTACTTTTATGATATTTTTCAACGGACAGTAAAGTAACTATCATTTTTGCTTTCATGAATGAATCAGACTAAGTGATATGCAAAAGACAAAGAGCGATTCTCCCAATAAAAACTTGCTTTCCCGGCTGTAGATAGTTATCTTTGTGCCTGCCAAGACTCAGAGCAAGACTTTCATTATTAAAAATGAAAGCTTTATTCTTACAAACGAAGACTTCACTCTTAAAAATGAAGATTTCGTTTCAATTTTTTCCTGCCACAAAAGGAAGTTTGCGTTGCAAGGCAAACACCTTTCCAACACAGGAAGGCAACCAAGTAACTGGATGAATCATCAAACAAGAAAGGAGAGCCCAACAATGCCCCACTACATAATGAAAGAAATGCCCGATATGCAAGACACAGGTGAGCAGACCACCTACCCGCAAATGGTAATGACAGGACAGACCAGCACACGAGAACTGGCCGAATACATCGCCATGAAATGCGCCTTCGCCAAAGGAGTGACCGAGGGAGTGATTTGCGAACTGGGCGAAGCACTGGCCCACGAAATGGGAATGGGACGCTCGGTGAAAATAGAAGGTCTGGGTGTATTTACTCCGGCACTATCCCTGCGCCCGGACAAGGAAAGGGAAGAGACGGGAAAAAATGCCACGAAACGAAACGCACAAAGCATTCGTGTGGGTGGAGTGAACTTCCGCGCGGACAAAGACCTGATAAGGGAAACCAACGGTTGGTGCGACCTTAAGCGCGCTCCCTGGAAGCCCGCACGCTCTTCACAGAAATATACCGCCGAACAACGCCTGGCACTGGCGAAAACTTATCTGGAAGAACATCCTTACCTCACCGTACTGGACTACCGCCAACTGACGGGATTGCTGCAAACCGCCGCCACCACCGAGCTGCGCAAGTGGGCGCATACACCGGGCAGTGGCATCGGAGCCAGCGGAAGAGGCAATCATAAAGTGTATGTGAAAAGTGAAGGAAATTGATCAGACTTTCAATTATTATATCTACTTTTGTAAACTTTTTCAATATTATAGGATATAACCACAGGGAACATTCATGCTGGAAGACAATTTTTTCTTAATACCTATTGACGATTCTTTTCTCAAAGAAGCTCTGGCCCAAATTATCTGTGAAGATTTTTGTTTGGCCGAAGAGTATGCGCTTCATTTAGTAGAGGAACGTGTCATGCCACATTTAAGCAGGTTGGTAGGACATACGAAGCTGGTAATAGAGCGGAACTATGTTGATAAGGTTTATAGGGATAGTTACTACAGCTATTATGCTTCCAAACGAACCCACTACGGAAGAGACGCCATCAAGATCTCTTTCTTTAATGACGAAAATAATAAAATCACATCTTTGGATGTATTCAAAGACAAGAATCATATCACATTTCTTAAAGAAAATTATCGGGGATTCGTTGTATTGCGCCCCACATCTCCATACATTGTAGGCAGAAGTGCCATCGCACCCAATTTGCTAAAAGATAACTCTTTCAAAACGTGCGTGGCAGCTATTCCCTCTACTGCAATGGGGATAAAATTCAATGTTCAGGCTTTCCCGTTTGCCTCCCAAGATACCGAAACAATCAGTTGTGCAGAGACTATGATTTGGGCACTGATGGAGTATTACGGGAACAAATACCCTGAATATTCTCCGGTTTTACCTTCACGGATTTTACAATTATTGAAACAAAACACTGTAGAGAGACAGCTACCTTCGGCAGGATTATCGGTAGAGAGCATGTCTTATCTATTGAAAGAATTTGGTTTTGGTCCCAAGCTCTATTCACGAGATGTATTCGGAGAGGATTTTGAATCTTTATTAAGTTGTTATATAGAAAGTGGGATTCCTGTTATAGTGGCGTTGCAAAATGAAAATGCACACAATAGAATTCCTCCGGAAAAATTCAAATTTATTGGTCATGCAGTCTTATGTATTGGTCATGAAAAAGTAAATGCCAAAAGAATTCAATCTTTATCCGGAAAAGAATTTGAAACAACTGCAAAAAACACTCTGAAAATAAAAGACTGGGATGAAGTCGACAAGAAATTCCTATTTATAGACGATAATTTTCCAGTCTATCAATCTGAAAAGTTAGGAACTCCGACAGGCAGATACGCAAGCTTGGGAGACGCAAATTGGAACAGTTGCGAAATTTCTCACTTTATAGTACCATTGTATCGTAAGATATATCTGGAAGCTTATGTAGCTAAAAATTTTGTAAAAGAACTATTATGTTCCGATTTTTTTTATTTTGCAAATGGAAAAGAGTTATATTTGCGAACCTTCCTATGTTCGACACGTTCATACAGGGAATATGTTATGCTCGGCAATATGAATGATGAATTGAAGAGAATCATCATGAATAAAAGTTTGCCCCGCTTTATATGGATCACAGAAATTTCGGATGACTTAGGTATTTTAAGAAACCAAGCGAATGGCCTGATCCTATTAGATGCGACTGAAGCGAACAAGTTAGATTACAGGTCATTGATATTCGCCGCATACGATCAAAAAGTGATACAATATGATAAAGATAAACGAACTATAGGAGATTCTCCATTGCAGAATACACCATTCACCATATTTGATAGAAACCTAAAAAATTAATATATAGAGTATATGCTAGTAGATTTAAAAAAATACGCTGGATTTAATGCCCCGGAATTAAAAGTCGAAAGGCTATATAATACCAAAGAAGATTATCAGGCTATGGATGCTTTTAACAAAAAAATGACGGAAGTACATCGTGACTACGTTGCTAAAGAAAAAAGATCCAGCATCTCTGCGAAAAAATTGGTATTAACAGACTAAAGAAAAACGATATATGGCTAAAGAGAAAATCATCCTCACGGGCGACCGCCCTACAGGACGCCTGCACATAGGACATTATGTAGGCTCATTGAGAAGAAGAGTGGAGTTGCAGAACTCCGGTTTGTATGACAAGATATTCGTTTTCATTGCCGATGCACAAGCATTGACTGACAATGTGGACAACCCGGAAAAGGTACGTCAGAATGTTATCGAAGTGGCGCTTGACTATCTGGCATGCGGACTGGACCCGGCAAAAAGCACTATCTTCATTCAATCTCAGATTGCCGAACTGTGCGAATTGAGTTTTTACTTCATGAATATGGTGACCGTAAGCCGCCTGCAACGTAATCCTACAGTAAAGGCAGAAATTCAGTTGCGCAACTTCGACGCCAGCATCCCAGTAGGTTTCTTCACCTACCCCATCAGCCAGACTGCGGACATTGCCGCTTTCAAGGCAACAACTGTCCCTGTGGGCGAAGATCAGGAACCAATGTTGGAACAGGCACGCGAAATCGTTCGTCGTTTCAACTATATCTATGGCGAAACACTGGTTGAGCCGGAAATCCTCCTGCCCGAAAACGCCGCCTGTCTGCGCCTGCCCGGAACAGACGGAAAAGCCAAGATGAGCAAGAGCCTGGGCAACTGTATCTACCTCTCCGACTCTGCCGACGAAGTACAGAAGAAAGTGAAAGGTATGTATACCGATCCCGACCACTTGCGTGTACAAGACCCGGGTAAAGTGGAAGGTAACCCTGTATTTACTTATCTGGATGCTTTCTGCCGCCCCGAACACTTCGGCCTTTACCTGCCCGAATATCCGAACCTCGATGAACTGAAAGCACATTATCAGCGTGGCGGTCTGGGTGATATGAAGGTGAAAGGATTCCTTAACTCCATCATGCAGGAGACGCTGGAACCGATTCGCAATCGTCGCAAAGAATTTGAAAAAGACATTCCTGCCATCTATGACATGCTGAAGAAAGGTTGCGACGCAGCACGCGAAGTTGCCGCCGCTACATTGGATGATGTACGCAAAGCAATGAAGATCAACTATTTCGACGATGCGGAACTGATAGCAGAACAAGTAAAGAAATTCAGCGGAGAATAAAAAAACAATATCCTCTGTTACGAGTAACGCCCTGGCCTCCCGTAGAATCTACGAGAGAACAGGGCGCTCCCTTTTTAATGGAAAGACTATATTTAGTTAGCAGATTTCACTAATACCACGCGGTTCAGGATCGGTTGACCAAATTTGTCTACACCACCACCGGCTTCCACATTCAAGCGATCGGCAGCAATACCGTAATTCTTAACCAATGCATTCTTAACAGCTTGTGCACGTTTCAAGCTCAACTCCTTGTTGAATGCCGGAGTACCGGTTGCAGAGTCAGCATAACCGTTTACGGTGTACGTTGCATTCGGGAACTGTTTCATTTGTTCTGCCAGATAAGACAGGTTCATGATTTCACGCGGAGACAATTCAGCAGAACCAATCTGGAAGAATACGGTACGCGGTGCGATATCCGGATCCGGAACAATCACCTGTGTTTCTGTTACTTCAGCCACCGGCTGGTTTTCAGCCTGTACCAGTGCATTCTTCAATTCTGCATTCTGTGCACCCATCATAGCCAACTTATCCTGCATGGCTGCCAGTTCGATCTGAGAGATCAACTGCGGCATCGGACGACGGAAACCACGGGCGGGGAAACGATAAGTCAGACCAACCGTAGCGCTCAATACGCCATCATATCCGTGATCACCACCTACTTCACCATCAAATTTATCTTCAGCAGCCATTGCGCTCAATTCCAGGTTAATATCTACTGCATTCGAAATACGGAATTTATTGATAATACCTGCATTCACAGACAAAGCTTCGCGATGAGGTTTGGAGTAATTGTGAGTGAAACCGGCACCTACATAAGGAATAATCTCATAAACACGATGCTGATTATAACCTCCGAAAAGAGCATTCAGATTGAACATCACGTCACCGTGCAAGTTCATATAGTCAAAACGTTGTTTATAGTAACCGTCTTTCAGCTCGGCACCCTTCACGTAGTCGGCACCTTTATCATAAGTAAAGCCTCTAGCCTGCAAACCGCTATATTGCAGACGCAATCCCAAACCGGGAGTAAACCATTTACCGACAGAGATATTCAATGTAGGACTGATACGCTTACCAAAACTTCCTGCACTATCATTATCACCAAAAGTAGCTTCAGCACCGCCGCCGATAGAAAAGAACCAATTACTCCAGAAAGGATTGGTGATTACCTGATATTTATCCTGTACCTGGATAATTTCGTATTCGACTACTTCAGTCTTCTGTTGCGCCATAGCAGCAGAAGACAAACCGGCCAAAGCCAGTAACATTAGAATCTTTTTCATATACCTTAAATAGTTAAGTGGTTAATTTAAATTCATTATTGTAACTGTTTAAATAACACCATCCGAACTAAAAGGTTTTACGAAGATAGTTTTTTTTGTTCCGACCGCGCCACAAGCCGGGCAGGAAGGCTTCTATACAGATAAATAAATAATGATTCGCCCCTACAAGCACCTTAATCAGTCCTGTAGGGGCGAATATCATTCACACGTATGTGCGAAATTGTTTTAACAAATAGATTATACTACTTTAACGAGCAAATAGTTTTTCAATATCTTCTTCTTTAATCGTTGACAATACGGTACGTCCATCCGGTGTATAATTCGGAGTAGGACAAGCAAACAGATTATCTACCAGATTAGCCATTTCTTCATTGCTCAACACCTGGCCGTAAACAATGGCAGCAGCCTTCGCCAGTGTCAGAGCCAACATCGTTTGCACTTCTTCCTTCACGTCATTTCCCTTTTCCATTGCCGTATGCACCATATTACGCACCAGCTCCACCGGATTCAACCCTTCAATGCCGGACGGAATGCCATTGATCGCATAACTTCCTCCTCCCAGAGGTGTCAGTTCAAACCCAACTGCCGAGAAGTCTTCCATGATACTTTCCAACACCGCAGCTTCCGAAGCGGGCAATTGCACGATTTCAGGAAACAAAACTCCTTGAGAAACCCCTTGTTTCTGACGTATTTGATTCATATAACGTTCAAACAACACCCGGATATGCGCCCGGTGCTGGTCTATCAGCATCAAACCGGATTTTACCGAAGTCAGAATAAAGCGCCCTTTGAATTGAAAATGCTGCGCACCTTTCTCCACTGCCGGTTCGTTGGTATACAACGATGCAGATGGAGAGGATACAGTTTCCGTCTCCTGAACATACGGAGTACGCTCTTCGGACATATCTACCGATGCAGGTGCAGAAGTCCAGTCCGTTTCGTCTACAAAAGGTTCTTCTTCCATAGGCGTATTCATCTTGCTGGCTTTCTCCAGACCATCATACAGTCCTTCCCAATCCACTTTCGGCCGGGAATAGCTGCCCCCACCACTATAAGAGGAAGCGGAAGAAGTCTTGAACGGATTGAAGTCTGAATTATAATGCACCTTCGGAGGCTCTATCGGACGAGTCTGATCGAATGCGGGAATATCCGGCATACCTTCCGTATCGAAATCAATGGACGGCACAGCATTGAATTTACCCAATGACTCTTTTACCGCTGCGGAAACGATCTGCCAAATTGCCTGCTCGTTCTCAAACTTAATCTCGGTCTTGGTAGGATGTATATTCACATCAATGTTGGCCGGGTCCACATCAAAGTAAATGAAATAGGAAATCTGTTCGCCTGCCGGAATCAATTGTTCATAAGCATCCATCACCGCTTTATGGAAATATGGATGACGCATATAACGTCCATTCACAAAGAAATACTGATGAGCTCCTTTCTTACGCGCCGTCTCCGGTTTGGCAACAAAGCCAGATACCTTCACCATAGTAGTATCCACATCTACCGACAGCAGATGCTGGTTCAACTTCTTGCCAAATACGGCAAGAATGCGTTGGCGAAGTGGCATCGCAGGCAGGTTGAATAATTCGGTATCATTACTATATAAGTAGAAAGCCACTTCGGGATGTACCAGAGCTATGCGTTCAAATTCAGTAAGGATATTGCTCAATTCCGTCGAGTTCGCTTTCAGGAACTTGCGGCGGGCAGGTATATTAAAGAATAAGTTCTTAATGGAAAAGTTACTTCCTTTAGGACACGAAACGGCTTCCTGACTTTCTACTTTAGAGCCGGCTATCACAATCCGTGTACCCAGTTCCTCATTCGCCATACGGGTTTTGAGTTCTACTTCCGCCACCGCAGCAACAGAAGCCAACGCCTCTCCACGGAATCCCATCGTGCGCAAGGCAAATAAATCGGCAGCCTGCCTTATCTTAGAGGTGGCATGGCGTTCGAAAGCAAGGCGCGCATCCGTTTCGGACATGCCTTTACCATCGTCAATCACCTGTATACAGGTTTTCCCTGCATCCGTCACCAATACGTGTATTGCTTGTGCTTCGGCATCAATCGCATTCTCTACCAATTCCTTAATGACGGACGCCGGACGCTGAATCACCTCTCCGGCAGCAATCTGATTGGCAACCGAATCGGGCAGCAAATGAATTATGTCGCTCATGATAATTACAAATTATGAATTATGAATTACAAATAACGAATAACAACAGGTTCCATGATGCTACATTGTAATTCGTAATTTGTAACTCGTAATTAAATTAAATGATTCCGGTGCTTATGGCATACCACAAGTATATCAGCAAAGCAATAATCACCAGTATCACCCCCAGGTGTACCGGTTTACGCCCGCTTTCCTTGCGTCGTTTCAAGTGGGTAGTGCCTTCAACGAACTTTCCCCGGATATCTTCCGGCGAAAACTCCTTCTCAGGCAACATTCCCAATTCACGTTTGGCGCTTTCTTCCATCTTCGCCAACTTCTCTTTCCGCTCATCCACATATATATATGGATGATTAAAGCCACGAGGCTTTCTCATTGTGAACATTCCCATAGCGCTTATTTATTTCTTTTTATATTCATATTCCTTGGTGAAACTATAGGCTTACGATCTGATTTCTGCAATTGTTCGCCAGCCCTTTTACCTCTCCACTCAAATATATCTTCCTTATTCCTCGGACGGATATAGTCAAACCAGACAAAAGGCGGCAACTTATATTTGTCAGCCGGAATCTGATCCATCGGATAGAGCGTACCATTCGCTTTCCCTATAAAGGCTCCTTGCTCCATACGCCTTTCTTTCAGCAACATACGCAGGAAACTGCCCTCAGAATAGTTCAATCCTATCATGGTACTGTCTTTATCATCTATCGGATAGAAGACAACCAGCACATTACCGTTCACATCCACCTGACGCATATCTCCGCCAACAAAAAAGCCTTTCATCTCCTTGCCCGTCACCTGGTTGTAGTGAACAGAATCTTTCTGCTCCACAGCCAAAGCCTGATTGATTATGTGCGCCCAGTCTATGGTACTGTCATTCATATAGACTTTAATTTCCTCACCCAACAATTGTTGTGAGCCATGCCATAAGATAGGATCAGTATACATAGTCATGCAAGAGTCTTTAGAATTATACACCAAAGAATCGCATACTGCCTGAACATCCGTACGATAAGCACGTACTTTATGATACACCCTCATCTCACGAAACATGGAGTCCGTATTTATATGATAGGTAATCAACCGCAGTGTATCACCGTGCATAAACAAACTGTCACCTTGTGAATAATCAATGGCAACTGCACGTTGAGTAGCGAGTGCACTTCCCGTGATCTCATTGTAGAAACAATAGTTACCTGTAAGCATATTCCTGTTAATGGTATCATTCATCTGCACATTGTCAAATGCTTCACCATATCCCAAAACACGATCATAGAAAATACTGTCACCCGTCAGTTTCTTGCCTTCGTTGGTCAGCACGGAACGATCCAGCAGTTCAGCCTGCTCTGTAGTGGTGTTATAAATACCTCGTTCGGAATAGATGTGGTTCTTATCACTCACAATATCCGAAGGGCCCAGAATCGTAGCAATCTTCGTATCGGTGCTATATTTCAAGGTATCCGAAGTCAATACAAATTTCGGATTAACCAACTTCACATCATGGTTGAATACGGATATTTTCGTGGCCGGACTATATTCTCCCCACTCGGAAGTCAGCACATTCTCTTCATCGGTCAGTGTACCACCATCGAAGTAATAACCCAGATTATACAAACGGTCGTAGTTTAAACTATCCGTTGTCAATACCGTATTCCGGTTAATCATGCGGACATTCTCACGAAGCATTGCCAACTGCGACATACCGTCATAATACAGATAATCTCCATAAATAAAGAGCGTATCCCCCTGTTCTATACGGACATTACCGAAAGCTTCCACCGAATTTGTCTTCTCGTAAATCAACGCACTGTCACAGTACATATACATACTGTCATGACGCAGCTTTACCGACCGGATCAGAATCTGAACATCCGGAAGCAGAATTTTATCCGCCTGCGCCTCCTCAGCGTAAAGCAAATCAACCCGGGTTTTCTTCTTTTCCGGCTGTTTCGGCTTATCCTGGGCACTCAGCAAACAGATGCCAAACAGGCATAGAAGGCCTGTGAGAAGGAATCTATGCCTGTTCAGAAAATTATTTCTTGTATTTTTCTTCTGCATACAAAAAGTTAGTGTATCACCCGGGATCAGTCTTTAATCCAACCCGGATACTTAAATGTACAGTTCTTCCAATTTTCGTTGATACGCACGTACGTATGCTTTTGTTTTTCGCGAATCCATTTATCCAGCATCTCGTCACGACGTTTCTCCAATACAATTTCCTTCAGGTTCTGATAGTCTTCCGAAATAGTTGCTTTGTGTCCGTTGATGCGGCTTTTCAGTTTTACGATTACACATTCTTCTTTACCAGTCTTCTGCGGAATCATAGTGAATGCCTCGGAGATTTCTCCTACTTTCATCTTATCCACCACTTTAGCAATCTCGGGCGGAAGTTCCTGCATCTCAAACTTTGACGTATTGGTTTGAGGGTTAGGTAACAGACCGTGATTGTTACGTGTATCCTTATCCTGTGAAAGTACGGAAGCAGCTTCTTCAAAAGTAAACTTACCGTTACGGATGTCATCGGCAATAGAGTCCAGACGGGCAGTACCTGCCATCAGCGCTTCTTCCGGTACGTGGGGCTTCAACAAGATATGGCGTACTTTGATACGGTCACCACGTTTTTCCATCAACTGGATAATATGGAAGCCATATTCAGACTCTACAATCTTGGAAACCTTATTGGGGTCTTGCAGGTTGAAAGCCACATTGGCAAATGCAGGATCCAGATAACCGCGTCCTGTAAATGGCATTTCACCACCATTGATAGCTGTACCACGGTCGTCGGAGTACAAACGTGCCAACATAGAGAAGCTTTCTCCCTTATTCACACGATCCGTATATTCGCGCAGACGACTTTTTACATCTTCAATTTCCTCCAAAGGAATTTTCGGTTGTTGTGTGATGATCTGCACCTCTACCTGGGTAGGGATATAAGGAATACTGTCCTGCGGCAAATCCTTGAAGTGGCGGCGTACCTCTGCCGGAGTGATTTTAATCTCTCCTACCAGTTTCTGCTGCATTCTCTGCACTTTCAATCCTTCACGGGCATTCTCACGCAAGGCTTCACGAATCTGACTGGATGTCTTATTGAAGTATTCCTCCATCTTTTCACGCGAACCGATATTGGCGATATACATATTCGTCATCTGGTCCACACGCTGGATCACCTCACTTTCAGCAACTTCAATACTATCGAGAGCAGCCTGGTGCAAAAACAGCTTCTGTACAGCTATTTCTTCAGGAATCACACAGTAGGGATCACCATCAAATTTACGTCCTTCGTACAGAGCACTCATCCGAGCTTCTTCTACTTCAGACTTCAATATAGCCTCGTCGCCCACTACCCAAACTACTTCGTCAATCACGTTGTCTTGTCCATAAACGGCAGAACCGGTCATCAGCGCCAAGGCACATAAAACTACAAACTTAAAGTTCATAAAATTTTTCATTCTGTGTATCTAAACTAATTATATTTAATCTCATTCTTCTTCACTGCCTGCTGATACAAGTCATCCTTCACCTTTTTCATAAACTCCACTTGTTTCAGGTTCAGCATCATATCTTTCACTTTAGGGCGTGCAAACTCATAAGGTTCCTGCTCGCCCACCGAACGAAAATCGCTCACATTCAGGAAATAATAAAACGCCGTATCTTTCAATTCGATATGACGGTTCTTATTCACATAATCTTCTACTTCGGGTACTTTCAACGGTATCAGATCAAGCACATCTGCCATCGGTACCCATTTATCATAAAAGTACTCGTACTTCACGGCATTCTGCAAGCTATACTTTTCCAGATGTTCTACTGCATCTTGCGTAGCTGCTTTATACCAACGACGTACATTGTTTAGTTGTGGTGCGGTGAGGGGGACTTTGATGAACAACCCCTGCATCAGCGGCCGTTCCAACCTGAAAAGCTCTTTATTCTTTTCATAATAGTCCGCCAACTCTCCCTCTGAAATTTCATTCGAGAGTCTTTGGTGAATCAATGCCTGCTGATAGGTGTGCATAATCAGCGCCTTGCGATAATTCTCCACAAGTTTCTCAATCTCCCCGTTATCGGGAATATTACTCTGCGCTTTCTCATATAATAAGACATCTTCCACCCAATTGCGGATGTAATGTTCTGCGAACAGTAAACTATCATCTTTCGACAATCTCGCCGGAAGCGCAGATTGCAGGTCTTCCCGGTAAAGGAAATTGCCGTCCAATTCCACCAGTGGTGTCTTCCCTTTATGGTCGTGTTGCTCGCTACAGGCCACACACAAAAGGATGGAGAGGAGTCCCAGGAAAAATATTCGCATTACCGATTGATATTTACTTTATTTCAAGGTACGAAGATAACGGTTTAATCGGTTGCATCAGTGCTTATTAACGGTTTTTAAAACCTCTTGGTTTATTTCAACCTTAGCGGTGCTCCGTAATTGTGCAATCCAACGCTCCTCCAAATAGTTCTGATAATCGCCTACAAGCAGTCCACGCACCTCTTGATAAGTCTCCGGCCCCTTCACCTTTTCACCCAGAAAAGTGGTAAAAGGAAATGACGTCATAGGTTCAGTTTTCCCCTTTTTGAAGATTTCTTCATCTACATAGGCATTATCTCCGGGAGCAAATAAACCTTGTTCTGCCTGCACTTGCCGCGTCTTTGCATTAAACGTCAGCCGGATGGCATTCTGCCACTCCTCTTCCGGCAAAGATTTCAGGAATTTGCGAGCTTGCTTTCCAAGTTTTTTCGTTGTAGTATGTAATACAATTCCTTTATAACGGGGGACTTTCCAATGATAATCCGAATGATGCTTTTCAAAATAGGCCGCCAGTCCGACCTCATCTGAGGGTACACGTTCCCAAATCTCCCGGTTACTGATTTCAAACAGTAACATTCCATTCCGATACTCTTGCATGAGCATACGGAATTCCGGATATTTATCTTCCAGGCGACTATACTCATAATCCAGTACGGACTTCATGATAAATCCTTTCAGCTGGCGTTGCACACCCTGAGGGTGGGAAGCTGCAAAAGCGGCAAACATCTTTCCTGTATATTCCCTGCCGTCAAGTGTAAACAGTCTCTTATCTGTCTGCCCTTTTGACAGTAGTTCATCCACTCCAGTCTTATCTGCCGTATATTGATATTCCTTTTTCAGTTTTTCCACCAAAGCCTCCGTCCCTCTGTCCATTCCGTAACGACGGCTCTGACGACGCATGATTTCATCCTTCACTTTTTCAAAGGGCAGGATTTCTTTCCGTTCAATCGCCTTGACAATATGAATGCCTTGCGGTGTAAAAAAAGGTCGGGATATCTCTCCTTGCTTTAATGCAAATACAACATCTTCAAACTCAACAGGCATCTGTAACCAACTTACCCAAAAAGATTTTTTTTCATCAGAGAAATTACGTACACACTCATCAAAGTCCGCCTGCCCATTCTGCAATGCGGCATAAAGAGAATCCATCCGAGCTTCTGCAGAACGCAGCACATGACTGGTAACTGTTTGGGGAAGAGACTTAAAGATATGACTTACCCATATCTGTCCGGCACGATTGTTAGCTTTCATTTTATCATATACCTGACGGGCTGCAAGCTCTGATACAGACTCATCCGTCAAATAAGCTTTTGCCAACTGGCGACGGTATCCCTCCAGTTCTTCACGAAAAGCCCGGGTAGTATCTAATCCGGCAGCTTCGGCTGCAGCGACTTTCAGCTTAAAATTCACAAACAAATCAACATATTCACTCAATGTTTTCTGTTCGATACCAGCAAGGGCATTATTCTTATTATAGATATATTCGAACTCCGAACGGAGAATTTCTTTCCCGTTAATACGCATCAGCACCGGATCTTGCTGAGCAAAAACTGCCAATCCCAGGCAAAGGAGAATTATTGTCAATCCACTTCTTATCATAACTATTATCTTAGAAAAGAACAATGTAATAACGGGGAAACATCTTTTATATTGCCTCAGCACCAAACAGATGATGCCTTTTCTTTAAACGAAAAATACCCGGAAAAGTATTTGTTACTCCCCGGGTATTTCTATATAAATTGCCTATATTTTATTCGGGACGACTGTAATTCGGAGCCTCGCTTGTAATTGCCACATCGTGCGGGTGGCTTTCAAGCACGCCTGCATTAGTGATGCGGGTGAACTTGGCATCGTGCAACTGCTCTATACTACCTGCACCACAATACCCCATACCGGCACGCAAACCGCCTACCAACTGGAAGATCACTTCGTATAAAGTTCCCTTATAAGGTACACGGGCAGCGATACCTTCCGGCACCAATTTCTTAACGTCATTGGTACCACTCTGGAAATAACGGTCTTTTGAACCATTCTCCATTGCTTCCAGTGAACCCATACCACGATAAGATTTGAACTTACGTCCATTGAAGATAATTGTATCACCGGGAGACTCTTCCGTTCCGGCAACCAGCGAACCGATCATTACGCTATATCCTCCGGCAGCCAAAGCTTTTACAACATCACCCGAGTAGCGCAAACCACCGTCAGCAATCAAAGGAACACCTGTCCCCTTCAACGCCTTAGCCACATCATATACAGCAGACAACTGAGGAACTCCCACACCTGCCACAACACGAGTGGTACAGATAGAACCTGGTCCGATACCAACTTTCACTCCATCAGCGCCGGCTTCCACCAATGCTTTAGCAGCTTCTCCGGTAGCAATGTTACCTACCACAATATCAATGTTCGGGAAACGCTTCTTAGCTTCCTTCAATTTTTCTATTACATAGATAGAATGTCCGTGAGCCGTGTCGATGACAATCGCATCAGCACCGGCATCCACCAAAGCCTGCATACGGTCGAGAGTATCAGCCGTTACACCTACACCGGCGGCGACACGCAAACGACCTTTCGAGTCTTTACAAGCCATCGGTTTATCCTTAGCTTTCGTTATATCTTTATAAGTAATGAGGCCTACCAGCTTACCTTCCTTATCTACAACCGGCAACTTCTCAATTCTGTGTTCTTGCAAGATTTGAGAAACAGCCTCCATATCAGTGGTCGGATTAGTAGTGATAATATTTTCTTTTGTCATCACTTCGTCGATATGCTTATTCATATCTCTTACGAAACGAAGGTCACGGTTTGTTACAATTCCCACCAAATATCTCTCATCATCCACTACCGGTATACCACCAATTCTGTATTCCGCCATCAATGCCAATGCATCGCCTACAGTAGAACCTCTCTTAATGGTTACAGGATCATAAATCATACCGTTTTCAGCACGCTTCACGATGGCTACCTGACGTGCCTGTTCTTCGATAGACATATTCTTATGGATAACACCGATACCGCCTTCACGTGCAATGGCAATTGCCATTTTCGCTTCGGTAACCGTATCCATAGCGGCCGTTACAAACGGAATTTTCAACTCAATGTTTTTAGAAAACTTTGTCGAGAGTTCGACAGTTTTAGGAAGCACTTCAGAGTAAGCGGGGATTAACAAAACGTCGTCATAAGTTAATCCATCCATTACAATCTTATCAGCAATAAATGACATAGGGCTATGCGTTTAAAATTTATTGCGTGCAAATATACGGTTTTTCTTGTTTAACCACACTATGTCTGCATAAAAAGCTTATAACAGTTCACTTTTTTTAAACCGTATAGCCTCAAAATCCCTTTATTTCCTTTCGAAATAGAAAGGAAGGAAACCAGTTGACGAGTTGACAAGGGAACAAGGGGCTGCGCAATGCTTCTATGCCGCATGGAACCTTGTCCCCTTGTCAACTTGTTTACTCGTCAACTTTCCCTCAAAACCGAAAAGAGAAGAGCAAATAAAAGTTCATATACCCCATAATCATCTGTGTAACAACACACTTGGTGTTCCATCATGATCAGTCGTTGTGAAACACGAGTTCAGTCCTAGTGGGAGGTACCTTCAGTCCTAGTGGGAGGCACCTTCAGTCCTGATGGGAAGTACCCTTGGTTTAGCATAGTAAATGAATCATTCCGTTGTTCATGCCCGAAAAGAGAAATTAATTCCACCAACAAGTTTATTTATTATAGGAATACGGAGCGTCTTCAGGCTTTACTCCCCTTTCTTTATCAGGAACACAATCCATGATTAGTTTAAGTTCACCGCCTTGCATTAGTTCTTCATGTTTCAGGAAATTATGGGAGAAATTCTTCCCATTCAGAGTTGCCGAACGAATATAGCAATTATCCTCCGACGCGTTTTCTGCATGAATTACAAACTGTTTTCCTCCGGGCAAGGAAAGAGTTGCCTAATTGAACAACGGACTTCCCAGTACATATTCGGAAGCACCGGGGCATACAGGATAAAATCCCAATGCAGTAAATACATACCACGCTGAGGTCTGACCGTTATCTTCATCTCCGCAATAACCTTGCGGACCGGAGTTATACAGTTTGTTCAGCACATTGCGTGTATGGTATTGTGCTTTCCAAGGTTGACCTACATAATTATACAAGTAGATAGCATGTTGCACGGGTTGATTTCCATGGGCATACTGCCCCATATTGAGTGCCACCATCTCAGCTATCTCATGAATAACAAAACCATAAGTACCATAATTAAAGGTGTTAGGAGCCGTAAACATGGAATCAAGTCGTTCTGCCATTTGTTCATGACCACCCAGAAGCGTAGACAAACCTTCCGGATCATGGAATACACTCCAGGTCCAATGCCAGGAACAGCCTTCAGTGAAAGGTCCTCCCCACTCGGTGGCGTCAAAGTTATCACGCCACTTGCCATTGGCATCCCTTGCCCACATGAAACCTTTTTCGGGATAAAACAAATTGCGATAGTTCTGTGCCTTTTTATAATAGGCTTTCGCAATTTCCTGGTTTCCCGTAGCTTCTGCAAAACGTGCCAGACACCAGTCAGCATAAGCATATTCCAGAGTTTTGGCAGTCGCCTCGGGCACTTCAGGATAAGGCACATAACCTAAACGGTCGTATTCCTCATATCCGTCGCGTCCTACCGACGCTATCTCTCCGCGCGCCTGCGTCTGATGTAACATGGCTTCCAAAGCTTTGTCTTTATCAAATGTCCGTATCCCTTTCATCCAGGCATCGGTAAGCAAAGAAATTGAATTGTTTCCGATCATACAGCCACGATGTCCGGGACTGGCCCACTCTGGCATAAATCCACTTTCATCGTATGCATTCACTAAGGACTGCATGATTCGTCCGCTGACCTCGGGATATGCCAAAGTAAACAATGGATGTACCGCACGGAAAGTATCCCAGAATCCGTTATCAGTATACATATATCCGCCATGCAATTGTCCATCGTAAGGACTGTAATAAACAGGCTTGTTATCCGAATCAAATTCATAGAACTCACGCGGAAATAAAAGGGTACGGTATAAGCATGAATAGAATGTTTTCTGCTGCTCATGTGTCCCGCCTTCCACCTGGATACGTCCCAGTTGATCATTCCATATTTTTTTCGCTTCTGCTGAGACTTCTGCCAGTGAGCGCCCAGCCACTTCACGGTTGAAATTCAGACGTGCCTGATCGTGGCTAATAAAAGAGGAAGCTGTACGGACAGTCATTTTTTCGCCAGCTTCCAGCTGAAACTTAACGTACGCACAAGAATTTTCATCGGTGCCGGACTCGACAACGGGTTTATCAAATTCGATAATAAAGTAATTAGCAAAATTTTCAGGCACTCCACCATTATTATAATGAGTGATACCATAGATGCAGTTCTCTTCTTTGTTCCATACCACACTTCCACCATGTTGATAAGCATCCACCACAATATACTGCCCTTCTTCCGAAGGATATGTAATCTCAAAAACAGCTCCACGTGAAGTAGCAGACAATGCTGTACTGACTCCATTATCGAACTTTACCTGATAACAATCGGGAGCCGCTTTCTCATTCTCATGTGAAAAACGCATTCCACGTTTTTGATTATCCATAGTCAGTTCACCCCATACGGGCATAATGGAGAATGTTCCATAATCATTGATCCACGGACTGGGCTGGTGTGTCTGGCGAAAGCCTCTTATCAAGCTATCCTTATATGTGTACATCCAACCACTTCCATTTTCTCCTGTCTGCGGACTCCAGAAATTCATCCCCCAGGGTACAGCCACTGCCGGATAAGTATTGCCATGTGAGAACTCGAAAGTCGACTCAGTCCCCATCAGTGGATTCACCAAAGATACTAAAGACACCTGAGACTTATGTCCGCACGAAACGAGCAGAAGGCAAAGGTTGAAAAAGCAAATCAATTTCTTCATAAGCATTAATAGATTTTATTCAAATAATCCAGAGTTTGTTCAGGACGTCGACTCATGCGTAAACGCCAAACCAATTCCTGCATATTAATCGCCTCAAAACGGTCGTCCAATCGTTCGGCACACCGTTTGGCAGCTGAGGCTCCATAAGTATCGCCTTCAAAACGACTCCAAGCGTGCACACATACCACTGAGAAACTTTCTTCCTGTGCTTCCTCTTTCAGCTTCGAAGCTATAAAGTCGGGAGAACCTTCACGTTCATGTATTCTGTCCCAGAGAGAATATTTCACCGTAATAACCGGAATATCATATCCTGCCTTATTAGTCACCCAGAAGACTTCTCCCTCACCTCCGGCATACGGAGAATATTGCAAAACAACGATGCCTTCCAACTGGTCATTAGCGTCCACATAAACTTGATAGGCTTCTTTGGCCGCTTCCGACTTCACATCCATAGCCATTATTCCCAATAACTTGATCTGATATTGACGCATAGAAACCGCCAAGCGTTTTGCTGCCACTCTCAGATTGGTTTTCCGGTTATGATCCTGACTGTACGTATCCACATAATAATAGCCTCCGCCCAGCATCTCCATAAGCGAGCAATTCTGTTTCTGCAAGCCCATCAGATTGTTGAACTGTACAGGAGCCATCATCGCCAACGTAGCAACCGGCAATCCAAAAGTCATCTTCACATCTTCTGCCTCCGGAACATCATAATACCGGGAAGCAAAATCCTGCATCATCCACTGAATGTTATCACCATCGGAAAGGAAAAAAGAAACAAAGTTTTTCTTTTTCTTGAAATCGATAGACCGGGGATCGAAAATCCGGGGCAACACCTGTTCCCGACCTTTTTCATAAAGCAGGGACAGTAACGAATGATTATAGCTCCAGTCGCAGGGGATCATCGGATGTCCGCTTTTGGATACACGGGCTACAAATTGATCTTCACTTACTCCTTGCTCCCAACCGTATACCGGAGCATTGGGTTCCAGCCAGGCAAGCACTTCTTCGAGTAATGAAATGTTTTGTCCGGCCCCAGCATCTCCCAGTTCCTTGTTCAGGTTCAATACAAACAGATTGTTCTTGATGGCAAATTCGCGCAATTCTCCGGTTTGCACCGGCATTATGACCAGTGCCCTTTTACTGCATTTATTTCTGAATTCACGCCAGGCATCCACTGTAGTCTTTCGGGTGGCATCATATTTCATCTTATACCCCGCTTTCTCAAAATACTCCTTATCACGAATATCCACAATAATGGAATTGTAAACATGAGAAGCGACAGATGCCACTACACCACTTTCCGGATTATTCTTCACATCGGTCAATACATATCCATCGAACATTCCTTTTAACTGGACTTTTACACCATCCACAGAGGAGTATTCATTGCATGCCAGTTCAAGCCCATTCTGCATGCCTTGTTCATGTATCCCCATATCTTCCAAAGCCTGTCTGGAAAGTTTATAAGAAGTCTTTCCACCGTGGTCGCACAACCAGACTGCTATTTCACTCTTGCCTTTTTCTACCGCACGGTTCGTCAATCCCGCCAAGGACTGACACAAGAGATGGTATTGCAATCCGCGCATTTTATCTGTCTCGTCTACACTATTACGACTATCCACAGGGATTACACCCACACAACTCCAGTACTTCTTCGGCTTAGCCTTCATTCCGGGCATGTGATATTTTCCCTCATCTGCCACAGATTCAGATATCCATGGACTTTCAGAGAAACGATAAGGAACACTGCCAATCGCTTTCAGCCCAGCAAAAAGCAACAGGAAACCAATAATAAACTTCATGATTCAACTTAAAAAAATACCTATTGAAAACTGTTATCCTACCTACTAACTATAACTGTATCTCAAAAACCGGAGAATAATTATACTTAGCCTGTATACCTTCACCCAGATCTTTGGGCAGTGCACCGATACGGAAGAAGTACTTCTGTCCGGCTTTCAACTTCTTACCTTCGTCAGAGTTCAAGTCCAATGTCAATGTAAAGACTTTATTCGCATTCCGGTTATTATTCTCAAAATTGATATCATCGCCTTCAATATTAGCCGTTACATGTGCCAGATTGAAAGAGTTGGACGGATTCTGATCCGATTGAGCAAACAGGGCCACCTTTTCGGCTTTACCTGTTCTGTGACCATACTGTAATTTAAAGGTGGCAACAATAGCGTTATTCTCTTTCTTCACAATGGGCTCTTTGATACGGATATTCGGAATCACCCTGAAATCAAGCCTATTTTCTCCTTTGTCGAAACGATATCCTTTAATCGTATCCAGCTTCACAAAGTTACCATTATTCATAATAACATCATAAGTACCGGAGAAAACAAGATTGTTTCTGTATTCCCCATTCAGCATGAGCTTCCATTGCTGCACCTTGCGGATAGCATATCCATACTCTATAACCTGCACACAAGCTGCATCACCACTGGTACCAATTTCCTGCTGGATCAATTCTTCTGTTTCGGCATCAATTACCGCACCATATACTTGTGCATCCGGACCATCAAAATTATCCAGCTCACAGCTTACCATGAAAACCGCTGCACTGATTCCGGCTATTACATATTTAATCTTTCTCATATTCTGTGCTAATTTAAAAGTTAAGGATTCTGAATCATTTGGTTAATGGCATTGCGTGGTACATCTTCATAGTATTCGGAGATTGAATAGCTATTGGGACCATTCAGGCTTGCTCCCATAGTGGTTTTACGCACAAATATCAGGGAAGGATTCGTATCACGCAAATCAAGCATAGGCACCAGAATGTCATGAGAGAAATTATTCATCAACGTATGCAGCACTCTCCAACGACGCAAATCCCAGATACGGATATTCTCAAAAGCGAGTTCCACAAAACGTTCGTTTCTCACATTCTCTCTTGTTAATTCTATTTCATTAGTATGTGCGGCTCTCTTACGAATATCATTCAACGCTTTTGCTGCAATAGTCTTATCCCCCAACCCGCTTTCGCAGACTGCTTCAGCATAATTCAGCAACACTTCCGCATAGCGAAATACGATATAATCCAACGTCGTCTTATGATATTGCGCCGGCATACTTTCACTGATCATCTTTCTCATGAGGAAACCAGACATGGAATGAGTTCCGTCTCCTGGCCAGAAACCGGACACCTGATGCTTTTCACCTCCTAAAGAATAGTAAGTCTTACCGTCTTTTCCGGTCACTGTAGTTGGAACACGATACAGTTCTGTTCCATCCGGTTGAATCACACCGCCTTGCATCACAATCTTAGTCCCTTTCCATTCGGTACCGGGAAGTATGATGGAAGCCCACAGACGAGCATCCTTCGCTTTTTTCTCATCTCCATAAGCGATGCCATTAAACAAATCATAAGGGGTATCCTTATTTACTTTGATATAATCAGTATAACCAGTATCAAAACCTGCATTGGAATAATTGTCATTGACACGAGTCTTGACCTTTGCATCCGAACGGATACCCGGCAGGTCCGTATAATCTTCATAAGCATCTACCAAATTAAGAGCTGGAGACATTTTACCCTGTCCCTGTGTCTGGTAAGGCTCGATAAAGTAATTTAAACTACTGGCAAACTCAGATCCTTCTTTTACAATACCTTTAATAAAAATAGCCTCTCCGTCTGTTTGGTTCGGATTAACAAAGATACTACGATAGTTCTCCTCCGCTTCCTTCGGACTGACAGGATTCGGTTTATACAGTTTATGGTTCGATTCTGTCATAATAGTCAGGGAAGCATCAATGCAATGTTGGTAGAAATAGGCTGCATTTTCAGGTTTCATTCCGGCTAAGCCTTTTGTCACAGCCTCTCCTTCCATCGGCGCCAGTTCTCCGAATTTGGCAATAGAAGCAGCATACAAAGCGGCACGAGATTTTAAAGCCAATGCCGCCCATCTGGTTGCCCGTCTGTCCGAACGCTCTTTAGGAAGTTGTGCGGCTGCAAGATCACATTGCTGCATTACATAATCCCATGTATCATACTCTGTGCTACGTGGAACCACCAAAGCTCCCGGATTGGCCGGATCATACTCCTGCAATTCCTTGATCAGCGGTACTCCACCAAATTTTTCTGCCAGGTAGAAATATACATAAGCAGTCATGAAAGCAGCCTCTCCTTCCAGTTCTTTCTTTTCACTGTCACGAATATCCAGTGTAGGGATGATGCTTTTCAGCAAATTAATATTACGAAGCGTTTCATAGCCATGATTAAAATAATCCGCACGAATAACGTATCCCGGTGACTGCTCCCCCCACTGACTTTGTACAGCTTCCTCACAGATATTGGCATACCATAATAAACCGATATTCCCTGTCGGATTATTGAAACCTCCTTCTCCGCTGGTACCCGGCATAAACATGTAATCTTCAATAGGCAAATCGCGATAAATAGTTGCCATAAAAGCTTTTGCCCCATTAGGGTTATTAAACAGCTCATTGGGAGTGATCTTGTTATTAGGCTCAATGTCCAGCAAGTCCGTACATGCCGTAAACACAGCTGATAGACCGATAACCAAATAATATTTTATATTTTTCATATCTAACGTTTTTTATATTAGAAGCTAACATTTACACCGAAGTTGATAGAAGACGATAACGGATAATTCATCATACGATTATCCTGACCGGCTGTTTTCTCCGGATCCAGTTTCAAATCCTTCTTCAAATAAGAGTCACAGAATGTGAAGATATTATAAGCATTTACATAAACACGCAGGTTTTGCAAGCCTACATGACTGGCCCAACGTTGAGGTAACGTATAGCCGACTTCAAGACTTTTCAAACGAAGATAGCTTCCATCCACCGTATTGCGGTCTGTCTCCTGTGCATTGTTCCCCATCGGATTGTAGTTGGCCACGCGGGCTGCCGGGAATCTTCCCGGAATCCAGTTGCTGTTTGCATCAAACGGATCTTCACGATGCCATCTGTCATACAGATAAGCAGATGAATTACCTTCCCAAGGTGCATAATTGCGCAGGTTGTCGGGGATCTGGATAGAATAACAGGCTGCTCCTTGGAATAGAGCCATGAAATCGAACCATTTCCATTCAGCTGTCAGAGTGACGCCATAATTCAGAGCCGGCATATTCAATCCATAATATTTAGGCTTCATGTCATTGCCATCAATGTATCCATCACCATTTACATCTTGCAGGTAATAGTCTCCCGGAAGAATCATGGTATTACCTCTATCACCGCTTTGCACAGGTGCATTATAAATCTGATCATAGTTTTGGAATTGCCCAGCTGTTGTATATCCCCAGCCGATACCACTCCAACGTCCTTCGGTAGCGGATTTCCAAACATCCCAACTACTCTCGTATTCACCATGTATCTGGCGGGTCATCTTACTACGGGCAAAGTTGAAGTTTCCTTGTACACCGTATGAAACCTGACCGATTTTGTTCCGGTGCCCCAAGGTAAACTCAATACCTTCGGTACGGTCGGCATTCAGATTCTCTTCCGGCAGGGAAGCTCCGAATGTATTGGTCAGTTGGCTGCCTCTGGTAGCCAGCAGCCCATCTCTGTCACGACGATAGACATCAAATGTGAAGTCCAACAAGCCATCCCACAAGGTTATATCCACACCAAGGTCATAAGTACGTGTCGTAATCCAGGTCAGGTTCTTATTAATAAGTGCCGGAGTCAGTACTCCATTGGTTTGTGTACCATCAACGAACTCGTACCCCTTTGATCCCATTGTAAAGCCTTCTATGAACTGGAATTCATTACCGGCATCAATACCGGTCTCTCCATAGCTGGCTCTTAACTTCAAGTTACTGACAAACGATATATTATCCTTAATAAAGGATTCCTCGGACATTCTCCAGCCTGCACTGACAACCGGGAAAAATCCCCAACGACTCCCCGGAGCATAACGATAAGAACCATTATAACGGAAAGCACCTTCCAACAGATATTTGCCTTGGTAGTCATAATTTAGACGCCCCAGATAAGAGATGTTTGCCGTCTCTCCATAGCCGCCAGAATTCTGGATATTCGTTTGAGAGCCTAAGTCAAGAATAGGTTTAGAATAAATCTCATACTCGCGGGTAGCAGAAACATTATCATTCCAGCCATGATTCATTTCGTACATAGCCATCAAAGAAATGTTATGGTCGCGCGCAATAGTAGTACTATAAGACAATTGTGCCTGAATATTAAGATTATTACCATTATTCATATTCACATACAAACTGCTCGGGTCATTAATTGTCTTTGATACATCATACGATTCATTCTGCGAATTATAACTGTACAACTGGTAGAGTTTTCTCTCATGCGAGGTACGGTTATCACTGGCATCATACGAAGTCATTAATTTAGCTTTCAATCCCTTTACCCAAGGAACATCATAGGTCAATGTGGCAGTTGACTGTAAACTACGTCCTCTGCTGGTATTCATACCGGTGAGATCACCATTCATTGCTGCCACTGGATTGTCCAGGAAAGGATAAGCTGCATTGTAGTATTCGGAATTGTTATTGGCATACACTCCGGATGTCGGTCTCATCAATGTAGATTTGAACAGTAAGTCAAAGACTCCCTGGATAGGAGCATTCGTCACGTCATATCTTCCGGAAACATTAACTTCCGCTTTGAGATACTTAGACAACTGGGCTGTAAAATTACTACGCATAGTATATCTTTCGTAATTGAAATCGCCTCCTCGTGTCAAGTCACCATCGTGCGCATAACCGAAACTGGCATAATATGTCATCTTATCACTACCACCTTCAACAGAAAGAGTATGTTGCTGGCTACCTGCACTTTTTTTGAATACAGCATCCAACCAGTCGGTACTTTCATAGCCGGGACCACCGGCCTGCCATTTGGCAAGTTCTTCAGGAGTGGTAGTAGGGCCGGTACCCGCATTCATTGACAATTCATTGGAAATCTCCGCATATTGGGCAGCATTCATAACCTTCATCATGGAAGTGGGGAAAATAGCTGTGAATGAACCGTTGTAATTAAAACGGGCTTTACCTTTTCTTCCTTTTTTGGTGGTAATAATCACAACTCCATTGGCGGCATTCATACCATAGATTGCCGCAGCACCATCTTTAAGTACAGAAATATTTTCAATATCTTCCGGATTCAAGCGCTGAAATTCAGAACCACCGTCGCCACTATCGCGGACAACACCATCGATTACATACAGCGGACTACCAAAGCCACGAATTTGTACCATAGAACTGAACGAACCTGGTTGACCGTCCTGTTGACGGATCTGTACACCGGCAATCTTTCCCTGTAAGCTCTGAGCCACACTCGTGCTTTTGGTTGTCAGCACTTTGTCACCACTAAGAGTAGAAATAGCCCCAGTCAGTGTCTGTTTCTTCTGAGTGCCATATCCCACAACTACTACTTCGCCCAAAACGGCTTCATCTTCCTTTAACACCACTCTTACTGAGTTTTCGGCTCCTACTTTGACTTCCTGAGTCTGAAAGCCAATATAAGATATCTGAAGAACAGCGTTCTTCTCAAGATTTTGTAGCACAAATTCACCCGACATATCTGCCACGGCATTTTTATTATTGGCTCCTTTCACTACAACGGTCGCACCAACCAGCGGATTCCCTTCCTGGTCTATCACCTGTCCTTTAAACTGTGCATGTTGCGCATATACCATTGTGGTACAGAGTAACATGATGCATCCCAACAAGGTGCGTGCTAAATGATTCATGTGTTTTATCATATAAAAAAAGATTTTTAACTTTACAATTACATAAAAGATTTCTAAATGTTACGTTTCCAACTTTTCTCAGTGGATACATTCTTTGGGTCATTTAATCTTTTCTTTTAACATAGGCATTTTCTTTTAGGGGTTAACATTCTTATTTTATTGTTACGTAACGAAAGTCATGTTTATCTGCCTCCTGAAGTACCGGGGCTTCCAGACGATTGTCAATAATACGATCCCAGTACGGACTCAGATCCAACGTTTTTCCCTCTTCCACCACAAACTCTTTAATTTCGATTTCTCTCTTTTCGGAAGTGGAAAGTCCTGCAGGTTCCGATATCACTTTATTGAAACTGATCCGCTCTTTACCATATTTCTTCGTTATTTTGAAAGTGATGGATTTCTTCTGAGGATCAGCAGTTACTACTCCCCAAAAGTTAGGATAAAACAGAGGGATGCTGATTACTTTATCATCGGCCACTACAGGAGCCAGACGCAATTCTTTTCGGGGAATGTTAACGCCAGCACCAGCCAATACATCTGTAGAGAACCAAGTTACCGGAGCTGTCATATAAGTAATGTCACTGGGGTTCCACAAGTTTTGAGTCCATGTCCAGCCTTTACGCAGATGTACTAATTGGATGTGCTTCATAATATCCATAGCATCTTCATAAAATCCCGCCTGCATACCGGCTAAAGCAGTATAGCTTTCCAGATAGAAGGGCCAGCATTGTGATCCCCTATTATCAATACCTCGGTTCAGATTGATATCCCACACTTTATTAGCGTAATAATCAGGAGACTTGGAAAGAGAAATCTTGCATTGAGATATCATAGATGCCTTCACTATATCCATAGGATATAGGTCTCCCCATCCGCAGTAACGGCTCAGGAACTGGCCTGCCAACTGTCCCGTAAACAATACATTATCCAATCTTTTGGAACCATCCGGTTCACAGCCGTAGGCAAAGAAACGTCCATTCCACAACTTTTCAAGAGCCTCTTTCTGAGAGGTAGCAAACTGTTGTTGCGCCTGTTTCACGATGCTTTCATCTCCAATAGCTTTTCCTATAGCTTCGTAAGCCCTGAGTGTAGTCAGCCATACACCTGCATAGTAAGAATACAAAGGAGGATGAGTAAAATCATCATACGTAGTAGGGCCTACAGGTATTGTACTGCCTTGAGGCATACGACTATATAAGAATTTCATGGCTCTTTTAAGTCCCGTAAGATGTGCTTTCAAGTACTCTGTATCACCAGTCTGCTCATAGTCTTTAACAAGTTGTATGATCCAGCCGGAAGCATTGTCCAACATCCAACCCTTTTCCGTTGGTACACGGCCACCTACGGTACCCATACCTACATAGTAATGTCCGATGAAATGAAGTATATAACCTTCCGGATCCATTGCATCTGCAAAAATATCCATCTCCGAACGATCCAGTTGAGTGAAAAATTTCTGGTAAAAAGGATGTGAACTCAAACGCTGATCCATTGTTCCGGCAAAGCCGCCCATGGCTCCTTCATTAACCATAACATCACCTCCTTTAGTAAGCACCATATTGGTGTAAATGACATATCCACTATTAATAAGCTTAAACTTATACCAGTCAGGAAGGCTACTCTCAAGAACCGGGATTTGCCACTCCGTAGTCTGTCGGGCAATTCTTGCCCTATTGGATACAGCATAGCTCACCATAGAATTCATACTATTAAAATAATTATGATAGTATTTATTGTAGTCAGCCCCACAAGGCCAGTAGCTACCGATAGGAAGGGCTGCCGCATCAATCTGCAGTTCAGGAGCATACCATGCCAGCATAAAACGAATTGTTTTCTTTTGACCTGCTTTCAACTGTGTCTTAACAGCCAGTGCAGAAGCAGAAGAAGTTTGAGATTGCTCCGTCAGTACATTTTTGGTTAGTGAAGAAGTGAATTCTCCATTATTTCTAAACTGATCCCATGCTTCAGAATTCGAACGATAAGCTGGAAGATAAGATACATTCTTTTCTTCTTCCACTGCAATCACCACTTGATTCACATAGTTCTGAAAAGTCAATTTGCGAGGTTGCAAGCTATCTGCAGCATATTGTATCAACCCTTTCAGGCTTCCCATCTGATAAGGTTCTACATAGGTTTTAGCCTTCTCACGCAACGGCCAGTTTTCTCCATTATTTATATTAGCTCTACCTTCACTCAATAGCTGGCCATTGTCAAAACCTTCCAAGCTCTTCGGATCATTAAACAATCCGATAAAATCTTCCCAGGAAAACGCTAATGCAGCTTCCATGTCCTCCTGAGATATGAGATCAACCTCAAACCATACTACCGGCAAAGAGGAATCTTTCACATTGTGCGGCACCAATCCTGAATAGGCACGAATTACAGGGGTTACTTTCAAATTATTATCCGCATAACTTAATTCTGCTGTAGGAAATAATCCTTTATATTGAGTATGTTCTACTCCTTTCATTCCATACAAAACATGATTATCCCTAACCAGACGAACAGCTTCTTTTTCATTTCCCTTCCGTGTCCATAAAGAGAAGAATGAATGCTCCGAACGTTTAATAGGAGTATGAATATTATTCATTCCTATCCTGGTGAATTTGCCACTTGGAGCGAAATTTATATTGCCTACTCCAATACCACCCAAGGGCACTCCGCTTACGTCTTCATGATCTTTTAATGAAAGGTAAGTATAGTTGGTTTCTCCACCTAAAACTCCACTTTGAAGACTGAATTTGGTATTGGCTTCATCGACACCATAATTGTTCTGATTTTCTTCTTGTCCATACAGTGCAAATATTCCTGCAAGACAAAAGGCTAAAGAGACAAAGGTTCTTTTACTCATACATGTGTTTTTTAAGATTAATAATAGAAGTTATGAATCTACTTCTGCTTTCGTTAGCGTTCGAGTGCAAAAATAGATGCTGATAGATTACAATAGCGGTTACATTGGGGTTAATCGAGAGTTAATTTTGAGAGGTATTTTATTAATTACCCGATTAATTTAAGAAAATCTATGCTCTATGGCATAAAGTTACAGACATAAAAAGATTACCTCTAAATATAGAGACTTATAAATTGGAAACAGTCCTTTTTTTCTGATTATTGAAAACTTGTCCTTAAGTCATTGTGTATGATATCAGAGTAAGAATAGGAATAGTTATTACCCATACTTTTATTATATTCTGCAATATACAGATAATATTTCTTCATAGCCTGATCTTCCTTCTTCAGCTTATGGCAGGCATTCAGCATGTACCACAAAGCTGTATCATTCAAAGAATCTACTCTCAGCCAGATTTCAGCCAATTGAGCAACCTGCTCATACGCAGCTTTCATATATAGATTATTCAACTCAATCGTCAACATCTCATGCAATTCATATTCTTGTTCGCTCTTAAAGGAATCAAACATAGAGTCGTCAATAGACTTTAAAAATTTCCCTCGCGACAAAATTCCGATCAGTGATTGGCTGACTTCCTGAGATGCATCACTTTGCCGGATTTTATTCATTTGTTCAAGATATTGTTGATAATCGCAATAGAAAGCCTCCGACAATTGGACAGAATAGCGACTATTAGTATACACCAATTCAATACCTTCCAGATCATCCAGTATTTTTCTTAATCGGTTTATTGTAACGCCCTTCAGATTTTTGGCACTACTCAATTCTTTTTCTGGCCATAACAACCCATAGATATAATTCGAGGTAATACCTTCCTTATTATCTAAACCATTCAGAAAAGTAAGTAAGAACAGTTGCTTTATCTTGGAACTAAACAAATGAGTGATATCTCTTCCTTTTTTATCTATTATAGTGAATTCCCCAAACAGATACAAAGCATTTGCCTGTGGTGACTTTTTATTTTCAACCTGAGTGAAAGTTTTACGAACAGGTGCGACTTTAGGTATCGGTTGTTTCTCCTTCTTCCTTTTCAAGTAATACGTAATGCCAACAATCAATATCAGTACAACAACCATTACAAAAATAACAGTACGCAAAGAAAGTCCTTCTTCAACAGCATATAAAAACAATGCGTTCTCTGCAATGGCAGGTGCCGACAATGAATAAAAACGTGTAACAGAAGATTCTCCGCCACGTTCATTAAATTCTTGTGTACAACAATAAAACTCCTTTGTTTCTTTATTATAATAAAGATTTGCATTAGATAAAATAGCCTTCGACTCCATAGGAATAGAATTACCTAATACCTCATAGGAATCATTCTGCAACGAGAACTTATAAAGCTGCAAATGGGAAGAAGCTTCCTGCATAGGATAACACAACGTATAGAAAGAAGCTCCATCATCAGATAAAAGAAGGTTTCTTACCGGAACAATCTGAGCTCCATCATAAGAGAAGTCCCTCACTTTCTGCACGGTTGAATCTTTCAGATTTATCTTATAGAGATCATAATAGTATATTTTCCCGATACTCTGATCCCCACTACTATTCCCAGTACCACCAAACAAAAGCAACTCATTAGCATTCAATGCTCCCATAGAAGAGAAAAAACGAGGGGCTACAAAATCACCTTTCAATTTAATAGTATTCCATGACTTTTGATCCAAATCATATACTTCCAATGTATTGGTATATTTGCGTGAGCCAAAACCTCCAAAAATATAGAACTTATTACGAATAGTATCCAGATAAGAAGAATGGTGGTGTCGCTGTGAAGGCAAAAATTTATCATCAACCTTTTCCACTTCTCCTGTAAGTACATTCAAAGCACAAATGGTACAAACATCTGCATGATTATCCACTTCATAGATATAAACAGAACGAGAATCCGGATAGAAAAAGTTTGTTCCCAAATACATCTTCATCGGCAGGGGTTGATGCTTATACCCTTCCCAAATATTACGGCGGATATCCAGAGTATATAAAGAATCGCTGTTAAAATAGACAAAATTGCCAGAATTGAAATCATAATTATACCCCGCCGTACTCTCAGAAGCCTGTGAATGAAGCAAATTCCAATAATAGGATTTATTTATTAACCAAATTGGGTTAATTGCTTTTCCTCTGATCTTTCCTTGTTTGTCATGAACAAGAATACCGGAACTTTCATTCAAAGGAAAATTGATTTGTTGATTCATGTCGGAGATTACTAAATTCCGGATTGCAAAAGAAGGTATTTCTTCAGAAAACTTACTACTTCCGAACATGATGGTAGGAGTCAATTCCCCAGATAAGCCTAATTTTCCTGATTGATATTGTCGCTTATCAATAGTAAGGCATACAGAATCTTCTTTTAAAAAAAAGGAGATTTCTATGGGTATCCAACGCCGAGGACCAAGTTTTTTATTACATAGAGTATCTACAATAAGACATTCTTTTGCCTCAATATTAAATTTCAGATAACTCCGTTCGTCATTGTCATAAGAGAAAACAAAACTATAAATATCTGCATTTTCACGTTTCAGATCCTTTAATCGAAATATATAGCCGAAAGATCCATAATCCTGAATAGCCAAATCATAAGATATAGAGAAATGACCTTTAAAAGTCAAAGGATTTTCATCAAAAACAGAATAACTTGTCTTTTGTATAGTTTCAGATTCATAAGTATTAAATTCAAGACCTTGAGCATTGGCTCGCAAGCATAAAAAGCAAAGTAGCAATATGAAAGATCCTATATATCTCATTATCATTTCCTTGTCATGTAGTTACTTATTTATTAACCAGACAAATATATAACTTAAAAACCGGACTCATGAAACATAAGCCCGGTTTTAACAAAAATGCATTCCTATCTTTAATTCGCCATCTCAGAAATAAACTTAATGCGAACCAACCTTACTTCTTCTTCCGTGAAATCATCACCCAGTTCATCAAGTGCGTCATCTATCTTGTCAGTAGTAGATTCCTTGAAATAATCATAGATATCCAACATGTGGTCTTCGTCCATAATCTCATCCAGGAAGTAATCAATATTCAACTTTGTACCAGAATAAACGATTGCCTCGATTTCGTCCAGTAAATCTCCAAACTCAATACCTTTGGAAAGTGCGATATCATCCAATGCCACCTTACGGTCTACAGCCTGAATAATAGCCACTTTCATCTTGGATTTATTAGCAACCGTACGAACACGTAAGTCTTCAGGGCGTTCGATTTCATTCTCTTCACAGTGACGTTTTATCAGCTTGCAAAACTCCTCACCGTAGCGTTTAGCCTTACCTGCACCTACACCGGGAATGTTTTGCAATTCATCCAGTGTCACCGGATAAATGGTTGCCATGGCTTCCAATGAAGGATCCTGGAAAATTACATAAGGTGGTACTTCCAGTTTCTTGGAAAGCTTCTTACGCAAATCCTTCAGCATGGAATAAAGAGCCGGATCGACAGCGCAAGAGCCACCGCCCCTTGCCGGAGCTTCTTCTTCCACTTCTTCGAAATCATTATCTTCGGTTATCTTGAACGATTTAGGATGTTTCAGGAACTTCTTTCCTTCATCCGTTACTTTCAGCAAACCGTAATTTTCCACATCTTTACTCAGGTAACCAGCAATGAGTGCCTGGCGAATGACAGCATTCCATGTTCTGTCTTCTTCTCCCATGCCGGAGCCGAAAGCTTCCAGGTCTTCATGCAGATGCGCCTGCACTTCGGTAGTTTCACGTCCTTGTATAATGTCGATGATATAATCTGCCTTAAAATTTTCTTTCACCGCGAGAATAGCCTCTATCACGGTACACAATAATTCTTGAGCCTCCACTTGTTTTTTCGGGTTTAAACAGTTGTCACAATTTCCACAGTTCTCTTCCATATACTCTTCACCGAAGTAATGCAACAGCGTCTTTCGGCGACATACGGAAGATTCAGCATAAGCAGCGGTTTCCAGCAGAAGCTGTTTACCGATTTCCTGCTCTGCCACAGGTTTACCTTGCATGAACTTTTCAAGTTTCTGCAAGTCTTTATTGGTATAAAAGGTAATACACTGTCCTTCGCCTCCATCTCTTCCGGCACGTCCTGTTTCCTGATAATATCCTTCCAGACTTTTCGGGATATCATAATGAATAACATAACGCACATCAGGCTTGTCAATACCCATACCAAAAGCAATGGTAGCTACAATCACATCTATTTTCTCCATCAAGAAGTCGTCTTGATTTTGCGTGCGTGTTGCAGAATCCATTCCTGCATGGTATGCGCGGGCATTGATACCATTCGCCTGTAGAATCTCAGCAAGTTCCTCTACCTTTTTCCGACTCAGGCAATAAATAATGCCCGACTTTTCCGAATTATTCTTGATGAACTTGATGATATCTCTATCTATGTTATTGGTCTTGGGACGTACCTCATAATAGAGGTTCGGACGATTGAACGACGACTTGAACACTTCGGCATCAATCATACCCAGATTCTTCTGGATATCATGTTGCACTTTAGGGGTCGCAGTCGCAGTCAGAGCAATCACCGGAGCTTTTCCGATTTCATTGATAATAGGGCGGATACGACGATATTCCGGACGGAAGTCATGTCCCCATTCAGAGATACAGTGGGCTTCGTCTACAGCATAGAAGGAAATCTTCACTGTCTTCAGAAACTCTACATTTTCCTCTTTCGTCAGCGATTCGGGAGCTACATACAGTAACTTTGTCTTACCGCTGAGGATGTCAGACTTCACCTGATCTATCGCACCTTTATTAAGAGAAGAGTTGATAAAATGGGCAATACCATCTTCTTCACTGAAGTTACGCATCGCATCGACTTGGTTCTTCATTAAGGCAATCAACGGAGAAATCACAATACCCGTACCTTCCATCATTAATGACGGTAACTGGTAGCATAGTGATTTTCCTCCACCTGTAGGCATCAGTACGAATGTATCGTTACCTGCCAACAGATTTTGTATGATAGCCTCCTGATTTCCTTTAAATGTGTCAAATCCGAAGTACTTCTTCAGCTGGTCTGTCAAATTAATCTTCTTCCCTGCCATGATTCATTAGGTTGTTTTTTGAGTGATTGTTTAACATCTCGGTTAGCTATTCTTTTTGTAAGAACTCTAACAAAGTTATAAACAACTTCTTAAATTTCAAGCATAATCCAATGAATATTTTTCAATAAAAAACAAAATAGTCGGTTTCGTATACCCTTACCATTTGATTTTAAGCAGTTTGCAGTTTTGCAATGTTTGCTTTTTCAAGCTGGTGTTTAGCATAATCCAACGTCACTTCAAAGTGATCCTTGTGTTCGGACGGGATTTCGAACATAGCATCCATCATGATGGTTTCCACAATGGATCGCAATCCACGAGCTCCCAACTTGTATTCCACAGCTTTATCTACGATGTACTCAAAGACAGTAGCTTCGAATGTCAGTTCCACATTGTCCATCTCAAACAGTTTAACATATTGTTTGATAATGGAATTCTTAGGTTCAGTCAGGATAGAGCGCAAAGCGGCACGATCCAACGGATTCAAATAAGTCAGCACCGGCAGACGACCGATGATTTCAGGTATCAGACCGAATGACTTTAAATCCTGAGGCGCAATATATTGCATCATATTGCTTTTATCAATTACCGCAGTGTTACGCACTGCACTATACCCCACCACATGTGTATTCAGACGCTGGGCAATTTTCTTCTCAATGCCATCGAATGCTCCACCGCAAATAAAAAGGATGTTCTTTGTGTTCACCGGAATCATTTTCTGATCAGGATGCTTGCGTCCTCCCTGAGGCGGAACGTTCACAACAGAACCTTCCAACAATTTCAGTAAACCTTGTTGAACACCCTCTCCGCTTACATCACGTGTAATGGAAGGATTATCTCCCTTACGGGCGATCTTATCAATTTCATCAATGAACACAATACCCTGCTCAGCTTCGGGAACATTGTAATCTGCCACCTGAAGCAGGCGGGTCAGAATACTTTCAATGTCTTCGCCCACGTATCCAGCCTCGGTAAGCACCGTAGCATCTACAATAGTAAAAGGTACATGAAGCAATTTAGCAATGGTACGTGCAAGCAATGTCTTTCCCGTTCCGGTGCTACCTACCATGATGATATTAGACTTTTCAATTTCCACATCATCACCGCCGTCTTTTTGCAACAGGCGTTTATAGTGATTGTATACCGACACGGAAAGGAAGCGTTTTGCATCATCCTGTCCAATGACGTATTGATCAAGGAATTCTTTTATTTCTAAAGGTTTCGGAAGTTCTCTCAGGTTCAGTTTCGTTGCAGCGCCACTCCTTTTTGCTCCACCCAGCGCCTCCTGAGTGATCTCATAGGCCTGAGTGGCACAACTATCACAAATGTAGCCGTTCATTCCCGTAATCAGAAATCCGACTTCATCTTCCGTACGCCCACAGAAACTACACCTATTTTTGTTTCTTTTTGAGTCTGCCATATTTATTTTTTAATCAACACTTCATCTACCATGCCATACTCCTTGGCTTCCTGTGCCGTCATCCAGTAGTCACGATCAGAGTCTGCCCAAACTTTATCGAAAGGAGTATGAGAGTGGTCAGCAATAATAGTATACAGTTCCTTTTTCAGCTTCTGAATTTCACGTGCCGTGATTTCAATATCCGAAGCCTGTCCCTGTGCACCACCCATTGGCTGATGTATCATTACACGAGAGTGAGTCAACGCCGAACGCTTGCCTTCTGCACCTGCCACCAGCAACACCGCAGCCATACTTGCTGCCATACCTGTACAGATAGTAGCCACATCGCTCGTGATAAACTGCATTGTATCATAGATACCCAATCCCGCATATACGGAGCCACCCGGTGAATTAATATAAATAGAGATATCTTTACCCGGTTCTACCGAATCCAGATACAGTAACTGCGCCTGTAAAGTATTAGCGGTATAATCGTCAACCTGTGTACCAAGGAAAATGATGCGATCCATCATCAAACGGGAGAAAACGTCCAACTGGGTTACATTGAGTTGACGTTCTTCCAGGATATAAGGATTTAAATACCCGGCTTGTGATTTAATCACATCGTCCAGCACCAAGCTATTCATACCTAAATGCTTGGTAGCGTATTTTCTAAAATCATCCATATTACTTTCTTTTTTAGGTTTAGTAAATTGAAATGCAAAGAAACAAAAAAGAACACAGAGACACAAAAAAACACAGAGTTATATGATATAAGACTCTGTGTTTCTTAATGTTTTTAAACTGTTTTCAGAATAAAAAAGCTTATTCAAACATCTTATTGAATTCTTCTGCAGAAATTGTTTTGTTTTCCAGCGTCACCTGAGACTTCAAAGCAGAAGCCAATTTAGTTTCAACAACACGGTTTACCAAACCTTCAACGCTTTCTTTCTTCTTCAGCATTTCTTTTGCATAGTTTTCCAGAAGATCTTCAGGAACACTCATCATACCATATTGTGCAAACTGTGCACGGGTAGCTTCCTTAGCCATATTGACTACATCTTCCTGTTCAACCTTGATATCGTTAGCTTTCACCAACTGTTCCTTGATCAGGTGCCATGTCAGTTCTTCGATACTCTTATCATAGTTGTCTTCTACAAATTTCTCGTCTTTGTCCTGGTTGTTCATGCGCATGATGCGTTTCAGCAATGCATCCGGGAATTCCAACTTGCCAACTTTCTCCATCAACATCTTACGAGCGTCAATCAGAAATTTATAATCAGTGTCTGCTACAAACTGATTAGCAATTACCTCTTTTACTTTAGCACGGAATTCTTCTTCAGTCTTCACAACATCTTTACCACATACCTGATCGAAAATTTCCTGAGTTAGTTCACCGGCTACAAAACGAGTCACTTCTTCTACCTGATAGCTGAAGTTAGATTTCATTTCAGCGGCTTCTTCTTTATCGATCTTCAACAAAGAAGACAGTTCAGTTGCATTACCATCCCATGCAGTATAAGGATTGAATACGAGTACATCATTTACTTTTGCATTGGCAAAGATAGCTTTTTGCTCATCGTTCTTCATATAAGACGGCATCATTACAGCAGCTTCTACCTGAATGCCACCTTCTTTGGTATTGCCGTTTTCATCCAATTCAGCCAGCAATCCCTTCAGCATATCGTTATCTTCGTAAACGTCCACTTGTTCGTACTTACCATTACGTTGTGTGTAAGCCTTCACCTGATTGTTTACCATATCTTCGGTAACGTCAATCAAATAATAGTCAACTTTATCTTTAGTGCTTACTTCAGCTTTGAATTCAGGTGCCAGAGCAATATCGAAAAGGAATTCGAATTCTTCCATAGTATCGAAGTCGATATCCGGTTGCTTATCTTCATTTGGCAGCGGTTCGCCGAGAATAGATACATTATTATCTTGAATATACTTATATACAGCTTCTGAAAGTGCCTTGTTTACTTCTTCAGCAATAACTGATTTACCATACATTTTCTTCACCAGACTCATCGGAACCATCCCCGGACGGAACCCCGGAACCTGAGCTTTCTGACGAAGTTTTTTCAATGATTTATCAACTTTTTCCTGATAATCGGCTTTCTCAAGCTTCACAGTAAGCAGAGCGCTTACTTTGTCAATGTTTTGTAATGAAACGTTCATTCTGACAATTATTTATTTGATTTATACTTTATTCCAATCTCAAACGAGGGTGCAAAATTAGCGTTATTCTTTCAATTATCAAAAAAACATTGCTGAATTATTTCTTTATAACAAAAGGAGAGATTAGTTATCACTAAATCATACTCTCTGTATTGTTTAATGAAAACATTATTATGATTATTCTCCATAAGCTACAGATCGTAATTAGATAAGGCATTTAGCTTCAGAATCGAAAGAAAAAGCAAAAAAAACAGAAAGAAAATATGGAAATTCCGAAATAATTATGTTTCTTTGTTGCGGAATGGTAATACATTAGTTCTTAGATTTTCAGTACATGGTTTTTACTTCCGTTTTTCATGAAACGCTTTTGTAAACTCTCTGTTGTTGTGATCCTTTTATTATAGTTACCCTTCCAAGAGAGTTTTATTCATTTATTTATTTTACATTTTCATTATGAACATTTACGTAGGAAACCTTAACTACAAAGTTAGGGAATCAGACCTCCAAAAGGTCATGGAAGATTACGGTGCTGTAACCGCAGTCAAATTTATTAAAGATCGCGAAACCGGTCGTTTCAGAGGTATCGCATTTGTAGAAATGGAAGATGCAGCAGCTGCAGCTAAAGCTATTGAAGAACTCGATGGAGCCGAATATTTTGGCCGTAACATGGTAGTGAAAGAAGCAAGACCTCCGAAATACTAATTATACAGGAGAAAAGAAAACAAGTCCGCCTGCTCCCTTTCAGAAAGAGAGCAGGCGGACTTTGTTTTTAGTAATTAGGAGTAAATGATTAATGTTGCGCTAATCACTATTTCATAAAGTCTTTGCGACGCAGCACAAAGCTATTACTTAGGTATTTTTCACGCACAATTTTATTTTCTGCTAATTCTTCCGGTGTTCCCTGGAACAAGATTTTACCTTCAAACAACAAATAAGCACGGTCAGTAATACTTAATGTTTCCTGCACGTTATGGTCAGTAATCAGAATACCAATATTTTTATCTTTTAGCTTCCACACAATCTGCTGAATATCCTCTACCGCAATCGGATCAACTCCTGCAAAAGGTTCATCGAGCATGATAAACTTAGGATCAATAGCAAGACAGCGAGCAATCTCCGTACGGCGGCGCTCACCACCCGAAAGTTGATTACCCTTATTCTTACGCACTTTCTGCAAACGAAACTCCGCAATCAGGCTTTCCAGCTTTTCTTTCTGATATTCCAAAGGCTTATCTGTCATTTCAAGTACCGAAGCAATGTTATCTTCCACACTCATCTGGCGGAATACGGATGCTTCCTGTGCCAGATATCCGATTCCGGTTTGCGCACGCTTGTACACCGGATATTTCGTAATATCCAGATCATCCAGAAAGATACGTCCCTCATTTGGTGTAATCAATCCAACGGTCATATAGAATGAAGTCGTTTTACCGGCACCGTTCGGTCCCAGCAAACCTACAATCTCTCCCTGCTTCACATTTATGGAGACGTGGCTCACTACTGTACGTTTACCGTACTTTTTCACCAAGTCTTCGGTGCGAAGCACCATTTTACTTTCTTCCATATTCTTTCAGTTACAAACTGTCAAAACCACAAGTGACGAGCTTGTCACTCACACATTTTGCGGCAAATGTAGCAATTATCAGCTGAAAATGGGCTATATTTGCAGACAAAATAGTTAAGAGTCATGATAAAAGCACTTAAAACTGTCGGAAGATACATCATGTTGATGGGTCGTACTTTTGCCCGACCAGAGCGTATGCGTATGTTCTTCCGCCAATACATTAACGAAATGGGGCAACTCGGCGTGAACTCTATCGGCATTGTGTTGCTGATTTCGTTCTTTATCGGCGCTGTTATCACCATACAAATCAAGCTGAATATCGAAAGCCCGTTTATGCCGCGCTGGACGGTAGGCTATGTGACGCGTGAAATCATGCTATTGGAATTCTCTTCCTCCATCATGTGTCTGATATTAGCGGGAAAAGTAGGTTCCAATATCGCTTCAGAGCTGGGAACCATGCGAGTGACACAACAGATCGACGCACTGGAGATCATGGGAGTCAATTCAGCCAATTACCTGATACTACCCAAAATTTTTGCCATGGTCACCACTATCCCTTTCCTGGTGACGTTCAGTATCTTTGCCGGTATCATCGGAGCCTTTGCCACATGTTGGTTCGGTGGCATCATGTCGGCGGTGGACCTGGAATACGGTTTACAATACATGTTTGTGGAATGGTTCATTTGGTGTGGTATCATCAAATCATTGTTCTTCGCTTTTATCATCGCCAGTGTATCGGCCTTCTTCGGTTATACCGTCGAAGGCGGTTCCATAGAAGTAGGCAAAGCCTCTACGGACTCTGTAGTATGCAGCAGCGTGCTTATCTTATTTGCCGACTTAATATTAACTAAACTCTTAATGGGATGATTGAACTGAAAGGACTTTGGAAATCATTTGAAGACAGGGATGTATTGAAGGATATCAACGCCACTTTTGAGAACGGAAAAACGAATCTTATCATCGGACAAAGTGGTTCAGGAAAAACGGTACTGATGAAATGTATCGTCGGACTACTGACGCCGGAACGTGGTGAATTATTATACGATAACCGAAACTTCCTTGCCATGGGCAAGAAGGAAAAGAAAGCATTGCGCCGGGAAATGGGAATGATTTTCCAGAGTGCAGCATTGTTCGATTCCATGACTGTATTGGATAATGTGATGTTTCCATTAAACATGTTCAGTAACGATACATTCCGCGACCGTACCCGCCGTGCTATGTTCTGTCTGGACCGCGTGAACCTAGCAGAAGCAAAGGACAAATTTCCGGGAGAGATCAGTGGCGGTATGCAAAAGCGCGTCGCCATTGCCCGTGCCATTGCTCTGAATCCTCAATACCTGTTCTGCGATGAACCAAACTCTGGTCTGGACCCAAAGACATCGCTCGTCATTGACGAACTGGTACACGACATCACGCATGAGTATAATATGACCACTCTCATCAATACTCATGATATGAACTCCGTCATGGGAATAGGTGAGAAAATTATCTATATCTACGACGGATATAAAGAATGGGAAGGCAGTAAGGACGATATCTTCACCTCTAGCAACAAGAAATTGAATGACTTCATCTTTGCATCCGATCTCTTCCGTAAGGTAAAGGAATTGGAGGTACAAAACATAGAAGGATAAGCCGCTTAATCTCATCCATCTGTCATAAATAAAAGCGTCCGGAGATACCTCCGGACGTTTTTTTTCTTATAAAACCAGTTAATAGAATTGACATATATCCTCACGACATACTTTGATTGTCCCTATATCCTCATGAGAAAACATGAAGAACAATTTCAATTACGCAACAAAGATAACCAAAATATATTAATAAAAAATCACGGAAAACCGTTACTTATTGAATTTTCTGTAAATCAATCTAGCTTTATCCATCCTTGTGAAACAGCCTTGACCACCATATCTATTGCATTTTTCGCCCCAAATTTGCTAATAAGCCTCTTGCGAAATGTTTCTACAGTATTTTCTGAAATTTTTAATAACGCAGCAATCTCATGTGTATTCATTCCTTTGGCTACAGCTTCCAGAACATCGCGTTCGCGCCGTGTCGGAGCATCTTTTGGTTGTAAACCTGATGATGAAGAATTTAACTTTTGCAATATAGAAGCAAAACGAGGACAAGTATAGCTCTCCCCCCTCAGTACACTGCGAATAGCTGCCACCAGTTCTGCATGAGCCGAAGATTTCAGAATAACCGCATTTACTCCGCATTGCACTAATCGGTTCACCATCCATATCTCCTCATGCATCGTATTTACGACAATCTTCGCCTGGTCATTCAACTCACGAATTTTGGCTATCAATTCAAAACCTGAAATATCGGGGATACTGATATCCAGAATATATACATCATAATCACGCTCTTCAATCAACTTTATAGCCTGCTTTCCGGAAGTCACTGCATCCGCCACTGTTACTTCCGGCATCTTATTCACAATTTTGCAAATACCTTCTAAAATCAGGCTATGGTCATCCACTACCAATAATTCCGCTTTCACATTCTTTTCCATTGCTCGATTAGATTATTACATTTACTCTCAGCCGGGTTCCTTCACCCGGAGCAGAAATCAGTTCAACTTTAGCACCAATCGTTTCAGCCCGTTGCCAGATGGAATGCAAGCCAATACCTTTGGTTTTCTTGCTCATATCAAACCCTTTTCCGTCATCTGTAACAAGTATGGAAAGGTTCTTGTTTTCCAGTGCTAACTTCACCTGTATACGGGCAGAGCTGGCATATTTCACTGCATTGCTCACCGCTTCCTGAACAATACGATAACATTCAAATCCAACAGCTTTAGGAATTATATTCCAGTCGACATTTTCTGTAGAGTGATACTCCGCATACATACCCTCCGGTAATGCCAAATGCAGCACATAATCTCCCAACATCTCGTCGAGCGTAGCATACTGGAAGGCGGGTGGCATCAACTCATGCGAAAGAGTTCTCAACCTTTCGCGAGTATTGCTCAATAGTCCCAACTGTTCACTCAAATCCGAACTTTCCTCACCGGAAATAGTACGAATATTCATTTCAAGCGCAAGCAAACTGTTACACACATCATCGTGTAATTCAGTCGCCATACGTTCACGCTCACTCTCCAAACCATCAATGTATTTTCGTGTCAGACGCTGCTCAGTCTCTTTCTGAAGTTCCAGAAACTCACGTTCTTTCTCATTAGCGGCATTAGCCAACACAGCGATCCTTGCCCTTTGGCGTTGACGTGCATAGAGAGAACCTAATAATAGAATTCCCAACAGTGAAATTACTGATCCTACAATGATACGGTGACGCAGCATATACGTCTCCTGCTCCAACTGTTCCCGCCTCAAAGTAACGATCTCCAGTTCTTTCTCTTTCGTCTGATATTTTACTGAATACTCAGATAGCTGTTCGGTCTGTTCAGTATGAAAGGCTGAATCACGCAGCGCATAGGCTTGGGTCAGATACTCATAGGCCTGAGATGAGTTGTTCACAGCCAGATAGCAATCTGCCAACCGCTTATAATGTTCATAATCACGGGTGTCCTTGTAGCCACTGCGGAGCATATCGATTATTCTCCGATAATAAACAATGGCTTCTGTATACTTTTTACTCTCTTGCAATAAACCCGCCTTCGCCTGATAATATCGGAACCGTTCCGCATCAGTTTGCATTTCATGTGCCAGCTTATCAAGTTTTTGCAAATAATACATTGCCTGGTTCAGATTTCCATCCATCCGATAGGCGTTCACCAAATAATTATAAGCATCGCACAATAGTCGTCTGTCATTCACTTCTTCCAGAATAGGTATGGCTTTCAATAATGTAGCAATTCCCTCCGCACGCATTTGTACCAATCGAGTCTGAATAGCTCCCAAATTGACATAACATGTACCTATCCTTCGCTTATTACCTGTCTTCAAAGCATATTCCACGGCTTTTTCAGAAAAAGGAATCGCATCTCCCGGACGATTCCAATCACAATAAGCCGTTGCTATATTTCCATATATAAAAGCAACTGCATTATGATTTCCACGTAACTCGCATAAATGAAGTGCTTGTTCAAAGTTGGCAATGCAATTCTCTAAATCCTTTTTCCGACGATAGATAGTACCTAACTGATTCAAATTCTCAATTAACATGGCCGTATCCTTATCAGCAGCAGAACGCTCGCTGGCACGGATAGTATAAACTAGAGCAGAATCCGTCTTCCCTTCAAAAAGAAACGAACTGGCATAATTTGTCAACATGGTACGGCACGCTTCTCCTGCCTCCGATAAATCCTCTCCGGCTTCCAACCCTTTACGAAAATAGTAACGTGCAGAATCATAACGAGCATCCACATTGCAATAATACCCCATATCACAACAAGACTGGCTTATTGCAAATTTCAATCCCGCTTTTTCAGCCAGAGCAATAGCTTTCCGCTTTAAGGCATATCCCTGCTGGAAATCTCCCTTGATGAAATTTCCCTCACTTGCCCAAATATAATATTCTACGAGTTGTTCCGGCTTCTTGCTTTTTGTAGCCAATTGATGAATAGAATCTGCATATAAAAGGAGTAATTCAGGATTTTCTTCCGTTTGGTAGAGATATTTACAAACTCCGACATAGCCCTCCATATCTCTGCTTTGGGCAGCCTTTTGTTGAAGCATACGTAAATCCGGCTCATCCGCAGCCCATAGCATACCTATGGACAGGAACAAGCAGCATCCCAATAACCACCTGTAGCGTTTCATCTAATCCTTTTTTTCTGTTACCTAAGCAAAAATAAATATTATATTCATACTAACCTATTTTTTGTTTGCATTTCACTGATAAAACGTAAAAAACCGCCCAATTTATAACTAAATCAAGCGGTTTTATTTCAATATCTTAAAGCCCTGATAATCCTACTTCTGACGGATATAGATGTTTATCGGAGTTCCGGTCAAACTCCACTTCTCACGCATCTTATTTTCCAGGAAACGTTTATAGGGTTCCTTTACATACTGCGGCAAGTTAGCGAAATACACAAAAGAAGGAACCTGCGTATTAGGTAACTGCGTGATATACTTAATCTTAATATACTTGCCTTTGGTTGCAGGAGGCGGATACGCCTCAATCAAGGGAAGCATTTCTTCATTCAGCCGGGCAGTAGGAATACGCGTCATACGATTATCATACACTATACGCGCTTCTTCCAGCACCTTCAGAATGCGTTGTTTGGTCAATGCCGAACCGAAAATAATAGGGAAATCAACAAACGGAGCAAAACGACTACGGATAGCATCTTCGAAAGTCTTCATTACCTTCACTGTTTTGTCCTGTACTAAATCCCATTTATTTACTACCACTACCAAACCTTTGGCATTTTTCTGTATCAGTGAGAATATATTCAAGTCTTGACTCTCAACCCCACGGGTAGCATCCAACATAAGGATACACACATCAGCGTTCTCAATAGAACGGATAGAACGGATTACGGAATAATACTCCAAATCTTCATTCACCTTGTTCTTCTTACGGATACCGGCAGTATCTACCAGATAGAAATCAAAACCAAATTTATTGTAACGTGTATAGATGGAATCACGTGTTGTGCCGGCAATCTCCGTCACAATATTACGATCTTCACCTATAAAAGCATTCACGATAGAAGACTTACCTGCATTCGGACGTCCCACCACTGCAAAGCGGGGAATATCTTCATCCAGTATTTCGTCAGCTTCTTTCTTGAATGTACCAACAATCAAGTCCATCATATCACCCGTTCCACTACCCGTCATAGCCGAGATACAGTAAGGATCACCCAATCCCAACTTATAAAATTCGGGAGCATTGTATTGCAGTTCTCCATTATCGGTCTTATTGGCAATCAGCAATACCGGCTTTTGAGTACGGCGCAGAATAGCAGCCACTTGCATATCAAGGTCAGTTACTCCATTCATTACATCTACCACAAACAAAATCACGTCTGCTTCATCCACAGCCATCAATACTTGTTTGCGTATCTCTTCTTCGAAAATATCGTCAGAGTTCACCACCCATCCGCCGGTATCTACCACGGAGAACTCCTTCCCCAGCCATTCCGATTTACCATACTGGCGGTCGCGTGTTGTTCCTGCTTCTTCGTTCACAATCGCCTGACGTGTTTTAGTCAAGCGGTTAAATAAAGTAGACTTTCCCACATTGGGGCGTCCTACGATTGCAACTAAATTTCCCATAGTTCACTCTCATTGTTTTTTGCGACTATCCCAGTCGTATGAATATTCTAATCCAGTTGATAACCAAAATTGCGCAACTCTTTGTCCGAACTACGCCAATCCTTATCCACTTTCACAAATGTCTCCAGGAAAATAGTCTTTCCGAAGAACCTTTCCAAATCACGGCGCGCCTCAGTAGCCACTTTTTTCAGTGCCTTACCCTGCTTACCGATAATAATTCCTTTCTGCGAATCACGCTCTACATAAATCACAGCATTGATATGTATCTTCTTCGCATCCTCCTTAAATTGTTCCACCACTACCTCTACCGAATAGGGTATCTCTTTGTCATAATATAATAGAATTTTCTCGCGAATAATCTCATTCACAAAAAAACGCGCCGGTTTATCCGTCCATTGATCCTTGTCGAAATAAGGTGGTGAATCCGGCAATAATTCCTTCACTCGCTTCATCACATATTCCACATTGAATTTCGTAGTTGCAGAAATCGGAATAATTTCCGCATTAGGCAACAATGCTTTCCATGCTTCCACCAGCTCCACCAGTTTCTCCTGATTCGACAAATCGATCTTGTTGATAAGCAGCAGGACAGGTATTTCCATACGTGCCACCTTTTCTATAAACTCATTATGCTTATCAGGCGTCTCAACCACATCCGTCACATATAGCAAAACATCCGCGTCCGTCAATGCCGAGGTAGAGAAATTCAGCATAGACTCCTGCAACTTATACTGTGGCTTCAGCACACCCGGAGTATCCGAGAATACAATCTGCATATCGTCCGTATTATAGATACCCATAATGCGGTGGCGAGTTGTCTGCGCCTTAAAAGTAGCAATCGAAATCCGCTCACCCACTAAGGCGTTCATCAGCGTAGACTTACCTACATTCGGATTTCCCACGATGTTTACAAAACCAGCTTTATGCATCACATTCCTCTATTTTAGTTGAGACAAAAAAACGCATCGAAAATAGGATGCGTTTTTTCTTATTTATTAACGTAACGTTGTTACTGTTTTTTTTCCATCATATCCCCACTTCACATAAACGGCTCCCCAGGTAAATCCTGCACCGAATGCCGTAAAGATCAAGTTATCGCCTTTTTTAAGTTTATCCTCAAAATCCCACAGACAAAGCGGAAGCGTACCGGCACTTGTATTACCATAACGTTCTATATTAATCATTACCTTTTCGCGGGGAACTTCCAAGCGGTGAGCTACTGCATCAATGATGCGCAAGTTCGCCTGATGAGGAATAATCCAGTCGATATTATCCTTAGTGAGATTATTTCTTTCCGCAATGGCAACACAAGCGTCCGACATATTGGATACGGCATACTTAAATACCGTACGACCTTCCTGATAAAGAAAGTGCATGTGATTATCCACTGTGAAATAAGAAGGAGGACATACAGAACCGCCGGCCTTCATATGTAAGAAAGGTAAGCCTTTACCGTCTGTTCTTAAAATAGCGTCCATGACACCAACATCCTCAGTAGTCGGTTCCATCATAACCGCAGCTGCCCCGTCACCAAAGATCGGGCAAGTAGCACGCTCGGTATAATCCACCATAGACGACATTTTGTCACCACCTACTAAAATAATTTTCTTATATCTTCCCGAACGGATAAAATTAGCCCCCGTTTCCAACAAGTACAAGAAACCGCTACAAGCAGCCTGTAAGTCAAAAGCAAAAGCATGTTTTAATCCAAGCTTATCACATAGGATAGAAGCTGTAGAAGGGAAATGATAATCAGGAGTAGTAGTAGCGACAATCACCAGATCAATATCATCAGGATTAGAACCAGTACGCTGCATCAACTGCTTTGCGGCTTTACGAGCCATGTACGAAGTCCCCAATCCTTCTTCGTTCAAGATATGTCTTTCCTTTACTCCGATACGGGTCATAATCCATTCATCATTGGTATCCACCATTCTTGATATCTCTTCATTCGTCAAGATATAATCGGGTACATATCCGCCGACTCCTGTAATTACTGCATTTATTTTTTCCATTAATCCTGCTTAAGTTAATGAATACCTAAACAACGGTAGTCTAAAAAGGTTTGTGCTTACAAATCTTTTTAGACATCCGGCATTCAAGTATATTCTTTATCAGGCTGCAAATTAAACAGCAGCTTCTTTCTCAATAGCAAGCTTGCCTCTGTAATATCCGCAAGCACCACATACAGTGTGATATACATGCCATTCGCCACAGTTCGGGCAAATTGCCAATGTAGGAGCTACTGCCTTATCATGAGTTCTTCTCTTTGCAGTTCTTGTTTTAGACTGTCTTCTCTTAGGATGTGCCATTTTTTTTAATCTTTAATTGTTATCTAATATTTTCTTTAATTCGTTCCAGCGCGGATCAATCTGAGTTTCCTCTACATCACCTCCCGGCAGTGCATCTTCACCTTCAATAAAGATTTCATCTTCCGCATCATCTTCGTCCGCTTTCGTCCGCAAATGCTTATGCAACTTACTGCTCACTGCCTTGTTACACTTTCCGGGAGCATGTACATGCTTCATCGGAATAGCCAATGCAATAAACTCATACATAAACCATGCCACATTGATCTCTCCTTCTTCTTCGGGAATCACAATGAGGTTATCACCTTCTTCAGCATACTCATGACCGAACTTCACCATCAGCTTATCTGTAGAGCTTACCGGTTGTTCCATATCATCCAGGCAGCGGTCACACGGTACCCATACCATTCCATCCGTCTGGAAGTTCAATTCGAAAGCACGAGATGTTTTCTTTACAACCAGCGTAACATTAACCTTACCCTTTTGTACTTCTGGTCCATCAATGTTAGCAAAGAAAAGGTTATCCAGTACAAACTCATACTTACAAGAGTCTGCCTGCATGCCTTTCAAATCAATTTTGTATTTATCAAACTTTCCCAAAGCTTCTTTTATTTATTCGGGCGACAAAGATACAAATAATTATCCTCATAATGTAGAAATTAGCAACGAAATATTCATTTTTTAAGCTCTATTCTGAATATCGTCCCCTTATTGATCTCCGATTGCTTCACAAAAATGGATCCAGAATGATACTCAACCACAATTCTTCGTGCTAATGAAAGGCCCAATCCCCATCCCCTTTTCTTAGTGGTATAGCCAGGAGCAAAAACCGTTTCAAAATATCGTTTGTCAATTCCTTTCCCCGTATCTGCCACATCAATACACCAATATCTTGACGTTTCCTGTACCGAAATAACCAATACTCCTACTCCACCCATTGCATCAACAGCATTCTTACAAAGATTTTCTATCACCCATTCAAACAGAGCAACATTCAGCCGCACGGGGGGAAGTGAATCGGGTACATGGGTACTGATTTTCACTTTATCTGAAGTACGGTGCGCTATATAATCCGTCACCCGTTCCAACAGAGCTTTTAAATCAGCATCCTCCAGCTCAGGAATAGAACCGATTTTAGAGAAACGATTAGCAATCATCTGTAAACGCTCTACATCCTCCGCCATAGCAGGAATCAAATCATCCTGTGGGTATTGTGTCTTCAGTAATTCCATCCATGCCATTAGTGAAGAGATCGGAGTTCCCAGTTGATGGGCAGTTTCCTTGGATAACCCAACCCATACTTTATTCTGCTCTGCCTTTTTAGAGCTCAACAAAGCAAAGATAGCAATAAGAACAAAAATAAGTACTACCGTTAATTGAACATAAGGATAAACAGCCAACCGGGTAAGCATAAGGGAAGGTCCATAATATACATTCAGATAATCGCCACCGCCATTGAGATCTATGCGAATACAATTACTTTCACGGTTAAAATCACTCAGTTTTTCCTTTAAGGAGACTATTGTATCGGTTGAAGACAGTTCTATATTCCTATATGTCTGTACATCCTCATTCTGATCAACCACGATTACCGGAATAGTATGATTGGCATTCAAAACTTTCAAGACCATAGTCAAATCCGTATTTCCATCTGCAGTTTGCAAATTCTTCATTGCTTCCGCCCACACTTCCATACGTAACCGTTCTTCAGCAGATAAATCGCTTATCAGAGAATGTGAGACGTAAAGAGAGGCAACAGCTATCACCATGGCAGCTAATACCAACCAGAATTTTATCGGATGGATTTCCTTTATAAAGCGCATTATATATAAATAAGATGTAAACTTACGGTATATAAACGTAAAAACAAAAGAAATATTATACCTATAAACACAAAAAGCCTCCATATCATTTCGATATGGAGGCTTCTCTCTAAAAACGGCAACTACCTACTCTCCCACTTGACGCAGTACCATCGGCGTGATCAGG